>Ga0208755_100004_pt1 | contig 420767 bp, 374 predicted proteins | sample LakWasMet57_HOW8_2_FD_183891 | JGI IMG/M metagenome (GOLD analysis project Ga0208755, IMG submission 183891) | Freshwater sediment methanotrophic microbial communities from Lake Washington under simulated oxygen tension - Sediment Metagenome... | ecosystem: Environmental > Aquatic > Freshwater... | reverse complement strand
GTACTCCGCGGGAAACCGCGCGGGAGAGTAGGTCGCTGCCGGATGTTATGCCCCCACCTCGTGAAAACGAGGCTGGGGGCTTCTTTTTTTTCTCCGATCAGGTGTTCATCATGACTTTCGCGACGTTGCGCCGCCCTCGGCGCTCCGGAAGGTCGATTGACGCACCCCCGCGAGACGACTATCGTTTTCCCCTTCGGACCGGTTCCCAGAACCTCTTCTCCCGGTCCAGTCGTCTGAGCGAACTGACCTGATGAAGAAGCCCAGCATCTTCGGCAAGTACCTGCTTCTCGAGCGCCTGAACGTGGGCGGCATGGCAGAGGTGTTCGTCGCCAAGGCCTTCGGCGTCGAGGGCTTCGAACGAATCCTCGCCATCAAGAAGATCCTCCCCACGATGGCGGAGGATGAAGAGTTCATCACGATGTTCATCGACGAAGCGCGGATCAGCGTTCAGCTGAACCACGCCAACGTCGTGCACATCCACGAGCTCGGGAAGCACGACGACGCGTATTACATCGCGATGGAATACGTGTCGGGCAAGGACCTCCGGTCGCTGCTCGAGCGGTTCCGCCGGCGCAAGGAGATCATGCCGACCGCGATGGCGGTCTATTGCGCGACCAAGATCTGCGAAGGCCTCGACTACGCGCACCGCAAGAAGGACGCGCGCGGCCAGGACCTCTCGATCATCCACCGCGACGTCTCGCCGCAGAACATCCTCATCTCGTACGAGGGAGAGGTGAAGATCATCGACTTCGGTATCGCGAAGGCCGCGAACCGGAGCCAGAAGACCCAGGCCGGCATCCTCAAGGGGAAGTTCGGCTACATGAGCCCGGAGCAGGTGCGCGGGCTGCCGATCGATCGCCGCTCCGACATCTTCGCGGTGGGCGTGATCCTCTACGAGATGCTCACGGGCGAGAAGCTGTTCGTCGGTGAGTCCGACTTCTCCACGCTCGAGAAGGTGCGCAACGCCGAGGTCCCCACGCCGCGGCAGTTCAACCCGAACATCCCTTCCGGTCTCGAGAAGGTCGTCATGAAGTCCCTCGCCCGGGAAGCGGAAGACCGCTACCAGTGGGCCAGCGATCTGCAGGAGGACCTCATGCGGTTCCTCCTCGCCGGCGACGCCATCTACTCGGGCAAGCACCTCTCGGCGTTCATGAAGGACGCGTTCGCCGAAGATCTGCTCCGCGAGAACGAGAAGATGGAGCGCTTCGCCTCGGTCGAGAAGCCTGACCAGGTCGAGTCGTCGGGCGTCACCGCAGCCCCCTCGAAGCCGGCCCCCGCGTCGGCCGCGCCCCCGCGTCGCAACACTGCGCAGCCCTCGTCGCTGGCGGCCCTCTCGGGCGGCGGCGCGCCACCTCGTCGATCTACTCAGCAGGGCGTGGCCGTATCTGGCGGCGCCGGTGCGGTGGCGATGGGGCTGCAGAGTGCGAAGATCGACATCCCGCCTCCCACCGAAGAAGAGCTCGCGGAGATGGACGGCGCCAAGGATCGCACCGTCATCGTCGACAGCTCGGCGGCGGCCTCCGAAGACATCAACGCCACCGCCGTCGGGGTGTCTCCCTTCTCGGGGCAGTCGCAGCTCGACACCACCGCGCCCGTCGGACGGCAGCTGCGTCCCTCTGCGCCGACGCACGGCAACTCCACCACGCAGGACAACCTGCCCCCGGCCAACTCCCGGCCCAGCGGCGGCATCAAGAGCCTGCGCGATCTGCCCGTCGACGAGACGCTCGTGCCGACGCCGCGCAAGTCGCTGGTCGACGACGACACCGGCTCCCACGATCTGCGCCCCATCGAGATGACCGGCTTCCGCCCGGCGCTCGACCCCGACGGCCAGGAGAGCACCGGTGAGCAGCCGCAGCTCCAGGGCGCGCTCGACTCGACCATCCCGCCCAAGAGCGGTGGCCGCGCGAAGATCGTCATCGGTGATGCCCCGGTCGGCGGTGCGACCAGCATCGGCCCGTCGCCGTTCGCGAAGAACGAGACGCGCATGTACGACACCGGCGAGAGCGACGGTGAAGAGGCGCCCGACGACGCCGAGGCTCCTGAAGGTGACTACGACGACCGCCAGGCCGAAGACGACGCGCACGACCCCGAGCAGGATCAGGACGAGGCGCCGCCGGACGAGGTCGACGAGGAGATTCCCGACAACGCGACCGACGAACGGCCCGCGCTCGCCGCCCCAAAGCGCGCGCCCCCGGTCAAGCGGCCCGCGCCTGCGCGTGCCGCGGCGCCCGCCGACGGAAAGCGCAAGGGCCTGCTGATCGCCATCGCCGCCACTGCCGTGCTGGCGCTGGTGGTGATCGTCGCCGCCGCGGTGAAGTTCTCGGCCACCCCCAAGAGCTCGGTGTTCATCACCGCGTCTCCGAAGGACGTGCCTTTCTCGGTGGTGATCAACCCCGGTCAGCTCAAGGTGGACAAGCCGACCAAGCCCATCGAGCTCGAGCCCGGCGAGTACACCTTCGAGTTCAAGCCGCTCGCGCAGGGCTACCTGTCGACCAAGAAGGCCGTGTCGATCAAGGCCGGCAAGAGCGCGCCGCAGCCGGTCAGCGCGACCTTCACCCGGTCCGAGCCGGAGCCCGTAGCCGTCGCCCCGGAGAACCCCGAGCCGACGAAGACGCCGGAGCCCACCAAGACGCCTGAGCCGACCAAGACCCCTGAGGTCCCCTCGCTCTGGGCCGCAGTCATCACCAGCTCGGAGCCGGGCGTGGAGATCTCGCTCGACGGCAAGTCGAAGGGCACCACCCCCGTGACGGTGAAGGACCTCGCGCAGGGCAAGAGCTACGACTTCACCGCGAAGAAGGCGGGCTTCGAGCCGCTGTCCTTCACGCTGTCGAACGCCGAGAAGCTCGAGAAGGTCGAGAAGGCGGTCACGCTGGTGAAGCTGCCAGCGAAGGACCCCGAGCCGGTGGTGGTGAAGAAGGATCCTCCGCCGAAGAAGGACCCCGAGCCGGTGGTGGTGAAGAAGGATCCCCCGCCGAAGAAGGATCCCGAGCCGGTGGCGGTGAAGAAGGATCCCCCTCCGGCCCCCAAGGCCAAGGGCACCGGCAAGGCGGCCTTCGCTTCGAAGCCGATGGGCGCCGAGGTGTGGGTCGACGGAAAGAACACCGGCAAGAAGACGCCCATCGCGCAGGCCGCCGCGCTCGAGCTGTCGATCGGCAAGCACAAGGTGGTCTTCAAGCTCGACGGCAAGTCGTCGGCGCCGACGGAGTTCGAGATCACCGAGGCGAACAAGGACAAGCCCGCCGTCGTCAAGGGCGACCTCTGACCATTCGCGTCATCCGCTGAGGCTTCAAGAAGTCGGGCGGTCGTGGCATAGCTCGCTCATGCAGAGCACGCCCGCCCCCGCTTCTTCTTCGGCCGTCCACCACACGGCCGCCGACGCGCAGCCGTTCTCGTACCCGCTCCAGCGGCAGTTCGTCGAACCCGATTGGACCCGCATTCCCGGGTACCAGGGCGTTTCGAAGCAGGACTGGGAGAGCGCGCTGTGGCAGCGGCGCAACACCGTCAAGAACCTCAAGGAGCTCAAGGCCGCCCTCGGCGCGCTGCTCCCTGAGTCGTTGGCCCTCGCCATCGAGCGCGATCAGAAGGAGCGCGCCACGATGTCGATCCTGATCACCCCCCACATGATCAACACCATGAACATGGACGATCTGTGGGGCGACCCGCTGCGTCGGTACATGTTGCCGGCCTTCGACGATCGCGACCCGACGTGGCCGAACCACCCGATGGCTTCGCGCGACTCGCTCCACGAGGCCGAGATGTGGAAGGTCGAGGGGCTCACCCACCGCTACCCCACCAAGGTGCTCGCCGAGTTGCTCTCGACGTGCCCGCAGTACTGCGGCCACTGCACGCGCATGGACCTCGTGGGCAACGACGTGCCCCAGGTCGACAAGCTGAAGTTCTCGGTCGCGCAGCCCGAGCGCTGGGTGCAGATGCTCGACTACCTCCGCAAGACGCCCACCATCCGTGACGTGGTGGTGTCGGGTGGCGACGTGGCCAACGTGCCCATCGCGCAGCTCGAGAGCTTCGTCAGCCAGCTGCTCGACATCCCCAACATTCGCGACATTCGCCTCGCGTCGAAGGGCCTGATGGGCATTCCGCAGCACTGGCTGCAGGACAACGTGATGTCGGCCCTCGAGCGCATCGCGAAGAAGGCCTTCGAGCGCAACGTGGACATCGCGGTGCACACCCACGTGAACAACGCCAACCAGGTGACGCCGCTGCTGGGCCGCGCCGCGAAGAAGCTGCTCGAGGTGGGCTTCCGCGACGTGCGCAACCAGGGCGTGCTGCTGCGCGGGGTCAACGCGACGTCACGCGACCTGCTCGAGCTGAGCTTCATGCTGCTCGATCACGCGCGGATCCTCCCGTACTACTTCTACATGTGCGACATGATCCCCAACTCCGAGCACTGGCGCGTCTCGGTGGGGGCGGCGCAGAAGCTCCAGCACGACATCATGGGGTACATGCCGGGCTTCGCCACGCCGCGCATCGTGTGCGACGTGCCGTACGTCGGGAAGCGCTGGGTGCACCAGGTCGCCGAGTACGATCGAGAGAAGGGCATCTCGTACTGGACCAAGAACTACCGCAACGGCATCGAGTGGGACGACCCGGAGGCGCTCAACCGGAAGTACGAGTACTTCGATCCGATCTCCTCACTGCCCGAGGCGGGACAGCAGTACTGGCGCGAGCAGGTGCAGAAGGGCATTCAGCCCAGCCACTCCGTTCATGCCTGACGCGGGCCGGTCGTGAGCTTCGAGTCCCACGAAGAGCCCGCGGTCGGACCGCTGGAGCCGATGCAGCCGGCGGATCCCGTCGAGCGGCGCCGCGCGCTCTTCCCCGAGGCGACCGACGCCGAGTGGGGTGATTGGCGCTGGCAGCTGCGCCACGCGGTGCGCGACGCCAAGGGGCTGGCGGCGAAGGTGCCGCTGACCGACGACGAGCGCGCGGGCCTCGACGAGACGGCGAAGTTGTTTCGTGTCGGCGTGTCGCCCTACTACCTGGCGTTGATCGACCCCGCGCACCCGCTGTGCCCGGTGCGCATGCAGGCGATCCCCGTGAAGGCCGAGGCGCGCGTGCGGCCCGGAGAGCTCGCGGACCCGCTCGGTGAAGACCCGCACCGGCCGGTCGAGGCCATCGTGCACAAGTACCCCGATCGCGTGCTCTTCCTCGCGACGGACACCTGCTCGGTCTACTGCCGACACTGCACCCGCCGGCGCATCACCAAGGGCGGCGAAGCCGAGCTGACGAAGACGCAGCTCCAGCTCGGGCTCGACTACATCCGCGCGCACCCGGAGATCCGCGATGTACTGATCAGCGGCGGTGACCCGTTGCTGCTGTCCGATGAGCGGCTCGAGGAGATCCTCACCCCGCTGCGCGCGATCCCACACGTCGAGATGATCCGCATCGGGACGCGCATGCCGGTGACTCTGCCGATGCGCGTCACCGAGTCGTTGGCGAAGCTGCTGCGGCGTCACGCGCCGCTGTTCATCGTGACGCACTTCAACCACCCCAAGGAGATCACCCCGGAGGCGCGCGCGGCGTGCGAGCGGTTGGTGGATCACGGGGTGCCGGTGGAGAACCAGGCGGTGTTGATGCGCCGGCTGAATTCGGAGGCGCGCATCATCAAGGAGCTCAACCACGCGTGCCTGCGCATGCGCGTGCGGCCGTACTACCTCCACCAGATGGACGTGGCGGAAGGCTGCGAGCACCTGCGCACGCCCATCGCGCGCGGCCTGGAGATCATCGAGCAGCTGCGCGGGTGGACCACGGGGCTCGCGGTGCCGCACCTGGCGGTCGATCTCCCGGGGGGAGGGGGCAAGGTCACGATTCAGCCCGAGTACCTGATGGAGCGGCAGGCGACGCAGACGCTCTTCCGCAACTACCGCGGGCAGACCTACGCGTACCCCGAGCCGGAGGAGACGGACTGCTCGTGCCCGTACGACTCGGTGTGGGCCCACCGGGCGGTGAGATGAGCACGTCGCGGCGCGCGGCGGACAGCGTGGGCTTCGTGGTGCTGCTGCTCGCGGCACTGGGGCTCTTGTGGTGGCGCAGCGTGACGCAGCTGGCGGGCCTGTCAGCCGAGCAGGGGGAGTCGTTGACGCTCGCCCGCTCGCTGGTGGACGGCCTGGGCCTGCGGTGGACCTCGGCGTCGTCGGTCTCGCCGGGACCGCCGAACCTGCCCTGGCTGCTGGTGCAGGCCGGGGTGCTGCGCGCGGGTGGCGATCCCTTCTCCTGGTTGCCGCGGCTGGCCGGGCTCTTCATCGGGCTCTCGCTGGTGGTGGTGGCGCTGCGCGGGGCGTGGGTGTGGAAGCGCGCGCCCCGGCTCGAGGACGCGCTGCCGGCGCTGGGGATGGCCGGGGCGACGGCGATGGCCGAGGCCGTGGCCCTGGGGAGCGGCGCGTCGGTCGGGGTACTCGGGCTCTCGCTCGCCGCGGTGTTGCTCAGCCGGAGCCTCGGCTCGGGGCGGGCGGTGTTGACGGGGCTGGCGATCGGTTCGCTCACCGCGTGGCGACCGTCGGCCGCGTGGCTGTTGGTGGCCGCGGTGCCTGCGTGGTGGATCGCCGCGCGCCTCGAGGGGCGCCGCGCGACAAGGGAGGCGGTGACCTTCCTGCTCGCCGGCCTGGTGGTGGTGCTGTCGGTCTTCGGGCTGCGGTTGGTGGTGCTGGGTGGGCTCCCGCTCGACGGGTTGCTGCCTTGCGCTGACGGTGTGGCGCAGACGGTGGAGTTCCTCGGGCGCCAGTCGCGCTGGTTCTGGGCCGCGGTGATGGCGACCACCATCGCCGTCGTGTGGCGCCGGTTTCACCTGCGCGGCGGCGGCACGTTGCTGGCGTGGGTGTCGATGACGGTGGTACTCGCGTCGTGGACCGAGGCCCCGCGCTCGTTGTTCCTCGGCTGCGCGCCGTTGTTGGCGATGCTGGTGGGTGACGGCCTGTCTGCCGCGCGCGAGGGCGCCGGCGGTGATGGGCGTGACGCAGCGCTGCGGCGCCTCTCGTGGCTCGCGTTCGCCGCGATGCTGCTCGGTTTGGGCCTGGCGGCCACCACCTCGTACCGGCTCGGGCCGTTGATGGTGCCGCTGGCCGAGGTCAGGCCGCAGGCGGAGCTCCGCGATGAGCTGGGTCGGCGCGGTGTGCGTCAGCCGCTGGTGGCGTGGAGTGATGGCCGCGAGGCGGCGGCGTTGTTCCCCGAGGCGCGGGTGGTGGTGGTGAAGAAGCCGAGCGCCGCGCTCGAGGACCTGCTGGTCAGTGAGGGACCTCCGGATCTGGTCGACGCGCGCGTCGAGGTCACCGCGATGCCGCGGCTGGCCGAGCAGATGGCGACCGGGGCTGGCGCGACCTGGTGGCTGGCGGAGCAGACTCCCGACGACGACCCGCGGTGCGTGGATGGACGGCTGGCGCTGTTGTCGACCACGCCTGAGCAGCTGGTCGCGCAGCTCGAGCGCGAGCTCGCCGACGAGCAGGTGCAGCGTGCGTTGGGGCGTTGGCGCTGCGCGTTGGCGGCGCTGGCTCCCGATCATCTGCCCGCGCCTGCGCGGCGCGCCGAGCTCGCGACGATCGCCAGTGGGCGGAGCCTCGAGTTCGAGCGCCAGGGCCGGCTCGAGCTGGCGGTGCGCGCGGCGGCGCTCGCAGCGTCGTTGAGCGGGGAGTCGGTGAACCTGCGCGCGCGGGCCGAGCGGCTGCGCGAGACGTGGTTGTCGCAGCGGTAGTCGCCTTCGCTCGCTTCTGCGCAGTTCCCGCGGATCAATCGGCAGCGCGAGACGTGGTGGTCACAGCGACTCGCGTGGCTGAGTGCCTCCCTGCGGGCCGAGTGCGGCGCGAGCTGTGGTTGCCGGAGCGGTCTGTCGCCGCCTTCGCTGGCCGGAGTCGGGCATGCCAACTGAGTGGCTCCTCGCGGGCCCAGGCAGCCTCGCGAGGTGTGGTCGCCGCCTTCGCTTGCTTCTGCGCAGTTCCCGCGGACCACGCGCTGCGCGTGACGTGGTGGTCACTGCGGATTGCGCGGCTGAGTGGCTCCCTGCGCGCCGAGCGGCTGCGCGAGCTGTGGTTGCCGCAGCGGTAGCCACCTTCGCTCGACGGCGTGTTGGTGAATCGCTTCGAGGTCCGAGTTGCTGCGCGAGACGTGGTTCTCGGCTGCGGCGGCTGCGTCCGGATCAGCCGAAGTGGTACGCGGAGAACGGCAGCCCGAACAGCGTGCCGGTGTACGGAATGTGTCCGCGATCGTCGCCTGCAGCACCGGCGATCACCATCAGCGGCAGCAGGTGTTCCTCTCGCGGGTGCGCCATGCGCGCCGACGGCGCCGTCGCCCACGCGGCCAGGCGTTGATCCCGCTCGGAGGCCACGAGCTGTCCCGTCTCTCGCAACCACGCATCGAAGGCCTGGGCGTGCGGCGCCGCGCCGCGCGGATCCCGGAAGGCGCGCATGTTGTGAAAGGTCATGCCGCTGCCGATGATGAACACGCCCTCGTCGCGGAGCGGCGCCAGCGCGCGACCGATCGCCAGGTGCTCCGCCGGGTCGAGCCCTTCCTTGAGCGAGAGCTGCACCGTCGGCACGTCCGCCTCCGGGTAGGCGAGCTTCAGCGGCACGAAGGTTCCGTGATCGAAGCCCCGCTTCGGGTCGGCGGCGGTCTGAAACCCCGCGGACTCGAGGCGCTGCTGCACCTTCGCCGCCAACGCAGGCGCACCCGGCGCGGACCACTGCACCTGGTACGACTCCGGCGGGAAACCGTAATAGTCGTAGAGCATCGGCGGCGCGCTCGAGGTGCTCACCGTCGGCACCGCCTCTTCCCAGTGCGCCGAGATGACCAGCAGCGCCTTCGGTGGCGTCTTCGGCAGCGAGCGCACCGAGCGCAGGTAGCTGGCCAGCGCGTCGAGCTCGTCGCGGGGAAAGCCGAGGTCGACGAAGGGCCAGGGGCCTCCGCCGTGGGGGAGGTACGCGACGGGCATTCGATTCGAGGGCGAGGTCACGGCGTTCCACCGTCCACGTGTCGACACAGCCCGCCATCGGGCGTGGCCACGCACTCGAAGCCAGCGAGGCACTGCTGGCCGGCGGGCGCGTTGAGCTCACACGGCTGGCTCTCCGGGTCGAACTGCGTGAGCGCGGTACACCCCGCGCCCCACACCGCGAGCAGCACCCACAGCGCCTTCACGGCCCCACCACTGCCAGCGCCGAGCGCTCGAAGTCGATGACCCGTCGCGCGGCCTCGCGCACGTCTTCGGCCGTCACGCGCGCGATCTCGTCGGGGTACTTGAGGAACGCGTCGGCGCCGAGGCCGTAGCAGGCGTCGAGCGCCATCACGCCCGCGCGCGCCCCGTTGCGCTGGAGTCCGATGCCCTGCGTGCCGATGAGGTGTTCGCGCGCGCGCGCCAGCTCGGCTTCGGACACCAGCTCGTCACGCATGCGGCCGAGCTCGGCGCGGATGCCCTCGAGCGCGGCGTCGACCTTCTCGGGGCTGGTGCCCATGTAGACACTGAAGGACCCCGAATCGATGCCCTCCATCACCATCGCCGACACGCTGTAGGCCATCGAGCGCTTGTCTCGCAGCTCGAGGAACAAGCGGCCGCTCTGCCCCGAGAGCATGGTCTGCATCACCTCGAGCGCGCGCCGCCATGGATCGGCCACGCGCGCACCGGGGAAGCCCAGCACGAGGTGGGTCTGCGCCTTCTGCAGCGTGTGCTTCACCTGGCGCGGCCCATTCCACGCGGGCTCGGGGGCGATCGCCGGCGCGGGCGTGGCCTGGCCGCGGGTTCCTCCCAGCACGCGGTGGAGCCGCTCGAGCACAGCGTCGGTGTCGACGTCGCCGACGATGGCGAGCGTCATCTGCGACGGGTCCATGTAGCGGGCGTGGTAGCGGCGCAGCGCCTCGGGCGTGAGCTGCTCGACCGTCGCGCGCTCGCCCAGCGTCGAGAGCCGGTATGGGTGGGTCTGCCACAGCGTCTTCGAGAACAGCTCGAAGGCCACCGACGACGGGCGATCGTCCCGGCTGGCGATGTCCTGCAGTTGGAGCTTCCGCTCGCGCTCGACCTCCGCGTCGTCGAAGGCGGGCTGCTGCAGCACGTCGGCGAACAGCTCGAAGGCCCGCTCGAAGTGGCGGCTGAGGAACTCGCCCCGCAGCGACATCGAGTTGCGGCCGGCGATGGCCGAGAGCGACCCGGCGAGCGAGTCGATGAGGTGGCTGAGCTGCTCGGAGCCGAGGTTCGCGGTACCGCGGGTGAGGGTGCGGGCGAGCAGGGTGGTGATGCCGTTGTCGCTGGGCTGCTCGTAACGCACGCCGCCCATGAAGCTGGCGCGCATGGCGAAGAGGGGCACCGAGCGTTCTTCGCGGACGATGACGGTCGCGCCGTTGGCGAGGCGCTCCACGGTGATGCCCTCGCGCGCGTTGCGCTGGTTGCCGGTCAACTCGAGGTGACGGGGGGCGACGGTCGAGCGGTGCGGCAGTGACTGCGGCGCCCGCTGCGCGACCCGAACGAGGGTCTCACGCACCTGGGCGTCGGTCAGCGTCGTCTCGTGCGGCAGGAGACCCGTCACCACCGCGCGATCGAACGTCAGGTAGCGCGCCGCCACCTCGCGCACCTGGGCCGGCGTCACCAGGCTCACTGCCTCGTAGTACGCCGCTTCGCGCTCCAGCCCGCCGGCCATCGACTCGTAGTAGCCGAGCTTGCGCGCGAGGCCCTGCACCGTCTCGCGTTGGTAGATCGCCTCGGCCTCGATCAACGACTTCACCGTCTCGACCTCGTCGGGCTCGACCTCGATCTGCGTGAGGCTGTGCATCACGCGCGCGGTCTCTTCGAAGGCCTCGGCGAGGGTCTGCGGAGTGGCGACGATCGACGCAGCGAACAGCCCGCGTTCCCGCGGCGTCCACGCCCAGGCGTTGACGTCACGCGCGAGCGAGCGCTTGCGGCGCACCTCGAGTGAGAGCCGCGAGGCGTCGCCCTGGCCGAGCACCATCGCCAGCACGTCGAGGGCGGCGGTGTCGGGGTGCTCCACGCCGGGGATCGGGAACGCCAGGTGGAGGTGCGCGTCTTTCACCTCGTCGCGGGTCAACGCCACACGCACTTCGCGCAGCTCCGGCTCGGCGGGGCGGGAAGAGGCCGACCTCGGGGCGCGGGCCCAGTCGCCACCGAAGAGCCGCTCGACCTGCGCGCGCAGCTCGGCCTCGTCGAAGTCGCCCACGGCCGAGAGCACCATGTTCGAGGGCTGGTAGTGCTTGGCGTAGAAGTCGAGCACGCGCTCGCGGGTGTGCGCGCGCACGTTGGCCTCGAAGCCGATGACCGGGCGTCCGTAGGGGTGCACCCGGTAGGCCTCGCCGAACAGCGCCTTCGACGCGCGGCGCGAGGGCATGTCGAGGCTGCGCTTGATCTCCTCGCACACCACTTCGATCTCCCGGGTCAGCTCACCGGCGTCGAAGCTCGAGTTGCGCACCGCGTCGGCGAGCACGTCGAGGCCCTGCCACGCGTGCCGGCTGGCCATCACCACGTGGTAGACGGTCTGATCGAAGCTGGTCCACGCGTTGATCTCCCCGCCGTGGGCTTCGATCGAGCGGGCGATCTCCCCCAGCCCGCGGCGCGTCGTCCCCTTGAAGAGCATGTGCTCGTGGAGATGGGCCAGCCCCACCTCGTCGGCCGTCTCATCGGCGCTGCCGACCTTCACCCAGACCTGGAAGGCGACGACGGGCGCCTGGCGCTGGGACTCGAGGACGACGGTGAGGCCGTTGGCCAACCTGTAGCGGGTTGTCATGGAGCCGCGCACGCTCTCAACTTCGCGCGCGAGGGGGAAGGGGATAGGCTGCGCATCTGACCGGGCCCCGTCACCAATGCCTCCCAACGAGATTGATCCGCTCGCCAGTCTGAGAAGCGAGCTGGACGACGATGAGCCGTTGTTTCCCGCGCAGGCGGCGAAGCCGGCGACGGCGACCGCGCCGGTGAAGGCGCACGTGCCGAAGATGGCGACGCCCGCCACGGGCAAGCCGCCGGCGAGTGCGGGGCCTCCGCCGATGCCGCCGCCGCTGCCCAAGCCGCGCACCGGTGCGTTTCCCCCTGCCAACCCGGCCGCGTCGGCGCCCGCGGCGATTCCCACGCGCACCAACGTGGTGCCGCCCAACGCGTCACCGGCGATCGCCGCGCTGCAGGGGCTCCAGCCCGCGCCGGCCTTCGCGATCCCCAACATTCCGCCGATGGTGCAGCGGCCCGGCACCGCCGATCCCTTTCAGGAGCCGCCCGAGCCGCGCATTCCCGTCGGCGTCGACTCCGAAGAGAAGCTGAAGGTCTTCCGCGGGATCATGAAGGGCAAGGACGAGGCGCTCGCGCGCGGCCGGGCCCTGTACCAGGCGGTCGATCTCGAGGCGCAGCAGCTCCGCGCGCTCAGCACGCAGATGAAGGGCCAGCTCGAGCTGGCGATGGTGGAAGTGCAGCGCACCGCGGAGCTCCCGCAGCAGGTCCAGTTGCTCAAGGACATGCTCGAGAAGGACACGGTTCGCGCCGACGCCGCCGAGAAGAAGATGGAAGACCTCGTCGTGCGCTTCGCCGAAGCGGACAACGAGCGAAAGGACCTCACCAACGCGCTGGCGGAGGTCGAGCAGCAGTTCAGCGACGCCAGCGCGCGCCTCGACGAAGAGCGCCGCACCCGCCAGCAGTTGGCCGAGGAGCTGATCGGCGTCAAAGAGGCGCTGAGCAACGCGCAGGACCGGGTCAGCGAGCTCGCGGGCCGGCTCGCGCAGGCCAAAGAGCAGTACGACGCGCTGCAGACGCAGGCCTCGAAGTTCGCCGAAGAGGCGCAGCAGCAGACGATGGAGGTCGATCGCCTCAAGGGCGAGGCCGACGGCGCCGTGCTCGAGCTGCAGGCCGAAAAGCAGCGTGCTGAGACGGCCGAAGAGAAGCTCAAGGCGCTGGAGAGCGAGCAGGAGTGGTCGAAGTCGTCGCTGGAGCAAGCCCAGAGCCGCGTGGTCGAGCTGGAGCAGACCGTCGGCGAGGTGCGCGGCGAGAAGGAAGCCATCGAAGGCGAGCTGACCTCGCGGCAGCAGGCAGTCGCCGAGCTCGAGGCGCAGCTCGCGCAGGCGCTGGGCGAGAAGGAAGCGCTCGACGGTGAGCTCGCGGGGCGGCAGCGCGCGCTCGAGGCGCTGCAGGCGAAGCTCGACAAGACCACCACCGAGCTCGAGAACGAGAAACGCGAGGCGCAGTCGCGGGTGACGGCGCTCGAGTCGCAGGTGCGCGAGACGCAGGGGTTGGCGCGCGGGCAGTTGACGCAGCTCCAGGGCGAGCTCCAGCAGCAGCGCGCGCTGGTGACGCAGCTCCAGGCGAGGCTCGAAGAGGCGCAAGGGGCGCTGCAGGCGCGCACCCTCGAGCTCGAGACGCGGCACACCGATCTCCTCCAGTTTCAGCAGCAGCTCGAGGCGCAGCAGAGCGAGCTGGCGCGGCTGAGCGGTGAGCACCAGGCGGCGGAGGCGAAGGCGGCGCGGGCGGAGCAGGACCTCCAGCACACCCGCACCGAGCTCGAGCTGGCCGAGTCGCGCGCGGGCGCGGCGCAGGCGGAGGTCGCCGAGCTGCAGGGCACGCTCGACGCGGTGTCGGCGCAGAGCAGCAGCTCATCGGAAGAGCTCGATCAGCTCCGCGTCGCGCTCGCCACCGCGCAGCAGGCGGTCGCGACGGCGGACACGCAGACGGCGCAGGCGCAGACGCAGCTCCAGCAGGCGCAGCAGCGGGGCGCGCAGCTCGAAGCGCGGGTCAAGCAGCTCGAGGCGCAGGTGAAGGCGGCGGCGGGCGGCGCTCAGTCGGCGGTGAAGGAGCTCGAGGAGATGCGGCACGCCGCCGAGATGCGCGCGACGCAGGCGGAGTCGAAGCTCAAGGAACTCGCAGAGCGCGCGAAGGCCGCCGAGACCCGGGCCGCCCAGCAGGAAGCGCGCGCCGCGCAGGCCGAGGCGCGGGCGAAGGAGGCCCAGAGCAAGGCGGTGGCCGGCGCGGGCAACGACGCGAAGGTGCGCGCGGCCGAGGCGAAGGTGGCCGAGGTAGAGCAGCGCCTGCGGGCGATGTCGGCGATCGAAGACGAGCTGCGCGCGATGCAGGGCCAGGAGATCCAGCTCAAGGCCCGCATTCAGGAGCTCGAGGATCGCGAGGAGCCGACGGCGACCAACGTGGTGCCGGCGATGGCTAACGCGCCCAGCCCCGAGCTCGAGAAGCTCAAGGCCGAGAACGCGAACCTGAAGAAGAAGCTGATGTCGGCCGAGACGGCGATCGAAGCGGCCGCGTCGCTCAGGGCGAAGGTCGCGAAGCTCGAGGCGCAGCTCAAGGGCGCGCCGGTGAAGAAGTAGCCCGTGCATCCCGTGGCGCCGATCGACGTCCGCACCGGCCTCGAGGCCGCCTCGCTGGGCCTCTACATCCACTTCCCCTACTGCCTGTCGAAGTGCCCGTACTGCGACTTCGCGTCGACGGCGGCGAAGACCATTCCCGACGAGCGCTACACGCAGGCGATCATCGCGGAGCTGGCCCACCGCATCGAGACGCACGGCCTCGCGGGGCGTGAGCTGACGTCGATCTTCATCGGCGGCGGCACCCCGTCGTTGTGGGCGCCGGGCTCGGTGGCGCGCGTGCTCGAGGTGGTGTCGCGCTCGCTGCGAGTGGCGGCGCGCTGCGAGGTGACGCTGGAGGCGAACCCCGGCGCGTCCGACGCGGAGCGCTTCTCGGCCTTCCGCGCGGCGGGCATCAACCGGCTGTCGATGGGGGTGCAGAGCTTCGAGGCGAGCACCTTGAGCACGCTGGGGCGCTCGCACGACGGCGCCACTGCCGAGCGGGCCTTCGAGGCGGCGCGGCGGGCGGGCTTCGACAACGTGTCGATGGACTTCATCTACGGCGTGCACGGCCAGACGGTGGCGCAGGTCGAGTCGGACGCGCGGCGCGCGGTGGCGCTCGGCTCGGAGCACCTGTCGGCCTACGCGTTGACGCTCGACAAGGCGTCGCTGGCGGAAGAGGTGCCGCTGGCCCGGCAGCTCGCGCGCGGCGAGGTGTCGTTGCCGCCGGACGACACGGTGGTGCAGATGCAGCGCGTGGTGCGCGACGTCTTCCGCGGCGGGGGGCTCGAGCGCTACGAGATCTCGAACTACGCGAAGCCGGGCTACCACTCGCGGCACAACGCCCTCTACTGGACCGGCGGCGAGTACCTCGCGGTGGGAACGGGCGCGACGGGCTTCCTCAAGGCGCCGGCGCCGGTGCGGTACTCGAACCAGCGCAGCGCCGAGAAGTACCTGGTGGAGGTCGAGGCGAAGCGGCTGCCCGACGCCAGCCGCGAGTCACTGGGCGCGCTGGAGCTCTTCGAGGAGCGGGTGGCGATGGGGCTGCGGCTGACCACCGGCGTCGATCTCGAGGCGGTGTGCGCCGACTTCGGTCAGGACTTCTCGGCTCGCGCGACGACGGTGAAGCACCTCGTTCACGCGGGCATGGCCGTGCAGCGCGAGGGGCGGCTGGTGTTGACCGATGCGGGGCTCGACGTTCACTCGGCCATCAGCGCGCGGTTGATGTAGGGAGATCGGTCTCGTGGGAATGAGCGGCTGGCTGCAGTGGATGATCTTGTCGCGGCTGACCGGGAGCCCGATCGGCTCGGCGCTCGCGCTGCTCGTCTTCTGGTTCGTGGTCGATCGCTTCACCCTGGGCGTGCTGCCTGACCCGCTGCGGCCGTTGATGCGCTGGCGCCGGCGGGTGCGCGTGGAGACGATGCTCGGGCAGAACCCCCACGACGGCCGGGCGCGGCTCGAGCTCGCGCAGCTCTACGTCGAGCGGGGGCAGGGCAAGAAGGCGGTCGACGTGCTCCGCCCGACCTTCGACAACGGCGCCGACGACATCCAGAGCGTGTTCACCATGGGCGAGGCCTGCCTGCAGGCGGGCTTCGTGGACCAGGGCGAGAAGCTGCTCTCTCACGCAGAAGACCTCGATCACGACTTCCGCGTCGGTGAGATCTTCCTGGTGCGGGGCAAGTACCGGCTCGCACGCGGCGACTTCGCGGGGGCGAAGCAGGCGCTGGAGACCTTCGTGAAGCTGCGCACCGGCACGGTGCAGGGCCGCTACCTGCTGGCGCGCGCGCATGCGGGGCTGGGCGACGACGCGACGGCCGCGATGATCAAGGACGACGCGTGGAAGGAGTTCACCCTCGCGCCCCGGTTCCAGCGGCGGCACGAGCGCATCTGGGCGTGGCGCGCGCGGCCCTCGCGGCCGGCGACGTACCTGCTGATCTTCGTGTTGCTGTTCGGCCTCTTCGCGACGGTGGTGGCGCCGCGCATCGACTCGTGGGCCTCGAAGGCGCGCGGTGACGACGTCTACACCGACCCCGGGCTCAACGATCCCGACGAGTGATCGACCTTCTCGAGCAGACGCTCGAGGGTCTTGCGCTCGCTGACGCTCAGGGCGTCGAAGAGCGGGCTGATCTCCTCCATCACCACGGTGCGCGCGCGGGCGTACCAGCGCCGGCCCCGCGGCGTGAGGGCGAGGCTCACGCGGCGGCGATCGTCGGCGTCGCGCTCGCGCTTCACGAGGCCCTTCGCTTCCAGCTCGTCGAGCGCGCGGGATGTGCCCGCGGGGTCCATGCCTACTCGCGCCGAGAGGGCCATCTGCGAGCTGAGGCCCTCGTGGGCGATGGCGGACACGAGCTGCCAGTGCACCAGCGGGGCGCCCTCTCGCTCCATGGCCCGGGCGGCGCGGGCGGCCATGCTGCGGCGCAACCGCCCCACGGTGCGGGCCAGGCGCTCGGTGCGATCCACGGCGTTCACGAGCGCCACAGTGCCTCTGTGTGAATCGATGCGCAACGCAATCATTGTCAGAAACAAGGATTGCCCGGATCCGCCCGGGTGATTAGGTCCGCCCGTGATGCGCATCCTCATGACCGGGCTGTTGGTGTTGACGGTGAGCGCGTGCGGCCAGAAGCCGGCCGCGGGCAAGACCCGGCCTCCTCCGCTGGTGGTGACCGAGCAGGTGGCGGTGATCGACGTGCCGGTGCTGGCGCGGGCGCCCGTCGACGTGCGGCCCATCGCGCAGGCCGACGTGGGCTCGAAGACGGTGGGCTACCTCGACGCGGTGCTCGTCGACCGAGGGGACCTGGTGAAGAAGGGGCAGCTGCTGGCCCTGGTGCGGCCGGCCGAGCTGTCGGATCAACTGTCGGCGGCGAAGAGCGCGGTGGCGCAGGCCCAGGCGTCGGCGGCGCTGGCGAAGGCGAACCTCGAGCGTGCGCAGACCCTGGCGCCGAAGGGGCTCGTCTCGCAGCAGGAGCTGCAGAACGCCACCAGCGCCGCGGCCGCCAGCGACGCGCAGCTCGCCTCGGCGCAGGCGCAGCTGGGCGTGTACGCCACGCGGCTGGGCGAGACGCGGCTCGAGGCGCCGTTCGAAGGGGTGGTGGTGAGCCGGCGGCTCGACCCCGGCGCGCTGGTGGGCGCGAGCTCGGGCGTGGTGCTGACGGTGGCGCGGCTCGACGTGGTGCGGGTGTTCGTCTCGGTCAACGAGCGGCAGGCGCCCGAGCTGAAGCTGGGCCAGGCGGCGCGGGTGCGCTTCGACGCGTTCCCCGGGCGTGACTTCGAGGGCAAGGTCGAGCGGCTGGCGCCGGCGTTCGATCCGCTCACCCGCACGCTCGACGCCGAGGTGCACCTCGCCAACCCGGAGCGGCTGCTGAAGCCGGGCATGTACGGCCGCGCGGAGCTCGAGCTCTCGCGGCACGTCGGCTCGTTGGCGTTGCCGGCGGAGGCGGTGCAGCTCTCGAACGGCCAGGCCTTCGTCTACGTGCTGGAAGGAGACACCGCGCGCCGCAAGCCGGTGACGCTGGGCGAAGATCTCGGCGAGAAGCTGGAAGTCGTCGGCGGGCTCACGGCGGGCACCACGGTCATCACGCGCGGCATCGACGCGCTCGCCGACGGCGCGAAGGTGCGCACGCCGGCGGCACGCTGAAAGACGAGGTCAGACATGTGGCTCACGCGCCTCGCGCTGCGGAACCCGGTGCTCATTCTCATGATGTCGCTGATGGCGATCGTCCTGGGGGTGGTGTCGCTGCAGCGGCTGTCGGTCGATCTCTTCCCGGAGATCAACATTCCCAACGTGCGCATCGCGACCTTCTACGCGGGCGCGGGTCCCCAGGACGTCGAGAAGGCCATCACCCAGCCCATCGAGCGCGCGGTGAGCGCGGCGCCGGGCGTCGATCGGGTCGAGTCGACCAGCAAGCAGGGCGCGTCGCTGGTGACGGTGTGGTTCCAGTACGGCACCAACCTCGACACCGCGCAGTTCGAGGTGCAGCAGCGCGTCGGGCAGATCCTCAACACCCTGCCGCCGGGCGTGGGCCAGCCGCTGACGCTCAAGTTCGACATCACCAACATTCCCGTCGCGCAGATCGCGGTGACGTCGAACACGCTCGACGAGAAGCAGCTCTATGATCTCGCCTACAACGTCATCGAGCCGCAGCTCGAGCGCGTGCCCGGGGTGGCCAGCGCGACGCCGGGGGGTGGTCAGCAGCGCGAGCTGCAGGTGCTGGCCGACGTGGACGCGTTGCGGGCGCGCAGTCTGTCGATCCTCGACGTGGTCAGCTCGGTGCGGGCGTCGAACGTGCTGCTTCCCTCGGGCAGCCTGCGCACCGAGGGCCGTGACTACAACGTCTTCACCAACACGCAGATCGTCTCGCTCGACGAGCTGCGCGACGTGGTGGTGGGGCCGGCGACCGCGGAGGGCCGGGTGGTGCGCGTGGGCGACGTGGCCCAGGTCAACGACGGCGTGGCCGACCAGAGCGAGATCGTCCGCATCAACGGGGCGCGTGGCGTGTACCTGCGCGTGGTCAAGCAGCCGGGCGCCAACACCATCGCGGTGGTCGACGCGCTCAACGCGACGCTGCCGACGCTGCGCGGGGTGCCGCCCGACGTGAACCTCGTCGTGGGCTTCGATCAGTCGAAGTACATCCGCTCGGCGGTGACGTCGCTGCAGCACGAGGCGCTCCAGGGCGGCCTGTTCGCGATCGTCATCATCCTCATCTTCCTCGTCTCGTTCCGCGCTACCGGCATCGTCGCGGTCGCCATTCCGCTCTCGGTGATCTCGACCTTCATCCTCCTGTACTTCTCGGGGCAGTCGCTCAACGTCTTCACCCTCGGTGGGCTCGCGCTCGGCGTGGGCCGGCTGGTCGACGACTCGATCGTCGAGCTCGAGAACATCCACCGGCACCTGGGCATGGGGCAGTCGCGCCGGGCCGCGGTGATCGCCGCCGCGCAGGAAGTCGCGATGCCGATTCTGGTCAGCACCATCACCACCATCGTCGTGTTCTTCCCGGTGCTCTTCCTGCAGGGCGTGGCGCGCAACCTCTTCATCCCCCTCGCGCTGACCATCAGCTTCGCGCTGATCATGAGCTTCTTCGTCTCGCGCACCGTGACGCCGTTGCTGTGCATGATGTGGCTGCAGGCGCACGAGGCCGCGAAGGACCAGGGGCTCGCCGGCCGCATCACCCGGGCCCTCGACGCGCTCGACCACGCCTACGCGCGGGCGCTGGAGGTCGTGCTACGCCACCGCCTCGTCACGGTGCTCGGCACGCTGGTGTTCTTCGTCGCCGCGGTGTCGCTCTTCACGCGCATCGGCACCGAGTTCTTCCCCGAGACCGACGAGGCGCAGTTCTCGGTCAGCTTCCGCACGCCCATCGGCACGCGGGTGACGAAGACCGAAGAGACCAGCTCGGTGGTGGAGAAGGCGATCCGCGACGCGCTGGGGCTCAAGAGCGAGAAGGAAGGCGGCATGGTGACCACCATGATCACCAGCGACGGCTTGCCGGTCGGGCGCGGCGGGCTCTTCGGCGGCAACAGCGGCCCCCACGCCGGCAACGTGAACGTGAACCTCGTCTCGCGGCTGCAGCGCGAGCTGTCGGACATCAAGGCCAGCGAGAAGGTGCGCGCGCAGCTCGGCGAGTCGTTACCCGGCGTGCAGGTCTTCTTCTCGACCGGCGGCATCGTGAAGCGCATCTTGAACTTCGGCTCGGCCGCGCCGATCGACGTGGAGATCCTCGGCTACGAGGTGGAAGACGGGCAGAAGTACGCCAAGGAGCTGCTGGGCAAGCTCAAGAAGCTCTCGGCGCCCGACGGCAGCCCGCTGATGACCGACCTGCAGATCAGCCGCGAAGAGAACTACCCGCAGCTCGACGTGAAGGTCGATCGCCAGAAGGCCGGCGTGCTCGGCATCTCGGAGCAGACCATCGCGCAGACGGTGCTCGCGACGCTGGTCGGCAACAGCCAGTTCGCCCCCATCCCGTGGACGGATCCGAAGACGGGCAACGAGTACGACATCAACGTGCGCGCCCGCGATGCGTCGCGCAGCAGCGTGGATGATCTCCGGCAGGCGCAGGTGCGCAGCGCGCAGGGGCGGGTGGTGTCGCTCGACACCGTCGCGTCGGTGGAGCGCGCCTCGGGACCGGTGACCATCAGCCGCAAGTACCTGCAGCGCATCATCGACGTGACCGCCAACGTGGCGCCGGGGAAGGATCTCGGCACGGTGGCGGCGGCGGTGCGCGCGGTGCTCGACGAGACCCCTCCGCCCGACGGCTTCACGGTGCGGCTCGGAGGTCAGGCCGCGGCGCAGCAGGAGGCCTTCCAGGGGCTGGGCTTCGCGGTGCTGTTGGCGATCGCGCTGGTCTACATGGTGCTCGCCTCGCAGTTCCGCTCGCTGGTCGATCCGCTGGTGATCATGTTCAGCGTGCCGCTCGGCGTGGCGGGCGTGGCGCTCATGTTGTGGGCCACCGGCACCTCGCTCTCGGTCAACAGCTTCATGGGCATCATCATGATGATCGGCATCGTGGTCTCGAACGGCGTGCTGCTGGTCGACTTCGCCAACGTGCTCCGGCGCCGCGGCAAGTCGCTGCACGACGCGACGGTCGAGGCAGGGCGTACGCGGCTGCGGCCCATTCTCATGACCACCATCGCCACGCTGGTCGGGCTGGTGCCGATGGCGCTCGGGCTGGGAGAAGGCAGCGAGACCAACCTCCCGTTGGCGCGCGCGGTGATCGGCGGGCTCACGGTGTCCACCGGCCTCACGCTGTTCTTCGTGCCGGTGCTCTACACGTGGTTCGACCGCTTCGCGCGGCGCACCCACGACGAAGACGAAGACGAAGACGACGCACCGGGGGAGGTGCAGCATGGTTGAGGCGCTCCTTCTCCTCTCGCTGGCCTCGACGCCGCCGTTGGAACAGATCGGCTTCGAGACCGCCGTGCAGCGCGCGCTCGCGGGACACCCGGCGTTGCGCGTGGCCGAAGAAGACGCGGCGCGCGCGCTGGCGCAGGTCGATCAGGCCCGCGCTCCGTCGTTGCCCACGCTCAGCGCGAACGGCACCTTCACCCGCCTCGACGACGATCGCCGGCTCGCGGACCGCCTGGTGCTCGGCAAAGAGCAGCTCTCGGCCAACGTGCAGGTCGCGGTGCCGCTGATCAACACCCCGCGCTGGGCGCAGTGGTACCGCGCGTCGAAGGCCGCCGACGCGGTGCGCGCCACCTCGGACGACGTGCGCCGGCAGGTGGCGGTCAACGCCGCGCGCGCCTGGCTGGCCGTGCTCGCGCAGCGCCGGGTGGTCGACGCCGCGACGACGGCGCGCCTCACCGCGAAGGCGCACCTCGACTTCGCCAGCGAGCGGTTGAAGGGCGGGGTGGGCAACCGGCTCGACGAGCTCCGCGCCGCGCAGGAGTTCTCGGTCAGCACCACCCAGCTCGAGAACGCCCACGCCGCGCTCGCCCGCGCGCAAGACACGCTGGGCCAGGTCACCGGCAGCGACGTGCCGGTCGACGTCATCGCCGAGGAACCGACGCTCGCCGCGCCGGGTGAACTCGCCACGTCGCTCGAGGCGTTCAGCGAGGCGCGCCTCGACGTGCGGGCCGCGAAGGTGCGCAAGGAGACGCTCGACGCCACCACGCGCACGGACTGGATGGACTACCTGCCGTTGCTCAACGCGGTGTTCCAGCCGTTCTACCAAAACCCCCCTTCGCTCACGCAGCCGCTCACCGGTTGGCAGTTGAACCTGGTGCTCCAGCTGCCGCTGTACGACGGCGGGCTGCGCTACGGGCAGGCGCGGGAACGGCGGGCCAACGCGCGCTCGGCCGACGCGCAGCTCGAGCTGGCGATGAAGAAGGCGCGCATCGAGGTGCGCACCGCCTTCGAGCAGGTGACGCACGCCGACCTCGCGCTCGCGTCGGCGCGCAACGCGGCGAGCGAGGCGGCCGAGGCCATGGAGCTGGCCAACGTCGCCTACCGCGCCGGCGCCACCACCAACCTCGAGGTCATCGACGCCGAGCGGCGCGCGCGTGACGCCGAGCTGCAGCGGGTGCTGGCCGAAGACGCGGCCCGCCAGGCGCGCCTCGACGTGCTCGTCGCCAGCGGGCGCTTTCCGTCGCCCTGAGCGATGGTGTCGACCGATGTTCGGTGAACTCGATGTCGTCATTCGCGAGCTGGGCCCCTGGGGGTACCCGCTGTTCGGCGTCGCCGCGCTCCTCGAGTACGTCTTCCCTCCCTTCCCCGGCGACACGGTGTCGGTGCTGGGCGGCGCGTGGGCGGGCCGTGGCGAGCGCTCGGTGGTGCTGCTCCACCTCGCGTTGACGCTCGGCAGCGCGGTCGGCATCGCGGCGATGTGGTGGGTGGGGAAGAAGATCGCCGCCCCGCTGCGCGCCGCGCCCGAGTCAGGCCGCCTTCTCGGCCTGCCGGTGCTGCAGATTCGCAAAGCCCAGAAGCTGATGCACGACCGCGGCGCGCTGCTGCTGCTCACCAACCGGTTCCTGCCGAGCTTCCGTTCGGTGCTCTTCATCGCCGCGGGCGCGTCGGACTTCTCGTTGGGCAAGGCGCTCCTGCTGGGCTCGATCTCCGCGGCGGCGTTCAACGCGGTGCTCGTCTCCGTGGGCCTCGCCATCGGGGACAACGCCGAGGCGATCGCTGCCTTCTTCACGCGCTTCCGCCTCGCGTCGTTCGTGGTGCTCGCGGTGGTGGCGCTCGGCTTCCTCGCCCGTTTCCTCTTCAAGCGGGCTCGGGCACAGTCGCAGCCATGACGCGGCGCCTCGCTTCGCTCCTGCTCTTCGCCGCGCTCGGTGGGTGCCAGTGCCGGCCCAGCGGACCGGTCGACCCCATCGCGCTGGGGCTGCGGGTGAGCCCCAGGTCGATCGACTTCGGCCGCGTGCTCGAGGGCACGGTGGAGACGGCGACGTTGACCCTGACCGCCGAGACGCGCGCGGCGGTGTCGGTGGGGCTGTCGACCGACGCGCCCTTCGAAGCGCCCTCGGCCGTCGAGGTGCCGGGCGGTGGCGACGTCACCATCACCATCAGCTTTCGCGCGGGCAGCGAGCCGGCGAGCGGGGCGTTGACGCTGCAGGTGGGTGACTCGCGGGCGCTGGTGCCGCTGTCGGGCGTCGGCGTGCGGCCTCCCGAGTGCCGGCCCTCGGCGGAGTGCATCGTCTCCACGTACTCGCTCGAAGAGGACCGCTGCATCGAGACGCAGGCGGCCGACGACGCGCCGTGCGATCCGGCGAGCGTCTGTCTCGAGCAGGGCCGCTGCCGCGCGGGCCAGTGCCTGGGCATCGCGCGCCGCTGCGACGACGACGATCGCTGCACCGATGACGCCTGCGCGATGGACGTGGGCTGCATTCACACTCCGCACGCCTGCCCGGCACCGACGGCGGCGTGTCAGGTGGCGACCTGCGATGCGCGCGCCGGCTGCGGCTTCGGTCCGGCGAACGACCTCACCATCTGCGGCACCATCGACTGCGTGTCGGCCAACTTCTGCTTCCAGGGGCAGTGCCGCAACCAGCCGACCGCCGAGGGCACCCCCTGCGCCGCGCCCTTCGCGTGTCTGCCCGAAGGTCAGTGCCACAACCAGGAATGCACGCGCGTGAACGAAGGCGACTGGGTGCCCGACTGGTCCACCCGCTTGCCCGGCACGCCCACCGGGGGCCTCGAGTCTTCCGGTTCGAACCTCTACTTCTCGCTGTGCGTCGAGTTGGCCGACGCCGGTCCGCTGGATGGTGGCCTCGATGACGCGGGCGTCGATGCGGGGGTCGATGCCGGCGCGCCGATGGTGTGCGGGCTCGTCTCGTACACCGGCTCGGGCTTCGAGCGCTTCACGCACGCCTACGACGACGGGCTCGCGCGCGAGGTGCTGGCGATCAACGGCGAAGGCGTGGTGCTGCGGCGTGACGGCGGCCTCGAGGTGCGCGCGACGAACAACGGCTCGCTCCGCTTCGACTACCCCTTCCTCGGCGCCCGCACGCAGGTGGTGGTCGCGCGCAACGAGGTCTTCGCCATCTCCGATGGTGGGCTGCAGTCATTCTCCGACGCGGGCGTGCAGTGGTGGGCGGTGGCCGACGACGGCGCCGAGCTCGCGCGGGGTGACGCGCTCTTCGCGTGGAACGGCGACGCCGGAGTCTTGACCCGCTTCGAGGTGCTGTCCGACGGCGGGCTGGACGAGCGCAGCTTCTCCGTGCCGGTGGGGCCGGCGTCGTTGGCGGTGTCGGGCGACGTGGCGACCTTCGGGGCGAGCGCGCGGTTCACCGTCGACGCGGGCTTCCTCGCCTTCGACTTCGGCGATGCCGGCGTGACGCGCTTCTTCCACGAGCAGACGCTCTTCTCTCCGCAGACCACCAACACCTTCTTCGAGCGCTGCAACGGCCCGGTGTGCGATCAGCTGGTGCGGGTCTTCGACGGCGCCGACGGCTCGCCGCTGTGGGAGACGCGGGTCGTCGACGGCCGCACCCCGGGCACGCGGGTGCTCGATCGCCTGGTGCTCGGCCCGCCGGGCGCGATGGTGTCGCTGGTGCGCTACGACGGCGTCGATGGGGGAGCGCCGCGGGCGGCCTTCGAGCTCTTCGCGGAGGGAGAAAGCAAAGCGCTGTGCCGGTTGCCGGAAGCGTCGGGCGCGCTCGAGCTCGCGCACCTCTCGAGCAGCGCGCTGGTGGTGACCTCCCGGCGGCCTGACGGCGGGGTGGTGCTCGAGAGCTACGGCGTGGGGGCGGCGTTTCCCACCGCCTACGGTTGGTCCTCGCGGCAGGGCGTGGGCAGCACCCGCACCGATCGCCGCTGACGCGGGCCGTGACGTCTGCGCAGGCGAGGAGTAACGACGAGGCATGTTCCGCCGCGTCGTGTTCCTCGCATTGGCTGCCGCGTCTCTCACGCCGTGGGTGTCGGCGCCGCTCGCGCTGGTGGCGGGCGTGGTCTTCGCGTTGACCTGGGGCAACCCGTTCGTCGCGCAGAGCAAGAGCGCGCAGACGTGGCTGCTGCAGGCCTCGGTGGTGGGGCTCGGCGCGGCGATGAACCTCGGCGTGGTGTTGCGGGTGGGCGGCTCGGGCCTGGTGCAGACCGCGCTGGGCATCACCGTGACGCTCGGCCTCGCCTTCGTGTTGGCGAAGCTGCTGCGCACCGAAGCGACGACCGCGCTGTTGATCGGCGTGGGCACCGCCATCTGCGGAGGGAGCGCCATCGCCGCGGTCGCTCCGGCGATCGGCGCGAAGTCACACCAGACCAGCATCGCGCTGGCGGTGGTGTTCCTGCTCAACGCGCTCGCGCTGCTGGTCTTTCCGCCCGTCGGCCACGCGCTCTCGCTCGACGCTCCCGCCTTCGGCCTGTGGAGCGCGCTGGCGATTCACGACACCAGCTCGGTGGTCGGCGCCTCGATGCAGTTCGGCGACGAAGCGCTGGCGATCGGCACCACGGTGAAGCTCGCGCGCGCGTTGTGGATCATCCCCGTGACGTTGGTGCTCGCGCGCTTCTGGCCACGCACCGAAGCCGCGGGGAGCGCGAAGCCGAAGCGCCCGTGGTTCATCTTCGGCTTCCTCGCGGTCGCGGCGCTGGTGACGTGGGTGCCGGTGCTGCAGGGCGCGGGCAAGGCCATCGCGGTGGTCGCCCGGCAGGTGCTGGTGCTGACGCTCTTCCTGGTCGGCGCCGGCGTGTCACGCGAGGCGCTCAAGCAGGTCGGCGCACGCCCGGTGTTGCTGGGCGTGACGCTGTGGCTGATCGTCGCGTCGGTGACGCTCACCGCGGTGAAGCTGGGCTGGCTCGTCGCTCCGACGCTGGCGACGAGCGCTCAGTAGTAGCAGTTGAGCGGGTCGTTGTTCGACAGCGCCGGGCTCTGCCACACGTGCTCGTGGGGGATGACGCACATGCCGCCGGTGGTGATGGTGACGCGCACCTTGCCCGCCGCGCCGCCGCCGCCGCCGCCGCCGGCCTCGTAGTACGTCGTCTCCTGCCAGTAGTACTGCGAGCCCGCGCGCCCGTTCTCGGCCTGGTTGTAGCGCGCGCCACCGGCGCCGCCGTTGCCACCGTTGCCGCTGAAGCCGCTCCCGCCCGGCGCGCCCCAGAAGCCGTACACGCGATCGCCGTCGGCGCCGTCGACGCCGTAGCCCGACCAGCCCGCGCCTTCACCGCCGCCACCGCCGACCGCGATGAGCTTCGAGTTGCGCGCGAAGACGTAGGGCGCCTCGAGCAGAATGGTGCCGCCCGAGCCGCCGCCGCCACCGCCGTTGGTGCCGGTGCCGTTGGTGCCCGTGCCGCGCCCGCCGCGGCCGCCCACGCCGTTGGAGTAGATGGCCGACCCGTCGAGCAGCGCGATGCCGTACGACGAGGCGATCTGCAGCGCGCCGCCGCCCGCGCCGCCGAGGCCGCCCGAGGTGCCGCCGTTGCCACCCGAGCACCCCGCGAGGAGGTTGGAGATCGCCCCCGTGCGCTGCGCCCCGGCCGCGCCGCCCGGCGAGCCGACGCCGAAGGTGCTGCCGCCGCCGCCCACGCCGCCCGGCCCGTTGACGCCGCCGGCGCCGCCACCGCCCGGTGAGGAGTTGGTGGCGCTGGTGCCCGAGCCGCCATTCGACGAGCCGCAGCCCACGCCCGCGCCCGGCCCGGGGATCGGCCCGGGGCCCGACCACTGCGCCGAGACGTCGATGGTCCCGTAGATCTCCACGGTGTCCGTCGACGCGAGGATGACGGGCTTGTTGCCGACGATGCGCAGCGAGCTGCCGAGCGCCATGTCGTACCCCTCGGCGCCGAGCACCACCGCCGCGCCGGTCGCGGTCATCACCTGCGTCACCGTCGGCTGCCGCGGGCCCCAGTTGCCCGAGAACGTGTTGGTGGACGTGTCGAAGCCGGCGGCGCCGGTGATGTTGACCCGCCCGACGGTGTAGCCGACGACGGCGGGATCGAAGTTCGACGGGGTGAAGGTGAACTGCCCGAGGTTGACCTGCGGCGCGCACGAGCCATCGGGGAAGCACACGTTCGAGCCGCCGCAGCTCTGGCCCACCGCGTAGCCGTACACACAGCCTGCCGTGGAGCAGGTGCCCGTCGGCGCGTAGCAGGCCCCGGCCGGAGGCGAGTTGCACGTCAGCGTCGTCTGCGGCGTGCACGTGGTGCCGGAGCACCGCTCGTTGAAGGTGCAGCCGTTGTCGTCGTTGCAGACGAGGTAGTTGCAGGCCGGGTCAGCGCAGTCGACGAGGCCGTTGGTGTCGTTGTCGATGCCGTCGAAGCACGCGACCTCGGTGCACTGTCCGGGCACGCAGGGCGCGCCGACCACGCCGCCGTCGGGGAGATAGATGAGGCCGCCGTCGGGCCCCTTGATGCCGAGCGCGCCGCCGTCCGGGCCGTAGACGAAGGTGTTGCCACCCGAGCCGCCGTTGCCGCCCGTGCCCGAGCCGCCGCCGGTGCTGCCGGAGCCGCCGCCCGTACCGCCCGAGCCGCCGCCCGTGCCACCGGAGCCGCCGCCCGTGCCGCCGGAGCCACCACCCGTACCGCCAGAGCCGCCGCCCGTACCGCCGGAGCCGCCGCCCATGCCGTTGGCGCTGCCCGCGTAGCAGAGGCCCGCCTGGCAGACGTAGCCGGTGGGGCACGAGATCGAAGCGCAGGCCGCGTCGACGCACTGGCCGGTGGCGCCGCACGCCTGACCGTTGGGGCACGTGGTGCCGTTGGGTCCGCAGCCCGCCGCGACGCAGACGCCCGCGCTGCAGGTGTTCCCGACCGGGCACGACACGCCGACGCAGCGCGACTCGGTGCACACGTTGTTGAGGCACACCTGCACGACGGTGCACTGGCTCATGCACGCGGTGTTGCCCGGGCCGGTGCCGCTCCCGCCGCCCGTCGCCGAGCCGCCACCGGTCCCCGTGCCGCCGCCCGAACCATTGCCGCCGCCAGAGCCGGTCAGCGGGCCGGTGCCGGTGCCGCCGCCGAAGCCGCCGCGCGGGTAGCAGGCGCCGTCCGCGGCGCAGCGCTGATCTCCGGGGCAGGTGACGCCCAGGCACTTGCGCGACACGCAGGAGTCCTGCACGCAGACCTCGGCCGGGGTGCAGGTGGAGTTGGCGCACTGCGAGGCGAAGCAGCTCCCCTGAATGCACACGCCGCCGGGGCAGCTCTTGCCGACGCACGCGACGTCGACGCAGCGGTTGTTCGAGCAGACCTGCCCGTCACCGCACATCTTGCTCGTGCAGTCGTTCTTCAGGCAGCGGGTGCCGACGCAGGTCTCGTCGTTCGCGCAGGGCACCTCCTGACAGCTCACCGGGTCGGTGCACACGTTGCCCGCGCCACACACCTGCGTGCCGGTGCAGTCTGCCGTGCTGTTGCACTTCGTGGCGACGTTCTCAGGCCCGCCGCAGTTGCACCCAGCCAACAGGAACCCCGCCAACGCGAGGGTCGCTACGTGGAAGTTCCGCATGGCGCGGGACTCTAGCCTACGTGCGGGGCGCGGCGACCGTCGCGAGCCTCCACAGCAGCCAGGGCCGGCGGAGCAGGGCGATCACTTCTTTGCTCGTCACCATCAGGCGATCGGCCGCGCGCAGCGAGCGCGTCGAGGGCACCGGCCAGACGGTGCGGCGATGTGCGCGAAAATGCGCGGTGGCGCGCGCGAGGTGGAAGTCGCAGCTCACCACCAGCACCGCCTCGTCGGGCGCGAGCAGGGCGGCGCAGTGGCGGGCGTTCTCGAAGGTCGAGCGGCTGTGTGGCTCGAGCACCAGCTGCTCGTCGCGCGCGCCGAGGGAGAGGGCGAGCTGCCGCATCACCGCCGCCTCGGTCGGGCGGCCATCAGGCGTGCCCCCCGACAACACGAGCCGCTCGGCGTGACCGCGCTGGAGCAGCTCCACCCCGACGCGCACGCGATCTTCCAGCGCAGGGCTGGGGAGCCCAGCCGGAGTCACCCGCGCGCCGAGTACGATCGCGGTCAGCGGCTGGGGTGGGAAGCGGGGCTCGCGTGTGCCGAAGCGATGCACCAGCACGCCGAGCGCGAGCGGACCGCCGAGCGCGAGCACCAGCACCACCGTGCTCACTTCGCCACCAGCTTCACCGCGCCATCGAAGAGCTGCAGGTAGAACCGGCCGCTTTGCGCGCGCGGCACCTCGACGTACTGCCGCGTGGCGAGGCGCTCGTCTCCCGGCGCCACGGAGGGGTCGAGCGCGCGTGCCCCATCCATCACCCACGCGTGCGGAAAGGCGCGCGCCCCTTCGATCACCAGGCCCACCGCGAGCCGGCGCTCCGGGTGCCCTTCGAGCGCGCGCCGGGCGAGCACCAGGCAGCGGGCCCGCGCGGCGTCGTCGCCGATGCCCTCCGCCTTCATCCACCGCGCGCCGGCGATCGGCGGCTCGAAGGTCAGCGCACCCAACGGCACCGCGACGCCGCGAACGAAGGGGCTCTCGGGTGGAGGCTGGGCGCTGGTCGTCGCCGCGCGCCACTGGGCCGAGCCGACCTTGATGTCGAGCAGCCGCGCCTCGCGATCGTAGTGCGCGACGAAGGGCTCGACGCCGAGCGTGCCCTTCACGGTGCCGGTGCCGCCGGCGACGCACAACTTCTCGAGCACGCCGCGGCGCTCCTCGTAGACGTCACGACAGCCGGGGGCCGGTCTGGTCACCAGCGTCAAGACCTCCGGCGGCGCGGGCAGCTCGGCGAGCGTGAAGGTGAGGTTCGCTTCGGCTGGGCCTTCCTCGAGGAAGTGCGTGGCGCGGTAGGTGTAGCGCGCGCCGTCGCTCGTCACGCGCAGCTCGGCGACCGGCAGCTCGGCGACCTCGAGCACGAAGCGCGCGTCGACGGGCGTAGCGGCGAGCGTGGAGAGCACCAGGAGCAGCACGGGGCCGGGAGTTTCGCACGGGATTGGCAGGGCCCGGGAGAGTAGGGTCACGCCCCTCATGGAGAACCGCTGGTACCTGGTGCTGTTCGGCCCCGTCGGCGGGCTCCTCTCGGGTCTCGTCGCTGGCCTCGTGCTGCTCGCCGTCACCGGTCAGCCCGCGTCGTTCGGCGGCTGGGCGGCGCTGTGCCTGACGACGATGGTGGGCTTCACGCTCTCGGCGTGGCTGACCTTCTTTCAGCTCGGCGCGCGGCGCTCGAAGCGGCGGCGCGACGTCATCGAGCGCTACGCCGAGGGCGATCTCACCGTGTTGCCCGCCAACGACGTGGGCGACGAGTCGGAGCTCCACCGGCTCGCGCTCTCACTGCGGCGCGCGTTGTGGCAGGTGCAGCGCGTCACCAAGTCGCTGCACCGCACTGCCACCGGCGTGCGGGAACAGGCGCGCACCGTGCTCGAGGCCGCGCGTCGTCAGGGCGCCGCGGTGGAGCGCAGCCAGAAGGCCGTCAGCGGCATGGGCGAGAGCCTCGACGGCAGCCAGCGGCGCGTCACCCAGCTCGAGTCCTTCGCGCGCGAGACGACCACCTCGTTGACCGAGATGACCGAGAGCATCGAGCAGGTGGCGCAGGCGCTGGGCCAGCTCAACGTCGCCTCCGAGAAGACCAGCGCGCGCGTCGACGCCATCGGGCACCGCTCGCAGTTGGTGGTGGAGGTGGGCAGCACCGTGGCGCGCCTCACCATCCAGACCCGCGAGGCGGTGTCGGCGGCCGAGAACAGCATCGACGCCGTGCGCCGCCGCAGCGACGAGACGGGCGAGCTGGCACGCGAGGTGACGTCCACCGCGGCGCAGGGCGCGCAGCTGGTGGGCGACGCGCTCAAGGGCATTCGCCGCATCGACGAGACGGTCGGCCGGGCCACGAAGCTGGTCGACGCGCTGGGCGAGTCGTCGCTGGAGATCGGCCGCGTGGTCGACGTCATCCAGGAGATCGCCGACCAGACCAACCTGCTCGCGCTCAACGCGGCGATCATCGCCAGCCAGGCCGGCGAGAGCGGCAAGGCCTTCGCGGTCGTCGCCGCCGAGGTGCGCAACCTCGCCGAGAAGACCGGCCGCTCGACCCGGGAGATCGCCACCAAGGTGAAGGCGGTGCGCGAGGGCGTCGAGCGCGCCGTGGACCTCGTCAGCCGGAGCCGCGACGAGGCCGCGGTCGGGGTGCAGCTGGGCGAGCGGGCCGCCGACGCGCTGCGGGCCATTCAGCACACCTCTCAGCGGGCGCTCACCGCGGTCGAGTCGACCCAGGCCGAAGCGGCGCGCCTCGAGACGCAGGGCGTGGCGCTGGTCGAGGTCAGCCAGCAGGTCACCGAGCGGGTGGACGAGGTGATGCGGCTCGCTGGAGATCAAGCCTCGCAGGGCCGCGACCTGATGAAGCAGATGCAGGACATGGCCCGCACCGCGCGTGAGGCGTCGACCCGCGCCGAAGGCCAGGTCAGCACCGGCCGCGAGCTGTCGGACTCGGTGCTGCGGTTGACCGCCGCCATCGACGAGATCCGCGCCTCGCAGCTGGTGCTCAAGCAGGGCGACGCGGCGATCAGCGAAGAGGTGGCCGAGGTGCGCGAAGACGCGCAGCGCGTGGTGCGCATCGGCGACACCCTCAGCCGCATGGTCGAGCAGCTCTCGCACGAGGCCGACACGCTGGGCAACGAGGTGTTCCGCTTCAAGCTGCCGCCCTCGCGCGCCGGCGGCACGTTGAACGTCGGGCTCCACCGCGCGCTGGCGCTCGACGAGACCCGCGGCCTCGACCCGCTCTTCACCATCGACCTGCAGATCTCCGAGATGTCGGCGGCGCTGTACTCGACGCTGGTGCGCTACGAAGACGGCATCCTCGTGGCGGATCTCGCCGAGTCGTGGGAGGCGGATCGCACCGCGCGCCGGTACCGCTTCACGCTGCGCAAGGGCGTCACCTTCCCCGACGGCGTGGCGCTCAACGCCGGCCACGTGAAGGCACACTTCGAGCGGCTGCTCGACCCGAAGCTCGGCGCGCCCGACGGCGTGCTCTTCAAGGACATCACCGGCGCGCCGGCCTACCTCGCGGGCGACGCGAAGACGGTGGCGGGCATCGAGGTGCTCGACGAGCACACCATCGAGTTCCGCCTCGACGAGCCGCGCGCCTTCTTCCTGCGCATGTTGTCGCTGCCCTCGACCGGCATCACCCGCGCCGACGGCGGCCGCTTGATGGGCACCGGGCCGTTCCGCCTCGTGTCCACCACCCTCGACCGCGTCACGCTCGAGCGCAACCCGACCTACTACACCGCCGGGCTGCCGCTGCTGGCGCGCCTCGAGTTCCAGCTCTACCAGTCACGCCGCGCCGCGCTGGAGGCCTTCAGCAAGGGCCAGGTGCAGGTGGTCTCGTACCTCCACGCCGAGAACCTCAAGGAGGCGGGGCTCGACCCGTCGGAGGCGCTCACCGTCAACACGCCCTCGGTGTGGTTCCTCGCCTTCCACGCCCAGTCGGCGCCGTTCGACGACGTGCGCGTGCGCCGGGCGATCCGCGCCGGCCTCGACGTGCGCGCGCTGGTCGACGGCTTCCACCCCGGCGCGCGGGTGGCGCGTTCGCTGACGCCGCCGTCGCTGCTGGAGAGCGATCGCGTGCATGAGCCGCGCACCGACGTCGCGCTCGCCCGTCGCCTGCTGACCGAGGCCGGCCACTCGAAGGTGCGGGTGACGCTGCACTACGCGCCCGATCGCGACACCCGCGACGAAGATCGCGCGCTGTTCAAGCCGCTGACCGACGCCAACCTCGTCGAGCTCGAGCACGTCGAGGCGAAGGACTTCTGGGAGCGCGTGCGTGAAGGGCGCCTGGCCGTGTACCGCGGCAACTGGATCGCCGACGTCGCCGACCCCGACAACTTCCTCTACGTGCTGCTCAACTCGAAGGCCCAGAGCTACTACGGGGTCGGGTACCGGAACGCCGAGTTCGATCGCCTCACCGACGAAGCGCGCGTGTCGATCGACCCCGGGTTGCGCGAGCAGCTCTATCGAAAGGCCGAGAGCCTGGTGCGCGAAGACTGCGTGCTGGTGCCGCTGTACCACGAGCGGTTCCACGCCGCGGCGAGCCAGGAGATCCAGGGGCTGCGACTCCACCAGACGCCGCCGCAGGTGCGCTTCGAAGACATCTGGCTCGCGTCGTCGTGAGTCTCTCGCAGCGGACGATCAGTCCACCACGATGGCCAGCGCGCGCGCGGTGTGCACCAGCGTGCAGCGGGCGTTGAAGTAGCCGCACAGCGGGGTGCCCGGCGCGAGCCGCACGTCCATCGGCACGTCGGGGAAGCGGCTCAGCAGCGCCTTCACCCGCCCGCCCAACTCTTCGGAAGGACGGAGCTTCTGGGTCGCGAAGAGGCTCAGCCGCAACGCCAGCGAGTGCAGGAGATCGGCGCGGCGCCGCAGCTCGTCGGGCTCCAGGGTCGCCGGGTTCTCGCTGCGCAGCAGCGGCGACATGACGAACTCGGTGACGACCTCGGAGCGGCGGGAGGGGCGCATGCCGCGCTCGGTGAGCAAGGCCTGCGCCACCTCTCGTCGTCAGCTCACGTCACTTCACGTCCCACGCCTCGACGGCGTTGCCCTGGAAGCGGGGCACCAGCACGCGGTTGCGCTTGGTGTCGACGCCGAAGTCGGCGGGCGCCTCGAGCTCGGTGAAGGCCTCCTTGAACTCGCCGCCCGGCTTGCCGCGGTAGATCGCCTTGCCGCCCCAGCTCGACACGAAGACCTCGTCGCCGATCAGCGCGAGCCCATCGAGCCCGCCGTTGGGGAGCTTCGTCGCCTCGCCCACCTGCTTGCCCTTGAGGTCGAAGGTCTGCAGCTCGTTGGCGCCGAAGGTGACCGAGTGCACTGCGTCCTTCGTGACCAGCAGGCCGTTGGGGCCCTTGAGGTCCTTGCTCTTCACGAACGGCTTCGCGCTGGGCTTCTTGCCCGGCTTGATGACCCAGATGGCGTCGGTGCCGGTGCTCTCGAACTTCGCGTTGAGGCCGGAGTCGCTGACGTAGACGTTCCCGTCGGGCCCGAGCGCGACGTCGTTGACGAAGGTGGCGCCCTTGAGCGCGACCTCGCCCTTCGGCGCGCCGGTCTTGCGATCGAACAGCCGCACGGTGTCGATGTCGGCGACGTACAGCACGCCGTCCTTGATCGCCGAGCCCTTGGGCGCGTTGAGGGTGACCTTGTTCTTGCCGCCTTCGATCAGCTTCGCGGTGATCACCTTCCCGTCGGGCGAGAGCTCGGTGATGAAGCCGTTGTTGTCCTTGTCGAGCGGCGCGCCGTTGATGTTGCTGACGAGGTAGGTGTCGGTCTCGGCGTCGTAGAGCACCGACTCCGGCGTGGCGAGGCCCTCGGCGAAGGTGACGGCGGCGGTGGGCTTCGCGGGCGCGGCCTTCGGCGCGGCGGGCGGCGGCGCGGCGGCGGGCTTGCCCTGCGCGAGCGCGGTGGTGGCGGCGAGGCAGACGGTCAGCAGATGACGCTTCATGTGGTGGATCTCCCCAGTCGAGAAAGGCCGAGCGGGAACGGGCTCGGCGCGCCCGAGATAGCGGGCGGCTCCCACGCTCACAACCCAATCAGCGGCGGGCTTCGGCGGCGACCGCGGTGATCACGTCGCCGCGCCGGGGCTCGCCGCGCTCGACCACCGTGCCGTTGCGCACGAAGTCGGTGAGCTGCAGCGGCAGGCCATTGGCGGTGCGCCAGTCGCCGGTGTCCATCAGATGGAAGTGCAGGTGCGGCTCGGTCGACATGCCGCTGTTGCCCACGCGCGCGAGGCGCTGGCCCTTCGTCACCCGCTCGCCCGGCTTGACCAGCAGCGAGCCCTGCTTGAGGTGACCCAACAGCGTGAACTCGTCGGTGCCGTGATCGATGACGATCAGGTTGCCGTACAGGTTGCCGCCCACGGCGCGGTTGGGCTGGTTGTCCACCACGCCGTCTTCAGCCACCACCACCACGCCGTCGGCCGGCGCGACGACGGGCTGGTTCCACGCGAAGTAGTCCTGGTTCTCGAGGCCCTTGCCCTGGGCGCTGCTGCCGTTCTTCCGCTGCAGCAGGTCGAGCGCGAAGCGCATGTCGGACACCGAGGCGTGCCGGTTGTCGTCCCAGGTGCGGCCGCCCCACAACACGTGCCACGTGTCTTCGAGCGGGAGCCGCAACTTCACCAGCGCGCGATAGGCGCCGTAGGTGGTGGGCGCTTCCTTGTTCGCGAAGCTCATCGCCGCGCCCAGCAGCCGGCCCTGGCCGTCCATCGTGACGTCGACGCTCAGCCCTCGCGCCCAGTTGGAGACCGCCATCACGCGCGTGTAGACGAAGACGCCGTTGCGCTCGGCGAGGCCTTCACTGACCACCTTGTTCTCAGTGCCGTAGCTGCGCAGCCCGGCGGCGAACTTCTGCAGCGCCGCGAGCGACTTGAACTGCTGGCCCGAGACACCGCCGCTCTGCGCCCAGGTCTTCGCGAGGTTGCCCGAGCGCAGCACTTCGACGTGCGCGCGCCCCTGGCCGAGCGACGGTGCGCTCTGCGAAACCACCAACGCGATGATCAGCCCCAGACCCATGAACGCGGCGCATCATTGATCAGCAGCGCCGACGCTCAAATGTAGGCCTTTGGCGCCCTACTCGAACGGAATGATCGACACCTTGTCGCCCGGCTTCACCTTCAACAGCGCGCGCGCGGCCTTCGGGAAGAACACCACCTGATCATCGAAGCGCACCTGGGTTCGCACCGCGCGGAAGCGGTTGGGGCCGGTGGCGCGCGTCACGCCGATGATCACGTCCTGCGCCTCCATCTCCCACGGCTCCTTGCCGACGCTCGCGGTGCGGAAGTGGCGGATCAACGACACGTCGCCGAGGTTCGCCTCGTAGTGCGGGCCGCCGTCGAAGGGGTCGATGTGGTTCGAGTAGCGGAAGCCGATGCGCTCGAGCATGCGCTGCACGCCGCGCGTCTGCGGGCCGACCTCGCCGATCAGCTTCTGCGCCTTCGCGGGGAAGAGCGACGCGTAGATGTCGGACGAGGGGAAGAGCTCCTTGATGAACTCCTTGTTGCGGCGCGAGAGCTTGTCGGCCTCGGTGTAGTCGAGCCCGGTGAACTTCTTGCCGATCGACTCCCACAGCAGCGAGCGGCCGTCTTCCATCAGCGGCGGCAGCAGCTCGGCCAGCACGCGCTCGCGGAACAGCGCCCGATGCATCGCCATGAAGAGGAAGCGCACGTACGACAGCTGCTTGCCCGGCTTCTCGCTGCCGCTGCGGTGCGGCGGGTCGACGACGAGGCCGCCGATCTCCGTGGGGCCGTCGTAGTTGTACCCAATCGACAGCACCTTGTGCCGGAAGTGCTTGTCGATGCTCGCCGAGTAGTTCTCCGACTCGGTGACCTGGAAGTAGATGTGCGGAGCGTCTTTGGTGCCGTGCTGCGCGATGATCATCGACGTGCCGATGATCGTCTCGTTGCGCAGGTCTTCGAGCACGAAGAGGTACTCGCGGTGAAAGGGGTCTTCGATCTTCCCCGCGAAGCTCTGTACGGATTTGTCGATGAGGCCGGCCAGCACCTTCTCGTTGTTGGGGAGGTTGACGCTGTTGAGCGTCGCAGCAAGCCTCTTCAGGCCGGCGAGGTCCCCCCTGGCCACGTCGCGAAGCAGCAGCATGCCGAAGCCTTTACCCGAACGGCCTCGGCGTGTCTAACGCATTGAAATAACGCGCGAAATTCAGCTCAGGAGCGCTTCTTCGCGGCCATCGCGCGGGCGGCGGCGTCGAACACCGACATGCCGGCGCCATCGGAGGTCCACGCGTCGGCGACGAAGCCGCCATCACGCCACTCGAGCTTCACCCAGCCGCCGAGCTTGCCCGGGTACCAACCCGAGACCGCGCCGGTGCGGGTGGTGACGACGAGCTCGGCCCAGGTCACCGGCTGGCCGGAGTTGGGGTGGTTGATGCCCACCGGCTCGAACTCGCCGGGGGCCGCGAGGCGCTTCATGACGATCTCACCGTCGACGGCCTGCGGAATGACCACCAGGCCCGGGTCGGCGACAGAGAAACGAGGAAGGGTGGAGGAGGTCACTTCGGGAGGCGTCGAGAGCTGAGGTTCGTTCATTGATGAATTCATCAGTACGTGGTTGCTGACTCGGCGTCGAGTCCCCCCTCAGGTAGCTTCAGTGTTCATGCAACGCTGGCTCCTCGTGGTGTGTCTTGCAGCGTCGGTGTCGTGGGCAGACCGACCCCGCCTCATTCTCCTGGCGTTCACCGGGTCCGGGGTCGACGCGGCCCAGCTCGAATCGGTAGGGGACCGGGTCGCTTCCACCATCGCCGCCCGCGGGGTGTACGAGGTCATCAGCGCGAAAGACGTGCAGACCCTGTTGGGCCTCGAGCGCCAGAAGCAGCTCCTGGGCTGCGCCGAGTCGAGCTGCATCACCGAGCTGAGCGGGGCGATCGGCGCCCGCTTCGTCACCTCCGGCTCGTTGGTCAAGCTGGGCACCGCCTACCAGCTCACCCTCACCACCCTCGACGCCGAGCGCGCGCAGCCGATCGGCCGCAGCGTGCGCCTGGCCGAGGCGCTGCCCTCGTTGATGGACACGCTGCCCTGGGCGGTGGCGGAGGCGACGGCCCTGCCTGCGCCGGCGGAACCGTCGCGGCTGCTGCCCGGGTTGTTGCTGGGCGTCGGCGGCGCGGCCATCGTCGGCGGCGGCATTCTGGGGGTGCAGGCGCTGACCCAGGAAGCGGCGCTGCAGGGCGAGCTGTCGAACCAGACCGCGCTCGACGCCCGGGCCGACTACGTCCGCCGCGCGGAGCAGCCGGCGACGATGAAGACCGTCGCGCTGGGCACGCTGATCGGCGGGGGCGTGTTGGTCGCCATCGGCGCGATCCTCTGGCCGCGTGGCGTCGGTGGCTCCGGGGTGGCGGTGCTGCCCACCGGCTCGGGTGTGGCGCTCGCGGGGGCGTGGCCGTGAAGCGCGCCAGCCTGTTGTTGATGGTGCTCGCGGGGTGTCAGTCGTCGATCGATCTCCAGCAGGGGCGGCCGTACGCGTGCCTGCCCGACGCGGGCGACGAGTCGGCGTGCGGCAGCGGCTGGCGGTGCGGCATCGAGGGGCGCTGTCACGCGGTCGGCGACGCGAAGCCCTGGCCGTGCCGCGAGGCGCTCGACTGTGAGGCCGGCTGGGTGTGCGGCCTCGAGAACACCTGCCACGACCCGCTCGTCGCGCGCGACTACCTGTGCCTCGACGACTCGCAGTGCACGGCGCCCTGGCGCTGCGGCTTCTCGGGGCGCTGCCTCGACGCGAGCGGCGAGCTGGGGCCCAGCGAGGCCTCGACGCCCACCGACGTGCAGGTGCTGGCGCCGCGCTTCTTCACCGGGCAGCCGGAGGCGGTGGTCGGCGCCAGCGCCACCGGCGAGCTCGCCATCGCCATCGGGTCGCGCGTGCGGTGGATCGACTCGAACCCCGCCGCGTCGCCGCGCTTCCGCGACTTCGATGCGGGCGGCGAGGTGCGGGGCGTGCTCGCCGATTCGCTCGGCGCCTACGCGGTGCTCGACGACGGGGTGCGCCGGCTGCTGCGCGATCGCACCGACGAGGGCTACGTCGCCGACGGCGGCCCGTGGCTCGCGGGGCAGGGTGACTACGGCCCCTTCGTCGTGCACTCCGGCCGTCTCGAGTTCATCGGGCAGATCGGCTCGTTCCCCGCCACGACGCCCGAGGAGCCCACGCAGGCCGCGGTCGCCAACTGCGCCTACTTCGCCAACCAGTACGGGCTGTGGTTGCAGCGGCGCGACGGCTCAGACGCTCCGTCGCCGCTCTCGCTCTCGAGCTGGGCGCAGTTGTCCTGTGGGACCGTCGCGCAGGGCTACTCCATCAGCCGCGGCCTGCTGCGCGTGGGGCAGGTGTCCGCGCGAACGCTGCTCGCCGTGTCGGGCGCCTCGCGGCGTGGGTCGCTGGTCGTCGTGGACGCCGGCATCGGGCTCGCGCTGCCGCCGCGCAACTTCGTCGCCGCCATCGACGTGAGCCGGCTCTCCGAGGTCGCGGGCCCGCAGGATCCCCTCGGCACCGACGCGTGCGTGTTGCCGCCACCGCAGGGCCGTCTCGCCTGCCCAGAGGCGCGCGTCACCGAGCTCCTGCACTGCCCGAGCCCCTGCGAGCTGGGGGACGATCTCACCGACGTGCGCCCCGGCGCGACCAGCCTCGAGGTCGAATGCACCGGCGTGCTGGGCCAGTCGACGTGGTCCTTGTCCTACGGGGGTCCGTGCGTGCCGCAGCAGCTCACCGGTCGCTCCAGCCGCTGGTCGGTCGAGCGCACGCCGGGGGAAGGCTCGCTCTCGCTCGGGGGCGTGGTGCAGCGCGGGCCGCAGGGGCAGCTCTGGTACGGCACGCAGATCTCCACCGCGCGCACGGCCTTCCTCGACGAGGCCCCGCTGGCGATGGTGCGCGTGAACCTGGCAGACGACGCGGGCGTGGCGCCGGTGCGGCCGGTGACGGCGAGCAACTCCTTCCCTCTCGACGAGGAGCTCGGCTTCACCGCCCGCGACGCGCCAGAGGTGCTGGCCTGGGCCAGCGGCGCTGATGGAGTGTTCCTCGGCGCGACGGGCGCCATCTCGTCGGTCTCGCAGATCGACGGCGGCGCGCTGGTGCCGACCTCGCGCCTCACCGCGCTTGAGCTCCAACAGTCCGAGCTGAAGCCGCCGTTCTCGTTGTCGGTGGGCACTCGCCGCGACGCCGGGGTGTTGATCGCCACGGTCGCCGACGGGCTCTACGCGTCAGACCGCGGCAACTGGTCGAAGAAGATGCCGCTGCGCGTGGTGCCGCAGCCGGGCTTCGGCATCACCTCGCTGGCGCTGACTGCGGGGCCGGTGCTGCAGGGCTTCTTGAGCACGCGCACCGGCGCCTTCGCCTTCACCTCGTCGTCGGAGTCGTCGTGGGTGGTGAGCCCCATCGCGTTGCCGGCGGGCCAGGTGGTCGAGGTGTGGGCGGACCGCGGCGTCTCGCGCGTGGGCTACGCCGATGGCCGGGTGCTGACCTTGCCTTCAGGCGTTCCGCTCGCCGCGCCGCTGCCCAACGGCGAGTTCACGGACTACCTCGGCGCGTGCGGCCAGACGTGGGCGCTGAGCGCGCGGGGCCTGGAGCAGCTCGTCGGCGGCCAGTGGGTGACGCTGAAGCTTGACGGCGCGGAGACGGTGCTCGCCGACACGTTGTCCGCCGGTCGGCTCTTCGAGCGAGACGGGCTGGTCTACGTGTTCAACGGCACCGGCGGCGCGCTCTCCTTCCGCCCCTCGGGCGGGTGCCCACGGTAAGGTCCGACGCAGATGACTGACGCCGCGACGTGGTTGCAGGGGCAGCTTCCGGCGATGGAGGCCGCGTTGGCGGCGCTCGTCGAGCACAACTCCTTCACCGCGAACCGCGAGGGTGGGCAGCGCGTGGTGCGACTGCTGGAAGACGTGTTCGCCATGCCCGGCCTCGACTGCGAGCGGGTGCCCAGCGCGCGCTTCGCCGATCACCTCGTGCTCCGCTCGAAGGGGAAGGCGGGCGTCGCGCCGATCGCGCTGCTCGGTCACCTCGACACCGTGTTCCCGCCGGGCTCGTTCGAGGGCTACCGCGTCGACGGCTCGCTGCGCCGCGGCCCCGGAGTGCTCGACATGAAGGGCGGGCTGGTGGTGATCGCCTGGGCGCTCAAGGCGCTGGCCAGCACCGTGGGCCTCGAGGCGCTGCCGCCGCTGCGCATCGTGATCGTGTCTGATGAAGAGGTCGGCTCGCCGGAAGGGGCCTCGGTCATCCGCCAGGTGATCGCCGGCTGTCAGGCCGCGCTGGTGTTCGAATCGGGCCGCGCCAACGACGCCATCGTCACCGAGCGCAAGGGCACCGGCAGCGCGACCGCTCACGCGAAGGGCAAGGCCGCCCACGCCGGCAACGCGTACTGGGAAGGCGAGAACGCCATCTGGGCGCTCGCGCGCTATGTCGATCGCGTGCAGCAGCTCAGCGATCGACAGACCGGCGTGACGGTCAACGTCGGGTTGATCAGCGGCGGCACCTCGAAGAACACCGTGCCGGCCGAGGCGAAGGCCGAGCTCGACCTCCGCTACCCGACGCAGGCGCTCGCCGACACGTTGTGGACCGCGCTGCACGCCGCGACCGAGTCGTTGCCGCTCACGGTCGAGCCGGGCCCGGGCCGCGTGCCGATGGAAAAGCAGCCCGGCACCGACGCCCTGCTGCAGCGGTATGGCGCCTGCGCGCACGCGCACGGGTTGAGCGCCGCCGAGGCCCCGCGGCAGGGTGGGGGCAGTGACGGCAACACCGCCGCCTCGATGGGCATCCCCACGCTCGACGCCCTCGGCCCGCGCGGCCGCTTCTTCCACACCCCCGACGAGTACATCGAGGTCGATACCCTGATCAGCCGGGCCCAGTCCCTCGCCGATTTCTTAGTGAAGTCGGCGGGTTGAGAATGGGTTGAAACTCGAAGGGCCCGAAGCGCATGGTGTGGCTGCCGTGCTGAAACTGCTCAAGCGCACCCCGCCCATCACTCCCGAGACGCCCGACGAGGCGCTCGTACCCCGCGCGCAGGCGGGTGAGTCGGCCGCCTTCAAGGCGTTGTTCGAGCGGCACGTGGTGGCGGTGCGGCGGTTTCTGCGCGATCTGCTGCGCCAGTCAGACATGGCCGACGACGCGACCCAGGAGACCTTCGCGCGCGCCCACGCCCAGCTGATCAAGCTGACGGATCACGATCGCTTCAAGCCGTGGATTCTCGGCATCGCGCGCAACGTGGCCTTCGAGGCGCGGCGGGTGCGGCAGCACGACGTGCTGGAAGAAGACGACGACGGGGTGCCGACCGCGGTGATCCCCTCGCCGGATCCCGAGGCGGTGCTGCTCGACGCGGAGCTCGAGAAACACTTCGGTGAAGCGCTCGGGCACCTGTCGCCCAACCGCCGGGCGGCGCTACTGATGCGCGTCGATCACGGCCTCGGTTACGAGGAGATCGCCGCTGCGTTCGGCTGGTCGATCCCCACCGTGAAGAACGAGATCCACCGCGCGCGGCTCAAGCTGCGCGCGCACCTGTTGCCTCACCTCACAGGAGAACGTCCATGAGCCGATGCGGACGAACTTCGCAGTTGGAAGCGGTTGCGAATGGCGAAGCGCCTCTGTCTCTCGTCGCCGAGCTGCGCGCGCACACGAAGTCCTGCGCGTTGTGCCGCCACGAGTTGAACTGGCTCGAGAGCGAGGTGTCGTTGTTCCGCCAGCGGGCGGGTCGTGACGAGGTCGCGCACCTCTGGTCGGGCGTGGCGACGCGCGCTGGGGTCGAGGTCCCGCAGGGCCGGCAGTGGTCGCGCGTGCTGGTGGCGATGGCCGCGGCGGTCGCGTTGGTGCTGGGCCTGGGCCAGCTCTCGCCGCGTCCGCCGTCGATGCGCACCGCCGCCGAAGCGCAGGAAGCGCTCGAGTCTGACGCGCTGATGAGCCCGGCGCTGTTCTTCGACGCGCCCGAGCCGTGCTCGAAGTTGCCGTCGGGCATCGGCTTTCAGTGCAGCCAACCGGTGCCGGCGAGCTTCCTCGCGTCGCGTTGAGCGCGCGGCTCGCGCCTCAGAGGCTCGCGAGCGCCACGCGGTACAGCGCCCGGTACCCCATGCGCGGGGCGAGCTCGAACTTGTCGGCGTGGAAGCAGTCCTTGAGCAGCGCCTGGCCGGCCGGGGTCTGCGGCAGCGAGAGCAGGGTCTTCTCGAGCTCCGTCACCACCGCCGAGCCGACGCCCATCGACACCGCGACGCCGTCGTTGGGCGCCTCGTCGGTGTAGCCCAGCACGCGGAACTGCGACTGCTGCTCGGGCCACAGCTCGGCGATGCCGGTCTCGTCGGGCACGCCGCTCTTCGCCGCGGGGGCGAACACGCTCGTCACGTCGGCCTTGCCGGCGAGCACCGCCTCCAGCGCGCTGCGGTAGTTCCCCACGAAGTCTTGCTGCTGGAAGGTGCGCGTCGGGTCGAGGCCCTTCTCGCGCAGCCACGCCATGGGCAGCAGGTAGCCGCCGACCGAGTCGCGATCGCTCCACACCGCGCTCGTGCCCTTGAGGGTGTCGAGCGTCAGGCTGGAGTTCACCTTCGTCACCAGCGCCGCGCGATACGCCGACGCGCCACCGCGCACGCCGCGCACCAGCACCCGCACGCCCATCGCCTCGATGCGCGCACAGACGAACGGGGGCGCCCAGGCGGCGTCGACCTTGCCCGACAACAGCTCCCGCGCGAGCTGCTCGTAGGTCGAGGCGATCGTCACCTCGGTGTCGCGACCGAGCGCCGCGGCGAGGTGCGTCTGCAGCTGGCTCGCGCGCGCCGGGGCCTCGGGGCCCAGCGACGACGGCAGCGCGAACCGCACGTGCGTGCGCGTGGGGCGGGTCACGATCAGCTCTCCACCGTGATGCGGGCCACCTCGGCGTCGGCGAGCCCGAACGTCGCCTGCAGCAGGTCGAGCACCCGCAGCTCGGCCGGCGACGGCTTGCCGCTCGCGTACGCCACGCGCACCGCGAGCTTGAAGGCCTTGCTGCGCTGGGCGTGCGACGACAGCCCGTGCGCCAGCGTGGTCAGCCGCTGGGGCAGCCCGTCGCTGGTGAGGTTCAGCACCGCCTCGCGCAGGTACTGCTGGGCCGCGTCGAGCGAGACCTCCTTGAACACCGGGTCGCCCGCCATGTTCTCGAGCATCGAGGCGAGCTCTTCCTGCTTCACCTCGCCGTCGGCGGCCGATACCAGCACCATCGTCTCGGCGTAGAGCTGCTCGGTCGGCTCACCCAGCGCCTCGCCCAGCGAACCGCCGGCCTCGACGGTGCTGAAGATGCGGCTGACTTCGCTCTCGGTGAGGCCCAGCGCGGCCTGAAAGCTCTTGAGCAGCCCCAGCTCGTCGCGGGTGGCCTTGCGATCGGCCAGCGACACCGCGGTGGCGAGCCCGAAGGCCAGCAGCCGGTTGCGGTGGTTGGGCAGGCGCAGCTTCAGCCCGCGCAAGATGTCTTCCAGCGAGCGCGCGTTGGCGAGTCGGCGGGCCGAGCCCTCGACCATCGACGACAGCTCCGCGGCGTCGACGCCTTCGAACTCCGGGCGTTCGATGATGCGCGCCAGCAGCTGCTTGAGCTCGGTGGGGGTGATCGACCCGTCGGCGCTGGCCGCGAGCACCATGGCGTCGAGCAGCGCGGCGTTGCGATCGCGGCGGGCCTGCGAAATCGAATCACGCGGCATCGGAGTTCTCCGTCTGGAGCTTCACCAGCGCCGGCGCCGCCTGGCGCGCGATCGTCGGGGGCGCCTCGGTGGGCATCGACCACAGCTTCTGATCGAGCAGGTGACTGGTGTGCAGGTTGCCCATCGCCGAGAGCAGGCTGCTCCGGAGCATGGGGATGTCCTTCGACAACTCGTCCACCAGGCGCTTCACCTTCTTGCGCTGGAGGTTCTCCTGCGACCCACACAGATCGCAGGGAATGATGGGGAACTTCATCAGCTCGGCGAAGCGGGCGATCTCGTGCTCCGGCGCGTAGGCCAGCGGGCGGATCACCGTGTTGCGGCCGTCGTTGCTGTGCAGCTTGGGCGGCATCGTCGCGGTGGTGCCCGCGAAGAACTGGTTCATCAAGAAGGTGTGGATCAGATCGTCGCGGTGGTGGCCGAGCGCGATCTTGGTGCAGCCCATGTCGACGGCCGCCGTGTAGAGGATGCCGCGACGCAGGCGCGAGCAGAGGCTGCACTGCGTCTGCCCCGGCTTCAGCTTGTCGAGCACGATGCTGTAGGTGTCTTCCTTCAGCAGGCGGTACGGGTACTCATTCTCCTGGAGCCACTGCTCGAGCACGTGCCCCGGAAAGCCCGGGTGGCCCTGGTCGAGGTTGACGGCGATCAGCTCGAACTTCACCGGCGCCCGGCGCTGCAGCACGCGGAGCAGATGAAGCATGGTGTACGAGTCTTTCCCGCCCGAGATGGCGACCATGAGGCGATCGCCTTCTTCGATGAGAGAGAAGTCGTGCACGGCCTTGCCGACGTGCTGCAGGAGCGATTTCTCCAGTCGGTTGAGCTCTTCCACGTGCGACTCCTGAAGAAGGCCCCCCGGCCTTCGTGTCGCGCGGCCGTTAGCCCAATCACGGGTTTTTGCAAAGCGAGCGTGGCAGTTGGTGGTAGGGGCGTGTTCGTGCCGATCCCCGAGAGAACCCTCGACGTCACCCGCCCGGAACAATTGGGCCCCGTGACGGAGGCGATGCGCCCAGTGCAGGAGCTCGCCGTCGACGTCGAAGCCGATTCCATGCACCACTTCCGCGCCCGGCTCTGCTTCGTACAGCTCGGCACGGACACCGACATCTTCCTGCTCGACACCCTCGTCGACGGGGTGAGCCCGAAGGCCATCGCCAACACCTTCGAAGACCCCAACGTCACCAAGTTCTTCCACGCGGCGCAGGGCGACCTGCAGTACCTCGCGGAAGAAGGGGTGCGGGTGCGCGGGTTGTTCGACACGCACCGCGCGGCGACGCTGCTGGGCTGGCCGAAGGTGGGCCTCGTCGATCTGGTGAAAGAGAAGCTCGGCGCCACGCTGAAGAAGGAACACCAGCAGGCCGACTTCTCGCTTCGCCCGCTGCCGTCCGAGCTGCGCGAGTACATCGCCGACGACGTGCGCTACCTGTGCGAGGTGGGGCGCTGGGTGCGCACCGCGTGCCTCGAGGCCGGCATCCTCGAAGAGGTGCTGCTCGACTGCGATCGGCTCTGTGACGACGCCGCCGCGCGCCCCGACCCCGAGAAGGACTACCAGCCCAAGCTGCCGCGCCAGGGCCTGAGCCGCGAGCAGTACACGCTGGCGTGGCACCTCGCGCACGCGCTCCACAAGAAGCGCCTCGAGTGGGCGGCGGCGGAAGACGTGCCCATGGGCCGCATGCTCTCGAACATGGCGCTGGGCGCGCTGGCCACCAAACCGCCGACCGATCTGCGCATGATGGTGAAGCTCGAGGGGGTGCGCGGGGCCTTCGTGCGCGCACACGGCGACGAGATCATGTCGATCATCGAGAAGGTCTCGGCCGACGTGAAGGCGGGCGCGCTCCCGTACCCCGAGGAGAAGCGCGACCGCGACCCGAAGCGCAAGAAGCGTGAAGACGCGCTGATGGACTGGCGCAAGAAGGAAGCGTCGGAGCGGAAGGTGACGCCCTCGGTGGTGCTGTCGAACGGGCTGGTCGCCGAGCTGTCGAGCACGCCCCCCGAGTCGATCGACGCGCTGGGAAAGGTGCCGTATTTCGGGACGAAACGACTCGAGAAGTACGGCGCCGCGCTGCTGTCGCTGCTGACGCCGCTCCGCTGACCGAGCGGGGAGGGTGGACCTGCTGCGGCAAGTTATGTAGGAGACGGATTTTCAACCTTCTCGACAAGGAGTCGACATGTTCAACGGACCCTCGAAGCGACAGAAGGAACTCGCCCGCCTGGAGCACAAGAAGGAAAAGGCGGCGAAGGCTCAGGAGCGGAAGCGCGAGAAGGAAGCGCGCCCCAAGGACGCCGACGGCATCGACCCGGACATCGCGCACATCGTGCCGGGCCCGCAGCCGATCCCCGAAGAGTGAGTTCCGACTCTCCCTGCGACGCGCAGGGAGAGGTCAGTTGGCTGGTTGGGTGAGACCGCGAGGTTTCCCCGCCGCACGAAGGCCCCGTGGCGAACCTGGTTCTGCTGGTCGTCTGCTTCTTCGTGGGCGTGCTCGCCCGCAGATCCCGTGCGCTCCCCGATGACAGTCACCGCGCCGTCAACGCGTGGGTGATCTTCGTCTCGTTGCCCGCGCTGGTGTTCCGCTCGATTCACGGCGCGAAGCTCGACGCGGCGATGCTGCTGTCGTCAGCCACGTTGTGGTTGGTCTTCGCGGTGCCGGCGGTGGTGGCGTACCTCGCGCTGCGCCGCGGTGGGGCGCGCGAGCCGATCGGTGCGGTGGCGTTGTGTGCGGGGCTCGGCAACACCGCGTTCGTCGGGCTGCCGTTGATCGAAGCCATCGCCGGAAAAGAAGCGCTGGGGCCCGCGGCGGTCATCGATCAGCTCGGCAGCTTCCTGTCGTTGTTCCTCTTCGCCATTCCCTTCGCCACGGTGCTGGGCGGCGGCAAGGTGTCGTTCGGGGCGTCGCTCCAGAAGCTGACGCGCTCGCCGGCGATGGTGGCGCTGGTGCTCGCGGTGGTGCTGCGCGACGTGGCGGTGCCCGAGGCGGTGAGCGGGGTGTTGTCGCGGCTGGCCGACATGTTGAGCCCGCTCGCGCTGGCGAGCATCGGGTGGGCGTTGGATCTCTCGGCGCTGCAGGGCAACGGCAAGCGCATCGCGGTGGGGCTGGGGTGGAAGCTGGTGCTCGCGCCGGCAATGGTGGCGGGGCTGCTGCTGGTGGTGCGCGGGCAGCTCTCGTTCGTCGATCGCGTGGTGGTCGCGCAGGCGGCGATGGCGCCGATGGTGACCGCGGGCGTGGTGGCGGCCGATCACAAGCTCTCGCCCGGACTGGCGGCGGCGATGATCGCGGTCGGCGTGCCGTTGAGCCTGATCACCGTGCCGCTCTGGTGGCAGCTGCTGGCAGGGTAAGAGGCGCCGTGGCCTCTTCACGACCCGGCATCATCGAGCTGTCCATCTCTGGCGTCGGTCCCTCGCGCGGGTTCGTCTTCGATCCCCACCGGCTGGCGCTGCCGTGCTGGGCAGAGGTCGGGCCGGCGATGCTGGTGACCTTCGATCGCCACTTCGACACCGTGGTGCCGCTCAACGCGCTCGCGCCTGGCCTGAGCCTCGACGCCATCGACCAGCACGCGCGCGAGAAGCTCGATCACCGGAACTACGATCACGTGCTCGCGGCGATGCAGGGCGGGGTGATCTCCGACGCGTTGATCGTCGCGCGGGCGAAGCCGGTCGGCTCGGTGACGACCGACTGGCAGGGGCACGAGCTGATCAGCGCCCCGACGCTCGACCTGATCACCGCCGAGTGGGGCACGCCGCACGCCTCTCCGGAAGGCAAGCGGGCGCTGGCCGCGATCGCGCGTGCTCCGGCGATCATCCTCGACGTCGATCTCGACTGCTTCACCACGCCGAGCGACGCCGACCCGACCACCGTGGTGCCGTGGTCGCTCGAGCTGATCCGCGAGTTCATGAAGCCGCGCGGCAGCGAGCCCTTCTGGGATCTCGTGCTCGGCAAGTGCGTGGGCTTCACCTTCGCCCGCGAGCCGTCGCACTGCGGCGGCCTCATCGCGTCGGGCCGGCTCTTCGAGCACGCCTGTCAGGTGCTCTTCGCCGAGCTGTTCCAGAGCGACCTGCCCTGAAGTCAGCTCAGCGGAACCGAAGTCGAATGGGCGTGTCACGCAGCGCGCTCTCGAGGTCGGCGACACTCGCGGCCGAGTCGAGGCTCACTTCGGGGGCCCTTGGGCTCTCGCTCACGTTCCAGGGGATCCACCCGTTGTCTCGGTCGAGCGCGTCGATGGCGACGGCTGCGCGCGCAAAGACGGCTTCGGCATAGTCGTCTGGGCAACCGCAGCGTTCGAGGTCGTCAGCGACGTCGCTGGCGAGCCTCTCAGCGCGGCGGTCCGGGGCTCGTGAGTCGAGGACTCCTTTCGCCTGTGCGCAGAATCGCGCCTCGTCCGGCGCGGCGAGCAAGAACGCGCTCAGGGGGAGATCCCCGTGTCGCGCCAACTGCTGCTCCCAGAGCTTGACCGCGGCGGGCCAGGCGGTGGCGCGGAGCCCTGACGCCTCGGCCCGGTGCTTCGTGCCAACGATGAGGCGGACTTCGAACATGGCAGACCAGAGGCTCGCGACCTCTGCCGCGAAGGTCGCGTGCATGTTGGGATCGAGCGAGAGATAGATGACGGGACGCCCCTTCCCCCGCCCCTTCTCCTTACGGGCGATCGCCTCGAGTTCTTTCCGGTCGGGGCGGTACTGGCCGGGCCTTCGCGACAAGAGGTCGACGACGTGGGCATCAGCCGGCAACGGCCGGGCTCTGTCGCTGGCGAGGGCATTGGCGAAGGAAGGCGGGTGCCTGGCGTCGGCGGCAGCGCGCAGTGCTGCGACCCGTGCCTTGCAGCCGACGGTGGGTCGGCCCGGTGTGTCGAGCACTTCGCGCACTTCGAGCGCTGACCACCCACGCAGGCCCTGACACGCCTGCAGGTCGAGCATCGCGGAGATCTCCCGCATGTTCCCGGCGAACTCTCTGGGGGTAGAAGGTTCCTTCCTCATCAGGGTGAAGATCGAGCTCTTCAAGATGAGGTTGGAGACGGCGTCGTTGCGCGCCAGCAGCCAGCTCTCGGTGCTCAAGAACCGCTCGAGCAATCCTCCCTTGGCGTCGATGGGAAGCTCCGCGGTGGCTCCATCGAAGGCCTTGCAGTACCGGGCCCACGTTTCTGCTCGCGACTTCTGCATCGCTTCCAGGACCGCGGCGGAAGGCCGATACCGATACGAAAAGGACACCGCCTGCTCGGGAGCCGCGTCTTTCAGCACCTCGCGCCACGGCCACTCGTCGACCCGCACGGCGACGCAGTCCCAATAGGCCAGCCGGCCACGCTTCGTGTAGCGCGTCCCGTCTTCGTTGCCCACGACCACCGTGACGAGATCGTCCGCCGTCTCGAAGTCGATCGGCTCGAAGTACGGATCACCCAGGAACGTGACCGCCGCACAGGCTTCGAGTTCGGAAAGGTGCGCGCGAATCAGGCGCTCGACGGCGGCGCGATCGACCCCCTTCTCGACCTCCAATCCTTCGAGGGTCATCGGTCTCGGCTGCCAACCCCACGCCGCGCCTACGTGCACCACCACCCCCAACAACCCCATCCGCAGCCAACCTTGCATGTTCCCCTCCCTCTGACGCCCGGCGCGCGTGTAGCACAGCTGCGTCCCGTCGGCTCGTTGCGCTTCGTGCCCCAGTCGCAGGATGGTCCCGCCCATGCTCACGCGCTTGATGGTGATGTTGGTGTTGCTGCTGGTCTCCTTCTCTGGCTGTGGGGTCTGCACGCTCATCGGCTGCACCAACTCGGTGCGCTTCCAGTTGGGCGCCGCGGCGCAGCAGTTCGGCATCGATGAGCCGGTCGAGGTGCGCGCGTGCGTCGGGGCGCGCTGCGTGACCGACACCATCACCCGGCTGGCCGACAATGGGCAGATGTCGGCAGGCACGGGGCTGCTCCTCGATCCCGATGGCTCGCTGCTCCTCTCCCTCAGCACCGACGTCACCGGCCCGCAGACCGTCTCGCTTCGGCTGACCAAGGCGGGCTCGGTGGTGCTCGACCAGACCCGAGATGGGGTGAACTTCTCGACGGTGCAGCCCAACGGGCCGGCCTGCGCGCCGACCTGTCACGTGGCGACCGTCTCGCTCTGAGTGCGCAGGTGTGGGGAGAGCTGGCCGCTGAAGTTTCCACCGCAGCGGTCGAACTCGCGCGCGTCGGCGAACCCGTGCGAGCGTCCCGCGCATGGTGTCGGTCGGAATTGACCTCGGGACGACGAACAGCGCGATCGCGACCGCTTCTACGCCCCAGCCGCGCATCATCGAGCGCGCCACCGGTCAGCGGCTGCTGCCCTCGCTGGTGGGGCTGAAGGACGACGGCTCGCGGGTGGTGGGCGAAGAGGCGCGGCTGCTCCTCGAGACCCAGCCGGAGCTGGTCGCCAGCGCCACCAAACGTTTCGTCGGGCAACGCTGGACGCCAGAGCTCGCGGCGAAGGCGCGCCAGCACTACCCGTACACGCTCGTCGCGGGGCCGCAGGAAGACGTGCGCATCAAGCTGGGGCACCAGACGCTGCCCGTCTCGCAGATCGCCGCGATGGTGCTCTCGGAGCTGCGCGCCGACGCCGAAGAGTTCTTCGACGACGAGGTCACCGACGCGGTCATCACCGTGCCCGCGACCTTCACCGACGCCCAGCGCGCGGCGACCCTCGAGGCGGCCGACATCGCGGGCTTCAAGGTGCTGCGCCTGCTCAACGAGCCCACCGCGGCGGCGATGGCCTTCGGGCTCGCGCACGGCTTCACCGGCAACGCGGTGGTGTTCGATCTCGGAGGCGGCACCTTCGACGTCTCGGTGCTCCGCGTCGAGCAGGGCGTCTTCGAGGTGTTGGCCACCGCGGGCGACCCGTACTTCGGCGGCGACGACTTCGACAACGTGCTCGTGCAGTGGTTGCTGAGCCACGTGCCGGACCCCGCGTCGCGCGAGCGCATCACCCGCGACCGGGCGTCGGTGCAGCAGCTCAAGCTGCTCGCCGAGCGCGCCAAGCGGGAAGTTTCGGCGTCGGAGAGCGCGCGCATCAGCACCGTGCTGCAGCCCGACGCGCACCAGCCGATCCCCCTCGAGACGATGCTCACCCGCCGCTTCTTCGAGAACCTGGTGCGCCCGAAGACCGAGCACGCGCTGGGCATCGTCGAGCGCGCGCTGCTCGAGGCGAACCTGTCGAGCGGCGAGGTCTCGACCGTGCTGTTGGTCGGCGGCATGACGCGGGTGCCGTTGCTGCGGGAGCTGGTCGCCACCCACTTCGGCCGCGAGCCCGACGCGCGCATCGACCCCGACGAGGCGGTGGCGCTGGGCGCCGCGGTGCACGCTGCCGAGCTGGTCGAGAAGCGCGGGCAGACGTTGCTGCTCGACGTGCTCGGCGCGTCGCTGGGCGTGGAGGTCGCTGGTGGCCTGGTGAAGCCGCTGCTGTCTCGCAACACCATGCTCCCGTGCCACGCGACGGAGATCTTTTACCCGGGGCGCGATGGGCAGACGACGATCCGCGTGCCGGTGGTGCAGGGCGAAGGCAAGCGGGTGACCGAGAACGAGCCGGTGGGTGAGCTGGTGCTGGGCGACCTCGTGTCGACGCTGCGGCGTGACCACCCGCTGGAGGTCACCTTCGCGATGGACACCCAGGGGCTGCTCGCCGTCAGCGTGGTCGACGGGCTCTCGGGCAAGTCGCACGAAGTGAAGGTCGATCAACGCGCGAACCTGGCGCAGAGCGAGGCCGCCGCGCTCGCCGCGAAGGAACACGCGCACCGCGCGGCGCAGAACCCCATCGACGCGAAGGAACGCCGCGCGAACCGGCACGCCCGGCGCGCGCTGCACGGGGTGCTCGTCGCCTGCCGGCGGCTGCAGCGCGAGTTGCAGTTGGTGGCGAAGGAAGCCGACGAGGCCGACGCAAAGGAGATGTCCGAGACGCTGGCGCAGGCGATCATCGCCGCCGACATCGTCGAGCGCAGCGGCTCGCGTGAGGAGGTCGAGGTGATGACCAGGCGCCTGCTCACGCTCGTGCGCTGAGGTCCGCTCAGCGCTCGTCGGCGAGTTGCTGCAGTCGTGGATCGACGGGGCTCGCCCGAGTCCGGCGCGGCGGCACGCCTTCGATCTGGCTGTCGAAGAGCTGCAACCAGAAGTGGTCGGCCTCGCGCGGCCGCAGCCAGTCCCACGTGCCGTCGATCGCCAACGCGCACACCACGATCGAGTGGTCTCTCGCGACCGCGCGCAGGCGCTCGAAGACCTCGCGCTTCACGTCTCCGGTGAACGGCGCGTAGAGGAAGAACACCGTGCCGTCCTCGAGCCGCGCGTCGCGCACGTCGGCGTGCACGTACTCGACACCGTCGAGCTTCGGCGCAAGATCGACCAGCGCCCGCTGCACCTCGATGCCGCGCACCCGCGCGCCGGTGAAGAGCCGCGCCAGCGTCGTCACCTTGCCCATGCCGGACCCGAGGTCGATGAAGACGTCGTCAGGCCCCACGTTCGCGTCGAGCAACGCGCGCACCACCGGCGCCAGCGCGCTGGCGTGGTAGCCGATGAGATCCGGCGCGGGCACCGACGGCAGGCCACTCGGCGGGGCGAGGGAGAAGAGCCGCTCGAGCTCGGCGTCGCGGCGATCCGGCGAGAGCGCCAGCAGGTGCGAGAGCAGCTCGTCGGCCGAGAACACTCACTTCACCTTCATGCGGCCGGGCTTGAGGTTCGCGGCCTCGAAGGTCTCGTGATCGTCGATGTCGAGCAACCAGTACCCCTCGCCGCCGGGTTCGGTCGAGCTGCCCGCACCGAAGAGGTGCGGGTGCGCCTCGTGCCCGCGCCGCCACGAGCGCTCGTGCGAGTGCCCGTGATGGAAGACCACCGCGCGATCCTTCAGCACCGAGAGCAGCGCCGGCGCGTCGATCAACGCAGACTCCTTCCACTCTCGCTCACCCCTGGGAGACAGCGGGCCGTGATGCGAGAGGATGTGCACCGTTCGTCCCGCCAGCCGCGGGTCGTCGAGGATGCGCTTGAGCGCCGCGAGCTGCTCCGGGCCGATGCGGCCCACGAAGTACTGCATCCAGCCCTTCACGCGCGTCGAGTCGAGGCCGATCAACGCCACGTCGCTGCCGACGAACCTCACGAAGGGGTAGCCGCGTGCGTCGGCGTACTCGGGCAGGTCGGAGCGGAGCTCCTTCTTGAAGATGCGCTCGAAGCGCCGCGCCGCGGAGCCGTCGGTGTAGCGATCGTGATTGCCGGGGATGAGGGTGATGCGGCCCTGCTTCGTGAGGTGGGCGATCGACTTCTCCATCGCCACCAGCTCGTCTTCGTCACCCATCGCGGTGAGATCACCGGTGAGGATCACGTGATCGGCGTCGAGGTGCTCGATGTCTTCGAGGATGCCGTTCCACGTGCGCTCGGCGAACTGAAAACGATCGAGGCGGCCGAACACCTGGAGCTCGAGCCGGCCGAGGAAGCCACGCCACCCCGAGTGCGCCCACGAGCGCTGCCGCCAGTCGAGCTGGTGGTGGAGATCGCTGACGTGGACGATGCGCATGCCCCCATGTTTGGCCGGCCGGCGGCGTCGTGCAACCCGCGCAGGGAGTGACGCAGAGTCTGCGGGCTCTCTCCCGGGCGCGCTCGGTGGGCGGTGCGCATGGCCGATGCAACGAGGTGGCCCATGAGCCTCGCCCCTTCACAGTGGATGGAAGTCGGCTTCGACGTCACCTACCTCGTCGTCATCTACGGGCTCGTCGCGTTGATGACCGCGCGGCCCCATTCTGACCCGTTGCTGCGCAGGCTGCGCGAGGGGTTCCTGCTGCTGGCGATCGGCGACACCGGCCACGTCGGCTTCCGGGCGCTGGCGTTGCTGCAGGGCGGCCTCGACGCGAAAGGCTCGCTGGGGCGGTTCTCCTTCTCGCTCATCGGCGTCGGCGCCATGGCCACCGCCATCACCGTGACCCTGCTCTACCTGTTGCTGCTCGATGCCTGGCGCGTGCGCTTCCACGCGGGGCGCGGCGTGGCCTACTGGTCGTTGCTCGCGCTGGGCGTGGTGCGGTTGGTGCTGCTCCTGCCGCCGCAGAACCAGTGGGGTGAGGTGACACCTCCGCTCGGGTGGTCGCTGCTGCGCAACGCGCCGCTACTGGTGCTCGGCCTCGGCGTCGCCGCGCTGTTCATTTCGAGTGGACGGCGCGCGGCAGACAAGACCTTCACGCAGCTCGGCTGGTTGATCGTGCTGTCGTACGCGTTCTATCTGCCGGTGATCCTCTTCGTACACCTGGTGCCGGCGCTCGGCGTGCTGATGGTGCCGAAGACGCTGGTGTACCTGGTGATGGCGTGGCTTTCGTACACGCGGCTGTTCGCTCCGCCGCGGGCCGGGCCGCTCACTTCGTGAGCGCCTTGATCGCGGTCGCGCGCTTCTTCACCAGGCCGCCGAGCTTGAGCAACACCCCGAGCCCTCCGCCGCGGCCGCGCGCGATGAGCGCGTCGACGAAGGCCCCCAGCTCGGCGTTCGCGGGGATCCACCAGGGGTCGGGGTTCTTGCCGCCGTCGATGATCACCGTGCGCGGGCGGGTGAAGACGCCGTAGCTGTGCGCGCTCGCGGCCACGCCGGGGCCGGTGTCCTTCACGCCGGTCCACGGCACGTCGGCGAGGATCCCCGCGAAGCCGTGGTTGTTCACGTAGCCGACGCCGATCTCCATGCGCCTGACCAGCTCGGCGCCGCGCGCCAGGTCGGTCGTCCACACCGAGCCATTGAGTCCGTAGCGTGAGTCGTTCGCGCGCTTCAGCCCGTCCTCCGCGTCCTTCACGCGCACCACGGCGATCACCGGGCCGAAGGTCTCGTCGCGCACCACCTCCATGTCGTCGGTGCAGCGATCGAGCACGGTGGGCTGGTAGCCGAGCCCCGGGCCGACGCGCGCGCCGCCGGTGGTGACCTTCGCGCCCTTCGCCTTCGCCTGCTCCACGTGCCGCTCGACGATGCCCAGCTGCGTCTCGTTCTGCAGCGGCCCCAGCTCGCTCTCGTTCTCCCCCGTCGACACGCGCAGCTTCGAGACCACCTTCGTCAGGGTCTCCACGAAACGATCGGCGATCGCTTCTTCGACGTACACCCGCTCGATGGCCGCGCAGTTCTGCCCGCAGTTGTGCATCGCCCACTGCGCTACGCCGATCGCCGTGCGCTCGAGGTCGCAGTCGGCGAGCACCAGCGCGGCGTCTTTGCCGCCCAGCTCGAGCGAGGTGGGGATCAGCCGCTCCGCCGCGCGCGCCGCGACACGCTTGCCGCTGGGCACCGAGCCGGTGAAGACGATCGCGTCGGCCTCATCGACCAGCGCCTGCCCGACCTCGCCCGCGCCCTGCACCAGCCCCACGAGCCCCTTCGGCAACACCTCGGCGCAGACCGCGGCGAGGAAGGCGCCGGTGCGCGGGGTGTGCTCCGACGGCTTGAGCACCACGCCGTTGCCCGAGAGCAGCGCGGGGAAGAGCGACTTCCAGAAGTTGCCCAGCGGGTAGTTCCACGGCGAGATGATGCCGATCACCCCGCGCGGCACTGCCTCGGTGACGCCCTTCTTCCCCGGGAAGTCGAGCGCCGAGAGCCGCACCTTCGAGGGCTTGAGCACCTGCTTCGCGATGGCGATCGCCGTGTCGACGTAGGGCGCGAGCGAGGTGAGCTCGCTGGCCTTGCACTCCAGCACCGAGCGCCCGGTCTCGCTCGACATCACCTTCGCCACCTCGTCGGCCCTGGCGAGCACCGCCTGTCCGAGCGCGTGAATGGCGTCGGCCCGCGCCGAGAGGGGCAGGGCGGCCCAGTGGCGCTGGGCGGTCCGCGCGGTAACGACGGCCGCGCGCACGTCGTCGACGGTCGACGACTTCACGGGCTCGAGGGCGCGGCGATCGGCGGGGTTGATGCTTCCGGGGGCGGTCATGGGCGCGCACCCTGCCTCGATCCCCCGCGCGGCCCAAGCGCTCCGAGGCGACACATTTCGCCGCCTCGGATTCGAGGGCGCCGGTCAGCTCCCCTTGACGAACACCGTGCCGCGGCTGCCGGGCTCGCGCGCCTCGTCGAGGATCGCCGAGTCGGGCGTCAGGCCCACGATGTGGATCGCCCCGATGCCCTCGTCGAGCATGGTGAGGCTCTCTTCCACCTTGGGGATCATGCCGCCCTGAATCACGCCCGCGGCGATCTGCGCGCGGCCTTCTTCGGGCGTCAGCCTCGGAATGCGCGTCGACGGATCGTTCTTGTCGCGCAGCACGCCCGGCACGTTCGACACCAGGAACAGCCGCGCCGCGCCGAGGCGACCCGCGAGTCGCGTAGCCACCGTGTCGGCGTTCACGTTGTAGACGTTGCCGTGCACATCGCCGGCGAGACACCCGATGACGGGCACCACGCCCGCCTTCGCCAGCGCCTCCAGCAACGACACGTTCACGTTGGTCACGTCGCCCACCAGCCCGTAGTCGACCGGCGCCGCTTCACCCGCCACCACCACCGGCGGCCGCCGCGTCGCCTCGACCAGCCCGGCCGACACGCCCGAGGTGGCGATCGCCGTCACCTGCGCCAGCCGCATCGCCGACGCGACGTTCACGCCCACGCCACCCAGCGCCTGCTTCATCACCTCGAGCGTCGCGTCGTCGGTGACGCGCTGCCCCGCCACCTGGCGCGTCACGAGGCCCAGCTTCTTCGACAGCTCGGTGCCCTGTGGCCCGCCGCCGTGCACCACCGCCACCTTCACACCCGCGGCGAGAAACTCGTGCACCGCGCGCCCGACCGTCAGCGAGAGGCGCTTGACGTCGAGCGCGAGCTCGCCACCAATCTTCACGACGAACCAGCGGCCGGCGAACTGCTCGAGAGCGCTCATGTCGGCGGCGACATATTCCCAGCGCCGGCCCCTCGGAAACATGAAACAAGCGAGGGCATGACTGACATTGCCGCCCGGCGTATCGCCCTCTTCATCGACTTCGAGAACCTGGTGACCAACACCGGCATCACCCCCTCGTCGTTCGATCTCCAGCCGTCGCTCGATCGGCTCCTCGAGAAGGGCAAGGTCATCTTCCGCCGGGCCTACTGTGACTGGTCGCGCTTCAAGGAAGCCAAGACGCACCTCCACGAGTTCGGCGTCGAGCTGGTCGACGTGCCGCCGTCCACCCGGGCGGGCAAGAACAGCGCCGACATGCGCCTGGTCATCGACGCGCTCGAGCTCTGCTACGCGCGCGAGCACATCGACACCTTCGTCATCGCGTCCGGCGACTCCGACTTCGTGCCGCTGGCCAGCAAGCTGCGCGAGAACGACAAGTACGTGATCGGCGTGGGCGTGAAGAACTCCACCAGCCCGGTCTTCGTGAAGGCGTGCGACGAGTTCATCTACCTGAAGACCGACGGCAGCGGCCGCCGTGGCCGTGAAGAGCCCCGCCGCGAGCGCTCGGAGAACAAGCCGAAGAGCGACGCCGCCCCCTCGACGCCCGCCGCGCCCAGCGGCCCCAAGCCGAAGCGCGAGATCCCCGCTATCGCCCGTGAGGTGGTGTGGAGCCTGCTCGGCCGCGCGACCGGCCCGGTCAACCCGTCGTTCATCAAAGAGACCATCGTGCGCAAGGAGCCCGACTTCGACGAGCGCGATCACGGCTTCTCGACGTTCAGCCGGCTCCTCGAGGCGATGGAGAAGGAAGGCCTGTGCCAGCGCATTCAGCAGGGCCGGCAGTGGTACGTCATCGCGAAGGAAGGTGCCAAGCAGCCGGCCGGCCACGAGGAGCACCTCGAGCACGCCGCGCCGTCGGAGGTGGCCGACGACCCCGAGCTCGCCGAAGAGGCCATTCCCGACCCGGAAGAGTGACGACCGGCCCCCACCTGATCCAAGCTCCGCCGCTCAACCCCCGAGGACCCTGAAATGACCATCCGCACCACGAAGCGCGTCGAGACCCTGCTGTCGAACAAGACCATCAACAGCAGCGCCAACGACTACCACGCGTACGGGCGCACGCTGCCGGGCCACACCCCGCCGCTGTTCGGTCAGCAGTACAAGTTCGGCAAGGCCGAGGCGGTGAAGCTCGGCAAGGCCATCGGCGCGAACTACGACGTGGCGACCCAGAAGCGCGTGCTCAAGGAGATCCACGCGCGCTCGTCGACCAACGCGATGTCGAAGGGCACCGTGGCGCTGACCCGCGACGCGGCGACCGAGCTCAACAAGCTGGCGAAGTCGCTCGGCGTCGACCTGACCTTCAAGTCCGGCCAGCCGCGCCCCATTCACCCGGTGGGTTGAGTCGTGGCGGCGAAGAAGGCCCTCCAGACCGATGACGACGTGAAGGCCGAGGTCGATTCGCTCCTCGGCCAGTTCGGCGTCGTCGGTGAAGCCGAGGCTGACTTCGACGAAGGCGAGCTCCCGAAGGTGAAGAATGGTGAGCACGTCGGTCCGGCCCCCTCTGGTGACGTCGACGCCCTGTGGGGCGGGGGCGGCAAGAAGAAGTGAAGCGGGCAGGCGCGAACAGCCGGCCCGGCGGCTCGTGGCGGAAGCTGCGGGCCGCTCGTGTTTCCAGGGCGCGCAGTGCGTTGTTCTCGTTGCCCGAAGGTGACGTGCCGGCGAACGACGCCGCTCGGCGCTTCTGGTCCGAGCGCACGTGGAGCGAGTTCGCCGCGGTGCCCGCCGTCTCGCAGGTGGTGCTGGCGCTGGTGCGTGAGGGCGCGCCGCTCGAGACGCTGGGCGCCTACACCGCGATCGCCGACGACGAGGTCCGCCACGCGCTGCTCAGCCGCCAGCTGGCGGAGCAGCTCGGCGGCTACGTCGATGAGATCCCCGAGGGGCTCGCCTACGCCCCACGCAGCCTCGCCGCGCCCTCGGAGGTGCCGGTGCACGTGTGGGCCCTCGCCAACGGCTGCTTCAGTGAGACGGTGTCGCTCGCGCTGATCCGTGCGCGCGCGGCGGCCACCAGGCACGCGGTGGTGCGGGCGGTGCTCAACGAGACGCTGAAGGACGAGGCGATGCACGTGCGCGTGGCGTGGGAGCTGGCGGGCGAGCTGTTGCCGTCGTTGCCCGCCGCCGAGCGGAAGGACCTGCGCGGTTACGGCGCCGAGCTCGCGCAGATGTTGAGGCGCACGTTCGGCACGCAAGACCTGCCGGCCAGCGTGCAGCGCCGCGAGCGGAAGCTCAGAGACCAGACCGCGGAGGCCGGGCTGGGGTCGCTCTCGGCCGACGCCGAGAACGCGGTGATCGACGCGGCGCTGAAGGACATCGACGCCCGGCTGCGCGTGCTGCTGCGCGGTCCACGCCGCCCCCCGCTCCCTGCGGCAGCGGGGAGAGGGTTGGGGTGAGGGGCGGCTTCAAGCGCTGCCCGCGGTGTTGCACACTGCGGCGTCATGACCCGCACGCTCGCTCTCGCACTTCTTGCGCTCACTGCTTGTGACCCCGGCGCAGTCCCTCCTCCCGGGGAGGAGGTGGCCTCGAAGGCTCAGCGCATCACGGCCGCGGCGCCCGACGCCGACGTCGCAGCGGCGGTGAACTCCAACACCGCGCTGGGCCTCGAGCTCCTCGCCAGGCACCCCGACGGCAACTTCCTGCTCTCGTCGTACAGCATCACCGCGGCGGCTTCGTTGCTCTCGGCCGGCGCTGGTGGCGACACGCTGCGCGGCATCGAGACGGCGCTCCAGCAGACCTTGCCCGCGGCGCAGCACCACCGCGCGATGAACACCCTCGAGGCGGCCGTCGAGTCACGCGGCGCCAACGCGAAGGGCAAGGACGGTAAGCCGTTCCGCCTGGTGGTGAGCAACCAGCTCTTCGCGCAGAAGGGGCAGCACCTCGAGCGCGCGTACCTCGACACGCTCGCGCAGGAGTACGGCGCCGGGCTGCGGCTGCTCGACTTCTCCACCGACGCCGCGCGGCAGTCGATCAACACGTGGGTCAGCCAGCGTACGGAAGGGAAGATCGCCGAGCTGTTCGAGCGCGACTCGCTCCTCGGCGCGCGGTTGGCGGTGGTGAACACGCTGTACTTCAACGCCGCCTGGGCCGAGTCGTTCGCCGCGGCGAACACCACGCGTCAGCCCTTCACGCTGCTCGACGGCAGCCAGGCGAGCGTCTCGATGATGCGCAACAAGCGGCTGACCCAGGCGCGCTCGGCGATCGTCGATGGCACGCAGGTGCTCGAGTTGCCCTACGACGGGGGCGACGTGTCGCTGGTGGTGCTCGCGCCTTCGACCGGTCAGTTCGAGACCTTCGCGCGGGGGCTCGACGCGGGCACGGTGGCGACGCTGGTGGCTGCGCTCCAGATCGCGCCGCACGACGTGAGCTTGCCGAAGTTCAACTTCGCGACCGAGCTGCAGCTGCGCACCGATCTCCAGTCGCTGGGCATGGTCGACGCCTTCGCGCCAGACAAGGCCGACTTCAGCGGCATGACGGGCGACCGCTCGCTCTACGTCGACGAGGCGATTCACAAGGCGGTGATCGCCCTCGACGAGAGCGGCACCGAGGCCGCCGCCGCGACGGGCTTCTCGACGAGGGCGGTGTCGCTGCCCCCGGAGCCGGTGGTGGTAGTCATCGATCGCCCGTTCCTCTTCTTCATTCGCGACGTGAAGACCGGGCTGATGCTCTTCACCGGCCGCGTCGTGAACCCGGGCTGAGGTCGATCCACAACGCGGCGGCGGGGCTCGACGACGACAGCGAGACCTCGCCCTGTTCGAGCTCGGCGCCGTCGCCGGTCTGCAAGGTCACCGGCTTGTTGGCTTCGACCCGCAGCGGACCGGTGAGCGCGAGCAGGTAGCCCTGGCGGCCCTTCTCCACCACCAGCGGCTCGGCCTTGCCGGGCTGCACCGAGAGCCACCACACCTTCACGTCGGTGCGCAGCGGCATGCCCTCATCGCCCGCGACGAGCTGACGACCTTCGCCATGGAGCTGCCGCGAGAAGTAGGCCGGCGCGCCGCCGTGGCGATCAGGTTGGAACCACAGCTGCAACATGCGGGTCGGCGCGTCGGTGTCGTTGCCCTCGGCGTGCACCATGCCGTCGCGCGCGGAGATGAGCTGCGCGCTCCTCGGCCCGAGCGTCATGCCGTGCGCCTGGTCACCGTGGTGAGACAGGGTGCCGTCGATCACGATGCTCAAGATCTCCATCTCCTCGTGCGGGTGCAGCGGGAACCGGGATCGCGGCGCGAAGGTCGCGTCGGCCAGCACGAGCAGCGGCCCCAGCGGCCGGCCCTGTCCCGAGTGCGGACCGACGGTGGCGACGAAGTGGTCGCGCAGCGAGAGCCACGAGAGCGTGGTCGCGGGGAGCGCCGACGCGGGGCGATGAATGACTGACGACATGACGTGATCTCCAGATTTGCAGCCGCTGAGCGCGACCGCCCCGACGAGAAGGTTCCGGCGCGAGAGCTTCAGGACCGGATCCCGAAGGGGGCGTCGATGACGTAGCGCCAGCCGCCGTCCGCCTCGCGCCGGAGCACGTCGGAGGTGGTGCCGCTGACGCCGTTGGGCAGGCTCCAGTCGGCGAAGACGATGGCGGAGTCGGCCTGCACGACCGCCCGACGAAGCGTCATGGTGATGGGGCCGGGCAGCCCGAGGAACCCCTCGAGCGCGGCGCGCAACCCGCTCCGCGGGACCTCCGCCGTCCCGTCGGCGACGAGCACCGCGTCGTCGGCGTAGAGCGCCAGCAGCGACTCCATGTCCTTGCGATTGAAGGCCGCGGCGAAGGCGGCGGGGATGTCCTGGGGCTTCTGAATCATGGGTGTCTCCTTGGTGGCGCGAAGGTGCGCGAAGGAGAAGTAGCCCTGACTCGTTCGTTTGACACCTCCGCGCGAGCGCACAGACAATGTGCGGCCATGCACATCTCGTGGGAAGACCTGCAGACCCTCGAAGCGCTGGTGCGCACCGGCAGCGTCGAGGCCGCGGGGCGGGAGCTCTCGCTGCGCCACTCGACGATCTCCCGCCGCGTCGCCGCCCTGGAGGCCCGCCTCGGCGCCACGCTGTTCGCGCGGGGCCCTCGGCTGGTGCCGACCGCGCTGGCGCAGGAGATCGCCCAGCGCGCCGGGGCGATGCACGCCACCGCGGGGCGCATCGAGGACCTGGTGGGGGCCGAGCGCCGGCGGCGCGACGAGACCATCGTCATCACCACCACCGACGTGCTCAGCCCGCTGCTGTGCGCGGCGATCGCCCGCGCGCGACTGACGGACTCCACCGAGCTCCTCGTGACCGACGACGAGCTCGAGCTGCTCCCCGGTCAGGTCGATCTCGCGCTGCGCCCCAGTCAGGCCCCCCGCGGCACCCTGCGAGGACGGCGGCTGGGCCACCTGCGCATCGGCCTCTATGAGGCCCCCGACGCCCCTGAACGCTGGGTGCTGCCGGGCGCCGCGCTGCGGGCGAAGACCTCGATGCGCTGGTGGCGGCACGTGCCTGAGGCCGCGCCCGGCGCCATCGTCTGCAGCTCGATGCTGGCGATGCGCGACGCCTGCCGGTTCGGCCTCGGGAAAGCGGCGTTGCCCAGCGCCCTCGCGCATCAGGACTCGCGGCTTCGGCTGGTGCAGGAGCTCGAGGGGGGCCCGCCGCTCTGGTTGCTCGCGCCGGCGGGGCGCGCAGGAGGGCGGGTGAGTGAAGCCCGAGATCGCCTCGCGACGGCGCTGAGGTCGATCAGCGGGGTGTTCTCTGCCTGACCTCACGAGCCGCGGTTCCGGCGTCGGTCGATCGACTTGGCCGCCTCGGAGCTCGCCGTTCCCCCGCGCGCTCACGACGTGCGGTGCCGGCGTCGGTCGAGCGACTCGGCCGTCGTTCCCGTCGCGTGTGCGTTCGCGCTCGCGACGTGCGGTGGCGGCGCCGGTCGAGCGACTCGGCCGCCGTTTCCCGCGCGGGTGCGTTCCCGCTCACGACGTGCGGTGGCGACGCCGGTCGAGCGATTCGGTTGCCGCGGGCTCGCGCCGTTCCCCCGAGCGGGTGCGCTCACGCTTGTTCTCGTACAGCGCGCGATCGGCGGCGCCCAGCAACGCGGCGGTGGTCGCGCCGTCGCGCGGGAAGAGCGACGCGCCGAGGCTGGCGCGCACGTCGATGGTCTCTCCGTCGAGCGTGGTGGGCTGGCAGAGCACGCCCAGCAGCTCCTTCACCCGCGCGGGCAGCTCGCTCGCCTCGTTGATCCCGTGAAACAGCACCACGAACTCGTCGCCTCCCAGCCGGGCCACCGTCCCGCGCGTGCCGCACGCCGCGATCAGCCGCTGCGCGACGATCTTCAGCAGCTCGTCGCCGACGAGGTGTCCGTGTCGATCGTTGACGCCCTTGAAGCCGTCGAGGTCGAGCAGGGCGAGCGCGAACGGGGCGCCCCGCGCGAGGTCCTGCTCCACCCGCGCAACGAGCGCGCGCCGATTGAGCAGGTGCGTCAGCCCGTCGGTGTTCGCCAGCTCGTGCACCTCGCGATGGAGCTGCAGCTCGACCATCAAATGCTCGAACTGCACCGCCACGAAGCGGATCATGAGCAGCGCGACGCTGAGCATGCTCACCCCGAGCACCTGCGCGTCGAACTGTCCGAAGAGCAGCAGCGTCACCGCCGTCGGTGCGATGCCCAGCAGCAAGGCCGAGACCGCGGCGGGCCGGAGCACCGCGAAGCAGTGGGCGATCGACATCGACCCGAAGGCCAGCGAGATGGGGATGAGCGTCGAGCCGTGGAATACGCCGGTGGCGAAGGTGACGCAGGTGAAGGTGCCCATCACCAGCATGCTCAGCGCGCCGATCTGCGCCGACCGCCGGAGGGCGACCGTGACCTGCGCGGGCGTCAGCGTCGCGCGGCTGGTGCGGGACCACGTCGCCGTTCGCAGCAGCCCCAGCACCACGAGGCTCGCCATCCACAGGTAGTAGCGGGGCTCGATGCCGGCGTGCGCGCAGACCGCCATGATGATGAACACGTTGAGTGACGCGGTCAGGTAGATGGTCGGCACGTGCTGCCGAATGCTGGTCAGCTGCCGGCGCTCGAGGTCGGCGCGGATGGGCTCCGGCACCTCGGGGATCAGCCAGCTCTTCACGCGACGCATCACTGAACTCAAGGTCGCCGATGGTAATCGGCTGAGCGCGTGGCCGCCCCGCGAACACGCTCGGGTTCGAGTGCGGCGTGCTATGCGAGCCCGATGCGGAACTCGCTCGGGTTGGCTGTCGCGGTGATGCTGGCTGCGTGTCGCGAACCGCCACCGAAGCCCGCTGCGCCTCGCAGACCGGCGGCTCCAGTCGCCCCACCTGTGGGCAAGGTTGGCAAGGGCCAGAAGCTGGCGTGTGCCGAGCGCATCGAGATTCCTGAGACGCTGCCGGTCGTCGCTGAAGGACCGAAGCTCTCCGAAGTCCAGCGCCGGGCCGAGCGTGAGCAGGCGCTTGCCCGCAAGCAGGTGTACTCGCGCTTCACGCTCGCCCAACTGCTGAAGGGCCCCGACTCCGAACTCGAGGAAGAGATCCACGATCGGCTCACCAGCCGCTCCTTCGATGACCTGAGCCCCGACGAGCAGCTCTTCTACGCCGTGGTCGAGTTGGAGGGCGAGGTCAACAACGGCGGCTTCAGCCAGTACTTCTTCAACAACGCGGGAAACCACGCCCGACTCGCCCGAGAGGGCCTCGTGCGCTTCGAGGAGCCACAGCCCGACGGTGGGCACCCCTTTCTGGGGCTCGTCGATTGCGCGTTCGAGGCGTTTCCGCGCCAGCAGCCCTCCGTGAACGCCTTACGGCGTGAGGACCAGTTGGCCCGCTGGGGCGCCAGCGAGCCTGGCCTCTTCTCTCGGTTGGATCTGACGTTCTATAGAACGCGCCATCGGTTCAGCGCGGTGGCTCAGGTGCGCGCCCACCCCGAGTCGTTTCCGACGCTCGACCAACCGCTGCCCTTGCCTCCGGACGCGGGCGCTTCGCCGCCTTGATCAGAACGAGATGCCGTGCCAGCTCGGCATCGGCGTCTCGGCCTTCGGCGGCAGCAGCACGCCCATGGGGTACACGCACGAGGTGCCCATCAGAATGCCGGCCGGCCGGTGGTTGCCGCTGGCCTTGATGCCGCTGAAGGGGAGCCGCCCGCTGGCCCCCGCGCTCGAGCGGTTCCAGTGCAGCACGCCCACGCGTAGCGCATCGGCCGCGCGCTCGAAGTGTTCTTCGCTCTTCGTGAAGACCGCCGCCGAGAGCCCGAACGAGGTGTCGTTCGCCAGCGCGATCGCCTCGTCGACCGAGTCCACCACCACCACCGCGAGGTCGGGCGCGAAGAGCTCGGTGTCGGTGTAGCCCGCCACGCTCTTCACGGGCCCACTCGCGAGGTGCACCGCGGGGCGCACGTAGAAGCCCTTGGTGCGCGCCTCGACCACGCCGCCGGGCGCCAGCGCCTCGAAGCCGCCGGCCACCGCCTTCTGCTGCGCCGCGAGCAGTTGTTGCCGCGTGCCCTCGGAGATGACCGGCCCCATGAAGACGCCGTCGTCCGCCGGGTGCCCGACCTTGATGCTCTTCGCCGCCGTCACCAGGCGCGCGCAGAACGCATCGGCGATGCCCCTGGTCACGTAGATCCGCGAGGTCGCCGTGCAGCGCTGCCCGGACGTCGCGAAGCCCGAGAACGCCACCTCGCGCACGGTGCGCTCGAGATCGGCGTCGTCGAACACCAGCGAGGCGTTCTTGCCACCCAGCTCGAGCGCCACCAGCACGCCGGGGCGGTGCGCGTTGGCGGCGACGATCTTCTGACCGACCGGCACGCTGCCGGTGAAGAGGATCGCGTCGACGCCGGGGTGGGTGACGAGGTGCTCGGCGATCGGCACGCCGCCCTGCACCACGTTGAACACGCCCGCGGGGAAGCCGGCCTCCTCGAAACACTTCGCCATCCACCACGCGGTCATCGGCCCCTTGTCCGAGGGCTTGAAGACCACGGTGTTGCCGGTGAGCAGCGCGGGCACGATCTGCCCGTTCGGCAGGTGCCCGGGGAAGTTGAAGGGCCCCAGCACCGCCACCACGCCGTGCGGCCGGTGGCGGATCTCACCGGGGAGATCGTCGACGCGGTGATCCTTCGTGAACGCCGCGCCTTCGCCGAGCGTGACGTCGACCTTGGTGATCATCGCCTGCACCTCGGTCTTCGCTTCCCACAAGGGCTTGCCGATCTCCCGGCTGATGGCCTTCGTGAGCTCGTCGAGGTGCGCCTTCAGCGTCGCCTGGTACTTCTTGAGCAGCTCGGCGCGCGCGGCCTGCCCGAGCCTTCGCCAGGCAGGGAAGGCGGTGCGGGCGGCGTCGATCGCGGCGTCGAGCTGCGACTTCGCCCACGGCGCACGAACGATGACGTCGTCTTGATCCGCCGGGCTGCGCACCACCAGCTCGCCCTGCGCGGAGGTCGGACTGACGAAGCGGCCAGCGATGAAGTCGGTGTCCATGCGCGCTCTATAGCGCCGCGGCCACCGACTTCCTTGCGCTCACTCGACGACGAGCTCGACGGGCATGTTGCCGCGGGTGGCGCGCGAGTACGGGCACACCTGGTGGGCGGCCTGCATGATCGCCTCGGCCTTGCTCTTCTCGATCTCCGGGAACTTGCCGATCAGCTTCGCGCTGATGCTGTAGCCGCCCGGGTCCTTGTTGATCGTCACGTCGGCGCTGATGGTGAAGGCGCCGGGGTTGACGCCCTGCGCGCGCGCCACCACACCGACCGCGCCCGCGAAGCACGCCGAGTAGCCGGCGGCGAAGAGCTGCTCGGGGTTGGTGCCGGTCGCGCCGTCGCCGCCCATGCTCTTGGGGACGGTGAGGTTGAAGTCGACGAGGCCGTCGTCGGACTTCACGTTGCCGCCGCGGCCTCCCTTGGAGGTGGCGTGGGCGGTGTACAGCGGGGTGATGGTGCTCATGGGGTCTCTTCTTTCGGGGTCGACGCCGCGTTCGCCTCGCGGAGCTTCGTGGTGAGTGCCGTCAGCTCCTCGCGGAGCCGGGCGACGGCGGGGAGATCGATGCCGAGCTGGCACAGCAGCGCGGCGGGCACGCGGCGGGCCTGCTTCTTGAGCGCGCGGCCCTCGGCGGTGAGCGTCAGCCGCACCGACCGGGCGTCACGCGCGTCGCGCGTCTTGGTCACCAGCTCGCGGCGCTCCAGCTTCTGGATGAGCGGGGTCAACGTGCCTGAGTCGAGCTGCAGGCGGTCGCCCAGCTCGCGCACCGAGATGCCCTCGGTCTCCCACAGCACCAGCATCACCAGGTACTGCGGGTAGGTCAGGCCCAGCGGCTCGAGCAGCGGCCCGTACGCGGCCGTCATCGCCCGCGACGCGGCGTACAGCGAGAAGCAGAGCTGGGAGTCGAGCAGGAGCGGGTTCACGCTCCATGAGATGCACGGGCGATTAATTGGATGCAATTAAATCGCATCCAATCGAATTGGCGGCCCTCAGCGTCCGGCGGGAATGGTCAACACCGGCACCGGCATCGCCCCTCGACCGGCCTGCATGTTGAAGAGCTGGATGAGCAGCATGAACGTGCTCTTCGAGTCGAGGTCGTCGTCGGCCACGTAGAACCACACCCCGCGGTGCTTCACCTTCACCGCGGCCCGCGTGGGCTCGGTCGCGCTCCACCGCACGTGGAAGTTGCCGTCGAGCACGCGTTGCCAGTCGAAGCGCTGGCCGCTCGCGTCCTTGGTGACGGTCACCAGTCCCTCGGCCTCGTGGGCGGGCGGCACCTCCACGCCCTGCGAGAGGAAGAAGATCGCTCCCAGCACCGAGCGCAGGCGCAGCCGCACCGAGTTCGGTTCCCGCCGGGTGGTGTCTTCGGTCATCGCCACGCGCTCGAGCTCGATGGGGAGATCGAGCAACTCATGGGCGGTGCGCCACGGGTCCTGGGTGCGCGCCTCTTCGTCGAAGAGCAGCACGCCCGACTCGGCGCCGCTGTCTTCCCTCAGAATGCTCAGCGCCAGGTGCTCCTCGACCTGCAGCTGCCGCAGCGCGCGGGTCAGCGAGATGAACCGCGAAGGGTCGGGCGGGAGATCAGGCGTGGGGCCGGTGGCCGTCGGGGCGTTGGTGATGTTGTTGATGCGATCGACGGTGAGCTGCAGCACGCGCGAGATGCTCCACCCCGACGACGCCACCATGGTCACCGTCTGCAGCGAGATGGGCGCGACCAGCCGGCGCACGAAGTCGTCGCCGCGCACCGGTGAGAAGGTGGTGGTGGGCGTCACCGACATCGATCCGCCGAGGTTGGTGCTGTTGCTGAGGCCCACCGGCGCCGGCAGCGAGGTGAGGGACGCGCCCAGACCCAGCGAGCTCGACATCGTCTGCTGGGTGGTGAGGCTCGCGACGTCGAGGAAGGCCGGCGTGTCGCGGTACCGCAGCCGCACGATGTTGAGGAGGAACTGCGTGTCTTGCGTCAGCGCCAGCTTCTCGTTGTACGCCGACTGCACCTCGGGGAGCGTCTGGGCGCCGAGCGTGGCGCAGCCCGAGAGCGCTAACACCAGCAGCGCGCCCGCCTTCACGGCTTCGCCTCGTCGGGGAACGACACGTGGGTCTGGTTGGCGATCAACATCGCGATGGTGACGATGGCCGACACGATCCCCACCCCGATGGCGAGCGCTGCGGCGACGCGGCCCCCCGAGTCGGTGAACGAGCTCACCGAGAACACGATGCCGGGGATCAACGCGCCGATGGCCAGCGTGCCGCCGATGACCGTGCCCGCCACCAGCGCGCCGGCGTTGCCCGAGCGCACCTTCATGTTCACCAGCCCGCGCACCTGGTGATCGATGAGCACGATCTCGCTCGAGGGGGTGATGCCGCTGCCGCCGATGATGAAGCGATCGCTGGCGCGCCCGATGAGGATGTCGCACGGCGCGCGGCACTCGTCGGTCGCGCGGCCCCAGCGGTAGAGCCGCACCTGCGTGTTGTCGGCGTCGATGTGCACCCGCACCGAGTTGTCGGAAGGGGCGGTGGCGTCGAACGCGCTGTCGACCCCGGAGTTCGGCGCGCGGAGCGGCTCGTAGCGCTGTGTCGAGGTGGGCGGGGCCGGAGGCGGCTCGAGGTCGTCAGCGGAGATGCCCAGCACCGGCTCCACGGCCTGCGGCGCCACCGCCAGCGGGGTGCCCTGGGCGGGCGGCAGCTCGAAGCGCTCGACCACCGGCCGCTCGAGCGAGAGCACCACCGCGCGCTCGATCGCCTCACGGCCTTCACGCTCCACCCGAAACAGGTGCCGCCCCGCCGGGAGCTCGATCGTCAGCGGCGTCAGCCCCTTCGGCAGGCCATCGACCAACAGCAGCGCGCCGACGGGCAGGGCGGTCACCGTCACAGCCTGCACCCCCAACGGCGAGAGCTTCTTGCCCAGCTTGCGCACCACCGCCTCGACCTCCAGGCGATCGGCCGCCTCGGGGCTGAGCACGAGGTAGGCCTGGTACGAGTCGATCGCCAACAGCGGCTGCCCGGCCGATTCCCAGCAGCGCGCGACGTTGAAGCGCGTCAGCGGTAGCGGCCGCGCGGCGTAGGACTCTTCGAACTTCGCGGCGGCTTCCCGCCAGGCGCCTCTCGCGAACAGCGCGCTGCCTTCTTCGAAGAGCGCCCGCGCGTCCTGCGCGAACGAGAGAAAGGGCACGAGCACCACCAGGAAGGACCACCGACGCATGGCCCGCATTCTGAGGCCCGCGCCGCTCGCGCGCGAGGAACAACTGCGTGATCAGGGGGCGTAGAGGCCCAACTGCACGAAGGCGCCGTACGACGAGCTGCCGTACTCGCTGCGCAGCCCTCGGGCCGCGGTGGCCTCGCGGAAGCGCGCTGACTGGGTACGCACGTCGTTCTCCGTGAGTCCGTCGTACACGTGGGTGTCGGGGCCACGACCCAGCGGCAGGTAGGCGCCGGCGCGCAGCAGCACGTGCTGGGTGATCGACCACTCGAGCGAGGGGATCAGCATCGCGCTGGGGTCGGTCAGGTTGCCGAGGGCCGCGAGGCTCACCGAGAGCAGATCGTCGGCGAAGTACGACGCCGCGAGCGCCGCCTGGTGCTGGCCGGCGCCGAACACTTCGCCTCGAAGCACCCGGGCCGACGAGAGGATGCGCGCGTACTGCCGCGGGTCGGTGGTGCCGAAGCCGTTGAACGAATACTCGGCGAGCAGCACCACCTTCTCATGGGGCTTCACCTCGGCGCCGATCACGCCGCGGAAGAAGTGCTCGCCCACGCTCACGCTCGAGGTGCCGAGCCCCCGCAGCTCGAGCGCATAGGCACCCTCGGCGTGCACGCCGACCGGGCCGAGATCTCCCACCACGTCGGCGCCGATCACCACGTCGCGCACGTACTTGCCGACCGAGACCGAGCCGTCCCACCCCTTCACGTTGGTCTGAAACCGCACCACCCCGCCGGCGTCTTCGGGGACCAGCTGCGGCAGGTAGAGGAGATCGAGCTGCGTCACGTCTCCCAGCGCCACCGCCAGCCGCACCGCGTCGAACCCGCGCCGCACCTCGCGGTCGATCACCGTCGGAGGGAAGGGCGACAACACGTCGGTCGGGTTCCAGAATCGGCCAGTGCCCCACGACAGCACCTGGCGACCGACGGTGAGATCTCCGAAGGGCAGGGCGATCTGCAGCGCGAGGCGATCGAGGTTGTGATCGGCGCGCCACGTCGAGCCCGAGCCCAGCGGTCCGCCCAGCTCGACGACTCGACGCTGCGCACCCGCCCCGGTGCCACCCACGGTGCCGCTGAGCGCGCTGCCGCCCGAGAACGCAGGGTCCGACGCGAGCGAGAGTGCGAGCTGCCACGCCACGTCGAGCTTCACCTTGTCGTCGAAGCGGAAGCGGGTGCTCACGCGCGCGAGGTGGGCGCTCAGGAAGCCGCCGTCGGGCACGCTGGGCGTACCGGTGAGGGCGCCGAGCACCCGCGCTCCGCTCACCGCGTCTGGCTGCAGCACCAGGCCCGAGAGCAGGCTCTTGTAGAACGCGCTCGCCTCGAGCACGCCGCCGTGGTCGTCGCGTGCCACCTCTCCGGCGAACGAGAGCGACGCGCAGCACACCACGACGACGGCCAGCCGCTCAGCGCGGCGCGGGCGCATGGCCCACCACCTGGCCGTCGACCAGCCGCACCACGCGATCGGCGCGCTCGAGCACCATCGGGTCGTGGGTCGAGAAGATGAAGGTGATGCCCTGCTCGCGGTTGAGCTCGCGCATCAGGTCCATCAGCGCCGCGCCCGTCGCCTGATCGAGGTTGGCGGTCGGCTCGTCGGCGAGCACCACCGCCGGCTCCGAGACGATGGCCCGCGCCACGGCGACGCGCTGTTGCTGCCCACCGCTCATCTTCAGCGGCCGCGAGTCGAGGTGCGCGCCCAGCCCGATGCGCTCGAACACCTTCTTCACCTTCGCGCGTCGCTCCGCGGCGCCCAGGCCCTTGAGCTCGAGCACGTAGGCGGCGTTCTCGGCGGCGGTCAGCACCGGCACCAGGTTGTAGGCCTGGAACACGAAGCCGATGCGATCGCGGCGCAGGTCGGAGAGCTGGCTGCGCGACAGGCCGCCCAGCGCCTTCCCGTCGATCTTGATCACCCCCGACGTCGCCGCGTCGAGGCCGCCGATCAGGTTGAGCAGGGTGGTCTTCCCCGAGCCGCTGGGGCCCGCGAGCGCCATGAACTCGCCCTTCTCGACCGACAGCGAGACCCCGCGGAGCGCGGCGGCGGGCGCCTGCCCTCGTTCTTCGTACACGCGCGTGACGTTCTCGACTTCGACGACTGGCATGGGGTGCTCCTTCTTTCAGGTGCGACGGAGGGCCTCGGCGGGCTGCAGCCGGGTGATGCGCGAGGCGGGGTAGAGACCGACGATCAACGCCATCACGAAGACGAACGAAGTGGCCTTCAGGAGATCGCTCAGCAGGAAGCGCGTCTTGATCAGCGTCGAGATGGTCGCCCCTTCGAGCTGGTACGACTCGCCGCTCCCGCCGAGCTGCAGGCCGGCTTGTGAGAAGTGCCAGTTGGCGTACGCCCCGAGCGCGCCGCCGACGAGCACGCTGATCGTCGCGATCCAGAACGCTTCGGCGAGCACCACCTGCACGATGCGGGAGCTGCGGGTGCCCAGCGACATCAACACCCCGAACTCCCGCGTGCGCTCGAGCACCGACATCAACATGGTGTTGAGCACGCCGAGCCCGACGAGGAAGTAGACGAAGAACGCCATCGCGAAGACGACGTTGTCCATCAGCGCCTCCATGCGCTTGAGCACCGGCAGCAGCTCACCCCAGGTCATCACCTCGGCGCCCGGGCCCAGCGCGCTGCGCAGCGAGGCGGCGAGGGCGTCGGCCTGCGCTGGGTCGGCGAGCTGAATGACGAGCTGGTGCGCGCCACCCTCGAGGCCGATCAGCTCGCGCGCCGCGCCTTCCGAGACGTAGATCTGCCGCTGCCCGATGGCCGGCGCGACCGAGTGGAAGATCGCGCGTACGCGGAAGAGGTCGGCCCCCATCTCGGCGTCGGTGCGCTGCACCATCAACCGCACCTTCATGCCGAGCTTGAGGCCGAGCCGCTCGGCGAGCTGCTCGCCGATCACCACCCCGCGCGCGTCGGCGTCGCCCGGCAACGCGCCCGCGACGAGGTGGCGGAGGTGCGCCGAGAGGTTCGGCTCGTCGACCCAGTTCACGCCCAACACCTGCACCGGCTCGTTGCCGCGCGCGCTGGTGGCGAGACCCCGCGCCAGCACCCGCTCGCCGAACTCCGCGCCCGGGGGCAACGAGACCTGGCCCTTCCACGTCGAGGTGTCCTTCAGCCACAGCCCCACGTCGTGCCGCACGCGGAAGCCCTGGGCCGTCACCTCCACGTGGCCGATCCCGGCGTCGTCGAGCTGGTTCTTCGCGCTGCCGAGCATCCCGGCCACCAGCCCGGAATAGAAGATGACGAGGAAGAGCCCGATGCCGATGGCGCTCATGCTGATCACCGTGCGGCGGCGGTTGCGCCAGATGTTCCGCCAGCCGAGTGCGAGTGCGCCGCTCATGTGTGCCTCAACGCTTCGACGGGTCTGAGCCGCGCCGCCCGGAGCGCGGGGATCACGGCACCGAGCGCCGCGGTCAGGAACGCGGTGAAGGCCGCGCTGCGCAGGGCCGCGGGTAGCAGCACGAGGTGCACTTCGCTGGGCATGCGCACGCCCATCACGTCACCCTTCATCATCGCGCTGAGATCCGTCGTGCCGGTGCCGTACAGGCCGAGCGCCGCGATCGCCACGCCCACCGCGAAGGCCAGCGTCGCCTGCCACAGCGCCTCGAAGAGCACGAGGCCGAGCAGCCGGCCGGGGCGGGTGCCGAGGGCCGACAACACGCCCAGCTCGTGGGTGCGCTCGAAGACCGACATGGTCATGGCGTTGAACACCCCGAGCCCGACGATCAGGAAGATGACGAAGTCCATCACGCCCTGGTTGCGACGCTTGGTGTCCATCGTCGACTTCACCTGCGGGAGCATCTCGCTCCACGACAGCGCCTCGAGCGTCTTGAGATCGAGCGCCGCACGCAGCGCCGTCACCTGCGGCGACACGTCTTCGGCGTCGGTCGGCAGCCGCACCACGAGCTGGTGCACGCCGTCCCCCAGCGCGAAGAAGCTCTGCGCTTCGTTGAGCGGCATCACCACCGCGGTCGCGTCGAGCTCGGCGCTGCTCGACACGAAGGTGCCGGCGACGGTGTAGCGATCGTTGGCTACCGAGCCGTCGGCGCCCTGGCTGACGAGCACCAGCTCCCCTCCCGGGCTCAGCCCCAGCTCGTCGGCCAGCTCGCGTCCGATCAACACCTCGTGGCCGCCGGTGAGCTCGGCGCCCTTCGCCAGCCGGTAGAGCGTGGTGGTCTTCGGCTCGACGCCCAGCACCATCACCGGCGCCGAACGCTCACCTGCGCCCGCGAGCCCCGCGCCCAGCACTCGCCGCTCGGTCTGCGCGTTCGGCAGCGCTCCGGCCAGCGCGGCCTCGACCTGCACCGGGTTCTTCACCACCGTCGAGATCGACGGGGCCTCCTGGTAGCCGAGCCCGTGCACCTGAATGTGGCCGAGCAGGCCGGTGGTGATGTCGCGCACCATCGCCTCGTTGGCGGCCTCCCGGTAGCTGTACAGCCCGACGATGCCCGCGACGCCCAGGCTCATCGAGGTCATGGTGATCAACGAGCGGCGCGCGTTCCTCCACACGTTGCGCCACGCCATGGCGAGCAACATGGGTCACTCCTTTCCCTGCTGCAGGCGGCGGAGACTGAAGGTGTCGTCGGCCACTTCGCCGTCGAGCTCGAGCGAGTCGTAGGTGATGGTGGTCTGCCGGCCCTTCTCGGCGGGGGTGATGGTGATCTTCATCGCCACGTCGCGCCAGCCGAGCTTCTTGAGGTCGGCGTAGGTCATGCGGCGCGTGAGGCCACCCTCTTCGTCGAAGAACCGCTGCTCGAGCGGGAGGCAGGTCGCGCGGTCGAGGATCAGCTCGATCTTCCCCCACACCACGCGCGCCTCGGGCTTCGGGGTCAGGGTGATGAACCACGCCTGGTGCCCGTCGTGCGCGCCGGTCTTGTCGACCACCGCGGTGAAGTCGTCGGCGATCGACGAGCCCTTCACCAGATCGTCGTTGGTGAAGTCCGAGCCCATCCAGCTGTCGCCCATCATTCCCGAGGGGAGCTTCATCACGCGGCCCGCCTGCGGCAGGTAGTTCCACAGCTGCTTCTCGCGCTTGAGCGTCATCATGCCCGTCTCGCGCGGCCCACCCTCGAGCACGCGCACCAACGCGAAGTCGCGGCCCTTGCTCCACACCTTCATCTTCACGGTGCGCTCGTACGCGGGCGTCTTGATCGACATGTTCATCACCGCGATCGACGAGCGGCCCTCGAGCACCCGCTCGGTGCGGCGGATCAGCGGCGCGACCGCGGGCTTGTCGTCAGCGCTGGGACAGACGGGGAGATCAGCCGGTGGGGCGTCGGCCGCGGCGAGCAACGTCAACGACGCGAGCAGCAGGGCGTGCATGGGCTTTCAACCTTTCGATGGGGCGGCGATGCGCTGCGCGAGGTCGAGCACCAGATCCGAGAAGGTCTCCATCTCGGCGTCGCTGGGCACCCGATCTCCGGGGAACTGCGTCTTGTAGGCGGTGAGCTTGGCGGCCTCGATCAGCCCGATCAGCAGCTGCAGCGGAAGGTCTCTGCGCAGCGCCCCCAGCTCGACGCCCTTCTGCAGGAACGCCACCATCTCGCGGCGACCGGGCTCGAAGCGCGGCAGCACCTTCTCGGCCAGCGTGGGCTCGGTGGCGAAGGCGTTCGAGAGTCGCACGATGCACTGGTACTCGGCGCGCTTCGACTCGAGCAGCTTGAGGCGTTCCATGCTGGTGCGTCGCAGCTCGGCCCAGAACTCCTCGACGGTGCGCGGCATGTGCACGGTGCCCAGGTGCATCACCGGCTCGGCGGCGTGCAGCATCACCGTCGCGGCGAGGTCGGCCTTGTCGTCGAAGTAGTAATAGAACGAGCTCTTCGAGAGCCCCGCCGCGTCGAGGATGCGGTTGATCGACGCCAGCTCGTAGCCGTGCGTGCCGAACTCCTGAATCGCCGCGGCGAGCAGCCGGGCCTTCTTGTCGGGATCGATGTTGTCGTAGCGCGGGCGCGGCATTGGACCACCTGGTCCAAACTCAATAGTGGACTGACTGGTCCAAACGCAAGTTGATCTCCCGGAATGCCGTGAATTCGGAGGCTTACTGTCCCGCGAGCGCCTTGAGAGCCCAGGCCGTGGCGAGCCCGAGGTAGGTGCCCAGCGCGATGCCGGCGAGGCCCAGCGTCAACCCCGGGCCCACCAGCGCGCGGTTCTTGAGCGAGGCGGCGACCGGCCCGATGAATGGAGGCCCGAAGATGGTCGCCGTCGAGCTGATGATCGCCGTGTCGACGTCGATGCGGAACACCCAGCACAGCGCGAAGTGGAGGATCGCCGCGCTGACCATGACGATCAAGACGAACGACAACAGCGTGAGGCTGGTGCCGGTGACCTTGCTGCCGTCGGCGAGGCTGCCGGTCGCGGCGCAGAAGATCAGCAGCGCGTATTCACCCAGCTCGAACGAGCCCTCCAGCGCGCGCACCTTCGGCGACAACGACGCGCCGAGGCCGAAGGTGGTGACGCCCAGCATCACGAAGCCGATGTGCAGCTTGCCCATCACCAGGAACGACAGGCCCACCGAGACCGCCGCCATCACCACCGTCAGCCCGAGCGCCTGGCCCATCGGCGCGAGGTGCTGGCGAGTCCACTTTGACAGCGTCTCGCCGGGGTGCTCGAAGGCCTCGTGGTGCGCCTCGAGCTTGAACGGCGGCAGCACCTTCGCCAGCAGCCGCTGCGCCACCGAGAGCAGGAAGAAGAGGTACGCGCCGCCGCAGATCAGATCGGCGGTGTTGAGCACCACGAAGGTCTCCTGCCGGGTCTCGAGCGCGAAGCCGATGGCCGACATGTTCGCCGTGCCGCCGACGTACACGCCGACCAGCATGCCGGCGATCTTCCACCACTCGTCGGTCGCGTCGCGGAAGTACCAGCCCACCGCGCCCGCCGCCGTCACCGCCGCCACGCACGCACAGGCGAACGAGACGAGCAGGCTGCGCGCCAGCGAGACCCACTTCTTGAGCTCGGTCGAGAAGAGCAGCAGCGGCACGGCGATCAGCACCGCGCCGCCGGCGATGTTGGTGCCCAGCGTCTCGCTCAGGTGCAGCCCCGGCACGTTGGCCAGCACGATGCCCGCGCCGTACGCCAGTACCACCGGGCCCAGCACCTTGAAGGCCTTGAAGCGCTCGCTCGCCCAGATCGCGATCGCCGGCGTCACCAGACAGAACAACGCGTGCAGCACCGTCACGGGGCACCTCGCAGCGACTGCATGAGCAACACGCCGCCGGCGATCAGCAGCAGCCCCGCGACCACCCGACGGAACTTCTCTTCAGCCAGCCGGTGGTGCACCCATTCGCCCGCGCCGATGCCGAGCGCCAGCGGCACGAGCATCAGCGCGCTGGTCGACAGGGTCTGCGTCGTCACGTCACCGTCGGCCACCAGGCGGGGCATCACCAGCACATTCAACACCAGCCACAGCATCGACAAAGTTCCGCGGAAGGCGGCCTTCTCGGGCAGCTCGCGCGCCGCGACGAAGACGGCGAGCGGACCTCCGGTGGCGAAGATGCCGTGAATGACTCCGGCGCCTACCAGCGCGGCGACTCGCCCCAGCGCGGGGAGTGGTCGCGTCGACGTCGAGGCGCGCAGTTGCCACGCCGCCACCGCCATCACGAAGGCGCCGAAGGTCGGCTTGAGCCAGCTCGTCTGCGCGGCCCGGGTGGCGACCAGCGTGCCCAGTCCCAGGCCCAGCGCCATCAGCGGCGCCATGCGCGCCGCCAGAAACCGCCAGCGAATCGAGCGCCAGTCGCGCGCCACCAGGTACGCCGAGAGCACCAGGTTCACCGGCACCAGCCAGGCCAACAGCTCGTTGACCGAGAACCACAGCGCGCCCAGCGTGAGCGCCACCACCATGCTGCCGAAGCCGGCGGCCGCCTCGACCAGGAAGCTCGCGAAGACGATCAGCGCCAACAGCCCGAGCGGGTTCACGCCCGGTTGAAGAGCCCGTCGAGGAACTCCACCAGGAAGTCGTCGACCTGCTGCCGGTCGGGGATGGTGCCGACCATGCCGTACATCGCCGCGCTGCCGTCGGGCGCAGGCTCACCGGCGGCGAGGCTCTTCGCGCACTCGGTCAGATCCGCGAGGAACTGCGGCACCACCGCCGCGTGCGCCGGCGTCACCATCACGTGCAGCGCCGGCGGGTTCATCTGGCGATCGAGCTTCCACCCGCGCGCGTCCATCGCGTCGCCCAGCTCGTAGACGTTGAGTGAGTCGCTGGAGAACGCGAACACCCCGCCCACCGGCTCGCCCAGCACCTTCAGCCCGGGGATGCCGCGAATGCCGTCCTGCATCGCCCTGGTGGAGTCGAGGATGCTCTGCGCGCGCGTGAGGTAGCCCGCTTCACCGAGGTGGTGCATCACCGCCCACGCCGCGGCGATCGCGCCGCCGGGCCGCGTGCCCGAGAACGACGGCGACGCGTAGAGCCCGCCGTTCCACCCCGCGTAGCAGAAGAACTGGTGCCGCCGCAGCGCGCCACTCCGGTACAGCACCACCGACGCGCCCTTCGCTGCGTAGCCGTACTTGTGGAGATCGGCCGACATCGACGTCACCCCGTCGACCGCGAAGTCGAAGTCGGGCATCGCGCGCCCGAGCTTCTTCGCGAACGGCAGGAAGAAGCCGCCGAGGCAGGCATCGACGTGGCAGAGGATCCCGCGCGCCTTCGCCATCGCGGCGATCGCGCCGATGTCGTCGATCACCCCCTGCGGGTACGCCGGCGCGCTGCCCACCAGCAGCACCGTCTCGGGGCGGATCAGCTTCTCCATCGCCGCCACGTCGACGCGGAAGTCGGCCATCAGCGGCGCGTGCGAATAGTCGACGTCGAAGTAGTGCACCGCCTTGTCGAACGCGGGGTGCGCCGACGCGGGCACGATGATGTGCGGTCGCGCGATGCCCTTCACCTTGCGGCCCCACTCCCGCGCGGTCTTGATGGCCATCATGATGCTCTCGGTGCCGCCGGAGGTCATGGTGCCCGCCACGTCGTCGTCGCCGTGCAGCAGCCCCGCCGCCATCGACACCACCTCGGTCTCCATCTGGCGCAGCGAGGGGAAGGCGACCGGCGAGAGCCCGTTCTCGGCGATGAACTCCGAGTACGCGTCTTTGAGCAACTGCGAGACCTCGTCACCGGCGAAGTACACGAGGCTGAAGGTCTTCCCGTCTTTCCACTTCGCGTCGTCGGCGTGGAGCGACTTGAGCTGCTGCATCACGGCTTCGCGCGGCGTGCCCGTCAGGGGGAGCGTCTTCATTCGCTTGCTCCTACCCGGGCATTTCGATGGTGCGCGCTCTGTTTTGCGGATGCATGTCGAACAATCAGATGCATAGGGTTGGTCCGTCTCCGTCGAAGGCCCGTGCCAAAAGGAAAGACCTCAGTGATTCAGGCTCGCTTCCGCTCTTTCGCACTGCTCGCGCTGCTCTCGCTCACCGCGTTCGCCGAGCAACCGCTGACCGACGTCGTCAAGGTGCCGCGCCCCGCCGAGGGCGAGTACATGGGCCTGTACCTGAAGGGCCAGAAGATCGGCTTCATGTTCAGCAACGTGACGCTCTCTCCGAAGAAGGACACCGTCACCGCCATCACCGAGCTTCACTTCCGCGCGAAGGTCGGCCCCAACGCGATCAGCGATCGCATGATGAAGGAGACGCGCGTCTACGAATCGAAGCCCGGCGGCCGCCTGCTGTCGTTCGTGATGGAGCAGACCGGCGACGGTGGTGATCAGACGCTCGAGGGCACGGCGCTGCCGACCGGGGTGCGCGTGGTGCGCAAGAAGCCCGGCCAGCCCAACGAGGTGAAGCTGCTGCCGCCGTCGAAGGAAGTGGTGGAGGACGCTGATCAGGCCCGCGTCGCCCTCAAGCGCAACGCGAAGGTGGTCGGCACCATCACCGACTCGACCGATCTCGAGCAGTACTCCGTCACCACCACCCTGGGCGGCACCGAGACGCGGCTGGTGGGCGGCGTGAGCGCGAAGCTGCGCAAGGTCACCACCCTGTCCGAGAAGGAGAAGGTGCCCACCGAGGCCTGGGTCGACGAGAAGGGCCGCATGCTGGAGGTGCAGTACGGGCCGATGATGTCCGGCTTCCTCGAGCCCGAAGACAAGGCCCGCCGCGTGGATCTCGTCGAGGTGTTCGGGCTCACGCGCGTCACGCTGCCGAAGACGCCGCCCGCGTCGGCCGCCGAGGCCTTCACCATGGTGGTCAAGGGCGTGCCCGAGAAGTTCTGGACCAACACCTACCGCCAGAAGTGGAAGTCGCTGGGCGACGGGAAGGTCGAGGTCACCGTGCTCTCGCTGCCGCCGAAGACCCTCAAGACGTTGCCGCTCGTCGACCCCAACGGCGGCGCCAACCTCAAGTCGACCATCGCCGTCGAAGCGAACGCCCCGGAGATCCAGGCGCTGGCGAAGAAGATCGTCGGCACCGAGAAGGACGCGTGGACCGCTTCGAAGAAGATCAACGACTGGGTGCACAAGAACCTCGACAAGGACTACGGCGCCTCGTCGGACAGCGCGACCGGCGTGCTCAAGCTGATGAAGGGTGACTGCACCGAGCACTCGCTGCTGATGGTCTCGCTGCTGCGGTCGATCGGCATCCCCGCCAAGCGCATCGACGGGCTCGTGTACTTGAAGAACGACGACGGTGTGCCCGCGCTGTACTGGCACGAGTGGGTCGAGGCCTACGTCGGCGAGTGGACGCAGCTCGACCCCACCTTCGGGCAGACGGTCGCCAACGCCACGCGGCTCGGCGTCGGTGAAGAGAGCAGCGCGGAGATCACCCCGCTCATCGGCTCGATGACCGTGGTCGACGTGAAGTGACCGTCTTCGGCGGGTACGAGCTCGAGCGCAGGCTGGGGGCGGGCGGCATGGGCGAGGTCTTCCTCGCGCGCCGCCTGGCCGATGGTCAGAACGTCGTCGTCAAGCGCGTGCTGCCGGGCCTCGCGTCGCAGCCGGGCTTCGCCGAGCGGTTCCTTCACGAGGTGCGGGTGCTCGCCCGCCTGGCCCACCCTCACATCGTGCGCGTCATCGACTTCGGTGAGGTGGACGGCCGCTGGTTCCTCGCGATGGAGCACGTCGAGGGCGTCGACGTCGCGACGCTGTGCGCCCGTGGGCCGCTGCCGCTGGCGCAGTCAGTGCGCATCGGCCTCGACGGCGCCGCGGCGCTGCGCGCAGCCCACGAGGCGCGCGAGCCGTCGGGGCGCGCCAGCCCGATCATTCACCGCGACGTGAGCCCGCACAACCTGCTCGTCGCTGCCGACGGTGCGGTGAAGCTGATCGACTTCGGGGTCGCGTCGCTGAAGGGGCAGGGCGATGCCGGCGGCAAGCTCGCCTACGCCGCGCCGGAACAGTTGCTCGAAGACGAGACCTCGCCCGCGAGCGATCAGTACTCGCTGGGGGTGGTGCTGTGGGAATGCCTGAGCGGCCACCCTGCGTTCGACGCCGAAGAGGACGTCGAGGTGATCCGCCTGGTGACCGAGGTCGGCGTGGCGCCGTTGCCGGTGACGGTGCCCGCGGGGTTGCGCGAGCTGGTGGCGCGCATGACGACCCTCGACCCCGCCGCGCGCTACGCGAGCCTCGCCGAGGTGCATGAGGCGCTCGCGCGCGAGGCGCGGGCGCTGGGCGTCGTGACGGCGGGGGGGGCGTCGAGCTCGCGGGCCTCGCTCCCGCAGGTGGTCACCGAGGTCGCCACGCCGAAGGTCGCACTCACCGATCTCGAGACGGCGGCCCTCGCGACCGTGAAGGACGGCATGACCGTCGAGCAGGCCGAGCTCGCCATCGACGCCGCGGCGCTGCCCGGTCAGCCGTTCGCGCTCGACCTGCTGCAGACGCTCCTCGAGAAGGGCGCGCTGCGGGCGGTCGAGCGCGACGGCGACCGCCGTTTCGTGCGCGCCTGAAGTACCTTCGCCCGAATGCGCCCCGCTTCGCTGCTGTCGCTCTTGCTCGTCGCGTGTCCTGCTCCGCGGGTCGCGGTCGACGCGACGACCTGGTGCGCCGACTACGTCAAGGCTGGTGTCGAGCTCGGTGTTCGGTGTGGAGCGATGACGGCGTCGGGCGGCGAGGTGCTGGTCTCCCGGCACTCGGGGCCCTGCGAGACGTCGTCGCAGCGGCGGTTCGACGCAGACGCTGCGCGCGCGTGCCTCGAGGCCTCGAAGACGGCCTCCTGCACGGGCGTGGGCCCCGAAGCGTGTCGCCGCGTCGTCGTCGGGCTGGCCCCGCTCGGGGCAGACTGCTTCGAGCTCGACTGCGCGCCCGGCCTCACCTGCGACATCAGCGCGACGTGTCCGGGCCGCTGCGTGGAGGCCCCGTCGCGCGTCGCGATCGGTGCGTCGTGCGCCGCCAATCAGGCCTGCGTCTCAGACGCGACGTGCGTGAACGACGTGTGCGTGGCGAACGCGTACCACCTCGACGCCGGCAGCTCTTGCGACCCTGCGCTTGGCGTCTTCTGTGGCCTCGGCCTGCAGTGCGTCGGCGACGGCTGCATCCCGCTCTCCGCGGAAGGCGAGAGCTGTGCTCCCCCGTTGCAGTGCATCGGTGGGCTGCGGTGTTCCCCTCAGCGCGTCTGTGAAGCGCCCCCGCCGCCGGGCGCCGTGTGCGACCAGGCCCGGCAGTGCCGCGACGATCTCTTCTGCGGGACCGACGACCCCGCGGGGGAAGGTCAGTGCCTGCGCAAGGTGCAGCTCGGCGGCCTCTGCGCGCCCGGCCAGCACCAGTGCAGCCCCGGGTTGACCTGCGTCCCCGACGACTCGGGCTTCGGGGTCTGTCGCCAGTCGGCGTCGCGCGGCACCGCCTGTCAGCCCGGCGCTGAAGACACCTTCTGCGCGCTCGGGCTCTACTGCTCGGCCTCGGCCCTCAACCCGCAGGGCACCTGCCTCGATCAGAAGGTCGGTGGCGCGAAGTGCACGCGCGCCTTCGAGTGTCGGTCCTTCGTGTGCGGCGGCGATGGCACGTGCGGCGCGAGCTGCCGCGTACCCGTGCCCTGACGACGAGGAGTGCTAGATCGCGGCGGTGCGCTTCTTCTCGCTCGTGATCTTCGTCGTCGCGCTCGCCGGTTGTCGCAAGCACCCGCAGCCCCCCGCGACCTTCGTGCCCGGGACCCGCACCGAGCAGACACCGGAGGTGGTCACCTGGCTCTTCAAGGGCGATCTCCAGGACCAGTGGGAAGATCACGGTTGGTCGCCGCGCGCACCTCGCAAGGCCGGTGAGCCCTCTCGCCACCAGATGGGGCAGTACGGCGGGTGGATCCTCGCGAGCGCCAACTACGCGGGCACCGCGGGCGGCGTGACGGTGCGGGTGCGGGCGACCCCTCCGGCGAGCGAGTTCCTCGAGCTGCAGCTCGAGTCGGAGACGGCCGACATCTTCCCCAAGGTCAAGCTGCGGCCCGAGCACCGCAAGGACCTCGCCGACGGCTGGAGCGAGGTCTTCGTCTCGATGGCCGAGCTCAACCCGAAGCTCAACGGCTTCAACCACGTGCGGCTGCGCGCGTGGAAGCCGCTGACCGAGCCGGGCCTGGTGGAGTTCGATCAGCTCGGGCTCACCGTCGCCGACGCGTCGCTGCTCGAGCGCGCCGAGGCCGCGCGTAACGCCCCTGGCACGCCCACGGCGTTCTCCGTCGACTGCACCGCGCGCAACCTCGAGATCAGCCCGCTGATCTACGGCATCGCCTACGACCCGCGCCTCGAAGCCCGCGACACGCAGCAGTTCAAGCTCGGCGCCACCTCGCGCCGCTGGGGCGGCAACCCCGCCAGCCGCTACAACTGGGAGCTCGGCAACGCGTGGAACACCGCCAGCGACTACTACTTCGAGAACGTCGACTACGTCGGCACCCCCGGCTACTCGTGGAAGACCTTCCTCGACGTCAACTACGACCGCCACTTCAGCTCGGCGATCACCCTGCCCACCATCGGCTGGGTAGCGAAGGACACGACGTCCTCGTCGTTCCCCCGCAGCGAGTACCCCGTGCAGCAGAGCTTCGACCCGTACCGCGAGAGCGCGGGCAACGGCGTGGGCAAAGACGGCAAGCCGCTGCGCGCCGGTGCCCCGATGCGCACCAGCATTCCCGCCAGCCCCGAGTTCATCGCGCGCTGGGTGAAGGCGATCCGCGAGCACGAGGGCTCGCGCGGCCGCGGCGTCGACGTCTACTTTCTCGATAACGAGCCGGCGCTCTGGCACGACACCCACCGCGACGTGCACCCCGCGCCGCTGAGCTACGACGAGCTGCTCGAGCGCACCGTGAAGTACGCCACCGCGGTGCGCAAGGTGGCCCCCGACGCGCTCATCGCCGGCCCGGCCGAGTGGGGCTGGCCCGCGTATTTCTATTCCGCCGTCGACGCGCAGAAGGGCTTTCTGCTGCGCCCCGATCGCCGCGCGCATGGGGACGTGCCGCTGCTCGAGTGGTGGCTCCAGAAGCTCGCCGCGCACGAGAAGGAGACCGGCCAGCGCCTCGTCGACGTGCTCGATCTCCACTTCTACCCGCAGGGCGAGGGCGTCGGCGTCGGCACCAGAGGCAAGACCGACCCCGAGACCGCGGCGCTGCGCATTCGATCGACGCGCGCCCTGTGGGACCCGCGCTACGTCGACGAGTCGTGGATCAAGGAACCGGTGCGCCTCATTCCCCGCATGCGCGAGCTGGTCGGCAAGCACTACCCCGGGCTGCGGCTGTCGGTGGGCGAGTACAACTTCGGCGCCGAAGAGCACCTCTCGGGTGGCCTCGCGCTCGCCGAGGCGCTGGGCCGCTTCGGGCAGGAAGGCCTGTGGGCCGCCTGGTACTGGACCTACCCGCCCGAGAACTCGCCCGCCTTCTGGGCCTTCCGCGCGTACCGCGACTACGACGGGAAGGGCGCCCACTTCGCCGAGTGGTCGATGCCGACGTTGACGTCGGGCCGCGACGCGTCGCTGTTCGCCGCGCGCAACACCGACGGCACGAAGCTGACGCTGATCGCGCTCAACCACTCGCCCGAAGAGAACCTCGAGGCCACCTTCAAGCTCAACGGCTGCCCGGCCATCACCTCGCAGCGCGTGTTCTCGTACTCGGGTGACGTGCGCGGCTTCGCGCTCAAGCCCACGCCGCTGGGGGCCCCGGTGCGGCTGCCGGCCTACTCCATCACCGTGGTGGAGCTGACCCTGCCGGCGAGCCCACTCCCCTGAGCCGTGCTAACTGGGCGGCGGCATGTCGAAGTTCCTGCTCCTCACGGTGTGCCTCGCGATGGTGATCATTCCGCTCGTCGCGGCGCGTGACGCACACCCGGCGCGGGGGCTGAAACGGGCGATGCTCGGGGTGATGGCCTTCAACCTCTTCTACATCGTGGTGGTGCGGGTCCTCGTTCCGCTCTTCGGGTGACGCGTGCGCGACTTTCTCCCCAGAGCGGTGTCGCGGTACCGGGTCTCGGCGCTCACCTGCGCCGTGCTCACCGGCCTCGTCGCGCTCGGCGCGTCCTGGGCTTCGCCCGAGCTGTATTACGCCGAGTCCGTCACCTGGGTGTCCGAGCCGCTGATCGTCCACTGGCTGGCGAACCCCTCGGCGCGCGTGCCCGAATCGAAGCAGGAGCTGGCCGACATCCAGGAACTGCTGATGTCGCGCGAGAAGCTGGTCGCGACGGCCAAGCGCATCGGGTTGCTCGATCGCTGGGACGAAGGGCGCCCCTGGGCGCTGCGCACCAAAGATCGCCTGCAGGCCGCGATCTTCGGACCCGTCGACGACAAGGATCGCCTCGAGGCGCTGGTGAAGATGCTCGAGCGGCGCGTCTTCGTCTCGGTCGACGGCTCGAAGGTGATCATCTCGGCGCAGTGGGGTTCGCCGATGATCGCGCTCGCCATCGTCGAGGCACAGGTCGGTGCGCTCACCCAGCTGCGCGTGCGCCGCGAGATGAAGGCCGTCGAGGCGCAGGCGAAGTCGCTCGACGACCAGTACGCCGGCCTGCGTGAAGACATGGCCGCGCGCCTCGAGCGCATCAGCGTGGCGTGGAAGGCCGCCGACTGGGCCGTCGTGTCGCGAGAACACGAGCAGCTCAAGCGCGATCAGCTGCGATCGACGGATCTCCTCGTGCAGGCCGAGCAGAAGCACATCGCCGCTGAGGTCTTCCGCTCGAGCAACGCGCTGCGCTTCACGCCGCTGCGGCTGCCCCGGGTCGAGCGCCGTCCCATCGGGCTGCCGATGGCCGCGCGGGTCGCGGTGGGCGTGGCGGCGTCGCTCGTCGCCGGGCTGGTGTGCGCGGTGATGCTGGCGATGGTGAGCGGCCGGTTGATCTCGAAGGGGCAGGTCGAGCGCGAGACGGGCCTGCCGGTGCTGGGCGGGCTGCGGCTGCGCGGCGGCGGGGAGATCGTCGAGCACTCGCGGCTGGCGCTGCTCCTCGCGGGGGGCATCGCGCTGACCACCGGCGTCGCCGTCGGCTTCACGCACAGCCACCCGGTGTTTTCGCTGCTCGCCCCGCTGCTCATCGTCGGCGCGTGGCTGTTGTGGACCCGGCCGCTCAAGTGGCCGCTGCTCGCGCTGCTGTTCGTCGCGGTGACGGGCGACGACCCGACCGGCCGGCCCTACTACCGCGTGTGGCAGTCACCGTTCTGGGACCTCGGGCGCATCGCCTTCACCAACATCGCCTTCTTCACCGGCTTCGAGCTGGCGGTGTACGGGCTGACGGTGGTGATGGTGATTCGGCGCGTGTTCCGCAGCGCGCGCTCGCTGGCCGGCGTCGACCCCGTGGCAGGTCAGGCCCCGCGCCCTCTGCAGTACGCGCTGATGGTCTCGGTGGGCTTCATCGCGTGGCTAGTCGTCTTCGGCGTGCTGCGCGGCGGCGTGTTCCGCGAGGCGCTCTGGCAGTTCCGCGCGCTGCTGCTGTTGCCGTTCATCGGGCTGCTGGCCAGCTACGCCTTCGAGTTCCCCCGCGACCTGCCCAGGCTGCTCGGGGTGCTGATGGCCGGGAGCATCATCAAGGGCGCGCTCGGCTCGTACTTCATCTACGCCATCGCCAGCCCGCGAGGCATCGACCCGCCGCACACCACCGGCCATCACGACTCGATGATCTTCGTCACCGCGGTGGTGACCGCCATCGCGATGTTGTGGGAACACCCCTCGAGCAAGAACCTGAGGACCGCCCTGCTGTGGATGCCGATGGTCGCGCTCGGCTTGCGCTTCAACGACCGCCGCGTGGCCTACGTCGAGATCGCGATGGCGCTGATGTTCATCTACGCGCTCAGCCCGTGGCAGCCGGTCAAGCGCTTCATCACCCGCGCCGCGGTGATCGCCATGCCGGTGGTGCTCCTCTACATGGCCGCCGGGTGGAACGCGCGCCACAGCCCGGTCTTCGCGCCGGTGCAGAAGGTGCGCTCGATCATCGCGCCCGCCCAGGAGACCGAGGAGAACAGCTCCAACGTCGAGCGCGACATCGAGAACTACAACATCGTCACCACCTGGAAGGAGAACATGTTCCTCGGCCAGGGCTTCGGGCACGCCTTCCGCGAGTTCGTCCCCAGCAACGACTTCTCGCAGTCGAGCTTCGGCCACGTCGGCCACAACTCGATCCTCTGGGTGTTGTGGATCGGCGGGGTGATCGGCTTCACCGGCGTGTTCGGCTACATCGCCGTCGCCCTCTACTTCCTCGGCCGTACGTTGCAGGTCGCGACCGACTGGAAAGATCGCGTCGCGCTGCTCTCGTCGTTGAGCATCATTCTGACTTATCTCCTTCAGTCTTTTGGAGACATGGGCACCCAGAGCGTCCTCATCGACTTCTTCGTGGGGTGCGCCCTGGCCATTATCGGCCGCATGGCCACCCGTTGGGGCGTCTGGCGCGCCGAGCCCGCGGAACAGCCCGTGACCACAGCGGTTCTCGCGACCTGAACGTTGCGATTCGCAACGAGCGGACTACGGCTGTCCGTCCACCCGATGCGCAGGCTGCACTTCCATTCTGTAAACAATGGAAGCAGTACCTGAGCATTTCCGGGGGGATGTGGGTGTGCTCGCACGACGACCTACATCGGCACTGTCGATGCACTACAGCTCCGTCAGAAGTCGAAGCGTGTAACGCAAAGTGTCATGTTGTAAGTGGCTAACTCGTCGATTGGGTCGTCCGAAGATTTCTGGTGCGGTCGCAACTTCCACTCGCAACACCCGATAAACCTACATGAACTCACTTTTCGGGAGAATCGCAGCAGGCGCGACGGCTCGTATGAGCCTCCTCCTCGATCTCCTCGCGCTGCTCGTGGCCTCGGTGGGCGCGACGCTGCTGACGGGACATGCCCTCACCAGCGCGCTGTCGACCTTCGCCCTCGCCGCGATGGGGACCTGGGTGATCACCGCGATGGCCCTTCGCCAGTACGACCCCTGGGCGTCTGATCGCGCGGCCCTCGACGACGGCGCGATGACGTCGATCCTCGTGTTCGCGGTCACCACCGTGCTCGCGGTGATGGAGCTGGTGCTGCCCACCACCGAGCTGCCCCACGTCGGCATCTTCCTCCTCGTCTTCTGGCCCACCGCGCTCGTCTTCCGCGCGACGGTCTTCCGCAACCTCTCGCCGCGCTCGGGCCCCATCGACGACGTGCTGGTGGTCGGCACCGGCCCGCTGGCCCGCGCTACCCTCGAAGATCTCCGCAGCCGCGGCCGCTTCGAGGTGCTGGGCCTGGTGCGCTTCGGCAACGAGGTCGCCCCCAAGACCCTCAAGGCGCGGGTGCTCGGCGTCGCCGGTGAGCTCGAGAACGTGCTCCGCTCGATGCCGGTCGCCGAGGTGTACTTCGCCTCGACCAACGGCGCGCACGCCGACGAGATCCAGGCGGGCATCAAGGTGTGCGAGCGCTTCGGTGTTCCGTTCGCCACCCCGGCCATCTCGTACCGCCTCGACCGCGCCCGCCCCCTGCCGACCCACGCGGTCAACGACGGCTACATCCACTACCAGTCGGTGCAGTCGAAGCCGGTCGAGATGGCCCTCAAGCGCCTCTTCGACATCGTCAGCTCGGGCATCGCGCTGTGGGTCCTCGCGCCCCTGCTGCTGACCGTCGCGGTGCTGGTGAAGCTCACCTCGCGCGGCCCGCTGCTGTTCCGCCAGACCCGCGTCGGGCTCCACGGCCGCCCGTTCAAGATGCTGAAGTTCCGCACGATGGTCGAGAACGCCGAAGAGCTGAAGGCGAAGCTCGCCGCGCAGAACGAGATGGACGGCCCGGTCTTCAAGATGAAGAAGGACCCGCGCATCACCCCCATCGGCCGCATCCTCCGCAAGTTCTCGATCGACGAGCTCCCTCAGCTCATCAACGTGCTCCGCGGTGACATGAGCGTCGTCGGCCCCCGCCCGCCGGTGCCCAACGAGGTCGCGAAGTACGAGCCCTGGCAGCGCCGCCGCCTCTCGGTGCGCCCCGGCCTGACGTGCATCTGGCAGGTGTCGGGCCGCAACGAGATCTCGTTCGAGCAGTGGATGTACATGGACCTCCAGTACATCGACACCTGGAGCTTCTCGAAGGACATCAGCCTGATCCTCAAGACCTTCCCGGTGGTGCTGACCGGCCGCGGCGCGAGCTGAAATCACCCACTCCGCTACAGGTGTGCTTCAAAGCTGCCTCGTGCGCTCCCTTCCGGGGAACGCACGGGGCCGCTTCGTTTTGTCTCCGAGGGAAAACAACACCATGAGCCGTCTCCTCTTCGCCGTCGCGTTGTCGCTGCTGAGCGCTTGCTACACGCCGAGTGGCGCCTTCATCGAGGTCGACACCGCGATCGTCGCCGAGTCGTCCGACTTCGTGATCTCGCCCGGCGACGTGCTCCAGGTGCGCGTGTTTCAGCAAGACGCGATGTCGGCGCGCGTGCGTGTGCGCGCTGACGGCAAGGTCTCGCTGCCCCTGCTCAACGACGTGGTCGCCGCGGGCAAGTCGCCGTCGGTGCTCGCCGGTGAGCTCCAGGCCCGCCTCAAGGACTTCATCAACCTGCCGGTGGTGACCGTCTCGCTCGAGGAGACCCGCCCGGTCACCGTCTCGGTGCTGGGCGAAGTCACGCGCAACGGCGTGGTCACCCTCGAGCCCGGCGCAGGCGTGGTGCAGGCCCTCGCCGCCGCCGGTGGCCTCACCGACTTCGCTCACAAGGAAGGCATCTTCGTGCTGCGCAAGGTGCCCGGTCAGCCCCAGCCCAAGCGCATTCGTTTCACGTGGGACATGTTGACGCGCGGCGAAGGGCCCGCGTCGCGCTTCACGCTCCAGCCGGGCGACGTGGTGGTCGCCGAGTAACGTCATGCGGCGCGCCTTTCACATCGGGGTGCTGGCGGTGGTGCTCGGCGCGAGCGCTGCGCAGGCGATCGACGTGAAGTACCTCGTCTCGGCGCGCACTGAGCTGCGCCCCCGCACCCCGCTGCCCGGCGACGTCGGCACCACCGTCACCGGAGATCTCGAGCTCGACCCCACCGGCTCACTCGAGCTCGGCATCGGCAACGGCAGCGTGCTGCTCCAGTACCTGCCGACCTTCATCTGGCGCGAGCCGCAGACCGGGGGCCGGCTGCTCCCGCTGCAGCGCGGCCGCCTGGCGTACGGCTACCGCTGGTCACGCGCGACGCTGCTGCTGAGCGAAGACGCGGCGTGGGGCCTCGCCGACATCGGGGCGCTGCGACCCGCCGACGGCAGCCTGCCCGACGCCGTCAACGCGGTGCAGACGCTCGGCGGCGTTCCCTACGCGCGCTCGGCCACCACCGCGATGCTCGACTTCCGCGTCGGCGCGTTCTGGTCGTTCAACCTCACCGGCGCCTACGCGCTGCAGGGCAGCCCCGAAGGCACCGCCAACGGGTTGCCGTTTCAGAAGGGGCCCACCGGGCAGGCGCTGGCGCGCGTGCGGCTCACCCGCCTCGACGCGCTGGCCACCTCGGCCCAGGTCAGCTGGCTCACCTTCGACACCGGCCGCGATCAGATCGTCGGCTCGCTCTCAGAGTCGTGGGAACGGCAGCTCACCCGCACGCTGAACGTCAGCGTCGGCGGGGGCGTGGCGCTGACGCGCGACGTGGTGACCGCGGCCGACGAGCTGCTGATGCGCGGCATCGCCGGCACCTACCTCGACGTGTTGCCGCTCGCGGTGGCGTCGGTGAGCTGGCGCGAGCAGGTGCTCCGCCGGCCGCTGCGCCTCAACGCCAGCACCCGGCTCTCGCCGTTCTCCGATCGTTTCACCGCCAACGTCTACGAGCGCCTCGAGGGCCGCGTGCAGGGCGAGTGGCTGGTCGCGCGCGATTGGGTCGCCACCGCCAACGTCAGCGGCGCGCTCGCGGTGCCCGTGGGGCGCACCTCGCAGGCCGGCGATCGACTGCTGGGCTTCGAGGCCGGCGCGACGTGGACGGTGAAGACGTGGTTGCTGCTGCAGGCCTCCGCGCGCGTGCTATGGACCGAGCAGCCGCGATTCAGCATCCCGGGCCAGGTGCAGGCGGTAGGTACGCTGTCGGTGACGGTCCGTGATCAAGACTCCCTCGCGTGGTGAAGAACCTGTGACTTCCCAGACGAAATCAGTGTTGGTCGTGGACGATGACCCGGAGATCCGGACGCTCATCTCGACTGCTCTCTCGAGGCTCGGCTTCGAGGTCACCCAGGCCGCTGACGGCCGCACGGCCATCAAGAAGCTCGACGCGAAGCGCCCCGATCTTCTCTGCATCGATCTCATGCTGCCCGAGTCGTCGGGCTACGACGTGTGCGAGCACATCAACCGCACCGCCAGCCTGTCCGGGCTGCCGATCGTGATGATCAGCGCGCGCGCGATGCCCGCCGATCGGGCGCAGGCCGAAGAGCTGGGCGTGCGCGTCTACCTGCCCAAGCCGTTCACCCTCGCCGCGCTCAAGCAGGCCGTCGAGGAGGCGCTCACGTGAAGGACCAGGCGCCGTCCACCGAGCCGCAGCTCTTCGACACCGAGCTGATCCAGCGCGTCGTCGGCTTCGTCTTTCGCGGAGTGCGTCGTCACCGGCTGCTCTCGCTGGGCACCTTCCTCGGGGTGCTGGCGATCGGCGTGGCCGCGGCGATCCTGCTCCCGCGCAGCTACCACGCCGAGTCGCGCCTGCTGGCCAACAACAACGAGCTCATTCGGGCGCTCGGCAACCCGCGCTCGGCCCTGCGCTCGGAAGACCCGACCCGCGCCGCGCGTGAGCTGATCTTCGCGCACGAGAACCTCGTCTCGCTCATCAACCAGACCAACCTGATGAAGAGCTGGGAAGAGACGCGCCCGCCCATCGTGAAGCTGAAGGACAAGGTGACCCACCTGTTCTCCGGCGAGCCGACGTCCGACGAGAAGATCGACGCCATGGTGGGCCTGCTCGAGAAGCGCCTGCAGGTCAGCACCGATCAGCAGACCGTCACCATCGCCATCGACTGGCACGACGCGCAGATGGCGTACCTGCTGGTCGACACCGCGCAGCAGAACTTCCTCGAGACGCGCCACATCACCGAGATGACCGCCATCAGCGAGGCCCTCTCCATTCTCGAGATGCACGCCTCGCAGCTCCAGAAGACGGTCGAAGACGGGCTCCACGAGCTCGAGCGCGTGCGCGAGCTGCGCAAGAAGGGTGGCGCCCCCGAGTCGCCCCCGCCGCCGGTCGCCATCGACGCCCCCAGCCCCACCGAGCGCGCGCCGATGTTGCCCTCGGCCACCGAGCAGGAACTCGCGCAGCTCAAGTTCCTCCTCAACAGCAAGAAGCGCGCGCTCGCCGACCTCGAGGACTTCCGCACCCGGCGCGTCACCGAGCTCACCGCGCAGCTGCAGGAGCAGAAGGTGCAGTACGCCGATCAGCACCCGGTGATCCTCGACACCATGTCGCGCCTCGACGCGCTCAAGCTCGACTCGCCGCAGATGGCGCAGGTGAAGGGCGACATCGACTCGCTGGAGCAGGAATACAAGCGCAAGGGCGGCCGTGACTCCGAGGCGCTGGTCGAGCCCACGCGCCCCCGGGCCGCGCAGCGCCGCGTCAGCTCGCCGCAGTCCACCGAGCTGACCCCCGCCGAGCTGGCCGATGACCCGGTGGTGGACTTCACCCGCAACAACCTGCGGGTGGCGTCGGCGAAGTACGAAGATCTGCTGATGCGCATCGACTCGGCGCGCATCGAGCAGGACACCGCGCGCGCAGCCTTCAAGTACCGCTACTCGGTGGTGCGGCCCGCGTCGGTGCCCAAGAAGCCCGAGAAGCCGAACGTGGCGCTGGTGCTCGCCGCCGCCTTCGTCGCCGCGCTCGGCGCCGCGCTGGTGATCGGCGCGCTGCGTGACTGGAGCTCGGGGACGCTCGTCGAGGCGTGGCAGGTCGAGCGCTCGTTGGGGTTGCCCGTGCTCAGCCAGGTGAAGGCGCCGTGATCGAACTCGTGGGGCTGGGTGGGGCCGTGGTGCTGCTGGTGCTCGCGGTGCCCGTGGTGACGTGGGGCCTCTACCTCGGAGGGCTCGCGCTGTTGTCCTACCCGCCGAAGCCGCCGGCGGCCCCCGTGCCCGCTGCGTTGCGCTTCGACTTCGTGGTGCCCGCGCACAACGAGGCGGTGGGCATCGCGCAGACGGTGAAGAGCCTCGGCGCGGTGGACTACCCGAAGGACCTCTTCCGGGTGATCGTCGTCGCCGACAACTGCAGCGACGACACCGCGGCGCGCGCGCGGGAGGCCGGAGCCACGGTGCTCGAGCGCCAGAACAAGGATCTGCGCGGCAAGGGCTACGCGCTGGCGCACGCCTTCGAGCACGTGCTCGCCGAGGGCCGGGCCGACGCGGTGGTGGTGGTCGACGCCGACACGCTCGTCTCGCCCAACCTGCTGTCGGCCTTCGCGGCCCGGCTGGCGGCGGGCAACGTGGCGGTGCAGGCGCACTACGGCGTGCAGAACCCCAACGCCTCGTGGCGCACGCGGCTGATGCGCATCGCGCTGTCGATGTTCCACCAGGTGCGCAGCATCGGCCGCGAGCGGCTGAAGGTCTCGGCGGGGCTGCGCGGCAACGGCATGTGCTTCCGCACGTCGCTGCTGCGCGAGGTGCCGCACGACGCGTACTCGCTGGTGGAAGATCTCGAGTACGGCATCAAGCTCGGGCGCCGCGGCTTCCGCGTGGCCTACGCCTTCGACGCCGACGTGCTGGGCGAGATGGTCTCGGGCGAGGCCGCGTCGCGCTCGCAGCGCCACCGCTGGGAACATGGGCGCGCGCAGATGCTCAAGCTGCAGGGCTGGCCGCTGCTGCGTGACGCGCTGAAGACGCAGAGCGCGCTGCTGTTCGATCTCGCGATGGACGTGCTCGTGCCGCCGCTCAGCCGCGTGGTGGGCTTCGCCGTGCTGGGGTCGCTGGCCTCCACGGCGCTGATCGTCTTCACCGGCCACGGGGCGCTTGCCGCCTCGGCCTTCGGGCTCGCGCTGACGGGCATCGGCCTGTACGTCTTCGCCGGCTGGCTCCACTCGGGGACCGGGCTGCGCGGCATTCTCGATCTCGCGCTCGCGCCCGCGTACCTGGCGTGGAAGGTCGTGCTCGCGGTGCAGGGCACCGGGCAGAAGAAGACGACCGAGTGGGTGCGGACGACACGTGAAGGGGAGAAGCGCCCATGAGTACGCAGCCGGGTCCGCAGCAGCAGCTCTACCAACAGCTCCTGACGTGCCTGAAGGGCGAGTGGCACTCGATGGTGGTGGTGCCGGCCTCGCCCGCGTCGTCGGCGGCGATGGTGGCCAACGCGCTGGTCGAGGTCTCGACGCTGGTGCGCGGCAAGAAGGCGCGGCTGTTCAGCACCGAGGGCGTGGGCGTCAACGACGTGTCGAAGGTGATCGTCGAGATGATGCAGCACATCGCGTCCGGCGGGCTGGCCATCGCGTCGATCGACTCGGTCATCACCGCGCAGTCGGGCATTCCCGTCGCGCTGGCCGTCGACGTGGCGCTGCTGGTGGTGCACCTCGGTAGCACCTCCACCGCCGACGCGCGGCGCACGGTCGAGGTGGTGGGCGAGAAGAAGTTCCTCGGCGCAGTGACGGTCGAGTCTGAGCTCTGAGCTGACGAGGTACGCGTGAAGGGCAAGCAGCGACTGCAGATCGGCAAGGTTCCACTCGACGTCGTCACGTTCGCCGAGACCCTCGACACCATCGAGCAGGTCATCGCGGCGCGGCAGGGCGGGTACATCTTCACGCCCAACCTCGACCACTTCGTGCTGGCCGAAGATCACCCCGACTTCGCCGAGGCCTACCAGCGCGCGCACCTCTCGGTGGCCGACGGCACGTGGGTGGTGTGGGCCTCGAAGCTGTTTGCCACCCCGGTGCCCGAGAAGATCAGCGGGTCCGACCTGATGGAGCCGCTCATGGCGCGCGCCGGCGAGCGCAAGTGGCGCGTCGGGTTCCTGGGGGCGGGCCCGGGCATCGCCGAGAAGGCGGCGCAGCTGTGCCGCGAGCGCTTCGGCACCGACGTCACCTACGTCGACTCGCCGCGGCTGCGCATCGACGACGCGTCGACCGTCGATGCCATCGCCGAAGGGCTGGCCGCGGCGAAGGTCGATCTCGCGTTGCTGGCCTTTGGCTCACCCAAGCAGGAACAGCTCATCGGGCGCATCGCCGAGCGGGTGAAGCCGACGGTGATGGTGGGGGTGGGCGCGAGCTTCGACTTCTTGACCGGCAACGTGAAACGCGCGCCGAAGGTGGTCAGCCGGGTGGGCCTCGAGTGGGCGTACCGGCTGGTGCTCGAGCCGCGGCGCTTGTGGCGCCGCTACCTGGTCAACGATCCCCGGTTCGCGCTGATCCTCGCGCGCACGCTGCGCGACCAGCGCCGTTAGCTCCGCACCTTCGCGGTCAGCCGCCGGAGCGCGTGGGCGCCGAAGTCCTTCATCGCCGAGGGCAGCGAGCCCGCTTCCTTGCGCACGCCGCGGAAGTACTCGAGGCCGTAGCTGAGCGTCGCGCCGGCGATCGCCACCTTCTCGAACGCAGGGTGGAGCTTCCGCCCGACGGCGACCGTCTCGGCCACCTTGTAGGCCGCGCGCGAGAGCACGAAGCCGACGGGCGGGGCGGCGACGGCGGCCAGCAGCAGCGGGCGAGAGACGGGGTTGACCTCGAACAAGAAGTCCCACGGGTTGGCGTCGAGCCGCTCGGGGTGCTTGTGGCTGATGCGCGCGTCGCAGATGCCGTAGTTGTAGTTGCGCCGCATCCACACCTTGAGATCGGTGTGATCGGTGCGGTTGATGGTGCGGGCCTTGTCGGCGAAGTAGAGCCGGGCGCCGGCCTTCTGGAGCCGCAGGCCGAGGTCTCGATCTTCCGAACGGTCGAGCGTGCGATCGAAGCCGCCGATGCGCAGGTAGTCTTCCCGCCGGAACGAGACGTTGCCGGTGCACACCATCGCGCCGTGCACCGCGGTCGGCTTCTCGCGGTAGGTCTCGGCGAAGCGGGTGAGCTGCTCGATGTGGAACCGATCGAACAGCGGCTTCTCGTGGTTCGAGTCGTCGGGGAGCATGTGCCCCAGCACCAGCGTGTAGCCGGCGTCATGGGCGGCGAGGTGCTCGGCCAGGAAGTCGGAGGGCACGAGCATGTCGTCGTCGGTGATCACCACCACCTCGCCGCTGGCCTTCACCACGCCGGCATGACGGGCCGCCGCGGCGCCGGCGTTGGCCTGCGTCACCACGGTGAGGCGATAGGGGTCTTTGCGCTTCGCCAGCACCGGCTCGACCGGCACCCGCGAGCCGTCGTCGACCACCACCACCTCGAACTGCTCGGGGGGCAGCGTCTGTCGCCCCAGCGCGTCGAGCAGCTCGAGGAGGAGCGGGAGACGATTGAACGTCGAAATCACCACGCTGAGCCGGTTGGACATGCGCCGCGGGTCTCGCACACCCTGCAGTGGGCTGGAAGGTCCTTGCCGGGTGGCGTACACCCTCGCGCATGGCGAACCCCGTCCTCACGTTCTTGCGCTCGGTGCGTGCCGACTATGCGACCGTGCAGCGCTACCGCGCGAAGTACCACCACGAGGAGCTCTCGTGGGCGAAGCTGCCTTCGCAGGCGGTCACGCGCATCGGGTTCCAGATGATGATCGCCATGCGCACCATGGGCCTGCTGCGCGACGCGAAGCTGCCGCTGCTCCCCCAGGTCGCCAGCCGGATGATCCGCCACCTGTACGGCGCGGAGATCCACTGGAACACCACGCTGCGCGACGGCATCAACATCGTGCATGGCACCGGGCTGGTGCTCAGCCACCGCGCCACCGTGGGAGAGGGCTGCATTCTCTTTCACAACGTGACGCTCGGCGAAGGCATCGACCCCGAGACGCGCGAGACGGGCGCGCCGACGCTCGGCCGCGACGTGCACGTGGGCCCGGGCGCGACGCTGCTGGGGCCGATTCACGTGGGCGATCGCACGAAGATCATGGCCGGCGCGGTGCTGACCAGGTCGGTGCCGGCCGATTCGCTGGTGATGCCGGCCGAGGCGGTGATCTCGCAGCGGGCCGCCGTTCGGACGCGCGCGGTGCGCTGACCCCATGCTCAGCGTGCGCGAGTTGAAGGAGCTCACCCGGCGCCTCGACGCCGCCACGCTCGAGCGGCAGCTGGGCCCTTTCGTGCTGGTGCAGCGGCCTACCCCCGAGGCGCCGAAGTCGATCGAGGTGCGGGTGACGCGCAAGCTGCCGCCCTCGAACAAGCCGGCCCCTCCGCGTGGGGTGTTCGACTTCGAGGATCTGTGGGTGGCCACCCTGCCGCCGTTGAGCGAGCGCGACGCGTTCGTGATCGGCCGCTCGCCCGACAGCGACGTGGTGATCGACGAAGACACGGTCTCCAAGCAGCACGCGCGCATCGAGTGGGCCGGCGGGCGCGCCACCGTGGCGGATCTCGGCTCGTCGAACGGGGTGTTCCTCAACACCGTGCGTGTGCGCGGCCGGCAGGAGCTCGTCGACAACGATCTCCTCGCGCTGGGCGCGGTGCACATGTTCTTCATGCACGTCGCGACGCTGCGCCGCCGCATGGGCGTGCGCACCTGAGTCATGGCTTCGTTACTGGCGCGTGAGCGGAGCGAGCAGCTGCTCCAGCTCGGCCGCGGTCGTCACCGGGCGCTGACAGGAGAAGTGCTGACACAGGAACGCGCCGTGGCCGGGTCGGTTCGCGAGCTGGTCCTTCAGCACCTCGGGGAGCTCTTCGCCGCTGAGCTGCCTGAGCACCGACACGGTGGGCGTCCAGGTGCGGTGGGCGACCTTGACCAGCGGGTCGACGAGCGACGCCGGCCCCACCAGCGCGACGTCGGCGGCGCCGTCGAGCATCAGGTCGGCGGCGATCAGCAGGTGCCCGTAGCCGAGCGGGTTGGCGAGCAGCTCGTCGCGCATGCGCTCGAGGTAGACGGTGGCGCGCTCGAGGTGGCGCGTGTGGCCGGTGAGCGCGGTGAGCACCACTTGCGCTTCGGTGAGCGTCGACGCGCCTGACGGGAAGGCGTTGTCGTGCAGGGCGTAGGTGGGCACGAAGAGATCGGCGGTGCCCTTCGGCGCGGCGAGCCACGCCCGTCGCTCGGGATCCCAGAAACGCTCGAAGGCGAGGTCGGCGAGCGCCTCGGCCAGCGCGAGGTGCCGCGCCTCGAAGGTGCATTGGTAGAGCGCGACCAGTCCCGAGACGACGTCTCCGTAGTCTTCGAGCACCGCGTCGAGGCGGCCCGCGCCGCGCTGCCACGAGCGGTAGAGCGAGCCGTCGGGCTTGCGCAGCTCGCGCGCGATGAAGTCGGCGGCGGTGGTGGCGAGGCGCGCCCAGTCGGGGCGATCGAAGGCGCGCGCCGCCGCGGCGAGGCCTCGGATGAGCAGCCCGTTCCAGCCGGCGAGCACCTTGTCGTCGGTGCCGGGGGCGACCCGCTGGCGCCGGGCCTCGAAGAGCGTGCGTCGCGCGCGCTCGAAGCGGGGGCGATCGGCGTCGGAGATCTCCGTCAACGCCTGCAGCACCGTGGTGCCGTGCTCGAAGTTGCCGCCGGGCACGACGCCGTAGTGGGCGGCGAGCAGCGCGGCGTCTTCGGGCGAGAGGAGCGCGGTGAGGTCCTCGGGGCGCCAGACGAAGAAGCGGCCCTCTTCACCTTCGGAGTCGGCGTCTTGCGCGGCGAAGAAGGCGCCCTCGGCGGATCTCAGCTCGCGCTCGAGCCAGGCGACGGAGCGTTCGACGACGTCCTTCCACAGCGGGCGCGGGGCGATGAGCCAGGCCTCGGAGTAGAGGTGCAGGAGCTGGGCGGTGTCGTAGAGCATCTTCTCGAAGTGGGGCACCAACCAGCGCTCGTCGACGGAGTAGCGGTGAAAGCCGCCGCCGAGCTGATCGAACACGCCGCCGCGCGCCATCTTCTCGAGCGTGAGGAGCACGCCGTCGCGGAACGCCGCATCGCCCCCGCGTCGCCACGCGCGGAGCATGAAGGCGAGGTTCATCGGGTTGGGAAACTTCGGGCCGCGGTTCCCGAAGCCGCCCCAGGTGGGATCGATGCGTGCGGAGAGCTGGCGGCCGGCCTCGAGGAGGTCGATCGCTGCCCAGGTGCCGGGCTGCGCGTCGAGACCTCCTGCGGCGTACTCGGTGAGGCCCTCTTCGAAGGTGCGGGCCTGCTTCTCGAGCTCGGCGCGTTCCTTCTTCCACGCTTCGCCGATGCCGCCGACCAGCGCGCGGAAGGAGGGCAGTCCGTGACGAGGGGCAGGGGGGAAGTAGGTGCCGCCGTAGAAGGGCTTGAGCTCCGGGGTGAGGAAGACGGTCAGCGGCCAGCCTCCGCCGCGACCCATGAGCTGCAAGACGCCCTGGTAGAGCTGGTCGAGGTCGGGGCGTTCTTCGCGATCGACCTTCACGTTGATGAAGTGCTCGTTCATGAGCTTCGCGAGCGCCGGGTCTTCGAACGACTCGTGCGCCATCACGTGGCACCAGTGGCAGGCCGAGTAGCCGACGGAGAGGAGGATCGGCTTGTCCTCTCGCTTCGCGCGCTCGAGCGCTTCAGGGCCCCACGGGAACCAGTCGACCGGGTTGTCCGCGTGCTGCCGCAGGTACGGCGAGGGCTCGTTCGCGAGGCGGTTCATGGGCGCATCCCTAACGACGCGACTCCCCCCACGCTCCCTCGCCCTGCGAAGCGGGGAGAGGGCCGGGGTGAGGGGCGAATCTCGACTCAGGCTCTCGGCTCAGCTCTCACCACCGCTACTCGAGGTGATCGAGTCGGCTCTCCGCGGCGGCGAGCGATGCGCGTGCAGAGGCGAGTTCGGCGAGCAGGAACGCGACGCGCTCTTTCCACTGCTTGATCTGCGCTTCGACGACAGCTCGCTCTCCGGCCCTGGTCGTGCTGGGCGCGACGCGAGCCGCGGCCGCATCCGAGGCGGAAGCAGCGTCAGCGTCGGAATTACCGTCAGCGTCGGAACCACCGTCAGCAGCGACATCAGCGCCTGCACCGTCACCGCTCGCGAGCGCCGCGTCAGACTCCTCCTCCTCCGGCAGCGCAGGCACCACACTCAACCGCGCCCCCGGCCGCCGCTGCGCTTCCTCGAGAATCAGCGCCTGCTTCCTCTCCGCCTCGGCGCGAGCCACCGCCACCGCCCGCGTCTGCGCATCGATCTCCGCCTGCGCCTTCGCAGCCGCCGCCGCCAGCGCGCGAGTCGCCTCCTCGACCTGCGCCTGCACCGCCGCCTCCGCCGCTCCACCCGCCGCAGGCGCGACGACCGCCCCACCCGTGACAATCCCCAGCGACGCGAACCCAGGCGGGTCGCGATCCTCCATCAGCGCGCCGTCCGCATCAGGCGCAAACCCCCCGTTCGCCGCGATCGCCGACAGCGACGTCTCGACCTTGCGAACCGTCGCCTCGGCCGCGGCGTTCCCGGCGCCCGCCAGCAGCTCGACCGCGCGGCTGCGCAGCGCCGCGAGCGCCGCCTTGTGCGCACCGGTCGCCGCGAAGTCGCCCTCGCGTACCTTCCGAGCGGTGGCGAGCAGCGCCTCGAACTCCGCGCGCGCCTGCCACCACAACTGATTGACCGCCCACGCCGAGATCGGCGGACGAGCGAGCTTCCCCAGCTTCGCCGCGCCGTCCTTGTCCCCGCTGGCCTTGAGCTCGGCGGCGAGCCGCTTCCGCTCGGTGACGAAGTCGGCGTGAGGGGCGCGGAAGAGCAGGGCGAGCGCGTCATCGAAGGTCATCGCGCGCGCGACGGTAGCCGAAATGAGGTACGGCACCGACGTGCGCGACGTCGACCACTTCGATCGCTTCACCCGCCTCCTCGAGCTCGAGCGACAGGCTGAACGTTCCCGCCTCGCGCAGGAACGCGAGACGCTCCCGCTGGCCGAGCTCGAAGCGCGCGGCCTGGTCGTGCTCGACGTCGAGACCACCGAAGAGTCCGTCGGGCTCGGCGGCCGACACCTCGTCACCTTCATGCACGAGTCGAAGCGGCGGCTGAGCACGCGCCTGGGCCCGGGCGATCTCCTCGCGGTCTCGCCGCGCAAGGCGCTGATCGACACGCCGCCCACCGGCACCGTGGTCTCGGCGACGCGCACCAGCGTGGTGGTCGCCTTCGATCGCCCACCCCCGCCGTGGATGGGCGAAGGCCGGCTGCGCCTCGACGTGACGGCCAACGACGTCACCTTCGATCGCGCGAAGGGGGCGCTGACGAAGTGGAAGAGCATGGACGCGGGGCAGAAGCGCGATCGACGCGAGATCCTGCTCGGCAACCTCGCGCCCCGCTTCGAGAAGCCGCCGGTCTTCACGCCCACGCGTCCGTTGAACCCCGAGCAGCGAGACGCAGTGTCGCTGGCGTTGTCGGCGCGCGACGTCGCGCTGGTGCATGGGCCGCCGGGCACCGGCAAGTCGACCGTGCTCTCGGAGCTCGCCGCGCAGTGGGGGGCGCAGGGCAAGCGCATCCTCTGCACGGCGGCGAGCAACGCGGCGGTCGACCATCTCCTCGAGCTGTGCCTCGACGCCGGGCTCAACGCGGTGCGCGTGGGTCACCCGGCGCGCGTGCTGCCGCACCTGCAGGAACACACGCTCGATCTGCTCGTCGAGGCGCACCCCGATCGCAAGCTGGCGCGCGAGCTGTTCGAAGAGGCGTTCGATCTCCTCGGCTACGCGCGCAAGCAGCGCAGCCGGGGCCGCAGCCGCGAGCGCTTCAGCAACGCCCGTGAAGCGAGCGCCGAGGCGTACAAGATGATGGACGACGCGCGGGTGCTCGAGAAGAAGGCGCTGCAGTCGATCCTCGGAGGCGCGCAGGTGGTGTGCGCGACGCTCTCGATGCTCGAGGGCTCGATCCTGCGCAACGAGGCCTTCGACGTGGCGCTGCTCGACGAGGCCACGCAGGCGATCGAGCCGCTGGCGCTGATGGCCTTCTTGAAGGCGCCCACGGTGGTGATGGCCGGCGATCCGAAGCAGCTCGCGCCCACCATCATCTCGATGGACGCCTCGAAGCAGGGCCTGGGCACCTCACTCTTCGAGCGGCTCCTCGCGGACTACGGCGACGAGGTGAAGCGCATGCTCAAAGAGCAGTACCGCATGCACGAGACGATCATGCGCTTCCCTTCCGACGAGACGTACGGCGGCCAGCTGCGCGCCCACCCCTCGGTCGCCTCGCGCACCCTCGCCGAGCTGCTCACCGCGCCGGAGGTCGACGCGCCGCCCGTGTTGTTCCTCGACACCGCGGGCAAGGGCTTCGACGAGTCGAAGGCGCCGCAGACCGAGTCGCTGCGCAACGAAGGTGAAGGCGCGCTGATCGTCGCCCGCGTGAAGGAACTCCTGGCCGCCGGTCTGCCCGCGCGTGAGCTGGGGGTCATCACGCCGTACCGCGCGCAGGCGTTGTGGTTGCGCGAGCAGCTCCTCGACTTCAGCGAGCTGGAGGTCGACACCGTCGACGCTTTCCAGGGCCGCGAGAAGGACGTGATCCTCGTGAGCCTGGTGCGCAGCAACACCGAGCAGCAGCTGGGGTTCCTCGAGGATCTCCGCCGGCTCAACGTGGCCATCACTCGCCCCCGCCGTCACCTCTTCGTCGTGGGGGATTCCGCCACGCTGTCCGCGCACCCGTTCTACGCGCGCTGGCTCGAGTTCACGCAAACCGTGCAGGGCTACCGCAGCGCGTGGGAATGGGCCGAGGTGACGTAACCCGTCACTCTTTGCGGAGCTGCATTGCAGACTCGAAATGGGCCGGTGTGGGTGCCGCGTCGCGCTGTCCGAAATCCCGAGTCTTACCCACGGCATGCATGGTGCTTTGGGTCGCGCGCATGGAAGCGCAGCAGCCGGTCGTCACTCGCGAGGGTGCGGTGTGGGTGGTTCGGGTCGATCGAGGTGGGCACCAGCAGGAATACCGCTGCGCGACCGAGGCGCAGGCCCGTCAGCTCCAGGCCGCGCTGACCAGGCCGAAGTGAGTCACTTGCTGCAGGGGATCACGGAGCAGGTGCCCCACATGCCGACCCGGTTGGTCTTCGCTTCGGCTTCGTAGGTGGCGAACTCTTCCTGCCGCGCCGCGCCGCCCGGCTTCACGTACAGGAAGCACGCGTACCCCTGCTGCGCGAGGGCGCTGTTGAGCTCGACCCCGTCGACCTTCACGTACGCCAGGGTGCGGCCGAAACGATCGGTGCACGACGCCTCGTCGTAGCTGAGCTCGACCGTCTTGCCGGCGATCTTCGAGATGGTGAACGCCTTCGCTTCCGGGCCGTAGCAGTCGTTCTTGCCCTGCGTGGTCTCTGGCGTGTCGACCAGCAGGAGGCGCACCTTCGTGCCTCCCACCAGCTCGAACGTGTCGCCGTCGACCACGTAGTCGACCTGCGCCTTCGACGGACCGCACTTGCTCTCGGGCGTACCGCACCCGCACAGCAGCGCGGCCGCCGCCACCCACCAGCACCTCACGGGCAGGGGGCGTTGGCGCGACCGGGCGTGCCGCGATCGCCGGTGACGCCGCCGTCGTTGGGGTCGACCATGCCGTAGCGCACGTTGGTCGGCGTGACGCACACGTTGCCGGGCACGTCGTTGTCGGTCGGCGTCTCGGAGCCCGGCTTCACCTGGAACGAGGCGCCCGCGGTCGACGTGCCGTAGGTGATCGAGTCGTAGGTGCCGCCATCGGCGTTGAGCAGGGTGATGGTGCCGCCGCTGTTGACCAGGCCGCCGGTGAAGACGCCAGCGAGCGTGGGCAGGTTGCCGTTCTGCGCGGGCGCGGTGTTCTTGCCGAACACCACGAAGCTGTTGGTGGTCGCCACCAGGCAGTCGTTCGAATTGAACACCGTCTTTGACGAGCCGATCTGCAGCCCCAGCCCGTTGAGGTCGACGTCGGCCTTCGCCATCACCTCGACGTACTCGCCGTTGGTGTCGCTGGCCGCGTTGGGGTCGGGCATCCACTCGGTGAGCACCAGCTCCCCGTCGTTGGGGCGCCGAATGGGCCGCGAGAGCTGCGTGCCGGGGTCGACGCAGTTGTTGGGGTCCACGGGCACGCCCGCATCGACCAGCGGGCACTCGGGGTTGGCCGCGCCGGGGCTGCCGTAGTCGCCGCCGCCGTCGAGGTTCCAGCGGTTGGGCGCCTTGCAGAAGGCCGCGGGGTCGTCGTTGCTGCCGGGATCGAGCTTGAGCGGGTCGAGCTGCCAGGCCTTGCCCGCGCTCGAGGGGAGCAGGGCGATCTCGTCGATGCCCGCGTCGCCGCGCGTCAGCGAGATGCGCTGGTTGGTGGTGTCGGCGAAGGAGATCGATCCGTACACGTGCTTGGGGGTGGGCAGCCCGCCGTTGACGAACGAGTCGCCGCTGCGCGCGAGCAGCACGTACTCATCGGGCGCCACGCGCAGACAGTTCATGTTGGTGATGCGCGTCGAGCTGGTGGTGGTGTTGATGCTGACGTCGTTCAGGTCGACGCTGGCGCGGGCGAGCACCTCGATCCACTCGCCGGTGGTGTCGCCGGAGGCCGACGGGCTGGCCATCACCTCGGTGATCACCAGGTCGCCGGGTTGCGGCGGCGTCATGGGCCGCACGGTGCCGTTGTCGACGCAGGTGCCCATGGTGGCCTCGGCCTGACACACCGGGTTCGCTGCGCCGGGCGTGCCGCTGTTGTTGCCGAAGTAGGTGCTGCCCACGGGGGCGTCGCAGTAGTTCTGCTCGACGGCCGCGATGGCGGTGTTCGGCTCGCTCACCCCGTCGAGCATGCGGCTGCGCGCGGGCTTCGCGGTCGAGTTGTAGGTGAACTCGGCGAGCGTGGTCTGCCCACACCGAATGCCCACCACGCCGCGCGCGTTGCCCATCGAGCCGAGCCCGTCGGCGTAGCTGTAGTTGATCCACGCCGGGTTCGGCCCGCTGCGGATGTCGCCCATCACGAAGTAGCCACGCGCCGGCGCGGTGCCGGCACGGATGGCGTGCGTCTTCGAACCGGACCCGTCGGTGTCGCGCACGTAGAGCGTGAGCCCCTTGAGCTCGAGCGGCGTGCCCAGGGTGTTGAAGAGCTCGATCCACTCACCGCCGGTGTCGGTGCCATCGGGGTCGATCATCAGCTCGGTGATGATCAGATCTCCCGCTGCGCGACCCTTGCAGGCGTCGGTGGTGGGCATTTCCGGCGAACAACCAGCCGTGGCCGCGATGGCGACCAGGGCACTCAGAACGCGCTTCATCATTCACCCTCATCCTGTCCGGAGCTCCCGGCCTTGGAGTCCGTGGACAACATCTGCTCGAGCTCTTCGCTGGGGGCGAGGACCTGGCCCGGCAAGGTTACCTGCATCTGCAACGAGTCGAGGCCTCTCGCGTTGCGGTACTTCTGTACGACACCGCGCACCTGCACGTACTCGCCGCGCTTGAACTGGAGCCCGGTGTTGAGCAGCACGTCGCGGTCCCAGAAGACGACGTCGAAGTTCTGGGTGCGGGTGCGCGCCAGCTTCACCACCGCGGGGCCGTTCTCGCGCTGAATGACTTCCTGCACGGCGCCCAGCAGCGTGACTTCCTGCCCGACCTTCTGCTCGAGCTTGAGCATCGCGTCCCACCGGGTGAGCGCGACGTGCGTCTCGGGGTGCTCGTTCTGCTCGCGCTCGAAGCGGGTGATGGCGGCTTCACGTTCGGCCCACCAGCGCAGGCGCTCGTCGTAGTCGTCGTAGTGCATCGCGCCGGGCTTCCAGATGCCGCGCTTGTTCTCGATGGCTTCCTTCTGCGCCTCGACGAACTCGCGGTGGAAGCGGCGGCTGCGGCCGTACTTCACGAAGTACGGGCTGTGGCCGGCGCGCACGCACTCCACGTTGTAGTTGACCCACTGGCCGTTCTTCTTCGCGAAGATGTACGCGAGGTAGCGGCCGTAGAAGTCGCGGATCTCGCCGGGGTGATCGCGCTCGATGCGCACCTGGTTGACGCCCTCGAAGAAGTCCTGCGCGAAGTGTTTGGCGTCTTCACCCGCGGGCGTGGCCATCTTCACCGGGCGCGACGAGCTGCCGCGCATCTTCTTCTTGTACTCTTCCCAGCCGGCCGCGAAGGCCTCGCGCTCCCAGTCCTTCTTGAAGGTCTCTTCGGTGTCGATGCCCAGCAGGCGCATCGAGGCCTGCAGCCCCTTCACACGAATGGTGTCGCCGTCGATCACCGCGGCCGGGCCCTCGATGGGGAACTCGCCGAGCTCGAGGCTGACCACCTCGAGCTTCTTGAGCAGCCCCGAGGTCTCGTCGCGGGTGAACCGTTTGCTCTCGCGCGTGGTGTTGCAGGCGGTGAGCGCGATGACGATGAAGACGAGTGCGGTTCGCATGTCGGGCCCTCAGAACGCAGCGCGGAGATCGAGCTGCAGCCGATGCTCGGGGTTGGGGATGCGGTTGGCCGTCGAGCTGCGCTGATCGAGCCAGACGTAGAGGTCGTAGCGGAACCCGAGGCGGAAGAGCCCCGAGAGGTTGAGCGCCGCCTCGACGAAGGTCCAGCTGCTCTGCTCGAGGTACGTGTTGTCGGAGATGTCCTGGTACAGGTACCGCGTGCGCACGCGGAACTGGAGCAGGTCGATCGGCCGCGAGCGCACTTCCGCCCAGAACTGCACGTCGTTGCGGAAGCGATCCTTGTAGCGGATGTCGTCTTTCCACGTGAACGCGCCCTGGAGGGTGGCGTTGAAGAGCTTGCCGTTGGGCAGGAACTCCAGTCGCGCGGCGACCTTGTAGAGATCGCCGCCGCAGGTGAACGGCGCGCCGTCGGTGAGGATCACCGTGTCGCTCGAGCAGGCGCCGTGCTCCGACGAGGCCACGTTCTTGTTGCGCATGTCGACCCAGACGCCGGGCTGAATGAAGTTCCACCCCGTGAAGTCGACGCGGCCCAGCACATAGAGGTTGGGCACGCCGGCGGGCATCGAGTTGTCGATGGCGTAGGGGTTGACCCAGAAGTTCGCGCGGAAGCGCGCCTCCCAGTCTTTCGAGAAGTGGCCCATCCACCGGAAGCGGGCGCCGGCCTCGTTGCGCGCGCGCTGGCCCTCGAGCATGTCGGGCGAGGCGATGGGCCGCGCGTACGGGGTGCCGAAGCCCTGATCGTAGAAGCGCAGCGAGAGCTCGAACTCGTGCTTCTTGGTGCTGTAGGTGGTGCGCTGCTCGATGCCGTAGCCGCCGCGGCCCCCGGTGCCCACCCGGCCGTCGAAGTTGTGGGTGGCCTCGACGAAGAAGTTGATGCCCTGGTAGCTGGTGTGCGCGTCGAGCCCGACGGCGCCGAACGCCCCGCCCGAGGGGTAGCGGCTGTATTCCTGGAAGTCGAGCTGCAGCGGCGCCTGGCGGAAGAAGGGCATCGCCACGAAGCCGGTCGCGCCCAGCGTCACGCGGTAGGTGGGCTTGAAGGTGACGTGGCCGCCGCCGGTCAGCTCGTCGAAGGTGTTGCCGAGGGTGCTGTAGACGAGGCGGGTGGTCTCGTCGGGCAGGTAGACCGGGGGCGCCTTGCAGTCGGAGTTGCCGTCGTCGCGCGGGTCGTCGCAGAAGCGGCGGTCGTACAGCTCGTATTGGTAGATCGAGCGCTGCTGGTACGAGAGGAACCCGTACACCGACATCGAGGCCTCGGCGCCGACCTTGAGATCTTCGATCGAGCCGGCGATGCCGCGGAAGCTCTCGCGCCAGCTGTAGTCAGGCGTGATGTAGAGGTTCTTGCCGTCGGCCGCGTCGCAGCCGGAGGTGGGGTCGGCCAGCAGCCCGCCCGCCGACAGCTTGCAGGTCTGGGTCAGGGTGTTGATGCGGCGGAAGTCGTCGACGAGGTACAGGCCTCGCGGGGTGACGCGCCGGGTGTTGTCGAGGGTGAGGCGCTCGGCGAAGCCGATGGTGAAGGTGCCGACGATCAGCCGCGCGTTGCCGGGCTTCCACTGCGCGAAGATTCGCGCCAGCTGCGGCTGGTAGGTGAAGCCCTGGCTCTGCAGCGCATCGGTGACCGGGTCGTAGACCGGCGAGGCAGCGCGCCGACGGGTAGTGAAGGCCATGAAGCCCGCCGAGAGGTTGAGCGGGCCCTTGAGCCGCGCCGAGAGCAGCGCCGGCGGCGGCACGTTGTCGGTGGTGGTGAAGCGGCTCTGCGCGCGGAACTTGCCGCTCACCGGCAGCACCGGGCGCGCCGCGTCGATGCGAATGAACGGCGCGATCTGGATCACCTGGGCCGTGGTGAGCGCCCCGGCGCCGACCAGCTCGGTCGGGTCTTCGATGCGCCCCTTCGCCTTGCGGTACTCGAGCACCGCGTCCACGTCGGCGTAGGTGAGCCCGGGCAGATCGTAGAGCTGCTCGCGGCTGGCGCTGTTGAGCTCGACGCCTTCGCGCATCAGCTCGAGCAGGGTGTTGCTCGTCTCTTCCGAGATGTCGCCGCGCTGCTCGAGCTCGAAGAGATCGTCTTCGTCATCGACCTCGATGGCGTTCTCGTAGATCGCAGCGCGTGCCGAGCCGGCGACGCAAAAAACGGTGAGGGCAAGAGCAGCGGCGCGCATCGACGGGCCTGCGAGGCTACACGCCCCGGCGACCCGCAGGATCAGCAAAGTACGCGAGGTCCTTCGAGATTTTCTCAGCTCGTGGGAGTCGAGACGGTTGTGACAAGTGCGTTTCCAGAGTGTCGCGGCGGCTTCCCGAGGATCACCCGGGCGCGACCTTCCATCGGCAACGTCACCTCGTGCACCTCGAGCCCCTGCGCGCTGGCCAGCTCGGCGAGGTGGCGCATCCACGGCTTGTAGGGCATCGAGTTGTCCGAGCAGCAAGGCACGATGGCGAAGGGCACCCCGTGCTTCGCGGCGTACTCGACGATCACCCGCGTCGCGCCGTCGGGGTGCATGCCCACCACCAGGTCACACTCGCACGGCTCGTCGAGGGTGAAGTCGCGCTCGGCGAAGGTGACGGGCAGGTGCTTGTGCCGGCGATCGAAGGTGGTGACGGCGCAGCCCCGCTTGACCAGCGCCTCGTTGAGCCGGCCCTGGCCGCCCGCGACGTCGAACACCCGCGTCGCCTGCGGGAAGGTGGTGCGGAGCAGCTCGGCAAAGAGATCGAAGCGGCGCTTGTCAGCCATGGGGACTCACTCGACGGAGACGAGGCGCACCTTCTTGTAGATCCGCCGGTCGAGAGGCAAGCGCGCATCGATGAAGCCCAGCGCTTCGTCGAACTCGAAGCTGAAGGTCGGCACCGGCGGCGAGATGGAGATGATGAGCTCGAAGCTCCACAACGAGGAGATCGACGTGCGGCCCTCGAGCGCCTCGGGCGGGGGCGGCGGGAGCCTCGAGGCGGCGGTGCGCACGTCGACCAGCGCTTCCTTGTCGACCTGCGCGTCTTGTGAGGGCTGCACCAGCTCGACCTTGGTCAGCTTGCCGTTCTGGTCCTGCACCACCCGAATCACCGCGCGGCGGGTGGCCTTGAACTGCTCGCGCATCGCCTTCGAGAGCTCCTTGCGCTGCTCGAGATCGACGCCGGTGAGCCCCTGAATGCGATCGTTGATCGCCCCGCGCCGGTTGTTGGTCGGCGTGGCGTCGCCCATCGGGTTGCCCGAGCCGCCGTAGGCCGCGGCGCGGTCGGCCCAGATCTCGTTGTAGAGCTTCATGTTCGCGCTGGTCTGTTCCATCAGGCCCTTGAGCCCGTTCTTCGCCACGCGATCGGCGTCCCAGTTCTTGAGCAGCACCTTGCCGAGCTGCGAGTAGTACGGGTGCACCAGCCCGCGATCGACGCGGCCGCGACCGAGCGTCTCCCTGGTGAGGTCGCCGACCAGGTTCTTCGGCGCCTCGAGCCCGTGGAGCCCGCCGCCGTTGACCACCTCCACGCCGTCGAAGGTGGTCCCGATGCCGGCGTCGAGCGACAACGCGAAGCCCGACGTCGTGCCCGGCACCAGCGACACCACCTGTCGCGGCACGTCTTGCGGAGGCAGCCGCTCGGGCACGTCGCTCGACGGCGGCGCGTCTTCGGGTGGCGTGGGCGCGGTGACCTGCGTCGGCGCCTCGCTGGGCGGCGGCTTCACCACCCGGGGGCCCGGCTTCGGTGCCGGCTTCACCACCGGCGTGGGCTCGGGCTTCGGAGGCTCGGGGGTTGGCTCGGGTGGCTTCGGCGGCGGCTCGGTCTCGATGAACACCAGCTCGGCGGTGGCGGCCTTGCGAACGATGGGCTCGTCGGGGCGGGTCGCCATCCACGTCGCGAAGCCGAGGTGCACCCCCGCGCTCGCCACGAGCGCCCAGAGTCCCCATGTGTTTTCGCGAGCGAGCACGACGAGCAGGGCTAACAGTTCCGAACTCTTCGCGCACGACGCGCGAGTGCGAGTGCCAGTACCAACGACCCCAGACCTCCGCCCGTCGAACATCCAGGCGCGGCAGGCTGTTCCAGCCGGGCCCGAGGCAGCACGACCGGCGGGGGCAGGGTGCAGAGCTTCTCGCCGCTCGCCGCGGGCTTGCACGTGAGCGGAGCCGGGCAGTCGCCGGTGATCTCACAGCGCTGGCTGCAGAGCGGCTGCGGATCGCCGGCGCACACCGAGTCCCGCAGGCAGTGGGTCTGCCCGGGGATGCAGGGCTCGCCGACGCGGACCTCGGGGAGCTGCGGGAAGGTGCACACGCCTCGCCCGAGCGCGCACTCGAAGCCGGCCGGGCAGTCACTCGTCGAGCCGCACGGACGGGTGCAGTAGCGCGCGGGGTGCTGCGGGTCGTCGGCGCACCGCCGGCCCGGGCACTGGTACTCGGTGGTGCACGCGCTGCCGAACGCCACGCAGTCCACGTCGGGTGTTGGGCACGGGCCGACGGCGCACACCGCGTTGGTGGCGCACTCGTTCTCGCGCTCGGCGAGCCACTGCATGATGAACGGCGCGTAGGCATCGACCCGGGTGTCGGCGCCGTCGACGCAGTCCTGGGTGCGGGTGAAGCTGTGCACGCCGATCACCTGCTCGACGCCGCCATCGAAGCTGCCGAAGGTCGGCCCGCCGGAGTCGCCGTGGCAGATGCCCTTGTCGACCTGGTTGCCGAGGGAGATCAGCTCGTCGGTGAGCTGGCGGATGATCAGATCGACGGTGCGCTTGGTGCCGCCGCCCTGACCGTTGCCGATCGTCCCGTAGCCCACCGCCCGCACCGCCGCGCCGCTCAGCCCCTCGAGCGAGCCCTGGTTCCACGGCTTGGGCGTCACCGGCTGCGGCGTCTCGAGCAGCGCCAGCGCGACGTCACCCTCGAGGCCGATCGCCGGCATCCACTTCGGGTGGTAGCGCGTCTCGGTGACTCGCACCGTGTTGTTGGGCTGCATCAGCGCGCGATCGGGCACGTTGCTGGCGACGATGCGCACCGAGCCCGCGCCGAGCATCACCGGGTCGACGCAGTGCGCGGCGGTCAGCAGCGTGCGCGGGGCGATCAGCGTGGCCGAGCACGACGAGCCGGCGCCGTTGTCGCCCACGATCTCCAGCAGGTAGACGTTGAGATCGCCCGTGGTCGGAGTGCCTCCGACGATCGCCTGCTGTGCGCGGCCCGTCGTCGAGCGGGGTTCGCCACACCCGACGAGGGCCAGCACCACCACCGTGACGAGGGCGCGCGTCACGGTCGCTCACCTCACAGCTTCGACTTGATGATCTCGATCAGCTGCTTGATCTTCTCCGCGTCGAGCTTGCCCTCGTGCGTGAAGATGACCTTGCCTTCCTGATCGAAGGCGATGACGTCGTTGTTGTCGTCAGCGAGCTTCCATTCCTTCACCAGCGCCTTGTGGAGGTCGCGCACGTAGACGGTGTCGGGGTAGTCCTTCTGTTTGGCCTTCAGCTTCCCGTCGATGGCGAAGTTGGGCAGCCAGGTAGCCGCCATGTTGATCACCGCCAGCGACTGGTACTTCTCGAGCGAGAACTTCTCGGCCTTCAGCGCCTCGCTGGCCGCGTTGTTGAGGTCCGAGAAGTCGGGGTCGACGTAGAAGAGCACGAACACCTTGCCCTTGAGCTCGCTGCTGCTCCAGGCCTCGCCGGTGACCCGGCCGCCTTCGTTCTTCTCGAGGGTGACGGTCTTCGGCTTCTCACCCAGCGGGGGGGCGGCGAAGGCGCACAGCGAGGCGACGGCACACAGGGCGGCGAGTCGGTTGGACATGCGCCGCACTGTACTCGCTTCACCGCGCCGAACGTCGACGGCGGAGCAGGGTGACGCCCAGCCACAGCGCCAGCGCGCCGCCTGACGCACTGCAGCCCGCCGGAGGTCCCTCCACGCTCTGCACCGCGGGCAGCGTGATGTTGGTGAAGCGGAGGTCGGCCGGGCGGCAGAACCGCTTCGAGTCGGCGCCGGCCTCACACACCGAGCCGCTGGCGCAGTCGCCGGTCACCAGGCAGCTCTTCACGCAGCGCGAGATGCCGCCGGCAGGGCCGGTGCAGATGCCCTGCGCGCAGTAGTCGCTGCTGGCGCTGCAGCTGTCGAAGAGCTGGCGCACCGGGCGCTGCTTGATGATGCACGAGCCGGCGACGCACTCCATCGTCGACGGGCACTCGCTCGAGCTCTGGCAGAACTTCGTGCAGTAGGTGGCGGGGTTCTGCTCGTCCTTCACGCACAGGCGATCGCGGCACTGGATCGCCGCGCTGCACAGCTGCCCTTCGCTCACGCAGTCGACGTCGGGCCGGCCGCACGCCGCCTGCGCGCAGATGCCGTTGGCCGCGCAGTCACGGGGGCAGTCGGCGTCCATCGACGGGTCGGCGCAGTCGGGGCTGCACACGCCGTCGCGCACGCACACGCAGTCTTGATCGATCGGCGTGCAGCCCGGCACGCAGCGGCCATCGGTGGCGCAGGTGGGCTGTTCCCAGCCGGCCATGGTGGTGCGAATCCACGAGGCGGCGACGTCGACCCGCCCGTCGTACCCCTCGATGGCGCAGTTCTGATCGCCGTAGCTCACCACGCCGACCACCTTCTCCTGCGTGGTCCCCGGGAGCACCATGAAGCCCGGCCCCCCCGAGTCGCCCTGGCAGGTCTGCTTGCCCGAAGCGCCCGACTCGAGGGTGTACGCCGTCACCTGGCGCAGGTTGTACGTCACCTCGCGCTTGGTGCCGGACTGCTGGCTGTTGGCCACCGTCAAGCCGAACCCGACGTGGCGGATCGGCAGGCCCACGTGCGCGCCCGTCATCGGCGTCTCGTTGATGGCGATCGGCGTCACGTCGAGGATGGGCGTCGCCAGGCGCAGCAGCCCGAAGTCCCACGCGGCCTGGTTGTAGCTGGGGTGCTTGTACTGCTGGGCCACCTGCACCGCGCGCGTCGGCGTCGCAGCCACCGTGCCCACCGTCACGTAGTAGGTCTGGTTCTGGCCGTACGCGTAGATGCAGTGCGCCGCGGTCAACACCGTCTTCGGCGCGATCAACGTGCCGGTGCACAGCGACTCGTAGCTGCCGCCGTACCGAATCGACAGCGAGACCACCGCCGGATCTCCCGTGGCCAGCGTGCCGCCGATGATCTCGTCGGTCTGCGAAACGACCGCGTTCTGCTCAGGCAACGTCGAAGGGCCGCACGCGAGACCGAGCAGGGCGCCGGCCAACGCCATGGGGTACAGAGACTGCTTCATCGTGAGGAACTCCGGGTACCACGGGGCGAAACGGCTCGTCGCGATAGCAAGGTGTGTGCCCTTTCGGGACAGTGAGCGAATTCAGCCGACTGGCGGGCACACCGTTAGGCGAAGTGTGACGCCAGAGACCCGATCTGCGCGGAAGGTGGACAGGCTCCGCACCAATCACTGTCAACGCGCCTGACGAACGCGGTACCCTGCGCGCCCCGTGGCCACTCTGCTCAAAGGCGCGACCGTCGTCGATCTCGAGCCTGCTTGCGTGGAGACCGCCGATCTCCGTGTCGAAGGTGACCGCATCGTCGAACGAGCCACGGCCCTCGAGCCGCGCGCAGGCGACGAGACGATCGATCTCCGCGGCAAGGTGCTCTTTCCCGGGCTGGTCTCGACGCACCACCAGTTCGCCTCGACGCTGCTGCGCGGAGCGCCGCGTGAGGGCAAGGGCTTCGCCGCCGAGCTGCGCGCCCGCGAACGCCTGAACGACGCCATCGACGGAGATCAGCTCGAGGCGGCGACCGAGGCCGGCGCGCTCGAGGGGCTGCTGGCCGGCGTCACCACCGTCTTCGGCGTGCACTCGTCGAGTCGCCAGGTGCGGGGCTCGTTGTCGCGCGTCGCGCACGGCCTCAACGCCGTCGGGCTGCGCGCGGTGCTCGGGTACCAGATGAGCGAGCGCCTCGGCGTGAGCGCGCGGGAAGAGGGCCTCGAAGAGAACGTGAGCTACCGCGCCAAGGCCCGCGGCCGGTTTCGCGGCGCCTTCGCGGTCGAGTCGCTGGGCGTGCTCTCGGACGAGGGGCTCACCGGCCTCAAAGAAGCGCACCAGCGCCACGGTGGCCTGTTGCTCGCCACGGTCGCCGAGGATCCCCTGGAAGAGGTGCACAGCCGCGAGCGCTTCGGCGCCACCGCTGCCGAGCGCTTCGTCGCGCACGGCCTCGTCGGCGGGAAGGTCCTCATCGCCCAGGGCGTGCACCTCACCTGGCCCGAGCTCTCGCAGCTGATCAACGAAGGCACCTGGCTCTCGCACGCCGCGCGCTCGAACATGGCCAGCCAGACCGGCGTGGCGACGCCTTCCAAGTTCGGCGTGCGCGGCTGCCTCGGCACCGACGTGATGCCGCTCGACGTCTTCGCCGAAGCGCAGGCTGCCGCGCTGCGCACCAGCGACTCGGGGCTGCCGATCGATCTCCTCCGCTTTCTCGCCAACGGGCACCGGCTCGCCAGCGAGGCCTTCGGGTTGACGGTGGGCCCGCTGCAACCGGGCGCGGTCGCCGATCTGCTGGTGCTCGACTACCACCCGCCCACGCCGCTCGACGCGCGCACGCTCTCGGCGCACGTGCAGTTCGGCCTCTCGGGCCGGGTCGTCGAGTCGGTGATGGTCGACGGGCTGTGGCGGCTGTGGAAGCGCAAGGCGCTCTCGCTCGACATGACCGAGGTCGCGCGCCGCTCGACCGAGGCCGGCCGCGCGCTGTGGGCCCAGCTGTAGTGGCGCGGCCCGCGCGGGCCCGCTACTGATGCCGTCATGTTGAGCCTCTTCGCCGCCCTCGCGCTCGCTGCCCAGCCCTCGGTGGGCGGCAAGGCGCCTGACTTCACGGTGAAGGACATCGACGGCGTCGAGCTGAAGCTCTCGAGCCTGGTCGAACGCGGCCCGGTGGTGGTCGCGTTCTTCCCCAAAGCCTTCACCCCTGGTTGAACGCGCGAGCTCACTGCGTACCGGGACCGGTATGCCGACATCCAGAAGCACGGCGGCGCGGTGATCGCGATCTCCACGGACAACGTGGAAACGCAGAAGAAGTTCCGTGACTCGCTCAAGGCGCCGTACCACTTCGTGGCCGACTCCGACGCCGCGGTGGTGAAGGCCTTCGACGTGAAGGTCTTCCTCTTCACGATCGCCAGGCGCGTCACCTTCGTCGTCGGCCCCGGCCTCGAGGTGCTCTCGGTGCAGGAAGGCAGCGACGCCATCGACCCGTCGGGCGCAGTGACCGCCTGCAGCCTCAAGCCGCCCGAGGCCTTGAAGTTCGTCACCGGCGGCGCGGATGGCGGCACACGCTGAGACTTGACGCCGCGGGGACGTGCGTGGTGTCTCGCGACCCCATGAACCTCAAAGCGTTGTCTCTCGGTGCGGTGCTCGGCTTCGTCGTCGCGGTGATCCCCTCGTGTGGCGCGCCCCCGTGCGGTCCGGCCAACTGTGCTGGCTGCTGCGACGCGAGCAACAAGTGCGTGCCCCCCGCCGCGACCGGCCCCAACGCCTGCGGCACCAAGGGCGTGGCGTGCGTGAACTGCGCGACGAACAACCAGACGTGCAACGCGGCCACCTCGGTGTGTGAGGGCTCCACGGGGACGGGCGGCGGCACGGGCACCGGCGGCGGCAGCGCGACCGGTGGCGGCTCGGCGACGGGCGGCGGCTCGGCGACCGGCGGCGGGACGGGCACGGGCGGCGGCAGCGCGACGGGCGGCGGCAACGGCGGCACCGCGTGTGACGTGCTCACGCAGCAGAGCTGCACCGCCGGCGAGTCATGCCTGTACGTCGACAACATGGGCAACGGCCGCTGCTTCGCCGGCGCGTGCGACGTGGTGTCGCAGAACTGCCCGACGGCGACCGACAAGTGCTCCTACGCCGGCCTGCAGGACGGCGGCGTGGCGCGCGCCTGTGCACCGGCGGGCCCGCAGGGTGATGGCGCCGCGTGCGGCCCGAGCGACAACTGCGGCAAGGGCCTGGTGTGCATCAACAGCGTCTGCCGCAAGTACTGCTACGACAACGCGACCTGCGGCGGCGGCAACAAGCTGTGCATCGGCCTCATTCAGATCGGCGGCACGCAGGAGATCCCCTCGACCTGCGTCACGCTCTCGGCCTGCGATCCGCTCACCCAGAACTGCCCGCAGGGCCAGGGCTGCTACCTGAGCAACAGCAGCGGCGCGGTGTGCGCCACGGCGGGCACGGTGGCGGCGAACGGCGCGTGCGGTCAGGGCGCCGGCCAGTGCGTGCCGGGCACCGTGTGTCTGCTCACCAGCCCCACCGCGGGCGCGTGCAAGTCGTTCTGCAACCGCGACGGCGGCATGCCCAACTGCGGCACCGGCCAGTGCGGCGGGCTGATCAACGCGGCTGACGGCGGCGTGCTCGACGTCGGCGCCTGCCAGTAACCCGCGAAAGCGCTCTCTTCGTCACGCCACGGGCCGGTCCTCTTCCTCGAGGGCCGGCCCGTCGTCTTTCAGCGCTGCGCCTGCGACAGCCCCAGCATCGGCATCGGCTCCGGCGTGGGCGTGGTGACGATCGGCCGCGGCGCGTGCATGCCGAAGCGGCTCTCTTCCTGAAGCGCCGCGCGCTGGGCCTCGGTGTAGTGGAGGAACGCGAACTTCGTCTCCGGCCGCGGCAGGCGCAGATCGCTGACCACGCCGACCCACGACAACACCTTGAGCACGTAGAAGCTGAGGTCGATCTCCCACCAGAACCAGCCCTGGTTGGCGGTGTTCTGGTGGTAGTGGTGGTTGTTGTGCCAGCCCTCGCCGCAGGTGATCAGCGCGAGCAGGAAGTTGTTCCGGCTGGTGTCGGTCGTCACGTACCGGCGCTTGCCGAAGATGTGTGAGAGCGAGTTGATGGTGAAGGTGCCGTGCCACAGGAACACGGTGGGGATGATGCCGCCCCACACCACCCACGGCAGGCCACCGATGGCGAACAGCACGCCGAGCCCCACCAGCGAGGGCACCACCCAGTACTCGTTGAGCCACACCAGCTCGGGGAAGCGGGCGAAGTCTTTGATCGCGCCGTAGTTGGTGGCGTCGTAGCGCTTCGAGAGGAACCAGCCGACGTGGCTCCACCAGAAGCCCTTGCGCACCGGCGAGTGGATGTCTTCGGGCTGATCGGAGTACCGGTGGTGGTGCCGGTGGTTCGCCGCCCACCACAGCGCGCCCTTCTGGGTGCTGGTCTGCGCGAGCACCGCGAGGAAGAACTGGAACACCCGGTTGGTCTTGAACGCGCGGTGCGAGAAGTAGCGGTGGTAGCCCGCCGTCACGCCGAACATGCGCACGTAGTACGAGACCAGCGCAAGCAGCGCCCACTCCCACTTGAAGCCGGTGACGAAGGCGAGCCCGACCAGCAGGTGCACCGCGAAGAAGGGAATGCTCTGAACGAGCGCGAGGCGGTCGAGTTTCGGGTCGTACTCAGCGGTTGATTCGGTCACGGGATTCCTCACGAAGAAAATTCGTAAGGCGATCAACGACGACCCGAGTCACCCGACTGTCATGCGGCCAAAGATTGGAGCCAGCCCTCGAACTCCGGCCGGCCGCGCAGCGAGCGGAGGTCGGGATCAGCGCGCGCTTCGGAGGCGTCGCGGAAGCCTGCCTGCGCGGCCAGGGTCAGCAGCCGCATTGCGTCGTCGGGCTTGTTCGCCAGCGCCCACGCGCACGCGGCGGTGTACGCCAGCGCGGGCTGCGGCGCTTCGTGGAAGGCGGCCTCGGCGGCCTTCGCGGCCTGCTCGTATTCCCTGCGCACGTAGTGCACGCGCTCGGCGGCCGAGAACGCGCGCGCCATCTGCACGTGGGGGAGGGCGCGCGCTTCAGCCTCACGCCCACCGCGGATCAGCGCGCCCGCGTACTCGTGGAGCAGCAGATCGTCGCTCGCGGTCTTCGCGGCCCGCTCCCACAGCGGAATGGCGCGGTGCTCGTCGCCCACCAGGCTGAAGCCGGCGGCGAGCGCGTGCGGCGGCACCTCGAGGCCCTGCACCTGGCTGAAGTGATCGAGCGCGCGGCGGCCGTTGCCTTCCTTCAGCGCGATCCACCCCAGCAGCACGTGCGCGCGGCTGCGCAGCAGCGACGGCGTCTGCGCGCTCTCCACCACGCCCTGGGCGATCGCCTGCGCCTCGGTCAACTTGCGCTCGCGGTACAGCGCCTCGGCGCGCTCGACGACCGCAGTGAGCGGGTGCGCGGCGTGACCTGCGGGCAGCTCGCCGCGCTGGTACGCGCTGATGTTGCCGAAGGTGCGCAGCAGCATGAAGCCGACCAGCATCGCGAGCAGCGGCTGCGCCGTCGCGAAGGCCCACACCATCACCACCCCGGCGAGCGCGATCGCGAGCACCTGCGCCAGCAGAAACCCCACGCGGCCGAACGCGCGCGTGAGCACCAGCGTGGTGATCACCCCGCCGTCGAGCCCGGTGATCGGCAGCAGGTTGAGAATGGTCCACGAGAGGTTGGCGAAGAAGAGGCCGGTGCCGAAGTAGCGCACCGCGTCCGGAAGACTGGCGCCCCCGGCCCACGCCACGCCGCCGGCGAAGACGCCCAGCGCGAGGCCCGCGGCCGGACCGGCGAGGGTGATCAGCACCTCCTGCCACCAGTCCATGTGCTCGACGCCTTCGACCATCGTACGGCCGCCGAGCCCGATGAGGTGGATCTGCGGCTTGCCGCCGAAGATCCGCGTGGCGACGGCGTGACCGAGCTCGTGCACCAGCACCGAGATCGTCACCAGCGAGGTCCACCCCAGCCACACGAGGACCGCGGTGCGATCGTGCGCGGGGTGGTCGGTGTTCGCGAGGATCTCGCGCGGCCAGCTGGTGGCGCCCAGCTTCCACCCCACGAAGCTCCACGCGATGAGCCCGCTGATCAGCAGGTGGCTCAGGTGGATCGTCACGGGCACGCCGGTGAAGCGAAAACGAATCACGATTCACTCTACGTACCACCCCGGTACAAGGAAGGCATGGCAGAGCCCTTCAAGAACCTCATCGGATCCCAGCAGGTCGACTGGCTCGCCACCCGGCTGCGCGGGGCGTGGTCGAAGTTCCCCGCCGACGACTTCCGCCGCGCCGCCAACGCAGGCCTCGGCGCGCTGGAGCTCAAGGCGCGCGCCCGCCACATCGCCGACGCGCTCGAGCAGACGCTGCCGACCGATCCCACGCGGGCCTTCACCGTGCTCATCGATCTGCTCACCGCGTCGGACGAGGCCGTGGGCTTCGGGCTGCTGCCGGTCAGCGAGTTCCTCGAGCGCCACGGCCCGCGCGACGTCGAGACCGCCCTGCGCGCGAACTACGAGCTGACCCAGCGCTTCACGAGCGAGTTCTGCCTCCGCCCGTTGATCCTCGAGGCGTGGGGGCCCACCTCGCGCGCGCTCTCGAAGTGGGTGCGCGACGAGAACCACCACGTGCGCCGGCTGGTGAGCGAAGGCACGCGGCCGCGGTTGCCCTGGGGCCGTCAGCTCGCACCGTTCATCGCCGACCCCTCGCCGGTGCTGCCGCTGCTCGAGCAGCTCAAAGACGACCCCAGCGAGTACGTGCGCCGCTCGGTCGCCAACAACCTCAACGACATCGCGAAGGATCACCCCGAGCTGGTGCGCGCGACGGCGAAGCGGTGGCTGGTGGGTGCCTCGAAAGAGCGCCGCAAGCTCGTCGAGCACGGGCTGCGCACGCTGCTCAAGCGGGGCGACGGCGCGGCGCTGGCGTTGATCGGCGCGGGCGACTCGAAGGCGGTCAAGGCGAAGGGCTCGCTGTCCCCCTCACGCGTGAAGCTGGGCGAGCGTGTCACCTTCCGCGCGACGCTCGAGAACACCGGGCGTCGTGAGCTCCACGCCGTCGTCGAGGCGCGGGTGCACTTCGTCAAGGTGCGCGGCACGTCGGTGAAGCCGTTCCGGCTCGGCCGGGTCGATCTCGCGCCGGGGCAGAAGGTCGAGCTCTCGAAGTCGATGGAGCTGCAGCACCGCTCGATCCGCCGCCTGTTCAGCGGGGTCCACGAGGTCGAGCTGCAGGTCAACGGCGCGCGCTCGCCGATGGGGCGCTTCAGGCTGGAGGTGTGAGTTGCGTCGATGCGCGCGTTGCCGCTACACGCGCTCGCCATGCTGCCCATCGGTCCCTACACCCTGAAGAACCGCTTCATCCTCGCGCCCATGGCCGGGGTGAGCGAGATGCCCTTCCGCGTGCTGGCGTTCGAGCAGGGCGCCGCGCTGTGCCCCACCGAGTTGATCAGCGCGCAGGGGTTGTTCCGCATCAACACCCGCACGCTGCGCTACCTCCGCTACGACAAGAACGTCGAGCAGCCGTACTCGCTGCAGCTCTTCGGTGGTGAGCCCGAGGTGATGGCGAAGGCCGCGGTGATCGCGAAGGAATACGGCGCGCAGATCATCGACATCAACATGGGCTGCCCGGTGAAGAAGGTCACCAAGACCGGCGCCGGCTCAGGGCTGCTGTGCGATCCCTCGCGCGCGGGCGAGATCGTCAAGCAGATCAAGGCCGCCACGGGCCTGCCGGTGACGGTGAAGATCCGCAGCGGGTGGGACGCGAACCAGAAGAACTTCCTGCAGATGGCCGACACCCTCGGGGAAGCTGGGTGCGCCGCGCTGGCGATGCACGCCCGCACCCGCGCGCAGGGCTACTCGGGCAAGGCCGACTGGTCGCTCATCGCGCAGCTCAAGAAGCACGTGGGCAACGCGTTCCCCATCATCGGCAACGGCGACGTGAAGACGGTCGACGACGCCACGCGCATGATCGAGACCACCGGCTGCGACTACGTGATGATCGGCCGCGGCGCGCTCGGCAATCCGTGGATCTTCCGCGAGCTGCTCGGCGGTCCCAAGCCGACCAACGAAGAGCGCTGCACGCTCGTGATGCGGCACTTCCGCTGGCACATGACCTTCTCGGCCGAGGCGCGCGTGCACCGCGAAGAGCTGCCGCCTGAGAAGCGCGCCGCGAAGGACGAGCTGCAGGGCGTGCACAGCTTCCGCAGCCACCTCGCGTGGTACGCGCACGGGCTCCACGGCGCCTCGGCGTTCCGCGCGGCGATCAACCACGCCGACACGAAGGAACAGGTCGAGGCCGCGCTCGAGAAGTTCTTCCTCGGCGCGAACCACGACGACAGCACGCCGCCCGAGAGCGAGCCCGAGCTCGACTACCGCACCGCGCTGGGCTGAACCTCTCGGGGTGACGCTCACCCGCCCGACGGCTCGCGCACCAGCCGCAGGAACGCCTTCAGCCCCGAGATGACCTCGCGGTTGTCGGTCAGCCGATCGAGCGCCTCGTCGAACTTCCGCGCCACGCTGTCGAGCCGGCGGTGCGCCTCGGTCACCCGCGCGATGGAGTCGGCCTTCAGCTCGCCCAACTCCCGCGTGAGCTCCTCGTTGGTGTGCCGCTGCGCCTCGAGCAGCTCGGTGTGGCGCTCGACGTCGCGCACCAGCTTCGCCACGTCGTCGCGCGGGTACTTCACCTCGTCGAGTACGTCGGTGAGCTGGCGGCGGAGGTAGCGGTAGTACTCGACGGCCGGCCGGAAGAGCGTGCTGAGCAGGAACAGCGCAGCGAAGGCGTTGCCCAGCGCTTCCCCCGAGAGCCACGAGCCGAGCGCCAAGAGCGCCGCCGAGACGAGGTGCAGCGCGATGGAGATGCGCAACATGCGGCGGGCGACGGATCGCGCCGAGGCCTCGTTGTCGGCCGACACCTCGAGCCCGCGCGCGCGGCTGCGGCTCATCTCGAACAGCACGTGCCGCGCCTGGAAGAAGAGGTTCCACGGCAACACCACGACCACCACCAGCCACGCCAGGCAGGCGGCGCCGAGGCCCACCGTCGCCAACAGCGCGAGCGGCAGCTTCAGCACCAGCACGCCGAGGATCCCCGCCATGAGCAGCGCGCCACCGACGAACGAGAAGAGTCTGGCCATGCGCGCACTGGAGCGCGTTCGCCCGGGGCGAGGGTGGAACGAATCGTCACGCGATCGACTCCGCGGGGTGAGCGATCAGCTCCGGCGCGGCTCGAGGCGGCAGATGCCCGAGCGGAACGCGGGGAAGCCGCTGATGGGGTCTCGCTGTTCGGTTGCGATCAACCGGTTCGGATTCGCTTGATCCCACCCGGCAGGCATCACCACCGACTCGGGGTGCACGTCGTCGGTCACCACCGCACGAATCGAGATGCGGCCCACTGGCGACACCACGTCGATGGTGGCCCCGTGTGTGATGCCCGCGGCCTTCGCGGCATCGGGGTGCACCAGGAGCTCGGGCTCACGGAGCCGCGCGCGCACGCTCGGACTCTGCGCGAACTGCGAGTTGATGCGCGCGCGTGGCCGCGGCCCGGTGACGAGGCGCAGCGGGAACTCGGGCGTCGGCTGCGAGGGCGGGGGCGCCCACACCGGCAACGGCTCCACGCCCACCTCCTGCAACACGGTGCTGAGGAACTCGGCCTTGCCGGTCGGCGTACCGAAGTCGGGCTGCGCGTCGGGGCGCGGCTTCGGCTGCAGCGTGTCGTCCTTCATCCAGTCCACCCGGGGCGCGCGCATTGCCTCGGCGAAGGTCTTCCACGGGAACCACTCGCCCAGCCCGCACGCGTGCGCGAGGCCGGTGAGGATGTCGAAGTCGGGCTTCGACGCGCCTTGCACCGGCACCAGGCCCTTCGCCGCGACCTCGCTGTCGTCGGCGTCGACGTCGGGTGACTCGGCGAACGTCGCGGCCGGCAGCACCACGTCGCTCTTCTGCGCCGACGCGCTGAAGAAGGGGTCGACCGTCACCAGCAGGTCGAGCTTGTCGGCGGCGGTCTCGAGCTCCTGCGTGCCCGACGCGGTGGTGAGCGCGTTGCTGCCCCACAACACCAGCGCGCGCACGGGGTAGGGCGTGTCGCGGAGGATCGCGTCGGCCAGCAGCTCCCCCTGCGCCTCGCGGTTGTAGCGATCGAACAGCGGGAACTTTGCGTGGCCGACGTTGGGCTCGGTCAGCTCTGGCGGCGCGGGGGCCGGCGTGCGCATGCGGTACAGCGCAGGGAGCGGCTCTTCGAGAAAGCGAGGCCCGTTCGGCGTCACCAGCGCGCGCGGGTCGGCGCCATCGAAGCGGCCGCACAGCACCTCGAGCGACGAGATGGCGCGGACCGTCTGCACGCCGCTGACGTGGTGCTCCACGCCGAGCCCCTGCCAGATGCCCATCGGTGAACCCTCGACGAGCAGGTCTGCCACGCGCGAGAGCTGGGCCTGTGAGACGGTCGTCAGCTCCTCGACGCGGGCCGGTGGGTACTGCGACGCGAGCGCGGCCAGCTCGTCGAGGCCGTGGGTCTTCGCGCGCAGCGCTTCGGTGACGGGCCGCTTCTGCAGCACGAGGTGAATGAGCCCTAGCGCGAGCGCGCCATCGGTGCCGGGGCGAATGCGCAGATGCACCGTCGCCTCTTTCGCCAGCGTGGTGCGCACGGGGTCGATGACGATCAACGCGCCGGTGGTGGCCTTGCCCGCGACGAGGTGCGCGAAGGGCGGGGCGGTTACCGGAGGGTTCGCGCCCCACACCACCAGCGTCTTCACGCGCCGCAGCTCGGGCGAATACTTGGTGCCCACCGTCAGCGCCTGGCCCATGCGCAGGCTCGCCTCGCACAGGCTCGAGACGGTGGCGACGTTGGGGCTGCCGAAGGCGCGCGCGAAGCGATGGAGGAAGTTGACGAACGGGTGCCGCACGAAGGGCCAGCCAGTCTGAATCGCCAGCGCGCGCGCGCCGTGCTGCGCCTTCATCGCGGCGAGCCTGGTGGCGATGAAGCTGAACGCCTCTTCCCAGCTCACCTCGTGGAAAGCGTCGCCCCGGCGGATCATCGGGTGCTGCACGCGCTCGTTGCTGTGCACCAGCTCGCGCAGCGCGAAGCCGTGCTCACAGACGAAGCCGCGGGTGCGAGCGCCCAGCGCGCCCTCGACCTTCACCAGCCGGCCGTCTTCCACCACACACTCGATGCCGCAGCGCATGAGGCAGAAGCGGCAGGTGCCGGTGGTGCGCTCGGTGCGGTGCTGGGTCTTGCCGAAGAGCGCGAGGCCCGCGACTCCGACGCCCGCGGCTCCGAGCGGCGCGGCCTTCATCAGATCGCGGCGCGTCCACTTCTTGCGCACGACGTGTCGAAGCGGCTCACGGATCATGGCAGCGGCTCGATGATGATCGCCTGCGCCGTCTCCGGGCAGGCTTCCTGACACAGCCCGCAGCCGACACACGCCTCGGCGTGGAACAGCGGCGCCTTCTGCGGCCCGACCACCTCGACCGCGCGATCGGGGTACGGGCACACCTGGTAGCAGAGCCGGCAGATGCCGTGACCGGTCCACGGCAGGCACGCCGCGCGGTTCAGCTTCGGCACGCCCATGCGGACCTCTTTGGCCACCACGTCGACGTCGGCCTTCAGCGGCACCAGCGCGTCGGTGGGGCAGACCTGCGTGCACTTCATGCACAGCACGCACGCGCGGTCGTCGAGCTCGAGGAACGGCGTCGCGGTGTCGAGCGAGAACACGCCGGGGAACTGAATCACCTTGGTGGGGCACACCTCGGCGCAGCGGAAGCACCCGATGCACGCCTGCTCGAAGGCACCGCGGGGCAGCGCGCCGGGAGGGCGGATCTTCTTCACCGGCGCCGCGCGCGTCTTCTTCGGCACCACCGCCAGCGCGACGGCCGCGGCGATCGCCCCGATGATGCCGCGTCGGTTCACGAGTCACCCCGCTTCACGCCCAGCGGCACGATCTTGAAGCTCAGCGCCTTCGTCGGGCACGAGGCGACACACTTCCCGCATCGCTCGCAGCCGCTGTCCAGGGTGTTGGTCATCGGCGACTGGCCGAGGTTGCAGATCACGTCGCACACCGTGCAGTCGGTGCACTTCGAGCGATCGTTCACCACCTTGATCGGCGACGCGCTGCCCAGCACCGAGAACATCGCGCCGCCCGGGCACAACGAGCGACAGAAGCCCGCGCGCGAGACGAAGGTGTCGAAGAGGAAGGCGGTGAGCACCAGGAGGCTGCCCGCGCCGAGCGAGCCGTAGAACACCGCGCGGAACGCTTCACGACCGATGACGGCCGGCGGGTACACCAGCGGCACCAACTGCACGCCGAGCACGCTCCCGACGATCAACACACCCACCAGCACCACCCGCGACGTCACCCGCGGCAGCTTCACGTCAGCGGTAGGAAGGCCCAGCCGCGACAGCAGCCAGCGCGCCGCGTTGGCCGTCGCCAGCACCGGCAGGTAGGGACACGCCCAGCCGCAGAAGAAGCGGCCGAAGACGACCACCAGCACCACACCGGGGAGGACAGTCCACACCAGGTTCCAGTTCGCGCCGCGGAACAACGCCGTCGCCAGCGCCTCCAGCGGGTCGACCAACTCGAAGAAACCCACCCACACCGACGTGGGCGCACCCAGGAACGGCGGCGGCGTGGCAGGGAGGAACCGGGAGACGGTGCTCCAGCGCGTACCCGCCGCGAGCCCCGCGCCCTCGACCTCCAGCGCTCTCAAGTGCCACAGCGGCAGGCCGACGGTCAGCAGCACCGAGAAGCTCAAGAAGAGCTTCCGCACGAGCTGGTACCGCTTGCCATGGCGCAGCGTGATGTCGAACGGCTGGAGGACGCGCTTCACGAGAGGAGCGAAGAACGACTGCGAACGCAGTGCCACCCCGGAATCGATGAAGCGCTGCGCAAATCCTGCGGTGGTTACTTGCCGTGGCCGAGACGCTCGCGGCGCTTCGACTCAGGGCGGCGGCCGCGCGTGTCGGCGGGCTTGGCGAGCCATTCCATCTCGCGCTGCAGCTCGAGCCAGCTCTCGAAGCGGATCTCGTCGAGCGTGCCGTCTTCGAGCGCCGCCTTCACCGCGCAGCCGGGCTCGGCCTGGTGCCGGCAATCGCGGAACTTGCAGCCGGTGGCGAGGGCCTCGATGTCGTCGAAGGTCTTCGCGAGGCCTCCTTCGGCGGCCCACATCTGCACCTCGCGCAGGCCGGGCGTGTCGATGACCGCGCCACCGGTGGGGAGAATCAGCAGCTCGCGGGTGGTGGTGGTGTGCCGGCCGCGGCCGTCGTCGCGCACGCTGCCGGTCATCAAGGTGGTGCCGGCGAGCTGGTTGACGAGGGTCGACTTGCCGACGCCCGACGAGCCGAGCACCACCACCGTCTTGCCCGCGCCCACCATTCCTCGGAGCGGGTCGAGCCCGGCGCCCGTCAGCGCGCTCACCGGGTGCACCGCGGCGCCACGGGTGATGCCGTTCACTTCAGCGAGGAGCTCCGGCAAGTCCTCGCACAGGTCCATCTTGTTGAGCACCACCACCGGCGTGGCGCGGCTCTCCCACGCCAGCGTCATCAACCGCTCGAGGCGGCGCAGGCTGAAGTCGCGACCGAGGCCCATCACCACCAGCACGGTGTCGACGTTGGTGGCCAGCACCTGCGCGACCGCGTTGCCGCCCGCCACCTTGCGTACGAAGGCCGAGCGTCGCGGCAGCACCGCCTGCACCAGCGCCTCGCCCGTCTCGGGAATGCGCGCCGCGACCCAGTCACCGACCGCGGGCAGCTCGTCCGTCGAGTCGGCTTTGTGGATCATTCGCCCGCCGGTGCGCGCCCAGTGCTCGCCGCGATGCGAGAGCACCTTCAGTTGCTTGCGGTAGACGAGGATGACGCGCGCGGGCTCGAGGCCCTTCGCGGCGTACGGCTCCATCGCTTTGGCGAAGTCGGGACCCCAGCCCTGCTGTTCTTTCCAGTCACTCAAGCGAGCAGGGAGACGGGCATGCGTCGCTCACACTGACGGGTAGCTGGTGGTGAAGGCGTTCTTCTCGACGTCCCACACCTTGAGCGAGAAGCAGTACGCGATCTCCTTCGGCGAGAGCGACGTCTTGCCGGGGTTCTGCAGCTCGGGGATGCCGGCCATCGCCTCGGGCAACCGGTAGAAGGGGATGGTCGCGTTGAGGTGGTGCACGTGGTGGAAGCCGATGTTGGCCGTGAAGAAGTTCATGATCGGCCCCATCACCATGTAGCTCGACGACTCGGTGGCGGCCTTCACGAAGGTCCAGTCCTGCCGGCTCATGATGTGCGCGTCGCCGAAGGTGTGCTGCGCATAGAAGAGGTAGGCGCCCGACATGCCCGCGATCCACATGGGGATCAGCCAGCCGAAGATCCACAGATCCGCGCGGCCGAAGTACGCCAGCGTCGCGCCGCCGCCGTAGACGAAGAGCAGCGAGAGGGCTCCGCTCCAGTGCTTCTTCGGCTGACGCAGCACCGGGCTCACGCACATGCCCAGGCCGAAGATGGTGAAGACCGCGAAGAAGACGTTCAGGGGGCTGCGCACCAGCTTGTAGGCGAAGCGCTGCTTCGGGCTCATCGCCTTCCACATGCCGGCGGTGACGATGGGGTAGCTGCCGATGTGCGAGCCGACCATCTTCGAGGTGTTGGCGTGGTGGTAGTCGTGCGTTTCTTTCCACACGCTCGCCGGCGACGTGATGCTGAAGCCGAAGAACCAGAAGATCGCTTCGGCCACCTTCGACTGCCGGAGGATCGCCCCGTGCTGGAAGTCGTGGAACAGGCAGAACACGCGCACGATTGTGAGGCCTTCGACGATCGCGAACGCCAGCCGCAGCGGCCACCACGGCGACATCGTCGCGCCCACCGTCAACGCCGCGAGCAGCGCCAGGCTGGAGAGGGTCGCGAACCAGCTCTTCGAACGATCCTCGGCGGTGTACGCGCGCGAGGCGATGAGCAGGTCCTTCTCGGTGCGGGGGCCGGGGCTGGGAAGTACTTCCGCGGTGGCAGTCGTCATAGGCGCGACGGCTGCTAGCACAACCCGGTGATCGCGCCCAAGCCCCCGAAAACGCGCAGAAACTGCACGAATTCAGGGGCCTTACGGGCTTCGATTACTGCACGTTGTCCCAGATGTAGCCCTCGGCATCGAGGGCGTGATCGGCGAGCGACTTGATGAACTCGTCGTCGTTGTCATCGATCTTCGCGAGGTGTGAGCGCACGCGGCGGCGGACCTGGCCGGTGAGCACCTCGAGGATCTCCAGCTCCTTGGTGACCGACGCCGCGCCCTTCTCGGTGACCGCGGTGGACACGCGCGACATCGTGCAGGCGAGCACGAAGAGGTCGATCATCATGTCCGCGAGGCGACGGCTGGCGAACTGCTTGCCGATGATGTTCTTGCCGTGCTTGCGCAGCAGCCGGTCGACGGCCAGCGCGAGGTCGGCGGTCAGCTCCTCGAACACCGCCTGCTGCTTCTGCACCGCGGGGTGGAGCTTGGTGAAGGTGGCCTTCTCGCGCTTCACGTAGGTGGTCGAGAGCGACGCGCGGCGCCGGGCGTAGTCGGAGATCACGCCGAAGCCCTTGATGGGGTTGTCGAAGATGCCCTTGAGCGAGGCCGAGAGCTCCTTCAACTGGCCGCCGACCTCGTTCATCGCCGTCAGCGCGATGAAGAGCCGCAGGATGTCGTTGGTGCCCTCGAAGATGCGGTTGATGCGGGCGTCACGCAGCGCGCGCTCGTAGGGGAACTCGCGCATGAAGCCATTGCCGCCGGCGATCTGCAGCGCCTCGTCGATGGTGCGCCACATCGCCTCCGAGCCGAACACCTTGGTGATGGCCGCCTCGACCGCGTACTCCTCGTGGCCGCTGTCGATGAAGTGGTTGACCATGTTCACCGCGGACTCGGCGGCGTAGCAGTCGACCACCATGTGACCGAGCTTCTGCTTGATGAGGCCGTACTCGGCGATGGGCTTGCCGAACTGCACGCGCTCCTTGGCCTGCCTGGTAGCCAGCGAGATCATCTTCTTCATCGCGCCGACCGCGCCGCCACCCAGGCCCGTGCGGCCCGAGTTGAGGATCTTCATCGCCACCTTGAAGCCCTTGCCGACCTCGCCCAGCACGTGGCTCTTCGGCACGCGCACGTTCTCGAGGATGACGGTGGTGGTGTTCGACGCGCGCAGGCCCATCTTGTCTTCGTGCGGACCGGTGCTGACGCCCGCCATGTCGCGCGTGACGATGAAGGCGGTGATGTTGCTGCGCTCGGCCTGGCCGCCGGTCTTGGCGAACACCGTGTAGAACTGGGCGATCCCGCCGTTGGTGATCCACAGCTTGTTGCCGTTGAGCACCCAGTCGTCGCCGTCCTGCACCGCGGTGGTCTTGATGCTGGCGGCGTCGGAACCGGCGCCCGGCTCGGTGAGACAGAAGGCGGCGATCATCTCGCCGGTCGCCAGCTTCGGGCAGAACTTCGCCTTCTGCTCGTCGGTGCCGAACAGCAGCAGCCCGCGCATGCCGATCGACGAGTGCGCGCCGACGGTGACCGCCACCGAGCCGTCGTGCCGCGCGAGCTCCTGCAGGGTGCGCGAATAGGCGGTGGTCGAGAGCCCCATGCCGCCGTGCTCTTCACCGATGAGCAGCGAGAAGAGGCCGAACTGCTTCATCTCTTCGATGAAGGACGCGGGCATCTCGCCCTTGGCGTCCCACTCACGGAAGTCCTTCTCGTGCGGCTTGAGGAGCTGCTCGATCGAGGAGCGGATGTTCTTGAACACCTCCTGATCGCTGTCCTTCATCTTCGGGTAGGGGAGGATCTGCTCTTCCTCGATGGAACCGAAGCAGAGCTGCGACATGAAGGACGGGCGGTCGTTGGCCATGGCGCGCGGAAGGTAACGCAGCGCGACACGCGTCGCATCACGAAGCGAAGATCAGATCGTCCGCAGCACGTCGTCAGCGAACCCATCGCCCCGAACGAACGCGACGCGCAGCTGCTCGAGGCCCTCGAAGGCGATGTCCTGCCCGCTGGCCGCCATCGCGTCGCGCCACAGCGTCTTCTCTCGCGGGGTCAGCTTGCCGTCGATGATGCACGCCACCGCGAGCAGCTGCAGCGACAGCTTTCGCTCCGCCGACTCGAGGGTCTTCAGGTTCGACAGGAACAGCCCCACGTCATCGAGCTCGTTCTTGCCCGTGTCGCCGCTGCGCCGCGAGACGGTGGCCAGCAGGCGCACGAGGTTGGGGTGGAGATCCTGCGTGCGCACGATCGCGCTCGCCACCGCGCGCACTGCCGAGAGCCGGCCCTGCGCCGACAGCTCAGGCGCGTCGTCGAACACCACCTTCACCAGTTCTTCGACCGCGCTCGGGCCCATGGCGCGAATGCGCGCTTCCTTGAGCACCATCCACGTGACGATGCCGTTCCACATCGCGGTCACCGGCAGCGAGACGAAGGGCAGGTAGCGCAGCGCGCCGCGCACCAGCACGCGGCCCAGCACCCGCCGCACCAGCAGCTTGGCGACGAAGTTGGTGACGCCGACCTTCGCCTTGTACGCGAGCGAGATCAGCACCAGCCGCCACTTCTGCGCTTCCCGATGCGGGTTGACGCCGACGTTCAGGTCGACCGGGTTGGGCAGCTCGAGCGCCGCGCGGGCGAGGGCATCGATCAACGCGTCGTCGCTGCTCTCGCGATCGCGGCCGAACAGCTCGAGCCCCGCGACGCGCGCCAGCTCGTGCACCGAGCGCAGGGTGTCCCAGTAGATGAAGGCGATCTCGGCGATCGACGCGACGATCGTCACCAGCCCCAGCACGGTCCAGTACGTGACGAGCTCGTTGGGCCACCGCGTGTCGGCGTACACCTCGGTCGCCGCGCACACGCCACCCGAGAGCGCCCCGGCGATCGCCGCGCGCGTGATGGCGCCGAACTGCACCCGTCGCAGCGCCGCGCGTTCCTGCGGGTTGAGCACGTGGAGCGCGTCGCCCGACTCGACCGCCTTCACCTTGTTCGAGCGCCGAGCGAAGTAGCTGCGCCCGACGCGGGCCATCAGCGGCGGCTTCTCGGTCACGGGGCGCGCATCCTCCGCACCTGCAACACGATGATGCCGACCGCCGCCAGCCCGAAGAGCACCGGCGAGACGTTCGAGGCCGTCACCCACGCGGCGTCTTCCATGATCGGCTTCGCGGTGCCGGCCAGGTATTCCTTCGTCGTGCCGACGTGCTTGTACTGATCGAGCGTGATGAAGAGGAAGAAGCCGAAGCCCAACAGCTCGGCGACGAAGGCCATCACCGCGAGGCCCAGCTTGTCGACGTGAATCAGCGCGGCCACCGCCAGCCCGCCGATCGCGCCCCACAACACGCACACGAAGACGAAGACCGCGAAGAGCGGCACCAGCGGCAGGTGCGAGGTGTCCATCGCGTAGAAGAACATCCAGTCGGTGCGGAAGAAGAAGTGCCAGCCGACCGACAGCGCGTACACCAGGCCCCACGCCGCCGAGAGCTGCGCCACGCGCCACACCTCGTCGATGCCCTTCGTGCGGATCAGCTTGAGCGAGATCAACGCGAGGATCCCACCGGCGAAGAGCGTGGTGGGCGGGTCGATCAGCACGGTGGCGAGGGTCATGCGGCGGACTTCTGCTCTGCCTCCGGCGGGGGCGTCAATCGCCGCGTCGTCGCCACTTCACGGAAGTAGTCGCAGGCCGCGGTCCATTGGCGCTCCATGGTTTTGCGATCGACCCGATACAGCCCGAAGCGCGGCCCCCACGCCTCGAGCCACTCGAAGTTGTCCATCAGCGACCAGTGCAGGTAGCTCTTCACGTCGACGCCGTCGGCGCGCGCGAGGAGCAGCTCCTTCCAGTGCTCGTACAGGTAGCGAGGCCGCCGCAGCCCGGTGCGATCGTCGAGGCCGTTCTCGGTGATCCACACCGGCCGCTCGTAGCGCTTCAACTGCCGGAGGATCTGCCCGAAGCCCTCCGGGTACCACTCCCAGCCGATGTCGGTCAGCTTGCGCTCGTGCTTGTCGAGGAACTCGAAGTGCACGAACGGCGCCTTGCTCACGAACTTGAGGTGGGCGCGCGTGTAGTAGTTGAGGCCGGTGAACTCGGTCGACTTCGCCGCGCCGTCGATGACCGCCTTGCCCGCGGTGAAACCCGGCATCTGCAGCCGCAGCACGCCGGTGCTCAACGCCTCGAGGAAGGCGTGGTTGTAGTTGCCCTCGGCCAGGCGGGTGAGCGCTTGATCGAGCGGGTGCCACCTGCGTGAGGGCGCGAAGAGCAGCATGTTCTGCGCGATGCCGATCTCGGTCGGGCCACAGCGCTCGAGGATCGCCTGTCGCGCGATGACGTGCGCGCGCACCAGGTTGGCCATCGCCGCGAACGCCTTGCGTCCGTCTGACAGCCCGGGGGGCATCGCGCCGGCGAGGTAGCCGCCGAGCAACAATACGTTCGGCTCGTTGAGCGTGGTGACCGAGACGTTCAGGCCCTGCAGCAGCTCGGCGCACTTCTTCGCGAAGCGTTCCCACGCCACCAGCGACGACGGCTCGTGCCACGGCGTCTCGACGTGAAACCACTTCGGGTGCGTGAAGTGGAGCAGGGTGACGACCGGCTTGATGCCCGCCTTCACCAGCGCCTCGAGCCGCGCGCGGTACCCGTTCCACGCGGCGTCGTCCCAATGGCCGCGGCGCGGCTCGACGCGCGCCCACTCGATGCTCAGCCGGTAAGCCGTCGCGCCCAGCCGGTTGATCAACGGCACGTCGTCGAAGAAGCGGTCCCAGTGCTCGACCGAGTTGCCACAGCGCGCGTCGGCTTCCTTGCACTTGCCGGCCCGTTCCCAGTCCGACCAGTCGTTCTCGATGCCGCCTTCGACCTGGTAGGCCGAGGTCGCGACGCCGAACGTGAAGTCCGGAGGGAAGACGAGCGGCTCGTTCACTTCGACATCACCCGCAGCACGCGCATCGCCGCGCAGGCCGCGCCGTAGCCGTTGTCGATGTTCAGCGTGACGATGCCCGGCGCGCAGCTCGCGAGGATCGAGTTGAGCGCAGTGTGCCCTCCCGTCGCCACGCCGTAACCGGTCGAGGTCGGCACGCCGATGATCACCCCGCCGAACAACCCGCCCACCACCGTGGGGAGCGCCGCGTCCATCCCGGCCACCACGATCGCGATGGAGTGCTTGCGGATCTCCTCGACCTTGTCGAGCAGGCGCCACAGGCCGGCCACGCCCACGTCGACGATCAGGCTGCTGGGAATGCCCTGCCAGCTCAGCGTGCGCTGGATCTCGCGGGTGACGTGCGCGTCGGAGGTGCCGGCGGCGATGACCGCGATCTTCGCCTCGCCCACCAGCGGCTTCGGCTGCCCGAAGTACGCCGTGCGCGAGAAGGGCTCGTAGTCGAGCTCGTCGCGATCGCGCGCCGAGAGCCCCTCGAGCTGGGCCGCCGACAGTCGCGTGAGCAGAAATCGGGCTTGCTGCTCACGGGCCTTCGCGAGGATCTCGGTGAGGTGTTCGACCGTCTTCCCCTGACAGAGGATCGCCTCGTCGAAGCCGATGCGTTCCCCGCGCTGAAAATCGAGCGTCACTTCCGACATGGTGGCCCGCGAATATCACTGCGCGACGATCAACGACTGGCCCTTCTGCAGCGCGTCGGAGGTCAGCGAGTTCCACTTCTTCAGGTCGTCCATCGAGCAGCCGTACTTCTGCGAGATCTTCCACAGCGTGTCGCCGGAACCGACGGTGTGTTTGGTGCCCGCGCTGGTCTTCGACGCGGTGACGGTCGGCGCCGGCGCCCCGGTGGGCGAGAGGTCGGCCGCGTCACCCGGCCACACGGTGATCGCCGCGCCGACCTTGAGGCCTTTGGGCGAGCCGAGCTGCGGGTTCCATTCCTTCAGGTCGGCCACGTGGACGTCGAAGCGCCGCGCGATGCTCCACAACGAGTCGCCGCGCCCGATGCCGTAGGTGACCTTCTTCTTGCCGTCGACGGTGGCGATGGAGATCGACCCGCCGAGCGCGACCTTGCCGGCAGGCCCGGACGGCGTGGTCTGTGTGCCCGCGGGGACCTCTTCGTCGGGGCGCATCGCCGAGATGCCCGAGCGCCGCGCCCGCACCACCTGCCGCTCGATCGCCGAGTCGACCTTGCCTGACTTGAGCGCCTGCGCGCTCGGCACCGGCACCACGAGGTCGCTGTTGAGCTTGAGGGCCTTCGCGCTCTTGAGCTGGTTCATGCGCAGAATGGCTTCCTGCGCCGAGTGGTACTGCAGGGCGATCTTCGAGAGCGTGTCGCCCTTCTGCACGCGGTGGATCTTGAAGTGCAACCGCTCGGACGGGGCGTACTTCGCGAAGTTGGCGACGAAGGTGTCCTTGCGGCCCTTCGGCAGGCGCAGCCGGTACGGCTCGGACTCGGTGGCGGGTGGGGTGCACCAGCGCTTGAGCTCGGGGTTGAACTCCTGGATCTGCTCGAGCGAGGCGCCCGACGCCTGGGCGATCACCTCGAGGTCCACCGAGTCGGTGAGCGCCACCTCGTCGTACTCGAAGGGCGACTCGGGCTCGAACTCGTCGGCGGTGAAGCCGAACGCCTCGGGGTGCTTGGCGACCAACGCGCAGGCGATCAACTTCGGCACGTAGTGCTTGGTCTCGCGCGCGAAGCCCTTCTTCTCCGACAGCTCCCAGAAGGACGTCGTACCGTAGGTGTCGACCATGCGGCGCACGCGGCCACCGCCGGTGTTGTAGCCGGCCCACGCGAGGTACCAGTGCCCGAGGTTGTTGTAGAGCTGCGAGAGGTAGTCGGCGGCCGCGTTGGTGGCCTTGATCGGATCGCGGCGCTCGTCGACCCAGAAGTCGTCGCGCAGTTTGAACATCTTGGCGGTGCCCGCGATGAACTGCCACGGCCCGACGGCGCGCGCCCATGACTTCGCCTGCGTGTTGAAGCCGCTCTCGATCATCGAGAGGTACACCGTGTCTCGCGGCAACCCCTTGGCCTCGAGCAGCGGCTGCATCAGCGGGATGTAGCGGGCGCTGCGCGACATCCACCGGCGGAACCACTTGCGACCGCCGCCCTGGAAGAAGTGGATGTACTGCGCGACGAGCGGCTGCATCTCCACGGGGATGTCGTAGCGATCCTTCACCTTGCTGACGTCGAAGCTCTCGACGTCGGTGACCAGCTCGAGCTCGAACGGCAGCTCCTCGCCCGACAACTCCGCGGCATCGAGCGCATTCTCGAGTCGATCCCGGGTGAGCGTCGCGTAGCCGAGCTGCCCGAGCGTGGCGCGAATCGACGCGCCTGACTTCGCCTTCGGGTCGATCGCCACTTCTTCGAGCGCCCGCATCGCCTCGAGCTCGCCGTCGTCGTCCTCGTCGTCTTCGGCGCGTGCGGCCGGAACCACGGGGAGCGGCTCGGCGACCACGATCCCTGCGTCGGCGGCCTCGCCTCCGTCACCGGCGTCGGTCGCGTCCGCGGCGGGCGCCTGTGCGAGCAACACCATCCCCGGCGGGGGCGGAGGCATCGGCACATCGACACCAGCGAGCGTGAGAACGACGAGAGCGGTCAGCATCGGGCGAACATCGAGTTAAGGGTCGGTCTCCTGAGCGGTCAAACAACCGTCCAGAGAAAGGCCTTCCCTCATTCGCGTCTGCGGATCGAGGGAAAGCGTGCTCACGGCAGCAGCACCGCGAGTACCGACACGGCGACCCCGACCAGCACTCCGTCGCGAACGATGGTGGCCGCCACGCGCCGACTCGCCTCGGCGAACGCCGCCTCGACCTTGGTCGTCGTGAAGTCTTCGTGCTCGAACGAGCCCGTGGCCGCGTGCGCGACGCAGGTGTTGCGACGCACCTGGAGCCCGCTGATCGCTGCCGCCGCCGCGGGGAGCCCGATCGCCAGCCGCCAGGTCCAGCTCGCCCCCAGCACCACCGCGCCGACGAGCGCGCCCAGAGAGATGAGGCCAAACACCGCCGACACGGCCGCCCGACGACGACGCCCCGGACCGCTGATGTTGGCTCGACACGCTGCGCCTTCGACGACTGCACTCATGCGCCCGGACTCTGCCACGGTCTCTGCGTCGCTCGCCCGTCTCGCGCCGTAGACCTCCCCGTCGGGGCGGATCGAGTGATTGCGACGGCTTGCACCGGCACACCGACTGCTCAGCGCGGGCGCCTCACTCGCACCCCGAGGTCTTGCCCCATGCGCTCCTTCTGGCTCCTGCCCCTGTTGTCTGTCGTCGTCTTCTCCTGCAGTCCGCCGCCGCCTCCTGGCGTTCCGGACCCCGATCCACTCGAGCCCACGCCTGTCATTCCGGAAGACGCGGGCGTCATCGATGCGGGAGTCGTAGTGGTTCACGACTCGGGCGTTCCAGAGGTCGACGCGGGCGTGCCGGTGGTTGATGCGGGCGTGCCGGTCGTGGACGCGGGCGTGCCGGAGGTCGATGCAGGCGTGCCGGTGGTGGACGCGGGCGTGCCGGTGGTGGATGCGGGCGTACCGGTGGTGGATGCGGGCGTGCCGGTGGTGGATGCGGGCGTGCCGGTGGTGGATGCGGGCATGCCGGTCGTGGACGCGGGCGTCCCGGTGGTCGACGCGGGCGTCCCGGTCTGCATGTGCTCGAGCGCGCAGTACTGCGTGGCGAACCAGTGTGTCGCCGACACGCGCCCTCCGCGCGTGATGGTCACGGCGAGCGCGGGCCAGACGGCGACCACGCTGCGCGTCTCGGGGACGGCAGCCGACGACGAGACGGCCATCGCCACGCTCGAGGTGCGGATCAACGGAGGCAGCCCGGTGCTGGTGCCCGTTCAGGGCGGGCTCTTCGATGCACAGCTGGCGGTGAGCGGCCCGCGTGCAGAGTTCACCGTCGTCGCCACCGCGCGCGATCTCGCCGGCAACACGGCGTCGGCGCAGACCACCTTCGACGCGCAGCCGCCGTCGATCGATCTCGGCTCGGCGCTCAACGGTTCGTGTTCGGTGATGGGCTGCACGGGCGCGGTCATCGACGCGAACACCACCTCGTTCTCCATCGCGGCGACCATCACCGAGGGGCTCGGGCTCGCGTCGTCGCACCCGGTGCAGATCCGCGTGCTCAACGGCTCCACCGCGCTCGTCCCGTGGACTGACCTCGTTCTGCAGTCGAACGGCACGTGGGCGTGGACCTGGTCCAGCCTCCCGCTGCTCGACTTCACCCAGCTCACGCTCGAGGTCGGCGCGACCGACGCCGCCGGAAATCGCGGCACCAAGACGCTGACGGTGATCTTCGACCGCGTGCGCCCGACGGCGTCGTTCACGTCGCACCAGAACGCGGTGTGCTCGGCCACGGCGTGCACGGGGGCGATCGCCAACGCAGCGTCGACGTCGCTCGTGCTGGCTGGCTCGACCTCGTCGGACGCGACCTTGAGCCTGCGGGTGCTCGACGGCGCGTCGGTGGCGCTGCCGGCGGTGAACGTTCCGCAGATCGGCGGCCAGTGGACCTTCAGTTGGTCGACGCTCCCCGACGCCGATGGTCGCTTCTACGCCGTGGACCTCACCGCGACCGACGTCGTCCGCAACACGAGCAGCGCGACGCTGACGGTGCTCGTCGATCGCGTGTCGCCGGCCTTGCTCATCACCTCCCCGCGGCTGGGCGCGCTCGTCGCCACCGCGCAGCTGGGCGTCACGGCCACCTCGACCGACGGGCTCGGCGTCAAGCTCGTGGAGGCGGCGCCCTCCGCCACCGGGCCGTTCACCGCGAGCACGCGGAACGGAGCGGGTGACTTCGTGGCGTCACTGCCGGTGCCGCTCGTTGATGCAGTGGACCAGGTGATCACCGTTCGTTCGACCGACCTCGCCGGCAACGCTCGTTCCGCGACGGTGCAGTACACGGCCGATCGCGTCGCGCCGCGCGTCACGCTCTCTGCCTCCGACTACGACTGCAGCGGGGAGGCGTGCACTGGCTCGGTGGTGAACTCGTTCTTCCAGACCTACAGCTACATGGGCACGGTGACCGATGGCAGCGCGATCCGGCTGATGAAGAGCCTCCTCGGCGCGTCGGGGCCCATCTACATCGGCACCGGCCCTTCGACCGGCACGAACTGGAGCTGGGAGTGGTCCAATCTTCCCGTCGGCGAGCCGGGCGCGGAGTACACGTTCCACCTCCTGGCGACCGACGCGGCAGGCAACGCCACCGAGGTGGTGCGCAAGACGTGGGTCGACACCGTCGCGCCGACGGTCTCGATGCCCGTCGCGGGTCAGCGCGGTGTCGATGGCTTCTCGCCGGTGATGGTCTTCAGTGAGCCGATGAACGTCACGGCGACGCTGGGCGCGACGACCATCACCCCGGCGGTGCCGATGAGCGGCTTCAACTCTGCGGACGGCGTGTCGTTCCGCTTCTCATCGCCCGTCTTCCAACCCTACGCGCCCTACACCGTGAGCGTCACCGGCCCGGCGAAGGACAAGGCGGGCAACTGGGTGGCGACGACGAGCGCGAGCTTCCTTTCGGCAGCGGTCCCGCGCACGTTCCCTGTGACCGTCATCCCGCCGCTGGGAAGCGCGATTCGTTCGCCTCGCTTGTCCGTCGACGCCGATGGCCGTCCGATGGTGGCGTACGCGCTCCTCACCGGCAACGCGTGGACGGCTCAGCTGTGGGGCGACACGGGCACTGGCACCGCGATGGAGCTCCCGCGGTTGGCGGGCTCGCTACCGACCGACCTGCGCCTGACGGGGAGCTTCCGAGACGCCGACCAGCGCCTGAAGACCACCTTCGACGTCGTGAACGTGAAGTCGAACGGCGCGGTGGAGGTCGAGTCGTACGCCACCACGTGGGCTGGCGCGACGAACTCGGTGGCGTTCACGCAGTCCTCCACGGCGGGCGTCACCGCGACGCCGACGATGGCGCAGTGGCTCTGGGTGCGGCCGTCGCTCGACTTCGTGCCTACCCGAAGCGTCGTGGTTCCCGGGGGCGCCTTCCGCGCCATCGTGGCGCCGAACAGCGGGCCCAACGCGATGCAGTTTCTCGACGCGGCTTCTGGTTCCTGGTCGTCGGCCGCCCCCTTCCCGATCCTCTTCCCCGGTCTGCTGTTTGACGGTCGGGCGAGCGTCGAATCGCTGTCGGGCACCGGCCCCTACCGGATTCGCTTCTGGGACCTGAACCAGAAGAGCGAGGTGTTCTCGACCGGCATGCCGGTGCAGTCGGTCACGGCGCAGGCTCCGGCCAAGGCGCTCGATCGCTTCAACGTCGCGACCGAGGCGATGCCGGCGTTCGTCGCGTGGACCCAGGGGTCCAGGGTCAACGTGGCGTGCTCTGCGTCTCCGTTCGCGGCCACGCCCGGTTGGCTCGTGGGCGGCGCGACGGTGCCGGAATCGGCCGGGTTCGCGAACGCGATGTCGAGCGCGATGAACGCGACCACCTTCGCGGTGGCGACGCCCTTCGGCAGCACCGTGCGCGTGCATACGGCCGTCGCGTCGTCGTGCGCTGCGCCGCCGGTGCTGACGGAGATCGGCGCGATTCCCGACCTGCGCGAGCCTTCGGTGGCCATCGACTCCGCCGGGAAGATCTGGGTCGCCGGGGTGAACGCCCAGGGGCGGCTGGTCATCACTCGGTTCTGAGTCATCGAGGGGCCCGGTCATTCGTGGCTGGGCCCCTCCTCGGGTGATGCGCTACACGCGCGCGCATGATTCCTCGTCCCCCCGTTCTTCCTGCCATCGCCGCCGCCCAGGCTTCCTTCAACGCCGACCTCGTGCAGGAGGTGGCGAAGGCCATCGCCGAAGAGAAGGTGGTCGTGGTGGGCGTGTCGGGGCTCCAGCCGGGCAAGCGCGCGCGCCGGCTGCTCGACGAGCAGAAGATCGCCTACCGCTACCTCGAGTATGGGAGCTACTTCTCGGGTTGGCGCCGTCGCCTGGCGCTGAAGATCTGGGTGGGGTGGCCGACCTTCCCCCTGGTGTTCGTGAAGGGCACCTTCGTCGGCGGCGCCAGCGATCTGCAGCAGCTGATCGAGAGCGGAGAGCTGCAGAAGTTGTTGGCGTGACGGCGCGCGCTACGAGGGGAGGGTGATGGTGCAGCCCGGGGATCGTCGCGATCCAGCGACGAACCGATACTCCGGAAATGCCGGAAGCCCCATCGGCAAGGGCACGGGCCTCCAAAACCCGCTGCGGAAGGTTCGACTCCTTCCTGCCGTGCATACGCGGGTGTCTCCAAGCGGGAAGGCGTCAGGCTTCCACCCTGACACGCGCGGGTTCGGGACATCCTGGTTCGATCCCGACTCCCGCAACTGATGTTCTTGCCGAAGAAGCCGGACGAGTTTCGAACCGTGGCGCTACTTCTTGTTCCGCTGCCGCAGCACCCCGTTCGTGTCCGCGTAGGCCTGCTGGCGCTCCTTCTTGCTGGTCGGGCCAGCGCCGAAGGGGTTGGTCGGCGGCTTCGCCCTCGGCACGCGCGGGGTCGCGGGCTTGGGTTCGGTCTTCGCCTGGGGAGGAGTCTGCTTGCGCGGCGGAGTGTTCATGGGCTTGGGCGCGTGATTGGCACGCTTCGCGGCGCGGCGCGACTCCTTGTCGAGCGTCAGGGTGGGTTCGTGGCCATCACGAATGGGGGCCCCATGGGTCGCTGGACCCAGTTCCGGACCATACGTGGCCCCTCCTGTATCGTCCGACTTATGAAGTCCGTTTCCCGTCGGCAGCCCTCGAAGGAAGGCGACGAACTCGCCATCGAGCCTGACATGGGCTGGGTCGAGGCCGGCGGCGAGCTGATCCTCGCAGCCGGGTTCACGGAGGCGGGCTTCCCGTACGGGCTCAGTGTCGAGGAGTACCGCGATGCGAACTCTCGGGCCGAGTCGAGGGCGGGCTGGGCGCGCGCGAAGCACGCGATCGACCGCGTCTGTTCGAGCGCATTGGAGCGCGAGGTCGAGGTTGGCTTCGTGAAACGCCTTGGCACCGGCCTCTCGAGGGACGCATACCGCGCGACCCTCGATGAGGGGCGACAGCCGCTGGAGTCGCGCGCACGCCGTGGCCAGCGTGTCCCCGCGGTAGGTGCTGCCGTTGTCGAGGTACAGCGCGTCCGGCTTCCCGTGCCGTCGCAGCGCGCGCACCATCAGACCTAGCATGTCCACCTCTCGCTCGCTGTGGTTCTGCGCGAGCTCCGTCCAGCTGATCGAGGCGCGCGAACCAGCGTCGAACTCGGCGAGAACGTGGGAGAAACTGAAACGGCCCCGAGGATTTCTCCGCGGGGCCGTCGGTTAACTTTCAGGAGGCGACCGTTGGTGAACGGCGACCTTCAGCTCCGCATGACCCGCTCCGTACCAACCGTTCTCCAAGCCTAAGTCTGGCCACCTCAACCGGAATCGCACCGTCCATCTTCATCGGCCCCTCCGCGAATCAGCGGGTTGTGCGCGTCGTACCTGGACGGCTCTTCGCGTTCGCGCCGTCCAGTCTTGAATGGGTCCCAACACGCTCCTTGCTTCTCTGTCCGACCGTTCTCACGAAGCGCAGCAAGCATTCAGCTCATCGTCCTCTATCAGGATCATCCGAAGGTGCCCTCGACGTAGCCGATGGGGATGAGCCCCGGCAGCGTTTCGATTCGGGTCACGCGGATACCAGCATCTTCCACTGCTTGTCGCAGCGACGTAGCAGTGAAGCGCCGATGCCCTGGGAACCCGGTCAGGGCGAGAGCGCGCGACACCACCCATGAGAGCGCCGTTTCGTCGTGGCAGTACGTCGGAACGATGATGCGCCCGCCTCGCCTGACCACGCGGCAGAGGGCAGCCAGTGCTCCCGGCAAGTCCGGCACGAGGTGCAGGACGTTCGCTGCGACGACCGCGTCAAACGACTCGTCGTCGAAGCGAAGCGCGTAGAGGTCGGCCTGCTCGCAACGCACGTTGGCTATCCGCGCATTCCGCACTCGCTGCTCGAGTGTGGCGACCATCGCCGCTGAGTAGTCGGTGGCGATGACCTCCGCTGCGCCATTCGCCAGCGCAGGTGTCACGAGACCAGTGCCGGCCGCCACTTCGAGGACGCGCCCAAGACCGCGAGTTCCCTCCCCAGCAAGCTCGACCATTCGGGGGATCGGCCTTCCCAGAAACGACATCGAGCGGTCGTAGTGCTTTGCGTGCTTGTCCCAATAGCTCCGGTCGCGGTCGCTCAAGCCGTTGCTCCCATGGTGGCGGGCACGCGCAGCATCCTGAGTCCGCTGCCGATGACAATGAACTCGCTGACCTCATGCACCAAGACGGCGACAGGAAGGCTGAAAACACCAGCAACTGCACCAATGGCAAGGGTGCCGATCACGAGAATGGAGAGCGCGAGGTTCTGACGAACGACCCTCTGGGTACGTTGGGCGAGGGCGAGCGCGAAGGCGAGGCGACGGAGGTCATCACCCATCAACGCAACGTCGGCTGTCTCGAGCGCGACGTCAGTTCCAACTGCACCCATCGCGATTCCGACTGTTGCCTGCGCGAGCGCTGGCGCGTCATTCACCCCATCGCCAACCATCGCGACGGGCGCCTTCTCGGCGAGCGTGCGGATCTCAACGAGCTTGTCCTCGGGCTTCAGCGCTCCCAGAAACCGCTTGATGCCGAGCGTCGCGGCCACACGTTCGACAGCGATCCGCTGGTCGCCGGAGAGGACAATGAGTTCCACCCCGCGCGCGCGCAGCAGGCGGACGGCCTCCGAGGCCTCTTCGCGCACGGCATCTTGCACGGCCACCACGCACCAGATGCTCGATGAGGTCCCCGCGACGATGACTGTCTTCCCGGCTGCCTCGAGGCGCCGGACCTCTGCCGTCACTTCCGCGCCGTTTTCGGCACTGCCCTCGAAGAGGGCAATCCGACCGACCTGGACCTCCACTCCGTCGATGGTCGCGACGACACCGGCGCCCGGAAGTGCACGGACGGCGGTCGCCTCACCGAGCGGGATGTTGTGGGCGCGAGCGTGCGCCACAATGGCTCGTGCCACGGGGTGCTCACTTCGCGATTCGATTGTCGCGAGGCGCGAGAGGGTCTCGCTCTCGGCATGAGGACTCGAGTTCAGCCGAACAAAGTCGGTCACGACGGGCTCTCCACGCGTGAGGGTTCCGGTTTTGTCCAACGCGACGGTTCGAACCGTGGCAAGCCGCTCCAAGATCACGCCTCCCTTGATGAGGACCCCATGGCGGGCCCCGGTCCCGAGGGCGGCGACCAGAGTGATGGGCACCGAAATCACAAGCGCACACGGCGCGGCCGCCACGATGAACACGACCGCGCGGTGCAGCGCACCCGACCAGGAGAAGTCGAATGCGAACACCAGCACGGCGGCGATGAGGATGCCGCCGAGGAGCACGGCGGGGCTGTAGCGCGCACCGAAGCGTTCGATGAAACGCTGGCTCTCGCCCTTCTTCTCCTGCGCCTCCTCCACGAGGTGGATGATCTTCGCGACAGTGTTCTCGCGAAACGTCTTCGTCGCCCGCACTTCGATCACGCCTTCGGCGTTGATGGTGCCTGCGAACACCTCGTCGCCCGTGGCCTTCTTCACCGGAGCACTCTCGCCAGTGACGGGGGCTTGGTTCATCGACGTCTCCCCGCGCAGCACTTCGCCGTCAGTCGCAACTGATTCACCAGGGCGGACAATGAAGACGTCTCCGATGCCGAGGCCCTCGATGGGGATTTCCATGTCGACACCGTCGCGCCGTACGAGCGCGACTTTTGGAACGAGCTTCATCAGTGCGCGCACGGCGGCGCGAGTCTTCTGCTCAGTGAATCCCTCTGCGGCCTCACTGATCGAGTACAGGAACACCAGCATCGCCGCCTCGAGGGGTTCGCCGAGCGCCGCCGCGCCAATGGCCGCAGCGGACATCAAGACTTCGATTCCGAAGACCCGCTTGCCGATGAGCTTCTGGATGCCCTCGCGTGCGAAGAAGTACCCGCCGACCAGAATGGCGAGCCCAAACGCAACGAGGCTTGGCCAACTGCTGGGCAGCGCCCGAGTGAGAACCCAGCCGACTGCCAGGAGCAGCCCGGAAGCGATGGAGGTGAGGACCTTCGGGGTCCATAGGCCAGGCGCTTCGCGGTCAGCGTCTCGGGCGACAGGGAAGCCGAGCGAGGCGAGTTCGCCCTCGAGTGCCTCGCGCGAGGTCTTCGACGGCACAAACGTCAGGGAGACTTTGCCCGCCTTCGGGAAGGTACGAACCTCGATGACGCCGTGGTGACCACGCAGGCCAGCCTCGATCTTCGCGGCCTCGTCCTCGCAGTCGAGGTGTTGAACTCGTACCTCAAAGCGTATGGGTGCCTCGCTCATCGCCTACCTCCCCGTGGGTGGTGGTCCGCTTAGTTAGTTAGTGTCGGCCACGTGGCTGCTCGTCGATGCTCATATGCGAGAAGCCTCAGAGCGTTTGCGACCACGAGCAGGGTCGAGCCCTCGTGGAGGGCGACCGCGACTCCAATTTTGGCGAAGCCGAAGATGGTCGCGGGGATGAGGAACGCCACCATGCCGAGGCTGGCCCAGAGATTCTGACGAATGATGTTCCGCGCTGCGCGACTGAGCCCGACCGCGAAGGGCAACGCGCGGAGGTCGTCCGCCATCAGCGCGACATCGGCGGTCTCTAGCGCGACATCAGAGCCGCCTGCACCCATGGCGATGCCGACGGTCGCGTTGGCCATCGCAGGGGCGTCATTCACGCCGTCGCCCACCATCGCGACCTTGCTCTGGGACCGTGCCAGCTCCGCGATGGCCGCGACCTTCTGCTCCGGAAGCAGGTCGCCACGGGCGGTTCGAATACCGACATGCTTCGCGACGGCGTCGGCCACGCGCTGGTTGTCACCGGTCAACATGATGGTCTGCTCGATGCCGAGGGCGTGCAGTTGCGCCACGACTGCAGCTGCACTCTCGCGTGGGGTATCCATCACGCCGAGCACCCCGAGGAAGCGTTGCCCCGAACGGACCACCATGACCGTGCGCCCATCGCCCTGCAGCTTGCTCACGGCGGCAGTCACGCTCTGAGGGAGAACGCCGTCGCGAGTGAAGAGACCGGGCTTGCCGATAGACACCTCCGCGCCAGCGACGGTGGCGCGCACCCCGTAGCCGACGACAGCCTCGACGCTCGACGCCTCGAACGTCGGCAAGGGGGAGCGCCATGTGCGCGCGCCCTCCACAATCGCGCTCGCGAGTGGATGGTCGGACTGCTTCTCGACACAGACTGCGACCGCGAGCAGTTCCTCCTCGGAAGCGCCATCGACCGCGACGACGTCGGTGAGTCGCGGCTTTCCTTCCGTGAGCGTTCCCGTCTTGTCGAACGCAATCGCGCGAACGAGCCCGAGCGACTCGAGATGGGAGCCGCCCTTGACGAGCACGCCAGCACGCGCCGCACGAGCGACACCCGCCAGGACCGCGCTCGGTGTCGCGATGGCGAGCGCGCACGGGCTCGCGGCGACGAGTACAGCCATGGCACGGTAGAAACTCTGCGAGAAGGGCTCGTCGACGACGACCCAGGCGAAGAGAAGGGCACCGACGCCAACAAGGATGATGGGCACGAAGACCCGCTCGAAGCGCTCGGTGAACTGCTGCGTGGGCGACTTCTGGGTCTCGGCTTCGGCGACCATCTTCACGACCCGCGCGAGCGTGCTGTCGCTGGCGGCCTTCGTCACCACAGCGGTGAGCGCGGACGTCCCGTTGATGGTGCCAGCGAACAGGCGGTGCTCAGCACTGAGCGATTCGGGAGCGGCGAACGCGGCCCCAAGGTCGGCGACAGGCCTCTTATCGACGGGGACGCTCTCGCCTGTGATGGGCGCCTGATTCACGCTGCTCGAACCTGCGCAGACGAACCCGTCGGCGGGGATGCGCGTGTTGGGCTTCACCAGGATGCGGTCCCCAACGACGAGCTCGGCCACTGCCACCTCCTCCTCGCGACCGGCGTCGTCGATGCGCAGCGCCCTGTCCGGGACGAGCTTCGCCAGCGCGCCGATGGCGTTCCTCGCCCGGCGCATCGCGTAGCCTTCGAGCCCGTGTCCCAGCGTGAAGAGGAACAGGAGGAGAGCACCTTCGAACCACTCTCCGAGGATGGCTGCACCCACGGCGGCGAGCAGCATGAGGAAGTCGATCTCGAACTTGCGCGCCCGGAGGGCGACGATGGCTTCCCTGAAGGTGAACCAGGACCCGAGGACGTACGCGAGCACGAAGAGGGTGGTGGTGACGACCGCTGCCACACCGGCCCTCTCAAGGCTCCAGCCAATGGCGGTCAGCGCACCACAGGCAAGGCTGAAGATGAGCTCCGTCCGCTCTCCGAAGGGGCCGCCGTGCTCGTGCTCGTGGTCGTCGTGCTCCGTCGCCGCCGCTGCGGGCGCCGCCGACTCGGTGTACGAGGCGATGCCGGCCTTCGACGCAACACGGAGGAGCGTCTCGCGATTCGTCTTCGTCGGGTCGAACTCGACGAAGAGGCGCCGGGAGCCGAAGGCGACTGAGGCGTGGAGCACCCCCGGCTGACGAACAAGCAGCCCCTCGACGAGTCGGGCCTGTCGCTCGTGGCGCAACCCGACGGCCGGGGTCGAGAGGTGCGCATAGCGCCCCCTCAACGCCGCGCCGGCGGCCTCGACGAGCGACTCGAGGTCGCTGAGTCGCACCGAAGACGGCTCGTAGTGAAGGCAGAGCTTTGGGTGGGTGGCGTCATCGACGTCGATGTGCGCGGACTTCACGCCGGGAAGCGCAGAGACGGAAGCGAGCAGGCGCTTCGTGCACGCCGCACATTGGGCGGCGTCGCTTGGCAAGACGACGTCCAACTCGACCTTTCGCTTGCTCATGTCGGCTCCTGGGTGGGCTCGGGCGGGGCAGTCGCGGCCTTCGCTCGACCAAGCCACGTGTAGATGGCCGGCAGCACGAACAGCGTCAGCAGCGTCGCCGACACCAACCCTCCGATGACAACAGTGGCCAGCGGGCGCTGCACCTCGGCCCCGGGCGCCGTGGAGAGCGCCATGGGAATGAAGCCGAGCGACGCCACCAACGCCGTCATGAGGACAGGGCGCAGGCGCCCCTCCGCTGCTTGCTTCATGGCTTCGAAGCGCGAGAGCCCCTTCACCTCGAGGTCACGCGCGAAGGAGACCAGGACGAGCCCGTTGAGCACCGCGACGCCGAAGAGCGCAATGAAGCCCACGCCGGCCGAGATGGAGAAGGGGATGTCGCGCACCCACAGCGCGATGACGCCGCCCACGATGGCGAAGGGCACGTTGAGGAAGATGAGCAGCCCCTCTTTCATCGAATGAAACGTCAGCCACAGCAGAAAGAGAATCAGCGCAAGGGCGAGCGGCACCACGATGGTGAGGCGCTCCTTCGCGTCGAGGTAGTTCTCGAATTGGCCGCCCCACTCGGCGCGGTAGCCGACGGGGAGCGTGACGGTGGCCGTGATGGCCTGTGCCTCTTTCACGACTGAGAGCAAGTCGCGCCCTCGAACGTTGAACTCCACCGTGACGCGGCGCGACTGCCGTTCGCGGCTCACCTGCGCCGGGCCTGTCTTGAACTCCACGTCAGCCACGTCTCCGAGCGGCACCACCTGTCCGGTGAGAGAGTGCAGCGGGAGCGCCCTGAGCGGCTCGAGGTCGCCCGTGAAGGGGTAGGCAGCCTTGACGATGATGCCGAAGCGGCGCTCGCCTTCGAGCACGTCGCCGACGCGGTGGCCGACCGCGAGGGTCTCGGTCAGTTGGTTGACGTCTTCGACGGTGAGGCCGTAGCGCGCCAGGCGGTTTCTGTCTGGCGTGATGCGGAGGTAGCGCAGCCCCTCCACCTGCTCGACGCGCACGTCGACTGCGCCCGGTACCCGCCGAAGCAACGCCGCGTACGCTTCGCCCTGTTTGGCGAGCTCTGACAAGTCTGGCCCGTACAGGAGAACTCCGACGTCAGAGCGAATGCCGGCGACGAGCTCATTGGTGCGCATCTGAATGGGCTGCGAGACGGCGCCACCAATCTCGGGTGAGGCCTCCAGCACCTCGGCGGCTTCTTTGGCGATGTCGGCCTTGGTGATGCCACTCCTCCACGCATCTCTCGGCTTGAGCTGAATGTAGACGTCGGATTGCTCGAGGCTCATCGGGTCGGTCGCCACCTCCGGCGCACCCGTGCGCGCGACCACCTGCTCAACCTCCGGAATCTGGAGGAGTCCCTTCTGGAGGTTGACGTCGGTCCGGACCGACTCCGTCAACGCCGCGCCCGTGAGCCGTCGCGCCTCAATGAGCAGGTCCCCTTCGTCCAACTGCGGAATGAACTCGGCCCCCAACCGCGTGAAAAGGCCGACCGAGACGGCGAGCAACATCACGCCCAGCCCAACGGTCAGTCCGCGGCGCCCCATCGCCTTCTGGAAGAGCGGAACATAGAGCGCGTGGGCCTTGCGCAGGAGCCACGTCTCCTTGTGGTGGCCGGCGGGCTTGACGAGCAAACTCGTGAGGACAGGCACGACGGTGAGCGAGAGCACGAACGCTCCTGCGAGGGCGAGCAGCACGGTCGTCGCCATCGGACGGAAGAGCTTCCCCTCGATGCCGACCAGGGCGAGGATCGGCAGGTAGACGATGGCGATGATGGCTTCGCCGAAGACGCTCGCGGCCCGCACCTCCATTGTCGCCTTTTCCACCACGTCGACGCGCTCTGCGTCCGACAGCGGAGGAGCGCCTGTTTGTCGCTCGGCGAGTCGTCTCACTGCGTTCTCCACGATGATGACCGCGCCGTCGACGAGCAGCCCGAAGTCGATGGCGCCGAGGCTCATCAGGTTGCCCGACATGCCCAGCGCATTCATCGCGGTGACAGCGAAGAGAAGCGACAGGGGAATCGTGATGGCAACCACCAGGCCAGCACGCAAGTCTCCGAGAAGGATGAGCAGGACGAAGATGACGAGCAGCGCGCCTTCGAGGAGGTTCTTCCCAACCGTCTGGATGGTGCGTGTCACCATCGTCGAGCGGTCATAGAACGGCTCGATGGTGGTGCCGGGCGGAAGCGCAGGTGTGATGGCCGCCAGTTTCGCCTTCACCGCTTCGGTGACGGTGCGCGAGTTCTCGCCCATCAACATGAGCGCCACGCCGACGACGACTTCGCCCTCGCCATTCCTCGACGCGGCGCCGCGCCTCATTCGAGGGCCGAACTTCACCTCTCCGACGGTGGCGATGGTGATGGGGACGCCCTGCGGCGTGGCGCCGATGACGACACGGCTCAAGTCGTCCAGCCCCTTCACGAGGCCATCGCTGCCGATGACGAAGTACTCCCGGTTGTGCTCGATGTAGCCACCACCCGCGTTGGCGTTCGCTTTGTTGAGGGCCGCAACGACCTGCGCGATGGAGACTCCCGTGGCCTGCAGGCGTCCGGGGTCCAGCATCACCTGGTACTGCCGCTCCTCGCCCCCGAAGCTGTTGACCTCGACGATGCCCGGTACCATTCGGAGCTGAGGGGCGATGAACCAGTCGAGCTGCTCCTCCAGCTCCATCAGCGTCAGCTTGTCGTTCTTGACGACGAATTGAAAAATCTCTCCGAGGCCCGTGGTGATGGGCCCCATCTCAGGCTTGCCGTATTGCGACGGCACCGCTTCCTGCGCTTCCCGCATGCGCTCGCTGACGAGCTGGCGCGCCCAGTAGATGTCGGTGCCGTCGTGGAAGACGACCGTGACGACGGACACTCCGTACTTCGAGATGGAGCGCACCTCGGTGGACTTGGGCAACCCAGCCATCGCGCGCTCGACTGGCACCGTGACGTACTGCTCGACCTCCACGGGCGAGAGGGCGGGCGCGGCGGTGATGACCTGCACCTGAATATTGGTGACGTCAGGCACCGCGTCGATGGGGAGTTGCAGCGCGGCGCGAAGGCCGACCGCGACGAAGAGCACCGTCGCGATGAGGACGACAGCACGGTTCTGCAGCGACCACCGCACGACGGCCGAGAGGAGATTGAGCATTACTCGTCCTCCGCGAGCGTGGATTTGAGGAGGAGACTCTTGAGCGTGAAGCCGCCCTTCGACACCACTTGTTCGCCCTCTGAGACGCCGGAGAGCAACAGCACGTCGTCCATCGCGGAATCGCCCACTGTCACGTCGTGGACGACGAAATCGCCGTCCTTTTGCTGCACGAAGACGACGCGCTTCCCGGCCACCTCGAGGACTGCATCGCGGGGGACGACGAGGCCGGTGACCTGCTTGCCCGGCTCTCCGAAGTCGACGTGCGCGCGCCCGAAGAGCCCCAGGCGAAGCTGGCCAGACTCGTTCGCCACGCGAATGCGCGCCGTCAGCGTGCGCGCCATCGGGTCAATCTGCTGACTGACGTAGTCAACGATGCCGTGGAAATGGCCGCCTGGAAACGCGTTCATCTCGACCTCGGCGCTCGTCCCGACGCGGAGTCGAGCGAGGTCCTTCTCAAAGACGCGGCCGAGAAACCACACCTCGGAGAGGTCGACGATGGTGGCCAGCACGGCGTCGGTCCCGATGGGTTGACCCACGATGGCGTCACGCGACACGACGACACCGCTGATGGGTGCGCGCAAGGCGACGAGGAACCCGCCAGACTCGGCGTTGACGCCAATGGCCGTGAGCTGTTCTCCGAGCGCGCGAGCTTCGGCCTCCTGAGCGCGAGCGTCAGCCTGGGCGTCGACGAGCGCTTGCTCTGCCCCGAGCCCGCTCGCCTTGAGCGCCTCGAGTCGCTCGGCGTTCTGTCGTGACGCCCTCGCGCGGGAGGTGGCGGCGGCGTACGCCCCACGCAGGCGACCGACATCGGGCACGCGCACCGTCGCCAGTACTTCGCCTCGCTTCACGACTGCGCCCTCGTTGAAGAGGACCTGCTCCAGTCGCCCCGAGATGGCCGACGAGAGCCGTGCCGTCCTGTCGGGCTCTGCGATGATTTCTCCCGTCAGCGTCAGCGTCGAGGGAAGCGCAGCCCGGCGCACTGGCACGGTCTGGATTCCCGCTTGCGAGGCCTTCTCGGCATCAAGCGTCACCTGGTTCGGCAGCTCGGCGTGGGCTTCCTCGTCGCGGTGCGGCTGCTCTGCTTCGGGCGCGGGCGGTGATTCCTTGCATCCGGTGACGGCGAAGAGGAGGGCGAGGCAGCAGAGACGAAGTGCTTTCACAGGTCACCTTCGAGGGAGAGGCCACTCGCGCGCGCGGCGCGAACGGAGGCGAGACAAGCCGCCTCACGCATGGCGAGTTCGGATTGAAGCATTTCAACCAGAGACTGTTGTGTGACGAGGGCTTCACGCACTGTGAGTCGGCCCGCGCTCAGTTGGGTTGAGAGGGCCTGCAATGCGCTGGTGGCGCCGACAAGCCGCTCCGAGGAGAACAAGGCTCGCTTCTCCACCGCAGCAAGCACGTCGCTCTCGGCGAGCGCGCGCTCGGTCGTCAGCCTGCGCAGCATTCCTTCCAGCTCGGCCTGCACGCGCTCCTCTGCAGCCAGGGCTTCCTCAATCTCGCCGGCCTTCGTTCGCCCGACGGGCTGCGGGAGTGGAATCGGCAACCCCACACCCACGCCGAACACGCGCTCGTTGAAACCATCGTTCTGCGCGAACAGCGTCACCGTGGGGTTCGGCGCGCGGCTGCGGCGCAACAGAGCGACACGTCGGCTCGAGGCTGACTTGAGCGACTCGAGCGCCTTCAGCTCTGGCCGCGTCTGAGGTGCCGCGTCCGTGCGCAGCGGCTCCAGTCCCGGGCCCGTCATCAACTCGACGCGCTGGCCGGTGAGCGACTGCAGTTTGAGCAATGAGGCTCGCGCCGCGCGCTCGGCTTCAAGCCGGCGCTCGCTCACGCCCACCCAGGCCGCGTCCGCTGCGGCCGCGTCGACGGGCGACGCGAGGCCGTTCGACGCCATGCCTCTGGCCGTGCGCGCCACCTCTCCAGTGGCCTTCTCGAGTTGCACAGAGAGCTTGATGCGCTCCCTCGCAGCAATGGTCTCGAACCAGGCCACCCACAGCTGCTCGGCCAGCTCGGCGCGAACGACGAGCATCTGGGCGTCTGCCGCGCGAAGCTCGTCGTCGGCGACTTCGACACGCAGCACACTCTGGCCGGCGACTTCGAGTTCCTGGGCGAGGGTGACCGACCAGTTAGTCCCGCGTGCGTCAGCGCTCACCCGAGAGCCGAGGCTGGCCGCGACGGTCGGATTCGAGGGGAGAAAGGGGCGTGCCGCCTCGCGGCGCGCCGCTGAGGCGTGAACGCTCGCGAGTTCAGCCGCGAGCGTGGGGCTGTTGGCCAGGCTACAGGAGACGAGATTGCTTCGAGACAGGGCCTCGGAACAGACGGGCTCAGCGGCTCGCGCGCCGAACGACAGCGTGACGAGCATGAGTGCACAGAAGCGTGGGCAGACCCCACACGCGACGGCTGATTTCATGGGAAGGCTCCGGAAGAGAGACGAAGACGGCGCTCAACGCGCCTGACACTGCTTCTTCGTCAGCTCACCGGGGGGCGGAACGGCGGGTCGAGCGTGGTGCTGCTGGGGGAAATGAGGGCGGTCGTCGAAACCAGCGTCAGCGTTGCGACCGCAGGAACCTCATAGCCATTTGCGTTGAGGGCGATGTTTCGAACGCCACAGGGGCAATGCGCACATTGCTGGGAGCAGGGAGCGGATTCGTCACAGTCGTCCGCGCAACATGCGCCCGTCAACCACATCGAGACGTCGGTGAGGACGTCCTGCACGGCGGGTGAGGCGAACGCGAGTACCAAGACGATGAGCCAGCGAGCCAATCGCGACCGCGCTCTGTTGGCGTTGGTTGGCACTGAGCGAACAATGCTCCAGACCCGCGGCCAGTTTCAACAGAATCTTCGGGATGGCTGAGGAGGTGGAAACCACGCTTACGTTTCATGGGTGGGCGCGACTGGCAGCTGGCTCCGATACCCAATCCAGTGCACGAATCTTCGGAGACCACATGGCCACGGTGAGCGTACGGCGCGGTGACACGATGTACGGCATCGCGAAGCGGCGAGGCATCGACCTGGCCCGGCTTCGTGCAGCCAACCCCAGGGTCAACCCCCGAACCCTGAAGGTGGGGCAGCGGCTTCAGCTGCCCGGAAGTCGCGACAGCTTCGACGCTGCTCCGGCACGACGGTCGGGCGCCCGCCCTTCGGCAGCCGGCCACACGCACCCACGAAATGCCTCGCGCACCCAACCTCAACCTGTGGGGGCGCGTTCTTCGCAGCGCGTGCCCTACGGCAACGGACGAATCCCAAGCAGCGCGCTGACCAGCGTGGGTGGTGGCCACAAGATGTACGGCGAAGCCGCTCGAGCCTTCACCCAGATGCGAGATGCCGCTCGCCGCGATGGCGTGACCATCAAGCTGACCGACAGCTACCGCACCTACGCGGCCCAGGTCGACGTGGCGCGCCGCAAGGGCATCTACGGCGTGCGCCAGCCGAACGGGAAGCTTGGGCTGGCCGCCCGTCCGGGCACCAGCAACCACGGTCTGGGGCGCGCCGTCGACGTCAACCTCGGGGCAAGCCCTGGGGCCAGTCAGTGGCTCAGAGTGAACGCTGCGCGCTTCGGCTTCAAGACGATTCCGCGGGAGCCGTGGCACTGGGAGTTCAAGCGCTGAGGGTCAGCTCTCGCCGCAATATCTCCCGTACGCTTCGCTTTCGTCGCCGGCATCTTCCCGTTCGTCTATTTCGCCGTTCACCGCGGCCAGCATGTCGTCGAGGGGGCTGGGGCCCGCGCTGGCGTCGATGAGCGTCTCTAGAGCTTCGCGCAGCGGGTAGAGCACGTCGAGCGAGCGCTCGAGCGTCGCCGCCAGTGCCACGACCTCATTCAGTTGGCCAGCTGCGAGCGCTCCGTAGAGCTGCCTGAGTGGCCCTTGGGGAAGTGGGTCGATGAGCACCTTGAATCGCTCGTCGGCCCGAAGCCCATCGAACTCGCTGTCGACGCGCGCAAGGATGCGAACGGCCAAGACTCCCGCCCCGTGCTCGAGGGCCGCCTCGAGGTGCTTGATGGTGAGCGGCCGTTTGCCCAGACCCGCGAAGAACTTTGCAGCCAGGTAGTGCGCCTCTGCATCGGCAGGATCTGCTGCGATGGCACGCCGAACGAGCGCCAGCGCGGCGACCGGATTTGAAGGCGCGGCTTCTTCAGCCAAGAGGCGCAAGCTGGTGCCGTGCTCGACGACGAGCTGTTCCACGATGAACCGCGCGACCGCGACCTGGTCTGCTTCGGTCGCGACCTCGATCAGCCTGTTGCAGAAGGCGTGTCGTTCCCAATCGGTCGCTTCGTCGTGCCGCGCGCGCACCCGAGCAAAAGCCTCGCGGAGCGCGGCTTGTGCTGCCGGCACCTGGCCTTCGAGCCAATGCGTGAGCCCAACCCAGGCCTTCGGCTCAAACGCTGTCGGATCTTGCTGAAGCGCCTCCGTCGCGAGTCGCATGACGACCTGCACCTCGCCCGTGTGCCAAGCCTCTTCAATTTCCGGTAGGTCCACACGAGCAATCTACTGGAGGTCCAGCGCGTGGTCGCCGCGATCTCAGGGCTTCACGTACGACAGTGGGTCGGCGGCGAACGCCTGAGCGCATTTCAGGGAGCAGAACGAGTACGACTGGCCACGGAAGGGAAGTCGGGCCGGAGCTCGTGCCCGGTCAACTCGCATGCGGCACACCGGATCGAGGTCGGCCGCAGCCATCGAGGCCTCGTCGGCGAGTTCGAAGACGGTGACGGGTTCGTGGAGGTTCTTCAGTTGGAGATCTCCGAGCGGCCGGAAAGCGAACTCGGTCGATGCCAGACCTCGAACGACGGCGCGGCTGCAGAGCAGTTGCCCGCTGTGCGCGTGGGCAGCCACCCGTGCCGTGGTGTTGACCGTGGTCCCGAAATAGTCACCCGACCTCTCCACGACCGGCCCCGCGTGTACGCCGACGCGGAGCGCCGGCCAACCTGGCTCGCTGTCGACCGCGCGCATGAGCCGAAGAGCCGAGCGAACCGCTGCCAGCGGCGTCGGTGCCCAGATCATCACGGCGTCTCCGATGTGCTTCACGATCCGCGCGCTATCGCAGAGCGAAGCTGCGGCGAGTGCGTAGTATCGGACGAGCATCGTCGCGGCGTGGTCGTCGCCGTGCGCCTCTGTGAGCGCTGTGAAGCCAGCAATGTCGGCGAAGACGATGGTCGCGTCGCTCACGTCGTTTCTACGGGATGGAGACCTCTCCCATCATCCCGCCCTCCGCGTGCTCGAGGATGTGACAGTGGTACATCCAACGTCCGGGCTCGTCGAAGCGTGCGATGGCCTTGATCGACGACTTCGCGGGGATGTTGATGGTGTCCTTCCATACTCGCCTGGCAGAGGCCTCAGCCACGTCGTTTCTGCTGAGGACCTGGAAGAAGAAGCCGTGAAGGTGGAACGGGTGGTCCATCTCCGACTCGTTGACGACCTCAAAGACGCTCACGCCGGCCCCCGGCGTCCAGGCAGCGACGTCAGGCCATTGCTTCTCGTTGACGAAGAACCGGACGTTCCCCGCCTCGGCCTTTTCGCTCAGGGCGATTCGAAACGAAGGGCCCGCAGGCGTGGGCAGCGCCTCAATGGCAGGCGGTGGGGCAGGGAGCGCGGTCGCGGTCGGCTTGCCGGCGAAGCGGAGCGTCGCGATTGCGAGCGGCGATGCGCTTCCGGTCATGTGCCCTCGCTCGTAGGGGAGCGCCATCAGTTCGACATCACCGCTGGAGGGCCCCTTGACGAACAGGTCAAGGCGTTCGCCGGGCACCAGCATCACCGTCTCGGCCTCAAAGGGCTCGGCGTACGGCGACCCGTCTGTTCCAAAGACGAGAAACTTCAAGCCCGACGCGCCGAGCGTGAAGTACCTCGCGTTGGCGGTGTTCACCACGCGGAGACGCGTCACGCCTCCAGCGGGCAGTCGAAGCAGTGGATGTACGGCACCGTTGGCGAGGAGCGTGTTGCCCTGGCGGCCGATCATCGCCGACGCATCGTCGAGGTACTCGGAGATGCTGCCGTCGGCGCGGAGCTTGATGTCGTCAAGAACGAGCACCTGCTCGAGGTCTGATGCAGGTTCCCCAGGACCGCGGACTCGAATCACGCCGTAGAGTCCCTTCTGCACCTGGATGGCCGACCGCACGTGAGGGTGGAACCAGAAGAGGCCGCTGTCTTTCAGGATGAACTCGTAACGGAATGAGCCACCGGCCTGCACCGCGTTGTCCATCAGCGGCACGCCGTCCATCGTGTTCGGCACCCGGAGTCCGTGCCAGTGGATGGTGGTCGCCTCGGGGAGGTCGTTCTGAAAGTCGACCACGAGGCGGTCTCCCAGGTTGGCCTCGATGAGAGGCCCTGGCACCGTGCCGTTGTACGTCCACACCTCGGTCGGCGGTGCGTCACCGAAGCGCACTGATGCGACCTGCGCCCGAAGCGACAGGTGCACCACAGACGATGAAGGGTCCGTGTCGTCGACGCTCCGAAGAGGGGGAAGTTCCGACTGAGACGGAACGCACGCGGCCAACGCCAGGAGCGAAACAAGAAGTGAGCGCATGGCGATTACCGAACGGGGTTCATGCTCATCTCGTCGGAATAGGCGGAGGCCGTGCTGCCCTTCATGCAGCGAAGGCGGTAGGTGTACGTGGCGTCTTTCGTGGCAGCCGCATCGTGCTTGTTGTCGACCTCGCCGGGCACAGAGAACACGGGCGCGAAGGCTCCTGCGCCCTCCTTCCTTTCGCCCTCGACGGTGGTGCACCCGGGCTCCATGTTTGTCCAGTAGAGCATCAGGGCCCCGTCCATCTTCTCGACGGACTTCATCTTCGGAGCCTGCGGCCCAGCTGCACCTCCGCAGCCGGCCAGAACGAGCAACAGCGTGAACGTCTTCTTCATGGTGAGACTCCTGAGGAGGAAAGGAAGCGAGACATCACTGGGTCGCGCACTTTTGGTTCGACGAGCCACGCGCAGCGCCGCCTCGCGAACAGGTCAGCGAGTAGCAGAAGGTCCCGCTGGAATGGCCCGGAGCATCCACCACCTCGGTTGCACTCGACGCGGGTTGGCTGGCAACGACGGCTGCGGCCCCGTCCTTCGACCGCATCAACGCCAAGGTGTCACAGGCTGGGGTCGGGTTGGTCCACTGCACCCGAATCGAACCGTGGACGACGACGACCGCCGAGGTGACGACGGGAAGGGCGATTCCAGCATCGGGGGTGCCCGCATCGGCTCCCCCATCGCTGCCGGTCGGGCCAGCATCGACAGGGGCAGCCGTTCCGGTGCCGGCGTCAGCGCCGGCATCGGAGGGCGAGATGGGCTCGGGGAGAGGATTGCACCCAAGGACGACGAAGAAGAACAAGGTCAGGAGTGAGATTCGCACGGTGGAAATAGGCGCGAGCGGCAGAAACCGTGACCACCTTTCAGGGCCTCCGTCGTCGGAGAGCCCGGAAAACCCAGATCGCCCCACCCGAGACGGCCATCGCCAGGGCAGCCGCAGCGAAAACTGAGAGCAGCAGGGTGTTGAAGTCCTTCCGTTCGCGCCAATCCATGATGTGGAGGCCCCACACGAAGTCGAAGACCCTCCACGAGTTGTTTCTGCGGGCCGAGACCCTCCCGTTCCGCGCATCGACGTAGACGGTGGTGCTGGCATCGTCAGCGAGATGGACTGCCCACGCGGGAACGGGCTTCTCGCGGTATTCGACGGTCGGGGTCTCGAGGCGCTCAATCGCGATGACCGACGGCGGTCCCTGTTGGTCAGCCAGGGCGATGCGACCAGCGCGTGCTGCATCCACCTCCACCACTCGACCGCTGGTCGCGTCCAGGAGTCGGGTCTCTTTGCCCCGCACCTCATAGACCGGGACTCCATCGAGCATTCGAAGCGAAACCTCCTCGGCACCGCTCACGGTGTCGCTCGGGGGCATGACGACGCGCTCCCAGTCAATTGGCGGTGTCGAGAGCATCGCGCGCGTCTCGTCGCCGCGAACTTGCCGAATTGGCAGGCTCGACATCACCAGTCCCGTGAAGAACCAGATGGAGACTTGACCCAGCGCCACGAGCCCCAGCCACCGATGCGCGGCATAGAGATTCTTCATCGCGCTCCCCTGCGGATCACAGTCGAGCCCTTCGAAGTCGGAGCGCGTTGCCGATGACTGAGACGGAGCTGAAGGCCATGGCGGCGCTCGCGAGCATCGGGCTGAGCAGGAGCCCAAAGGCTGGGTAGAGGAGCCCTGCAGCTACAGGGACTCCCAGCGCGTTGTAGATGAAGGCGAAGAACAGGTTCTGGCGGATGTTCTGCATCGTGCTCCGCGAGAGGCGCCGCGCCTTCGCGATGCCCCGGAGGTCGCCCTTGACGAGCGTGATGCCAGCGCTCTCCATCGCCACGTCTGTTCCGGTTCCCATCGCGACGCCGACATGCGCCTGGGCCAAAGCAGGGGCGTCGTTAACGCCATCGCCGGCCATCGCCACCGTTCGTCCCTGTGACTGGAGACGTGCCACGACGTCGCGCTTCTGTTCGGGTAGTACTTCCGCCTCGACCTCATCGATGCCGAGCTTCTTGGCGACTGCTTCGGCGGTGGTGCGGCTATCGCCAGTCAGCATGACGATTCGAATGCCCGCCTCGTGGAGCATGCGAATCGCCTCGGGGGTCGAGCCCTTGATGGGGTCTGCGACGCCGAGAAGTCCAGCCAAGGCTCCATCGATGGCGACGAAGACGACCGTCTGCCCTTCGCGACGGAGCTCCTCGGCTCGGTCACCGAGCGCGCCGGGCTCCGCTTTCTGTTGCTCGAGGAGCTCACGATTTCCGAGCGCCACATGGTGACCCTCAATCGTTCCAATGACGCCCTTGCCGGGAACCGACTCGAAGTCCTTGAGTTCCGCGAGCTGAATGCCGCGCAGTGCGGCGCCAGCGACGATGGCGGCGGCGAGCGGATGCTCGCTTCCTTTCTCGAGCGTGGCCGCGAGCCGGACGAGCTCGGACTCGGCGATGCCCTGTGACGGAACAATCGACGTCAGGCGCGGCTTTCCCTCGGTAAGGGTGCCCGTCTTGTCGACGACCAACGTGTCGATACGCTCCATGAGCTCGAGCGCTTCGGCGTTCTTGATGAGAACGCCAGCGAGCGCGCCTCGACCTGTCCCCACCATGATCGACATGGGGGTCGCGAGACCGAGCGCGCAGGGGCAAGCGATGATCAACACCGCCACCGCGTTGACGAGGGCGTGCGCCAGGCGCGGGTCTGGTCCCACGAACGCCCAAACCAGGAATGTCCCGATGGCGACGAGAATGACGCCCGGGACGAAAAACGACGCAACGACATCCGCGAGCCGTTGAATGGGAGCCCGGGACCGCTGAGCTTCGCCGACCATTCGCACGATCTGCGCGAGCAAGGTGTCTCGGCCTACGCGTTCCGCGCGCATGACGAAGCTGCCAGTTTGATTCACGGTGCCGCCGGTCACGCGGCTGTCGGGAACCTTCTCGGCCGGGATGGACTCTCCCGTGACCATCGACTCATCGACCGAACTCACACCGTCCAGGACGACTCCGTCGACAGGCACCTTCTCACCGGGTCTGACACGGAGCCGGTCTCCCGGCTTCACGTCGCTCAGGGGCACGTCGTCTTCAGTGCCATCTTCGCGAACCGCTCGAGCGCTCTTCGGGGCAAGGCCGAGCAACGCCCTCAGCGCACTCGAGGTGCTGCTGCGCGCCCGGAGCTCGAGCACTTGCCCGAGGAGCACGAGGACTGTGATGACCGCGGCAGCCTCGAAGTACACGCTAACGACACCGCTGTGCCCTCGAAACTGCTCTGGAAAGAGCCCGGGAGCCAGCGCCGCGACGAGGCTGTACGCATAGGCCACCCCGATCCCCAGTGCGATCAGCGTGAACATGTTGAGACTGCGGTTCACCAACGACGCCCACCCGCGTTTGAAGAGCGGCCAGCCTCCCCAGAGCACCACGGGGGTCGAACATGCGAGCTGAATCCAAACGATGAGCTTCGAGCCGAGGGCGTGTTGAACGGGTTGGTCGGGCAGCATCTCTGACATCGCGAGAACGAACACGGGAGTCGTGAATGCAACGCTCACCCAGAACCGGCGGCTCATGTCATCAAGCTCTGGATTGCGATCCTCGAGCGAGGCGGTGCGTCGCTCGAGCGCCATGCCGCAGATGGGGCAGGTGCCCGGCTCGAGTCGCAGAATCTGTGGGTGCATCGGGCAGGTGTACTCAGCCCCTGCGGCGGTCGGCGGCGCTGGCTTGCGCTCGGGCGCTACATACGTTTCCGGCGAGGCTTTGAACTTCTCGCGGCATCTCTCGCTGCAAAAGAAGTGGTCCCGGCCCTGGTATCGAAACGCCCCGCCCCTAGCGTGCCCAGGTACTACATCCATTCCGCACACCGGGTCCTTCACGGCCGTGTCGCCATTTCCGCGGCCTTCGTGGTCGTGGGACTCGTCTGCTGCGGAATCTGAGTCCGTTTCGCTCATCGTTCGCTCCCCGCGGCACGCGCTTGTGAGGCAAGGCGCTCGGCGCGACGGAGGATCTCCTCTGCCGCCAAAGCGTCGTTCGCTCGAATCGAGACTGCGAAGCCATTGCCGGTCGAGGTCACGGTGGCGGTGGCACCATTGGGGACGAGTGGGCAGTCTGGCATCTCCGGCACGAGGTGCCCCCGCGATGCGTTGCGGGCCAGATGGCAATCGACCACTCGTTGAAGCCACTCGGCCGTCAGGCCTGGAACAGCACGGAACGTGATGATGGCACCGACCAACCGGTCGCTGGGCACCTTCGCATTGCCCGTCGCGGGGCCCCTCAAGGCGGCCGCGCCAGCAATGTCCTCAGTGTGCTCGAACGGGCTGATGTCTCGGTCGTCAGGCTGGAGCCCCACGCAGTTGCGAGCTTCGGCGTCACGCAAGGCTGCGGCGCCCGCGCGATGGTCGGCAGCCTGCCTGCGGAGTTGCTCCGCCTTCCGACGATGGTCGTCTGTTGGGTTCGAAACGGAGGTCCAACACGCAGTACTGAGAAGCTCAGCGCCTCGGGTGGCCCCGACGGCAGGAGTGCATCGCTGTCTCGTCACCTGCGCTGAAGGTTCGTATAGTTGAGCCTCGGCGGAGGCAGCCGTGTCGAGTTGCTGGGCGGCGCCCTCGTGTTTCGCACCACTCATTTCGTGAGGGCCCGAGCCCGGGGTGGCGCAACTGAAGGCAGCTGCGAGGAGGAGAACCAAGGGTCTGGGGGTCATCACGTCGTTCCTTTCTCCAGAGGGTGCAGCTGAGTGGCCCGCCAAACGACGTACGCTGCAGGGATGATGAGCAGCGTGAGAAGCGTCAGCGACACAAGCCCACCCCACATCGGTGCAGCGATTCGCTTCGCGACGTCTGATCCGACGCCCGTGTCGAACAACACCGGCAGTAGACCGAAGATGTTCGTGGCGACCGTCATCAGGAGAGGGCGAACACGCAGCGTGCCTGCCTCTACGGCGGCGTCGATCAGGGTCGGTACTGTCGTGATGGTGCCGGCTGCTCTCCCTCCGTTCCACGCCTCATCGAGATAGACCACCATCACGCTCGCGGTTTCGGCTGCGACGCCGAGGAGCGCGATCATCCCGACCCACACGGCGACCGAGGTATTGAAGCGCAGCAGGTAGAGGGTCCACACCGCACCGACCGCGGCGAAGGGCACTCCCGTCATCACCAAGAGCGTCTGCGTGACGCCTCGAAAGTTGAGGTAGAGGATGAGGAAGACGAGCCCAAGGGTCAGTGGCAGCACGATGGCCAGCCGCGCCCGCACTCGCTCGAGTAGCTCATACTGACCGGTCCACTTCAGTGAGTAGCCCGCCGGCAGCGTCACTTCGCGAGCGACGGCTGCTTTGGCGTCCGCGACATAGCCACCAACATCGCGGCCCTCGAGATCCACGTAGACCCAGCCGGTGAGCGAGCCCAGTTCGCTTTTGATCATGGGCGGGCCCATCACGGTCTCGATGCGGGCCAGCCTCGACAAGGGAACCCACGCTCGGCTGCCGAGGGGCGAGGAGCCTTGCGACATTGGCCCGGCTCCCATGGTTTCCTCCTCGTCGGCGGCGGTCTCGGCGCCCATCCCAGCGGCACCCATGGCGTCTGGGTCAGCCGATGGCTCGCCACGTCTGGCTGCGATTGGCCTTCGCCCCGGACTCGCCCGTACAGGGACGAGAATCTGTCCCAGCGAATCGGGGTCATCTCGCAAGTCACGCGGGTACCGCACATTGACACGGTACCGTTCGCGCCCCTCGTAGGTGGTCGCGATGTCCATGCCACCGATGGCACCCTCGACCACGTCGAGCACGTCTCGCACCGTCACTCCGTACCGGGAGATGGCTTCTCGGTCAGGGGTGATGTCGAGGAAGAAGCCACCCAGTTCGCGTTCGGCGTAGACACTGCGGGTCCCTGGCACTTTCCGAAGGACGCGCTCGAGTTGGTCATTCACTTCAGAGATGGTGGCGAGGTCTTTGCCGAACACCTTGACGCCGATTGGGGTGCGAATGCCGGTGGACAACATGTCAATCCGGGCCTTGATCGGCATTGTCCACGAGCTCTGAATCCCCGGGCTCGCCACCTTGGCGCTGAGCTCTTCCGTGATGCGCTCAATCGTCATCCCCTTGCGCCATTGGTCGCGTGGCTTGAGTCTGACGACCGTTTCGAACATCGACAGCGGTGCGGGGTCCAACGCGCTCTCGGCGCGGCCCGCCTTTCCGAAGACGAGGTCGACTTCGGGCACGGTGCGTATTTGGGCGTCCTGCCACCGAAGCAACGCTCGGGCCTGTTCAATGGGAATCGAGGGCACCGTGATCGGCATGAACAGCAGGTCGCCCTCGTACAAGGGGGGCATGAACTCAGAGCCCAGCCGGGTGAAGGGCAGCGCAGTCAGCAGCGTCAGCCCAACCGCCCCGAGCAGCATTGGCCAACGGTGCACCAGACAGAACCGAAGGACTGGGCGGTAGGCGTTGCGGCACAGGCGCGCGACGGGGTTCCTTTCTTCGGGTCGAATGGTGCCCTTCAGGAGCAGCACCATCAGCGCCGGCACCAGCGTCACCGAAAGGACCGCTGCCACTGCCATCGAGGCGGTTTTCGCGAGGGCGAGCGGTCTGAAGAGCCGGCCCTCCTCGCCCTCGAGCACGAAGACAGGAAGGAACGCGACTGTCAGTACGAGGAGAGCCCCGAACATCGAGGGGCCCAGCTCCTTTGCTGAGGCGAGAATCAGGGCGCCACGATCGACGCTGCGTCCCTCGGCTTCTGCCGATTCGATCTTCTTGTGCGCGTTCTCAACCAGCACCACGCCGGAATCGACCATGTCGCCGAGGGCGAGGATGACCCCCGCCAGCGACATGATGTTGATGGTCATCTTCAGCAGGTAGAACGCGATGAAGGAGCCGAGAACCGCGACGGCCAACGCTACGACGTTCACCAATGCCGAGCGGAGGTGGAAGAGAAAGACGGCGATGACGAGCAACACGATGAGAACGATTTGCGCGACGTTCTCAGTCAGCGTCTGCACCGAGTCGAGGATGAGGGTGCTTCGGTCGTAGACCGTGACGAGCTTCACGCCTTCGGGGAGCGTCGGCCTGAGTTCGTCGATTCGCGCCTTCACGCGCTTGATGACGTCGAGGGCATTCTCCCCCGAACGCATCACCACGATCCCGGCGACGACCTCGCCCATGCCATCAAGCTCGGCGACGCCGCGACGAATGTTCCCGCCGATGGCGACGGTGCCGAGGTCGCGAACTCGTATCGGAATGCCATCGGCTCGGGTCGCAACGACAGCGAGTTCGATGTCCTGGACGGAGCGGATGTAGCCGCGGCCTCGCACCGAATATTCGTGCTCGGCCATCTCGATGACGCGCCCGCCCACCTCATCGTTCGCGCTTCGAATGGCAGCCGCAACCTCACCGACCGACACACCGAACGCCTTAAGCCGGTCTGGGTCGACTTGGACCTGATACTGCTTCTCGAAGCCACCGACCCCTGCCACCTCGGAGACACCCTCGACGGCCTGCAGCGCATACCGCACCGTCCAGTCCTGGAGGCTTCGGAGCTCCTGGAGCGAGTGTTTGCCCGAAGGGTCGACGAGCGCGTACTGGTACACCCACCCAACGCTGGTCGCGTCAGGCCCAATCTGTGGGTTGACCCCGACAGGCAAGCGCGCCCGCACCTTCGAGAGGTACTCCACCACTCGGGACCGCGCCCAGTAGAGGTCGGTGCCATCCTGAAAAATCACGTAAACGAATGACATCCCGAACATCGTGAAGCCCCGCACTGTCTTCACGTTGGGTGCACCCAGGAACGACGTCACGATGGGGTAAGTGACCTGATCTTCGATCAGCGTCGGGTTGCGTCCCATCCACTCGGTCGCGATGATCACCTGGGTGTCTGACAGGTCTGGAAGGGCGTCGAGCGGGGTGTGCAGGGCGGACCAGGCGCCGCCACCGGCGAAGGCGACGGAGGCGAGCAGCACCACCCAGCGCCGTTTGCCTGAGAGGTCGATGACTCTTGCGATGATCCCCGCGGGCCGCTCAATGTCCGGCATGGCCGCCCCCGGGTCCGCTGGTTGCACGCAGTCTGCTCTCTGAGTCGAGCAGGAACTGTGCAGTCGTCGCGACGGCTTCGCCTTCCTTCAGCCCGGAGAGAACCTGCACGAACTCCCCAGCGGACGCGCCCAGTTGCACCTCGCGCGGCTCCACATGTTCGCCGCTGACGACGAAGACGAGGTTGCGGGTCCCAGCGCGAATGACCGCCTGCGAAGGCACGACCAGCGCGGAGCCGAGGTCGACATCGAGGGTCGCTTGAACGAAGGCCCCGGGCCGAAGGTTGCCCGCTTCATTCGCGAGCACGACTCGGGCTTTGAGGGTGCGAGTGCTTTCGTCGATGGATGGTGGGAGGAACGCGACCTGACCTTCACGAACCTTTGGCACGCCCTCGATGGTGAGCTTCACTGCAGTGCCAGCTCGAACCAGGGGCAGGTCACCCTCGTACAGGTCGATCAGAGCCCACACCACCGAGAGGTCTGAGACGACAACCAGCTCAGTCTCTGGCGCGACGTACATTCCGTTCAATGCCTGCCGCGCAAGCACGGTCCCCGAACGTGGGGCGAGGAGGGTGAATGTCCTCGCTGCTTTCTGGTTCTGGACGATGCGCTCAATCTGACTGGTTGGAACGTCCCAGAGCTGCAAACGCCTTCGCGCGCTTTCAACGAGTGGATCGCCAGCGCCGCGGCCTTGCTTGAGGATCGCGACCAGTTCCAGCTGCGCCGCGTAAACCGCCGGGCTGTAGATCTCGGCGAGTTGCTCTCCTTGCTTGACTGACTTGCCAACAAAGTTTGCGGAAACCGACTCCAGAGTTCCGCGAACCTTGGGGTGAACGTGCGACGTGCGGGTCTCGTCAAAGGTGATCACGCCGAAGGTTCGAATTGTCCTTTGCAGGGTTCGGACCTCAGCGGAGGAGACCTCAAGCGCGAAGCCCGCTACCGAGCCCCCTTCGACCTTGAGAGGTGCATACCCTCGTGGCGAGCTGGTCTGAACTAATGCGTCGGGCTGATGGAGGTGCCCTGATTGCGCGAACGATGTCGAAGCAGTGAGCAGCGCTGCCGCACCGACGAATGCGACGGCCGACCTCCGAGCGCTCTCGGTAGTCATGCAGTCACCGCCTCTCTCGGCACCTCCGCGTCAACGGGCACCTGACGCTGCATCCAGAGGAGATAGATGGCGGGGTAGACCAGCAGCTCGAGCATGAAGCTCGTCACGAGACCACCCACCATGGGCGCGGCGATGCGCTTCATCAGGTCGGCGCCCGTGCCCGTGGACCACATGATGGGCAGCAGCCCCAACATCGCCGCGCACACCGTCATCGCCTTGGGACGCACGCGCTTCACGGCGCCATGCACGATGGCTTCGACGAGGTCTCCACGACTGTTGAGGGCACCTCGCTTGCGGAAGTCCTCGACGGACAAGTCGAGGAACAGCAGCATGAAGACCCCCGTCTCGGCGTCGAGGCCCATGAGTGCGATGAGGCCCACCCAGACCGCGATGGACATGTTGTAGCCGAGCATCGTCAGGAACAGCAGCGCGCCCACCGCCGAGAAGGGCACCGCGAGCATCACCACCGACGCTTTGAAGGCCGACTTCGTATTCATGTACAGCAGCCCGAAGATGAGCAGGAGCGTGATGGGCAGAATCAACGTCAGCCGCTCCTTCACGCGCAGCATGTTCTCGTATTGCCCGCTCCAGCTCAGTGAATAGCCTGCGGGCAGCGACACCCGATTGGCGACCGCCTTCTTGGCCTCGTCGACGTAGCCGCCGATGTCGACCTTCGATGTGTCGAAGTCGACGTACACGTAGCCAGCCAGCAGGCCGTTCTCATCGCGAATCATCGAGGGCCCGGTGGCGAGCTTCACCTCCGCGATGGCCTCGAACGGAATCTGGCCACGGCCACCGGGCAACGGGACGAGCACGCGCTTCAGGCTCGTGACGTCCTCGCGGTAGTCGCGCGCGTACCGCACGTTGATGCCGTAGCGCTCGCGCCCCTCGACGGTGACGCTCTGCACGTCACCGCCCACCGCAGTCATCACCATCATGTTCGCGTCGTCGACCGAGAGGCCGTACCGCGCCAGTTGGTCTCGCTTGAGCTCGAAGTCGAGGAAGTACCCGCCCGCCACGCGCTCGGCATACGCGCTTCGGGTGCCGGGCACCTTCGAGACCGCCGCCTCCGTCTCGAGTCCAATGCGCTCGATGGTGGCGAGGTCCGCTCCCATGATTTTGATGCCAACCGGTGTGCGGATGCCGGTCGAGAGCATGTCGAGGCGGCCCTTGATGGGCATCGTCCAGGCGTTGGAGAGGCCTGGAAGGCGCAGCTTCTCGTTGAGTTCGTCCTCCAACTCGGACTCCGCAATGCGGTCGCGCCAGAAGGGACGGAGCGGGCGCTTGAGCCACTCTGGGGCCCACGAGGAGTACCAGCGCGGCTTCTCTCTCCACTCGCGCTCAGGCTTCAAGATGATGGTGGTCTCCATCATCGTGAAGGGGGCGGGGTCGGTCGAGGTGTTCGCGCGGCCAGCCTTGCCAAAGACGCGCTCGACCTCAGGCACGGTTCGCAGGAGCTTGTCTTGAGTCTGGAGGACCTGCTGGGCCTCCGCGACGGACATCCCGGGCTGCACCGCGGACGGCATGAAGAGCAACGTGCCCTCGCGCAGGGGAGGCATGAACTCAGAGCCGAGACCCAGGTACAGCGGCATCGTCGTCGAGACGAGGACTGCCGCGGCGAGAACGGTGGCCTTCGGGTGGCGAAGCACGAAGCGGCACGGCCCTTCATACAGTCGGTGCAAGAGCCGGCTGACCGGGTGCGTTTCTTCAGCGCGGTACCGCCCCACCAGCAGGGTGGTCGCGATGCTGGCGAGCCAGCGCGGCTTGAAGGTGAAGGGGTCGATTCTCGCGAACATCATGCGCATCGCTGGGTCGAGCGTGATGGCCAGCAGCGCCGCGATGGCCATCGCCAGGTTCTTGGAGAAAGCGAGCGGGCGGAAGAGCCGGCCCTCCTGGTCCACCAGGGTGAAGACCGGCATGAAGGCGACCGCGATGACGAGGAGGGAGAAGAAGACGCCCGGGCCCACCTCCATCAGCGCCTCGAGGCGCACCTGGTGGAAGTCGCCTTTCTTGCCGTCTTGTATCCAGTGGTGGATGCGGTTGTAGGCGTTCTCCACCTCGACGATGGCGCCGTCGACCAGCACACCAATGGAGATGGCGATGCCCGCGAGCGACATGAGGTTGGCGTTGAGCCCCATGAGCTTCATCGGGATGAAGGCCAGCGCCACCGACACCGGGATGGTGATGATGGGGACGATGGACGACGGGAAGTGCCAGAGGAACAGCAGGATGATGATGGAGACGACGATGATCTCCTCGATGAGCTTGTCCTTCACAGTCTCGATGGCCGCCGAGATGAGCTCTGAGCGGTCGTAGGTCGTCACGACCTCCACGCCTGCAGGCATCGAAGGCTTCAGCTCCTCGAGGCGCTGCTTGACCCGGGTGATGACGTTGAGCGCGTTCTCGCCCTGCCGCATCACGACGATGCCGCCGACGACGTCGCCCTCGCCGTCGAGGTCGGCGATGCCGCGGCGCATCTCCGGTCCGAGCGTCACGGTCGCCACGTCCTTCACCGTGACGGGGGTGCCGCCTTCGCTCTTGAGGACGAGCTGCTCGAGGTCCTCGACCTTCTTCACGTAGCCACGCCCGCGCACCATGTACTCGCGACCAGCGAGCTCGACGAGGCGACCACCGACGTCATTGTTGCCTGCGCGCACCGCGGCGATGACGGACTCGAGGCTCAGCCCGTACCCCGCCAGCGAGTTGGGGTTGACGTTGACCTGGTACTGGCGCACCTGCCCACCCACGGTGGCGACCTCCGACACGCCGGGGACGGACTGAATCGAGTACCGGAGGAACCAGTCCTGGTAGCTGCGCAGCTCGTCCGACGAGTGCTTCCCGGTGCGGTCGACGAGCGCGTACTGAAACACCCAGCCGACGCTCGTCGCATCGGGGCCGAGCTCGGTGCGCACGCCGCTGGGAAGCTGTGGCTGAATCTTCGACAGGTACTCGAGCACGCGGGTGCGGGCCCAGTACGGGTCGGTGCCATCTTCGAAGATGACGTAGACGAAGCTGAAGCCGAAGTCGGAGAAACCACGAATCGCCTTCACGTGGGGCGCGCCGAGGAGCGAGGTGACGATGGGGTAGGTCACCTGGTCTTCGATGATGTCGGGGCTGCGGTCCCACTTCGAATAGACGATGACCTGCGTGTCGGACAGGTCCGGCAGCGCGTCGAGCGGGATGGTCTTCATCGAGTACCAGGAGAACGCGAGCGCCACGATGGCCATCGCGATGACGAGGTACCGGTGCTCCGCGGAGAAGCGGATGATGGCGCGAATCATGGCGTCATCTCATGGCCCGCGGGCATGGACGCGTCGGCCGACGTCCCCTTCGGGCCGGTGGGCGTGCTGAGGCGCGAGAGGGACGCGCGGAGTCTCGACTCGGAGTCGATGAGGAAGTTGGCGCGCGTGACGACTGCGTCACCGACGCTCAGTCCATCGACGACCTCGGTGAAGTCGCGACCCACCTCACCAAGCGTTACCCGCCGCGGCTCGAACCGGCCCTCGCCACGCGCGACGAAGACGACGTCTTCGGTGCCGCTGCGAATCAGCGCGTCAGACGGTACGCGGAGGACGTCGCGGGCTGGCCGTTCGACAACGACCTCCCCGAACATCTCTGGCTTCAGCTCTCCGGCCGTGTTGGCGAAGCTCAGGCGGACGCGCGCTGTTCGCGTCTTCGGGTCAAGGAGCGGGTCGACGAACAAGACCTTCCCTGAGAAGAGGCGGCCCGGGAAGGCGTTGAGCGTGAGCTGCGCGGGCACGCCGGGGCTGACAAAGCGCAGCTCTGTCTCGTAGACGTCGGCGAGTACCCAGAGGGTTGAGAGGTCGACGACGTCGTACGGCATGGCCCCCACCTCGAGGCGAGTGCCTTCGACGAGGTCCTTGCGCGTCACCACCCCGTTGACCGGGGAGACATACGTGATGGCCCGGGACACCGTGCCCTCTTTTTCGAGGCGCTGGAGCTCGGCTTCGGGCACGTCCCAGAGTTCCAGCTTTCTGCGTGCGGCTGATACGAGGCTTTCTGATTGCGCCCGTGAGGCCGTCAGGAACTCGTTCTCGGCTGCGAGAACTTCGGGGCTGTAGAGCGCGAAGAGCGGTTGGCCCTTTCTCACCGGCTTCCCCACGAAATCGACGAAGACGCGCTCGACATAGCCGGGCACCTTCACGTTGATGCGGCGAACTCTCGTCTCGTCGACGCTAACCTTGCCGACGGTTCGGAAGTTGCCGCCCACGGGCCCGCGCTCGATGACCGCGGTGCGCAGCCCAATGAGCTGTTGCCGGGTCGGGTCGAGCTCGACGTTGGCCAGACCGTCCACCTCGCTGTGCCCTGCCGCGTCATCCTCGTAGACGGGGAGGTAGTCCATCCCCATTGAGTCCTTGGCAGGACCGGGTGAGGTTTGTCGGGGGTCCATTGGCGAGCGGTAGAAGAGAATCTTCCGCTCAGAGGTCGCCGGCCTGGCTCCGGGCTCATCGAGCTTCACCAGCTTCATGCCGCAGATGGGGCACTCGCCGGGGTGGTCGCTCACGATGCTGGGGTGCATGGGGCAGTGGTACTTCGCCGCCTGCTGCGCTGCGGTCTCCTGCCGCTTCATTGACGTCGCGATGAGCGCTCCGATCGGGCCAGTGATGGCCGCAGTCAAGGCGATGACGAGGACGGTGCGAAGCCAGCTGCCGCTCTTCTTCGTTTCGGAGCTCATGTCACATTCCTGTCGAGCCGCTGGCCGAGTTGCCAGGCGCTCCGCTGCTCATGTTCGAAGGCGTGGCCGACCGTGGGCCCGACATGCCCCCTCCGCCGCCTGCACCCGGGACGGCGCTACCCATGGCGCCGCCACTCACGCTCACTTCGGAGAGTGAGGACTCGTCTTGCGCGATGGCGAGCTTCCAGGCGTCGACGAGCACGGCGTAGGAAGCATCGACGAGCGCGATGGTGGCTGAGGTCGCCTCGAGGACGGAGGCGAAGGGCACCTTGCCAATGCGGTACTGAGTCAGAGTCGCTGTGGCTGTGGCCTCTGCGTCGGCGAGCAGGCGGCCCTGGTACGACTGCCAGACTTTTCCGAGGGCTCGCCAGTAAGAGAGCCGCTGGGTGGTTCGCAGGCGCAGCAATTGCTCTACCGTCTCCACGTTTCTGCTCGTCGCGTCGATGGTTGCGTCGGCCTCGGCCACTGCGCGCGACTGCTTTGTGCCCGCGAAGACGGGGATGGGGAGCCCGAGCGTCACCGTCCACATTGGCTCGAGCGAGCCGCGGACCATCACCCCCGCCCCAACAGAGAGGTCGGGCAGGTACTGCCGCTGGCTGAGTTCACGCACACGTTGAGCGCCATTCACGCCTGCGCGCGCGGCCAGGTACTCCGGGCTCACTTCGAGGATTCGACGCGCAGCTTCGCCCTCGTCAGAGGGCAACGGGAAGGTGAGCTGCGCGAGCGGGCGAGTGGTCACCTTCTCGTCGAGGGGGTGGCCGCGAAGTCGGTTGAGCGCTTCGAGCTGCAGCTGCTCATCGGCCTGAAGTACGACGCGCTGCTGCTCGAGTCGGCCAAGCTCGAGGCGGGCTCGCAGGATGTCGGACTGGGGTCCTTCACCTGACTCGTAGCGAGTCTGGGCGACCTCGACAGCCAGCGTCAGGAGTGACGAAAGCTTCGAGATGAGTTCAAGTCGCGCGCGGGCCAACTGAAGAGCGACGTAGCCGCGGCGCACGTCCGCGATGGTAGTGAGCCGCACGCGCTCCAGTGCGAGGCGTCGCGTGGTTACCTCCACGTTCGCGATGTCGCCTCGCAAGCCAGGCTTGCCTGGAAACGGGATGGTCTGAGAGGCCATGAAGAGCAGCCAACTCGTCTCCATCTTGCCGACCTGCCACTTGTCGAAGCTGTCGTTCTGTACTCCCACTTGAATCATCGGGTCGGGCCACGACTGTGCCTGCGGCACGCGCTCCTTCGCGGCGCGAAGTTCAGCTCGCGCCTGCGCCAGTTCGGGCCTGGCTTCGATGGCATCGTCCACAAGGACCGACAGCATTCCGTCGACGCCCTCTGCTCGAGACGCGCGCGCCAAGAGTAGGACGGTGAGGCCGACGATTGGTGGGAGGCCGCGCACGACTCACTCCACCTTGAGGCTGCCGGCGATCATGTCCATCGCGCAGGCGAACCGAACGACGCCTGCCTTCTTCGGCGTGAAGCTGACCTCGACCGGCTTGTTGAGCGGAAGCGGCTGGGAGAGACCAAACTCCTTGAGGACGATGTCGGTCGCGCAGGTCTTCTCGACCGACCTCGTGACGACCAACGTCACGGGTTGCCCGGCCTTCAGCGTGGGAGCATTGGCGACGACGAAGCCATCGCTCGTGACCGCGACATCGACTCGCGTCGCTGCGGCCGCGACGAACTTCACCAACGTTGCGACCTGCGGTTTGGCTCCAGGCTTCAGATGCACGACGACCCTCGAGCCAACGGGCAGCGCCTTCGCCGTCGAGGGCTTGCCGTCGTTTTCGAAGCGACTGTCCTTGTCGAGATTGATGACAACCTTGTCCTTGTCGTCCGCAGTGACGGTGAGCTGCGTGTCGGTCAACTGGGTGACGACGCCCTTGAGGTGGCCGCCACCGTGCGCCAGCGCGGCAGTCGAGAGAAAGAGAAGGGTGAGGAATGAAGCGCGAGTCATGGGTGCATCTCCGGGTGGTGAGGGGGCTGGCTGCCGCCACGAAGGAAGTCGTCTTCCTCCATGTCCTCCGCCTGCTGGTGCGGCGTCTTCGGGAGGTTCTGTTCGATTTCTGCGCGAGCGTCTTCGTCGAGAGCGGGGAGCGTCCGGATGAGGGCGACGAGCCCCCAAGTCTCCTCGTCGTCGTCACCCGGCGTGCCCCACGCTGGCATGCCGGTGAGGCGAATGCCGTTGTTGATTGCGGCGTAGAGTTCTCCGTCGCTTTGCCGCTGAGTCGTCTGCGCGCGCATGTCCGGCGCCGGGGGGTACAGGTTTCGACCGATGTCGGTGTCGCCGGCGCCGCCGACGCCATGACAGAGGGCACAGTGAGAGGCCCAATGAGCGCGAGCCGCTTTCAGGTCCGGCGGCGCAGCAGAGGCGGGCTTCAGGGAGCGAGTTCGCGTCGACGCAAGCCCGCGCATCGTGCGCGCCAGTGCCTCCTCCAACGCCGACGGCCGGCTCCGTGTCGAGAGGCCGCTGCGAACCATGAGCGCCGCCGCAGCAGCGAGGACGCCTGTACCCACCAGGGCGAGAAGACCGACGGCCGCGAGAAATCGCTGCACTGCGCGAGGCGCGCTCACGAGGCGACCTCGCTTCGAACCCACTGCACCGCGACGCCGAGACCGAAGCCAATGGCGAGCGCTACGACGCCGAGCAGTCCGACGCAGGTGCTCCCCATCGCGCCTGTGAGGAGTCCGAAGGCGGAAGCTGTCAGCAGGAGCGGCGCTGAGACTCGCCTCTCGAAGGCCCACGAGCCGATGAGTGCCCCGGCCGCAGCGCCCCCGAGCGCGCTCGTGCCGAAGCAGAACTCCATGCACATCGAGCCGGCGCAGGCGTGACCGAGCCGCGCCGAGCAGAGCACCAGCCCGAGCGGGAGCGCGCCGGCCGCGACACCCAGGAGCGCGGCACGCGGGAAGCCGTGTCCGAGCCACAAGAGCCCGATGGCGCCCAACAGCAACGTCGTACCGAGGATGACGGTGGGCACGACTCGGGGAGTGAGGGCCAGCGCTGGCCCAATCAGCAGCGCCAGTGGAAGCGCGCCGAGGAGCGCCCTTCGGAGGCGCCCCCATTCATAGGCGCGCCGCGCACGAGCCAGCAGCAGATGTTCGGGTTGCAGCTCCATGTCTCAAATAGGCCGATGAGCAGCGCGGCGTGACATGGGCCGACCCTTTGGGGAGTTAGCTCGTCATGCTCCGCGACAGGGCGTCTGCGACGCGAAGCGCGTTGGCAGCCAGCGTGAGGCTGGGGTGCCGGTCGGTTGCCGCAGGAACCCCCGCGCCATCAGCGATGTAGACACCGGGAAGGACTGTCACCTGTCCGTGCTCGTCGATGCGGTCGAGACAGGTGCCGACCTCGTGGCCACCCGACGAGAAATCGAGCGCGTCGTAGATGAGGAATGCGCGTTCGCGGCTCGAGGCCAACTGTCGCCCGAGGCCGAGGACCTGTCTGTTCATCTTCTTCCCCAACGACACCTCACTTGGCGTGTGGGCGCGGGAGACGAAGCGAGGGGAGGGGCGGCCGAGACCGTCTAGTGAGCGTGCATCGAACTCGACCTGCCGAGGGGCGTCGGCGTCGGTCTCACCCATCGCGAACACGACGTAGAAGGAGTGCTTCGCGGCCTCTTCGGCAGTGAATCCGAGGTTGTTGAGGTCTTCGGCGTCGAGGCTCTCCAGGGGCGTGGGCCCACGGACTTCGGTGGTGAAGCGGGCTCGTGAGCTGGGCGGCGGATGCATCACGGCTGAGGGTTCCGCCGCGTCGACTGGGTGCATTCCAGCTCGCTCTCGAGGGGCGATGGCGATGGCGCCGGCGATGAGGTGGTCGAACAGGTTGATGCGCCGCCGGCGCTGCTTCTCCGGGAGGCTGGACTCGAGGATGCGGGCGGTCTCGATGGGCGAAGCAGCCAGCACCACGCGCCTGGCGCTGAGCGCCTCGCCCGAGGCGGTGTAAGCGATGAGCCCTTCCGAGGTCGCCTCGAGGCGCACCACCGGGCTGTCGCAACGCACCTCGCTCCTGAGGCGGACATCGGCAGCGGTGAGCATTCTCCGTTGGCCGATGAGGACCGACTCGCGCTTCGTGGCTGCCTTGTGGCCGAGCGCTGCCAATTTTCGATGCAGAGGCCCTCGTCGGCCACTTCGAACCGTGAGGACCTTCTCGGCTCGGCGAATCCATGTCTCGAGTTCGACCGCAAGCGCCTGCGGCCACGCAGCGCCGGCCCTCCGACGGGCGTCGAAGTAGTCCTTAGGCGGGCGCTCCATCCATCCGCCCCAGAGGAGTGTCCGTCCGCCCCTCGCGCGAACGCGATGCCACTCGTACCCCTTGGGGGCACGAAAGGCCCACGCCTTGCTATCGGTGCGTGCAAGCGGAGCGATGGCACGCTGGAACCCAATGATGTCGCCGGGCAGGGCCGCTGGGAGCCCCGGGCCCCCCTCAAGCACAAGCACCGAGCGCCCCTCGCCCTCGAGGTGCTTGGCTGCGAGGGTGCCACAAAGGCCACTTCCGACGACGAGGACGTCGAGCATCAAAGGCTCCAGAGGATGAAAGGTGAGACCGGCGACCGGAGGGCCGGCCGCCGGAGAGCAGCGATGCCGCTCAGATGCCGCAGTGGCGAACCTTGATCTTCTTCTTCATGTGTCTCACCTCCCTCGTCCGAGTGAACTCCCGGACTCTGAGTAGGCGCGAGACGTGTGACGCGTGACAGGTCAGCGAGAGGCGAAAACTCTGCGCGCGACCTGTGGGGTGAGGCCCACCGCAAAACCGCCCACCAGGGCGAGTACGCCGGAGTAGCCGACGCAGGCACAGCCCATGGCGCCGGTTAGCATCGAGACGGCTGAGGCAGACAGCCAGAACCTCCAGCCGAGCTTCAGGCGCGTCGCGATGACGGAGACGACGACGCCGGCCGTCACGCCACCTGCAGTGCAGGCGGGAACGCACAGAGAGGAGCAGTGGTCACCGGAGCACCCGTGCCCGAAGTTCGCGATGAGGGCGAAGGCGAGAGGAATGAGCCCTGTGAGCACACCGGGCCAGAGCGCGAGCCGGAGGTCGCGGCCGCGCCAGAGTAAGACCACCCCCGTGACGAAGAGGAGCCCGCCGAAGAAGGCGACCGAACTCGGGCGCTTTCCGAGCACCGCAGCGGCGGCGACAACGAAGAGCACCGGTGCCGCGCCGGCGACACTGAGCCCCAGCCGAGCACGCTCGTACCGACTGCGTGCTTCGCGCGAGAGCCTTGCGAGGTCAATCGAGTCCATAGAGCCTCCGGAATGCGTCGCGAAGACGGCCGAGCGCGCGGGCACGTCGCTTCCTCAGGGTCGCGCCGGAGACGGAGCTCGCCGTCTCCCAGTAAGTGGCGATGAGGGTCTGCTGGTCGGTTTCGGAGAGCGTACCCATGGCCTCCATGGCCGCGTTGAGGAGGACCCGCTGCTCCTGCTCCTCCGCTGCGGCGCCGCCGTCGCTCTCGTTCGGCTTCTCGTCCGTCGTCTCTCGGAGTCGCTCCGTCCTCTTGAGCTGCGTTCGGCACTGCCATGTGGCTATGGCGAGCGCCCAAGGCAAGGCCGGACGGTGCCAGTCGTACTCATTGGCGCGCTCGAGGATGCTCAGCATCGAGGACTGCGCCACGTCCGCGCCATCCCTCTCGCCCATGAGGCGGACGCAAAGCCGAAGGATGGGGTCCCACAGCAGTTCGAAGACACGGGTGAAGACCTCGCGGTCGCCCTCAGAGAGGGCCTTCAGCAGTTGATCGAGGTCTGAGAACTCGGGCATGGCAACTGATGGAATAGGCGCGAGAAGGGCGAAGCGTGACACCCTCAAACTGTCTGGCACTTTCGGTGGCTGGGGCGAATCTTTCAGCAGGAGCCGGGCTCGCACCAACGGCCGGTTCCCGTCCTCGGAGGCACATCATGCTGAGAATTGCCCTAGTCAGTCTTCTTGCTCTCGCCGCTTGCGGTCCCTCAACCACTGACGACGCCAGTTCGGTAGGCGCGACGTCGCAAGAGCTTCAGGCTCTCGTCGAGCGTCACACCAGCGCTGCGTGGGTTGCACCGGCCTCGTGTTCGTCCGAGATGCAGTCCTACCGCGACTCGGCAAACCGTATGCTCGTATCCATGAGTGGCATGTGCCCGGGCCTCGACACCTGCATGAGCGGGATGGGACACGGCGATCAAGCGGACATGGCGGCGGGTACACGCGACATGCAGGTCGAACTCGACTCGCACTTCGCGAACGGCTGTAGCGCGGCAGACCCTGTTGCTGAGATGGCCCGTCACCGTCAGGTGATGCTCACCCATACGGGGCACCTGCTGATGCGCTCCCAGTCGATGATGGGGATGATGGCGGGGCGGGGAATGATGCAGTGGCAAGGATGTCGGTAGCCACTCAGTGGGGCAGGTGGCGAGGCCTCGACGCAACCCTGCGTTCACTGCATTTGCGGTCTTCTTGCTCGCTGTCGTCGACGACCCAGCAGCAGACTGCAGGTCCCGCCATCGAGCAGCGGACGAGCACCGGGGCGATTCCCTTGCACTGGAACTCAAAGGTGTCGACCCCGGACTGCTTGAGGCGGCATTCGCCTTCGAGTCGTCGGAGGTGCTCGTGGTGCGCCAGGCTCGTCCTCGTCGCGAGGAGCTTGCGCTCGGGCGTTGCGCAGGACGCGAGGACCGACAGCAGCAACGTCAGGACTCCGAATCGAGCGCTCATGATTCCTCTTGTGTTCATCGGCACGTAGGTCGCTTCTCTTGAGCGATTCCTTTCAGGGGCACACCGGGGGCAACGTCCCAGAATCGGCCATAGAGCCGCGTTGATCCGTCGTGAACCTCGTTCCTCGTCTTCAACAGGTCCTGCGACTGCTGGAGCGCGTTGAACCGCTTCGCGACGACTCGGACACGCTCTGGCTTGGTCCGCACTTCATTCCTCGGGCGCACGGGGCACTTCCTCCGGAGGCACGCCTGGACGAAGGACCAACGTTCGCCGCTGAGCGCCGCGCAGGCCCGCCCTCGTAGCGGCCTTCCGCGACCTTCGTGAGCACTCTCCGATCGTTGCCTACCGACGTCGCGCCGACGGTCGACACGGCGGGTTGCTCGACCTTCCGCGCGCGGGCACTGAAGCGTTCCGACGCTGGTTCCAGTCGCGCGCATGGTCGGGCAGTCACCCGTGGGAAATCGTCTTCGGGCATCCGCACGGAATTCACCTCGCGCCGACGCTGGAAGACGGCCACTGGCGATTCTCGCGTTTAGTCAGCAACCGTGGGCTCGCGCTCGAGGCGGTGAAGATGGCGATCGCGCTCGGCGAAGCCGGGATCCCGCTCCCTCTTCACGGCAAGGACGAGCTCGTCGCGACGCTCCGAGGCGAGGACGAACTCGAGGTGGCCGTTTCGCGGCAGGTCTCGCTCGAGGAACTTGAGGAACTCCGTCCGGGTTCCACACGACAGGTTCGATGGGACTCGCCGCCGGTGTTTCGTGTCCGCCGTCTCAGCCGCGGCGCGTGAGTTGGGTGCGGATCATCTCGTCGACGAGTGCGGCGGAGAGTTCGTCGTCGGTCTTGCCCGTGACCCTGAGTTCGACCTCCTCGAACTTCTTCGCGTTGGCCACCACCCATTCGATGTACTGCGCGAGGTTCAGGTGCTCGACGCCGAAGGCGATGTCTTTCATTGCCCGCACAATCTGAACCGGCGTCCCGACGAACTCCCGGTCGTCCCGCATGATGATCTTCATGACTTCGCTCCCTGGCGCGCGCGCCAATCGCCCGAGCTGATGGTGGGTCGACCTGCGGCCTGCTCGGGCGAGAGGACGTAGGTTTCAGCAGTGGTGCCGTCGGCGAGCACGAGCCGCCGGCGTCGGTAGAACCGTGGATGCCCCTCGAGCACGTCGAGGCGCGCGAGCGTCGGAGGGTCGACCTCGTAGACTTCGCCGCGCACGGCAGCGTCACCGCCTTCGACCATCGCAGGGAAGAAGCCCAGGTCGGCGAGCGCGAACACGGGCTTCGTGACGGCCGCTCCGACCAGCGCGGCGTTCGCGAGCAGGCGGTGGTTCGGCTCACCCGCGAGCAGCGTCCCGTAGACGAACACGCGCGTCACGATGCGCCTCCGATGGCCGCGACAAGACGCTCGAGCTCAAAACCCCGCCGCGCGTACTCGCGCGCGAGCACTGCGAAGTACTGCGGCTGCGGAGTCCAAGCTTCGAAGGTCTCCTCGGGCTGGAGGTACACGTGCGCCAGGCGTCGCGCGTCCCTCGTCACCACGAAGCGCGTCTGGCGCACGTAGGCGTGCGGGTGCCCCTCCGCGCGGTCGAGCCGGTCGAGGTCGTCGGCGGGAAGCCGGTACAGGACTCCCTCGACGCGCTCTCCGGCCGCACGACGCACGCTTGCGACCGCCCCGCTCCACTTGTGGCTGAAGCCTCCGAAGGTGAGCGCGTGATTTGGCAGTGTCGCGTGGCCCATGGACTTTGCGCCGGGGCAGCGCTCCAGCATCTGCCCCTCGTCGAGGTTCGAGCCGTAGGCGAAGTAGAGGACCGTCTTCATGCGCGCGCTCCATCGTACTGCTCGGTGGTGACGCGCTGGAGCACAGCGAGCGCGCGCTGCGCCTCATCGTCGGAAGCGTGGAGCAACTCGAGATACACCCAGCCCGCGTCGTCAGCGCTCGCCGCCACCATCTGGGCGATCCACCCTTCGGCGTCGGGCGTCGCCAGCTCCACCGCTGCGGCCAGCAGGTGGAGCGCCGCGTGGATTCGCCGGAAGCTGGTGCCCCGCGCGAACTTCACCTCGATGCGCGGCTCGGGATGTCCGTACTGGCTCCGCGCCAACGTGACTCGGTAGGCCTTCATGTTCATCTCCTTCATGCCGCCACCGGGGTGGCAGGCTGCGTCTCGGTGGTGGGGTCCGGCTGCGGCTGCGGCGCCGGGCGGTCGCGGCGCTCGCCCTTCCACGCCGCGCTGCCCGCGAGGCGCTTGGTGAGGTGCAGGCGCGCCGTCTTGAACTCGTCGCCGATGAGGCCGAGCCCGAGGAGAAACACTCGGAAGTCGTACTTGGCCGTCGCAGGGTTGAAGGCGCGGCGCCGGCTGGAGGCCGCCTTCGAGGTGAGCGCCTTCGCCGCCATCGCGAGCACCAGCTGGAGGTAGGCCTTCACCTCGCCAGCGTGGAGCGTGCCGTTGAAGTACCTGAACTCGATGGTGCCGCGGAAGAAGAGGCTGTTGAGGTTGAGCCCGTGGTACCGCGAGGAGTCGTACCGCTGCGGCGTGACGTTGCTGCGGCCGTACCAGGCTTCGCTCAGCTCGCGCATCGTGCGCGGGCGGCGCGCTTCGAGCCGCTCGATGAAGGCCGGGTCGATGGGGCGGCAGTAGCGCGCCAGCCGCGTGTCGCTGACCGCGAGGGCGTGCTCCAGCAGCCGCTCCTGCTTGTGGACGTTCTTCACGAGGTTGGTGGTGCTCTTGGCGTCGAAACGCGCGCCGTCGATGTGGATGTGGATGCCCGTCGAGTGGTCGGCGCGAGCCCCCGCCGTGCGGACCGCGCGGATGATGTTCTGGAGCGTGTCGAGGTCCGCGTAGGTGAGGACCGGCGAGACGATCTCACCGCTCTGCTCGCCGCCGCTCAGGCTGCCATCGGGCACCACCTGCCACGCGCGGCCCGTCGCGTCGGTCACCCGCCAACCGCGACCCTCGTTCACGACGTTGCCTCCGGTGACCGTCTGGATGGCCCGCGCGAGGCGCTCCCGGTTGAGGCCCACCGTTTCGATTTCGATGCCGTAGCGCAGCGTCTTCAAGTGCGATCCCGTTCCGCCGCGCTGGTGTCGCGGCGAGGGACATACACGCTTCCTTCGGCCCGCCTAAGCAAGCGGAAGAAGTCGAATTCTGATGTAATTTCGATAGCTTGGATTGCCGCGACGTTCCGCGGAGTTACCGCCTCGGTCGCCCGGAGTTGCGCCGAATCAGGGCTCTTCGGCGAGGGGGACCGGCCCGTTTCCCGGCCCTGAACGCGGCCATCAGCGCCGCGCGGAGCGACTCCTTCGGGCACCACACCGCGAGCCCCGCGAGGTCGGTGGCGTCGACCTCGAAGTCCTCGATGTCGAGGAACCTGCGTGCGACGGAGATCGCGACCTCCGAGCTTCGCGGCATGCCCATCACGACTCCTGCTCGAACGCGCGCGCCGCATCGGTGGCGCCGAGGTGCTTGAGGTAGTGGCCGAGCGCGCGGCGAAAGAACTCCATGCGGTTCGGGATGTCGCGCTCGCGCCACGCGTCGTCCATCTTGTCGACGACACCAGCCTCGAGCCGCAGCGGGAGGATGCGCATGTCGGTGGGCTCGCCTTCGCGCCGACGCGACGTGCGCGGCCCCACCGGTACGTGACCCTTCTCGGCCTCGCGGATCTTCCAGACCAGGTACGGCTTCGATGAGGAGCCGCTCGGCCGACCGACCACCTCCACGTACTTCGCGCGCAGCTCCTCGACGGAGAGTTCCTTGAAGCGACCGCGCGGCTTCGCCTCGGCTTTCTTCGCGAGCGCCTCGTCGATGCGACGAATGAGGAACTTCCGATTCGGGCTCTTCGTTGCCTCGCCCACGACTTCCTTGAAGCGCGCCTGGAGCTCCGGGAGTCGCAGCGCGTCCAGCTTGTCCTTCGTTGCCATGTGCATCACCTCGTCGGGCGCTGGGTACACGTCTCCCTCGGGCGCGGGCCCGTTCGCAGCCGAGGGTGTTGGGGAATCACTTCGTCGGAGTCACCGACGCGGCGCCGGCGCGGTACGCGGCCTCGAGCGCCTTCTTCACCTGCCACACCGCGACGTCGTGAAAGTCGAGCGAGTCCATCTTGCGCGTCTCGAGCGTCTCGATGTTCAGCACCCGCTTCGCGATGTCGGCGAGCACCTCGTTCATCGGTGCTTCCTCGCCAGGCGGAATGGCGTCTTCGAGCCGTAGCGGAGTTGCTGGCCCTCGACGAGGAAGACGTCGGTGGGCGAGAGGCCGGGGTCGGTGCGCCTCGGCTCCTCGCGGCCGTCATCGTCGGGAGCGTCACACTCGGCCCGCGTCACCACGCCCGAGAGCTCAATCTCGAACGGCCAGTTTGGCTGCGACGCGATGAGCACCTGCGCGTCGGGCTCGAGGTCCTTCAGGACTTCCATCAACTCCTTCACCTTCATCGTGCGGCTCCGCCCAGGTGGGGACCTTCGGTGCGCCCGGCTCGCGCAGCCATACACGCTTCCTTCCCGAGACAGCTCAAGTCGAAGAAGCGATGGCGACGTCGAATGATGAACTCACCGGGGCGGCTCGAGCTTCTCGAGGGGCTCGGCGAGCAGCTTCAGCCCGTCGGCGAAGAACGTCTTCACGACGTTCGGGTCCAGGTCGCTCAGCGTCGGCACGGTCTTCAGTCGCGAATCGAGCCGGCCCTTCTTCACGAGCGAAGCGTGGAGTTGGTCAACGAGCAGGCGATGAAGGTCGCCGTAGGTCGTGGGCGCGGCGGCGGGCGTGGCGTCGGAGCGAATGAGGAACTCCTCTGCCTTGCACTTCGGACACGGAGGCAGGCGAACGACGCGGCCGTCGAGGTCGTCAGCGACCGTGCTCCCGACACCGAGCGAGAGCGTTGCGAGCTTCGAGCGCGTTGGCGTCTGACACGTCGAGCACCGCTGGAGCACCTCTTCGTTTGTGAGTTCTTCAATGGGCATGCGGGCCTCACGCGATGGCGGTGTAGTCGCCGTACCAGTACGACCAGTTGCTCGCGCCGACGTTGGCGTCGATGGTGAACGCGAAGCCGTCGCGCGTGACGTTCTGCACGCGCGTTGTGGGTACGCCGGCACTCGAGTCGCGCACCGCCAGCGTGATGGACGACGGCGCCGCGGGGAAACGGCTGCGAAAGTTCACGACGTTCCCGAGCATCATGAACTGCGAGGCGCCGGTGGGGTTGTACATCTTCGCGCCGCAGTAGCCGGTCTCGCGCATGGAGCCGCTGAGCTCGAAGGCCGAGTTCACCGCGTTGCTGTCGATGGGGAGCCTCCACGTTCGAGTCCAGAGCGCGAACTGCGTCGCGGGAGTTCCTTCGTGGACGAGCTCGAAGGTGTTCCGGCCGAGCCTCAGTGCGGCTGCGTTGCCCGTGGCCTGCTTCACCCACTGCGTGCCGCTCCAGCTCGCGTTCATCGTGAGCCAGACCGAGTCGCCGTCGAGATAGACGCGGAAGCGCGCGACACCGGCGCCGATTCCCTGCGCGTCCCAGAGGAGCGCCTTGGTGCTCCCGCTGAAGGGCGGCTGGCGAATGGTGCGATGCATGCCCGCGGGAACGGCTTCGTTGGCGCGGAAGTGGTCCGCCCCGGCGATGGCCATCAACTCGGCGAGCGCGTCTTCAGTGTTGGCCGCGTTGAGCCGGTTCGCCGCGTCGAGAACGGTGATGGTGCTCGCGGGGTGTGCGGCGAAGAGCTCATTCAGGTGGGCGTTGTGCGCGGTGAGCAGGTCGAAGAGCTGGCCGGCGACCGTCTTCGCGGCGAGTGCGACGGGCGCTCCGACAAAGGGCATCGAGCCAACACGAGTGGCTCCGGCCGCCGCGACGGTCTGGTCGGCGAGCGCGGCCACAAGGCTCTGGAGCTGCGCCTGGACGCTCGTCGTCGTGATGTAGCTGTGCGGCGTGGCTGAGATGGCGCTGGCAGCGTGCGCATCGGACACGGCGGACACGTGGCCGTTGAGGAGCCCGAGCAGCGCTCCGAGCTGGGTCGCAACCGTGCCAGGCGCGAGGGGGTTCGGATTGCCCGGAATTCCTCCGGCACCGACTGCGGCGGAGCCACCCGCTCCGGCGAGATCGTCGACCAGCTCGTCGATGGCGCCTTGCACCGTGTTCGCCGCCACCATCCCGTGGGGCGCGTAGTCGACCTTGGTCGCGGCGTGCCGGTGCGCGGAGCCGTCGAAGTGGTCGGTGAGCACTGTGTCGATCGCGTCGAGCGCGGCCTGCACCGTGGGCGTGCCCGGGCTCAGCGCGTTCCAGCCCACGGTCGTGATGCCGACGGAGCTCCCCTGCACGAAGACGAACGCCTGGCGCCGCGAGGTGTCGATGTCGGTGCTGACGACCTGCGTCTGCCCAGGCCGACGGCGCACGTCACACAGGAGCAGCTCATCAGGCTGCAGCGCCATCTTCGGCGCGGCTCCAGCAGCTCCCTCCGCGGCCTGACGCACCACGAGCTCGAAGGACTCGTCTCGGCGGAAGAAGACCTGCTGCGAGTTGCCGTCGGTGCGCGGGTCGGAGAGCAGTCGCTTGAAGCGGAGGAACACTCCAAGCCACCGTTCGTTGCCGGCGGTTGAGACGTCGGTGGGGATGCCCGAGAGGTCGTTCGAGCAGTCGACCGTCTGGCCCGTGCCGAAGAAGAGCCGCTGGCCGAGGTTGTCGTAGGCGCGCGCGGGCGCGGTCAGGTCGATGGAGAGGTCGGGGACCGGCGAGTGCGGCGAGGGGACTCCGCCGGAGACGACTCCGTAGATGCGCAGATCGGCCGCGAGGTTGTGGAGCGCCTTCTCCAGCAGGCTGAAGCCGAGGTCGAGCTCGGCCTCGGTGACGCGCTGCCGGAAGTAGTAGTCGAGCCTGTCGGCCATGCGCGTGGTTCCAAAGCGCCGCGCGCGGGCCGAAGGGGACTGGATGTGGGGGAGTGACCCCGGCGGGACTTGAACCCGCAACCTCCCGGGTCATTACTCCGGGCGCTCTGCCAATTGGAGCTACGGAGCCTTCAGCGAGGACCTTACCCAGTCGTCGGCGCTGCGGGCTGTTCGACGGCTTCCTCCTGGACGACGAACGACGCCATCCAGCCATCGATTGAGCGCACCAGCGCTTCCTGTGTGGCGAGGTCAGTTGTGGGGTGCACCTGGACGTACGCTCGCCCCGACGCGCTCCGCACGCACCACAATCGCCCCGTGGCGTGGAGCTTTCCCTTGAGGTGCCTACGCAGGCAGTAAAGCCGCGTGACCTCCGCTTTGGCGAGGAGGAGCGGCGCGTAGTTGAACGACTCTCCTGGGTCGCGAGGTTGTCGACGCTGGCTCTTCAAGTGCTTGAGTTCGGCTTCGAAGCGCACGAGCGCCTCCCGCCATCGAGTGAGGTCGAGCTTCATCGTGGTTCTCCTGTGGTCTGAGTGAGCGACGGTCCGGCCAACCGCAGGCGTGAGAGCAACCTGCGGAGTTCGTGGGACCGCCGAAGCGGGCGGAGGCCAATGGCCATCAACGCGCCACTCCAGGGCGGATCGGGTTCTCGAACGGCGACGAATGGAAGCCCCGCTTCAGCGAGGCGGGCTTCGACACGCAGCAACTCCGATTCGGAGTCGGCGTGAAGAGCAACCGCGTGCGTGCCGGGAGGCAGCGAGCCTGGAGACGATTCTCCCGCCGCGTGAATCAACTGGGCGAGTTGAACCCCGAGGGGAACGTCGCGCCTGACGATGCAGTAGTGGTGGAGGAGGAGCGGCGAATCAGCTGCAGCAATGTCGGCGGCAATGTTCAGCGCGGCTCATGACGGAAACCATAACCAAGGTCCTCGACGGCGCAAGGTGGGACGGCCTGACAAAGCCCTACGCGGCGCGAACGTGGCGTCCCGGAGGCCCAGACAGGTACTCGAGCCATCGCCGCACGGCGTCCTCGGTGAAGCATGAGAGCGCGGTGAGCCCGTCCTCTGCTGCATCAGGGCACGCGAGCAGCGCGCCTCCGATGCGCACGATGTCGTCGAGGCGGTCCGGGTCGGCCTTCCAGTAGTCGGGTGCCCACTCGATGGTAGGGCTCACCACGGAGGGGACTCCTTCTGCGACCGCGTCGGCCGTCGTGACGTTGAAGGTCTCGGTCATCGAGACCTGGAGGCACAGGTCCATCCCTCCGACCGTTCGCCGGAAGCTCGCCCAGTCCTGCCACGGGTGTTCGACGAGCCGCGCCCAGCGGAGGCCATTGAACATCTTCCGGAGCGCATCGAGCACTGCGCCTCCGCCCATCGTGTCGTTCTCGACCGACACCGAGAACTCGAGGTCGCAGTCGCGCTTACGCGCGAGCGTCAGCGCTCCGGCAGCGGCCGTCGTGTGGTTCTTCAGCAGCCGGAGCGCCCCGAAGCTGCCGACCCGAAGGAGCCGATGGTCGTGCTCGCGGCCGCGGCGACGGTGCACGCGCTCGAAGTCGTACAGGTTCGGGAGGTACAGCGTGTGACCACCGTAAGCAGTCTCGAAGAAGTGCTTCAGTTCGATGCTGTTCGCCGCGACCGTGAGATTGAGGAAGTTCTCCTGGAGGACCAGAAGTTCGCGGAGCAATTGAATCGCCGACGGCTCGACCTGGAGGAAGCCGATCTGCGAGTGGCTCCGCACGAGGAAGTGCACACGTGGGAACGCATGAAGCAACTCGATCATCGGCGCGCGGCTGACCCACGGAGCCTCGAGCACGCAGTGAGTCACCGACGGCCGCGCTCCGAGCGCCCGGTGAACATCAGGCGGCTCCGCCGCAGGGGTCGCTTCGACCTCGACGCCGGCTCGGCGCAGCACACGAACCGAGTGAAGCGCGTTCACGCCGAGCCCGATCTCGCTCCCCGATGAGCTCGGCCTTGGAACCTGTCGATAGACCAGCAAAACGTGAGCGATACCCGTGGTTCTGGCGGATTGGGGCATGCGTGGCCAAAGGCCCGCGCGTTGAAGAAGTGGGACTTCAGTCGCCTGATCGTCGGTCAGCCCGTTCGGCAGATGGCGTTCTCACTGGAGGCCTGTTGCGCTACGCGAACCTAGGGTACGAAGATCCGATAGATGAGCGCGCCTCTCCCCGGCAACTTCTTGCTCCCTGCGGATCGTGAGCTGGGTCACCTCGAGCGACTGACCGGCCACCTTGCTGCCGTAGAGCGTGTCGAGCGCGCCCTTCGATGGGGAGCTGCGCGAAGGGAGTTTCGAGCCGGCATCTCCGAGCTCGACACTCTGACGGTCAGCCGGGAGTCGATTGATGGGTGGAGCCGAAAGACGTTTCGGCATCTGTCAGATGTTTTCTACGAAGTTCTGGAGTTGGTCGCCCGCCCCGAGTTCGTAAGTGCCGTTCGCACTGACCTTGAGGCACAACGGGCCGAGCTGAACAGTTTCTTGTCGCCGCTCAATGTTGGCTCACAGGCCGATTGGGCCCTCGTGGCGCTCCAGCTCACGGTTGACGCGCTCAAGCCCCACATCGTAGGGGCGAAAATCCCTCCGAGAGAGGAGCTCGAAGCGCAGCTCTCGTCGTTGGATTTCGCTGGCCCGATGGGCGCATCGATGCGGGTCGCTTGCTTTCTGACGTGGGTGTTGGAAGCCGCGCGAGCAGGTCAGGCTCCATCAGCCCGACACGCAACCTTTGTTGGGCTCGCGTTCGTCGAAGCCGTGACGATGCTGACCGCAATCGCGCGAGAGCTCGGCACGAATCTGGACCCGACACCGTATCTGCTGAGCCCTCGTGAGGCCGTAGCGCGCGAGGCGCTACTTCGGTTGCTCGCACTTCCCCGCGACGAGGCTTTCAACTCGTTCCTTGGCCCTCCGCCTATTCGCTGACCTTGTGACGGAAGAACTCGACCCGCTCCGCACCGAACGCGCGCTCGATGTAGCTGCGCTGTGATTCGTCACAGGTGAGCATCACTGCTCGTGCGTGCACTGCCTCGCGTGCCGCAAAGGTATCCATCGTCGTCGACGTTGCTCCCGCGGAGCGCGCCTGGCGCCAGAGCGCAGCGAGCGCGGAGGCGGTCTGTCGCGTGAGGGGTGGAACGTCGGCAAAGAGCAAGAACTGCATCAACGCTGCCGTGCGTTGGGCGAGCGCCTCGCTCAGAGTTACCTGCTGCTCGGGGGCCGCCACGCCACGCATCAGCTCTTCGTAAACCACGACCGGTACATGAACAGACTCAGAACGGTTCAAGACGTCGAGCGCGCGCTGGTGCTCCTCTGCGAGCAGTTCCACTTTCAAGAGCGCAAAAACGAAGCTGGTGTCGACACTGACGCGCACACGCGACTTCCTACGTCGCAATCGCTCCTGGTTCCATGACCAGTTCAGTCGCAAATGACTGACCCAAGCGTCTACGAGTGGAGCGATGACTCTGTTCCAAGTTCGCTGAGCCCCAACTCCCAGTGGTCCGGCACGACTGGCGGGAACGGCTCGACGAGGTCCATGAAGTGGGTGTGCGCCGGCTTCAGGTACTCGACGATGGCGCGTAGGTGCTTGCGCTCGGTTGGCGTGAGAATGCGCGCGACGACGACGTTGAACGCGTACTTCGCGAAGCGGTCCGAGGGGCCGAGCACCCAGTCGATTCCGAGGAGTGACTCGCCGAGCACCAACGCGTCGGCGTTGAACGCGGTGATGGCCACGATGTCGATGCCGAGGAAGAAGCGCACTGCGTTCTTGATGCCCTGCGCGGTTCCCTTCTGGCGGTACATCTCGACCAGCACTGCCGCGAGCCGGCGCTTGCCCCGCATGTCGAGGTCGAACGGGAACGGGTTGCCCAGGTCCTGAAGGATGAGGTCGAGGAACGGTTCGGGAGCGCGCTCGAGGTCGAAGATGTCGGGCCAGCGGTCGAGGTCGGCGAGCAGCAGGTTCGTCACCTCCTGCAGGCACGAGATGAAGCGCAGGAGGTCACCGGTCGTGTCGTCGCGCCGGTTGTGCTTCGGGAGCATCTGCCAAAGGTCGAACCGTCGCGACGCCGGCCTCGCTGGTCTGAAGCCCTTGAAGCGCGCCTTGTCGAACGGCGGCAGCACCGCGTTCCCGGAGAGGTCGGTCACGCCGAGCGCCTGGACCTCGTGCTCGACGTCGGGAGACATCTCCACGTCGAGCGAGACGATCAGGCGGTTCGCTTCGCTGGCGACGTGCACGGCGCTCAGCGGCACCGCGGGCGCACCGACGGGCGTCACGAGGACTGTCGCGTTGGAACTCTCAACCGGTTCGTCGAACACGAGGCGGAGCTGCTTCTGCAAAATCGCCTGGGCGCTCGCCAGTCGGGGTGCAACGCGATCCTCGGCGGTGAAGCTCCAGGACTCGTCGAGTGACTGCCCACCGCCCACGATGCGTGAAGCGACCCGGACGGTGACTCGGGCGAGGCTGACCAGTGGCGTCGCCGGCGTGAGGACCACACGGAGGCTGTCGGGCGCCTGCGACACCACAGCAGCGAATGGCGATACCGCCGCACCATCGAACGCGAGCACCCCGTCGACCCAGATGCGTGTGGCGGTCGTGTCGATGCCGGCAGCGCCCGGGTCGATGAGCTCGAGCGCGAGCGGCGAATCGATGGGAACGCCCACCTCACCAGGTGACGGGTCGCGGTTGATGAGGAGCGGCCGCGCCCCGCTCGTCGTGAGCGTGACCGACTGCACCTGCACACGTGGCAGTTCGATGGTGGCCATCGCTCACACCAACTCGAGGCGGACGCCGACGGTGTGCTGCCCAGTCAGCTTCGAGACGTTGGCGGCCAGGTCGTCGAGCGTGCGCTCGCTCCCTGCGCGAAGGGTGACGCCGGCGTACTTCACCCCGTCGACGACGACGGAGACCTCCCACGCAAACCCCGGCGGCATGCGCTTCGGCGTCCGCACCTTCATCGACGTGCGCACCAGCGTCACGCCAGTCAGGTCCACCACCTGCGTCACCTCGACGTGGTCTCCGTGGCCGAGCTCGAAGGTCCGACCAGGCTCGTCGTCACCGAGAACGAACACGCCCGGCCCGAGCCGCCCCTGGCCCTCGCCGAGACGACTGGTGAACGCGGTCAACTCCATGCCTCACACCTGACGGAAGAGCTCGAGGTGGTCGAAGTACGCGCGCCGGGTGACGTCCTTCACCGACATGCCGAACCCTCCTCGGCCTGAGGTGAGCGGCTGGCTGCCCGAGTTGATGCCGAGTTGGTCGTCGATGAACTGCACCATTCCCGCGACGGGCTGCCAGTCGGGAGCCGTTCCGAGCGGATGCGCCGCGAGGTCGTTCGAGAGAACCTTCAACACGACGTCTCCATTCGTGTTCACGATGACGTCGAGGCGGAGGTGCACCCAGGTCGCCTGCGCGAAGCTCGCCGCCGACTTGAGCAGCACGCCCGGGCCGTCGGCGTCTGGCAGACCCACGGCGATGGCTCCCTTGCGGAGCACGACGCGGTGCGGGTCATCGTCCGAGAGCCCGAGCATGTACGCGCTGTCGTTTACCGAGTTCCCCTGGCAGCAGAGAAAGAGGAACGGTGAGAAGCCGGTCGGGCCCCCGCCGGCGCCGCGCTGGATGCAGCCGCGAATCGAGCCTCCCTTCGCCATCGGCGCGAAGCTGGCGAGGTTCGCAAACAGGCCGACCGCGCCCTGCACCGCCGCGAGCGAGTTGAAGCCGAAGAGGAAGTTCCCGCCGCCCGGCGGAGTCGGGATGCCGGCCGTCACGCGGCGGTCTACGGCCGCGAGGTCGAGCCCGTTGTTGAGGTACGTCCAGTCCGTATCTGCCATGGAGCCTCCGTCACACTGTTGCGGCGCGTGCCCACGCACCGGAGAAGGTCTCGAGCGGGGCGGCGACGTTGCCGACGGCGCTCCAGTCGGAGACGTACACGGCGCGAGCGAAGGGCTCTGTGAGGCCCAACGCCGAAGGAACACGGCTCCACTCGTCGAGTAGCGGTGAAGGCCGCGCCCAGGTCTCGACATCGCGCACGCCGAAGGAGCACGCGACGACCCGCCCCGTCGGCAGGGCGAAGAGGTACGGTCGCTCGAATGCCTCGAAGCCGTCCCGTCCGAAGAAGGCACGCACCACAGTGACGTCAGCGAACGCGGCAAGGAACGCGCTCCACCGGGCGAAGTCCTCTCGTCCGGCGCCACCGAACGCCGCCAGTACCTCGAGGCTCGTCACCGCGGAGATGGTCCATCGCGCCGCTTCGCCTGGAAGCGCTCCCGCGTCGGCGAAGGTCGGGTTGAGGAGCGCCATCAGAGCAACACTCCCGTGTCGCCGTTGCGGAGCGACACCGTGCCCAGCACCGGGAACTCGCGCACGTTGAGCTTCCCGTCTGCGGGCAGCCCGTTCAGCGTGAGGTCGAGCCGCGCGTCGCCCATCTTCCGAACGCCGGGCGTGTCTCGGATGACGTTGAAGACGTCGCTCCAGGCAACTTCACCGACCGGATTCCCCTCGACGTCCTTGATGTTGAAGCCAAAGTCGACGTTCGGGTTGGGCGTGCCGTCGGGCTCGGTGACGCGGAACCACGCGGCGAGGTTGGCGCGAATCGCGTCGCGCACGACGTTCGGGCTCGCGCCCTGTCGAAGGAACACGCGCGCGGAGATGTCGATGCGCCGGTACACCGGGTCCTGCACCGCGACCTGGAACGTCAGCGTGCACGGGTACGCCTCGGTCACCTGCCGGAGCACCTGCGCCTTGAGCGCCGGCGTGGGGAGCCCTCCGCCGCGAGGGACGACGTAGAGGATTCCGGTGTTCTCTCCGATGGAGAGGTCTTCGTTCGAGGTGAGCATCAGCGCGCGCGCGACTCCGGTGAGGCGGCGGGCGTTGATCTCGAAGTCCTCGCGGGCGACAGTCCGCGTGAGCGCGCGCAGGCTCTCGGGAGCGAGCACCTTGGCCGAGGCGATGCTCTGTCGGTCGGCTCCGCCTGAGGCCGAGCGCGAGTTGCGGACCGAGAGCTGAACGAGCCCACCGTTCGTATCGCGAAAGTTCCCCTCGAGGACGACGAGGCGCTGGGCGTCGACGTTGCCCGTGGAGCCGCCTCCAGTCTTGTACATGACAGAGATGGTGCCGGTCGGTGGGAGGCCGCCCCCGCCGCTGCCGAAGCGGAGCGTCGCCAGGTCGTTCTGGTCGACGGTCGCGACGAAGTGCAGGTCGTTCGGGCCGGAGTTGAGGAAGCTGTCGACCTCGGTGAACGCGCCCTGTGGCGTCGTGACGACCGCGGATCCGTCGAGGTACGGCCCGAAGTCGAGGGGCAGCGAGAGGTCGGCGAGTCCCTGCGCGTCGAAGAGTTGGCGTTGGGTCTTCGAGTGTTCACCGATGCCGTTGGCCTGCGTCACTCCCGCAGCGACAGTCACCGGAGCGAGTAGCTGGAAGCGAACCGGGTCGGTCACCTCCTGCGTGCGAATGATGGTCCCTGCGGGGATGGTGACCGGCGCCTGCGCTGGGCGTGCGAGTCGAAACTCGAGCTCGGCGGTCGCGGGCTGCGCGCCGCTCAGGCGGTACCCGAGCATCTTCGCCAGGGCCATGACGTTCTTGCGCTGCGTGGCCGTGACGAGCCTCGACTCCCGCGCGAGGTTGTCCTGGTAGAAGGTCAGCACGTCGCCGACGAAGGCGAACATCTCGACGAGCAAGTTGCCGAAGCTCGCGACATCGAAGTCGGTCCAGTCGGGGAAGACGCTCTTCAGCAGCGCGATGAGCCGCGCCCGCAGCGAGTCGAAATCCTTGTCGGTGTAGTCGATGGACGAAGTGACGGAACCCACGCCGAGGCAAAGCACGCGTACGCCACCTCGGGGACCGTCACACCAAGGTCGTTGCCTGATGCGCTTGTGGCGCGCAGTTGCCGGCCATACCGTCTTCGGGTGCCTGCACCTACGCCACCTCTAGTCACTCCTGCCGGTGGCGTCGCAGTTCAGCCCACCGTCCCTACCCGACGTGTTGTCGACGTGGCAGGTCTCTTCGACGCGATCCGGACATCACTCGCAGCGGCCTTCGAGCCCGTTCGGCGGATTCCGCACTACGGCGAGTCCGGCAAGGCCATCGAGGACATCCTCAGAGGTGTCTTGTCGAACCACTTTCCCGCTCGATTCGGGCTGCGATCCGGAATCGTCATCGGGACCGACGGGACGGCGAGCAACCAGTCCGATCTGCTGATCGTCGATGAACCAAACTGCCCTGCGTTCCTTCGAACTGGCCAATCGGGGATCTTCCCATCAGGCGGTATCCTGGGCTCCATCGAGGTAACTACGCACCTCGACAAGGAGAAGTTCGCGGCCGACACCGCGAAGGTCCGAGCGCTCAAGCGGCTCGGCCGACCAAGCGAACGACTTCACTGGCGGGACGCTCCGGCTGGATTCCTCGTCGCCGTTGATGGACCAGCGAATCTCAGGACGTGCGCTGAGTGGTTGAGCGAGGCCTTCGAGCAAGCCTGTGAAGAGTCGAAGGATTGGGAGCTCCCTGGTTGCGTTCTGATTGTGAGAAAGGACCAGACGCGGCCAAGTGGTCTCGTCTGCTTCTGGGACAACAACGACGGTGCCGACCGCATGTCCTTCAATCCTCAAGGCGCCGCTGGAGTCACCTACTTCGAGAGCGACCAGGACGTGCTTTCGGTTTTCCTTCACTGCGTGATGTCCGAGCTTAGGCGCGTAGGTGAGGAGCGCTGGAAGAGCGCGGTCTCGAACTTTCTGCTTGGGGGTGTCCAAACACCACGGTCGCACGAGATCGAACTGGGCCCTGAAATGGAAGCGCTCGACCTCGCCACAGCAGTGTATCCACGGGTCGTCGAAGCCATGGGCCTCGGATTCGGCCATTTCCCTGAGCTGGTGTCGTACTTCAGCGACGCACTTTTCGAGCGTGTCGGTGCGATCGCACAACGCGTCTCTTGATCACCGCAACCATCGCGGGGAACCCAAGCTCACTTCTCACGGTGGCAATCCGCGCTTCGCGAGGTCAGACCGCGGCCTACAGGTGCAGGGGCACCTCAGTCCTGATCATCGCTCGGTCGCGCACACTGACGATTATGGACGGGACCTCGTCGCTTGAGACAACGTCGATCGAGATCAGCTCTACCGCAGGAGCCCAGCGACCAAGGGCGTCTCTCACGCGCACACGCAAGAGCTCGGCGAGGACGGGGCCGTTGCCGTGGTGACGGAGCAGGGCGAGTCCAGCGCCGAAGTTCGTGCGCCACGGCAGCTCACCTGAGGACGTCGGCGTAGACCCCTCCGTAAGCAGCACCTGGCGCACCTTCGACGCGAGCAATGCCTCCGACTCGCCGGTTGCCAGGTCGCGCTTGCGGTCACGCCGAAACGGGATGAGCAGGTTGCGCGCGACCATCAGGGCACCGGGATTGAACTGCGAACCTGCTGCAGCGCCTTCACGAGGTCATCGAGGGGCTTCACGGCCTCGTCCAGGGGCTTACCGGACAGTGACGACAGGTCCGGCACCTTCGGGCCGCCGATCATCGACGTGAAGATGCTGAGGATACCGAGCAAGGTGCTCACGGCACCGAGGCCCTTGCTGAGGTTCGCGGCCTCCTGCTCGATGTTGGCACGCGCGCAGGCGGCCACAGCTGCGAGACCAGGGTCGTTCAACTGCGCCGCGCGTTGGGTGAGCGACGCGAGGCGCTGAGCCGAATGCGCGAGGAAGACCAACTGGTCGCGCAGTCGACCCAGCGTGTCGAGGATCAGGTCCACCACTCCGAGGATCGTGTACGGCAGGGAGAGCTGGGGCACGAGGCGGAGCAGCTTCGAGACCTTCTTCGTCATCTCAACGATGGCGCTCACGAGCTTCGTCGGGTCGGGAGGCGGTCCAAGCGACTCGGGGATCGCCTTCACGGTGTTGAAGACCGCGATCACGGCGTCGAGGATGTTGAAAACCGGCATGAGCGGAGTGAGCGCCGGCTGGATGACCTTGATGAGGTCCTGCTGCTGCATCGTAACGCCGCCCGGAAGCGTCATCGTCAGCGGATCTGGGGCCGCTGGCAGACGAATCAGAATCGGGAGCGCCATGGGTACCTCCTTCAGATTGGGTCGGCTGTCGGGCGCACGACGCGGCCGGCAATCGTGACCAGCGGCGCGTCGATCGAGATGGCCCCGACCGCCTTGAGTGTCAGCGCAGTCGTCGCCTCGAGCGTGACCGTGTTGTCCTCCGCGTCGAAGGTGAGCGCGTCTCCGGTCTTCTTGTTCGTCAGCTTCAGCTTCCGGCTCTTCTCTGACTCGTCGAGTTCGATGCGGAAGGTCTTCGTCGCGAAAACGCGGTTGTCGGGCGGGTTCCGCTGCGCCTCGACGGGCACCTCGCTCTCGCCGCCCGGCTTTCCCCAGTGCGCAGGGAGGTAGAACGGCGCGTCCTCCTTCCCCTGATTGAAGAAGACCGCGACCTCCGCGAACTTCTCGGGCACCGCGAAGAAGCCGCGGTCCTTGCTCCCTCCGCCGACGGTGCCGAGCGGCCAGGCCCACGCGCTCTCGGGCTCGATGACTCCGGGGATGCACACGCGCACGCGGCCCAGTTGCGCGTCGTCGTTCCGGTCGGTGACGTACCCGACGTAGAGCCCGAGCCGCAGCGTGTCGTTGCGCTGGATGTCGTCGTCGAAGGTGCTCATCGCGGCACGCTCATTCCCGTCTCGGGGTCCTCGGCGCCGATGACGCTGTCTCCGCGACGGAACTCCACGCGTGTGCCGCCACGCTCGGGATCGACGACCTCGATGGTCTTCATCGCGCCGCCTGGCGTCGGTGCTCCGCGGTTGGGCTGGCCTCCCTGCGGACGAACCGCCTTCTCTGTCGAGCCGAGCCCATCTCGCGTCAGCTTCAGGTCGACGACGTAGCCGCTCGCGTTGATGACGTGCTTCGCCTCCGCGACGTAGTACTTGCCGGAGAGCGCGTCCGAGATGCCGCGGACCTCGATGATGGTCTTCGCGCGGAGCGTCGGGTCGCCGACCACCTGCAGCGACAGTTTCACGGTGTCGCGCTCCGCGGCTCGGAATCGGGCCTCCGCCTCGCGCTTCGCTGCCTCGGGTGTGGTCGCGGCCGTTGGATGCGCGCTGACCGTCGCGTTGCGCTGCTGCAGCGACGTGGAGCCCGTCTCAGGGTCGACCACCTCGACGAGCTCGCCGAGGGTCGACCGCGGCACCGTGTCTGAGTTCGCGCTGACCGAGATCGGCGCCTTCGCCAGCGGGTCGCGCCCCTTCACGTCCACACGCCCGACTCGCCGCACCAGGTCGCTCTCGACGTTCACCGACATGACGTCGCCGCGGCCCGGGTCCGAGTACCAGGTCAGGACACGCGTCGGAGCCGGCGCCTGGTTGCGGGACCGCCAGTGGAGGCCGGAGTCATCGACGAAGAACTCGAACTCCTCGCGCGCGGCGAGCCGACGGAGGAAGCGCGCATCTGTCTCGGAGGACTGGTGCACCGCCTCCAACACCTCGGAGGTGTCTCCGATGTCGGCGGCCTCTCCGATGAACCCGTACTCGGCCGCGAGCTCACGCACGACGTCACTGCGCCGCTTCCCGCTCCATGAGCGAGTCTTCGCCTGCAGGTTCATCAGCACGCTGGTGGCCTGGCCTTCGACGGTGAGCGTCTGGAAGCCCTTCAGCTTGCGAACGACGACACGCCGCGGAGGCGCCATGTTGCCGGGGTAGCCCCACGAGACCTCGAGCACCGCGCCGCCGGCGAGCTCGGGCCGGTCGAAGAGCGAGAGGTCGAAGTTGTCGAGCTGGAGCGATGCCTGGTCCGCCTTGAGCGCGCTGTCCTCGTAGGAGAACGCGAGCACCCGGCCGTCGAGGTTGAGCGGGGCTCCGCTGGCGGCGTGTTCGTCGTTGAGCGACGTGATGCGCACGCCGGGCGCGCTGCGATCGGGGGGGCTCACGCGTCTCGCCTCCGTCGCTCGCTGAGGATGACGTCGGTGAGCACGCGAACGCTCGGGATGAGCAGCCGGCGCCCGACCTCGAGCTCGAGCGTCGGGTCGATGATCGGGTCCTGCTGAAAGTCGGCGATGGCCCACCAGAAGCCACACGCCCTCGGCAGTGGAGCGAAGTACCGGCCAGCGAGGTCGAACAGCGACTCACCTTGCGCGACCACGTGTCCCCGCGTGTCGGGGTGCGCGTGGAACCCGTAGGGCTCTCGTTCCGTCAGGACGCGACGACCAGCGTAGTCTTGCACCCCTGACGTGAGCGAATGTCTTGAGCCAGTCTGAGGAGGCATGTCGGCGCAAGGTTCTGTGCAAATGACCGGCGGGACATCGTTGGCGAGGAGTTTGAGCGTGATCCCAGTTGAGTTGCCCGAGACAGCGGTCGCCCTCCTTGCTGAGGTCGTGAACCATCATCGCGATCGCGATGAGAGCGTTTGGCAGGAGATAGGTGGTTACGCTGCCCACGTCGCGCAGTCTTCACCCGAGTCACCAGACGCTCGATATCAACTAGCGGTTCGGGAAATCAGTGAGTACCTCACTGCACGTGGCGCTGTGTTCCTCGATGCCCTCGAAGAGAGTCTAGGCGCGAGTGCATTCTCTCGGTGTTCTCCGCGTGCGCAGGAGGTATTCCGCACTCTTGAACCGGCCGCTCGTTGTGCTCACGCACTCGCGATGGATGCGGCGTGCGCGTTGAGCGGAGCGGCATCACGCGCGGCACTTTTCACTTCTGGGTTACCTCTGGGCAGCAGAGTCCATTCCGCCTTCCCGGTGGTCTCTTCCTTGCTTACGAAGAAGGACCTTCTCCTGCCGGTGCGCGATGCGGTTTCCTTTGCGCCATCCTGGGTGAACATCCAGCAGACGTCATTCCAACTTCACCCGGGCTTGAGGCGAGGCTTTGGCTCGGGGAGGGTCAACAACCGCTTGATCCACGCGCTGAGTGCGATGCAGAAGCGCGGACTAGAAGTTTCGGTGGCGATTGATTCGTCCCGCTGGTGTCCTCAGGGCCAACTGTTCGCAGTTCTCGAGGCCGACCACTGGTTTGGCGCACCACTGAGGCTCGCGGAACTCGACAACCCCCATCATGTTGGAGCGACCCTGCACGAGAGAGTTCGCTCTCGAGGCCCCATGGCCGCTGACATGAAGGGATTGCGCACGGAGTTTCGTTGGTCGTTCAAAGACGAGCTGAAGACCTTTGAAGCAGAGGAACTTCCCCTACCAAGCGACTCTGAGCAGACGATCTGTCGATATGTTCACGCGATTCGCTCAACTACGGAATGTCGGTGGGTACACCTCGACGGCGCGTTGCACATTTACGACACAGAGCACTTTCGCGAACGCTACGCACACGCCGCTGACCACGCCCGCGGCAAGGTCTGGGCCGATCAGAAAATCAAACTCTTCCGGGTCGACGTGCCGGCTGACGAGCCGAAGTCAGAGATTCAAACCGCAGAATGGGAAGAACTGATCACGCAGTTCTTTCGAGGCAATGAACTGGTCGTCGAGTACTTGTGCGGACGGCCCTACGACGAACTCTACAAGGACTGGTACGGTCGTGACTTTCCCAACTTCGACCGATAGGCATCGCGGCGCGTTCTTAGGCGACAGGCTGTCTTGGGTCGCAAGCAGGGCTTATCGTTACGCTTGTCGACGCAAGGTCTCGCTGGCGACGCGCGTGTCGAGGATCTCCTCGAAGGTGACGGAGGCCGCGTAGACGAGCACCGACGAGTCGACGGCGAGTTGGCGGTACTGGAAGTCAATGCTCGCGACGACGCACTCGATGGTGAGCACGTTCGGCCAGACAACGAGGACGCGTGGGGGAGCGGTGGCGAGGACTCCCTCGGTGACCGCGGGAGGAACCGTGAGCGCGCGGAGGAAGGCGCGGAACTCGAGGATGTTCGGGTCGCCGGGCTGCTCCGTCGCGAAGAAGCGGTCGAGGTAGAACTCGACGCCGGTGAGTTGCCGGTTCGAGGTGCTCTGGAACTGGAGCACCTGGTGCGAGAGGCCGGGGACGACCTGCCGGTTCCAGTTCACCTGCAGCTTCTCGGTGAGCTGATTCGGGTTGAAGAGGCACGGGAACGACTCGCCGGTCGAGACGTTGACGAGCACGCACCGCGGGGGGCGCGTCATGGCCGAGGAGAGCCGCACCCTTCGGAAAAGGTGATCGTCGAGTGCAGCGGGGACAGCCCTAGTTCAGAACGCCAACCCTTCTCGGTACCGATCGCATAAGGCCCGCGTGCGTCTTCCAACAGACCGTGGGCCCGCCGAAGAGGTGTGTTCGGATGTGAAGATAACCTAATTACAGGCCGTCCGGGACGATGCGCGAGAATGGTCCGTCTATCGCGAACTTCCGCGTCGCAGGAAGCGCACCGAGTGATTTCAGGGGCCGATCGTCAGGATGATGAAATATCCAGCGATATCCGTTTGACGCAGTCGAGTAGTTGAGTGCATGGGCATGCGCGTCCGACAGGTCGCGGAGGATCTCGCCCTGAGTGGCGTCCCAAGCCAACACCAGCGCGTGGCGCCGGTCCAACGGCACTCGTATTTCTTTCGCAGTCCCAAAGCCAACTGCCGAGAACAACCCCTGGCGTTCCGAAGGCGGCGACCACAGAGACACCGGTGCGTCGCTGGTAAGCAGGCACTCGGTCGGAAATCTGACAACCTGCCAGGTTCTCGCCATGACGATACTTGCAAGGTCGTTTACGTTCTCGAGCATCGACTGAATGCTGTGATTGGCGCTGAATTCGTATTCGTAGTTGTTTGGATTCGAGAGATACTCGACCATCGATTCAACTTCGTCATCTGTTGGCTGGCGGCCTTGGGTTTGGGTCAAGCCCTCTCGGATCTGGCGGCGCGTCAGGTTCATCGTGAACAACTTGTGTACATGATTCATGAGGCTCTCTACGGAGTCCCGCTGGTCCCGGCCCCGCAGCCACTGAAAAGCGCAGAACATCGCGAGTGATTCCTTCTCGCGCTGCTCCAGTTGAAAGCCCTGATCCAGAATCCTTCGAATGACTGCCTCGGCGTCACTCTCTACCTTGGAGAGCAACTCCTCCACCTCCATGGACGACCCGCTTGAGGTCTCTACCGCGTAGAAGTCCTTCTCTACAGCGACGTTTGCGACGTCGGTCACGATCGACTTCGACAAGTCACGGGCAACTGCCACGATCTTCTCTTCGCCATTGGCGAACCGACGAAGGTGTAGTTGCGGAACGAGATGATGCCGTCGTTGGGCGCTCATGGGCCTTCCAAGAAGAAGCCTGCAGTTCGGGTGTAGGCTAATCGCAAGCATCGGTGTCGTCAGTAGGCGGGGACTGACGAGAACGCGCGACCCGCGGAGTCGCGCTGCGCGCTGACACCCGCGCGGGCGACGGTCTCCCCGTCGATTTGGACGTTCACGGTGATCGGCTGGGTCGAAGTGTTGTTCATCGGCGCCGACGAGAAGCTCGCCTGCAGCTGGGCCGATTCGGCGGCCCTCGAGAGTGCCTCGGCTCGTGCCGGCATTGGCGATGACGCCAAGTCGGGCGACGGCGTGCTGGTTGGGATCGCCAACGTCAGCTGCTGCTGGACCTCGGTCGAGAGCGGCTGGCGTGCGAGCCATTGGTACTCCGCAGGGAGGAAGCGCGTGGGGACCCGTCGAAGAAGGCCGATGACTCCGTCGGAGAGGCTGACGAACGTGCTGCGAATCGACTCGGCCAGCGCGGTCAGGAAGCTGCGCACGGTCACGAACGAGTCGTAGAGGTGGTTGAAGACCGCGGAGAACACCTGCACGACGGCGGTCGCTCCTTTCGCGAGGCTGGTGAAGAAGCTCGCGGTCACGGAGATCGCTGCGGCGGTCCACTTCACGATGCCCGCGAGCGCGGAGCCGACCAGCTCGCCGAAGCTGCGGTACTCGTTTGACGGCAGGTTCGCGGTACCTCCAGTGAGGGCCTGGAACAGCTCGAGGAGCGCGGTGCCGAGTTCATCGACTGTCGCGCCGAGGACTTCGAACACTGGCGCCGCTTCGTCGAGGGCCGTCGTGAAGCCGGCGACCAGCCCGTCCCAGGCGCGACCGACGCGGAAGGCCAACTGGTACACGCTGATGAGGAACCGCTTCAGGCCCGAGTTCTCCGCGCGGTCGAGCTCCGTCATGACGGCGCCGGAGAAGCCGCCCTGTTCGAAGAGCTGCAGCAGCGCATCGAACCCGAGACGGACCTTCTCCCAGACCTGGTGAAGGAAGTCGCCGAGGCCGCCGAGGTTCTTGCGGGCGGCGTAGACGAAGCCCGCGACAACGACGCCCAGCAGCGCCACCGTGGCGATCGCCGGGAGCATCGTCGACATCAGCCCCGCGGCCGTCACTCCCAGCACCTTGAGCCCCACCGCCAGCAGCGCCACGCCGGCCTTCACCGCGATGACGGCTCCGACCGTGGCGACCACTGCTCCTGCGGCGACGGCGAAACCGGCGAAGGCCTTCTTCACCGGTGCCGGCAGTTGGCGCAGAACACTGAGGAGGCCGTTCACGATCTCCACCACCGCGGAGACGATGGGCTTGAAGACCTGCGCGAAGGGCTCGCCGATGACGATGGCGAGCGTCTCCAGCGAACCGCCGAGGAGCTTCTTCTGGCCCTCGAAGGTGTTCAGCATCTGGTCGCGGAAGCGCGCGGCGGTTCCTCCGGCGGAGTCGAACTGCTGGCGCAGGTACGCGATCGCCGCTCCGCCTCGCAGCGTCTCGCCGGTGTTGGTGCGAATGCCGTTCGTCACCTGCGTCATCACTGCGCTGAGGCCACCGAGGGCCTCACGTCCGAAAGCGCTCAGCAGAAAGGCCGAGCGCTGAGCCTCGCTCATGCGCTCGAGCTGCGGGCTCATCTCGCCGACGACGTCGAGGAAGCCACGGAAGCTCCCGTGCGCGTCGACCACGCTGACGCCGATGCCGCGCAGCTTCTTCTGCACTTCGGGGTCGGCCATTCGCTCCATGGCGACGGCGGCCGCGGTGGAGGCGCGCTCAACTCCGGGGATGACGTTCTTCACCAGGCCGAGGGTGATGAGCGTCTCGGAGAGTGACTGGTGCAGCGCCTGCGCGCCGCGCGATGCCACGCCCAGCGCCATGGGCAGTTCGCTCGCGTTGAGGGCGAACACGTTGACCGCCTGGAGCATCCGGTCGACCGAGACGGAGGCCTCGTCCACCGACAGCCCGAAGGCCTTCATCGCCTGCGCGGCGAGGCCGGCGGCTTGCTGCGGAGAGAGCTCTCCGAGTGAGCCACCCGCGAGGTCGAGCACCGGGGTCAGCAGCGCCATCGACTCGGCGGCGTTGAACCCCGCCTGCGCGAGCTCGCGGAGCCCGAGCACCGCCTCGGTCGGAGAGAACTGCGTCGCGATGCCTGCGCCGATGGCGGCGTCACGGAGTTGCTGGAGTTCGAGGGCCGACGCTCCGGAGATAGCGCCCACCGCGGCGATGCTCTGCTCGAAGCGACCGGCGGCGTTGGCGAGCGAGAAGGCTCCGGCGACCACGCCGGCGCCGGCCGAGAACACGGCGAGCCCTACGCCGAGCTGCTGGAAGCTCGACTGGATGCGCTCGGCACCGAGCCCGACCTTGCGGTCGAGGCTGAGGAAGTTCCGCTCGAGGTTCTGGATGGCGCCCGAGGCCAGGTCGCGCGCGGTGAAGACGAAGCCGAGGCCGAGGTTGTTGAGCGACATGCGTCACCTCCGACGGGCGGCCTTCTCGAGTTCGCGGGCCTCGCGCGTGCGCTGCTCTCCGATGCGCTCGAGGAACCAGTCGCGGTCGGTGACGGGGAGTTCGAGCGCGTCGGCGAACGAGAGCTGAAGTCCTGAGCCTCCGTGTTGGTGCCAGCAGAGGTGGAAGAGCCCCTCGCGCCAGGCGTCGAGGCTCACGTCAGGGAAGAGGCGCTCCGGGCCTTCCGTCGCGCCGTGCGCTCCTTCCCCGGCAGGAAGAAGGCGCTGTCGAAAGGGAGGTCGATGTCCTGGACCTCGCGGCAGTCCGGGCACTCGACCTCGATGGTGGTGTCGACGCCGCAGTCGACGCGATCGAACTCGTCGACGAGGAAGTCGGCGTCACGGAGCGTGAGGTCTTCGAGGAAGGCGCGCTTGTCCTTTGGGTCGACGCCTTCGATCTCGAGGACGCGGTAGGCAAGTACCGACGAGAGCAGCCGATCCGGAGCAGCGCGCTGCAGTGCAGGCAGCTTCCGCTCGTCGTCGCCCGTGAGGAGCTTGAACCACACGCGCTTGCCCGCGTCAGGGAGCGTGGTCTCGAAGCGGTTGCCGGCGATGAACGCGGCCCGGCTCTCCGGCGAGAGCGGTCGAACCGGGAGCTTCGTGAGCTCGACCTCCCACTCGATGCGCGAACGGCAGTTCCGGCACGAGACCGCGAAGCCGTAGTCGGAGCCGTAGGTCAGCGCGCGTATGTTCAGCAGCGCGAAGAATCGGTCGCCCTGCAGCACCGAGCCCCAATCGATGGTCCTGTCGCCGAAGTCGTAGGGCCCTGGCTCGACGGTCGCCTCCCAACATGCGGTCAGAAGTTCCTCGAGCTGTGAGCCGGCCTTCGCGAGCTTGCGGTCGGAGAGCACCCGCTCCTCGCGCACCTTCATGCCGCGCACGCGGCCGCTCAGACCCGACGGACAACTGATAGGATTGGTCATATGCGAGCAGAGCCGGAACGCGCTGGTCCGGGGGACTCTGGCTGAACCGCTGTGTTCGTTCGTCTGGGGTTGCCGACCTGCGTGGTTCAGACTCACATCCACAGGATGTCAGCAAATCCGCCGAACGCAGCTGTGGAGGCCATCGACGCCGCGATCAGAAGGGCGGTCCGCCTCAAGGAGGATCTCTTCAGGTTTCGAGGTCCTGCATACAAGGGAGATCGGGGCACGGGCTTCTCCATCTGGAACGGGGGGGTGAACGTCGGCTTCGATCCGGAAGCCGAAGCGCAGCTGGAAACGGCTGTCTCGCTGCTTGCCGCAACGACGGAGCTTCGAGATCGGGTGGGCGACGACGCAGTGCGCGAGGCCGTGTTTGAGGCAGCCTCCTCGCAGGCGGGCCTTCGTCTTTCAGGTGGCGCGTTCGACTCGCGGAAAGCGACTGCGCGGGCCTTCGAGGAGCTCGCGCGGGCAGAGCCGACTTTGCTCCTCTTCCCAATCCGAGATCTCGAATTCACGGGACGCATTCGCACCATCGGACCGCTCACTATCGGGAAGGTGAGCGAGGCTCTCGAAACCAATCTCGCCGTCCAGCTTCAAGAAGCAGGACGGGGCTTCAGGTTCGACGCCTCAATTCCATGGGTCGACCGGGACGAAGACAGTGGTCGCTACGCCACTCAACTCGTTGCCGCCATCAGGACGACGCTTCGAGGTCACTTGGCCGTTTCGGATGCGTTCACACGCCTCGAACTTCTTTTTGCGACTGTCGTGTATCTCGCGCTGCAGGCGAAGGAGGCGAACTTCCGGCTTCCAACACTTGGCACTACGCGCAACCAAGAAGACGTCCAATCAAGCAACTTCGAAGAGTCCGCGGAGGTGATTCACGTCTCGCCGACTGGCAGCACCAACCCAATCACCATCACGCACGGCTGGGAGATCTTGACGCTTGAGGGCGTCATGCAGGGGCGGCGCGGCTGGGGGCTGCTCAAGAGGATGCTCGCGCTCGGGCCGACGGGAAGCGGCCCCCACCGCGATTCGCGGTTTGGTCGGTTTCTGCACGCCCTCTTCCGAGCGCATCGTTCTCAGTCGTTCATCGACAGGCTTCTGATCAGCGTCTCCGCGATTGAGGCCTTAGTTGGTTCTGGCGATGCTCACGAGCCCGTCGTCTCGATGGTAAGCGAACGGGTCGCTCGGCTCCTGCCAGCGAAGTCTGGCGGCGACCGACTAAAGCTCGCGCGTGAGATGAAGAAGCTCTACGACTTGAGAAGCTCGATCGTTCACGGGAGCGCGATCGCAACCGCCCAGTCCTCCACGAAGTTCTATCAAGCAGCGGTTCGCGCAGAAGCGCTCGCGGTTGAGGTGGGCCGGAACTACGAGAACTTGCCCGCGTCGATTCGAAGTGGTGACGATCTCAGAGAGTGGTTCGACCGAAGGCGCTACAGAGTCCGTGACGACTGAGTCGTGCTACTGAAGCATTTCGAAGAAGTCGTAGGTGAGCGTCACCGACTCGATGACGTTTTCGTCGCTCTCGTTGTCCCACTCGCCGGCGACGAACTTCACCGGCCAGGCGCGCACGAGCGTCCACCGCCGCAGGGTCACGCCATCCCGGTCCTGCTGAACGATGTCGAGGTTCCGCTTGTACGCCTGGTCGGGTAGCCCGAGCCCGCTCGAGGTGATCGCCACGTCCTTGAACCAGTCGAACAGGTCATGGTCGCGCGTGGCTCCGCGCTCGAGCGTCACGTCGGCGAAGGTCAGCCGGCCCGGGCTCTTGTTCGGGATGAGCGAGCCGCCCTCGAAGTACTGCACGTTCGCGACCTCGACCGAGAGTTCGCTGCACTTCTGAAACCCGGCGTGCTGGAAGCCGTCGATCTCCACGACGAACTTGAACTTCTTGTGGAAGCTGCGCGGCGTGCCGATGACGGCCATGGCTGACTCCTTCAGGGGTTGCCGCCAGCGAGCTCGGCCTCGAGCGCGCGCGTGTCCTGGCTGATGCTGATGACGATGAACTCGGCCGGCTTGTTGGTGGCGAGCCCGACGCGCGCGAGGAGCTTCCCCGCGAAGATGACCGTCGGCGTGTTGAGCGCGTCGGAGACGTCGACGAAGAATGCCGTCGCCGGGTCGCGCGTGCGGAAGGCTCCGTTGTTCATCTGCGTCAGTAGGAACGCGGTGATGGTCCTCCGCACCTGCGCGCGCAGCGACTCGGTGTTCGCCTTGTGCCGCGCGAACTCGAGCCCCTGCTTGAGGCTGCGGGAGATGAAGATGACGCCGCGGCGCTCGCCGACGTACGGGAAGTTTCCGTCGCCCTTCAGCGTGCGGCTGCCGTCGATGAAGCGCGGCAAGCCCGGCCCGGTGGTGAGCGGGTTGATGCGGTGCGGGTAGACGAGGTCGCGCTTGCGCTCCTCGAGGACCTCGTCGGTCTCGAAGCCCAGCACGCCGAACATGCGCCCGGCCTCGATGCCCGCGGGAGCGTCGTACACACCGCCCGGCCGGCTCGAGTCGATGCGCGAGAAGACGCCGGCGATGATTCCCGACGGAGGCACCATCACCCGTGCGTCTGAGCCGAACACGCTCTTCGCGGGGTTGAGGACGCTGACGCGTGGCCAGTAGAGCGCGGCGAACTCCGAGAGCCCCTCGAGCGCAGCGGTGGTGCTCGCGTACTCGACGATGTCGGTCGCGCTCTGGCCCTCGGGAGGGTCGAGGATGGCGAAGACGGTGCCGTCGCGCGCGACCTCGGCGTACCGCACCATCGCGAGGTGCGTCGCCGGAGTGGCGCGGCCGGGTACGAGGAGCAGCGACAGCTCCTGCACCTGGTCGAGCGCGCGGAGTCCGGTCTTGCCGGCCTCGCTCCCGATGAAGTCGTTGTCGTCGAGTCCTGCGAGGCCGTCGTTGCCACCGGAGAGCCCGACGGTCTGCCGCCCTGGCACCGTCGCGAGAAGCTGCGTCATGCGCACGTAGAGCGAGCCGCTCCGTGGGTCGTTGACGATGCGCTCGACGTGACGCGCGTCGGTGGCGGTGAGCGTGAGGTTCGGGAACGTCTCGCGGTACGTGCCGTCCTCGATGACGAGGAGGTCGAACGCCTGGGCGCTCCCGCTGCTCGCGGCGCGGACCTCGACCTCGATGCGGTTGCCGTAGGCGCCAGGGTCACGTCCTTCGACGCGGAGTCCGTTGGCCACGCCGGACGCCGCTCCTGTGTGGACGCTCGTGTCGAACCCGAACGCGGGCGTGGTGGCGGCGCGCGCCTGAAGTGTGGCGGCGACACCCGTCGCGACCGTGCGCACCTCGACCATGTTGCCGAGGGAGACCCGCACGGCTGGCACTGCGGCCTCGATGACGGCCTTCACCTCCGCGACCGTCACTGCGCTCAGATCGCCCACGTTGCCCGTGCCCTGCGCGATGGAGTTCGGGAAGTTGAGGACCGCGTTCGCCGTACCTCCCGTGATCTCGACGCGGCTCGAGGTACCAACCGTGTCGCTCACGATGCGCACGTCGGCCCCGCGGACCGCCTTCCCACGCACGATGGACGCGTTGATCGCCGCTGCGACCTCAGCCGCGGTGGCCTGAGCGACGTTCACGAAGTCTGAGGCGGCGAAGGTGACGCGCTGCTCCGCCCCTCCATCGATGCGCAGCTGCAGCGTCATGCCGTCGACGAGGGCGTACGGGCCGGGCGTTCCCGCAGCGACTGATGCAGCCGTGCCTCCGAACACGACGTCGATGTCGGGACCGCCGTTCACAGAGAGCACGGTTCGCTCCCCGTCGTGGAGCGCGAAGGGACCTGCAGCGCGCCCAGTCAGCACCGCCTGCGTGGGGCCGGCGCCAGCGAGGATGAATCCCTGGGCGCGCGTTGCGGTCATCGAGCTCGGCTGCGAGACGTCCGTGTAGTGCGTCGTGCGAACGACCCAGAGCTGGCTCCCGCCGCTCTCGAAGAAACCCATCGCGGCGAGGGCCAGGTCGGAGTCGGGCGTGAAGCCTCCGAAGCGCGTCTGGAACTCCTCGAAGGAGCTGCAGAGCACGGCCTCTCCGATGGGCCCGCGCTCCGTCAACCCGACCGCGCCGGCAACCGAGGTTGGCGCCGAGGTGATGCCGCGAACGCGCGGCTCCTCTTCGACGATGACGACCTTCGACGACAGCAGTTGACCGCTCACGAAGCACCTCGGTTGGCTGCGAGCGCGCCGTCTCGGATCGCGCGGATAACCGTCGGCACGACGAGCACGGCTTCGTCGAGGCCATCGACGGTGACGCCGGCCGCGAGCGTCAGGGACGCGGGGACGGGTCGAGCCCCGGGAGCACAACGGCATCGAGCGTTCGCCGCGCAGAACACGTCATGGGCGAGCACGAAGACCAGGCAGCGTCGGCTGGTGTTTGTGAGGGAGACGGTCACAACCCCTCCGACGCGAGCTCGGGGCGCTCGACCAGCGGGTTGCGGTCGAGCGGCAGGCCTTCGTCGAGGTCGAAGCCGCGCACGACGAAGCCACAGGTGAAGACGCGGAGGTCGTCGCGACTTGCGAGTTGGGTCCGGAAGTCTCCGTCGGCCTCGAGTTCCCAGCGGACGGTGCCGCGGTCCAGAGCGCTCGGGTCGCGCTGCAGCTCAAGCCAGCGGTTGCGGTTGAGGAACGTCGCGACGGAGCCCATCAAGTTGAAGAGCTCAGCGGTGCGAGAGGACGCGACGGTGAGACCGAACACCAGGTCGACGGTGAGCGGCGGCTTGCGACGGACCGCTTGCAGGCCCGTCGGCGTTCCCACCACGTCGTAGTGGGGCTCGTTCGCCGAGTAGAAGCGGTTCTGGCGGAGCGTCGGGCCCGTCAGCACGAGTGACGGCAGCTTCGCCATCGCGATGATGCTCTGGCCATCGGCGGTGTCGTCGTAGTCGACCGAGACCGAGGTGCTGACCATCGCGACGACCTGGCGCTTCAGCTCGCGGAGCAGCTGGCGGATGACGCGAGTGAGGTCAGCCTCGCGCGCGATGGCGGGACGCTCGTACCGGTACGCGAGCGGCAACACGGCTCGCTCGCCTGGAATCGGCTGCCCCTTCGGGTCGAGGTTGAGCAACTCAATGTCGGCCGGACCTGTCTCATGCGGAGGCGTGCGGAGTTCAACGAAAGCTGAGGTGCCTGAGCGGCGCATGACGACGACCTCGGCTGCTCGCCCGCCAATCAGCACACTCGCCCGTTCTCCAACCTCCGTAGCTTCGAGACGAACCAGATCGCCGCCACTCGATGGGCCGACATTTGGAAGAACTGTGCTGATCGTTGGTCGAGCCACCACCACGTCAAAGGACGCACGGGCGGGCGCTGGGGACGATGTGCGGCGTACTCAGCGGCAGCCTCGCAGAGCATGAGCGAAGGTTCAGTCTGGCTGTGCCCTCAACACTGACTCACGCACTGTGGGCACTAACCGAAGTCGCGGAAACGTCGACGGGCTAGAAGTCTCCAGGGGCCAAGATGGTCGCCCGGTAATCAGGAGAAACTATGCTCGTCACACCTTCTGACCTCGAGAACCTCGTACGGACCGTGAGGGAGCCGGAGAAGAACAGCCTCTACCGGGGCTTCTACGCCGCGATCCTCCGAGTCTGCGAAGCGCTTGAATCCTCGTTGGTCGTCACCGACGACGCAGATCGAACTGCTTGGCTCGTCGACATGGAGGGGTTGAGGCTGTGGGCCGTCGAAGCGCCAAACCCAAGGAATCCGCTAGCCGGAATGGGCCGACTTGATGCGCTCGACCGACTCGTGAGTGCTGCCAAGAAGTGGTGGCGAGGTCCCTCAACCGGCCCCGTCAGGCCGCTCCGATTCGTCAAGGATCCAGTGCTCAGAACCATCGCGGAGCGCGATCTGCATTCCCTAGGCGCGGCAACGAAGGCTGAAGAAACAAAAGCGGCGCTCATCTTCAGCGGTTCCGTCATCGAGGCCGTTCTCTTGGACGTCCTCGAAAGAGACGCTGTACTCACCGCAACGGCCGCCGCTCGACACCCGCAACCGAATCGTGTCCGCGGCCAGCCACGAGGGTGGGATTTCGAGCCGATGATCGACGTTTGCGGTCCGAGCGGCCTTGCCGTTCTTGCTGCAACCACGGTGACGATTTCGCACACGGTGCGGCGCTGGCGGAACTTCGTCCACCCGGACCGGGAAAGAACCGAACTCGCGGCTGGGCCGCTGGGCCTTTCGGATGCTCACTTGTCGCACGCCTTGACTCAGAAGATCCTGGAGGAGGCAGAGACATGGTGCGCTGCACATCCGTAAGGTGCCTCGTGTCCTCGCAGTGGGAATCGAGTGCTCACCGACGTTGCTTGGAGACAGTCCCGCTCATTTCGTGAGCGATCGCTTCCAAGATCCGCCGGTGCGCTCCCCTTCGGAACTTCTCGAACGTCGGTCGTAGGAATGGCCGCGCGGGGACCTGGGTGACGACCACCCCACGACCGCTTCCAGAGCGCTGAGGTGTGCCCGAACGCTTGAGCAACACTGCGAGGTAGCGCCGCATCTTCGGCGTGATGGGGATGATCACCGGCGGTCCGCCGAACTCCTGGATCTGCGCAATGTCGGCGAGTGACTCGCCCGTGCTGCTCTTCGCGCTCCGCAGCACTCCGATGAACACCTCGTCGCCATCGGCGATCACCGAGATCGCGTTGCGGAGGTCGCCGCGCACCAGAAGCGACTTGGTGCCACCGAAGCCCTCGAGCTGACGCGCTGCCAACGTCAACGGCGCAGGCGGCCGGATGGGCTCGCCACCCGGCGCCTGCGCCGTCAACCCGCTCACGACTTCGTTTCGGAGGGCGTGCGCCTCCTGCTTCATCGCCCGCTCGACTGCGCCCTTGAGTCCCCCCGAGGTGTTGGAGAGCAACTCGCGAGCGCGAGCCCAGTCGCCGGTGCGGGAGAGCGCCATGACGGTGCTACGGGTTCGCCGGGGGCTCCTGGATGCAGGTGTTGCCGTCGATGACGCCGGCGTCGTCGGACGTCACGAACGCACACACGAGCGGCCGGCGCGCGAGGCGGCTCAGCTCCCCGCAGTCGGCGAGCGTGCGCCACGCCTGCTTCTCGTTGCAGACCTCGACCGTGTTGCCGAGGCAGCGCGAGGCGCCGGGGTCGCAGGGCGGCTCGGTGCAGCCGACCACCGCGAACATCAGGAGGGCCATCAGGATCAGGTTCTTCATCGGGACTCCATGCTGCGGGTCGAGTGGAACTTCGGAGCGGCGAGAGCCCGCGTGTCTTCCGCCAAGCGCCTGCTCCAAAGTCGGCGTTCACCCGAGCTGGGGACGTCCCGATTTCCTGGCTGATTTCGGTGCGACCTTCAGCGAGCAGCGGGGCGGTCGCTGAACGAGACAATGAGGAGATTCCGACGTGGTCTCCGACGGAAGAGCCCGAAGCCTGCTGGGCGGGCCTCGGTGACGTAGAGGCCAGGCGGCGTGCGCGCAGCCCAGACCAGGCTTCCCTCGGTGTCGAACAGCCCGCTGAGCCGGTCGCCGGGGCGGACGAGCGCCTCGCCGGTCTGCAGGTCGACCAGACCCAGCCGCTCGAGGTCACTGAAGTGAAAGACGAGGTCCAGGCTCGACTGAGGCGTGTTCCCGGCAGGCGTCATGCGGAGCGCCTCGATCGTCTGCGGTTCGACCTGGCACGGCACGCGGACCGGTGGGCGTTCGCGTCTGTAGGGCTCGGCCGCGCCATCTCCATCGGCGTCGAGTAGCGCAGGCTCCTTGAAGTCCTCGTCGTAGCCGGGCGCCTGCGTCGACATCGCATCGGCGTCGAGTCGTCGGAGCTCTGCGAGGAACGGGAAGATGATCCGTCCTCGCATCACGCAGCTCCGACCGGTGAGCTCCGGACGTAGGGGAGGAGGAGCGCGTCGACCTCCGGGTCTCCAGTCAGTGACTGGCCAGCACCCCGGTTCGAGTCGAGGCGGTAGGACTGGTCGCGCGTGCGCTCCTCGAGGATCCGCCAGCGACTGCGCGCCTCGAACGCCGCGTCATCGGCGAGCGGGTGGAGGCCGCGGAGCACAAGGAGAATGCACGCCCGCTTCACAGACAGCGGCGTTCGCCCGTCCGGAGTGCCGTCGTCCTCGGTGTACCCCCACCGCCCCTCCGCGATGACGTTCCCGTGCCCCTTCGGGAACACGAGGCCGTGCCGCAGCGTGAGGCGCGCGCCGTCGTAGCCAGGCCCTATCGGAGCTCCGACGACGAGGAGCACGGAACGGTCGAGGCCGAACCCAAACGGCGCCGCGCCGACGAACGGGAACGGCTGCATGCCCTCGTAGTCGACGCTGAGTCGCGTGAGCTCAATAGGAGGGACTGGGAGTTCGATCGTCGGCGTGCCGCGACCGTCCAGACGCAGCGTGGCTCGCCGTGGCTCGAAGAACTGCCGGGTCACCTTGTCGATGGTTCGCGTGGCCTCGTCGATCAGCGCGACGAGCCTCGCGTCGGTGGCAGAGGCCGGAGGTACGCCCTCAGCACGCACCTCCGCCACCGACGCGTACACGTCACGCCTTCCGCGCGGAGCGAGTCGGAGCCTTCGCGAGGTCGGCGGTCGTCATGTCGCCGCGCGCCGGGCTCAGCCGCACGTCGTCGGCCGCCGCCTTGCGCACCTTTGCCTCGCTCTCTTCGCGCGTGTCGAGCGCCTTCGCCTCCTCCTCGGTGCACACGTCGAAGGCGAGCTGCGACACCTCGTCGGCCGGCACCTGGCGAACCCCACGCAGGTAGTCGGCCACGGTCTTGTCGACGCGGTACCAGCCACGCTCCTCGTGGAACTTGATGCCTGCGTAGGTGAACCGCCGCAGCACGCAGCCGCGGCGGGGATCGTACGACTTGAGTCGGACCAGCATCGTCTCCATGGAGTGCCTCACAGCTGGATGTTGATGAGCTTCGCGACGCCGGGCTCCTCGGCGAACTTCGCGTCGAAGCGCAGCGTGGCCACCACGCGCAGCACCCCGGCCGACACGTCGCGGAACGACTCGAGGCGAATCTGCCGCCAGATGCCGACGTGCGCGTTCTTCGGGTTGCACAGCAACGCGACCGTGCGGTTGCTGGCCTGCCCGAGGTTCTCGGGGAAGAGCGGCACCGGCTTCACCGGCACGCCCGAGTAGAGCGCCGGCGTGTCCTCCTCGATGAAGCGGTCGCCGCCGACGGTGGCGCGGTCGGCGAGCGTGTTCCGGTAGTCGAGCTCGGCGTCGACGCTCGTGAGGAACGCCATCTGCTTCTTGTCGCGCAGGTACTCGCTCGGGAGCGACTTGAGCATGTCGCGCAGGAGGTTCTTGTTGATGGCCACACCCGCGGCGTCGACGATGTGGCTCGTCGCCTGCTTGAGCAGCCCGTCCATCGTCGCGAGGAAGGGGTCGGCGGAGGCGGTGTCGCCGTTGATGATGACCTCCTCCATGTCGCGGCCAGCGGCCTCGGCGATCATCTCGAGGATGGTCTGGCGCAGCTCGCCGCGCTCGATGTTGTCCTCGAGCACCTCGTCGGAGAGGTGCACCTCCGCCTTGAACAGCTTCGCGTCGAGCTCGAGGAAGCTGAGGTCCGGGCGCGCGCGCTCGGCGGCGGTGAGCGCGGTGGCCTCCTGGCCGGGTCGGAGGATGCGGCTCCCGAACTTGATCTTCGAGAGCTGGTGCTTCGGCGACGCCATCGGCACGACGGTCGCCATCTGCATCAGCACCGACTGCTTGATGAGCAGCCGCATGAACTTCTGCGCCTGTGCCGGGAGCAGCACGCCGCCACCGGCCGTGAGGTCAGCGAGCGCGAGGTCGGCCTTCTCGAGCAGGGTGCGATTCGAGGTGTAGCTCATGGTGCGGTCCTTCCCGGGTCAGGGCTCGTGGAAGGAGACCGCCTTGTCGACGTTCTCCCGGTCCATGGGCTTGTTGAGGTCCATCGGCCAGCCGACTTCCTCGGGCTGGGACTTGGTGACGGGCTCGGGCGGCGGCGCGCTGTTGGGGAGCCCGAACTGCTTCTCCACTCGACCGAGCCGCTGCGCCTGGGCGGTGACCGACTCGGAGAGCGCCTTGAAGGCCTCGTTGAGCTTCGCGAGCCCGTCGGTGATGGGCGCGAGGTCGACCTTCTTCGTGTCTTCCTTCGCGTCGTCTTTCGGAGGGTCCTCCTCGTCCTTGGGAGCGGGCTTCTTGCCGCGGTGGAGGCGGGCGACCGCGGCCTTGGTCGCGACCAGGTTGTCGGCGACCGAGCGCGCCTTCTCGGTCTCGTCTCCGTCCTCTTCCTCGGAGAGCCCGGCCTGCGAGAGCAGCTGCTCACCGGTGGTGCGGAGCCGCTCAGCGAGCGCAGCGATGCGCGGGTCGGCGTCGTCGACGTCGGAGCCGAGCAGCTCGACGATGTCGGTGAGGCTCTCCAGGGCGGCGAGCGCCATGCCGAGAGGGGAGTCGGCCGGCACGTCGGCCTTGGTGGTGTCTTCGGTGTCGTCCATGGAGTCGTCCCTCTTCACGATGAGAAAGCGGCGCAGGTTCGCGGCGCGGTCGACGAGGGAGACCTCCTCGACGACCATGTCCACGAGCCGATGCACGCCCGATCCGTCACCCATGCCGAGGAAAAGACGCGGGCTTGCGAAAGCGGGGACGCGATACAGTCACCGTGGGAGGGCCAATGCCCAACGGAGTGGACAAGAACCTCTACAGGCTCGCGACCAGCGTCGCGACCTACCGCGCGAAGTTCGGCGCGTGGCCAACGAATGCTCGCTTCAACGGCATGACCCTCTGGGACCTCGCGAACATCCTCGAGGAGGAGTCGTTCCTGCGTCTGGCAGAGCTCATGGAGCTTCGAACGCAGAAGGATCCGCCAATATCGGTCGGTGGCCCGCCGGGAGTCGTGCGGTACGGCGTCGACGAGAGCGGAGGGGCTCAAGAAGAGGCACTGCGGTGGCTTGGACTCAAGATTCGCCGTGAGCTGCAACACGGCCACTGAGCTCCGCCCCAGCTGCCGTCGGTTCCGGCACCCGACGCGCTGACCCGCCGATGGAGAAGCCCGTGAGTTCGCCGGACTTCACCTTCTCCCAGAGTTCGTCTCCAAGAACGCGAACGGCGAGCAGCCAGGTGCCCTTGCGAACAGGCGTGTCGCCCAGCGTGAAGTCCGTGGGCGCGAGGAAGTTCTCGAGCACCTTCACCTCATCGTTGACCCGCAGCCGATGCATCAGGCCGAGGCCGCCGAACTCCTCCATGAAGCGGTGCGCTGCCTCGCGGATCTCGTCGGCCGAGTAGATGTCTCCCTGCGCGTCGACGACCTCGGGTTCGAGGACGATGCCGAGCACGTACCGCTCGTCGCTCGGGTCGGCGCCCTTGATGAGCTTCGTCGGCTTGTCGAACTCCGACTCGTCAGGCGCGCAGAGCCAGTCGTCGATGGCCTTCGTGGTCGGCTCGTAGTTCGCGACGAGGAGCTGCGTCAGCACCGACGGCCCGCCGACGCCGCGCATCGAGCCGATGCTCCGCGGCGTGCGGATGCGCTTCACCCAGAAGTCGGACTCCTTCGCCATCGCAGGGAACTTCCCGCGGATGCCGTAGGTGATGAGGAAGCGGCCCTTGAGCGTCGTGAGCAGCTTGAAGAAGCGCTCCTCGTCGAAGTCCGACTCGCCGACGTCGACGTTGTACCCAGGGTAGGGCGGGTCGAGGAAGAAGGCGGTGTCCTTCGAGTCGTACTTGCGGACGACCTTTTCGTAGTCGCCGCTGTAGACCTTCACCCTCTTCAGGCGGGGCGCGAACTCCTCGATGCGCTTGATGGTCTTCGCTTCGACCCCGACGACTGAGGGGCTGAAGCTCCGCCCGCGCATCTTCCCGTACGAGAAGTGCGTCAGGTAGAGGAAGCGATGGAGCCGCTCGACGTCGGAGTTCGGCTTGGCGTCGAGCAGTCCCTTGAACGTCTTCTCGTCGCCGACCCAGGGCAGCTTCTTGAGGCGCGTGAGGTCGGCTGGCGTGAGCTTCTTGAGGAGCTTGTACGCCTCGGCGATCTCTGGGTCGGCGTCGTTGATGACCTCGACCGGAGCGGGCTCCTTCGCGAAGAGCACCGCGGCGCTGCCAGCGAATGGCTCGACGTACGTCTTGTGCGCCGGGAGCATCGCCGCCAGGCGCTTCGAGAGACGCTTCTTGCCTGCGGGCGAACCCCAAATGGTCTTCTCAACGTCTTCGGCCGTTGCGGCACGAAGAACGGCGCGCGAGCGCGCGATGACGGTCTGGAGTTCGTGCATGGCGTTCAGCGGGCCTGGGTCTTCGGCTTGATGACGTTCGAGGCGTCGTGCGCGGTGCGGCCCGCGCTGGCGATCGCTCGCGACTTCAGGCCGCTCTGCAGGACGTAGATGGCCACGACTCCAGCGACCGACGCGATGACACTGTCGGAGAGCGGAGCGAAGCCGACCTTCAGGAGCAGCGGGTTAATGGTGATGAGCATGACCGCCGAGATGCCGGTGGTCAGCGCACGCTTGAGCGAACTGGGGTCACTCAGGTGAAGCGCGGTCAGGATTCTCGTCATGAAGCCCTCGCCCTCGGCGAGCCGCGAAATGCGACCCGCTATCGAGGGAAGAAAGCCGCGCGAATGGCAGGAAGGGGACAAGGTCGGTTTGTGCGAACCACCCAAGCGGACGCCGCGAGAAACACGCTGGGCGCAAGGTCCCGTGGTAACTTCCACTTCGTTCGGTTCCCACAGCGAGAACGCCCATGAAACGAAAGCCTGAAGAGGTCTTCACGCCCCGAGCCTTCGAGGTCAACCCTGCGATGTACATGCCTCGGGCCGACCTTGAGACGGCCTTCGTGAACGCGTTGCGGGGTGACAAGCAGATCATCGTTCACGGGGAGAGTGGTTCGGGGAAGTCATGGTTGTACAAGAAGGTCTTGGCCGACCAAGACTACGACCTCCTTGTTGCCGACCTGGCGAACGCTTCTCGCTTCGGTTCGGTAACGAAGGAGTTCGAGAACGTTGTTGCTCGGAACGAGAAGGCGCAAAAGGTCTCGTACGTCGAAGCCAAGGAGGCCTCGGTTGGTGCCTTTGGAACCGGAGGAAAGATCAACCACACTGCGAGTTTTCAACTCGACAGCAAGGAACCTTATGAGAGGTGTCTTGAGTTCGTGCGCAAACGCGCAGGCAAGCGCGGCGCCGCTATCGTGCTCGACAACTTCGAGCGGATTCTCGATTCGACGGCCCTGATCAAGGAGATCGCTGATCTGATCACCCTCACTGACAACCAAGACTATGCTGCCTACAAGGTGAAGCTGGTCATTGTTGGTGTGCCCAACGACCTCCGATCGTACTTCTCAAAGGTCGATCAGCAGAACACCGTGGCCAATCGATTGACGGAGATTCCAGAAGTTGCCCGTCTCGAGCCAAGGCAGGTTCAGGAGTTCGCCGTCAAAGGGCTCCGCGAGGAAGTGGGGGTGCTCGTCTCTGACGAGGACCTTAAGTTGATTACTGACCACATCGCGTGGGTAACTGACGGCATTCCACAGCAACTTCATGAGTATTGCTACGAGTTGGCGCTAATTGCCGAAAGGAACGCAGGAAGCCTCGTTGCATCTGACTGCAAAGCTGCTGATGCTGCGTGGCTGAAGACCGCTCTCATGAGCAGCTACACAGCGGTCGAAGCGCACATGAACTCAAAGACGACAGTCGCTGGACGAAGGAATCAGACCATCTACGCGATTGGTGTCTACAAAAAGCAGGAATTCAAATACGACGATATTGAGGCGATCGTTCGCAAAGAGTTTTCAGAGTCGACGAACGACAAATCTCTCAATGTTGTTCAGTTGCTCGCCTCCTTGGCTGAGACCGATCCGCCCCTTATTGTCCGTACGCCTCGGGGTGATGCGTACCGGCTGGTGAATCCAAAATATCGTATGTGTATACGTTCGATGCTTCAAAAGGACGCGACTGGCAATCGTGTTGAAAAGGTCGAGATCGCAAGCTTGGCATAGCTTGGTCATGCCACGGCGCGCGTCGTGCTCCGACAAAGGCCGTGAAATGGCGGAAAGCCCAGACCGACGTCTCCCAGCCGTTCCTCGGAGACTTGTGGCCGAAATTCGCCCACATCATCCCGGCGGCCCAGGGCGGAGCGGGTCACGTCTGCGATCGGCACGCCCCCTCCGTGAAGCGTGAGCCGGTCACCATCGAGGCGCTCGCGGACCCACGGCAGGACGAGCTTGATGTCCTCCGGCTGCTCGAGCCGCTCGACCTGGTAGAACTTTCGAAGCGCGTCGGCGACGGCGAAGGTCTTTCCGTGCAGGAACCGGCAGATGTGGGTCGTCCGCTCATCGAGCACCGACTCGATTCGGTACCGCTGAATTCCCGCCTCCGCGTAGCTGCTCACCTGCGCGAACGAGCGCCCCTGACCGATGAAGGCGCTCGCGACGACCTCCCAGTAGAACGGCGCACGTTCGATGAGCGCGGCTCGAGCTGCGGACTCCAGTTCGCCGGTAATGTCGGTGCGGCCCACCCCCCGTTCAAGCCCAGAAGCGACGACCTTCCTTGCTTCGCGACCGAACCCATCGAGTCGCCGCCCGTACTCGTCGCGGACGAAGAGTCCCTGCGCGTTCACGATGTGCCGCGCGACGCGGTGGTCGAGCGCGTTGAAGCGCGCCCCGATGGCCAGTTCCTGCACCTGGCGTGAGTGCGCGCGCGTGGCGTTGATGGCCGCGGTGGCCGCATCTCCAAGTGGAGTCCGGATGCGCTGTGGGATGAGGGCGGTCGATCTGCCGGCGGCGACGAGAGCCTCCGCAACGAGACGCCGCCGCTGAGCAGCGGTGGTGCGCCCCCAGTCCACGTCGAGCACCGCCACAGCCTCGCGAAGAGCGTCTGCCTCAGCCGACGCAACCGAGCGCCGGAGCCGAGCCGCCAGAAGCGCCGACGCGCGGTCGAACCCCTGCGGACTCCCGAGGTCCATCGCCTTCTCGACGGGCAGCCTCAGAACCTGCTCGAGTAGCTCGTCGGCGAACACCCGTGCGTCGTGGAGCTCAAGCAGGCTCACGCTGGTCCCCGAACCATGACTCGAACTCCGCGCGAGGCACCGTCACTCGCTCTGGCTCGAGATAACGGCGGGCGAGCTCGGCCCGTTCGGTGGCGAGGCGCTCCTCTTCGGCGCGCAGGTCCTCTCGGAGCGTCAGCAGTTGCTTCGCGCTCTGCGCCAGCGTCGAAGGAGGCCTCGCTGCGGGAGTCAGGTCGACGCTCTGCGTCTGCACCCCCGCCAGGGTCAGCGTGATGGGCCGCTTGGTCCAGTCGTCGCCGATCTTCCGGAACTCCCGGTTGAAGATGTCGCCGGCGAGGACGCGGCCCTCTTCCGGCGTGAGTACGCCGACGCGCACCAAGCGCTCGACCATCTCGGTCATGCGCTCCGGGTCGCGGGTCACCGGCGTCTGCGAGCGGAAGCGCCAGAAGCGAATGCCCATGTCGGCGAGCACCTTCCGGTTCATCAGGAAGTCGAACTCGTCGCGCTCGGGCTGGAAGACCTGGTCCTCGGCGAAGCGGAGGGCGCTCTCGGCGGTGGCGCGGTTGAAGTCCTTGCTCTCGCCGCGGAGCATTCGCGGCAGGCGGAAGGCGCCGCCCACCTTGTCGATGTTCCGCTCGTCGTAGACCTGAAAGAGCGCGTCCTGTTGCTGCGCGTCGGTGAGCGGCCGGAGCTCAATCTTCGCGCGCCCGCCATCGCCGGTGCCCGAGCCGTCCGCCTCGAGGATGAGGATCTTGTGGAAGTTGGCTTTGCCTTTGAGGTTCTCCTCGATGAAGCGCTCGATGCGCGGCACCGACGCGTCGGAGAGCCGGCCGCCCGAGACCAGCAGCGCCATCGGCGGGACGCTCTTGTTCTCAAAGTAAAGGTAGTTGACCTCCTCCATCTGGCGCGAGCCGAGCACCGAGAGGAGCGTACCGACCCAGCGCGGCACTCCGTACGGCGAGCGCGGCGAGTGGATGGCGAAGTGGAGCAGCTCTGTGGCCGGGCCGTCGGTCGCGTCGGCGGTCTTGAGCGACGTGACGTCGGGGAAGACGGCGCCGGTGTTGCGCGAGATCACACGCGGGTCGCCGAAGGACTTGAAGAAGGCGCGCTCGGTGCCCTGGATCTGCACGTATCGGCGCAGGCGCCGACGGGCGGAGACCGTGTCGAAGGTGACTGGCGAGACGCGGACGCGCTCCTTGACCTCGACTGGCTCGCGATCGAGGGGGAGCAGGCGCACGGTGTACGAGGGGACGTAGACAAAGCGGGCGAGGTCGCCTTTGCCGTCGCGGAGCACCTCCCAGAAGGCGTTGCCGGTGACCTCGAGGTCCTGGCGTGTGCGGCGGCGCAGGTCGACAAAGGAGTGGTCGAAGCAGGCAAAGTCGAAGAAGGCCTCGAGGCGGGCGCGCTCGATGCGGGAGTGCTGGCGGAGTTCGTCGAAGCGCGCGTTCGCCTCGTCGACCGTGGGCGTGACGCTGGTTGTCGCGTCTTGAGTGCCGGCCTCACGAGCAGCCAGGCGCTCGAGCATCAGCGTGTCGCGGACCTTCTCTCGGGCCTCCTCAGCATCGAAGTCGATGATCGGGTCGAATCGGAAGCCGAAGCCGTCGATGTTGGTCGCGTACGCGTCGACGTTCTGGCGGAGGGAGTTCGAGTGCTCGACCAGAAGGCACATCGCCTCGGGGTCATAGGGCGGTGCAAGCGCCCCGGTGTCTGCGAACGCTGACGTCTGCTCACCACCACCACGGCTCGCCGGGTCCTCAACGCGCGTGCCTACGACAACCGCCTTGAGGAGGGTCTGCACACGCTCTTCGCCGAGCGGCGACATCTCGGTCGGCGTCACGCAGCACTCCGCATGATGGGGTCAAAGACGCTGGACTCAGCTGCGAGGGACCTCCTCAGCCGGCCGCGGTAGGTTCTTGGGAATGGCATCGCGTCCCAAGACTCCGATCACCGACTTCCGCCACCTCCCCGAGGTCGATGCCGACGAACTCGTGGCTGGCCGCTCGTTGCCGGCGTTCCTCATCGCGATCGAGGGAGACCTCGACTGCCGCTACGCAGAAAGCGAAGGAGGTTCCTCCGTTGAGTTCTCCTAGCTTGGCGTGGACGATCGCGACGAAGCGTGCGGTCGTGGCGTGGCCCACCTCGAGCCAGACGGCTCGCTCGTTGGCCGAATCTTCATCCACTGCGGCGGCGACTCGTCGTTCACCGACACGCGGTTCAAGGTTGCCGGCCGTTGAACTGCGTGAGTTGCCACTTGCGTGTGCGGGCCCCGAAAGCCCGTCTCGCCTGCGGAGCCAGTAGATGGAACTGATCGAGACCATCCGCGACAACCAGTGGTGGTACGCGCGGCACCCCCTGCGTGAGCACCTTGACGGCGTGGAGCGCCTGGTCCTCATCGTTGGCGGACGCAGGTGCCAGATGGTCCATTCGGCACGCGGAGTGGACGGACGCGTCACGCGATCGTTCCGGTTCGTGCAGCGAGAAGACCGCGACTACTGGGCAGGGTTGCGGGGGCGGTCGGTGAGTTTGCGGGTGGAAGTGCCGCGGTCCAGCGAGCAGGTGGTTGGAGGGGAGAAGTCGCGCGAGCCTCAACGCCGTGTGATTCCTGTTCGCCCCGTACGCGATCCGCAGAACTCGATCGCTCGCACCTCCGATACGGAATTCGATGCGTTTCTGTTCGTCGACTGGAGCGCGAGTTCAAGCCCAGGGAGCGGCCCAAACAGCATCTGGATCGCCGAGGGGTGGTTCGAGGGCTCAGGATTGTTGCGGGTTGATGAGCCGAGCAACCCCGATACGCGCGCGAGGGCTGAGGCCTGGGTGAACGAGCGCCTTGCCTTGCACGCCTCTCAGGGCCGCCGCGTCCTGGTTGGCTTCGACTTCGCGTTCGGCTACCCGAACGGTGACGTGCCCCGGCTGGTTGGGACGGCCGACGCGAATTGGAGCGGCATGTGGAAGGTCCTCAGCGAAGGTCTGAAGGACGGCCAAAGAAACGAAAACAATCGATGGGAGGTGGCGGCAGCGCTCAATGAGCGACTGCAGACCTTCGGCTTCTGGGGTTGCCCAGATGGACACGAAGCCACCTGGTTGCTGCCAACGAAGGCTGCGAACCGGCAGGTCATGGAGTTTCGCCTCGTCGAGCAGAGTCTTCGCCGCGGAGGTTCGAAGCCGTTCTCCGTTTGGCAGTTGTACGGAAACGGCTCAGTGGGAAGCCAAGCGCTAACGGGAATACCGGTTTGTGCGCGCATCCGGAAAGCGAACGGGCTGCAGGTGTGGCCCTTCGAGACGCAGACGCGACTGCCCAGCCGCCGCGACGCGAGCCACATCCTCGTGGAGGTCTGGCCCGGAGCGATCGACGTGGATCTGGCCGCGCACACCGTAAAGGACGCTGCGCAGGTTCTTGCGCTGGTCCGGTGGGCGGCCAGCGAGGACGTCGCTGGAACGCTCGCTCGTTGGTTCCAGTTGAAGGGACTGTCCGACGAGCATCGTCGCCTCGTGATTGCGAGAGAAGGCTGGATTCTCGGTCATCTGCCCGTGTGACGTGAGGGTGGGCAATGCTCATCCCAGAACGCGCACCCCGATCTCGCCGGTCCGCGGAGTTGAGGTCTGCCTCTCCCGTTGGCACGCCAGAGCGACGGCCCAAAACTTGTCGGCGTGACCGCGTGCGTTCCGCTCGGCGTCGAAGCTGACCTTCCCTGATGGCAGCACGCGCCGCTTGATGGCGTGGATCTGCGCCACGAGGTCGCGGTCGCGCGGCATCGTCACATCGCGGCGCTGGAGCAGGATCTTGAAGTCGGTCGCCCAGCGCTCCTTCGTGTCGTTCGTGAAGTTCTCGCCGACCACCTGTGGGAAGTCGTTCGCGAGGTTCTCGGCGAGATTCATGCCGATGCCGCTCCGGTCGATGGAGAGCCGTGCGACCGGGAGCGTACCGAGAAGGCGTCGGAGCTCGGCCTCCTGCTCCGCGAACGGCGTGCCCTCGAAGCTCTTCAACATGCGACAGGTGAAGCGCCCCTCGATCTCCTCAAACACCGCGAGTTCGGACCGGTCGCGCGTGCGGCCCACGTCGAAGCCGGCGACCAGCCGACCTTCCGGAACGCGCATGGAAGTCGGGTCGTCGACCATCACCAGGTCATCGGTCGTGCACGGCAGGATGAGCTCGTATGGGAAGAAGCTGTACGTCTCGTCGACGAACCGGCCCTCGAACTCCTGTTGGAAGTCGTCGAGTGGGAGCGAGTCGAGCTGTTCGATGAGCGTCGGTCGACCGAAAGTCGAGACGCGCTCTTCGGTCGGCATGTTCGGCGCCTCGACCGCCGCGCGCTTCGTGTCCGCGCAGAAGAACCGGCAGAGCCACCACGGAACGTACTGCCGCGTGTGGTGTGGGTACTTGCGTAGCTCCTCGTTGGCGACCTCCCAGAAGATGCCCCGTCGACCGAGCGGGGTGCTGCAGCCGGTCAGCTGGCCGTTCGAGCGCAGGATGAGCGCCGTCGAGCCTCGGTACACCTCGCGGTCATTCACGTAGTGCGCGAGTTCGTCGAGGTAGACGTCGCCCTTCTTGCCGCGGGGCGCCTTCGATGGGTGGGAGAGGATTCGCGACAGCCGCTTGTTCGTGCCGTTCGACTCGAACGCGAGCTCGGTCTTCGAGTCGACGACCAACCGCTTCTGGTACGCGAGCGGCAGCTCCTCGTGCACCTGACGAGCGACGAGGATTTTCTCCTTCGCGTCGTCGAGGTTGTAGCTGACGAACACCGCGGTGTGCTTCTCGCGCAGGTGGCACCTGGCGAGCGCCTCGAGCGCGAAGAGGAACGAGAACCCGACCTGCCGGCTCTTCGTCACCCAGCGGAAGCGGGAGCGGTTCTGCAGAAACGCGAACTGGTACTGCTCGAGCGCGACCGGCTCGTCGTCGAAGGAGCCGAGACCCGAGATGAAGCCCCACTCGGTGCCGAGCCAGTCGGCGAACTCCTCCTCGGTGCGCTTCACGATGCCGAGCGTCATCGCGTTCCTCCGCTTGCCTGCTCGCGAGAACGAAGCGTGTATGGCTCGACATGACGACCTACGCCGACTCCATCTCCCGCCCCGCACGCACGCTGACCGAGAACGAGCAACGCCTGCTGCTGAAGGTCACCGGCCAGCGGCTCGACGGGTTTCGCGACCACGTCATCTACAGCGTTGCGCTCGGCGCCGGCCTGCGGGAGCACGAGATCGTCGCGCTCAACGTCGGCGACGTGTTCGACGAGGCCGGCCACGCCAGACGACGGCTGCGGCTCCGGGTCTTCAAGCGGGCCAGCGAGGACCCGGCGCCACAGGAGGTGATGCTCCCCGACCTCGTGCGCGCGAAGCTCGAGAAGCTGATCGCCAGTCGGAGGCACGCCGGAGAGGCCCTGACGCCCGACACGCCGATCTTCGTCAGCCGGTTGGGTCGTCGGCTCTCCACTCGGCAACTCCGCCGCGCCTTCAGCGTCTGGCAGAAGCGCTGCGGCTTCGACCGGCACTTCAGCTTTCATACGCTTCGTCACTGCGCGTGCACGAACGTGTACCGGGCGAGCCGCGACATCCGGCTGACCCAGCGCTTCGCCCGCCACAAGTCGGTGCTGTCGACCGCCATCTACACGCACCCCTCCGACGAGGAGCTGCTCCGCTCGGTCCAGTCGCTCATCTGCTGACCGATGTGCCACTCGCAGCTCGAAACCAAACAGGCGGCGCTGCTCAATTTCTGCGGCGAGCCGTTCCTGAATCCCGGGCTGCTCAGTTTCCCGGAATTGACCCACTCGAAATCGGCACCGGGAACCCGTCAGGGCGGGCGACCGTGCGCCGAAAATCGGACCCGCCCCCCTCCCTGGGGTGGCCTGGGAAAGTGTTCGGCCGCGGCTCCTGGACCAGGGGCGAGGAAGCGCTCGGCCGCAGGGAAAGCGGCCGTTCGCGACCGGAACCGAGGCCCCGAATCGAGCCAGCAACGTCGCGAATCCTCGAAGCGGGACGCGCGCGAACGGCCACTTTTCTTTCTTTCCGGCCGTTCGTTTGGCCTCGCCGGCGGCGATCCTCACCAGGTCTGACGAGCTCGAGCTCCTCGAGCACTGTGAGGTCACACCTCGCGCATCTCCGCGGAACTCCGATGCAGTGCCCGTTGCGCCGTGTGCTTCCGCGGCGACGTGCTCCGCTGCATGGTCGTGGGTGCACCTCACGGTTCGTCTCCCTTCGCGCCACGTGGGCCCACGTCGGCCCCCGCGGCGGCCTTTTCGCCGGCCATCGGTTTCTGAGCGGCGTCCTCGAAAGTGAGCGGCGGGGGATCGGCAATTGAGCGCCCGGCCGAGAATTGAGCGGGCTCCGATGGCCGCTCAGTTTCGACAACACCCGTGAGCTCCGGCGTGGCCTCGTTCAGCTCGCGGAGCATCCGTGCGTGCCGCTGCTGCAGGCTCTCGAGCGACAGCGCCGCATGGAGTTCTTGCCGCGAGTCCGGTCCGCCGAGCACGTACTCCTTGAGCCGGACCATCGTGTTGAAGTCGGTCGGGTTGTCGAAGCGAACGCGCCCCTCGAGGAGCGCCTTCTCGTAGTTGAGCAGGTAGCCGTCGATCATCCGCACGGTGTCGTCCTTCGACACCGCGAGCGCGCTGGCCCGGGCCTCGATGAGCTTCTCGTCGGCTCGAGCGGAAATGCGCGCCACCGCCTCTTCCCGCCGGCGCGTGCAGTTGTGGCTCTTCGCGTAGCTGGCAATGACGCTGGGGGCGACGCCGTACCGCTCTGCCAGCGCGCGATGGGTCGGGTAGACGGTCGTCGAGGAGCCGTCGTCGAGTTGCTTCACCTCTCCGAACACCAGCAGGCGGTCGAGCTCCTCGAAGGGGATGAGCGGCGCGTCAGCCTTGTGCGGTCGGCCTGGCTTTCGTCGTGGCTTTGGTTCGGCCGGCGCTTGCTCGGGAGGTGCTGCGGCCTCGACGACGGGCACTTCAGCGAGCGCCTCTCCGCGCGCCTTGAACTCCTCGCGACGCCGCGCGCACTCGTGCTGGCCCGCGAAGTTGGCGACGAGGCTCGGCGCGACGTCGTACCGGCGTGCGAGCTCCCGTTGTGACGGCCACACGCGAACACCGTCGACCAGCTCCCCCTCGACGAGGAGCCGGTCGACCTCGAGGTACGGCATCTTCGGGCCGGCCTCTCGACGAGGTCGACCAGCCCGCTTGCCGGTGGGTGGTGGCTCGCGCTTCGCCATGCGTCAGTTGAGGAGTTGCCCGTTCGCCAGGCCCCGGAGCCGCTGAATGGTCCGCGTGCGGCCGCGCTTGAGCCGCTCGTAGAGCTTGTCGCGCTCAACTTCGTCGGTCGGGCCGACGCGAGCCACGTAGGTGCGGAGCAACTCTGAGCGCAGCGTCGTCGCAGCCAGCACCTCGAGCGAAGCCTGGGGAACACCATCCTCGGCCGCGCGTTCGAGAAGTCGCGCCAACTCGACGCGCGCCTCCGCGATGACCCGGTTGCTTGGGTCGCCGAGGTGGTGCTCCAGGTAGCAGCCGTGCTCCTCGTCGTCGACGCTCTCGTGCTGCTGTGCGCGTTCCTGGCGCAGGCTCTGGAACACGAGCCGCTGTGTGCGCTGGCGCAGTCGCATCGGGAGCCGGTCGCTCCCTCGACCCGCAACAGGAATCTCCGCCAGCGCCGACCAGAACGACGCGAGCACCAATTGGTCGAGCTCATCTCGCGGCACCGCGTCTCCGATGATGCGATTCCTCAGCCGGCTCAGCATGGGGAAGAACGCGATCGCGAGCACCGACGACCAGAACGGCGTCTTCGTCGTCCGGTGCATGGTGAGAAGCGCGTTGGCGAGCGCGTCGCGCGCGGGGTAGGTGACCTCTCGCTCGTCGGCGAGCGCGAGAAGCACCGACTCGATGTCGGTGTGAAACGCGAGGAGCGCCAACCTGCAGCGGCCCTCTTCGAACACTCGCGGAGCTGCAGAAAGAACCTCCCGACGCAGCCGCTCGATGAGCGCCTTGAGGGAGCTCATGCGAGCGTCCTCCCCTCGAAGCGAACGGGGATGCCGTGGCGAGCGGCGTAGTGGAGCTCCCGCTCCATGCCTGGCGTGATTCGCCCGCCGAACACGCGCACCTCGTCGCAGGTGGAGAGCAGCTCGACACAGAGGTCGAGTGCGCGCTCGCGCTGGGTCGCCTCATCGATCAACTGCGGCAGGTAGAGGTGCGGCGCGATGGGCAAGACGCCCTCGGCGATGAGCCCTCGGCTGATTCGATGAACACGCCCGATGTTCGCGGCCGGCCCGTCGCTGAAGGGGTGGCAGACGTAGACGCGCTTCAAGCGGCCGACCGGGGTCGCCTTGCGCATTCGGTGCGCGAGACGTCGGGCGACCTCGAGCGAGCAGCGGGCGTCCGCCAGGGCGCGATGCGGGGTGGGGCGCTCGAGGCCGAAGCAGGCCGCGACCGAGTTGAGGGAGAGCGAGCTGAGCTCTCCAGAGGCGACGAGCGGCCAGGCCAGGCTGGCAGTGTCGAGTCGGTGATGGTCGACCTCCGGGAGCGGTAGCTCCTCGCGCCGGAAGGCCTCCTCGAGGAAGGCCCAGTCGAACCCGACGTTGTGGCCGGCGACGAGGGCGCCATCGAGCAGCGGCGCGACCCTGGCCAGCGCGACCTCGAGCGTCGAGGCCTCGGCCCAGTCCTCGAACGAGTAGCCCGCGATCGCGAGAGCTTCTGTCGACGCGTTCTCCAGGCGCTCCGGGCAGACGCGCACGTCGCACTGCGCGATGATCTCGAGCGTCCTCGCGTCGGCGCGGATGACGCCGATCTCAAGGATCTCGTGGCGCCGGAAGTCCAAACCCGTCGTCTCGAGGTCGACGAAGGCGATGGTCGAGGGGCGTGCTCTCCTGTGCGCAGGAGCGTCGCGGGGTGGCAGCGTGGGAATAGCGGGGGAGGGGACGAGTTCTGCAAGGTGAGCGGTCATGAGCGTCTCGGAAGGCGCTCCGGGCGCTCTGGTTGGGTGGGTCGGTCCGAGGGCGCGTTGACCCGCAGCCACTCGACGCACATGAACTCGTCGGGTCGGCCGCAGGTGCCGCTCGGGAGGTAGTGCAGGCAGCGCTTGCCCTCACCGCGCTCGAACTTCGGGCACGTGATCGTGTCTCGGGGAGTCGGTGCCCTGAGGATGTCGGTGAGAGCCATCGTTTCGTTCCACGACGCGAAGGGCGTCGTTGAGGAAACGCGGTCGAGTTCGTCAGGCTGGGACAGCGGGACGGTTCAGGGCTGCGCGTGCGAGCTCGAGGTTCAGCAGCAACACCCGATGCCTGACGCCCGGGCCGAAGCGTGCGCGCGCCTGGTAGGCGACCACGCCGAGCTGACGGGCGATGGGCTCCCGAAGGAAGCGTCGCGCTGCCGCGCGCTGGCCGGGGGCTACCAGCGTGCGCGCAACGACCACCCAGGTGGAGCGAAGAACCAGAGCCACGTTTCCGTCGGCCATCTGCCGGTAGTGGGTTCCCTCGATGAGTGCGCGCTGGTCAAGGGCGAGAAGGACGCCATCGACGAACGCCGCGAGTGAGCTTAGGTGGCGAGTCGTGAGCTCGAGTTCTCGCCGGAGCAACCGCATCAGTCGGTCGGCCTGCTGTCGCGCGAGGCGGCCGTCGGAGACGAGGTTCGCGAGGTGGCGTTGCACTTCAAGCAGGTCGTCGGGGGCGTTCATGCGCAGTGAACGCGCTCGACCCTGAGCGTCCGGGACAACGTGGCCAGCGACGGTGAGACCCGCAAAGCCAGCATCAGCGCCGATTTCCCGAGGAAGAACTGGTCGTTGGCGTGACCTGGACACTGGACGGGCGCGCTCGACGATCTCCGGCTGCGTGCGGTCGTGCTCGTCGGTGATGAAGCCGAGGAGCCGCTCGCGTATCGCGCTTGGCGAACGAGCCTGTCCCTCCTGTCCAGAGAGACTTCTCCGAGAAGAATCAGAAGGGTAGGAGTGGAGGGCTCAAGATCAGGGACAGGTTCGCGATGGCCACCGCGGTCCAGAAGGCTGCGTGTGACAGTCGCGAGCACCGTTCCCCCTTCTATCGGAGCAACTCACGTGTTCGCTGTTCGCCGGATTGCGTGGGCGCGCTCACGCCCGTCAGCGAACGGTGGCACATTCGTCAGCCAACCATGGCATTCCACATCGCCCGGATCAGGAAGCTGGTGCCGGAAGACGGCGCGGCTTCCGGCCCTCCAAAGTTCCCTGCTCGCGTCGAGGTTCGGGTGACATTGGGCCCGCCTGAGCTTTTCGGAAGTCCGGCACCCGACAAGCCGCGGTCGCTCCTCTCCGTCGCCAAGCCAAACGGGCAAGTCCTCATGGACGCCAACACCGGGCGTTTTGAGTTCGCTCAATCGGGGGCGCTTCCGCTCATGGCGTTGGAGGTCGATGCCGGGGACCAGCGGTTTCGGTTCGCGGGAGCGGAGTGCACGGCGACCCGCGACTGCGAGAACGACCAAGACGTCGTGAATCTCCTGAACACGTGTGAGCTCGAGCTTCCGGCGAACATCTCTTTGGCTACCGGGCTCTTCGTGAGCGTGGAGAGCATCTTACTCCACGTTGGCGATCGCCGTTTTCGGTACTCGATTCACGGGTGGCATGGACGGACTCCGATGCTGGATGCCGTCACTCGTCAGCGGGAAGTCCTCCACGCCATGAGCCTCTTGGCGCTTGGCGGCGTCGAAAACGGCCGCTGGATCCTCGCCCTTCAGTATTTCCGCCAGGCGCTCCGCATGCAGTCTCCGATCGAAGTGCGCATCCCGAATGCGTTTGTCGCCGAAACGATCTTGAACCTCGCCAAAGCGATTGAGTTGCTCTTCAGCTCGCACCGCGATCGAGTCCGAGCATCGATGACGACGCTGGGCTTCGCGGCGGAGGAGACCGAGCGAACGATCGTTCCTTTGTTCCTTTTTCGGAATCGAATCGATGTCGGGCACCCCTCGGGGCGCCGCATCGCCCAGGAGGACGTAGAAGTCGTCCGCCACTTCTGCGACTTCGCTGTCCTGAACGTCGGTCGAGTCCTGCTTCGGGCCGGACGAGGCATCGCCGAGGGTACCTGGAAGCCGGAGCCGCTAGATGGAGAGTCGGAAGAGGATACGACGAACCTGATCGAGCGAATCCGCGAGTACGCGAAACAGCCTGGGCTTCCGCCGGACCCTGTCGAGCGCGCTCACGACACGATCTGGCTCATCAAGTAGGTCGCGCAACTTGAGCGAGGCCCCGTCGGTCTCGAGCGCTCACTGGCTGAGTGCGTCCAAAGCCCGTTGGTGTGACGACACCTCTTCGACCCAGCGCTTCCATTTCTGAGGGCTGATGGTGTTGTCATTCACGATCGGCGGCTCCACCTGTTGTCCGGTGTGGGTCTGTACTCGGAACTTCTTGATCGCCGCTACTGTGCGCGCGCGAACATCGACAAAGAGACGAGCGAGATCCTGAAGCGGTGCGAGATCTGGTGCTGCCGCTTCCTTGATCTCCTTCTCGGCGTACGCCGACTCGAGCTGCAGGAGCCACTCGGTATGAACGACGCGCAGGAGGGAGACCCAGACCCGCAGGAGATGATCAAGCTTGGTTCGATAGTCGTACCAAGCGTCGATGGTCAGCGTGGTCACGTGCGCGAGGCCAGCCAGAAGTCGTTCGATTTGGGTAGCAAGGACGCCAGCGACGGACCTGATGATGTGCATGCATCCCGGGATTGCGTCGACCGACGGGTCGCGCGCATGTCGCGACAGTCTTGCGATGTGCCTTTCGCAGAATCCAACGACCGCGGCGTGGAGAGTGCCGTACTCCCTGAGGTTGTGTTCGCCGAGCCGCCTGAGCTCTGTCTGAACCTGGTCGAGAGTGAGCGGCTCCCGCGCGGTGCCGCGGAGTCGAGCGACCCCTGCGAGTGGGATGTCACAGAAGGTGAGAAACGTCTGAAGAGGGTCAGTGTCCTTCAGTCGCAGAAGCTCAAGGAGAGCGCTGGCGAACTGATCGGCGCTCCTCTGCGCGTCTCGTACACGTCGCTCTTTGCGAAGCGCGCCTCCAGTGGCGAGGTCCTTGAGGTTCACGAGGAGAACGCGATTCGACTCGGCCCCGCCCGGGGCTCTCAGAAGGACGACGGTCGACCCTCGGTCCGCGCGCTTTGCAACGACATCGTTCAGTTCGGCGCGGCGATCCGCTCCAGCGCCCTCCAGGGAAACGGTCAAGGTGCCGCCGTCGTGAAAGAGGAGCACAGCATCGAGAGCGTCCGTGTGCTCAGCGCCGAGTAGGCATCGGAATGCCGAATCCTCGAGCGTCGCCTCGACCAATCGGAGGTGGTGAACGGCCTCGGGCTCCGTTGCTGGACGCTCGAAGGGGACCAGTGCCTCCTCTTTCGCCGCCCCGCTCGGGTCAAAGAGGGCGCGGACGTCGATGCTTCTTCGCGGAACATCGTCCAGGGCCAGAATCACCTCGACGTTTCCGTCCTTCGGAGTTGCCAGAAGCGCGGCGCGAGTGAAGTTGGCGCTCCCAAATGCGAGTCGCACCGACTTGCCGTGGCTCAACGCGAGTGCCTTGGCATGCAACTGCCGCGCGTGGTCGTTCTCGGACCAGTTGGAGAACAGGAGCTTGGCTGCCCGTGACTCCATCAGTGGATGCTTGAACCACGCAGGCGTCAGCGTTGGAGCGCTGTTCTTTGTGAACAAGGTCACCGACCCTGGGTTTACCTGTTGCTGAAGCCAGTCCAACAAGACGGGTTCCTCGTCGAAGAACGGAGACACCACGCTGAGGTCTTGAACTGGGCTCTCGAGCTTCTCGACGAGTTGAGGGAGCAGCGGCGTTGAGAGGTTGTGCAGGAAGCGAATCGGCACTGCTTTGGCAGGAACGCCGCTCAGCCACGGAATGTCGGAGTCGAACTTGGCGAGGCGCTTGTCGAGTTCGGCAGCGGGCCACCTGGTCGCTACTTCACCCAGGAATGCTCTTGCTGATTGGAACAAGGGCAGGGCGAGCTCGCGTTTCCCGAGTTCGAAGGCGAAGGAACGGGCGAGTTCGGCGTTTCGGGTAAGGCCAGCGCGCGTGAGGTTGGCGCTGCCCACAACGAGCAGGCCGCGGGTCCTTGAGGCGAGCAGGTACACCTTGGGGTGGAAACGCCCCTTGGGACGAGCGGCATGAAGTAGGTACCGAACGTTCGCCTGCTGTGGCCACTGCGAACTTGGGCCAGCGATAAGGCGGTCGAGTTCTCGGCCGTCCATGATCACCGTGATGCCGTTATTCGTGACGAAGGAGTCGAACTGCTCGAGGCAGTACCCCTCGAAGAATTCTGCCTGGAAATTGAACGTGCAGAGGAATGCGTGGTCGTACGAGTAGCGCCGCAGAGCCTCGTGCAGGTCGAGTTGCCCGGTCATCGCCCAATCTCCTGCGCGCGCTGCCGCACTGCTTCGCCCTCTGCTGTGGTTCCGAACGTGCCGTCGTCGTCGACCCTGGCCAGCCCGAGGTCAACCAAGATTCCGAGCGCAGATCGGTGCCGTGACGCGTGGGCCGGGTACGCGACGCCGTAGTCCTGGTCGTGGACCAACCGTTCGCCCTCGCGGTGAACCCAGCATGCTTCCAAGCGCCCCTTCTCGTACATGATGCGATCGTGGTTCGCGACCACGAGGTCGAGCAGCGATCGGACCACCTCACTCCAAGTCCGCGTCGGTTTGAGCCAGGCATCAACGCGTGGAAGCAGCGACATCGGAGCGAGCTCTGCCCCGACCATCGGGCGTACCGACTTCCACGCGCTGTCATCTGAGCCATCGCGCCACTTCGCAAAGAGAAGTGCGAGGGTGGGCAGGGCGCGCGCAAGGACTGTGACCGGATCGCGTGCCTCGACACGCATCAGCACGTCCTCGTTCAAGTCAGCCGAAAGCGAGTACTTGCTTCGAGCCTTCTGGCCGGAAATCGATGTCGGAACCTCGGCGACGCCAAGTTCCGCGAGCAGAGCGCGAGGCGTTGACGCGGACAGTCCGGTGAATTCGCCCATTGCGTTTATGAGAGCTGACCCGCTGAGCGAATCGACGACCTCGTCCATAGTGAGCGCGGCACTGGGGGCGTCGGCCAAGAGCGAAAGTAGCGAGTGCAGAGTCGAGTCGAGCACCCAGCTGCAGAGCTCGTGAAGGCAGAACTGCCGCCACATGTCGTTGCAGGGAGCGAGGAAGGAAGGCGGCGTGTAGGGCGCTGCCGCGTGGCCGTCGGAGTCGACAAGCGACCCATAGAAAGCAGGTCCGAGGACAAGTTGATCGTCGAGCGTGACTCCGTCGGACTGCCCAAGCGGGACGCCGGCATTTTCGTATGACCGGATGAGGTCGAGCAGTCGTGAAAGCGTAAGCCTCCTCTGAGACGGGAGCGCGACTTCGAGTTCGTCGAAGCCGAAGAACATGTCAGTGAGCGCGGCGCGCTCGTGCGCCGCAAACGACTCGCCGATCGCGTCGAGGCTCAGCCGAGACGCAGATTTCTTGAGGACCTCGAGCGAGACTCTTCGACTGCGAAAGGCCCCATCGACGATCCACGGGGTCTTCTCGATTGTCTTCGCGATCGCTTGGGCGAGCCGCTTGCCGCGGGCGTCAGTTGGCTGGTCGAACTGGCCTTCGGGTCTGTGAGTCAGGTTCAGGTTGTAGAGAGAACCGCCGTAGTACTGGCCGTACCCGCCGAGGTCATTTGAGGGGAGGACCTTGAACGCGGTCCGTATGTCCGTCTCGGCCTTCTCGAGTTCGCGCTCTACGGCGCGCTTTCCCACGGGTGACGACTCGTCGTTCTGGAGGAGCGTGGCTACCGCGAATGCCGATTCACGCTTCTGGAATGCTTCCGAGAACGCGAGGGGCGAGTTGGCGCTCTCCGTCGCCTGAATGTTCGCGAGGATCCACGAGTAGATCGCGTAGTAGCGGGCCCGATCCGTCGCTACGACGATGCCAGGTAGGAGGAAGTCGGTGATGTTGGCGGCGACGCGAGCGAGACCCAGCGGATCTCTCCCCGACAGGTCCGTCACGACGTACTTGCTCCACTGCGGAAGCAACTCCCCCAAGGATGTCGATCTCATCGTCCCTCCGGACCACTGCAAAGAAGATCAACACAAGGGTCTGACAGGTGGGGGGATATCCACCCCGGAATCGAGCCCGATTCCCCCTCTCCCGTCCCCCGTGGGGTGACCCCGCACTGTGCCTCCCGTCACGCCAGCCCGGCGCGACCAGGAGGCACCCATGGTCCCGAAGCACACCGACATCCGCTGCAAGCACTGCAACTCGCTCCTCGCCCGTGAGGAGCGCGACGGGCTCTGTATCCGCCGCGGCGACATGCAGCTGATCGTCTCGGGAGCGCAGTTCGCCGTCTCGGTCACTTGCTACCGCTGCCGCACGCTGAACGTCGTCGAACGCCGCGCGGCGTAGCGCTTCACCCCTCACATTCCACCGAGCGCATTGACGCCCTGATTCGGCCCCCTCCGAGCGCGCGACGCCAGCCGGGAAGGCGTTCCGCGCATGCGCGCGTGCTGGTCCTCGATCCACCGCAGCTTCACCCAGTCCCTCAACTCCCTGCAGGCGAACATGGCCTACCAGTCCGCAAGAACACGTCGCTCAGCACTTGCTCCATTCGCGGAGCCTGGCGCCGTCGTCGCCTTCCTCTCCGACGCGAGCGGCGACCTCGACCGGAAGGACAACCTCCTCGCCACGCTGGTCACGATGGCCCAGGAGGATGCCGCCGGAGAGGTGGCGATGACGCTCCTCTGGCTCGGCCTGTGGCGAGGCCTCGACGGTGTGTTCCGCCGACAGCAACGCCGCGGAGTGCCTCCCGAAGACCTCCTCTCGTCGCTCTCGGCGGCCTTCACCATCGTCGTGCACCGGCTCGACATCGATCGGGTCACCCGGGTTGCCGCGACGCTGCTCCGCAACACCGAGCGGAGGGTCCTCTACGAGCGCGAGCGGCAGGCCGTCAGCGACTCCACCGTCGAGCTCACGTCGACTGGCGAACTCGACGACTGCGCCGAAGACGGCCAGCTCCTCGAGCCCGACATCGCGAGCCTTCGGCAGTGGCTCACCACGGTGGTGGGGCAGGGGGACGCGGCGCTGCTCCTCCGGGTGATTGTCCTCGGGGACAGCTACCGCGAGGCCGCCGCGGAGCTGGGCCTGTCGTACGAGAACGCCCGCAAGCGCACCCAGCGCGCGCTCGCCCGCACGCGTCTCTGGATGTCCCAGTCCCAGCCCTCCGACCGCGTTGGTTCCGGCGGAGGCCATGAATGAACCACGACACCGATCCCGACTGGGTGCGTCTGCCCGGTCTCTTCCGCCGCTGGGAGTTCGAGCAGATCGTCGAGCCCGGCGTGGACTTCCACCTTGAGGAGGCCGGGACCGCCTCCGACGGAACTCCGCTCTTCGCCCTCTACCGGCGCGAGCGGCCCACCCTCACCCCCAACCCGAAGAAGGAGCAGTGACATGCCGAACATGTGGGAGCAGACCGAAGAACTGGCGAAGCAGCACGAGATGGGCAGCACCTGGCTCAAGCTCGCGAACGACAAGGACTCCGCGGTGCTGGTGTTCCTCGGCGAGCCGTACCCGCGCGAGGTGTGCTTCGTCGACGGCAAGTACGAGCTGTTCACCCCTGAGCTGAAGGCGGCCGGGTTCAAGCCCTCGCTCCGCATCGCGATCAACGTGGCCCTCTACGCCACGCGCGAGGTGAAGGTGCTCGAGCAGGGGATGATGTTCTTCAAGGACCTCTTCAAGGTTCGCGAGAAGTACGGCCTCGAGAAGTGGTGCTTCGAGGTTCAGCGCAACGGCGCTGCGAAGGATCCGAAGACGACGTACTCGATCCTCCCTGAACACCAGCTCACCCCTGAGGAACAGGATCAGTTCCAGTCGCTCCCGCTCAACGACCTGGAGCGCGTGTACGACCCGATCGAGCCGACACCTCCGGCTGCGCCCGAGGCCACCAGCACCATCGGCCAGCTCGACCCCTCGTTCGCGCACGCCATGGTGATGCAGCTCAAGGCCCTGCCGAAGACGGCGGTCGACCGCTTCCTGATGAAGTTCGGCGTGAACCGCGTGAAGGACCTGCCCGCGGCGCAGATGGAGAAGGCGCGTGTCTTCATCGAGCAGCTCGTCTCCGAGTTCGACGCCCCGGCGCCGACCGGAGTCGAGGTGGATCCCTTCGCCTGACGCCGCGATGACGTCGCCGCAGCCGAACCCCGACTCCATCAGGGCCACCTGGCGCTGGATGGCGCACACCTCGCACGGCGTGAGCGAGGTGCGCGTCATTCGGCCTGGCGGCGGAGTCGTCGGCATCGGCTTCTTTGACGACGAGGACGCGTTCGTGCGCGAGTGCATGCGCGCGAACGAAGCGGGGAACGTCTACGTCGGCATTCAGCCACGGCCCGTGCGACTGCTGGCCCAGGCGAGGAACACCCTCAGGTCGCTGCGCACCGGTGCGAGTGCGAAGGACGTGGAGGTCGTCACCGCAACGGTCGTCGACCTCGATCCGGTGCGGTCGCGCGACACCGCCAGCTCCAGCGTAGAACTGAAAGAGGCGCTCGCGACCGCCGCTCGGGTCGCCGACTGGTGTGCGGCCGAGGGGCTCCAGCGGCCTCAGGTCATGATGAGTGGCAACGGAGCGCAGCTCTGGTTCGCGCTGCCTCCGACGCCGGTCGCTCCGGTCCTGCTCGCGGGCCTCAAGGAGTTCGAGGCGGCGATTCGCGGCCGCTTCCAGCTCCCGACCGTTCACATCGATTCGATTCACGACCCCGCGCGGATCATCAAGGTGATGGGGACAGTTAGTCGGAAGGGGGAGGGGAGCCCGGAACGCCCGCATCGGCTGAGCGGTCCAGTCGGGGGCTTCGCCAGATTGGAGGACCGCGCGCTCCTCGACCGCCTCGCACGGCCAGCCGCACTGCCGTTGGTTCTCCCACCACGCGAAGGACCGCGCGCGCGTCGCACCGCTGGCGGCCGCATCGACTTCGCTCAGCCCCTCGAGATGTGCGCTGGCGTTCGGCGCCTCTGGACGGAAGGCGCCACCGACCGAAGCGTCGCCATCTTCAACATCGTGCGCTTCTTCGCCCACAAGGGCCTGCCGCTCGACGAGATCACCGAGCTGGTCGTTGAGTACGACCGCCGCGGGTTGGGGAAGCTGCGCGGGCGCGATGGGCCGGCCTATGTCCGGCGGTGCTACGAGAAGGTCCTCGCCACCGCGCGCTCTGACGGCACGGTGGCGTCGCCCTGTCAGGCGCTCAGGAAGATCGGCTACTGCAGCTCGCCGGGTCCCTGCGAGGGGACGACCGTTCGGTCGAGGCCCTCAACGGCCGTCCCAGTGATGAGTGATCCCGACGAGCATCCAGACGCGATCGACGGTGAGATCTACGAAGACGCAAGCTGCTACTACGCGGTCACCGCGCGGGGCGAAACTCGCGTGCTCTCCTCTTTCACCCTGAAGCTGACCGCGCGGGTCGAGACCGAGGACGGTGAACTCCTCGTCGGTGAGGCAACAACCGACCGTGGGACAACGGTGCCGAACCTTCGCTTGCCGCTCAGCGCCTTCCACTCGAAGCGCGACCTCATCAAGCACCTGCCATCTGCCGACCTTCAGTGGACCGGGAACGACAACAACGTTCAGGGACTCCTTCGCGTTCTCGCTCGGCGACCTGTGCCGCGGCGCGCCGGCTCGTCCATGGTCGGCGACTGTCGCAAGGGAGACCACCACCTCTGGCTCGGCCCCGACTGTGCGATCGACGCGAACGGCTTCGTCGAGCAGTCGCCGATCGTCTACGTGAGGAACGGCGGCTCGCTCGATTCGCGCCTGCGGTACCGCGCCTGTGACGACGCGACCTTCCAGCGGGTCGCCGCGGCCGTCTTCAAGGGGCTCCCGTTTCTGAACAAGCCAGAGGTCGTGCTCCCGATTCTGGGATGGTTCTTCGCGACGCCGATGAAGCCCCGCTTCATGGAGAAGGTGGGGTCGTTCCCGTCGCTGTTCATCTGGGGCACCCAGGGTTCGGGCAAGTCGAGCCTCTGCATCGACGTGTTCTGGCCGCTGTTCGGAGTGCGCGACGCCGAGCCCTACAGTGCGACCGAGACCGAGTTCGCGCTCGTGAAGTTGCTGACGTCGACGCGCTCAGTCCCGGTCTTCATCGACGAGTACAAGCCCTATGACATGCCGAAGCATCGGCTGAACACGCTCCACCGTTACCTGCGGCGGCTCTACCGAGGGGAAACCGAAGAGCGCGGACGCCCTGACCTGAAGGTGAACACCTACCACCTGCAGGCGCCGCTCTGCGTTGCCGGCGAGACGCGTCCGACGGAGGCGGCGCTGCTCGAGCGCATCATCACGTCGAACCCGGAGAAGGCCGCGCTGGAGGAGCGCCCAACGTTCAGGGCTGCCTACCGCGAGCTCCGTTCGGTCGACCTGTCGCTCTTCGCCCCTCGGTACATTCAGTTCTGCCTGGGCAGGGTCTTCGACAAGGACCTTGAGGTCGCCCGAGAGGTCGCCGACGTGCTGATCGGAGACCGCAAGGTGCCGCTCCGGGTTGCGGAGAACATCACCGCGATGATTCTGGGTATTCACCTCTTCGAGCAGTTCGCGGCAGCCTGCGGAGTCGCGCTGCCAGCAGACCTCGGCGCCCAGTCAGCGGTGAATGCAGTGCTCGAGGATGTGCTCGAGACGGACCACGGAGTGAAGAACGCGCTCGACCACTTCATCGAGATGCTCGGCGTGATGGCGATCCAGGGCGAGCTCCGTGACGGAGTGCACTACGTCGTGCTCGACGACCGTCTCGCCGTGCACCTCGAGAGCGCCTACGACGCCTTCCGCGCCCACGCGAAGCGCATCGACTATGCCGGCGAGGTGGTCGATCTGCGCGCGCTGCGGCGCATGGTTCACGAGAACCACAGACAGGGCGGCTATGTGGTGGCCGAGAGTGAACGTGTGTGTTTTGCGCCTGGCACGAGCCGCCGCAGGGCGGTGCTTCTCGACGCCGATCGTGCGCCCGGAGCCGCTGACTTCTCGTCCGGGAGCTGATTCGCGAGTCGCATGCGACCGAGCGACCAGGAGCGACGGTTGCCTCGGTCAGGCCCACGCACGTACACCGTCACCTGCCCATGAAGATCGTGCCCGCAGAAGCCAGTCGGATGCTCACGTTTTTCCCATGGGTCACGCTCCGCAGCCGCGTGGACGTGGGGCCGTTCGGCCTTGAGCCGTGGGATGCGGAGGCACCTGGTGAAGAGTGGGTGAAGCGGGTCCTCGCGCCCTACCGAGGTCATCCCAACCGGCCTGTTTCGAAGGCAACCGTGGTGTCCCGCCGCGGCACCGTCGGGGAGCAGTGGGACGACAAGGTCGTCGAGGAGTTCTTTCGCCTTCGCGAGTTGATCTCGTTCGTTGCGCTAACGCGCAGGCGCTTCTTTCAGCACAGTGGCTACATCAACGATGTTTCGCTTCGCGCTGTCGTCCAGCGTGTCGACTGGAAGCAGGGCGGCGGAGTCACCCGGCATTCCCGCCGTCGGGACGGGCGGCGCATCGTTTACTCTGTTGAGGGCGTTTACCGGGTCGACGCGCCCGAGCAGGTCGAGGCCGAAGCCACCCTCGACCTCGACGGCGATTTGGTCAATGCGCTCTGGAAGGTCCTCTCCAAGGGGGACGCGTGCTCGACTTGGCTCGAGAACGCGATCACGCTGTTCAACCTGGCCAACACCGACGACGACACGGTTCGGGAGCACACCGAGATCGTCCTGATGGTGTCGAGCGCGCAGGCGCTACCGCGACTCCACGAATTCGAGGAGGGCAAGGTCGCGACGGCGTTCGCGAAGGTTCTCGACGAAGTTCTCGGCCCAACGAAGGAGGTCGCAAGCTTGCCGAAGTCTCGCGACACGGGCTCGGTTCGAAAGGGCATGGGCCTGCGAGAACTCTGGTTCCGCGACTTGTATCGAACCCGAGGTTCCATCGCGCACGGGGCTCTTTCCCCAGGGGAGAACCGCCGCTGGTCCCTGCGCGAGCATCTGCTGCTCGCGAGCCACATCATTCCACTGACGGTGCTCGCCGAACTCAGCAAGGCTGGTTGCTACACCCTTACAGACGGCGATCGCGACGGCATCCACGCGTTTGATGGCCTGCTCTGCATGGAGGACTGCTTCGCGCAAGAAGAGCACACGATGTCCTGGCGGTGGCCCAAGGTCCTCTTGGGCGAGGAGCGAGAGGCGGCAATCGGACGCGTTCTGGTCGAGTTGGGCTCCTTGTCGGACTCCTGAGGTGCCAGGGGGCGCAGTCATCTTGGCGGCAAGTCATCCTGGCGCGGACTGAGCACCCCGGCAGAAGGGGGACTCTCGTCAACAGGCTCGTCGTTGCTGAGAATGAGAGCGGTCTCGATTGCCTGGAGGAGCCGCAGAGAGTCCGCGAGGCTGGCCTCCGCTGGTCCTCGGCCGTGCATGATCCAGTTGCGGTTCAGCGCACGCGGACGTTCCTCGAAGGTGCCGCGGTAAAGTTCCTCTACGAATGCGCGAAGGGCACGCCACATGACCTCGTCGAAGGACCCGGCGGGGTGCAGGGCGAGCCGCTCGTCAAAGAAGTCCTTTCGGCCGTCAGACCTCCAGAAGCGAGGCGACAAGCGGGCGATGGCAACACCCTCGAACGTGGCCAGGAGTGTAGGCACGGCGATGCGGTACTTTCCGGCGTCCAGGGCGAAGGCGATTTCCTCGAGTGAGCCCCGCCAACCCAGAAGCTCCGGACGGTCGATAAGATCGGCGAGGAGTTCCGCCCGACGAGCGCCGGCATCGGCGCTGTAGAACTCGAGGAACGCTGCGTCGATCGACTCGGCATCTGTTGCGGCGCGAAGGAGTGCAACGCACTGGTGAAGCCCCACATTCAGTGGAACCGTCCACCCTAAGCGGCCCATCGACTCAGCACTCTCGAGCGCCTCGTCGAAGGCGCGAAAGCTGCGAGTGATCGCGTCGACCCATCCGAGGGCGAAGACGGGGCGCATCGACTTGTGGATCTCTCCAAGGATGCCGCCGAAGGATTCTGCCACTCGCACGACGGGCTCCATGGTGTGCCGGGCATGCTTGGCTGCCTCCGCCAGAGGCCCGACTGCCGCAGCAACGGTGCGTGCCTGTGCCGCGATCGCAGGTGAGCCAGCCAGCTTGCCCGCAATTGTCAGCGCAGGTTCGGCTGCTCTGTTGAGCTGCTCGACAGTCGCCATGAGGGGGCGCATAGACTCCGCGTAGGCCGCTGTCGCCTTGGCCGCCGGAGAGCTCATGTAATCGCTCACTGCCCGCAGCGCCGGCGAGTGGAGGCTGATCTTCTTCACGTCCGTCTCCTTGGGGCGCGCATATCTCCGGAGCGCGGATCTATCACCGCCCGGCGAGACGCAGTCGGCAGCTCCGTCCTGACTATGAGCCACGGATAGAAGCTCACTACCAGCGCATCGAGTCGGGCTGGATCCCGCTTCGCCAGAGCGCGTCCTTGAAGGCCCGTTCCCAGTCGCCCCGGTGGACCAGGCGTACGGCCGCGAGCTCCTTCTGTTTCAGCTGCGCGATACGCGGTCGCGTGCGAGAGGCCGGCAGAATCTCCCGTTCGAAATCGGCACGTTTGTAGAGGAAGGAGGCGTTCCCCGTGTCAGAGAACTCGACCGCGACCCAGTTGTCGAAGACGAGGCAGAACGCGCTTACGCCGACATCGTCCGTGCGCAGAGCCCGTCGTGCTGCCAGCCGCGCGTTCTCGTCGAGGGCTCTTGCTGCGTTGCTAACGCTCCTATGCGTTTCAGGGTCAAGGATGCAGATCGTTCTGCGAATCGAACCGAGGTACTTGAGCCAGAACGCGCCTCGCTTTTCTTCCTTCATCGCGTGGCTGAAGAAGAACTTGAGATCCTCTCGAATGAGGCCGAGCGTGAAAGCCTCGAAGCCGCCGAGCGAACGCTGCCGTACCGCTTCCCACTCCTTCGAGAGGACGTTCCGCGGGTCACCGAACGTCGCGTCCACAAGAGTCGTCTCGAGTGCGGGTGGAACGTTGATCTTGAACTGAACGAGCCGAGCGAGGATCGCTGCAACCGAGCTGATACGCGTCTCGATTGAACCGCCAGTCTGTTGCCTCAGGGGCAGGAGGAATCCGGCGTGCTCCCACTGAAGCAGCTCCCTGATGCGACTGGTCAACACGGCGGCCGAGTCGCCCTCCTTGAACATCCATTTCAATGCCGCGTGGTGGGTGAACGCCCAGCGCGGCGAGAGGCCGAGGTTGCAGAAGTCGTTGAAGGCGCTCGCGAGACCATCTGCATCCGTCGTTCGTGCGATGTGCGCGGGCCCCTCCTCGCTCAGCAGGTCCTTTGGTCCGAGCGGTTTGGGGGGCCTTACTGGCATGCCGATCTTCAGCTCGACAAGGAGACTGACATCCTTCGACCAGCGGGGAAGGCGATGGCCGCGCTCCCATTCAGCAAAGAGCTGCCGTGCGAAGGCAGCGCCAAGCGAAGGGCGGTGCTCTAGTAGCGCGCGAAGCTGCGGTTGCTCGAAGTCGAGGAACCGACGGGCTGCGGCCCGTGCTTCACGCGGCGTGAGGTCGGTGAGAGCGCCGCGTCTTACGAGGCCCGCGACCCGCTCGAAGTTGACTGCCGCGGTCGCCTTCGCGCTGTACGCATCAGCCTGCTCTTTCGATCTTCGCGCGGCGTGGTTCAGGTCGCGTGTCATCTGGCGAGCGTGAGTCGCCAGGGGAGGCAGAAGGCCATCGATGCTCGCCTTCGCTTGATCGAGGACGCGAGTGAAGTCAGCGAGCCCCATCGGGTCCTGGCTACTCACCGTCACAGGCCACCATCCAGGCCCGAAATGACAATCGGCGTCGCTCGGACGCGGATAACAACCCGCCGGTCTGCAGCTCGAAGCTCTTGTTGTCGCGAATCGTAGCCACCGCTTGGGAGGCGCCCAATGGCAGGATCGACCTTGGGCTCAACAGATCCGCGCCCCGACACGACGAAACTCGTGTGGAGACATTCCTCGATCGCCGCGTCGCCTCGCTTGCCCGCCAGCACGACCACCCGGAAGAACAACTCCTCCGCGCGCGCGGAGCTCAATCGGATGTTGTCGAAGAACGGGTTGTCGAGGCGAACGTTGCAGCGTCGCTCGGTTGGGTTGAATGGGTCTGAGTGGCCCTCGAGGTTGATCTCGACCTTCGTGCCTCGGGCCACTAGCCGCTCTCGAGTCCTGCAGATCAAGGAGACCTTTCGCAGGAGGCTTTCCACCACCCCGGAACTCTCGGCCTCCTGTGTCACGTCGCACTGATTCGATCGAAAGAGAGCGCCACGCGTCTGAATCTGTGCGCCATCGCCTTCGGCGGCCGCTTCCAGAAGAACGACGTTCGGATCCTTCTTTTCCATGACGCGAAAGAAGCCTGCGCGCACCCCTCCGTCCTGTTCGGTCGACTCCATCTCTCGAAGCTCATGTTGCAGGAGCTCCAATTCAGTCGCTACGCGCTCGCGCTCCTCTCGATTGGCCTCGACGATACGGTCGACCTTCTCGAGCTTCGATTCGGTCTGCTTGAGCTGATCCTGAAGGCGCAGAATGAAGATCACGGCGAGCAGCAGAAACACCACAGCCACACCCGCCATCAGGTCCGTAAGTGACTTGTCGAGGCCGTCTCCGCTCGAGCTCACCGCCGCGCTTCCTTCAGTGCTCGCTGCAGGTTGTCGACGTGATCACCAAGGTTTTCGATTGGCTCAGAGAGCTGACCCGCGATCGTCTTGACTGACGTGTCCAGCGCGCCCTGGAGTTCCTTCCATGCCGCGCTGAGTTCCTTCGTTTGGTCCGACAGTCGCTTCTGCACCTCACCAATGCTGGCAGGTACGACCCGCGCGAACTCGCTCTGGCTGCTCTGCTGCTTGTTGATGAGTTCCGCGAGAGTTCGCAGGTTCTCGTCGAACTTCAGCGTCGCCTGCTGAATGGTGGTGCTGCCAGAAGCGAACTTCTGTGCCGCATCGTAGGTTGTCCGTGACAGTGCCTGTGCATTCGATGCCTGCTCGCCGAACTTCTGAACCACTGTGCTGGTGCTCTGCAGCGCCTTTTCGAGGTCGTTCAGGATCTTCTCCAGCGATCCCTCAACCCGTCGAGCTTGCTCGTCGAGTTCGGCAGTTGCCGACTTGGTCTGCTCGATCGCCGCTGCAGCCGCGTTGCGCACGGAGTCGGCTGACTGCGCGGACGACGCCGTGACTGCCCCCTGCGCTGACTGCATCGCTTGCAGGACCTCGTTGGTGCGACTGAGCAGCGCTTCCATCTGCCGCTGCATCTCTTCCGAACGCGCTCCGGCTTCGCCGGTCACGCGTTGGCTCGCCTGCGCAACCTGGTTCACGAGATCCTTGAGCTGCCCGGTGAGCGCCCCCATCTGTGCGGACATGTCGCCCTGGGCGGACTGAAAGCCGCCGGACAGCAGGTCCTTCATCTTGTCGAGCAGCGCCTCGACCTCGCCTCCAGCCCTTTCTTGCACCGTCGTGCGCAGCGCCTCGAGCCCGCGCAGAATCTCTTGGACCTGGGTGTTGAGCGCGTCGGTCAGAGTCCCCTCGATTCGCGCGGCGATGTTCTCGGTGCTGACACGCAGCTCGCTCAGGTTCTTCGCGAGTTCGTCGGCGATGCTCTCCTTCATCAGCTTGCCAAGGTGCGTGCTGACCTGCAGGCCGACGTCCTGCACTGAGACCTCGATGCTCTTCATCGAAGTCAGTGCCTGCTCGAGCCGCAAGGTGCTCTTTTCAATGGCTCCGCTAAGCGCCTCGCGGTCGCGAATCGCAGACTCGTGGTGCTGCCGTTCCTGGGTGACAAACGAGGTCCGATGCGAGTCGATGAGAGCTTCAACCGCCAGCGTGATTCGCTTGAGTGCTGCGTCTCGTGCCCAGCGGAAGACCACCGCGCCGACGAGGCCGACTGCCGAGATAAAGAACTTGCCGCCCATCTTTGCGAACGCGTGGACGAGAGCCTCGTTGCGCATGCTCGCCGCGCCGTTGCCCGCGTTGTCGCGAATCGCATCGGTCACATCTTGGGTGAGCACCAAGCCAAGAAGCGTGAAAGTGAGGGTGAGTGCGATCGCGGTCAGATGCTCTCCGATCCGCAGCACCCACGTGCCGGCTCCGTGCTCGAGCATCGACTCGGAGGCCGCCTCGATGGCTCGGTCGTCGAGCCCCTTCGTTACGAAGCGCACGGCCGGCTTGCGCTCGACGAACACAACCATGTCCTGAATAGCGCGGAGGAGCAGTCGCTCGTTTGATCGAAGTGAGGGTGCAGGCGGCGCGTCGAGCAGCGAGAGGAGCCGCGGTTTGAGGCCGGCGACAACGCTTGCAGCGCTGCGACCGAGGACGACCACCGTGACGACGGAGACGATCGCCAACAGGGCAGTGAATCCCAGCGCGATCAGCGTAGCGGTGTCGGAGGAGAGCGAGGCCCAGAGCGCGTTCATTGCTTGGCTTCCGTGTCACAAAGGGTTTCGAACTCCGTGGCGCCCAGCTCGAGCTCGTCCATCGGGCGAAGGAAGTCGCGCGCGACCTTTCGCTTCTTCTCGACGAGTTCGTGCAGCTTGCGATCGAAGCCCCGAGAAGGGTCTCCGGGGTGATGAAGGGTCGGGAAGTAGACGTGAACCGTCCTTGATTGGCCGATTCGATGCGTCCGATCGGTGGCCTGTTCCTCTTTGGCAGGGTTCCACCAGCGCCCGTAGTGGATGACGTGGTTCGCAGAGGTGATGGTCAGGCCGACTCCCGCGGCGAGCGGGCTCAACACCATGACTCCGAACCCTTCGAGTCGCATGAACCACTCCAGGTTCGTTTGCGCCGCCTGACGGTTGTGCTCATCGCCATTGATGACAGGGACCGTATTGAGCCGAAGCCGCTCGCGGAGCACTCGAACGAGAATGTCCTGCATGCGCTTGAACTGCGTGAACACGATCGCGCGCTCCCCTCGCGCCCGGATGCCTTCCAGCTGTTCGCACGTCTTCGCTAGCTTCGGACTCATCTCCACCAGCTCCTCCGCCGAGTAGGACCAGGCGTCCTTCTTCGATAGGAGGAGTGGGTGCTGGTAGAGGAACTGAAGCTGCTGAATCAGCTGCAGCGCTGACCGGCCCTTGCGTTGGCTCAGCAGCGTTCTTTCGTATTCGAACTGCTGCGCTGACATCGCGACAGGGAGCTCGTGGAAAACCTTCTTTGGGAGTTCTCGGAGCGCTTGCTCCTTCTCCCGTCGCAGCAGCCTGGATCGCTTCGAAGGAAACTCGAGCGCCTGGCGCACGCCGTCGATCCCCGCACTTCCCTCCTTTTCAAACTGGGAAACGAATTCGGCCCGCGTACCAAAGGTGCGAGGTGGACGGTGTTCGAGCGTGTCGAAGATGGCCCAGACATCGCTCAGCTTGTTCTCGACGGGCGTTCCCGTCATCGCCACGCCGAACCGGCGCTTGAGTCCGGCAGCACCTCGGGCTCGAAGAGTGGTTTCGTTCTTGAGCCAGTGCGCCTCGTCGAAGACGACGATGTCCCAGTCAATGCGGAGCAGCGACAGCTGGTGTGCCGCGAGCGTCTCGTAGTTGGTGACCACGATCGAGTGATTCGCGAGCCGGTCGACGTCGAGCCCGCCTGCGATCTTGAAACGCCGTAGCGCGTCGCCATGAAGCACCAGGCTCGGGGCGAAGACTTCAGGTGCGAAGAAGTTCTCAAGTTCTCGCGCCCAATTCTCGAGAAGCACCGCTGGGCACACGACAAGATGAGGCTGCGGTCGCTTCTGGGCGCGGCGGGCAAGCGCGAGCAGGGACGCAACCTGGAGCGTCTTTCCCAATCCCATGTCGTCGCCCAGCAGGACGCCGCGTGTTCCCGCAGTGAGATGTCCCCACATCCAGGCGATCCCTCGACGCTGGTGGGTCTTGAGTGCGACGTGGGGCCTGTGCAGCCCTTCCAGCTCTTTCCAGGGGACGAGATGCTCATCGACCTGGACACCGTCGGGGTCGTCGGCGTCCGCATGAAGCTCATGCAGCACGGCGGCCCACCGACCAGGACGCTCAGCTGTCTCCTCAGTCGCGGCTGCATCGGTCTGTGGGTCGGTCGTGGCTTGGAGCAGCGGCTCCACGACAGCGAGAGCCTTCTGCGGCTCCTCGAACACGCGCCCGGCGTGAGAGAACGTCGGGCGCTTGGCCGCAACGGCGGACCTGGCGCTGCTGGCGAACGCTTCGGCGTCGCCGCGGGTCTGTAGCCGTAGCAGTTCCTTACCTTGCTCCGTGCGTGCCTCCACGCTGAGGAAGAACTCTGGGTCGGGCGCAGCGAACCACTCGATTCCGGCTCCAGACTGGGGCGGCGCGGGGGTACGCCGTTGGACCTGCTCGAATCCCGCGACCCGGTCGGCGTAGGCCGAGAGGTCGATGACCGAGTCGAAATCAACGCCTTCAGGCAGTACCAGCGCCGGGTCAACGAACTCGGCCTCGTGCTTGCGTCGTGGCTCTCGCTTGCGTGCCTTTACAACTGGGAGAAGTTGGGCGACCTCCGTGGGCAAGACGATGGGCGCTCTGGCATCGGCAGTGAGCACGCTGCCACTGCGGTTGAGATGCCCGATGTCCACGGCGACGCGCTCTCCCGAGGGGAGAACCGCGTCCATCCCCAAGGTCACGACTTGCCCGGTTCCCTCTGCTAACCACCCGAGTGAAAGGCGTTCTGCAGCCTGGACCTTGATCGACGAGAGGTGCTCGTCGAGATCGATGTGAACCAGGGCCTCGGGAAGGTCCGCCAGGCGCGCGCCAAGCTGCTGGAGTCCGTAGAACTCGCGGTACCGCTCGTCACCGCTCGCAGCCACGACACGATGGGCCAGCGAGAGTGCGAGCGCTGTCGACGGCGCGAGGGGCAGACCGTTTCGAAGGAGCGCTTCGCAGGCTGGCTCACCGAGAAGCGGACCTCCATCGACCGAGACTTCGATCTGGAAGCTCGGTGCCTGGAGATGCCCGACGCTTCTGAAGGCGACGACCTGTCCGTCCAGTCCAACGAGGCGAGCAAGGCGATCGTGGGTGTCCCGCCATGCCTCCAGCTGAGCAGCGTCCTCGTCTCCACGCCGCGGTGGTTGCCCCGCCGCGAGCCAGTCCCGAAGCGGGATGGCCAGCCAGCTGCCGTCCCGCCATCCCCGTGCCTCCCATTCACTGGTTGTTCGAGCGTCATCGTGCGCGCGCAGCCATCTGTCGATTGAGATGCGCAGAACGCTGCTGTCGAAGCTCCACGTCACCACTACGGCCCCCTCCTGCACGCCACGGCGCTTGATTGGAGTGTTGGGACCAGAGTACCCCGATGACCTGAGAGGGAGAACGCTCGGGTTAGGGCGCTCTGAGAAGGCGCTGGACATCGCGCAGGAGCAAGATGGCGTTCTTTGACCCTGCTTGCTGCTCCGCTGTGACCCCAGATGTCAGAGGGGCGGTGCCCGACACGATGGAGATGCTCTGCTTGGGGACCGCCAGCCGGATCCGGCCCGTGCCTCGGTCCGACTTGATGAGCGCCCGCAGCTCCGTCGCAGACAGTCCTGGCGCGGGATGGTTAGTGAGTTCCTGCCTCAGCTTCTCGAGCGCCCGGTCCTTGTCGTCACCGTCGCGCAGGTAGATCTTGTCGATCCACCCGTCGTTCTTGCCGTTGATCCTCGCCGCGGCGAGCAACAGCAGCCGAAGGAACTTCAGGTCGCTGTGCCTGAAGCCCTCGAAGTCATGCCCGTTGATGAACACGCAATGCCGCTCGCACGGCCGGGTCTCGAAGCGGAGGTGCACGAAGTCGAGATCGAGCATTGGGTCCTCGAGCGCCCGACGCCGGTAGTCCGTGTCGATGATGTCCAGCCCGCGCGTGAGCCCGAGGTCGCCATTCTCGCTCGGCTCGAGCTCGATCACCGCGACGCGATCCCTCGGGTGCAACGAGACGGGCCGACTTGCCGGCACGATCACGATCAGTCCGTCACCGCCGATCTCAGCGCGAACGCCGAGACAGATCGACTCGAGGTGTCGCTCGGGCGCCCGAACCCAGACCACCGGAACCTGAAGCCCTCGCCGACGAAGCAACCCGATCGGCATCGCCCCTCGCCGACGAAGCTCGAGGCGCTCAAGCCCGTTGGCCACCCGAAGCCGCTCGAACACGGTGCGCGCGTTCCACCGCACCGACTCGATCGCCCTGCGCGGAAGCCACATCCACCCGGGCCAGCAGGGCTCCTCAGCCACGCAGGCCACGCCGACGAGGCCCTCTTTCGCGCGCGCATCCCAGTCGAAGCTCGGTTCCACCCCGTGAACGCACTCCTCCGGGGCGAAGTCCTCGGGCGCCCCGTACTCGGCGAACCCCTCCGAGACGAGTAGGCTGGGCTCCACTCCCGCGCCGAGCACCTCGTCGTACGAGACCTCAGCGTCATCAGTGTGCCGCAGCCTGGAGAGCAGAAGCCTCCACGGCGGCGCGACGGCTGCTGGCATCGATTCCCCAGTGCACGAGGTGGCGGCGAATCAGTCGATCCCTCGGCGTGTCAGTGAGGTTCGAGCTGTTCGGATTGAAGAGACTCACGGTGCGCGTGCGCGAGCGGGTCGTTCCCTGGAAGCAGAACCGGAGCTGCACACCCGTAAACCGGTCGGAGCCGACGTTCACCCCATGCGTCTCCAGCGACTCGTGGAGCTGGGCGAGGCCTCGCGACGGCTTCAGGTCGATCGACAGCCGGCGCACCTCCGGGTTCGCGGGGATCACCACAAGGCGTGTCACCGACACCGACCCGAGCCGCGACCCGCCGATGGCAGGGAATGTGAACTCGGGGTCGCGCAGCCGATCGAAGCAGAACCTTGGGCGCGTCCGCTCGTCCTCGAAGTAGCTCTTCTCCCCGATCACCACGCTGGCGAAGAGGTCACGCAGCTTCTCGCGCTCGGTCTTCTTCGCGGCCTTCACGAGCAGCGTGCAAGTCTCGAGGTTGAACACGGCCGCGAGCTTCACGACGTCGCGTTCCCACGACGTCGCGTTCCCACGACGGCTCGATGCTCCCGTCATGCGCGAAGCGATCGCGCGGCGTCACCTCGTCCTCGTGAAACACGAAGACCGCGAACTTCTCGTCGTTGGAGAAGTCCTCGACCTGGCAGTTGGTCCCATAGGCGGTGCTGCGGAGGTAGCTGACCATCTCGTCTCGCAGCAGCTCCTTCGTGTGCTTCGTCGGCCGCAGCGTGACGCCGTACTTGCCCTGGTACTCGCGGAGGTGATCCAGCGAGTCGAGTGAGTACGACTGGTGGGCGAGGGTGAACGCGGCGGGCGCGTCGATGAACAGCCGGAGCGCCAGATCCTGTACCGACCAGCCACGGCTCGCCTCGAGCTCACGACCGAGCGAGGTTCGCGCGACGTCCTCGAGGTAGCTGCGCGCCGCCGGAACGCACATGTCGTTCACAGGCAGGAGGGCGCTCTCAAGCTCCATGCGGCGGACCTCGGGCAGGCCCTTCCATGCGGCGTAGGCTCGCTGCCACGGCTTGCCGGTCGAACTCGGCGCAAGGCGAACGCCGGCCCACCGGGCGAGGCTCTTGATCGCTCCCTCGGACAAATGACGGAAGAACGACTTGGGATTCCACTCACGTGACATCGGCTGCCCCTCCACAGTCGCCGGAATGACGGCTATACGGATGTTCAGTATCATGAGGCACTGACATTCGAGGGTGCGCGGAGGCCGATTTACCGGCCTGGGATCGATCTTTCCGGCGTTTGCCGGTGCGCTTCGCGGGCTCGACTGTTGTCCCAAAACCGCAGCCGCGGCCGCGTTCAGGGGGACGTGGAACACGAACCAGACAGCCTTGCGGACCGGCACCATGCCGATGTGGTCGACGTCATCGCCGATGCGCTCGTCGAGCGATGGCTCCGTGAGCACCGGCCTCTCTCGACTTGTCTTCCTGCCGGGACAGAGCGTCCATGTGCATCACCCACCGGCACGCCGCCGGAGGCAGAGGAGGGTCGATGAGAACGATGGAGAAGAGCACTGCCGCCATGATGGCGCTGGGAGCGGTTCCCGCGCAGCTCGCCGCGCTGGAGGTCATGTCTGTGTCGGAGCTCGCAGCGAAGCACCTCGAGCTCTACGGAGAGCCCACGCGATCGCGCAACAAGGCCTACCTGCGCAAACGCCTCTCCTGGCGCGTTCAGGAACTCGCAGAGGGCGGACTCTCGCCGAAGGCCATCGAGCGCATCGCCGAACTCGGCGACGAGCTCCCGGTGCGCTGGCGAATGCGGCAGGCGGAGCAGCCCGAGCCGAAGCCGGTGACGAGCCAGCGCGATCCGCGGCTGCCTGCGGTCGGCTCAACCATCACCCGAATCCACCAGGGTGAAGCGCACGAAGTCCTGATCCAGGCCGACGGCTTCGAGTACCGCGGCGAGCGCTTCAAGTCGCTCTCGGCCATCGCCAAGCGGATCACCAACGTCGCGTGGAATGGCTTCGAGTTCTTCAACCTGAAGGTGTCCGATGAGTAACGGCCCGGCCTTCTTCGCCACGCGCATGGGCGCTCGCTTCTACGAGGCGACGATGCCCGAGCTTGTGAAGCAACTCGCTCGGCTCAATGACAACCTCGAGGCGCTGCTGCAGCGTCTCCCGCCGCCGTCTCCGCCCGAGGAGTCGAAGCCGAAATGAGCAAGCGTGCGCAACCGCCACCGCCGGAGGTGAAGCGCTGCGCGATCTACACGCGCAAGTCGACCACCATGGGGCTCGAGCAGGAGTTCAACTCGCTCGACGCGCAGCGAGAGGCCTGCCTCTCTTACATCCGTCAGCAGGGCTGGACGCTGGTCGACGAGCGGTACGACGACGGCGGCTTCACCGGGAAGAACATCGAGCGCCCCGCCTTCCAACGGCTCCTCGCGGACATCGACGCGCGGAAGGTCGACGTGGTCGTCGTCTACAAGGTCGACCGGCTCTCGCGCTCGCTGCTCGACTTTGCCAAGGTCATGGAGCGGCTCAACGCTGCTGGCGCTTCGTTCGTGTCGGTGACGCAGAACTTCTCGACCGCCGACGCGATGGGCCGGCTGACGTTGAACATGTTGATGTCATTCGCCGAGTTCGAACGCGAAATGATCGCGGAGCGCACGCGCGACAAGATCGCGGCCTCGCGCAGGAAGGGGAAGTGGACCGGCGGCTACACGCCCTTCGGCTACGACAAGGCCGACAAGAAGCTCGTCATCAACGAGGCGGAGGCGCACATCGTTCGAGAGGCATTCTCGACGTACATCGAGGTGAGGCGCATGACCTCGGTGGCCGAGCTCCTGAACGCGAGGAAGCTCTACGGGCGAGGAACGAAGAAGAAGCCTGGCAACGTCGGCTGGACGAAGGTCGGCATCACCAAGCTCCTGCGGAACCCGATCTACGCGGGGCTGATCTCCTACGGGCTCGAACGGCACCCCGGTGAACACAAGGCGATCATCGACCTCGCGACCTGGGAGCTGGCCGAGCGCATCGGCAAGGAGCGGGCGACCTCGCCGATGCTGCGAGGGCTGAACGATGCGTTCCTTCTCCGCGGGCTGCTCTTCTGTGGCGTCTGCAGTGGGCACATGACGCCTGCCTCGACGCGCGCGCGTAAGGTCGAGCACCGGTATTACCGCTGTTCGACGCGCGACAAGGAGGGCCGGAAGAGCTGCAGCGTGACAGCGCTCCCCGCGAAGGCGATCGAGGCGTACGTCGTCGAACGGATCGGCACGGCAGTTCGTGAGCGCGGGCTGGTCGAGGAAGTGCGGAACAAGGTCGAGGGCCGTCTGCGCGCCCGTGCCGAGGAGATTGCCCGCGTTCAGCAGTCGCTCCCCAAGGAGATCACCCAACAGACGGCACGCATCGGCGAACTCGTCGCGACGATGGGCACGGGCGACGGGAAGGCCCGCGAGCTCGCCCAGGCAGCGTTCCAGTCCGAGAGCGCGAAGCTGGCGGCGCTCGAGCAACGCCAACGAGAACTCGCACGCGACCACCAGTCGCTCGCCGGCTCCCAGGTCGAGCTGGAGTGGGTGGCCTCGACGCTGTCGAAGTTCTCGGCGGTGTGGGGCGAGCTGTCGAACGCCAACCGCGCACGGCTTCTTCAGGCGTTGCTGAAGTCGGTGCGGGTCGACCAGGTCAGCGGCGAAGTCGAGATGGAGTTCTACTCGCCGGTCGCTCAGGAGGCGGCGTGAGCGAGGGCGGCTACGTGTTGAAGGGCACGCTGCACCGGGTTCGCCGCGGCAAGGCGATCGCGTTCGTCTCGCAGCCCGTGGTGACGCCAGCGACCGTGCGCCGCCCCGCGAAGGTGGCGAGGATGTTGGCGCTCGCTCACCACCTGCAGCACGCCATCGAGAGGGGCATCGCCCACGATCGCGCCGATGTCGCCCGCCGGCTGGGACTGACTCGTGCACGGGTGACGCAGCTGCTCGACCTGCTCCTGCTCGCACCGGACCTGCAGGCCCGCGTCCTCGCTCTCCACGCGGTGGACGGAGTTGAGCCAGCCACCGAGCGGTCGATACGCGCGATGGCCGCTCGTGCCGGCTGGCAAGCCCAGCGCAAAGCCGCAGAGTCCTTGCTCCACGCGGAGGATGTCAGTGGGCCCGGCTAGGTTGCTCGGATGGCCCGCCCCGGAATGAAACGAAGGCAACTCTCTCCCGCCGACATCGACGAGCGTTGGCGCGGCGGGGTGTGGGACCAGCCGGCCTGGTTTCTGAGCGACTCACGACTGCTCGACGACGCAGGTTTCCCGCTGCGCCTTCGGCGGACCGCCGTCCGAGAGCTCCAGTGGCTCTACAGCCCTGATGTGTGTCGTCGCCTGCTCGGCAACGGCAATGGTGCCGTCGTCACGGAGCTTTTCTTCCAGGTGGGATGGAGCATTTGCCCTCTGCTGGAGGTTGGTCTCGATGCTTCCGTCGTTGGCAGGTTCGCTGACAACAAGCTCATCGCCGACCTTCGTTCAACGGACGACTTCTCGGCTGCGGCGACTGAACTTTCCGTCTGGGCGAACCTTCGTCGGCAGGGATTCGACGTCGATCGTGTGCCGACTTCCGACGGGAAGACCCCCGACTTCCTAGTCTACGCCGAACACCGCCTTCATAGACTCGAGGTGAAGAAGTTCCGCGAGAGCGACTACGAGCGATTTCGAGCCCGGCTGTCGATGGAGCTGGAGATGGAAGTTGTTCGGGCTGCCGCATTCTCAAACCGGCTCAGCGTGCTCCGTCCCACTGCCCAGTGGGAAGAGTCGGTCGGGGAGGGCAATCTGGGCGCGATGGAGCGCGCGCTTCCCGAACTGGCGCGAGAGGTTCGCACTGCCGTTGATCGCGCGGTCGCTGCCGGCGGCGCGATCGGCAGGTACGACGGAGGTACGCTTCTCTTTCTCGAGGTTGAAGCTGCTGCCGATTTTCCCAACGGGTCCGCTATGGAGGAACTGCTGCCTCCCGAAACACCCGAGCGCCGCGTGGAGCGTGCCCTTCGACTGGTGCGCGAAGCGAGCGATCAGCTCAGGGCAGGGGTCGGCATCGTGGTTGTCGATGTCGGCGAATCCGTTGACCCCATGCGCATGCGCGAGACCCTTGTTGCGAAGGAGCAGGGCCATCCCGTCAGGTTCTCCTCGTGCGAGACCGTGATCGTGCGAGGTGTGGCCTTCAACAGGTTCGGGGAGCCCACGCGCTACGCTCATCCGATTTCCCTCCGAGGCCCCGTGCTGCCAGTGCATCAGCGAATCGCCGACGCAGTCAGCTTTCGGCACTTCAGGAACCCGACGATGGGCCGTCGTGGCTCTCGTTTGGTTGTCTAGGGCGCGGCTCCGGGGCGACTGGTCACGGGCAGTGGGCAAGGCTGTCGTCTTGCGACGAGCGAGGTAGCCTTTGGCGGTGTCGCAGCTACGTCCCATCTCCGACTTCAAGCACTCGGCGACCTCGCTCGCGCCCCCGGTTACGACACGCCATCAGGTGCTCCCCTTCGATCAGCTCCAGTGGGAGGCGTTCGAGGCGCTCTGCCTGCGGCTGGTGGAATCGGATGCCCAACCTGAGTTCTGTCGATTCTACGGTGAACGCGGTGATGCACAGGAGGGCATCGACTTCTTCGCGAAGCGAGTGGGGACGGACCTCTACGGCGTCTACCAGTGCAAGAAGGTGAAGGAGTTCGGCCCCGCCGATATTCGCCAGGCGGTCGACCTGTTCCTGAAGGGCGACTTCGCGACGCGGGCCGAGACGCTCGTGCTTTGCGCTGCACTTCCGTTGCGTCGGAAGAAGCTGACCGATGAGATCGAGTCTGCTCGCCGGACGCTGAGGGCGAAAGGCGTTGCGTTTGAGGTCTGGGACGCGGACACGCTGTCGACACGGCTGAAGTCCCGGTCCGGGCTCGTTGCCGACTTCTTTGGCGAGGCTTGGGTTGACGCGTTCTGTGGCGCGGACGAACCGATCACCGTCCCTTTCTGGAGTCGAAGCCGCACGAGGATTGTCGCGGGTGTTGCGGCAGTCGTTGCCGTCGTGGTCGGGGCCATCGGTTACGCGAGACATCTCGAAGCCGCGGCCCCTTCACAGTGGCTGAAGTTCGAAACCATGAGCGTGTACCGAGTGATTCCCGATCCCGAGCCAGCTGATGGCGGCCGAGATGCGTTCGTCGGCGTCGTCCTGGAGGTGAAGAACCTCTCGGACGAGCGGAGCTTCGATGTTGAGGACCTTTTCTACGAGGGGCCAATCGGCTTCGAGCCGATCGGACCGGGTGGCATCATCAGCCAGGTAGAGGGCTTCGGACAGCCTGCGCGGATCGTCGGTGGGGGAATCCTGGGGCCGCATTCCCGAACGACGGTCGTGATCGTTTTTCCATTCCTGCATCGCGACACCTCGCTTTCGCCTACTGGTGGTGTGATGCCCGTCTTCTCGGGTCGATGGACGCTTGTCGTCGACGGGCTGCCCGTTCCAGTGACCGCCAGCTACAAGTCGGAAGGGAGCGTCTTCCGATCCCGATGGGACACCGTCGTTGAGGCTCCCGATCTGAAGCTCAAGCCGATGCTGCACAAGTCCACCATCCCCGACCCTTGGCGCAGGCGCGGCTCCGAGTAGCGATCGAGCCCAAGACGAACCTTCCGATCTCCGGGCGGTTCTGCGACCTTCCGAAGCATGGCAACCGTGGGGGTAGAGCCGGGCAGCATCGTCCGTGTGAGGTCGCGGCAGTACTTGGTTGAAGAGGTCATTCCGCCACCCAGACCGGGGGAAGACACCTGCGTCCGGCTCTCGTGTCTCGACGACGACGCGCAGGGCCAGGAGGCCCAGGTTCTGTGGGAGAGCGAGGTCGACGCGCAGGTGGTCACCGCCAGCGCGTGGGACGCCGCCGCGAAGAAGGGCTTTGACGACCCCCGCCGGTTCGCTGCCTGGCTGCACACCCAGCGGTGGAACTGCGTCACCGCGACCGACCCCCGCCTGCTCCAGTCACCCTGGCGTGCCGGTATCGAGGTGATGGCGTACCAGCTCGAGCCGCTGCGGAAGGCGCTCCTGCTCCCCCGCGTGAACCTCTTCATCGCGGACGACGTCGGCCTCGGAAAGACCATCGAAGCCGGGCTCATCGTTCGCGAGTTGCTGCTGCGCCAGAAAGTCCGCCGTGTGGTTGTCGCGTGCCCGGCGTCAGTGGTCTGGCAGTGGAAGAACGAGCTCGAGTCGCGGTTCGGCCTCTCCTTCGCGGTGGTCGACCGTGACTTCGTGCGCCGCTGCCGCCGCGAGCGCGGCTACGGCATCAACCCCTGGAAGACGCACAACGCCTTCGTCATCAGCCACAACCACCTGCGCGACGAGGACTACGCCGCGCCCCTGCGCGATTGGATGGAAGACAAGCGGCCCTACACCGGCTCGCTGCTCATCCTCGACGAGGCCCACAACGCCGCGCCCGCGAGCGGCTCGAAGTACGCCATCGACAGCAAGCTCACTCAGGTCGTCCGGGACCTGAAGGACCACTTCGAACACCGCCTGTTCCTCTCGGCGACGCCACACAACGGGCACTCGAACAGCTTCTCCGCGCTGCTCGAGATGCTGGACCCGCAGCGCTTCTGCCGCGGCGTCCCCGTGAAGAGCGCCAAGCTCCTCGACGACGTCATGGTGCGACGGCTGAAGTCCGACCTGAGCGCGGCCAAGGCCGGGCGTTTCCCGAAGCGCAACGTCATCCAGCTCGACGTCGGTGGCCTACCGCCCGATTCCCCCGAGCTCGTTCTCCCGGAGATGCTCGAGCGGTACCGCACGAACCGTGAGCAGAGCCTCGCCTCGAGCAAGGCGACCCGCACGCAGATGGCCGCGGGCCTGCTCGTCACCACCTCGCTGCAGAAGCGCCTGCTCTCCTCGGTCGACGCGTTCGCTCGTACCCTCGGTGTGCACCGGAAGGCCCTGGAGCGTAAGGCCGCGGCAGCCGCGCTGCCCACGTCCCCGAACCTCGACCTGCTGCGGGAGTCGCCCGGCGCAGATGATGAAGAACTCGGCGAGCTCACGCCAGAGCAACTGGGCGAGACCGAAGACGCCCAGACGGTCACGGCCACGACCCTTGCGGGCGGCGTGTCGGTCGCTGAGCTCAAGCTCCTCGAGGAGATGAGCAAGATCGCCGACGGCGCGCGTCACAAGGCCGACGCCAAGGTGCTGAGCCTGGTCGAGTGGCTGAAGAAGAACTGCTGCCCCGGCGGCAAGTGGAATGAGCGCCGCGTGCTCATCTTCACCGAGTACGTCGACACGCTTCGCATTCTTCGACGCCACCTCGAGGAACTTCTGCCCGACAGCGAGGGCCGCATCGACGTCTTCGAGGGCGGCGCGGTGCTCTCGAAGCGCCGCGAGGCGCTCAAGGAGGCCTTCAACGCCCACCCCTGGGAGAACGACCTCCGCATCCTCATCGCCACCGACGCGGCGCGCGAGGGCGTGAACCTCCAGAACTACTGCGCCGACCTCTTCCACTTCGACGTGCCCTGGAACCCGGGCCGCATGGAGCAGCGCAACGGCCGCATCGACCGCAAGCACCAGCGCGAAGACGAGGTCCGCTGTCACTACTTCGTCTACACGCAGCGGCCCGAAGACCGCGTCCTGCAGGTGCTCGTCGAGAAGTCGAAGACCATCCAGCAGGAACTCGGCAGCCTCTCGCAGGTGGTCGACAGCAAGCTGGCGAAGCGCCTCGCGGGCGGCATCAGGCGCGCGGCCATCGACGAGCTGAGCCTCGCCATCAAGAGCGAGACCACCGGCGACGAGCGGAAGGTCATCGAAGAGGAACTCGAAGAGACGCGGCGCACCGTGAAGCTGGAGGAGCAGCTCAAGAGCCTCAACGGCATGCTCGAGGTCTCGCGAACCCACCTTGGCTACTCCTCCGAGGCACTTCGCCTGGCGCTGGATGAGTCCCTCTCCGTCATCGATGCGCCGTCTCTCGGTGCGCTGGGGGCCGGGCCCAACGGCAAGGAGATGTGGAGCTTCCCCGACCTGTTGGATGTGAAGCACGCCGGGCCGGGCTGGCTCGAGGGGCTCGACACGTTGCGGAAGCCTCGCAAGCCGGAAGAGAAGCTCTGGGACTGGCGGCGCGCCAACAAGCCGAGGCCGGTGGTGTTCGAAGACGTCGGTGCCCTCGACGACGACACGGTGCACCTGCACCTGGAACAGAAGCTCGTGCAGCGGCTTCTGGGGCGCTTCCTCTCGCAGGGCTTCGTGCATGACGACCTGTCCCGCGTCTGTGCACTCCTCTCGCCTCAGTCGGTGGCGAAGGTCGTGCTGGTGGGGCGGCTGTCGCTCCACGGAGTGGGCGCAGCGCGGCTCCACGATGAGCTGATTCACGTGACGGCGCCGTGGCTCGAGACGGGCAAGCGCAGCGGGGGCCTCAAGCCCTACCGCGCGACGGCCGAGGCGCTGACCCTTCAGGAACTCGACGGCCTGCTCTGCCGCGAACACGTTCGGGCGCCCGACAAGGACGTCCTCGCGCGCCTTCGCGGCACGCTGGTGGACGACGTCGCTTCCCTCGAGCCTGAGCTCAACGCCCGAGCCGAGGCCGCGGACAAGGCGGCGCGAGCGGCACTGGCTGACCGCGCAACGCGCGAAGCCAAGTCCCTGCGGCAGCTCCTCGAGGCGCAGCAGAAGCGCATCCGGGAGACCCTCGACAAGGCAGGCCAGCAGACGCTGCAATTCTCCGACGAGGAGAAGCGCCAGGCGGCTGCCGAGCACGCCCATCAGCGGAAGCGCCTTGCGGAGATCGACCGCGAGCTCGTGGATGAACCGAAGCGGCTCGAAGGCACCTACGCGGTGCACGCCCGACGCCTCGAGGTTCTCGGCGTTGTCTACCTCTGGCCGGTGAAGGGGTAGCCCATGGCCGACAACGAACGATGGGTACACGTCGAGTGGATTGGCTACGCGCAGCCCGTCGGGCTGGTGGTGACGCCTCCGGCCCTGCTCGAGGCGCAGTGTATCCCCGACGCGAACGTGGCGGCACGCCAGGAAGAGCTGCGCGCCCTGGTCGGTGAGCGCCTCCAGGTTCCCGATCTCCGCGCATTTCTCATCAGCTTCCTCGGCTGGCGACCGACCGATTTGCGCGAGCCCGCGAAGGACGCTGAGCCACGCGAGGCGGTCTACCTCGAGGAGTACAAGGAGACGCTCACCTCGGACTTCATCGCGGTCAGCGAGGGCCTGCCGGTCGCACACGTGAAGCAGGTCGCGAACGGGGTGAACCTCGACGAGGCGCCCCCGGAGGACGCCCCAGGCTGGAACGCAAGCGAGCAGACGCGCTTCGAACGCCTCCTCCGCGACACCAAGATCCCCGTCGGCCTGTTGAGCAACGGGCACGTGATTCGCCTCGTCTACGCGCCGCGTGGCGAGACCGCGGGCCACGTCACGTTCCCCGTAGCCGCCATGACGGAAGTCGGTGGGCGCCCGCTGCTCAGCGCGATGGTGATGTTGCTGGGCGCCGACCGCATGTTCGCGGTGCCAGTGGGTCAGCGACTGCCTGCCATTCTCGTCAACTCGCGGCAGTACCAGGGCGAGGTGTCGACGCGCCTGGCCGAGCAGGTGCTCGAGGCACTCCACATCCTCCTGCGCGGGCTCGAGGCCGCTGACGCCGCCTCGAAGGGGTCACTCCTGCGCGAGCTGCGCAGAGAAGAGAACCGCCACGAGCTCACTGACGGTTTGCTATCCGTAATCCTGCGCCTCGTCTTCCTGCTCTACGCCGAGGACAAGGGGCTGATGCCCGGGTCGCCTGTGTACGTCTCGTCGTACTCGGTGACCGGGCTCTTCAAGGACCTGCGCGACGACGAGGCGCGCTACCCGGACCTCATGGACCAGCGGTTCGGTGCGTGGGCACGGCTGGTCACGCTCTTCAGGCTCGTGTTCCGCGGCGGCGGCCACGGCGACTTCAACTTGCCGCGTCGGCACGGCGAACTGTTCAGCCCCGACGCGCATCCGTTCCTTGAGGGGCGGCCCCGCGGAGACCATTTCCAGGCCGACCGCTCCATCAAGCTCGACAGCGTGCCCCGGGTCTCCGACGGCACGGTGCTCGGGGTCCTCCGGAAGCTGCTCCTTCTGGACGGGGAGCGACTGTCGTATCGCGCCCTCGACGTCGAGCAGATCGGCTCGGTCTACGAGTCGATGATGGGGTTCGAACTCGAGGCCGCGGCAGGGCGGGCTGTGGCGCTGCGGCCCAAACACGTCGTCGTTGACCTTGACGCGCTGCTCGAGCTTCCCGCCAAGAAGCGCCTCGAGCACCTGAAGGAGAACGCCGAGTGCGACGTATCGGGCAATGCGGGGAAGGCCGTACAGGCGGCTGAGACCATCGACGACTTCGTGGTCGCGCTGTCGCGGAGGCTGTCGCCCTTCACGCAGCAGCCGTTGCCCAAGGGCTCGCTCTACCTCCAGCCAGGCAAGGAGCGGCGCCGGTCGGGGTCCCACTACACGCCACGGTCACTGACTGAACCCATCGTCCGCGCGACGCTTGAGCCGATGCTGCGAGGCCTGGGGCCAGACCCGACGCCGAAGCAGATCCTCGAGCTGAAGGTGTGCGACCCAGCCATGGGCTCGGGCGCCTTCCTTGTCGAAGCGTGTCGCTTCCTCGGGGACAAGCTCAAGGACGCCTGGCTGCGGTTCCGGGTGGCGCCGAAGGTGCCGTCGGATGAGGACCTCACTCTTCACGCACGCCGGGTGGTCGCGCAGCGGTGCCTCTACGGGGTCGACAAGAACCCCATGGCCGTGCAGCTCTCGAAGCTGTCCCTGTGGCTCTTCACGTTGGCGAAGGACCATCCCTTCACCTTCCTCGACCATGCCCTGAAGTGCGGCGACTCGCTGGTAGGGCTGACGCGGACGCAGATCGCCCGCTTCACTTGGGAGGATGACGTCACCAGCTTCACGACCACGTTCACCTCCCACGTGGAACAACTCGTGCAGCGGGGCGAGGTACTTCGGCTACAGATTCATGACCTGCCGGACCCGCCGGACACCGCCGAGCTACTGACACTGAACGATGCCGCGGAAGCTTCGCTCGAGACAGCGCGCCTGCTCGGTCACTTGACCATTGCCGCGTTCTTCCAAGGGGGGAATTCGAAGGTGAAGACGGCGCGCGTCCAGGCCCTGGCGGCCAGGGTTCAACTACTTTTCACTCGGCTGCTCGGCACAAAGAGCCTGTTGAAGAGGTCCGCGAACGAGGCAACTGCGCCGGAACTAGGGCAGCTCAACGGTGAGCTACGGTCGATGTTCGACTCGCTGTGTGATGAGCACGCGACGATCCCGACACTCCCGTTTCACTGGGACCTCGAGTTTCCAGAGGTGTTCGGCCGCGGGCGGGACGGTTTTGACAGCTTCATTGGCAACCCGCCCTACATGGGCGGCATGCTCATCAGCGGCAGCTTCTCGACTGAGTACCTTGAGTGGCTGAATTGCGCCTTCGTCGATGGCGGTGATCGGGCAGATCTCGTCGCCTATTTCCTCAGGAGAACGTTCGACCTCCTCGAAGAGCACGGGACGTTCGGGCTCATTACGACTGCTGCGGCTTCAAAGGGCGACACATGGTCTGCCGGTTTGCGGGTGATCGCGCGCAGCGGTGGGCGCGTATTCCGAGCGCACCGAAGTGCTATCTGGGAGGGGGGCGCCAACGTCGCGTATTCGGTAATTCACGTCGCAAAGGGGCGCGACGTCGACTCGGTTGCAGGTGTCTGCGAGCTTGACGGCCGCGCGGTGCCGCAGATCAACTCCCGGCTTCGACCGAAGCCGGAGTGGTTGGACCCGCAACCCCTGGGCGACAACGCTCACCTTCAGTCCCAAGGCGCAGTGCTCTATGGCAAGGGCTTCCTGATTGACGCTGAAGAGCGCAAGGAACTGGTGTCTCGCGACAGCCGGAATGCTGAGCGGATCTGGCCCTACGTGATCGGCGACGAGCTCAACACGGACCCGCAGCTCAGCTTTCATCGCTTCGCCATCCAGCTCTCCGACCTGACGTTGGCGGACGCAAGACACGGCTGGCCGATGCTCGCGGCCGTCCTTGAGAAGCGCGTAAAGCCCGAACGGGAGAAGAAGGCTGCTGATGTGGCGGCCTATCCATGGTGGCGATTCTGGCGTCCGCGTGACGACCTCTACGCGGCGCTTCGGAAGATGAAGCGGTGCATGGTGATGTCGCGCCACACGAAGCACGTTTGCTTCGCGTTCTTGCCGACCAATATCGTCTTCTCGGAAGCGACAGTGGTCTTCCTCTTCGAGACCTACTCTCCGTTTGTGGCGATGCAGTCGAGGGTGCACAGCATGTGGGTGGACCTCTTGGCCGCACCATTGAAGGAGGACTTTCGATATTCGCCGTCGGACTGCTTCGAGAACTTCCCGTTCCCACAGTCAAACCCGAGGGCAATTATTCCTGCCTTCGAGGATATCGGTGCGCGTCTTTACGAGGCGAGAGTCGCCTTCATGAAGGCCACAAACCAAGGCCTCACTCAAACATACAACCAACTTAAGGATCCGAGCTGCCGCGAACCAGAAGTTGAAAGCCTGCGTGAGCTTCACGTGGCACTCGACCGGGCCGTGCTTGATGCGTACGGCTGGTCGTCCATCGCCGTGCCTCCGTACACTGCACCCGAAACCGAAAGAGAGCGGGCCGACTTCGAGACCTTCGAGGATGAGGTTCTCGACAAGCTATTCGCCCTCAACGCCGAGCGTGCGGCGCTTGAGCGCAACGCATCAGCCCCTCCCCCTCGGCCCCCGAAGGCTCCCCCCAAAAGCAGAGGCTCGAAGAAGGGCAAGAAGAACCAGGCGGCCTTGGACCTCGACGGGGAGTAGCTGAGCCCGTGTTGATCAACCAAGGACCCTCTCGCAGCGGGTGATAGAAAGTGAGGCTCATGGCGACCTCGCTGGAAATCCGAAACGATCTCGCGCGAGTACTCGAACTCGACCTCGTTGGGCCGTCGCCGGGACATCGCCTCGAGCGGGAGGCGCTCGACACCGCGCCATCGCGCTTTTACCTCACCGGCTTCCTGGTGCCCCACGAGGGGAACGAGGAGTGGAAGAGCGCGGGTGACGGCCAGGAAGAGCTCGACCAGGGGTCCGACGGCCGAAAGGGCGATGGGCACGACGAGCCGACGAAGGACAAGGCGTCGGGCCGCAAGGTCTTCTTCCCCTCGACGCTGGGTGTCAGTGTCTGCGTTGGAGAGAAGACCCGCGGGCTCGAGGTGACGGCGACCTGGGGTGACTACCTTCGCGTCGTCGAAAAGAAGGAAGACGGCAAGGACGGCCCCGCGCACTGGCAGCGTGAGCCGCGTCGGGTCGTGGTGCCCGTGCCCCTCGAAACTCGCACGCACGATCTCGTTGGCCACAAGGGTGTGCGGTTGTCGGTGGTTGTTCGCCACCTCAAGGTGAAGAACGGTGCCAGCAACCTGCTCGACGGGGTTCGGCTCGTGTCGGTGTTTCTGGTCAATGACCGCCGCCCGGAGGGTGATGGCGAGGCCAAGAACCAGCTCTTCTTGTTTCAGGCCGCGCTGGAGCTGAAGTGCGCGGAGGGCTTCGTGCCCCGCCCGAACCTGCGTGGAGTCGACTCGAGCGATCTCGACGAGTGCATCGCCGACCTTCAGTACCGGGATGCCTTTGAGCACGCCGTCGGGCACGGCGTGTCGACGCGCACCGTGGTCGTCGATGGCCGCTGCACCGAGGTGCACACGACCTGGATGCCGTCGGCCGAGGTCGAGAAGGTTGTGGCGGCAGCGGTGCCAGGCGACTTCGACATGAAGCGGCTGGCCGACTGCGCCACCGCCGCGGAGGTGAGCGAGAAGCTGAAGCCGCTCGCGGACGCCTACGGCAAGTGGATCGTCGAGCAGGACCTCGGTGGCCTGAAGGGCCAGCGCGCCGACGTCGCGAAGACGCTGCTGGCAAACGCGACCGCTGTGCAGAAGCGCATCCTCGACGGCCTCGAGGTATTGAAGGACCCCGACGGGCTGCGAGCGTTCCGGCTGGCGAACGCCGCGATGGAATCGCAGGCGAGGCAACGCGGGAAGCTGTTCTCGCCGCCCAACACGGCTGCCCCGACATGGCGGCCGTTCCAGCTCGCGTTCATCTTGATGAACCTGCGGGGCGTGGTCGACCCTGCGCACGCCGACCGCGAGCGCGTCGACCTTCTGTTCTTCCCGACGGGCGGCGGCAAGACCGAGGCGTACCTGGGGCTCGCTGCGTTCACCTTGCTCCTCCGCCGACTGAAGAACCCCGGCCTGTCGTCGGCGGGCGTCTCGGTGCTGATGCGGTACACGCTGCGGCTGCTCACGCTCGACCAACTCCAGCGCGCCGCAACCCTGGTCTGCGCACTCGAGCTCATCAGGCAGGCGAGCCCCAAGGACCTGGGCGAGTGGCCCTTCGAGATTGGCCTCTGGGTGGGCCGTGCCGCGACCCCGAACCGGATGGGGAAGAAGGGCGACCAGGACGAGCACTCAGCGCGGAAGCGCACGCAGGCGTACCAGCGGAACACGCGCGAGCCCCTGCCGGTGCCACTCGAGAGCTGTCCGTGGTGCGGCGCACCGCTGTCGAAGGACTCGTTCCAGCTCGTGCCCAACCCCGACGAGCCGAAGGACCTGCGCATCCTCTGCGTCAACCGAGGGGCGTGCGACTTCGCGGGCAAGGTCCTGCCCATCCTGACCGTCGACGAGCCGATCTATCGGCGCCTGCCGTGCTTTCTCATCGCCACCCTCGACAAGTTCGCGGCGTTGCCCTGGGAGGGGCGCGTGGGTGCCTTGTTTGGGAAGGTGGACCGCCACGACGCTGACGGCTTCTACGGCGCATGCGACGAGGGGCCGGGCGCGCGCTTGCGGACGCCGTTGCTTCCGCCGGACCTCATTATTCAGGACGAGCTCCACCTCATCAGCGGGCCGCTCGGCACCGTGGCGGGCTTCTACGAGGCGGCGATTGAGGCCCTGGCGACCCGCACGGTCGACAACAGGGTCATCCGGCCCAAGCTCGTGGCGTCCACTGCAACGGTTCGGCGGGCCGAGCGACAGATCCAGGAGTTGTTCGCACGCAAGACCGTCGAGGTGTTCCCGGCTCCCGGCCTCGACCGGGACGACTCGTTCTTCGCGGTGACCGTGCCGCCGAGCACGAAGCCCGCGCGGTTGTACCTGGGGATCGCGGCGCCGGGTCGCAGCCTCAAGGTGGTCCTGCTGCGCACCTACCTGGCGCTCGTGGCGGCGGCCCAGCGGCACTTCATGGCTGAGGGGGGCGAGGCGGCTGCGACCAACGGCGCGGACCCGTACATGACGCTGCTCGGCTACTTCAACAGCCTGAGGGACCTGGGCGGCTCCCGCCGCATCATCGAGGACGAAGTCGTCAGTCACGCCGACTCGATGGCGGTGAAGCGGAAGCGTCGCGGCGAGCAGACCGCGCCAGACTTCGCCAACCGGCGCATCAACAGCAACGTCGTCGAGCTCACAAGCCGTGAGTCGAACGCGGACGTCGCCCGCGCCAAGCGCCGCCTCGAGCGGTCCTTCAAGGACAAGGACGAGCGGGTCGACGTGGCCATCGCCACGAACATGATCTCTGTCGGCCTCGACATCACCCGCCTGGGTCTCATGGTGGTGCTGGGGCAGCCGAAGACGACGTCCGAGTACATCCAGGCCACGAGCCGCGTCGGTCGTGACGAGAATCGGCCTGGTCTCGTGGTGACGCTGCTCAACGTGCACAAGCCGCGTGACCGCAGCCACTTCGAGCGCTTCGAGCACTTCCATCGCACGTTCTACCGGAGCGTCGAGGCCACGAGCGTCACCCCGTTCTCGCCCCGAGCCATCGACCGCGCGCTGGCTGGCGCCGTTGTTGGGCTGTCGCGCCACGGCGACGTGAAGATGACCGCGCCGCGGCAGGCCATCTTCACGGCGACCCACCGCTCTCACCTGGCCTGGGTCGGCGAAGCACTGAAGGAACGGGCGATTCGCGCAGGACATCCTGCCGACGGGCAGATGATCGCCAACCGAGTGGCCAACCTGCTCGATGACTGGCAGCAGATCGCCCAGGAGCAGCAGAAGGACAACGCCGGGCTCCAGTATCAGCGCGATCTGGGGGCCGACCCTGCGCTCCTGCACACGCCGCTCGACCCAGAGCTGGTGAACCTCGATGACCGGAGGAAGAGATTCCGCGCCAACCGGTCGCTGCGTGACGTCGAGCCCAGCGTGAACCTCTTCATTCACCTGCCTGGGTCGCACGCTCGGCTGGAGGACGACTGATGGCGGCCACGAAGAAGAAGGTGAAGCGGCCCCACGGCCAGCTCCGGCGCAGCCAGCTTGTGGGCGGCACCGGCCCCGGTGCGCTGCTCGACCTCCCGCGGCACGCGGTCATCATCGGTGGGCTCGAGTTCTGGGGGAACCCGTTCCTCTCTGGCGAGTTTGACTCAATTGACGACGAGCGAACCCGTGCTCGCCTGGCTCGCGACCTGAAGGTGAAGGGGCTTCGGCTCTTCTCTCCGCCGGTCGAGGGCGACACCTTCAGGGACAAGCTGGCGCCCGGTGTCATCGCCTGGCGGTTCCCGGGGTGGTTCGTCGCCCAGCGCGAGCTACAGCCTGGCGTCCGGCCGCTCGTGAGTCATCGCCAGCTCGACGGAAACAAGTGGCTCGACGACGAGAGGAAGAAGCACTCGGTGGTGCCGGTGCGCTTCGTCCGCGCCTGCAAGCACGGGCACATCGACGACATCGATTGGAAGGACTTCGTTCACCGCGGGGATGACAGCTGCAGCCGCCAGCTTCTCTGGCAGGAGCGCGGGTCGTCGTTCGACTTCGTAGACATCTTCGTCGCCTGCCAATGCGGGAAGTCGCGCTCCATCATCGAGGCGACAATGCGCACCGAGGGCAGGCCGAACGTCGGGTGGTGCAACGGGCGTCGCCCCTGGCTCGACGACTGGGCCCAGGGCTGCCGGACCGACGACGACAAGCCCGTCGAGTTCAAGATGCTCGTCCGGAACGCCAGCAACGCGTACTTCGCGCTCACGGACCACTCCATCTCCATCCCGGAGCCCAATCAGGCGCTTCGCACGGCGGTTGGGAAGGTCATCGACCCGTTGTCGGCAGCCGACGACATCGGCGAGCTCAAGGTCTTCCGGAAGCAGGCGTCTGTCGCCGCAGCGCTTGGGACCTTCACGAATGAGGAGGTCTGGGCGGAAATCCAGCGTCGCAAGGACCCGAAGAGCGTCGACGAACGCGCGCCAAAGGTGGCCGAGCTGCAGACATTCCTCGCCGTGAAGGGCCAGGAGGGCGTCGACGCGCCAGAAAGCGTGTTCTTCGCGAGGGAGGCGAGCTTGCCGAGCCCTCGCCCGAAGGTCCTCAAGCCCATCTCGAAGGTCTTGTTGGTAGAGCGGCTCAGGGAGGTCGCAGTGCAGGTGGGCTTCACCCGGTTCGAGGCGCCGTCTACCGACGTCGATGGCGAGCTTGATCTCGAGGTGCGGTCTGGCGCGCTCGCGAAGGAGTTGTCGTGGCTCCCGGCCGTCGAGAACCGCGGTGAGGGCATCTTCATCGCCTTCGACAAGGACATGGTGAAGGCCTGGGCGAAGCAGCCGAAGGTTGTGGCCCGCAAGAAGCAGCTCGACGCTGGGTACGTGGCCTGGGCTGCGACGCACAAGGTGAAGAAGGTCGCTCCGTCGGTCGAGTACGTGATGCTCCACTCTCTCTCCCATCTGCTGGTGACCGCGCTGGCGCTGGAGTGCGGCTACTCAGCGAGCTCAATCCGGGAGAGGGTCTACGCGCTCGAGGAGGGCTACGGCATTCTTCTCCACACTGGCACGCCAGACGCCGAGGGCACGCTGGGGGGGTTGGTCAACGCGGCTAAGGACATCGAGCGACTGCTGCTCGCGGCCTTGGAGTTGGGCGCCATTTGCTCGAGCGACCCCGTTTGCGCCCATCACCGGCCCGATGACGCGAACGAGGAGCGGTTCCTTCACGGAGCGGCGTGCCACGGGTGCCTGCTGTTGTCCGAGACGTCTTGCGAGCTGCGCAACGACCACCTCGACCGGGCACTGGTGGTAGAGACCATCGATGGCGCCGGGTGCCACTTCTTCGAGGCGCCATGAACCCTCTGCTGCAGCTCCATGACGACGAGCTGCTGCACCTGGCCGATGCGCTCGAGACCGGGCGCCTGGGCGTGCCTGTCTCAGAGTTCGGGCTGCGCAGGGTGGTTGGCCGAGAGGTCGCCGGGGCGTTGATCGCGGCGGTCGAGGGGCTCGTCGCTCACGGTGGGCCGAGTGCAGCGGGAGCCGCGCTGAGGCTCGCTCGCGAGGCCAGGGCTTCGCGGTCGGCACCGCCCCCGGAGCTGGTGTGGACCGGTGACGACGCGACGGAGGCGCTGCGCGAGACGTCGGTGGTGGTGGGCGAGCTGTTCCGGCGAGCCGAGCGCGAAGTGCTCCTTGCCGGGTTCGTCGTTCGTTACGGGGCCAGCGTGTTCGAGGTGCTCGCCCAGCGTATGGAGGAGCGGCCCGAGCTGACGGTGCAACTCTTCCTCAACGTCGGCCTCGAGGACGGCCGCACGTCGGACGAATCAGTGCAGTTGTTCGCCCAGCGTTTCCGTGTCCGTGACTGGCCAGGGAAGAGACCTCCGACGGTCTTCTATGACCCGCGGGCGCTGCAGCGAGATCTGAAGAGCAGGGCGGTGCTGCACGCCAAGTGCGTTGTCGTCGACCGCCGCTACGCGCTGGTTACCAGCGCGAACTTCACGCCCAACGCGCAGCTGCGGAACATCGAGCTGGGCGTGCTGCTGGACGCCCCGCCGCTGGCTGAGCAGGTCATCAGCCAGTTCGATGGGCTGGTTCGGGAGCAGAAGCTGTTGCGGCTTCCTGTCGCCGAATGACGAGGAGGTGGCCGTGAGCTTTCGGGTGAGATTCCGATTTCGCGTTCTCAAACCGCTGGATATCGCTGAGCGGGAGCACCGATTCTCGCTCGCGGGTCGGGAGGTGCGGGTTAGTTCCTTGGCCGACCAGGCAATCAGGGACAGCGAGTGGTTGGTGATGAACGCGGGCGCGATCGAATCGGAGCAGGCGGCAAGGGATTTCGCAGCGAGGCTGAGGTCAGCTGCCGAACTCGTCTCCGCTGCGATCCGGCTCGGAATCGATGTCGGTCGTGACCTACCGACCTCGGGCCTCGGTGCGGAGCTGCGAGAACACCTTCGGGCGGTTGAAGGAGTTGACTACCGAGGGAACGTTCACGGCGTCGATGTCTTTGAGGATTCACCGAATGTTCGCTTCTTGAATGTCACAGCCAACGCGATGGTTCTCGCGGCCCCACGACCATTCTTTGAGCAACTTGGTTCCTTCCTCAATGACGTGCCAAACATGTCGCGTGAAGCACGAGAGGTCGTTCTGTTACTGAATTACGCGCTGATGCGGCCGGACCCCGTCGCTCAGGTCGTCTTTTCGATTTCGGCTGTTGAAATGCTGGGGCAGCGAGCGAAGTGGAGCTCACCCCAGAAGTCCCTGATCGCTCACCTGGAGCGCGAGGCGCGCGCCTCGCCGATTGGGACTGAGGAGGAACGCGCGGAGGTTGCCGACGCCGTGAAGTTTGGACTGCACAAACTGTCGCTGAGGCAGGGTGTTCTTCGGCTGTTGGCTGACCTGGGGCTCGGCCAATTGAAAAAGCCGTGGGACGAACTCTATTCGGAGCGAAGCACGCTGGTTCACGGTCTCGCACCCAGACCGGGGGCCGACTACTCAGCACTGGCGAACAAGACAGTCTCCCTCTGCGGCCATGTGTTGATGCGCTATGTCGCCCGCGAGTTCCCCGGTGTGGGCATTCACGCCGACCTCTACTACCCAATCCCCGCTGCGTAGATGTCGTGAGTGATCCTGATTGCTGCTGTCGCGATCGCAGGCGTCTCAGAAAGGTGAGGTTCGAATGGCGGTTTTTCTAGCCGGTGCATTTGTCGGAGTTGCCTTCGGAGTCGGACTGTTCTGCGTAACCTGGAGGCATCTGCCGGCTGCTCGGGGCGCCCTTGCTTCGCTGCTCGGAGAAGGACCTGCCGCGGCCACTGCGCTTCCTCCTGAAGTGGTCCAAGATGTGAAACTCAATGACCCTGCGCTTGCGCAGGTGCTTGAAACTCCGCCTGCTGTCGCAGTCGAAGAGGTGCCTCAAGAGGTCACGAAGCCGGCACAAGAAGCCATTGAACGCGCCTCCTCCGAGGCTGAAGCCGTCGAGGCGGCCAAGCGGTTCATTCGCGATCCTTCGGTTGCCAAGGCGGTCGTCACTCTCGTCCGATGGCGCACCCGCAAGAACAACTCAGAGCAGGCCTACCAGAACAGCTTCAGGACCTTTGCCTCGCGGAACGGCTATTCGGGCGCGGTTGCCGAGAAGCCACGAATTCCCTGGGGCGGGGGGGGTGGATCGCGGGTTGCTGTTCCGGATCTCGTTCTTGACGATCGGGTACTGGTGGAGCTCAAGGCGGACCTGGAGGGCTCAGGAGAGACGGATCGCGCCATGGGGCAAATGCTGCGTTACCTGCTCGCATGGAAGAGCCGCGGTCCCGCGGTTCTTGCTGTGTGCGGTCGCGTTTCGCCGGAGCTTCGGTTTCTCGTCCGGATCTACGTGGACACTTGGCGCAAACAGCTGAACCTGCCGGTGACGGTGTTCTTCAAGCAGGATGAGGAAGTGCTCGAGGGCGAAGCCGTCGACATGCCGACCGAAGCCCCTCGACTCGAGAGCGGTCGTTGACCCAGCGGGGCTGTTAAATTCTCTCGGAACCCCTCGCCCGGTGGGCCAAGAGCGAGAGCCAGATACCGGTCCCGCTTCGCAAGGTGCTCGCTCAGCGGCCTCTGCGGGTCGAAACGGGGAAGGGCGCCCAGGCCGCTAAATCCTGCGAATACTCGGGAAAGTCGAAGCCCCTCGGCGTTTCCGCCAAGGGGCTCCTGTTAAGCGGCCAGTTCGTCTACCGAACCGACCAGCTCCCTGAGTAGGACTCGAACCTACGACCCGGCGATTAACAGTCGCCTGCTCTACCAGCTGAGCTATCAGGGAATATTCACTGCTTGCGAGGCGGCGGCTTGTAGGGTGGACGGGCCCATCGTGTCAACACTGACGAACACGCCGCTGACGATTCCTGAAGGTCTGATCCGTGCGGCGGTCGCGGCCTACGCCCAACCCCCCCGCGCCTACCACTCGTTCGCCCACGTCCAGGAAGTACTCCGCCACTTCGACACCGTCTCCGCCGGCCCCGGCTGGGCGCACCCCAAAGAGGTCTGGCTCGCCGCGCTCTTCCACGACGCGGTCTACGTCTCCGGCCGGTCCGACAATGAGGCCCGCAGCGCCGACCTCGCCCTCGACGCCCTCGCCACCTTCCTCCCGCGCGAGCCGCTCGACACCTCCCGAATTCGCACCCTCATCGAGCTCACCGCCCGCCACGGCAAGCTCGACCGCGCCGACCTCGACGAAGACACGCGCCTCTTCCTCGACTGCGACATGGCCATCCTCGGGGCCGAGCCCGCGGCCTTCGACGCCTACGACGCCGCCATCGCCGAGGAATACCGCTCCGTCCCCCGCCTCGTGTTCCGCTTCAACCGCAACCGCTTCCTCAAGCGTCTCCTCGACGCCGAGCGCATCTTCCTCTCCGACTTCTTCCACGCGCGCCTCGACGCAGCCGCTCGCGCCAACCTCCGTCGAGTGCTCGGCCGTGAAGACTGACGCCGAGCTCCGCCTCACCACCGTCCCGTGGAGCGCCCTCGCAGGCCTCGGCCCCACGCTCGCGGCCCCGCTCGCCGACATCCTCGCCGGCCAACCCGCCGAGCGCGTGCTCGACAAGCTCCTGCGCGCCAACCGCCACTTCACGCCCGAGCAGCGCGCCGTCACCGCCGAGTCCCTCTTCGGCGTCGGACTCTGGCGCCGCCGTCTGCGCGCCCACCTCCCGACCGGCATGCCGCTGCAGTGGCTCGCCATTCTCGCCCGGGAACTGGGAGGCCACCTCGACGCCCCCGCGCTCCTCGACGTCACGCTGCCCGAGCTCTCGCCCACGCCCACCGACTGGCGCGACCTCCACTCCATCCCCGACTGGATCGCCGCGCACTTCGAGCGTCGCTTCGGCTCCACCGCGCCCGCACTCGCCGCTGCGCTCAACCGCCCCGGCCCCGTCTGCCTGCGCGCCCGCGGAGATCGCACCGAGCTGGCCACCCGCCTCGCCGCGCACGGCATCACCACCACGCCCGGCCGCTGGTCTGCGCAGTCGCTGATCGTCACCACCCCGCGCCCCAATCTCCTCGGCCTCGGCCCGACCTTCCTCGGCACCTACGAAGTGCAAGACGAAGGCAGCCAGATTCTCGGCGCGCTGGTCGACGTGCACCCCGGCGACGACGTGCTCGACCTCTGCGCCGGCGCCGGCGGCAAGTCCCTGCAGCTCGCTTCGCTCGTCGGTCCGCAGGGCAGGGTGCACGCCACCGACGTCGATCTCGAGCGCCTCGAGCGCCTGCGCACCCGCGCCTCGAAGGCCAACGCGCGCGTCCTCATTCACGGTCGACAAGCGCCGGCGTCGCTCCGCGTGCCCCGCGTGCTCGTCGACGCGCCCTGCTCGGAGCTCGGCGCACTCCGTCGCGGCCCCGATCTGCGCTGGCGGCTCGATCCGCAGCTCGTCTCCACGCTGCCCGCGCTGCAACGCGAGCTCATCGAGACCGGCCTGCAGCACCTCACGCCCGACGGAAAGCTCGTCTACGCGACCTGCACGCTCACCCTCGAGGAGAACGAAGCGGTGGTCGACGCGGTGCTCGCGGCCCACCCGGAGCTGACCCTCGTGCGGCCTCAACTCCCCGCGGCGCTGCTCGACGCGCGCGGGCTGCTGTTGCTCGCCCCGCACCTCCACGGCACCGATGGTTTCTTCGGCGCTGTCTTTACTCGTCGTCAGGGGGACGCTTCTTCACCGCCGGCCGTGACGTGAGCGAGGGGGGCCGCGTCACCGGCTTCTCCGCCGGCCGCGCCACCGCCTTCAACCCCGCCGACGACTTCGCCACCGGGCGCAGCGACGCCGCCGACGACCGCGCCACCGCCTTCACGCCCGAGCCCCGCGTCGGAGGTCGCACGCGCACCGGAGGTGACGACGCCAGCGTGTCTCCGTCATCTTCTTCGACCTTCGGCAGCGGCCGCTTCGACGCGCCGAGGCCCGCGCGGAACTCGCCGAGCTCTTCGACCTCGCGCTCCGAGTCCTTGAGCTGCGCCTCGTGTTCCTTCTCGCGCGCCGCCTTCGACGAGAACCGCGTGTACGCCCAGAAGGCGATGATGAACACGCCGCCGGGAATGCTCCACAGCACCACTCGCTGCGGCCCCTGCAGGAGCTGATCAGGCGCCCACCCACGATCCCGCGAGCCCACCACCAACCACGCCTTCTTCTCCTGCTCGATGCGCATGGTGTGGCCGGACATCATCTCGACCTTGTTCACCCACTCCTTCGACAGCTTGAACTTCCGCTCTTCGAAGCGGTGCCGGAGGTTCTCGAGGTGCTCGACCAGTTGCACTTCGTCGGGCATCAGCAGCGCCGCTTCCATCGTCAGCTCGAAGCCCTTGTTCAGGTCGGCTTCGCTGCAGCGGCGGCCATCGTCGACGCCGAGAAGGGTGAGCGCGTGGGCGTACTTGAGCGCGGCCTTGTACTCGGGGCTGTTCCAGTACTGCGACCAGATGTACCCGTAGACGGCGCCCGCATAGACCGCGAGCACGATGACGAGCCCCCACGGAAACCCGAACCCCGGCGCTGACGGCTGTGGCTTCTTCGCTGCGGACGACGGCACGGACGCACTGTACAACGTCCTTCGTGAGCTTCCTCGCGCCTCCGCCGTTGCGGCCCGGTGATCGCGTCGCCGTCGTCGCGCCCGCGGGTCCGTTCGATCGCCCTTCGTTCGAGAAGGGCCTCGAGGTGCTCGCGAGCCGATATCGCCCTACGTTCACCGACCGGTTGTTCGAGACCCATCGCTACCTGGCCGGCACGGACGCGTCCCGCGGCGCCGAGCTCCAGGCGGCGCTCGACGACGAGGGCGTGCACGCGATCTTCGCCGCCCGCGGAGGCTACGGCGCGATGCGCCTGCTGCCGACGCTCACGCTGCCCACGCCGAAGCTGCTCGTCGGGTTCTCCGACATCACCGCGCTGCACCTGGCTGCCCAGGCGCGCGGCTGGCGCTCGCTGCACGCGCCGGTGCTCACCCAGCTCGGCAAGCAACCGCCCGCGGTGGTCGAGCGGCTCTTCGCTACCCTCGAGGGCCAGCCAGTCGCTCCGCACCGGGCCTCGCGCACCGTCGTCGCCGGCATTGCCGAGGGCCCGTTGCTCGGCGGCAACCTCTCGGTGCTCACCCGGCTCATCGGAACGAAGTGGATGCCGGACCTGCGCGGCGCCGTGCTGTTCCTCGAAGACGTGGGGGAGCGGCCCTATCGGCTCGACCGCATGTGGATGCACCTCATGCTGTCGGGGCTGCTCGAGGGCGTGCGCGGCGTCGTCTTCGGCGAGTTCACCGGCTGCGACGAGAAGGATGCCGGCTACACCAGCGGCGACGTGCTCGACGAGCTCGCGGCGCAGCTCGGAGTCCCCTGCGCGGCGGGCTTCTCCATCGGCCACGGCGAGGTGAACGAGCCCCTGATGCTCGGCGCTCCGGTTCGCCTTGACGCCACGGCCCAGACGTTGACGGTGACGGCGTGAGCCTCGAAGCCCTGCTCCAGCGCGGCGTCGACGAGCAGGCCTTTCCCCTCGCTCGCCTCGAGGTCTTCCATCGCGATCGGCACGTGCTCTCGCTGGGCAACGCCGCGCCGGGGTGCCAGTTCGATCTCGCCTCGGTCACCAAGGTGATGAGCACGACCGCGCTGGTGCTCGATCAGGCGCTGGCGATCGAGTCTGCGCTGCAGCGCTTCCTCCCCACGGCCGCCGCGCAGGTCAGCCTCGCCGACTTGCTCTTCCACCGGAGCGGGTTGCCCGCCTTCAAGCCGTACTTCGCCGACGAGCTCAACGCGCACCCCGGCCTGTTCGGCGGCGCTGAGTCCGAGCTGCGCGCCACGGTGCGCCGCGGCGTCATCGAGCGCGTCGTCGCCACTTCCCCCGAGCGGCCGGCGGGTACGCAGGCGGTCTACAGCGATCTCGGCTTCATCCTCCTCGGCGTGGCGCTCGAGACCGCGTCGGGCCTTCCGCTCGATCGCCTGTTTCACGCGCGCGTCGCCACGCCGCTCGGGTTGACGGCGGGCTATCGGCGGATCTCCGATGCGCTCCCCGTGCCGGCTGAGTTTGCGCCCACCGGCGCCACGCGCCCCCGCGAGCCCGCGCCCGGCCAGGAGGGAATGTGGAGCGTGCCGGAGCGCCCCACCGGCCTCGCTCAGGTCGACGACGACAACGCCTTTTGTCTCGACGGCGTCTCGGGCCACGCCGGGTTGTTCGGCACCGCGCTCGACGTCGCGCGCTTCGGGCAGGCGGTGCTCGAAGGCCGCTTCGCTCCGTCGACGCCGTGGGGCCCTGATCGCCTCACGCCCGGCAGCACCCGCGCGCTGGGCTTCGACACGCCCTCGCTCGAAGGCGCGTCGTGTGGGCCCCGCTTCGGCCGCAAGGGGCCGAAGGGCGCCATCGGCCACCTCGGCTTCACCGGCACCAGCCTGTGGATCGACTTCGATCGCCAGCTGGTCGTCGCCTTCCTCACCAACCGCGTCGCCTTCGGCCGCGCGAACCTCAAGATCCGCGAGTTCCGGCCGCAGCTGCACGAGGCCGTGCTCGATGCCCTGAAACTGGAGTGACTGCATGACTTCCCCCGCGCCCGACGACAACGGGCTGATCCTCGACACCGTCGATCCCACCTTCCCGAAGCGCATTCACCTCGTCGGCGTGGCAGGCACGGGCATGGGCAGCTTCGCGGGCATGCTCAAGGCCGCGGGCTACGAGGTCACCGGCAGCGACGAGAACGTCTACCCGCCGATGAGCGACATGCTGAAGGCCTGGGGCATCGCCGCGCTCACCCCCTACGCGCCGCAGAACCTCGACGTCGCGAAGCCCGACCTGGTCATCATCGGCAACGTCATTCGCCGCGTGAATGCCGAGGCCACCGAGGTGCGCGCGCGACGAATTCCGCAGATGAGCTTCCCTGCGGCGCTGGGCTCGCTGTTCCTCAAGCAGCGCCACTCGATCGTCGTGGCCGGTACGCACGGCAAGACCACCACCTCGTCGTTGATGGGCCACGTGTTGGCGGCGGCGGGGCGCGATCCCACCTTCCTCGTCGGCGGCGTCACGAAGAACTACGCGGGCAACTACCGCCTGGGGAAGGGCCCCCACTTCGTGGTCGAAGGCGACGAGTACGACACCGCGTACTTCGACAAGGGACCCAAGTTCCTGCACTACCAGGCGCAGACGCTGATCCTCACCAGCATCGAGTTCGACCACGCCGACATCTACCGGGACCTCGCGCACTACGAGTCGTCCTTCGAGAAGCTGGTGGCGCAGATGCCCGCTGACGGCACCATCGCCGTGAGCGCCGGCTGGCCCAACGCGGTGCGCCTGGCGAAGAACTCGAAGGCGAAGGTCGTCACCTACAGCGCGCGTGAAGACAGCGGCGCCGACGTGCACCCGGTCGGGTTGACGCTCGGGCCCGAGGGCGCGCGCTTCGGCGTGAAGGTGAACGGCACGGTGCTGGGCCAGGTGCTGCTCCCCATGGCCGGCGCGCACAACGTGGAGAACGCGCTGGGCGTCTTCGCGGCGGGGTTGGCGGTCGGGCTGTCGTTCGACGAGCTGCGCGCGGGCTTCGCGTCGTTCGAGGGCGTGAAGCGGCGCCAGGAGCCGCGCGGCGAGCCGAAGGGCATCCTCGTCATCGACGACTTCGCGCACCACCCGACCGCGGTGAAGGAGACCATCGCTGCCGTCGCCAGCCGCTACCCGGGCCGGCGGCTGTGGGCGATCTTCGAGCCGCGGTCCAACACCTCGCGCCGCAACATCCACCAGGACGACTACGCCCACTCGTTCACCGGCGCCGCGCGGGCGTCGATCAAGGTGCCCGAGCGCCACGACAAGATCCCCCAGGGCGAAGAGCTCGACGTGCCGCGCCTCGCCCGGGAGCTGACCGCGCAGGGCATTCCCGCGGTGGCCGAGACCACCGTCGCCGCGCTGCTCGACGAGGTGGCCCGCGACGCGAAGCCCGGCGACGTGTTGCTGGTGATGTCGAACGGGAGTTTCGGTGGCTTCATCGGCTCGCTCCTCGAGCGCCTCGGAGGTGCGTGATGCGTCGGCTCGTGACTGTCTGCCTGTTCGCTGTCTCTGCCTGCAGCACGGTGCCGATGGGCCCGTCGCTCACCACGCCGTCTCCGCTCAACCTGGCCGCGGGGGCTGACCAGAAGCTCGAGCTCACGCTGCCGCGCCATCCGGGCGGGGAGATGTGGACGCTCTCGAGCCTCCGCGGGCGGGTGGTGTTGCTCGACGTGTGGGCGACCTGGTGCGAGCCGTGCCGCGACGCCTTGCCCATCTACGGCGATCTCCAGAAGGAGTTCGCGGCCCGCGGCCTCGAGGTGCTCACCATCAATATCGACGCCGACCCGCAGCCGATCGCCGCGTTCCTCGAAGAGGCGAAGGTCTCGCTGCCGGTGCTGCGCGACCCCGAGGCGCGGGTGGCCGAGTCGAAGCTCAAGGTGAAGCTGATGCCCACCGCGTTCCTCATCGATCGCAAGGGCGTCGTGCGGCACGTCCACGAAGGCTTCGACGAGGGCGAGCTCGCCACCTGGCTCTCGGAGATCGAAGCGCTGCTGGCCGAGCCCGCGCCGCAATGAGTGACTACGCAGCGCTCGCGGCGTCGATCGCGCGCGAGGCGGGCGGGGTGCTGCGGCGGAAGTTCGAGCAGACCCGCACCGTCGACTTCAAGGGGCAGGGGCTCACCAACCTCGTCACCGACGCCGATCGCGAGAGCGAAGCGCTGATCCTCTCCCGGCTGGCGCAGGCGGTGCCGGACCACGCGGTGCTGGCGGAAGAGTCGGGCGCGGCGGGGCAGGGCGCGCTCACCTGGCTCGTCGACCCGCTCGACGGCACCACCAACTACGCGCACGGCGTGCCGCACTTCTGCGTGACGCTCGCGGTGGAAGACGCGCAGGGGGTGCTGGCCGGGGTGGTGTTCGATCCGCTCCGTGACGAGCTCTTCAGCGCCTCGCGCGGTGAAGGGGCGACGGTGAATGGGCGCCCGCTCGCCAGCAGCACGGTCGGCACGCTCGATCGCGCGCTGGTGTGCACCGGCTTTCCGTACGACGTGCAGCAGCAGCCCGACGTCCCGCTGGGGCTCTTCTCGCGCCTCGTCACCAGGACCCAGGGCATGCGGCGCATGGGCAGCGCGGCGCTCGAGCTGGCGTGGGTCGCCGCGGGGCGCTTCGACGGCTTCTTCGAGTTCGGGCTCAAGCCGTGGGACATCGCGGCCGGTGCGCTGCTCGTGCTCGAGGCGGGCGGCGCGTTCGGGCGCCTCGACGGAGGGCCCTGGTCTTCGCGCTTCGGCGACGTGTGGGCTTCAGGGCGCGCGCTGGCACCGGTGCTCGCCGCGGAGTGTCAGGCCTTCACCAGCGAGCGGGGTTGGTCGTCGCGACCGTTCAGATGAAGCTCTCGGGCACGAAGATGATGTCGCCGGGCACGAGGGTGAAGTTCTTCTCCCGGCCCACGACGATGTCTTCGACCTTCACCGGCAGCTTCACTTCTTTCCCGTCGACCACACGAGTGACGTTGACCGAGTTCTTCGCCGCCGAGCGCGTCAGGCCGCCGGCCTGTGAGATGGCGTGGATGATGGTCATGCCGTCTTCGTAGGCGAAGGCGCCGGGCTTGCTGACTTCGCCGAAGACGAAGACCTTCTTCGAGTTGAACTCCTTCACCAGCGCCGAGACCTGCGGGCGCCGCACGAAGCCCTGCTTGAGGCAGGTGGTGATCGCCTCCGCGGCGCCGCTCGCGGTGAGGCCGCCGACCTTCACCTTGCCGCACAGCGGGAAGTCGATGTGTCCGTCGGGGTCGACGCGGTAGACGCCGCTGAGATCGGCCTCCTGGTACACGCGCAACTCGAGCAGATCGTTAGCCGCCAGCGAGTTGCTGCCCACGCCGCCGTCGGCGATCAACAGGTCGCGATTCACGCCCTCGAGCGTCGAGGGGTAGCGGCAAGACGCCAGGCCCGTCACCAGGCCAGCGACCATCAGGACCACGAGCGTCCGCATCAGTAGTGGAAGTTGAGCCGCAGCAGCGCTTCGTGCCGCGGGAAGTTCAGAGACGGCAGGTTCGACGTGTCGGCGCCCACCGAGGTGCGCAGCGTGAGGGTGTAGCTCGCGCTGACGTCGAACCACGAGGTCACCACCACCGTCGGGCCCACGTTGAGGCTCAACAGGAAGTCGTTGCGCACCGGGTTCGGCACCGGCGCCATCGCGTTGAGCGGCGCACCGAGGAAGGTGAAGTAGTCGGCCGACAGCTGCGCGTTGATGAGCACCCGCCCACCCAGCAGCCCGAGGCCGCCGCGGAGGTAGCCACGGTCATCGACCATCGCGCCGATCAGGGGCACGGGCACGGTGTTGCGCGCGTAGCCGACGGCGATGCGCGACTGCTCGGTGACGGTGTACGAGAACTCGGCATTACCGATGACGGTGTGGATCGAGCCGTTGGTGAAGTCGCCGCCGTAGCCGGCCAGCAGCGTGACCGCGATGCGCGGCGAGATGAGGCCCGCGAGGCCCGCCTGCGCCCGGAACAGCACCTTGGTCGCGGTCGCGTCGTTGAAGTAGCTCCGGTAGTCGGAGTTGACGTCGACGATGAGCGCCGTCTTGGGCAGGAACTTCCAGCGCGCGTTGAGGCCGAAGTTGAGGTTGCTGTAGTTCGAGCGGGGAACGGTCGCAGGGTCACAGGACAACTGGCCGGCGTTGCACTGCGGCACCAGTCCGGGGAGCAGGGCCTCGAAGAACTCCACCGCCCACGACACCTTGGGGGTCACCTCGAGCGCACGACCGCCGGGGTGAATCGGCAACGACAGGTAGACATTGTTGAACAGCGAGATCGCGCCGACGCCGAGCGCCGGGTTCTGCGTGCGATCGCTGCGCACCAGGTTGTCGCCGAGGTTCACTTCGACCGCGCCATCGCGGTTGAACTTGGTGTCGAGCGCCACGTTCGCCTGGAAGCGCGACAACTGGCGCGAACCGGGCGAGAGCAGACCGGTGTACCAGAGGTACTCGCCGGCGCCGTTGAAGGAGACGAAGGTCGAGGGCGTGTCGAGGTCGAACTTGAGGCCCGGGCGCGCGTGGAAGATGAGCTCCGGCGAGGCGATGGCTGCGCCGCTGGCGTCTCGGTTGAAGAACCCGACCAGCGAATCGAAGCGGCCGTCGACTTCGAGGAAAGGGTGAAGCCGACCTTCGCCGATCTTGAACCCCGGCGCCTTGGCGACCTGAGCAAAGGCCGATGCGCTGAGCATCAGCCCGAAGATCAGCGCTGCGCGAACTCCTGTTCCCCTCAACCAGTTCATCGCGGTCAGTCGGCCTTAGCACACGAGGTGTGCGGGCCAAGTCTCTTTCAGGTTCGAGCGTGGGGGAGAAACGTCACATCGTCGGGCTCGCCGGCGGAGGCCGGGAGTCGATCGGCGTGGGCGGCGGCATCTGGGTGGGATCGCCGGGCGGCAGGTAGTCGGGGATGTCGACCTCGACGGTGAGGTTCTCATCGGTCCGGAACGCCAGCTGCCCGATGCACTGCTCCGCTTCGGCCCGGAGCTGCTCGACCTTCGAGCGCGCGATCGTCACCTTCGTGAATTCGTGTTCGGCGGTGGCGGTTTCCTTCCGCGCCACGGCTTCCTGCAGCTGCACGTCGGACTGCTCGGAGATGCGCAGCAGGCCCTTGATCTGCGTCAGCTTCTCGTTGACACAGTTGAGCTTCACCACGTCCTTGGTGTTGCGCGCTTCTTCGAGCTTCTGGAGCACGTCCTTGAGAGCGCCGCGCATGCGACCGACCGACTCGGCGCTCGTCTTGACCTTCTCGGGATCAGGCACCTTCGACGCGTCGCTGGCCTCAGGCGCGACGGGCGCCTGCGCGAGCGAGAACGTCGCGGCGATCACAGCGAGAAGCATGATGGCTCGACGGATCAAAGGAAGGCCCCCAACCGCTCAAAAAGTGCCGAAAACGTAAGGTCCACGGGCATGTAAGTCAACGAGAGCACTGATGCAATCACCCTGACCCTCTGTGCCCGGCACCGCCCACGCGATTCACGGGTGGGTCACAGGTGGCGATTGGCCTCGCGCAGCCTCACCGAGAGCAGCCGCGCGATGTTCATCACCAGGAACGAGAAGCCGTCTTTCTGAGCCTTTCGGAACTGAGCCAGCCCTTCAGGTGACAGGTGGAGCAGCTCGACGTCGCTGCGGGCCTTCACCGTCGCGGAGCGGTAGTCCTTGTCGACCAGGGCCATCTCGCCGAAGCACTCGCCTACGCCGAGCGTCGCGATGGGGCCCGATTTGCTGCTGTGGAAGACTTCGACCTCGCCCGAAGCGACCAGGTACAGGCCGTCACCGAGCGAGCCTTCGGTGAAGATGATCTCGCCGGCACGCAGCGTGCGGGGCGTCAGCAACGCGCACACGGCCTCCAACTCGACGTTGGAGAGCATCTCGAACAGCGGTGAGCCTGAGAGGAGACCGACGCGATCCATTGGCGCGTCGGCATTGTGCCACGCGCCCACGTCAGCGCGAGTTCACGAGGCCGGCGCGAAGACGAACGGGTACGCGACGGGCACTTCGGAGTCGGGCTTGAAGGGGAAGACCCAGCCACGAATGGTCGTCTTGATGCACGACGCGACGGCCTCGTTGCCCAGGGTGTTCTCTTCGATGTCGATGTCGCTGGTGCGGCCGGCAGGCGTGATGTTGAAGCGCACGACGACCTTGCCCTTGAGGCTCGGGTTGCGCTTGAGCTCCTTCTCGTAGCACTGCTGAATCGCGCCCTTGCGGCTGCGCACGTAGGCGGCCAGCTTCTCGCGATCGACCTCGCTCGACTCGACCTCCGGGGCCTGCATCGAGACGCCGCCCTTGACGGTGGCGTTGCCCTTCTCGGCGAGCGCGACGTTGCCGCCGCCGCTGGTGCCGAGATCGCCGATGCCGGCCGCCGAGCCCGCGGTACCGCCCTTGGGGCCACCCGCGCCGAGCGCGTCAGCCGTCGCCACGCCGACGCCGCTGGCGCCCGAGAGCGCGTTGGCCACGTCACCGACGCCGCTGGATCCACCGAGCACGTCTTCGAAAGCGCCGCCGCCACCCGACGAGCCGATCACTTTGAGCAGGCCCGACCGCGCGACCTTCGCCTGCAGCTGCGCCTTCTTGTCGGAGTTGCTGGTGGCGGGCTTGTCGCTCTTCTTCTCGGCGACTTCCTTCTTGTCGTCTTTCGCGTCGTCTTTCTTGTCGCCGTTGTCGGCCACCTCGGTCTTGGGCGGCGGCTTCACTTCGACGGGCATCATCGCCTTCACGAAGCGATCGGGGAGTTCGTCGAGGGTGAGCTCGCGCTCTTCGATCTTCGGCTGGCAGGCGACGAAGGTGGCGCCCGAGAAGTGCACGAAGAGCGAGATGGCCAGCACCATGAAGAAGAGCTGGTCGAGCTGCTTGAGGAACCCGCCGCGCACCTCCGCGGGGAGCTCGGCCTTCGGCGGCTCGGGAGGGGGCGCGACGAACTGGAACAGCAGGGAGACTTCGCCCAGCGCGACGCGGCCCTTCGAGGCGTCGTTGAGGGGCAGCACGAAGGTGTCTTTGCCGCGGGCCTTGGCGACCCCGCGAGCCACCGCGTCCTGCAGGGTCAGCTCCTGACCGTTGACGGTCAGCTTGCCTTCCATCGCCTGCGTGAAGACGAGGCTGTACTGCTCGTTGACGGCCTCGAAGAGCGTGAACGACGGCGGGAGGTTCGAAACCGGAACGACGATGGTGTTGGTCGCGTTCTGGCCGACCGACACGGGACCACGACGCTTGAGCGTGCGGTCTTCGGTGATCTTGCTGCCCTGGATGAGCGCAACGCGAAGAAGCTTCAGGCCGACCTGCGGTTGAGCCATGACTTTCCTTAGACAGCGACGTGCGAGCGAGGTTCCGAGCTGCTCGACGTCCCCCTCAAAACCAATGGGACTTTGACCACTTAGCCCCGGAAACGGCAGTTCTCAAGGATCAGAACGCGTCCTTCTCGACGCTCTTTTCCACCTTGGGGACGAAGGTCTCGGCCCGGTTGAGCTCGTCGAAGTTCAGCGTGCTGCGCTGGAGAATGTAGAACGCCTGCGGCTTCTGAATGCGGCCTTCGACGGTGATCGCGTCGAGGCGGATGACCTTCTTCTTTTTGGCCGGCGCGTTGGCGTCTTGCGCCGCGGCGAGGGTCGCGAAGAGCATCGACGTGAGCAGGAGGGAGCGGATCATTTGTCGTCGTCTCCGAGCTTACCGCCACCGGCCGGCGGCGGGGCAGGGGCCGGCTTCGGGGCGGGAGCGGGCGCGGGCTCGTCGTCCCCCAGCTTCGAGGCCGGCTTGGCGGTGCCCTTCTTCGCAGCCTCGGCGGCGGCCTTCTTGGCAGCCGCCTCTTCGGCCTTCTTGCGCTTCGCCTCTTCAGCGGCGGCCTTCTTGGCGGCGGCTTCTTCTTCCTTCTTCCGCCTGGCCTCTTCGGCGGCAGCCTTCTTCGCAGCGGCGGCCTCTTCCTTCTTGCGGGTCGCCTCGTCGAGCTTGGCCTTGCGGGCGGCCTCTTCATCCGCCTTCTTCTTCGCGATGGCGTCTTCGGCGGCCTTCTTCTGCGCGGCCTCGGCGTCAGCGCGGGCCTTCGCTTCCGCGTCTTCCTTCGCCTTCTTCTCGGCGTCGATCTTCGCCTGCGCCTCTTCGGCCGCCTTCTTCTTCGCGTCTTCTTCGGCCTTCTTGGCCTGCTCGACCTTCTTGAGCTGGTCCTTCTTCTCGCGCTCCTTGCGGCGCTCTTCCTTCTCGATGCCCTTGTTGGCGTCCTTCACGTACTGGTCGACGCGGTCATCCTTGCCGCCGCGTTCCTTGTACTGGTTGAAGTAGGTGATGGCCGTCTTGTAGCGCTCGGTGGGGTCGACGCCGGGGATGTCTTGATCGAGGTAGGTGACGCCGAGGTTGAACGAGGTGTCGGCGAGGTCAGGCCGCGCCTTCTGCACCAGCTGGTACTCGACGATCGCCTTCTGGGGCTGCTGCAGGCCGCGGTAGGCGTTGCCGAGGTTGAGGTGGGCGAGCGTGAAGTCGGGCGCCGACGCGACCGCGGCCTCCAGCTCCTTCACCGCCGCCTCGTAGTCGCTGGCGTCGTTGAGCATCGAGCCGAAGTTGTTCCGCGCCTCGGCGAAGTCGGGCTTGAGCAGGGTGGCCTGGCGGAACGACTCGAGCGCCTGCGGGCGCTGCTTGAGCTGCAGGAAGACGAGGCCCAGCGCGTTGTGCGTCGCGGCGTCGTTGGCGTCGATGGTGCGCGCGTTCTCGAGCACCAGGCGCGCGAGCTCGACCTTCGATTCCTTGAAGTACACCTGTGCCAGCAGCTGCATCGCGCGCACGTTGCGCTCGTCGGCCTTGAGCACCTTCTTGGCTTCGGCGGCGGCCGGCTCGAGCTTGCCCTGCGCCAGCAGCGTGTAGACCAGCGCGTTGCGCGGGCCGATGAGGGCGGGGTTCTTCGCGATTGCCGCGCGCAGCTCGTTCTCGATCTGCGGGCACTTGCGCTGCCGGCACTGCAGGCGGGCGAGGTAGTCCCACGCGGTGTCCTGGCCGGGGTCGAGGTCGAGGGCGCGCCGGTAGTTGCGCTCGGCGCTGCCGGTGCTGCCGCGGCGCTCTTCGATCAGCCCGAGGTTGGTCCACGCGTAGGCGGCCTTGTCGTTGCGATCGAGCACGTCCTTGAAGGCGCGCTCGGCGGCGTCGGTGTTGCCCTGGGCCAGCGCGGTGACGCCGTCCTTGAAGCGCGCCTGGGTCGGGGGGTCGAAGGCCGGCGGAGGCGGCGCGGCGGGAGGCGCTTCAGCCGCGGGGGCCGCGCCACCGGTCGCCGGCTTGATGACCTCGGCGCCGCCGCTGCTGGCCTCGGGCGTCGGGGTGGACACCGTCTTCGGCGTGTACGGGACGTCGGGCGTCTCGGGGCCTGCGTCGGCGCTGTCGCCCGGCTTCGTCTCCGGGGCGGTGACGCAGCCGGCGAAGAAGAGGAGCGCCGTGGAAAGGAGAACGCGCTTCACTTGTCGCCCTCGCCGAGCTTCTGCGGGGCCGCGACCGCGCGCTCGTTGCCCGTGACGGAGTTGACCGCGCCGTCGGGGAACACCAGCTCCTGGGAGATGACCGACTTGGGCTCCTTGAGCATCGGGTATTCCTTCGGGCGGAAGCGGTTGAGGGACTCGAGCGTCTTCTTCGTCCACTCGTTGCTGACGCGGTACTTCTTCGCCTCGGCCCAGGCGGCGGAATAGACCTCCACGGCCTTGTCTTCCAGGGCCACGGTCTGCGCCGACAGCGCGTCCTGGTAGGTGACGACGGCCTCTTCACCGAGTCGCTTGATGTCGGGCGGCACGGGCGTCTCGAGGATGGTCTGCGCGAAGCGCTCGAGCGTGTAGCCGCGGCGGTAGAAGGCCGCGAGGATCCACTCCACGCGCTTGTACCTGGTGATCTGGTCGTAGGCGACGTTCACCTTCTTCACCGCTTCCTTCTTCACGGTGAACGAGTTGGCGAGGGCCTTGCCGGTGCCACCGATCTTGATGCGGTCGAAGTCGGCGAACACGTACTCGGCGAGCTCGAAGCGCGAGTACGCAGCGGCCTCGGCGGCGATGGGCGAGGTGTCGGGCTTGAGGTTGCGCTTGTCGAACTCGTCGGCAGCCGCCTCGTAGGCCTTGCGCGCCGAGGTGTCGTTCTTCTGCTTCTTGAACGCGTCGCCGATGCGCTTCTTGGCGTCGATGACCAGCTCGACCTGCGCCGGCTTGCTCGAGAACTTCTGCACGAACTCGTTGAGGGCGGCGATCTCCTTCGTGCTGTCGCCCTGCTTCTCGTAGATCAGCGCGGCGCGGAACTGGTTCTTCGGCGCGTCTTCGCTGTTGGGGTACACGTCGGCATAGCGCAGGTACGCCGCAGCGGCTTCGTTGTAGCGCTGCAGACCTTCGAGCAGGCGCGCGGTGTTGAAGAGCGCCGACTCGCGGTCCTTCGAGCTGGGGTAGTCCTTCACCAGCTTCTGGTACTTCTCGATCGCCTTGTCGAAGTCGTAGGACTTCTCGGCGTTGACCGCGACGCGGAAGAGGGCGGCGTCGGCGAGCTTCGAGTTGGGGTACTCGCTGAAGATGCGCTCGTAGAGCTTCTGGGCCGAGTCGAAGCGCTGCACGTTCTCGTAGCAGACGGCGGCGTTGTTGAGCGCCTTGTCGGCGAACTCGTGCTTGGGCTCGGCGGCGACCAGCTCGATGTATTTCTTCGCGGCCTCGTCGTACTGCCCCTTCGACATCAGCTCCTCGGCGCGCTTGAACTTGCCGCCGAGCTCGAACTTGGTCAGCTGGGCGTAGAGGTCGGACTTGGGATCGATGACGTCCTTGTTCTCACGCAGGCGCTTCGACACGTCTTCGACGGCCGCCCAGTTCTTGTCGATGAGGTAGCTCTCGATGATCAGGTTGGTCGCGAACTTGGCGACCTCGGCCTTGGGGTAGAGCGTGACGATCGCCTCGAAGCGCTTGCGCGCCTCGTCGAGCTGGTTGTGCGTGTAGAAGAGCTCGGCGGCGCGGTAGGCGATGCCCGGCGACTTGTCGTCACCCGGCTTGGCCTTGGCGACGTACTTGTCGGAGGCGTCGACCAGCGACTTCTCGAGCGGCGTCAGCTCGATGGCGACGATCTTCTCGCCCTCGGGCCGATCGGTCGACTTGAGCACCGGGTACTGCTTGCTGGTGCCGTTCTTGACGTCGAGATCGAGCTGCTTCTGGTTGGCGAGCACCGCGGCGTAGGCGGCGTCGGCCTGGTACTTCACGTCCTGGCTCGAGTCGCGCACCGCGGCGTAGCGCTTGGCGGCCGGGCCGAACTGGAACGAGTTGTAGAGGCACTCGGCCAGGTAGAACTCCATCTCGTAGGCGTTCTTCGAGCGGGGGAAGCGCTGGAGGTAGCCGTCGTACGCCTTGGCGGCGGTCTCGAAGGCGGCCTTGGCCTGATCGAACTTGCCCTCCTGCTTGTAAACGAGCGCCTGCTGGTGGTGGTAGATGGCGGTCGAGTACAGGCTCTTCTCGGCGAGCTCGCCGGCGGCCTGCACCACGTCGGGATCCCGTTTCCACTTCTCGTGCCACGGGGTGCCCGGCACGAACATGTTCGAGAGCTTCGAGGCCTCGGCGAAGGCCTCTTCGAGGCGGCGATCGCGCTCGTAGGCCTGCACGATGCGCTGCTGGATCTTCGGCGCGTCCTTGTTGAGCGGGTCCTTCTGGAGCACCAGCCGGTAGGCCTCGATCGCCTCGGGGTGCTTGGTCTGGTCGAAGTACACGTCGGCCATGCGCCGGTAGACCTCGCCCTCGTAGCGGCGGCCGCCGAGGCGCGCGAACGTCTCCTGAGCTTTGGCCAGCGAGCCCCACTTTTCGTCGACGAAGCTGATGGCGGTGTACTGGAGCGCCTCGTTGCGCAGGTCGCCGCCCACTTCCTCTTCGCCCTTCTGCTTCGCCTGGTCTTCGTAGAAGTCGACCAGGTTCAGGAACCGGCCGACGGCGTCGTCGAAGCGGTCCATGCGGTAGTAGACCCAGCCGAGCTTGTAGAGGGCCTTGTCGAAGAGCGGGTGCTTGGTGTCGGCGACGGCGTGCTCGTAGGCCTCGGCGGCGCGGGGCAGGGCGTCGGGCACGTCATAGGCGTCGAAGTAGTACTCGCCGATGCGCACCCAGGCTTCGGTGGTGAAGCGCGAGTTGGGGTAGCGGGCGATGAGCTGCTCGTACGAGCCGCGGGCCTTCTGGAAGTCTTCCTGCTTTTCCTGGCAGTAGCCCAACAGGTACCAGCTGGCGTCGTTGAGCTTGTAGGTCGGGAAGTCGTTGAGCAGCCGCTGGTAGAGCGCGATCGACTTGCTGAAGTCGATCTTCGGCTCGGGCGGCGGGGTGGCGTTCTTCTCGGGGTCGAGCTTCTTGAGCTGTTCCTCGTAGTCGCGCATCGCGACCGCCTGCTCGTCGGAGCTGCGCTCGTAATAGAGCTCGGCCAGCCGGAACATCACGTCGGGCGTGTAGCGGGGGTCGTTGGGGTAGCGCTGGAGGAACTCTTCGAAGGCGGCGATGGCGTCGAGGCGCTCGCGGCGCTCGAGCACTTCGAGGTCGCGGATCGCCTTCTCGTAGCTGTTGGCCAGCGTGTTGCGCTTCTCTTCGTACTTCTTCTCGACGAGGAGCTGCACCTCGCGCTTGAACTCGCGTGACTCAGACTCGTAGAGCTCGAGCGCGCGGGAGATCTCCTCGAGCTGCGCCTTCTGCTCGGCGCTGCTGCCCATGCCCTCGAAGTAGCGGCTCTTCACCTTCGCGGAGGGCGCCACGTCACCCTTGGCGGCCTCGGTGGCCGGGGGAAGCTGCGGCATGCCGGGGATGCCCGCGTCGAGCGCGACGCCCGCGTCAGCCTTGCCCTTGCCCCCGGCCTTGCCCTGCGCGAGCGCGGGAGAGGCGGCGACGACCAACACCATGCTGAGCAGAACCGGGGCGCGCATCAGTCGACGTCCTTCAACACTTCCTTGAACTCATCATCGAGCTGCTTCAGCTCTCGGTCCTTCTGGCTGGCGAGCTTCTGGATCTGGCTCGTCTTGTCCTGCTTGCGCTGGAACGAGACGTCGACCACGCCGACGTCGGCCTTGAGCACGAGATCGTAGAAGCTCTGGCGCACGCGCTTGAAGCTGTCGAAGGCGATGCGGCCCACGAGGTTGCGGGTCTCGCCGGTCACCGCCGCGGTCTCGGTGCGGTAGCCCTCGAGGAGCTGCTGCTCGAGCAACACCTGCTCGCGGAGCTTCTGGGCCTTCTGCGCCACGCGCTCGCGCACGATGGTCTTGCTGCGCGCCACGCGCTCTCGTACCGCGTTGGCGTCGGCGCGCACCACGTCGGCGCGCAGCAGCACCTTCTGCGCGTCGGCCGGCAGCCCCTGGCGCGCCTGGGCGAGCAGCAGGCGTTCCTGGTCGAGGATCTGCGCGTATTCCTGCTTGAGGATGCCTTCGCCCCCGACGGCCTTGTCGGCGTTGTTGCGCTCGGCGAGCAGCTGCGAGCGGAGCTCGTCGAGCTGGGTCTGCATGCCCTCGAGGGCGCGCTGCTCGAAGGTGACTTTCTCGAGGAAGATCTTCTCGTCTTCGGGCTTGTCCTTGCGCTGGGTGCGCGTGTCGTCGACGAACTTGCGGATCGCGGTGAGCTGCGCGGCCTGTGACTGGAGCTCGATGCCGAGTTGGAAGGCCTGCTTGTCGAGGGCGTCGATGGCGGCCTGAATGCGATCCTTGCGGGCGCGCACCTGCTCGGTGGTGGTGGGCAGGGTCTCGATGCGCTTCTTGAGCTCGACCTGCTTCTGCTTGAGCTCGGCGAGCTGGGTCTTCTGGTCGCCGTTCATCAGGTCGTCGACGAGGAACTCCTCGATGCGGGTGAGGGTGGCCTCGGCGCGGGTCAGCGCGGTGTCGACGGCGTCGGCGCGCGTGTAGCCTTCCTGCAGCACGGGGAAGCTCTCGACGCCGCGCTCGTCGAGCGAGCGCAAGATGCGGTCGGCGATGGCGCGGGACTCTTCGATGCCGCGGCGGCTGGCGTCGAGGGCCGAGGTGATCTCGACGGCCTCGGCGACTTCCTGCCGGGTGCTGGCCCACTTGAGCGCGACGGGCGGCAGCAGCCGGGTCACGTCGAGGCTCTTCTCGTTGCGGGCGAGCAGCTCGTCGAAGTACTGCACGGGATCTTTGTTGACGCTCAGCAGCGCGTCGATCTCGTCGCGCACCGGCGCGTAGGCGTTGATCACCTGGTTGTAGGTGTCGATGGCGTCGTCGTACTTCTGCAGCTTCTGGAGCAGGGTGCCCTGAAGAATCTTCGCTTCCGGCGCGAGCACCGAGTCTTCGGCGACGAGCAGCAGCACCTCGGTGGCGTTCTTGGCGCGCTCCATCTCGCCCTTGCGCACGTAGCTCCAGGCGATCTCGTACAGCGAGTCGGGGAAGCTCTCGGACGCCTGGCCGATGCGGGCGTAGCGGTCGATGGCCTCGTCGTACTTGCCGATCTCGAAGTACACCCGGCCCATGGACAGGTCGGCGAGCTCCTTCACCGAGCGCTCCTTGTCGTCGCGGGGCGTCATCTGGGTGACGGCGAGGAAGGCGGCGATCGCCTGGTCCCACTGCTTGAGGCGCACGTGGCCGACGCCGATGAAGTAGGCGGCCTGCACGTGGAAGGGGCCGCTGGCGTCACCGGCCAGGGTCTGGAAGATGGGGCGGCTGCGGTTGACGCGGTCTTCGACGCTGATGTCCTGCCGGCGGAACATCCACTTCGCGTAGACGTAGGTCAGCTCGGGCGGGAGCGCGCCCCCGGACAAGCCGCGGGCCTGGTTGATGTAGTCGTCGATGCCCGTGAACTCGTTGAGCCGGCCCGCGATCTCGAGGTAGCGGGCGAGGGCTTCTTTGTAGTGCCCGGCGCGGAGCTGGAGCAGCTGGCGGAGGTACAGCCGCGCCCCGAGGTAGTTCTTCTGCTGGTAGAGCGAGTCGGCCAGGTAGAACAGCGCGTCGGGAAAGCGCGGGCTCTTCTGGAAGTCCTTGTTGGCGACCAGGTCGTAGAAGAGCACCGCCGCGGTGGCGTAGTCGTTGAGCAGGTACTGGATCTCGCCGTCGGAGAAGCGCTGCAGCCGCGCGGCGTCGTCCGACGCTTCTTCGCGCAGCGTGTACTGCTTCTCGACCAGCTCGATGTTGTTGCGGGCGACTTCGATCTGCCGGGCGACCTCTTCGACCTGCCCCTGAAGCTCGGCCGAAGACACCTTGCCCCGCTGGGCCTGTGCCGCCCCCGCAGTACACAGGACCACGCACAGAATGGCGCTCTTCGAGAACCTGCGGTTCATGGCGCGCGCGTGACGGAGAACCGTCACTTCGTCTCGGTCGCGGGAGGAGGACCGGCCTGGTCTCCGCCCTTGTTGGTGGCCTGATCCTTGGCAGAGGAGATGTCGTAACGAATCGCCGGCTTGTCCTTGATGTCGGCGGTGATGCCGCCCTTTTCAAAGCCAACGACCTTCACCGTCGTCACCTTCCCTGCTTCGGCGTTGAACGTCTGGTTCGACTGCAGCTTGAACTTGTACCCCTCGAGGTAGCTGAAGATGCCGTAGCCGTGGCCGCGGTAGACCATGCGCACCGCGATCTGGTGGTTGCCGGGCACGATGCGGCCGTTGAAGATCTCGAATTCCTCGCGCTTGTCGAGGTCACCGTTGGCGTCGACCTTGGTGAAGATGGGGGCGCCGTCGAGGGCGTAGGCCACCGACTCGAGCACGAACTGCGAGCCCATCTCGTTGCGGTGGAAGATGACGGCGCGCGCGCCGCTCGAGAGATCGCCGCCGAGCACCGTTTCCTGCAGCAGCAGCAGGCGGGCCTTGGTGCGGAAGATCTTCTCCTTGAGGTCGACGACCTGTTCCTCGAGCGTCTTGACGCGCGTCGAGAAGGCTTCGTCGGCGGTCTGCGCGGGGGCCTGCTCGGCAACGGGCGCCGGAGCGACGCCGCCGTCAGCCTGGGCGAACGCCACGCCAGCGAGCAGCACGGACAACGCGATGAGACGGCCCCCCCTCAGCAACATCTTACTGGCCGCCCTTCTTCAGCTCGGTCAGCACGAGCTTGGCGACGTCTTTGAGGGTGTCGAACACGCCGACGCCGGTGGGGGCGACGGCCTGGCGCTCGGTGACGTTGCGGGGGTTGAGCACCTTGCGCAGCTCCTCGACGGGCACCGCGTTGGGCAGGTCGCGCTTGTTGTACTGCATGACGAAGGGGACCTTGTCGAGGTCGTAGCCCTGCTCTTTGAGGTTGATGCGCAGGTTGTCGAGCGACTCGATGTTCGCCTCCATGCGCTCGACCTGGCTGTCGGCGACGAACACCACGCCGTCGACGCCCTTGAGGATCAGCTTGCGGGACGCGTCGTAGAAGACCTGACCCGGCACCGTGTAGAGGTGGAAGCGCGTCTTGAAGCCGCGGATCTCACCGAGCGACAACGGCAGGAAGTCGAAGAAGAGCGTGCGATCGGTCTCGGTGGAGAGCGAGATCAGCTTGCCCTTCGTCTCGGGGTTGGTCTTGTTGTAGATGTACTGCAGGTTCGTCGTCTTCCCGCACAAACCGGGGCCGTAGTAGACGATCTTGCAGTTGATCTCGCGGCTTGAGTAGTTGATGAACGACATGGTCGCGGGCCCGCCTTACTCGCTGAAAAGGTTGTCGATGTCGGCGTCGGAGATCTCGGCGAACGGCGAGCCGGCTCCTGGGACCGAGGCACGTGCGGCCAACGCCGCGAAGATCTTCTCGAGCTCGTCCGACGCCTTCTTGATGCGGAGGCGGACCAGACCGAGCGACGTGCGATTGTCGAAGATGACGACGAGGACCACGCGGCCGCCGACCAGCGTCATGTAGAGCGAGTCTTTCGCCCCTTCATGGAACTGGTTGGGGAACTCGTTCTCTCCGATGAGCTTCGCCAGGCCACCCATGGCCGCCACGTTGCCGGCGGTGAGGGACGCGAGCGAAGTCGTGTCGATGTTGTGCGTCTGGCCAGCCGCGGAGATCAGCTGACCATTCTTATCGACGAGGAAGACCACCTTCGCGTTGGCGTCCTTCGTGAGTCGGTCGCACACCGCGTTGATCCGGTGGAACTCCTCTTCGTACATCACCAGCTGCGTGGCCATGAGGTGGAGGCGCTCCTGTCAAACGGTTGCGGGGTCCTATCAGACGGTACACGAGTGTGCACGCTTTCCAAGACCGGAAAACACCGTGGTGTCGGGGGGCTGGCGTTCAACTTGACTCCGTACGTAGCCGGTGAGCGGGTTGCGCACACCACCGGTGTCGCGCCGTGGGGCGAAGTGGTCATTTCTTCGTGCGGGTTGCGGGCCCGGGATAGTCTCCCCGCGTGCTCAGGAACCTGCTGGCGAGTGCGGCGTTGTTCGCCACTGCGAGTCTCGCTCAGCCGAACATCTCGGCCTCCGCCGTCAAGACTTCGAGCCCGACCGATGAACAGGCGCAGGTCCGGGTGCGCTATGGGGTGGCGATCCGCAGCGGGGCCGAGAGTGATTCCGGGCCGGGGCTCAGCTACGCCGGCGTCAGCCCCAACGATCTCGCGCTGACCGGCTGGCTGTGGTTCCTCGCGGGTGACCACCTCGGCCTCACGGCGGCGGTGCAGCGCGAGGCGTTCAGCTTGCTCGACAATGGGGCCACGGTCACCTCGGGCGGGTTGATCCGCGCGGCGGTGGGGCCGACGGGCCGGGTGCGCTTCGGGCCTGCGCGGCTGGAGGCGGCGGCCTCGTATTCCTTTCAGCAGCTGCCGGTCTTCGGCACCGTGTCCACGCCGGCCTTCGCGACGGTGCAGCGGCACGGGGTGTTGCTCGCGGCGCGGGCGCTGGTGGATCTCGGGCCGGTGACGCTCGAGGGACGCTTCGAGTACCCGATCGCGATCGCCACCGTGGGGCGCCCGGTGCGCTCGCAGGGGCTGGGCGCGGGCGGGGCGGTGCGCGTGCAGCTCTTCCGCACTGGAATGCTCAAGTGGGGGCTGCTCGCCGACGCGCAGTGGCACCAGGACTCATTGGCCACCACCGACGCCGCGGCGCCGTTGCAGGCCAGCCAGAGCGTGGTGCGCGCCGGCCTGGCCCTCGACGTTCAGGTGAAGGATCCACGTCTCGACGCGGCGCCGACCACCGGGGCGCTGAGGGTGAAGGTGCGCGGCGAGCAGGGCCCGCTGGCCGGCGCGGCGATCTCGATCCGCGTGGGCGCGACGACGCGCGCGCTGAGCTCCGACGCCGAGGGCGTGGCCTTCTTGCCCGACCTCGAGCCCGGGGAGGTGGTGACGACGGTGACGATGCCGGGCTTCGAGCCGGGTGAGGCTCGGGTGGGCCTCGCGGCCGGTGAAGAGCGCGAGCTCGAGCTGGGGCTGGTGCGGGAGACGCCGAAGGTTGGCGCGCTGGCGATCAAGGTGGTCTCGTTCGACGGTCGCGCGCCGGTGGTGGCGACCATCGAGGTGAACGGCCAGCGCACCACCAGCAGCACGTGGTCGGTGGACGGGCTGCCGCCTGGCCCGGTGTCGGTGAAGGTGACGGCCCCTGGCTTCAACCCGGGCGAAGAGGCGGCGTCGATCGTCGCGGGCCAGAGCAGCGAGCTGACGGTGACCCTGGTGCCCGAGAAGAAGCGCGTACCGGCGACGCTCAGCGGGCAGGTGCGCAGCGCGCGCGGTGGCAAGCCGGTGGTCGCTCAGCTCGAGGTGCGCGAGCTCAAGCAGACCATCTCCGCCGACGACGCCGGTGCGTTCTCGGTGCAGATCCCCGGGGGCAAGTACACGGTGCGTATCTCGGCGCCCGGCTTCGTGACCCAGACCAAGTCCGTCACCGTTCGCGACGGTGATCAGGCCATCTTCAACGTGGACCTCGCCCCGAAGTGAGATCGATCGTCGCCGGCTTCAGCGTGGGCTGTCTCGTGGTGTTGGGCTGCGGAGGGGATCCTCCACCGGCTGCGCCGCCCGCTCCGATCGACGCTGGGGCGCGAGACGTGGCGCCGGCGAAGAAGGCGCAAGGTCAGCTGGAGGCGCCGGTGGGCACGGTGACCCTCGAGCGCGAGGGAAAGACCCGGGCCGCGGTCGTCGAGCCGCTCTACACGAAGGACGTGATCGACACCGGGCCCGACAGCTCGGCGGTGTTGCGCTTCGGTGGAGATCGTGTGGTGGAGCTCGGCCCCGAGGGCCGCTTCCAGGTCGAGGCCGACGGAGCCGGCGTGGTGCTCAACGTGGTGCAGGGGCTGGTGCTGACCCGCGTGCGCGAGACTCCTGGCCGTGAAGAAGGGGACGTGCTGCTGACCATCTCCACGCCGTTCGGTCTCACGCGCGTGGGCGCGGCCGAGCTGTCGATGAAGGTCGATGACGCGGGCGCCGACGTCGACGTGAGGCTCGGGGAGATCGAGCTGGTGACCGAGTCGGGCGAGGTGAAGAAGGTGGGGGCGGGCAAGAAGGGCCAGCTCGGCGCGGTGCGCGAGCTGCCGGAGATCGCGATGTCGATCGTCACCGGCGCCGGGAAGGCCGAGCTGAAGGCGAAGGGCGCGAAGGGCTTCGTCGCCATCAACCCGAAGAAGCCGCCGAAGCTGTCGCCGGGCGACACGGTGCGCGTGAAGGACGGGCGCTTCAGCCTCTCGCCCGAGGGCTCCCAGACGCGGGTGGCGCTGCTCAAGGGCGCGGAGGTCAGTCTCGTCGACAGCCGCAAGGGTCCCGGTCGCGAGCTCACCTCGCTCGACGTGCAGAAGGGCGAGCTCGAGGTCGCGGCGCCGGCGGGCCAGTCGACGCGGCTGGGCGTGGCTCCCGGCGTGACGTTGGTGAGCGATCTCGGTGGGCAGTTCTCGCTGCGGCGCACGGGCAGCGGCTTCGACGTCGAGGCGCTCGCGGGCGACGTGATGCTCGAGCGCGAGGGCGAGGAGAACACCGTCATCCCCGGCGGCCGGTCGGCGAGCGTGTCGCTCAAGGGTGCGCCGGTGGTGAAGCCCGCGGTGCGCGAGTCGTTCGCCGTGCCTTCCCGCGCGTTGCGGATCTTCCACAGCGGCCTCAAGCGCGTGGCGCTGACGTGGGACGAAGAAGAAGGGGTGACGTCGTGGCGCGTGCAGCTCGCCACCGATGCGGCCTTCACCAACGTGGTGCGCGACGGCGTGGTGCACGACGCCTTCCTGAACGTGCCGGTCCCTCCGAAGGGGGGCTGGTGGTGGAAGGTCTTCAAGGGCGACGCCGAGGTGGCGCGGGGGCAGGTGACGTTCTCGCCCGAGCCGCGGGTGCAGGATCTCTCGCGCCTGAAGAACGTGGTGCCCGAGGGCGCCGAGACGACCAGCATCTTCTTCCAGGACAAGGACAAGCCGCCGGTGGTCACCTTCACCTGGGCGAAGGCGGAGAGCGCGGCGAAGTACGCGGTGAAGGTCTACCGCGAGGGCCAGCTGTCGGCGCCCGTCGCCGAGCGCACGGTGGTCGAGCCGCAGGCGTCGTTGCCCGAGAACACGCTGGTCGAGGGCAAGTACCTGTGGTCGGTCACGCCGCTCGACGCGAAGGGCGGCGAGCTCAAGGGGGGGCGCATGAACAAGCTCCACATGATCTTCGACAACGCGGTGTCGTCGCTGCTGATCAAGAGCCCGAAGAATGGTGACGCCGGGGGCAAGTCGATCAAATGCTCGGGCGTGGCTCCCGTGGGCAGTCGGCTCTTCATCAATGGTCGCAGCACCGCGCTCGATGAACAGGCGCGCTTCGACACCGCCGTGGCGCCGTTGGCCGGTGGGCGGGTCGTCTTCCGGCTCCTGCAGGGAGGCGCCGAGAGCTGGACGGTGCGCACGGTGAGGGCGCGGTGACCGACGAAGCACGCAACAACCCTCCGGCGGCGCGCGAGCCGATCGGCGACGTGGCGGTGAAGGCCTACGGCAAGTACTTCCTCGTGAAGAAGCTCGCCGAGGGCGGCATGGCCGAGATCTTCCTCGCCAAGCAGGTCGGCGTGGAGGGCTTCGAGAAGAACGTGGTCATCAAGCGCATGCTCCCGCATCTGTCGGGCGCGTCCGACTTCGTGAGCATGTTCCTCGACGAGGCGCGGCTGGCGGCGTCGCTCACGCACCCCAACATCGTGCAGATCAGCGATCTCGGCTTCGCCGACGGCTGCTACTTCATCTGCATGGAGTACCTCCCCGGGGAGGACTTCTCGACGGTGCTGCGTACGGCCAGGCGGCGTGGCGAGCACGCCCCGTTGAACGTGGTGCTGCGCGTGTTGACCGAAGCGGCCGTCGGGCTGCACTTCGCGCACGAGGCGGTCGATCAGAAGGGCAATCGGCTCAACCTGGTGCACCGCGACATCTCGCCCTCGAACATCTTCATCACCTACTCGGGGCAGGTGAAGGTGCTCGACTTCGGCATCGCCAAGGCCGAGTCGCGCATCACCTCCACCGGCGCCGGCGTGGTGAAGGGCAAGTACCAGTACATGTCGCCCGAGCAGGCGCGCGGCGACGCGATCGATCGGCGCAGCGACATCTTCTCGCTGGGCGTGTCGCTCTACGAGGCGCTGACCGGCGTGCGGCCCTTCGCGCGCGACACCGATCTCGCGGTGCTCAAGGCGGTGCTGGGCGGCGAGTACCAGCCGATTCGCGCGCTGCGGCCCGATCTCCCCCTGGAGGTCGAGCAGATCGTCAATCGCGCGATGGCGCAGGAAGCCGAGCACCGCTACGCGAGCGCGCTGGCGATGGCGCAGGACATCGAGCGCTACGTGGGCGCGACGACGTCGGCCTCGGGCGGGCAGGCGCTGCTCAACTTCATGGCCGGCTTCTTCGGGCCCGAGCGCGTGAAGTCGAAGACGCGCATCGAGTCGCTCGACGAGCTGGCGGCGCGGGGCGTCGACGTTCCCGGGTACAAGAACCCGCTCTCGCCGAAGACCGACGTGGGGGTGATCAAAGCGCCCGTCGTCGCGCCGCCGGTCGAAGAGCGCACCAACGCCATCGGCGCGCCGCTGACGGTGCAGGCGCAGCAGTCACGTCGTACGCAGGTGCTGGTCGGCGTGGCGTTGGTGCTGGGCATCGCCGGCACGGTGGTGGCGATGAAGGTGCTCACGCCGGCGCCGGTAGTGCCGGTGGTGACGCCGCCGCCGGTGGTGACGGTGATCGATGCGGGGCCTCCGATCGTCGAGCCGGAGAGCGTGCCCGACGCGGGCCCGGTGGTGGCCGAGGCGATCGACGCCGGTGCGCCGGTGGTCCCTGATGCGGGAGCGCCGGTGAAGGTGGCGCCGAAGGCGCGGGTCGAGCTGACGCCGATCCTCGTGCAGCGGCTGCTCAACGAGAAGAAGAAGGGCTACGAGCAGTGCTTCCGGGAGAACAAGGCCGAGCTGCCTTCTCCGCAGGGCACGCTGAACGTGAACTTCGTCATCGCCAGCAGCGGGCGGGTGACGTCGGTGACCACCAGCCTCGCGGGCACCAGGGTCTCGAAGTGCATGGAGCGGGTGATCAGCAGCGTCGTCTTCCCCCGCCACGTGGACTCGGCGGTGAAGGTGCCGTTGCCGATCAGCTGGGACGTGCGCTGATCAGAGATCGCGTCGAGCGGCGAGCGCGCGGGCGAGGGTGGCCTGATCGGCGTACTCGAGATCGCCGCCCATCGGGATGCCCTGGGCGAGCCGCGAGACCTTCACGCCGATCGGCTTGAGCAGGCGCGTCAGGTACAGCGCGGTCGCTTCGCCTTCGACGTCGGGGTTGGTGGCGACGATGACTTCTTCGATCGGCGTGTCCTGCATGCGGAGGATCAGCTCCTTGATGCGGAGCTGTTCGGGGCCGATGCCTTCGAGCGGCGAGAGCACGCCGTGCAGCACGTGGTAGCGGCCCTTGAACTCGCGGGTGCGCTCGATGGCGAGCTCGTCGGCGATGCCCTCGACGACGCACACCACGCGCTCGTCACGGCGGGTGTCGCTGCAGAAACCGCAGAACGTGCCCTCGGGGCCGTCGTGCAGGCTGAAGCAGCGACCGCACAGCTTCACCTTGTCGACGACCTCGTTGAGGGCGGTGGCGAGCCCGCGCGCGTACTCCGGCGGCGAGCGGAGCACGTGGAACGCGAGCCGCTGCGCCGTCTTTTCCCCGATGCCCGGGAGCTTCGCGAGCTGGGCGACGAGGCGGTTGATCGCGTCAGGCGTCATGTCAGGTGATGCCGGGGATCTTGATGCCGCCCGAGACCTTGCCGAGCTCGGCCTGCATGAGGGTCTTGCTGTCGGCGAGCGCCGCGTTGACGGTGGCGATGATCAGGTCTTCGAGCATGCCCACGTCGTTGGGGTCGACCGCGGCGGGGGCGATCTTGATGCTCTTCACTTCCTGCGCGCAGGTGACCGTCACGGTGACGAGATCGTTCTGCGACTTCTTTTCGACGGTCTGCTCGGCGAGCTCCTGCTTCCGCTTCTCGATCTTCTCGGTGAGCTTGTTCGCCTGTCGGATGAAGTAGTTGAGATCGACGCCGGGCATGGGAACTCCAAGGGTGAAAAGGGTTGGGGGGCTTTAGTCGACGGGCGGCCCGGCGTCACCCTCGTCGGCCGGACCCGCGGTGACGGGACCTCCGGCGGGGCGCGTGGCGGGCTCGAGGTAGGCGATGTGTTCCAGCGCACCGCCGAGGTGGCGGAGGACGCTGCGCAGTGCGGGGTGAGAACGGACCTTCTCTTCGATGCTGCGCTCGCGGGTGTTGCGATCGCTCGCTTCGATCTCCGCGATGCTCTTCGGCGCGGCCTGCACGGTGGCGGCGTCGGTGTCTTCGACGAGCTTGATGGGGCGGCCCAGCGCGCGGGCGAGCTCGGTCTCGACGATCGCGCGGCTCATGCCGATGACCTGCGAGCGGTGGAACGCGGCGTCGGGCGGGAAGGCGACCTTCACGCCCTCGGGGGTGAAGCCGAGGAAGCGGGCGTACGAGAGCGACTTGCCGTGACGGGGCGAGGCCTGGCGCACGCCCTCGACGGCGCGCCGCCACTTCTCTGCATCGGTGCCGACGGTGCGGTTGCTCGCGGCGACCGGCGGCGGAGGTTCGGGCTCGTCGGCTTCGTGCAGCTCCACGGACGGAGGGGCGACGGGCGCGACGGAGGCAGGGGCGGAGGTGTCAGGGATGCACTCGCCTGATGCGCAGCCTTCAGGGCTGTTTTCGGGGGCGAAGAGCTTCACGTCGCCCGGCAGGACCCGGTTGACGAGGCGCACTTCGGGATCGGCGCTTTGCACCGAGGGCGCGGGCGGGCGCGGCGGGGGCGGAGTGCCGGACTTCTGCGCCTGGAAGCGCTGGGCGAACGAGGGCGGAGCGCTCTGCGACGGTGCGCTCTGCGACGGTGCGCTCTGCGACGGTGCGCTCTGCGACGGTGCGCTCTGCGACGCTGCGCTCTGCGACGGTGAGCCCTGCGACGCTGCGCCCTGCGACGGTGAGCCCTGCGACGCTGCGCCTTGCGACGCTGCGGCCTGCGACGGCGTGTTCGATGCTGGCGCACGCTGCGCGCCGGCAACTTGCGACGACGCAGGCTGGGCCACGGCGCCCGGCGGCATCACCTGCCGTACGGCGACATTCGCTCCGCCCGCGACTGCGCGCGCGTCGACACCACGCGACTCCTGCGCAGCCGACGCACTCGATGAAAGAGCAGACGCGGGTCGCGGCGGCTCAGGCGCGAAAGGGAGCCGAAGCGGAGCGACCTCCCTGCGCTCCGGTGCCGCCCGTCAGCTTCTCGACGCGGGCGATGAGATCAGGCAGCGACGCGGCGGGCGCGAGGTGCAGGCCCTTGAGCAGCGTCATCTCGAGCGCGAGCTTGGGCTGCGGGGCGCGCGCGATTTCCCACACCGAGCCGTGCACCACGTCGAACAAGCGCGCGACCTGCGCGGCGTCGCTCTCACGGGCCAGCGCCACCACCGCGTCTCGATCCGAGTCAGCGAGCTCCTCGGGCGCGTTGCCCGTGGCCTTGGCGACGAACACGTGCCGCAGGTGCAGCGCGAGGTCCTCCGCGAGGCGGCGGAGATCGACGCCGCGGTTCCACATCTCCTCCACGTGGCCGAGCAGGGTCTTCGCGTCGCGCTTCACCAGCGCCACCGCGAACCCGTGAATGACGGTGCGATCGATCGCCCCCAGCGCCTCGGCCACGTCGGCATCGGTCGGCGAGATGCCGCACGCCGAGATCACCTGGTCGAGCAGCGACAGCGCGTCACGCATGCCGCCTTCCGACTGGCGGACGATCATCGACAGCGCCGAGCCCGAGACGTTCACCTTCTCGAGCACGCAGATCTCCTGCAGGCGCTTGAGCATCGCCACGGCCGAGATGCGGCGGAAGTTGTGCCGCTGGCACCGCGAGAGGATCGTGTCGGGGAGCTTGTGCGCCTCGGTGGTCGCGAAGATGAACTTCACGTGACCGGGCGGCTCTTCGAGCGTCTTGAGTAGCGCGTTGAAGGCCGCCTGCGAGAGCATGTGAACTTCGTCGATGATGTAGATCTTGAAGCGCGAGCCCTGCGGCAGGTACTTCGCGTTCTCGCGGATCTCGCGCACGTTCTCGACGCCGTTGTTCGAGGCACCGTCGATCTCGGCGACGTCGGTCGACGTGCCATCACGGATCTCCGTGCAGGCCTTGCACTCGCCGCAGGGGGTCGAGGTCGGGCCCTTCTCGCAGTTGAGCGCGCGGGCGAGCAGGCGGGCGGCGGTGGTCTTGCCGACGCCGCGCGGGCCCGAGAAGAGGTACGCGTGGGCCACGCGATCGAGCTTGATGGCGTTCTCGATGGTCCGGACCACGTGCTCCTGGCCGGTCATCGCTTCGAACGCCTGCGGGCGGTATTTACGCGCGAGAACTGTGTAGCTCATGGGCCGGGGCTTGTAGCGCGAAGTGCCCGCCCCGGCACCGGTTGATCAGCGCGTCAGAGCGTCGCGTACACGAAGGCGAAGCACATCTCGTCGCTGGTGCCTTCGCCCCACCGCACGGTGCTGGCGGTCGGGTTGTCCCACGTGCAGTTGATGCTCAACTTGCTGCCGCTGGGCAGCTGCACCGGCGTCTTGCGGAAGTACTGGGTCTGCCAGTGGAAGTCCCAGCGGGGAATGTCGACGAGGCAGTCGTTGGCGGGGCCGCCGGTGAGGCTGATCTTCTTCCCCTTGGTGTGCATGTGCGGGAGGAAGCCCCAGACCCGAATGGGGAAGCCCAGCGAGTTGGGGAAGTCTTCGGAGTGCGCGTAGTTGGTCGCGCCCGCGGGGATGGAGAAGTTGTCGGCGACCAGCGGCAGCAGGTACGCGCTCTTCTCGGTGCCCGTGCCGTACATCAGCTTCACCGAGGTCTGATCGGCCTCGACCGCGTTCTCGGTGTTGTAGTGCACCTGCATCGCCAGCACCTCGTTGGGCTTGAGGCGAATGCCGGTTCCGGTGGGGAAGCGCACCGCCGCGCCGCCGGGAGCCCACGCGCCCAGCGTGCCGGTGGTGTCGACGTTCGCGCCGCCGAAGCACTCCCAGCCCGACGTCGAGTCCTGCGCGTCCTTCGCGACCGCCGCGGCGCGGGGCACGATGTAGAGGATCACGTGGTGCACGACCTTCTTCGAGCCGGGCGTGATGTCGTAGCCGACCACGACCTTCTCTTCGGTGAGTGCGGGGTCGATGGTGAAGCAGCGGTAGTCGTCCTTGATCGTCGGCGTGTAGGCCATCGGCATCTGCAGCGTGAGATCGACGGTGGGCAGCTGCTCGGCGGCTGACGCAGGCGGCGGCGCCTCGGCGGGGTTGCCTTCCTTCGCGCCGGTCTTGAACCACTCGTTGAGGGTGGCGATCTGCGCGTCGGTCAGCGTGCGATCGCCGACGAAGGGCCCGCCGCAGGTGTTGCTCGCCGGCCACGGCGGCATGCGCTTGTTGGTGACCGCGTCGGCCATCAGCGGCGCCTTGAGCTTCGCGGCCTCGTAGCTGTCGAGGGCGAAGGGCGCGATGCCGCCGGCCACGTGGCAGCCGTTGCACGACACCTGGGTGATGGGGAGGACGTCCTTGTAATAGCTGGGGCTGTTCCCGGCGTCGGGCGTGAAGGAAGCGCCACACGCGCTGAGGGTGATCGCGGCGAGAGAGCCAAGGAGACGATTCATGGGGGCGCACTTGACCATCGCCAACGGGGCGCAGGCAACCCGAGGCCGGTGCTATGAGCGCGCGCATCGATGGAAGCCCTGCTCATGACCCTCCTCAGCGCAGCCCCGGTGACCGACGTGGCGTTTCTCAACGAGTTCGCGCAGACGCGCCGCTACCTCGCGGGGCGGCCGGTCTCGGTGCGGGTGACGCATGACGGCAAGTCGGCGTTGTTCCTGCGCAGCGAGGCGAAGGACGCGCGGCAGATGTTGTTCGAGCTCGATCTCGCGACCGGCACGACGAAGGAGCTGCTCACGCCCGAGGCGGTGCTGCAGGGCGCCAGCGAGAAGCTCACCGCGGCCGAGAAGGCGCGGCTCGAGCGGCAGCGCGTCTCGGCGCGTGGCTTCACCAGCTACCAGTTGTCGGAGGACGGGGCGCGGTTGCTGGTCGGCCTGTCGGGCAAGCTCTACGTCGTCGAGCGCGCGGACCGGAAGGTGACGGCGCTCAAGACCGGCGAGGGCGCGTGCATCGACCCGAAGTTCAGCCCCGACGGGAAGTCAGTCGCCTACGTGCGCGACAACGACGTGCAGCTCATCGAGCTGAGCAAGAACGTCGAGCGGCGGGTCACGAAGGGCGGCACCGAGAGCAAGCCGCATGGCCTCGCAGAGTTCGTCGCGCAGGAAGAGATGGGCCGCTTCTCGGGCTACTGGTTCAGCCCCGACGGGAAGTCGATCGTCTTTCAGGAGACCGATCACTCCGGCATGGAGACCTTCGGCATCGCCGACCCGATGCACCCCGAGGTCGCCGCCGAGCAGTTTCACTACCCGCGCCCGGGCAAGAAGAACGCGACGGTGAAGGTGGGCGTGACGTCGATCTCCGGTGGCGCGACGACGTGGCTGACGTGGGACGCGGCGACGTTCCCCTACGTCGCGACGGTGACGTGGAAGAGCGGCCCGCTGACGCTGGTGGTGCAGAACCGCGAGCAGACGAAGGAGCAGGTGCTGTCGGCCGACCCGAAGACGGGCAAGACGACGGTGCTGCTGACCGAAGAGGACGCGGCGTGGCTCAACCTCGATCAGGCCTTCCCGCTCTGGTGGAAGGACGTCGGCTTCTTCTGGATGACCGAGCGCAACGGCGCGGCCGAGGTCGAGCTGCGCAAGCCCGACGGCTCGCTCTCGGCCAGCTGGGTGAAGCCGGGGGCGGGCTTCGACGCGCTGGTGGGCTTCGACCCGGCGACGAAGACGCTCTTCTTCAGCGGTGAGCCGGACCCGACGAAGTCGCTGCTCTTCAAGGTGGTCGACGCGGGCGCGCCGCAGTTGGTGCCGACGCCCGGCGCGACGGTGCTCGCGACGTTGACCGGTGGCGGTCAGTGGCTCGCGGTGATGCACACCTCGACGACGCAGATGCCGAAGCACCTGGTGTTGCGCGCCGACGGCACTGGCACCCCGGTGACCGTGCCGAGCGTGGCGATCGAGCCGTCGCTGGCGCTGTCGATGGAGATCTCCCAGCTCGAGAACGACGGGCCGTGGACCGCGGTGATCAAGCCGAAGGACTTCGTGAAGGGCCAGAAGTACCCGGTGGTGCTCGAGGTGTACGGAGGCCCGCGCCATCAAGAGGTGACGCACGTGCTGCGCGAGAACCTGGTGCTGCAGTGGCTCGCGAACCAGGGCTTCATCGTGGTGAAGCTCGACGGCCGGGGCACGCCGCGCCGCACGCGCGCCTGGGAACGCGCCATCTCGCACGACTTCGCGACCGTCACCGCGGGCGATCAGATCGCCGGGCTGCAGGCGCTGGCGAAGAAGGTGCCGGAGCTCGATCTCTCGCGCGTCGGCGTCTACGGCTGGAGCTTCGGCGGCTACCTCGCGGGGCTGTTGGCGCTCTCGCGCGGCGACGCGGTGAAGTCGGCGGTGGCGGGCGCGCCGGTGGTGGACTGGCTCGACTACGACACGCACTACACCGAGCGGTACCTCGGCGTGCCCGACGCGCACCCGAAGGCCTACGAGGTGTCGTCGCTGCTCACCTACGTGCCCCAGGCGAAGCGCCCGCTGCTCGTCATTCACGGCACCGCCGACGACAACGTGTACTTCCTGCACACGCTCAAGCTGAGCGACGCGATGTTCAAGGCCGGCAAGCCCCACACCGTGCTGCCGCTCACCAACTTCACGCACATGGTCCCCGACCCGCTCGTCACCGAGCGTTTGTGGGAACGCATCGCCACCTGGTTCAAGGAGACGCTGTAAATGCCGCTCGATCCCGCGTTCGTCGAAGACTGTCCGTACTCACCTGAAGCGCTGCTGCTCGAGGAGATCCTCGAGATCGATCGCACCACCGGCAAGGTCGTCGCCCAGATGCCGGTGCACGCCGATCTGCCGATCACCCGACACCAGAAGGTGCACCCGGTGAAGCACCCGCGGCACCTGAGCGGCGGCTTGATGGTGCACATGACGGGCATGATGGGCTTCGTGCACGCGTACTACGTGCTCGAGCTGCGCCACGCCGACGGGTGGATTGGGTATGGCGCGAAGATCCACGAGGCGCGCTTCGCGGCGCTGGCGAAGCCGGGCACGCCGTTGACGCTGACCGCGACTCCGATTCGTACGCGGCGCATGAAGGACTCGATCATGGCGCGCTACCGCTTCGAGTTTCACCAGGGCGACGTGCTCGTCTACGAGGGCGAGCAGACCGCGATGTGGCTGAAGGTCGACGAGAGTCACCCGCTGCCCACGGGCGAAGCGCAGGTCAGCGCGGGCGCTTGAAGCACAGGAAGGTCGCGCCGCCGCCCACCGAGTTGCCGTTCTGGACGACGGGCGGGCGGAAGGTCGACGACACCAGCTCCCAGCCTTCCTCGCCGGGTTTCACCAGCTGCGCGTTGGTGGGGATGCCGTCGACGTCCTGACACCAGTGTTCCCACCGCTGGATCGCGCGGCCGTCGGCGTTGGCGCGCGGCACCTGGAAGGCGAGGGTGGTGGCGCAGCCGGCGAGGAAGGCCAGCGCGACGACGAGGGGCTTGAGCTTCATCGGGTTGCTCCGAGATCGAGGTTCCAGCCGACCGACACGTAGCCGCCGCCCTGGAGCGGCACGACGCTCACCGAGGGCCCCTTCTCGCCGCCGAGCGCGAACATGGTGACCGCCGCGCCCACGCCGGCGATCGCCACGCCGGTGAAGACGTAGCCCAGCGTCGCCTCGAGCTTGCCGCCGTCGCGGTACTGCACGGCCTGCTCGGGAGGCGCGGTGCCGTTGAGCAGCGCGGTGTGCTTGGCGCCGGCGTCGACGAAGAGCACGGTGGCGGCGCCCGCCGAGGCGAGGCCGATGACGCCGGGGATCCACGAGAGCGCGCGCACCGACGGGCCGCCAGGGGCGGGCTTCTCGATGGCCGGGGGCGGCTGGTTGCGGGCGCGCTCTTCGGCCTCGAGGCGGCGCTGCTCGGCGAGCTTCGCGGCCTCTTCGTCGGCGCGCTTCTTCTCTTCGGCGAGGCGCTTCTCTTCTTCGGCCTTCGCGGCCTCGATCGACGGGGCGAGCATCTTGCGCACGTTGGCGCGCGCCTTCTCGGCGACGGCCTGCACCTTGGGCGAGACTTCGACGGGCAGCTTCGCTTCGAGATCGACCGAGAAGCCGGTCTTGAACGCCGAGAGCGCCTTCTCTTCGCGGCCCATGTCGGCGAGCACCACGCCTTCGAGGAGCGCGATCTTCCCCTCGTCGTCGGGGCCCTTCGCCTTGAGCTTGGCGTTCTTGAGCTGCTTGAGCGCCTTCTCGTACTCGAGGTTCTCGTAGAGGGTGATCGCGGTGTTCAGGTACTTCTTCACCTCGGCGCTCTGCGCGAACGCGGGGGTGGTGAGCACGATGACGAGCAGGGCGAAGACGCGCATGGTCATTCCTTGAAGTTGTGCTTCACGACGTTGTCGCCGGGCTTGATCACCACGTCGAGCTCGACCTTCCCGAGCGTGGGGTTCACCAGGCGCACGCGGTGTTTGCCCACCGGCACGGTCTGCGGGGGCAGCGGCGTGTCGCCCAGCAGCTTGTCGTCGAGGAACACGGTGGCGTACGGCCGGATGCGGAAGTTGAGCTTGCCGCTCTTCGCGGGGGCGACGACGACCTTGCTGCCGGCGTCGACGACCTCCGGTTCTCCGGCATCGGGCGTCTCGGCGGCGCCGGCGTCGGGCTCTTCGTCGAGCGTGACCGCGGCGTCGAGCACCACCGCCGTCGGGGCCGGGCCTGCGTCGACGATCACTACCGGCTTGCTCGGCGGCGTCGGCGCGGGCGGCGGCGTCTTGAACGCGAAGTACGCCGCGGCGCCGAGCCCGGCGATGGCGATCACCAGCCCGACGACGACGGGCGTGTAGTTCTTCGGAGGGGCGCTCCGGGCGGACTCGACCTCGCGCAGCGAGGTGCTCGAGAGGCCGGTGCTGCCGCCGCCGGTGCCGGGGGCGGTCGCGGGTTGATCGGCCTGACGGCGCTCGGCCGACTTGGCGCTGGGCACGGTGCGATCGAGGCCGCCGCTGGGGACGACCTCGCCCGACTTCGACTCGGGTTCCTTCTCGACGGCCTCTTCGACCAGCATCGCGACTTCGCGGGTGCCGACGGACTGGCCGGTCGACTGAATGAACTTCTCGAGATCGGCCTGCAGCTCGCGGCACGACGGGTAGCGTTTCTCGCGGTCCTTCTCGAGGCAGCGGTTGACGATCGCCTCGAGCATCGGCGGGCAGTCGGGCCGGTAGACCGTCGCGCGCTCGAGCGGCTGCTGGCTCATGATCGCCTGAATGATGCTGACCTCGCTGGTGGCATCGAACGGCATGCCGCCGGTGATCAGCTCGTAGAGCACGATGCCCAGGGCGAAGAGATCGGCGCGGCGATCGAGGGGCTCCCGGGCGAGCTGCTCCGGGGGCATGTACGCCATCTTGCCCTTGATCATCCCCGACTTGGTGAGGTGGGGCTGGCTGGAGGCCTTGGCGATGCCGAAGTCGACGACCTTCACCCCGCCGTTGCGCGAGACGAGGATGTTGTCGGGGCTGATGTCGCGGTGAACGAGGTTGAGGAACTCGCCCTGCTCGTTGCGCAGCTCGTGGGCGAAGTGCAGGCCCTCGGCGGCGAGGAAGATGATCCGCGCGGCGAGCGCGAAGTCCATCGCGCCGTGAAGGCGCCGCGTGGCCTGGTTGAGCACGCGCACGTTCGGGCCGTCGATGAACTCCATCGCCAGGTAGTACTGGCCGTTGGCTTCACCGAAATCGAAGATCTGAACGAGGTTGGGGTGGTTGAGCTCGGCGGCGAGGCGGGCCTCACCGAGGAACATCTCGATGAAGCGCGGGTCGTCGTTGAAGTGCGGAAGAATGCGCTTCACGACGCACTTCTTCGCGAAGCCCATCGGACCGTCGATGCGCGCGAGGAAGACCTCGGCCATGCCGCCGGTCGCGAGTTTTCTGACCAGCGTGTACTTGCCGAGGGTCGTCGTCACGGGGGGCCACGGGTAAACCACACCGAGGCGGTCGCTCCAAAGAACAAGGGCCCGGTCCCCCGACCGAGCCCTTGCGGGTGCTACTGGTGAAGTCAGCCGATCAGGCCGGCTTCACGTTCTGCGCCTGAAGACCCTTGGGGCCCTTGGTCAGGTCGAACTGCACCTTCTGCCCTTCCGCCAGGGTGCGGAAGCCGTCCATCTGAATGGAGGTGTGGTGGCAGAAAACATCTTCACCGCCGCCGTCCTGCACGATGAAGCCAAACCCCTTCGAGTCGTTGAACCACTTCACGGTACCAGTTGCCATGCTTCGCTCTTTCTTGCGTGCCCATCAGCAGAACACCAATGGGACCCCCCGCACTTCCACGTCGGAAGGCAACGCGAAGACTTAGCTGGCTCGATTTCGTGAAGACAAGAGTCCCCCTGCTGATCTCTGCACGACGATCAGCAGGGAGGGGCTTGATCTGACGGAAGTCAGATCTCCATCAGGATGCGCTCAGGCGCCTCGAGGCAGTCCTTGATGCGCACCAGGAACTGCACGGCCTCGCGACCGTCGATGAGGCGGTGATCGTACGAGAGCGCGAGGTACATCATCGGGCGCGCGACGACCTGGCCATCGCGCACCACCGCGCGCTCCTGAATGTTGTGCATGCCGAGGATGCCGGTCTGCGGCGGGTTCAGGATCGGCGTCGAGAGCATCGAGCCGAAGATGCCGCCGTTGCTGATGGTGAAGGTGCCGCCCTGCAGATCGCTGAGCTGGAGCTTGTCGTTCTTCGCCTTCACGCCAAAGTCGGAGATCACCTTCTCGAGCTCAGCCATCGACTTCTGATCAGCGTCGCGGATCACCGGCACCACGAGGCCGCGGCTGCCCGACACGGCCACGCCGACGTCGTAGAAGTGGTGGAACACCACCTCGTCGCCCTCGAGGTACGCGTTGACCGCGGGGAAGCTGCGCAGCGCCTCGATGGCCGCCTTCACGAAGAAGCTCATGAAGCCGAGCTTCACGCCGTGCTTCTTCTCGAAGCGCTCGCCGTACTCCTTGCGCAGGCGCATCACGTTGGTCATCTCGACCTCGTTGAAGGTCGTGAGGATCGCGGCGTTGCTCTGGGCCTGCAGCAGGCGCTCGGCGACGCGCTTGCGCAGCGGAGTGAGCTTCACGCGCTCTTCACCGCGCGGGCCCGACGGGGCGTTGAGCGAGGTCGCCGCGGCGGGCGTGGCCTTCGCGCCACCTTCGGCGGCCTTGAGCACGTCTTCCTTCATCACGCGGCCCTGCGCGCCGGTGCCCTGAATGGTGCTGGGGTCGATGCCCTTGTCGGCGGCGACGGCGCGCGCGACGGGGGTGACGAGCGAGCCGCTGCTCGACGCGGCGGCAGGCGCAGCCACGGGGGCGGCGGCGACCGGGGCGGCGGCGGCGGGCTTCGACGCAGCGGCGCCGGCCTTCGACGAATCGATGAAGCCGATCACGTCGCCGATCTTCACCTTCGCGCCTTCTTCGACCGTCAGCTTCTCGATCGCGCCGGCCGAGGCGGCCTGCACGTCGATGGTGACCTTGTCGGTCTCGAGCACGGCGATGGGCTCGTCCAGCGCGACGGCGTCGCCGACCTTCTTGTGGAACTTGCCGACGATCGCCTCGGTGATCGACTCACCGAGCTGGGGGACCTTGATTTCAACGGATGCCATGGTGCGGAAAACCTTTCAGGAGTCTTACGACAGCGCTTCGTCGACGAGCAGCTTCTGCTCGTACTTGTGCGTGGAGAGGAAACCGGTCGCCGGGCTCGCGCTCTCAGGGCGGCCGACGTACTTGAGCTTCGGGGTCTTCGACAGCTCGCCGAGCAGGGTGGTGAGCGGCTCGAGCAGGTAGCGCCACGCGCCAGAGTTCTTCGGCTCTTCCTGCACCCAGAACACTTCCTTGAGCGCGGAGTAGCTGGCGAACACCGCCTTCAGCTCGGCCTCGGGCAGCGGGTAGAGCTGCTCGACGCGCACGATGGCGGTGGTGGTGTTCTTGTTCGCGTCGCGCTGCTCGACGAGATCGAAGTACACCTTGCCGCTGCACAGCAGCAGCCGGGTGACCTTCTTCGGGTCGATCGCCTTGTTGGTCTCGGCGATGACGCGCTGGAAGGTGCCGTGGGTGAAGTCGCTCCACGGGCTCGAGGCCTGCGCGAGGCGCAGCAGCGACTTGGGCGTCATCACCACCAGCGGCTTGCGAATGGGGCGCACCACCTGGCGGCGGAGCAGGTGGAAGATCTGTGCCGCGTTGGTGGGGTAGCAGACCTGCAGGTTGTCTTCGGCGGCCAGCTCGAGGAAACGCTCGAGGCGCGCGCTGGAGTGCTCCGGGCCGGCGCCTTCGTAGCCGTGCGGGAGCAGCAGCGTCAGCGCGCTCATGCGCTTCCACTTGTCTTCCGAGGCCGCGAGGAACTGGTCGATCATCACCTGCGCGTTGTTGGCGAAGTCGCCGAACTGCGCTTCCCAGGCGATGAGCGCGTCGGGGTAGTCGAGCGAGTAGCCGTACTCGAAGGCCATGCACGCCATCTCGGACAGCGGGCTGTTGACGATGGTGGCGAGCCCCTTGGCGATGTCGCCCAGCGGGAAGGCCTGCGCGCCGGTCTTCTGATCATGCAGCACGGCCTGGCGGTGGGCGAACGTGCCGCGCTCGGTGTCCTGGCCGGTGACGCGCACCCGCACGCCGCTCTCGAGCACGGTGGCGTAGGCCAGCGTCTCGGCGGTGCCCCAGTCGACGTTCTCTTCGTCGCGCAGCATCTTCTCGCGCTTGTCGATGACGCCGGTCTGCACGTTGCGGTGCAGCACGAAGCCTTCGGGCGTCTTCGCCAGCGGGGTGAGCAGCCGCTTGAGCTTGTCGAGCGGTACGCCGGTCTCGACCTGCGGGGTGTCCTTGTCGGCGCCGCCGCGGAACTTCGACCACACGCCGTGGAGGTGGTCGGGGTCTTTCACCAGGCTGGGCGTCTTCGACTTGGTGAAGGCGTCCGAGAAGTGGGCGACGGTCTCGTCGAAGATCGCCTTCGACACCTCGGCCGGGACCTGGCTCTTCGCGGCGAGCTGCTCGGCGTAGAGCTGGCGCACGGTCTTCTGCGCGCTGATCAGCTCGTACATCTTGGGCTGCGTGAAGCGGGGCTCGTCGCCCTCGTTGTGGCCGTACTTGCGGTAGCAGACGAGGTCGATCACCACGTCGGTGTTGAACTTCTGCCGGTACTCGGTGGCCACCCGCATCACGTGCACGCACGCTTCCGGGTCGTCGCCGTTGACGTGGAAGATGGGGATGTCGAGCATCTGCGCCTGGCCGGTGCAGTACAGCGGCGTGCGGCCCTGGCGCGCTTCGGTGGTGTACCCGATCTGGTTGTTGATGATCAGGTGGATGGTGCCGCCCGTGTCGTACGCCTCGAGGCCGCTGAGGTTGAGCGTCTCGGCGATGAGGCCCTGACCGGCGAACGCCGAGTCACCGTGAATGACGAAGGGCACCACCGCGGCCTTCGCGGCCTGCCCACCGCCGGCGCGGTCCTGCTTGGCGCGCACGCGGCCCTCGACCACCGGGTGCACGAAGCCGAGGTGCGAGGGGTTGAAGGCCATCGTCAGGTGGAGCTTGTGGCCCGCCTGGGTGGTGAGATCGCGCGAGTACCCCATGTGGTACTTCACGTCGTGGCGGTTCAAGTACTGCTTGGGGTCCTGCGGGCCGGTGACCTCGGCGAAGATCTCCTCGGCCGGCTTGCCCATGATGTTGGCCAGCACGCTCAAGCGGCCGCGGTGGGCCATGCCGAACACGACTTCCTTCACGCCCAGCGTGCCGCCCAGCTCGAGGAACTCGTTGATCATCGCCACCTGCACCTCACCGCCCTCGGCCGAGAAGCGCTTCTGGCCCTGGAACTTGAGGTGCATCGTGGTCTCGAAGGTCTCGGCCTCGGTGAGCTTGCGCAAGATGCGCTTCTGCTCGTCGACCGAGAAGTTCGTGGTGTTCTCCGAGAACTCCATGCGGCGCATCAGCCAGCGGCGGCGCTCGGAGTCGTAGAGCTGCCCGAACTCGACGCCGATGTGGTGCGTGTACGTGCGGCGCAGGCGCTCGAGCACGCGCTTGAGCGGCACGCGCGCCTCTTCGAAGGTGCCCTGCGGCGAGACCTGGGTGTTGAGCTCGGCGTCGCTGAAGTAGCTGTTCGACGCGAGGCCGAGGTCGGCGGCGTGCTCCAGCGGCGGGCGCGGGGTGCCGAGCGGGTCGAGCTGCGCGAGCATGTGGCCGCGCATGCGGAAGGCGGTGACGGTCTGATCGAGCTTCGACTGGAGCGTCATGTCTTCGGCCGACTTGCCGTTGATGACGCCCGCGGCGCCGTTGCGCTTCGGCGCGGGCAGGGTGAGCCCGTCGATGATCAGGGGTTTTCCTTCGCGCTGGAGCGTGCTGAAGAGCTCCCTCCAACTCGGCTCGACCGCAGCAGGGTCGACCAGAAAACGGGAATAGAGCGCTTCGATGAAATCGATGTTGGCGCCGGTGAGGAATGAGTCGGACAGAGTCGCCATGGCTGGGTTCTTTTACGCGGAGGCGGGGCACCGCTCCATGATTCGTTTCGTTGCAATGATGGTGATGCTGACCGCGGGCACGGTGCTCGCGGACCCACCGAACTTCTCGGCTGGTGGTTTCAACCTGGGGATCCAGTACGGCCCTGGGTTCTGGACGGTGGACAAGGCGAAGCTCGGTGCAGACCCGGGTAAGAACGGGCTGGCGGTGGGGCCAACGAATGCCAACCTCTTCAGCGATTCGCTACAGAACACGCACACCGTCTCGCTGAGCCTCGCCTACAACATCCTCGGGCACGCCTCGATCGGGGCTGATCTCACCGCGACGGGGTGGAACCTCTTCGACGTGACGCGCGGTGGCGGCGGCTTCGCGATCGGCAAGGTCGCCTGGCACCCGCTCGAGCTGTTCTTCATGAAGAAGGAGAAGCGGCCCATTCCGCTCGATCTCTCGACCTTCTTCGGCGTGGGCTACGGCATCGTCGGCGGCGCGAGCACCGACCCGTCGAACCGCACCGTGGCGATCGGCCCACCCGCCGGAATGGACGGCCTGCTCTTCGAGTGGGGCGCCAACGTCGACTACTACTTCGCCCGCGCGTTCGGCCTGGGGTTCTTTGCCCGCGGCGTCTTCCTGAGCTGGGACAAGTTCTACCTCGACTACAACAACCGCGACGTGCCGGGGAACACCATCACCCTCGACAAGCCGCTCGGTGGCTCGTTCTGGACGATCGGCCTCACGCTGAACTTCCGCGCCGGAGACTGAAGGGGGGCGTGCTAGAGCGCGCGCCATGCTCCTCCAGGGAAAGAAGCTCCTCATCACGGGCGTGCTGACGCCCCAGTCGATCGCGTTCTCCGTCGCCGAGCACGCGCAGAAGCAGGGCGCGGAGATCATCCTCACCAGCTTCGGTCGGCCGATGTCGCTGACCCAGCGCACCGCGAAGAAGCTGAACCCGGTGCCCGAGGTGCTCGAGCTCGACGTCACCAACCCCGCTCACTTCCCCGCGCTGCACGACGCGGTGAAGGCGAAGTGGGGCCGCCTCGACGGCGTGCTGCACGCCATCGCCTTCGCGCCGGAAGAGGCGCTGGGCGGCCGCTTCTCGACCACCCCGTGGGAAGCGGTGCAGACCGCCTTCCGCGTGTCGGCCTTCTCGCTCAAGGAGCTGTCGGTGGCGCTGGCGCCGCTGATGGATCAGGGCGGCGGCATCGTGACGCTCGACTTCGACAACTCGACGCAGGCCTGGCCGCTCTACGACTGGATGGGCGTGTGCAAGGCGGGCCTCGAGGCGATCGTGCGCTACCTCGCGCGCGATCTCGGGCCGAAGAAGATCCGCGTCAACTCGCTCGCGGCGGGCCCCATCGCCACCATCGCGGCGAAGGGCATTCCCGGCTTCAAGTACCTCGAGAACACCTGGGGCCAGCAGGCGCCGCTGGGCTGGGACGCGCGCAGCGACGCCTCGGTCGACGCGGTGGCGCGCACCGCCTGCGTCCTGATGTCCGACTGGATGCCGGCGACCACCGGCGAGCTGATCCGCGTCGACGGCGGCTTCCACGCCATGGGCGCCAAGCCGATCGACCTCGCCACCGTGCTCGCCGAGGAGAAGGCCGAAAAAGAGAAACAGGCCTGACAGTTTTCTCAATCTCCGAGGGAAACCCGAGCGGCCCGCCCTCTTGACGGGTGGGCCACTGTAGGGACAAAGGGGCGCCCATGGCTTCGCCCCTCTCTCGCTCGATTCTCCTCGCCGTTTCGTTCGCCGCCGTTCTGTCTGGATGCACGTGCGCCCCCGGCGTGTCGTGCGCCACCGAGCAGGACTGCACCAACCCCGCGGCCGCGAAGTGCGACACCACCAACAACCTGTGCGTGGCGTGCGTCATCGATGAGCACTGTCAGGAAGGCTTCATCTGCGCGAACGGCGCGTGTGAAGCGGGCTGCCGCACCGACACCGATCGCTGCGCGACGGGCGTGTGCAAGGCGGGCGTGGGCTGCGTGGCGTGCGCGACCGACGCGCAGTGCGGCGCGGGCCAGGTGTGCAGCAACGACGTGTGCGTGCCCGGCTGCTCGGCGCAGAACCCGGTCTGCCCGTCGGGGCTGACCTGCGACGCGACGCGCGGCCAGTGCGTGGAGTGCCTCAACAACGCGCAGTGCCCCAACGCGCCGCTGACGGTCTGCAACCCGGCGACGCAGACCTGCGTGCAGTGCGCGGGCAACAGCGACTGCCGCGCGCCGAACCCCATCTGTGATCCGGCGAGCAACACCTGCGTGGGCTGCGTGGCGAACGCCGACTGCCCGAACAACGGCGTGTGCAACATGAACCGCTGCGTGCAGTGCCTGAGCGACGCGCAGTGCGGCGGCAACACCCCGCGCTGCAACACGGCCACCAACACCTGCGTGACCTGCCTCCCCGGCGCGACCGACAACTGCCCCACCGGCCAGTACTGCCGCCCCGACTTCCGCTGCGAGCAGGGCTGCAAGACCGGCACGGACTGCCCGTCGGGCGTGTGCCTGCCCAACCACTCGTGCCAGTCGTGCACCTCGGATCAGCAGTGCGCGGCGGGCAACGTCTGCCAGAACGGCACCTGCGTCGGCGCCTGCAGCGCGAACAGCCCGTGCGGCAACGGCCAGACCTGCTGCAACGGCCGCTGCGAGAACCTGCAGACCACCGCCAACAACTGCGGCGCGTGCGGCGTGACGTGCTCGGCCACCGAGGCGTGCTGCGCGGGCTCGTGCAAGTCGACCACCACCCTCAACAACTGCGGCGCCTGCGGCGTGGTGTGCGGCGTCGATCAGTTCTGCGACGGCGCGCAGTGCAAGGACAAGTCGTTCCCCAACTTCTGCGCCAACCGCAACGTGGTGGCCATTCGTGACGGCGTGCCGCTCGACAACGCGGCGACCGGCGTGCTCGCGTCGACGATCCTGCAGAACTGCTCGGCCAACACCATGCTCACCTTCGGCGACGACAGCGACCCCGCGCTGGTCGACCAAGACGCGGGCACGCTGCTGCTGGGCGGTGGCTACACGGTGGTGACGGCCGGCGGTCCCTTCCCGAATCTCCCGGTGAAGTGGCTGGAGCGCACGAAGAAGGTGACCAAGGTCTACTTCTCGAACAACACCCAGGGCACCGAGTTCTACTTCAAGAAGCGCCTGCCGGCCGACGCGGGCATGGCCGACCCGATCCTCGTGACGCGTCTGCAGTCGGCGTGCACCGCGCAGGCTGACGGTGGCCTCGGCGGCGCGTCGAACGACGTGTTCCTCGTCGAGCTGGCGATCGACCCGAGCTCCGGAACGCTGGCGCTGATCACCTACGGCCTGTGCAGCCCCGGCAACGGCACGCAGGCGGCGGCGTGGTTCTGGGCGAACACCATGCTGCCCAACCGCAACGCGTACACCGACAGCTGGTACATCTACGAGTGGCGCGACACCAACGGCAACACCACGCCCGACGGCACCGACACCTTCACCCAGCTCGCCAGCGGCAACTGACGACGGCTGGCGTGCAGCACCGCACCCTCTCTCTGCGCCTGCAGGGGGAGGGTGTTCGTCTTTCAGGCCCTCACAGCCAGCCCAGCGCCACGTAGCTCTCGGCGCTGCGCTGGATCGACTCGGCGATGGTGCGCTTCGGCTGGTAGCCCAGCAGGCGCTGCGCCTTGTCGATGCGGCAGGTCCACCCCGGGGCGAGGAGCTGGCGGGCCAGCTTGCGGTTGAGCGGCAGCTTGCGGCCCGTGGCGCGGGTGATGACGTCGGCGGTCGCGCCCAGCCACGACAACACGCGCTCGGGCACCGTCACCGTTCGCGGGGTGAGGTGCAGGCACTTCGCGACGACGCGCATCAGCTCCTCGACGCTGGCGGTCTCGGCCGACGACGCGAAGAAGGCCTCGCCGACGGCCTCGGGGCGATCGGCCTGCAGCAGCAGTTGATCGACCACGTCTTCCACGTCGACGAACGAGAGCTTTCGTTCCGCGCCGCCGATGCGGAGGATCATTCCCTTCTTCACCAGCTTGAAGAACGTGAGGTTCTCGTGATCGCCGGGGCCGATGATGCGCGACGGGCGGCAGCTGGTGACCTCGAGGCGATCGCTGAACGAGAAGGCGATGCGCTCGGCCTCGACCTTCGACTCGCCGTACCATTCCTGCGGGTTCCACGCGTCGGTCTCGACGCGCGGCACGCCGCCGATCGACGGGCCCGTCGCCGCGAGTGAGCCGACCAGCACCAGCCGCTTCGCGCCCGCGGCCACCATCGCGTCGGCGACGTGTCGCGTGCCCTCGGCGTTGACCTTCATGAACTCTTCGCGCGTCGCTGCGCGGCGGATGCCGGCGAGGTGAAAGACGGTGTGCACGCCTTCCATCGCGTGCACCAGCGAGGGCGGATCAGTCACGTCGCCGTTGATGATCAGCGCGCGAATTCCCTCGAGCGCCGAGGCGTCGCTGCCCTTGCGCACCAGGCACCGCACGTCGTCGCCGCGCGCGACGAGGGCCTTCGCGAGCCACGCGCCGAGGAAGCCATTTGCACCGGTGATCAACACGCGCTTGCCGCTCATCCGAGGGAGTTTCCCTCGAAAAAACTGATCGAAGGGCTGTTTTTCCCTCGGGGAGGTGCTAGCAACCGCGTCTCGGTTTTCCCAAAAGGAAGCCGTAAACCGTCCCCGGGGAGGGGGCCTTCAGTCCACAGCAGTTCACAAAAGGAAGAACGATGGCCGCTAAGAAGCCTGCCGCGAAGAAGCCTGCTGCAAAGTCCGCCCGTAAGCCCAGCGCCGCTTTCATGAAGGAGCTCACGCCTTCCGCCGAGCTCGGCGAGGTCGTCGGCAACAAGCCGCTGCCCCGCACCCAGGTCATCAAGAAGCTCTGGGAGTACTTCAAGAAGAACAAGCTGAACGACGGCCAGACCATCAACCTCGACGACAAGCTCAAGAAGGTCTACGGCAACAAGAAGACCATCAAGATGACGGAGGTCTCCAAGGCCTTCGCGCACCTCAAGGGCTGAGTCTCACCCGGTGGTGCTGCACAAGGGCTCGCTCCTTCGCCGGAGCGGGCCCTTCGTTTTTTCAGCGCCTGCCGAGGTAGCCGAGCGTCACGCGCAGCACCTCGCGCACCAGCGTCTCGTCGTCGAGCGTCGAGGGCCGAGGCAGCACGCCGTCGTGGGTGAGGCTGTGCATGGTGTTGGCGACGACGTGGGTGGCGAGCTCGAGATCGTCGACGGCGAGCTCGGCGCGGTGGGTCTCGAGCAACGCGCGGAGGTGCTGCACTGGCTGCGTCACGCGCGCGCGCAGCGACGGGTAGCGACCCAGCCACGGCATCGCCTCGAGGGTGCGCCGCATCAACGGGCCCTCGTGCTGCTGAAAGGCGACGATCGATCGCACCACGTGCTCCAGCGCTTCGGCGAGCGTGGCGTCGGGCGAGACGAGGGCGAAGCGCGCGAGGTGGAAGCGCAGCTCGCGTTCCGACTGCGCCTCGACCAGCGCGGCCACCAGCGACGCCTTGTCGGGGAAGTACTGGTACAGCGAGCCGGGGCTCACGCCGGCGACCTTCGCCACCTGCTGCATCGAGAGCTGCTCGTAGCCGCGGGCGATCAAAATGCGAGACCCCGCTTCGAGGATCGCCGCGACGAGCTCCTTCGCGCGCGCCTGCCGCGGGGACTTTCGGGGTCTCAAGCGCTCGGGCAGCGGGGACGACTTCGCCTTCGGGATGCGAGTGGGCGCCATGCCGCTCCGCTTCTACCTTGAGGCGCATGACTCGGATCGTGGTCCTCGGAGGCAGTGGGTTTCTCGGAGCGCGCGTCGTCGCCGGCCTGCGCCGCGCCGGGCTCGAGGTGGCGGTGGCCTCTCGACGCTCGGAGGTGCAGGTCGACGTGACGAAGCCGGAGACGTTCGCCGCGCTGGCGCCGTTCGACGTGGTGGTGGACCTGAGCGACACGGTGTCGCACGCCCCCGACGCGGTCATCGCCTGGTGTCTCGAGCGCGGGAAGACGGTGATCGAGGCGACGAGCGAAGCGGCGTGCGTGGAGCGGCTCCACCGGGCGCACCTCGGTACTCAGGGGCGGTTGGTGCTCGGCGGCGGCATCTTCACCGGCGTGAGCAACCTGCTGGCGCGCGACGTCGCGGGGCGCGTGCCGCGCGTGGAGTCGCTCACCCTCGGGGTGGCCTCGAGCCCGTTCAGCGGCGCAGGAAAGGGGACGATCGAGCTGATGCTGCGTGCGATGGCGACGCCGGCGGTGCGCTACGAGCGCGGCGCGCGCGTGGACGAGCCGAAGCTGCGGCGCGGGGCCTCGCTCGACTTCGGCGGCGTGACGCGCCCCACCGGCTTCATGTCGCTGGCCGAGCCGTACATGGTGCACACCAGCACTGGCGCGCCGACGGTGGACGTGGTGTTCGCCCCCAAGCCGGGGATCCTCGTGCCCGCCTTCGTCGCGATGCCGGCCTGGCTCGCGCGGCGAGCGTGGTTTCAGGCCTTCCTGCGCGGGTACTTCACGGTGCTGCGTCGCGTGCTGTTGCGCTCGGTGGCGACGGCGGTCGAGTTGGTGAGCCTGGCGCGCGGCGCAGACGCGTCCGCCCGGCGGGTGGTGAAGGCCCCCGACGGCATGGAGGCGGGCGGCTTTGCGCTGGCGGCGATGGTCGAGCAGATCGTCACGCGAGGTGATTGGTCGGGCGCGCGCTTCATCGACGACGTGTGCGCGCTCGAGCCGATCGTCGCGCGGGCCAACGCGCTCGCGGGCCACACCGTGTTGGCTCTGGAAGGCTGAGCGGAGCTGGTGTAGCCGGCGCGCGTGTCGAAGGTGTTGCTGCTCAAACCCGGCGTGACGAGCTCGAAGGCGCTGCTGGGCGACTACGAGGTGTGGTTCTCGCGCGCGGCGGGTGTGCCGATGCACCCCGTCGAGCTGCACGCGGGCGAGGTGCCTCCGCCGGCCACGGAGTTCGACGCGATCATCATGACCGGGTCTCCGCTCTCGGTGACGCAGCCGGTGGACTGGATGAAGCGCGCCGCCGACTACCTCGTGGACGCGGCCGAGCTCGGCAAGCCGGTGCTCGGGGTGTGCTTCGGTCATCAGTTGTTGGCGTGGCGGCACGGCGCGCAGGTGGTGAAGCACGCGCGCGGCCGGGAGCTGGGCACGGTGTCGGTGGCGCTCACCGAGGCGGGTCGACGCTCTCCGATGTTCGAGGGCTTCCCCACGAGCTTCGAGGTGCAGGCCACGCACGAAGACGAGGTGGTGAAGGGCGCCGCGCCGCTCGAGGTGTTGGCCCAGAACGCCCACTGTGTCGTGCAGGCCTTCAGCGTGGGCCCGCGGACGTGGGGCGTGCAGTTCCACCCCGAGATGGATGCCGCGTCGATCCGTTACTGCATCGAGTCGAAGGACACGAAGCCGGAAGATCGGGCCAGCGCCGTCGCGCGCGAGTCGGACTGGGGATCGCGGTTGTTGCGACGCTTCGTCGCGATGGTGGGCTGAGTCAGCGCCGCCGGCGCAGCAGCAGGCTGAGGAAGATCATCGCGCCGGGGGCGGAGCTGCAGCCGGGAGCCGGAACCCCATCGCGCGGCGCTGCGGGCTCGGGCACGTCGGGGCCCGCGTCGGCGGAAGTCACGCCCGCGTCCTGGGTGGGCACCTCGGTCGTCCCCGCATCGACTTCGGGCTCGATCACGCCCGCGTCGACCTCGGGCTCTTCGAGGCCTGCATCCACCTCGGGAGGCTCCACGCCCGCATCGACCGGCGGCGGGTTCACGACCGCGTCGCACGCGTCACCGAGGCGATCTCCGTCGGTGTCGAGCTGGCTCGGGTTGGCCACCAGCGGGCAGTTGTCGTCTTCGTCGGGCACCTGATCCTCGTCGTCGTCACCGTCGCACGCGTCGCCGTCGCCATCCGCGTCGGTGTCGCGCTGGTTGGCGTTCGCGTCGTCGGGGCAGTTGTCGGTGGTGTCGGTGACGCCGTCTCCGTCGGTGTCGACCGGCACGACGAGGCGGGTCAGGCCGATCGACCCCCAGATGGTGGCGCCGGTGGTCACGGTGCGCGTGACCGACTTCGGCTGGTAGCCGGCCTTCGTGGCGGTGACCGTCCAGGTGCCGGGGGGAAGGTCGAACTCGTACAGGCCGGTGGCGTCGGTGGTGACGCTGGGGCCGCCGGTGATCTGCACCTTCGCGCCCGTCAGCCGCGCCGCGGTGTTGGTGCCCTCGTAGATGACGCCGGTGAGCGTGCCGAGGCTCCCCGAGGGGGGCGCGAACACCGCGAGCTGGTTCGCCGTCACGCGCTCGCTGCCGTCGGAGGGGCGGTTCACCACGCCCTGGCCCGCGAGGTACATCGCCGAGCTGCCGCCGCCGTCGAGGTTGGCCGCGTTGTACGCGCCGAGGCCCTTGAGCAGCGTCGCCAGCTCTGCGCACGACATGCCCACCGAGAGTGACGATCGGCCGTCGACGACCACGAGGTAGAGGACCTTGTTGTCCTGCGAGAGGCCGAGCGCGGTGCGCGGGTGCCGCGTGGTGCAGAGGCTGGTGGTGTGCTGGGCCGACGTGATGGCGCCGTTGCGCACGAGGTCGGGCTTGCCCGAGACGACGCCCTTCATCCACGACGGGTCGAAGGCCACCACGCTCGCCTTCGGGGCGAGCTCCACGCGGCTGGTGCCGAAGGCGAAGGTGGCGAAGGCGTTGCTGTCGGCGGTGCCCGACCACGCGGTGCCGTTGCCCGCCGCGAGGCCGATGGTCGAGTAGTCGGTGTAGCTGAAGAAGTCGCCGTTGATGGCCATCTGCGCGCCGACCAGCCTGGCGAAGGACGACGGGGTGCGGCGGCGCTCGCTGCTCGCGGTGCTGCGCAGGCTCACGCCGGGTTGATCGAGGTGAACCTCGAGCGCGTGGATCTGCCAGGCCGGCGACGCGCTGGTCCGGTAGAGCTTGCGCACGCCGGCGAAGGGCGTGGTCCACGTGTCCGCGGCGGAAGAGGCGGTCGCGAGGAGCGCGAGGCAGAGCGAGAGAGTGCGCATGCCCGCCGCGGTAGCACGCGCCGTGCGTGAGCCCCTTCCGCTGCGCCGCGCGCGTGACACCTCGAGGTGACAGACTGCGCGGGTGATCAGCCCCGCGTTCCCCGATCGACCGATGTCCTCTGCGGTGCGGCTCGTGCGAGGGGTGCGGCTGGAGGTCACGCAGCCGCCTCCGGCGATCGAGAGCCCGGCGAGCCACGCGCTGCGGGAGCACGGTCGGCGGGTGGTGGGATCGAAGATCGGCACGATGGCGGTGCTGCCCGTGTGGGGGCGGAAGGAGATCGTCGTGGGCCACGCGGTCGCGCAAGCGGTTCGGCCGAAGCGCACGGTGGTGCCCGCAGTGTTCGACCCGTGGCCGACGACCGAGCTGCACGCGGTGCTCGCGCTGCTCGGAGACGATGAGCGGTGGCGCGCGCTGGGGGTGGTGCCGCGCGAGGCCACGGTGCGTGACTTTCTGATCAGTGACGATGGGTCGCCGGGGTCGCTGGTGTGGGGCGCTGCGGTGAGCTCGCGCGTGGCGCTGCAGGGAAGGGTCGAGGCGTGGCCGACGCCGGGGGCGCCGCAGCTCGTCGGTGTGGGGGTGGTCGCGCTGACTCGGGAGACGACGATCGCCGAGCTCGACCTGGCGCTGCTCGAGCGGGAGCGCGGCGCTGCCGAGGCCGAGCTGCGGGACGTGGTCGGTGAGGGCTCGCGCTCGGGGTGGTTCGTGGCGATGGGTTGATCTCCCGCTCTCCCCCGGTGGGCGGGGTAGAGTGTGCGCCGTGTCTGGCTTCGACGTCTGGCCCGGAGTTCCGTACCCGCTGGGCGCCACCTGCGATCGCAACGGGGTGAACTTCGCGATCGCCTCGCACCACGCCACCGCGGTCGAGCTGTGCCTCTACGATCCCGACGAGCCGTTGCGTGAGCTGGCGCGCCTGCCGCTGCGCGATCAGACCCACCACGTCTTCCACGGCTACGTGCCGGGGCTGAAGGCGGGGGCGCTGTACGGCTTTCGGGTGCACGGCCCCTGGGCGCCGCAAGAAGGCCACCGCTTCAACCCGCACAAGCTGCTCATCGACCCCTATGCACGCGCCTTCTCGGGCAAGCCCGACTGGGGCCACTCGCTGCTCGGCCACCGCCGCGGGCACGTGAACACGCTCGACCCGCACGACTCGGCGAGCAAGGCGCCGCGCTGCGTGGTGGTCGACGACGACTTCGACTGGCGCGGCGATCAGCGCCCCGAGGTGTTGTGGCGCAAGGCGGTCTTCTACGAGCTGCACGTCAAGGGCTTCACCCAGCTCCACCCTCAGGTGCCCGAGGCGCTGCGCGGCACGTACGCCGGGCTGGCGCACCCCGCGGTGATCGAGCACCTGCTCTCGCTGGGCGTCACCAGCGTCGAGCTGTTGCCGGTGCAGGAATGTTCGCCCGAGGGCTTCCTGCTCGAGCGCGGCCTCACCAACTACTGGGGCTACAACACGCTGGGCTTCTTCGCGCCCGATCAACGCTTCTCGTCGTCGGGCCACCGCGGGCAGCAGGTGCGCGAGTTCAAGGAGATGGTGCGCGCGCTCCACGCGGCCGGCCTCGAGGTGATCCTCGACGTCGTCTACAACCACTCGAGCGAAGGCAACGAGCAGGGGCCCACGCTGTCCTTCCGCGGCCTCGACAACTCGACCTGGTACTGGCTCGACGAGCGCGAGCGCTGGCGCTGCCTCGACTTCACCGGGTGCGGCAACTCGCTGGCGCTGCACCGGCCGCAGGTGCTCAAGCTGGTACTCGACTCGCTGCGCTACTGGGTGCGCGAGATGCACGTCGACGGCTTCCGCTTCGACCTCGCCACCACGCTCGCCCGCGGTCCGAGCGGTGAGTTCGACCCGCACGCCGCGTTCTTCTCCGCGCTCTTCCAGGACCCGGTGCTCTCGCGCGTGAAGCTGATCGCCGAGCCGTGGGACGTGGGGCACGGCGGCTACCGCCTCGGCAACTACCCGCTCATCTTCTCCGAGTGGAACGATCGGTACCGCACCACGCTGCGGCGCTTCTGGCGCGGCGACGGAGGCCAGCTCGCGGAGCTCGGCTCGCGCCTGTCGGGCAGCTCGGACTTCTTCAAGCTCTCGGGGCGGCGGCCGAGCGCGTCGATCAACTACGTCACCTGCCACGACGGCTTCACCCTCGCGGATCTCGTCAGCTACGACCGCAAGCACAACGAGGCGAACCAGGAAGGCAACCGCGACGGCACCGACGAGAACCAGTCGTCGAACCACGGCACCGAGGGCCCCACCGACGACGCGGCCATCAGCGCCGCGCGCGATCGCACCACCCGCAACCTGCTCGCCTCGCTGTTCCTCTCGGTGGGCACGCCGATGCTGCTGGCCGGCGACGAGTTCGGCCGCACGCAGCAGGGCAACAACAACGCCTACTGCCAGGACAACGCGCTCTCGTGGGTGAACTGGGAGCTCACGCCGCGGCAGCAGGCGTTGCTCGAGTTCACGCGCCACCTCGCCCGGTTGCGCGCCAGCCAGCCGGTGCTGCAGCGGCGCAACTTCTTCCTCGGCCGCACGCTCGACGACTCGCAGTTCCGCGACCTGGTCTGGTTCCACCCCACCGGCCACGAGCTGACGCCCGACGACTGGCGCAACGACGAGCTGCGCTGCTTCGGTCTCTTCCTCGGGGGCGACGCGATCACCATGCGCGACCCGACGGGGCACCGGCTGGTGGGCGACACGCTGCTCATCTACCTCAACGCCGGTGGGCGCCCGGTGACGGTGCAGCTGCCGCCGGCGTCGTGGGGCACGGGCTGGGAGCTGCTGCTCGACACCACCGCCGACACCCACCAACCGCTGGAGTGTGGCCCGGAAGAGGCGATCCGTGTGCCGGAGCGCTCGGTGCTGGTGCTGCGCATGCGCCAAAGGGGAGATTGACCCGCGCGGGCCGCGCCCTTAGAGGCTGCGTCCGTGGGCACCCCCGTACTCTGGGCTTCGTTTCTCGTCGGCGTGATCGTCGTGATCGCCATCGACTTGTTCGCCTCTGGCGGCAAGGAGATCACCCCGAAGAAGGCCGGCATCTGGACCGGCATCTGGGTCTCGCTCTCGCTGGGCTTCGCCGGCTTCCTGCACTCGCAGTACGGCACCACGGCGTCGGTGCCGTTCCTCACCGCCTACGTCATCGAGTACGCGCTCTCGGTCGACAACCTCTTCGTCTTCCTCGTCATCTTCAGCGCGTTCAAGATCAGCAACCGCGCGCAGCACCGGCTCCTCTACTGGGGCATCATCGGCGCCTTCGTGCTGCGCGGAACGTTGATCTTCCTCGGCACCGCGCTGGTCTCGAAGTTCGAGTGGCTGCTCTACCTGTTCGGCGCCTTCCTGCTCTACACGGCCTACAAGCTGCTGTTCGCGAAGGAAGCCGACGACGAGGTCGACCCCGAGCAGAACCCGCTCTTGAAGTGGGGCCGCCGCGTGCTGCCGGTGAAGGACGGCGCTGACGAGCTGCACTTCTTCGCGCGTGAGAACGGCAAGCGCTTCGTCACGCCGCTGTTCCTCGTGCTGCTGGTGGTCGAGACCAGCGACATCCTCTTCGCGCTCGACTCGATCCCCGCGGTGCTGGCCATCAGCCAGGACCCCTTCATCGTCTTCAGCAGCAACGCCTGCGCGATCCTCGGGCTGCGCTCGTTGTTCTTCCTCGTCAGCTCGCTGATGGACCGCTTCCGCTACCTGAAGATCGGGCTCGGGGTGATCCTCGCGTTCGTGGGGCTCAAGCTGATCCTCGAGACGGCGTTCGCCGAGTGGACCCACCACCACGAGACGTTGGTGATCGTGGTGTCGCTGTCGGTGATCGTCCTGAGCCTCGCGGTGTCGATCATCGCGTCGTCGCTGATCAAGCCGAAGGTCGTCGAAGAACAGCCGGCCCCCACGCCGGTGGAGCGTTGAGATGTCGAACACCGAGACCGAAGGCGTGCGCATCAAGGTGAAGGCGTCGTACTGGCCCGAGCGCAGCTCGCCCGACAACAGCCAGTGGGCCTTCACCTACTCGATCAGCATCACCAACGAGGGCACCCGGGCGGCCACGCTGCGCGCGCGGCACTGGGTGATCACCGACGCCAACGGCCGGGTGGAAGAGGTGCGCGGCGAGGGCGTGGTGGGCAAGCAGCCGCGCCTCGAGGCCGGCGACACCTTCGAGTACACGAGCTGGGCGATGTTGCGCGCGCCCTTCGGCACGATGCGCGGCGAGTACGTGATGGAGCGCGCCGACGGCTCGAAGTTCGAGGCGAAGATCGGCGAGTTCGTCCTGAGCATGCCCAACGCGCTGAACTGATCAGCGGGGCCGGGGCGCCGCCGCGCGCTGGAGCCGATCGCGCACCGCGAGGCCCAGCCCTGATTCCGGCGGCGGCACCGCGAGGATCAGATCTCCCAGCCCGTCGGCCTCGCGCAGCCGCGCGTAGAGCACCCGCGCGAAGCCCGCGTCGTCAGCCGGCACGTCGAGCCGCTGCACGCCCGCAGGCACCGCGACGTCGGCCGGCGCCAGCACCACCACCTTCGCGCCGGTGTCGAGCCGACGCTGTGCCTCGGCTGCCAGCTCCGCGGCGCTCACCAGCCACAGCCCGGCGCGCGGCGCGTAGTGCGACTCGAGCAGCCCCGGCGCGCGCACGTCGGTGGCGTGGGTCGCCAGCACCAGCGGCCGGCCCAGCACCGCCTCGATGGCCTCTCGCCCGATGCCTCCCGGGCGCAGCAGGCGCGGCGCGGGCCCGGTGACGTCGACGATGGTGCTCTCGACGCCCACTTCGCTCGGGCCCCCATCGAGCACGAGCTCGACGTCGCTGCCCAGCTCGGCGCGCACGTGATCGGCGGTGGTGGGGCTGACGCGGCCGAAGCGGTTGGCCGACGGCGCGGCGATGCCCCCGCCGAAGGCCTGCAGCACGGCGAGCGCGAGCGGGTGCGAGGGGACGCGCAGGCCGACCGTGTCCTGCCCGCCGGTCACCGCGTCGGACACCTTCGGGTTGCGCTTGACGATCAACGTCAGGGGACCCGGCCAGAACGCCGCCGCCAGCTTCTCGCCGTCGTCGCCGAGGCCGGTGGTCCATTCGCGCGCGCGCTCGACGCTCGGGAGGTGGACGATCAGCGGGTGGCTCGAGGGTCGCCCCTTCACCGCGAAGATGCGGCGCACCGCGAGGTCGTTCGAGGCATCGGCGCCCAGGCCGTAGACGGTCTCGGTGGGCAGCGCGACCAGGCCCCCGGCTCGGAGCACGTGCACGGCGCGGTCGATCTCAGGGGCAGGGGCCACCTGTTCTTCCTGCCGGAATTGCGTGCACCGCGCCAGATCAGTAGAGGCCCGCGCCATGCCTTCCCAGCCGACGAAGAAGCTCGAGACGTTCAAGAACCCCGCCCCGGTGCGCGACTACGAGATCGTGTTCGATTGCCCGGAGTTCACCTGCCTGTGCCCGCTGACCGGTCAGCCCGACTTCGCGACCTTCAAGATCAGCTACGTGCCCGACGAGAAGTGCATCGAGTCGAAGTCGCTCAAGCTCTACCTGTGGAGCTTCCGCAACGAAGGCGCCTTCCACGAAGCGGTCACCAACCAGATCCTCGAGGACCTGGTGAAGGCGTGCTCGCCCCGCAAGATGACCGTCTTCGGCCACTGGTGGGTGCGCGGCGGCATCAGCACCGACGTCACCTGCACCTTCGAGAAGGCTGGAAAAAAGAAGAAGGGCTGAAATCGACGCCTTCCCTTGCACACCTGGAGGGCTGCGGGGTTGAGTCCGTGTCCTTCGATTTTCTCGTCGTTTCTCCCCAACCGAGGTTCTGCACATGACTGGTCGTGTCTCTGCCGCGCAGGTTCGTACCCCGTCGTCCGTTCAGCAGCCGAAGACCCCCGCCAAGCCCCAGACGGCCGCGCAGACCGCGCAGACCGCGGCGGCAGGTTGGGGCGCCGGCGCGAAGGCGGCCACCAGCCTGAAGATCACCAGGGCGGCGATCGATGACGGCCCCAAGATGGGCAAGATCCAGGCGCCCAAGGGCTTCTCGGTGGCGGTGAAGGACCTCTCGAACAAGGCCTCCGACACGGTGCACGGCCAGAAGGTCACCATCGAGCAGTCGGATCAGCAGGTCACCATCGCCGGCCCGGGTGGCAAGAAGGTCACCATCGGCGGCAGCGGCGGCATCGATCAGACGCTCGCCGACTGGAAGGCCGAGGTGAAGGCCACCAAGTCCGAGCCGAAGAGCGAGTACCCCCCGCAGCTGAGCTGGGACAACCAGAACAGCATCTCCGGCGCGGGCACGGCCGGGCGGATGATCAGCCTCGCCAGCGCGGGCAGCTCGTACACGGGCGGCGCGCACCCCAACAACTACACGGTGGTCAACACCTACGACGCGGCGACCGGCAAGCAGGTGAAGCTCGACTCGCTGCTCACCCAGCAGCAGATGTCGAACCTGGTGAAGGACATCGGCGCGAAGCTCGGCAAGCTCGACAACGGTGATGGCATCGAGGGCAGCAGCTTCAGCCTGGGCGACGCCGCCTCGCTGCGCGAGACCATCAACAACAACTTCGCGCTGACCACCGACAAGAACGGCAAGGTGCAGATCGAGATCGCCTGGGAGTCGGGCATCCACGCGCTCGGTGGCCAGATGGCGCACTTCACCGTCGATGCGCCGACCGACCCGGCCTTCAAGGCGAAGATCGGCCTCGAGACCACCTCGGCGCCCGTCGCGCGCTGAGCTTCGACGCACGCAGCACCGCGCGGCGTGTCCCCACCACGGGGCACGCCGTTCGTCGTTTCAGCGGCCGAAGAACGAGAGCAGCCGCGCGAGGAGCCCGGCGCGTCGCGGGGCCACCGGGTGCTGCGGTGACGGGGGCGGGGTGGGCGGCGGCGGCTCCGCGCGCGGCAGCTCGGGCTCGAGCACCGGCTCGGGGAGCTCGGCGCGCAGCGGCAGCCGGGTCAGCTCGACCAGTCGCTCGATCAGCTGATCTTCGAGCACCGCGAGGCCCTCTTCGGGCGTGCGCGAGGCCGACCACACTCCGTCCCAGCGAATGGGGAGCAGCGGTTCCTTGCGCAGCGCGTGGAGCTGCTTCTGCATCGCGGTCCACGTCAGGCTGGTGACGACGTCGAAGGTGCGCTGCGCGGAGGCCGCCGGCTCGGGCCACGCCGCCTCGAGCGCGTCGCGGAAGGCGTCGAGCGAGGGGTAGCGATCGCCGCCGAAGCGCACGCCGCGCAGGAGAATGTCGGCCAGCGCGGGCGTCAGCTGTGGGTGGACCTCGACCGGCACGCGCACGTGCGTCTGGGTGTAGCGGGTGAGGCTGGCGAGCGTCTCGAAGCGGCCGCCGCGGTAGGGGTGAAAGCCGCCGCAGGTGAGCTGCCAGAGAAAGAGGCCGGCGCGGGTGACGACCGAGGCCGCGGTCTCGGGGCGTGCGGCGATCGCCTCCGGGCTCAAGAAGAAGATCGAGTCGGGTGAGACCTGGCCGTCGTACTCGGGGTCGTTGGCGATCTGCGGCGGCACCACGTCGGTCAGCCAGTGGTTGAGCGCGCCGATGGCGAAGCGCCACCGGCCATCGATCGCCAGGCCCACGCTGCGATCGGTCAACAGCAGCGGCCGGTCGGGCCGGGTGAGGGCGTGCAGCGGCGCGAAGCCCTCGAGCACGGTGGTGGCGATGGTGCGCAGCACGTCCATCGGGAGCACGTGGCCCGAGGTGCGCAGCGCCAGCGAGAGCTCGCGGTAGGTCACTCCGACGAAGCGCTCGTAGATGAACTGCGCGTCGAAGGCGCCGAAGTCGGCGCTGATCAGCCGCTGTGCGTTGGGCCCCAGGCGCCGGGCCAGTTCGCCGAGCGCGGCGGCCTCGTCGAGCATCTCCGGGGCGCGCTGCGTGGGGAGCAGCCGCTCCATCACCAGCGGAGCGCGCACGTCGGCCCGCGGGGCGACGGGGATCACCTCGCTGACGAGGCCGGTGTGGAGCGGCGCGCCGATCATGCGAGCCCGAGCATATGGTGCGCGGCGCATGTCCGACTCGTTGCCGGTGATCGATCTCCGTCGTGACTCCAGCGCGGCCTTGCGCGAGGCGTGCGAGCGCCACGGCTTCTTCTACGTGCGCGGCCACGGGGTCGACGAGGGGCTGCAGGCACGGCTCGAGCAGCTCACCGCGCAGTTCTTCGCGTTGCCCGACGAGGTGAAGGCGCGGCTGGCGATGGCGAAGGGCGGGGCTGCGTGGCGCGGGTGGTTTCCGCTCGAGGGTGAGCTGACCTCTGGCGCGCCCGACCTGAAGGAAGGCCTCTACTTCGGCGACGAGCTGGGCCCCGACGATGCGCGGGTGCGCGCGGGCTGGCCGATGCACGGCGGGAACCTCTTCCCCGACGAGCTGCCCGAGCTGAAGCCGGTGGTGTTGGCCTTCATGCGTGAGCAGCGCCGCGTGGGGCAGGCGGTGATGCGGGCGCTGGCGCAGAGCTTGTCGCTCGAGGCCGACTTCTTCGAGCGCGGGCTGACGCGAGACCCGCTGAGCCTGTTCCGCATCTTCCACTACCCCGCGCCGCGCGGTGCGCAGGCGGCGTCGTGGGGCGTGGGCGAGCACACCGACTACGGGCTGCTGACGGTGCTCAAGCAGGACGACTGCGGTGGCCTCGAGGTGAAGACGCCGAGCGGCTGGGTCGACGCGCCGCCGATCGCCGGTACCTTCGTGTGCAACCTCGGCGACATGCTCGATCGCATGACGGGCGGCCGGTATCGCTCGACGCCGCACCGGGTGCGCAACATCTCGGGGCGCAGCCGCTACTCGTGGCCGTTCTTCTTCGACCCGGCGTTCGACGCGGAGGTGGTGCCGCTGCCCGGGGCGTTGGTGCGCCCGGCGGAGCAGGACGCCGCGGAGCGGTGGGACCGATCGACGGTGCACACCCTGCGCGGGACCTACGGGGACTACCTGCGCGTGAAGGTGGCGAAGGTGTTCCCCTCCCTCGCGGGCGCTACCGGGTCTTGAGCTCGCGGTTGAGCGGTGAGTCGGCGTTCGCTTCGTAGCGGCCGCTCGCGGCGTTCCAGCTCCGACGCGAGAGCTTCACCACGTGCGCCGCGGGGTCGATCTCGTACACGTGGTACCCGGCGCCCTTCACGTGGAGATCGGTCGCGCTGCCCGCGTTCACGATGGTGCGCCGGCGGGTGTTGACGACGTACGGCCGGTGCATGTGGCCGTGGAGCACGAGATCGAGCGACACGTCTTCGCGATCGATGAGCGCCATCAGCTCGAGATCGTCGCGCAGGCCGTGGCTCTTGCGATCGCGCTGCCCCTCGGCGCGCAGCAGGCCGTAGTGCATGGCCAGCACCACGAAGTGGTCCTTCAGGGAGGCGTCGGTGAGCAGGCCGAGCAACGCGTCACGCTGCCGCTCACCACACAGGCCCGACGAGTCGATGACGCTGGTGGGGCGCGCGACGTCGATGCCCACCACGGTGACGCGCGGGGCGAGCTGCTTGGCGAAGGGGAAGCGCGCACCTTCACTCAGCGGCGCGAAGTGTTGGGCGAAGAGCCCCTCGGTGCCGCGCACGTAGCGATCGTGGTTGCCGGGGATGACGGTGTAGCGCTGCGGCTGGGTGAGGCGCGGGCCGAACAGCTCGGCGACGCGGGCGAACTCGGCCTCGGTCGAGACGCCGGTGAGGTCGCCGGTGCACAGCGCGTGATCGACGCCCTGCGCGTCGACGTCTTCCAGCAGCTTCGCGATGCGGTGATCGCTGCCGGCGAAGTGGGCGCCGCGGCCCATCACCGAGTAGCTGACCACCGCGGCAAAGCGCTTGAGCGCGAGCTTTCCAGAGAGGGGGAAGTGCGTGACGTGGATGTCGGAGAAATGCGCGAGCTTCACTTCAGAGTCCTGGGGTGGCGCGGAACAGGGTCGCCTGACCACTCACGGTGAGCGCCTCGTCGGCGCCGATGAACAGCGACTGCCCGCGGCCGAACGACTGCCCACCGACGGTGAGCGTGCCTTCGGTGACGAGCAGAATCTGAGGGAGCCCCGCGGGCAGGGCGTACGGCCCGCTCAGCGTGAGGCGCGAGAGGCGGAAGTCGGGGGCCGGCGTGGCGTACACGGCCTCGGGTGCGCCGGTGGGGCGCAGCACCTTTGCGGGCCCGTCGACGAAGTCGAGCACCGAGAGCAGCTCGGGCACGTCGACGTGCTTGGGGGTCAACCCGCCGCGCAGCACGTTGTCGGAGTTGGCCATCAGCTCGACCCCGGTGCCCTCGAGGTACGCGTGGAGGTTGCCCGCGTCGAGGTACAGCGCCTCGCCCGGCGCGAGCACCACCAGGTTGAGCAGCAGCGCGCCGACGATGCCGATGTCGCGCGGGTACTGGGCGCTGAGCTTCTGCGCCAGCGCACACTCGGCCTCGAAGCCCTTCACCGGCGTGCGCGACGCGTCGACCAGCTGATCGACCAGCCCGCCCTGCGCCGCCTGCGGCAACGACATCACGTGCTCGAAGTACCCGCGCAGCCCGTGGTGCTCGAGCACCGAGGTGTCGAGGCCGAGCGCCTTGAACAGCCGCACCGAGTCGGCGTGCCGGCGGAAGCCGCACAGCGCGTGGAACTCGGTGAGCGCGCAGATGATCTCCGGCTTGTGGTTGGCGTCTTTGTAGTTCCGGTGGCCCGCGGTGCGCGGCACGCCGGCGGCCTCTTCCTTCGCGAAGCCGGCCTTCGCCTGCGCGAGGGTGGGGTGCGCCTGCAGCGAGAGCGGCTGCGCGGCGGCCAGCACCTTGAGCAGGAACGGGAGCTGCGGGCCGAAGCGCTCGACCACCCGCCCACCGAGCAGCCGCGCGGGCGCCGAGGCGAGGTGGTGATCGAGCGTCACGCCATTGCGGAGCGTGGAAGGCGCCGAGGGGTGCGCGCCCAGCCAGAGCTCTGCCTGCGGGGCCCCGGTGACCGGGGTGCCGAGCAACGAAGGGATCGCCGTGAGGCTGCCCCACGCATAGGCCTGGACGCGGTTCTCGAGCGCCTCCATGGCTTCAGGCGAGCAGGCTGCGGAGCATCCACGCGGTCTTCTCGTGGATCTGCAGGCGCTGGGTGAGGAGATCGACCGTCGACTCGTCGCCGCCCTTCTCGGCGCGGGGGAAGATCGAGCGCGCGGTGCGGGCCGCCGCCTCGTGACCCTTCACCAGCTCACGCACCATGTCGGTCGCCTCGGGCACGCCGTCGGCCTCGGGGATCGACGAGAGCTTGGAGAACGCGCTGTAGGTCGCCCGCACCGGGAAGCCCAGGGCGCGGATGCGCTCGGCGATGGGGTCGGTGGCCAACCACAGCTCGTTGTAGTGGGTCTCGAACATCAGGTGCAGCGTCTGGAACATCGGGCCGGTCACGTTCCAGTGGAACGCGTGCGTCTTCAGGTACAGCCCGTAGGTGTCCGCCAGCAGCGCGTTGAGCCCGTCGGCGATCGCCTTGCGATCGGCCTCCGCGATGCCGATGTCCACTGCCATCTCTGCGCCCCTTGCCGTCTTCTTCGCCATGACTGCCTCCACCCGTGAGTTGGTTTTGCGACGCCGGGAAGATGCCCCGCCCGCGATCGGGTTGCGCTGCGAAAGTTCGTGTTGACGTCGTCAACTTCTGGATTAAGTCTAAGTCCGCAATGAGTCCAGACCTCGTCAGCCAGCTCAAGGGTGCAGGCATTCAGCCCTCCGCGCAGCGCCTCGCGGTGGCCGAGTACGTGCTCACCACCGAGGCCCACCCGTCGGCCGACGAGGTGCTGGCCGAGGTGCAGAGCCACTTCCCGATGCTCTCGCGGGCGACGGTCTACAACACCCTCAACCTCTTCGTGGAGAAGGGGCTCCTGCGGCAGCTGGTGCTCGCCGAGGGGCGTACGGTGTTCGACCCGCGGCTCGAGCCGCACCACCACTTCATCGACGACGACAGCGGTCGCATCGAAGACGTGCCGTGGGACTCGGTGAGAGTCGGTGACGTCAAGGGACTCAAGGGCTACGAAGTGCGCGAATACATGGTCGTGATGCGAGGCCGGAAGCTCGGCGGGCCCCGCATTCAGAAGAAGCGCTGAGCCACATTCACCCCAACCAAAGGAATCACCACGATGCTTACCCCTGGCAGCAAGGCTCCCGAGTTCAACGTCCCCGCGTGCGTCTCCATCGAGAAGGGCAAGGAGTTCAAGAACGTCACCTCGAAGGAGCTCGAGGGCAAGTGGGTCGTCTTCTACACGTACCCCAAGGACTTCACGTTCGTGTGCCCGACGGAGATCGTCGAGTTCGACAAGAAGCTGAAGGACTTTGGTGACCGCGGCGCGGTGCTCCTCGGCGGCTCGACCGACAACGAGTTCAGCCACCTCGCCTGGCGCCAGCAGCACGCCGACCTCAAGGGTCTGCACCACCCGCTGCTGTTCGTGAACCCGTCGATGGCGCAGGGCTTCGGGCTGCTCCAGCCGCAGGCCGGCGTGGCGCTCCGCGCGACGTTCATCATCGACCCCCAGGGCGTGGTTCGTTACGCCTCGGCCAACGACCTCTCGGTCGGCCGCAACGTCGACGAGGTGCTCCGCGTGCTCGACGGTCTCCAGACGGACGAGCTGTGCCCGTGCAACTGGAAGAAGGGCGACGAGACGCTGACCAGCAAGCTGAAGAAGGTCGGCTGAGTCTCATCGCAGGCTGAAGTGCCCCCGGGCGTGGTGTGGATCGCCTCCCGCCACGCCCGTGGTGTTTTCGAAACACCCCTCACAGGAGTCACCCCATGGAACAGCTGAACCAGCTCCGCGAGCAGTTCCCCGACGCGGCGCGCGACATCAAGATCAACCTCACCAACGTGCTCCAGCCGGGGGCCCTCAACGCCGCGCAGACCTGGGGCGTGGCCATCGCCACCGCCTACGCCGCGCGCAACGAGACGCTGACGAAGGCCGTCATCGCCGACGCGAAGGCCGCGGGCATCGAGGAGGCCGTGCTCGAAGACGCGAAGGCCGCCGCGATCCTCATGGGCATGAACAACGTGTACTACCGGTTCCGCCACATCATCGGGAAGGAAGAGTACGAGCAGAAGCCGGCGCGGCTGCGCATGATGCGGCTCAAGCAGGTGGCGACCAACCAGGTCGACTTCGAGCTGCTGTGCCTCGCGGTCTCGGCGGTCAACAACTGCCAGGCCTGCGTGCAGTCGCACGAACACGTGGTGCTCGAGGGCGGGCTGACCACCGACCAGGTGCACGACGCGGTGCGCATCGCCGCGACCATTCACGCCGCCGCCCTCGCGCTCGAGTCGAACTTCTGAGCTGCTGCTGGTAGAGGCGCGGGCCTCGTGAAGATCACCCGGCAGCACGTCGCCCGCATCGCTGGGAGCCTCGCGTTCCGGCTCGCCTGCTACTACGCGATGGTGTGGATGGCGCTGTGGGCCGAGGCCCGGCCCGCGCCGCGGTTGCCCGACGCGGTGCTCGAGTGGGTGCCCTACGAGCCGCTGGTCGATCGCTACAACTACCTGCTGTGGCTCGTGTCGTACGTGCCCATCGCGCTGTGGCTGCTGGCGAAGGACGTCGATCGCTTCGTCCGCTACATGATCAGCAGCGGGCTGATCGCCCTGGTGCGCGGGGTGTGCATCATGGCCACCGGGCTGGGGCCGGTGCGCGGTGACGATCTCCACGCGGGCATGGACTTCGAGACGCGCTGGTCGGCGTTCCTGCACCTCATCACGCCGTTCGGCTTCTTCGACACCGGGGCCGGCGCGCGCGTGTACCTCACCAAGGACCTGTTCTTCTCAGGCCACACCTCGACCACGCTGCTGCTACTGCTCTACGTGTGGAAGTTCCCGAAGCTGCGCGCCGCGATGCTGGTGACGCACGTGCTGGTGGTGGCCAGCGTGTTCCTCGCGCACCTGCACTACACGATCGACGTCATCGGCGCGTACGCCATCACCCTGTCGCTCTTCACGCTGCGGGAGGGCCGGCTGGGGGTGCATGCAGCACCGCAGGGCCCTTGAAGATCTTCCGCACCCCGCCGAACCACGCCACGAGCAGCACCGCGCAGGTCGCGCTCAAGGTCAGACCGGCCAGGCCGTTGGGCGGCAGCGACATCAGCACCACCATGAACACCACCCACGCCACGGCGATCACGTTCACCACCGGGCCCCAGCGGCCGAGGGTCCACGGGCCGACGCGGGGCCAGCCCTTCTTGCGGGCCAGCAGCCCCAGCAGCACCGGCAAGCCGTAGCTCGCGTAGAGCGCCACCGTCGACAGCGCGGCCATCACCGACAGCGCGTCGGCGAAGATGGCGAGCGCGAAGGCCACCGCCACCGAGACCCACACGCCGATGTGCGGCGTCTGCCAGCGAGGTGAGACGCGGGCGAGCTGGGCCGAGAAGGGGAGCCCGCCGTCGCGCGCGAAGGCGTACAGCATGCGCGAGTTGCTGGTGACCGAGGCCAGCCCGCAGAACCACATCGCGCCGACCGCCAGCCACACCAGCGCGGTGCCCAGCCCGCCGAGCGCGTGCTCGAGCACGAAGATGAAGGGGTTCTTCGCCGCCAGCGCCGCGGGGAGATCGCCGATGGCGAGGGTGATCACCACCAGCATCGCGTAGCCGGCCAGCGCGCTGGCGATGATGGCCATCAAGATGCCCTTCGGCGCGTTGCGCGCGGCGTCTTTCGTCTCTTCCGACGCGTGGGCCGAGGCGTCGTAGCCGGTGAAGGTCCACGCGGCCTGCAACAGCCCGGCGAAGAAGCCCGGCAGCACCGCGTCTTTGAGCGGCGGCGCGCCCTCGAGCAGGAACGAGATCGGCTGCTTCCTCGCGAAGAGCAGCACCGCGCCCACCACCACCGCGGTGCCGATGACGTGGTACCAGGCCGAGACGGTGTTGAGCGCGGCGACCACCTTCACGCCGACGTGGTTGAGCACCGCGTGGCTGAGCAGCAGCGCGGCGTACAACCCGAGGATCGAGGTGCGCGAGTCTTCGATGCCCAGCAGCGGCGCGAGGAACTCGGCGAGGCCGAAGTCGATCGCCGCGGTGATGGCGAACTGGCCCAGCACGTTGAGCCACGCCGTCGCCCAGCCCGCGCCCGGCCCGCCGAGGATCGAGCTCCAGTGGTACAGCGCGCCCGCGGTGGGGAAGGCCGACGCCAGCTCGGCCAGCGACAGCCCGACCACCAGCGTGAAGAGCGCCACCAGCGGCCAGCCGAGCAACATCACCCGCGGCCCGCCGGCGGTGAGCCCCGCGCCGTACAGCGTCACCGCGCCGGTGAGGATGGAGATGATCGAGAAGCTGAGCGCGAAGTTCTGAAACGCGCCCATGTCCCGCAGCAGCTCCTGCTTGTAGCCGAGCGCCTCGAGCTCCCCGTCACCGGCCATCGGCCACCCGCCACAGGTACCAGCTCGCGACGCTGCGGTACGGCCGCCACGCGTCGCCGTGGGGCAGCAGCGCCTTGGGGGTGATCGGCGCCTTCAGCTTGCGCAGCAGCGTGAAGCCCTTGCGCACGCCGAAGTCGTCGATGGGGAACACGTCGAGCCGGCCCATGCGGAACATCAACATCATCTCCACCGTCCACCGCCCCACGCCGCGCACCAGGGTGACGCGGTCGACGATCTCGTCGTCGCTCAGCTCGTGCAGCACCCGCTGGGGCGGCACGGTGCCGTCGAGGCACTTCTTCGCGAGATCCTTGATCGCCAGCGACTTGGCCTCCGACAGCCCGCACGCGCGCATGGCCGGCAGCCTCGCCTTGTGGATCTTCTCGAGCGCCGGCTCGTGGCCGTCGCCGAACGCGTCCTTCACGCGCTGGTGAATGGTCTCGGCGGCCTTGCCATGGAGCTGTTGGTGGCAGATCGATCGCACCAGCGCGTGGAAGGGATCGAAGTCGGGCGAAGGGTCGATCTCGCAGGGCCCCACGCGGGCGATCACCTTGCCCAGCGCGGGGTCGAGCGAGGCGAGGTGCTGTTCGGCTTTGCGGAGCTTTCGTCGGAACCCGGCGTCAGGCACCGGCGCACCTTACCTGAACTGAGTACGCCGCCCCGATGGGGATCAGGGGTATGCTGCGCGACGCTCATGACTCAGGCCGCCCCCCGTGTTCCCGGTCGTATTCTCGTCATCGACGACGACCGCTCCGCGCGCATGTTGCTCGAGCGCGTGCTCGTGCGTGCGGGCCATCAAGTCACCCTGGTCGACAACGCCGAACAGGGGCTGCAGGCGATCACTGCCGGTGGCTTCGACCTGCTGATCACCGACAAGAACCTGCCCGGCACCGACGGCCTCGAGGTGTTGCGCCAGGCGCGTGAGAAGCAGCCGACGATGCAGGCGATCCTGATCACCGGCTTCCCCACCGCCGAGACGCGCACCCACGCGAAGGACCTGGGCGTCTTCAGCTACGTCGCCAAGCCTTTCGGCGTGCACGACATCCTCGACATCTGCGACGCCGCCATTCGCGCCCGGGGGACCGTCCCGTGAAAGCCCGCATCGTCGTCATCGACGACGAGCCTGCGGTGTGTGAGCTGCTGGGCAAGGTGTTGATGCGCGAAGGGCACGAGGTGCACTGCGCTTCCACCGGCGAGGCCGGGCTCGAGCTGCTCGCGCAGCACGACGTGCACTGTCTGGTGGTCGACAAGCTGTTGCCGCAGATGGGGGGCCTGGAGGTGATGGCCGACGTGCGCCGCCGCTGGCCCCACGTGGCGATCGTGCTGGTGACCGCGCACCCCGAGCCTTTCAACCTCGACGCCGAGCGGCCCGAGGCGGTGCTCGCCAAGCCCTTCAAGAACCTCGAGGCGATCGTCACCGCGGTGCAGGAGGCGATGGACGCGGTGGCCGGCGCGGCGCGGAAGGACCCGCTGACCAACCTGCGCGATCGCGTGGCGGCCGTCGTGGCGGAGATCACCCCGGGTCGCCGCAAGCGGGACTGACGCATGACGCTCGCGCTCGGCGAACGGGATCTGTGGTTGGCGGGCCTCTCGGGGCTCGTCGCTTCGATCGCCCTGACGCTCGCGTTCGGCATGCGGCTGGGCAACGACGATCGTTCGGCCACGCCCACCGTGGCGGCGGTGAAGCAGACCACCGGTGAAGTGAAGCTGCGGCCGGCGCTGACGCTGGGGTGGCGCGGCGCGGTGCGGGGCGTCGAGGTGCACGACGGCGACGCGCTCTTCGTGCCGCCCGGCGCCGAGGCGACGCTCACCTTTCTCGACGGCACCGAGCTCTCGCTCGACGAGCGCTCGCTGGTGGTGGTGGAGCGGCCGCGCGCCGGCGTGCGCCACGTGACGCTGCAGCAGGGCTCGGTGAGCGGCCGGGTGGGCAGCGAAGGGCTGACGCTCAACACCCCCGCCGGTGAGGCGCGGCTCGAGGCCGACAGCGAGGCGCGGGTGGAGATCACCGGCAAGCAGCTCGAGATCTCGGTGAAGAAGGGCTCGGCGCAGGTCAAAGGCAAGGGCGGCAGCCAGAAGACCATCGGCAAGGGCCAGCGCGTCGCGGCGGCCGAGGCGGGCACCACCGAGCTGGCGCCGTGGCCGGTGCAGTTGGGGTTGCCCGAGGCGCAGGCGCGGCTCCCGTTCCGCGGTGAGCCGGCGCCGGTGACGCTGATGTGGACCGGCGCGGTGCCCGAGGGCGCGAAGGTGCAGGTGGCGCGCGATCGGCTGTTCGCCTTCGTGGAGTTCGAGATCCCCACCGCGGGCAACGAGGCCACCGTCAAGCAGCCGTCGAAGGGCGTGAACTGGTGGCGGCTGGTCGACGCCGACGGGCGCCCGGTGTCCGAGGGGCGGCGCTTCACGTGCGTCGAAGACATCGCGCCGGTCGCCATGTTCCCCCGCAACGGGGAAGTGCTGCTCGCGCCGCCGGGCACCGAGATCTCGTTCGTGTGGGCGCCGCTGCCGGGCATGACGCGCTACCGCCTGGAGATCTCCCCCAGCCAGGGCTTCGAGCCGGTGACGGTGAGCGAGGTGGTGCAGGGCGCGTCGGCGCGGCTGCGGCCGTCGCTCAACGAGTCGACGTGGTTCTGGCGGGTGCGCGCCGAAGACGAGACCGGCCCGGGTGCGCCCTCGCAGCCGCTGCGGTTTCGGGTGATCCACAAGGGCATCCCCGAGGCGCCGGAGCTGCTCAACCCGGAGATCGAGGTGACGCCCTGAAGCGCAGTGCTGCCGTCGTGCTCGGGGTGGTGCTGCTCGGCGCGCTCTCGGCCTCGGCGCAGAACGCGCGCATCGTGCTGCGCTGGAAGGACGTGCCCGGCGCCTCCGCGTACGAGCTGCAGATCGCCAAAGACGCCGCCTTCGTCGAGGTGGTGCTGCAGACCCGCACCACCACCGCCGGCTACCGATGGGAACAGCTGCCCACCACCACGCACTGGTGGCGCGTGCGCAGCTTCGATGCCGAGAGCCGGGCCAGCGAGTGGAGCCCGCCGCGCACCATCGCCGTCGACACCGCCATTCCCACCCCGCTCAAGCCGGTCGACGGCGCGCAGGTCTCGTGCGGGGCGACGGCGTCGTTCGAGTTCGACCCCTCGCCGCTCATCAAGGAGTACCAGCTCGAGCTCTCGGCGAGCGCGGAGTTCAACTCGGTGCGCACGCTGCGCTCGACGGGCACCACCTTCGAGGTGCCGGGGCTGCCCGCGGGCACGTGGTGGTGGCGCACGCGCGGCGTCGATCTCAAGGGCCGCACCAGCGGGCCCGGCCCGGTGCGCAGCCTGCAGGTGCGCATCAGCCCGCCGAAGCTGAAGGCGGTGGGCGACGTGCCGCTGGGCACGCCGCAGGTGTTGCTGAGCTGGGCGGAGGCGGGCTGCGCGAAGAGCTACCTCGTGGAGGCGACACAAGACGGGCGCGACAAGATCTCGCTGCCCGCGCCGAGCAACTCGTTGGCCTTCAAGGCGGGCGTCGCCGGCGACTACCGGTGGCGCGTGGCGAGCGTCGACGAGCGCGGCACCGCCGGTGAGTTCAGCCCCGACAGCAGCTTCAAGGTGCGGCTCCCCACGCCCGGCCGGTTGAACGAGGCGGTGGCGCTGCGCGCCGAGCTCACGTGGAGCCCCGTGCCGTCGGCCGCCAGCTACAAGGTCGAGGTGCAGCGCGCGGGCGCGAAGGAGCTGGTGGCCACCGTGCCCGGTACCTCGTGGCGCTCGAGCGAGCTCCCGCCCGGCGAGTACCGCTGGCGGGTCACCGCGCGCGACGCGCTGGGCCACGCGTCGTTGCCCTCGGAGTACCGCTCGTTCATCCGCCCCGCGGGCGCGCCGATGGACCTGCCGCAGTGGCTCCAGCCGGTGAGCGATCTCGTCGTCGCGCCGGGTGCCACCGTCGATTTGGCGTGGAAGCCGGTGGCGGGCGCGACGCGCTACGAGCTGGAGTTCGACGGCACGCCGGTGCCGCTGCCGGTGGCGCGCGCCACCACCCCGGCGCTGACCGAAGGACCGCACGTGGTGCGGGTGCGCGCGCTCGGCGACGGCTTCCGCTCGTCCGACTGGACCGCGCCGCTCGAGCTCTACGCCGGCCGGCCGCCGGTGGCGAAGGCCGAGGTCACGTTGGTGGGCCTGCAGGTGCGCGTGAAGCTGACCGACTCGAAGGGCCGGAAGATCGACGGCCTCGCGCCGCGGCTGGCGGTGCGCGCGGGCTCGCTGGCCCCGGTCGAGCCGCTCGACGACGGCTTCCAGGCCGCGTGGTCGCCGCCGGCGGCAGGGGAAGACGTGCTCGTCATCGACGAGCGCGAGTTCCACTTCGAGCAGCCGCTCGTCACCCCGATGGACCCGCCGTTCTCGCTCGCGGTGCGCGCGGGCGGCATCTTCAGCGGCGGGGCGGTGGCGTCGCCGACGGTGGGGCTGGGCTTCACGGTGCGGTTGCCCTTCCTGCAGCGCCGGCCGGGCATCGAGCTGCGCGTCGGTGGGTATCGCGCCACCAGCTCCTTCCAGCTCGGCGGGCAGACGCTCGAGGCGCAGGCGTGGCTGCTGCCGATCTCCGTGGTGGTGGCGTGGCACCAGACGGTGAGCGCCTTCCAGTTGAAGTTGGGGCTCGGCCCGGCGGCTCAGCTGGCGTGGCTGCAGGTGGGGGCCGACTCGGCGTTCCACGTGCTGCCCGGCTTCGAGATCGTCGCGGCGGTGTCGCGGCGACTCGGGCCGGGGCGCCTCGAGGCCGAGGTGGGCTTCGCGTATTCGCGCCTCGACGTTCCGTTGGCGCGCCTGAACGCAGGCGGCGTGGCGGTGCGTCTGGGCTACGCTTTCGACTTCTAGCGGCGGGGACCTTCCATTGCGGCTGTCGTTGCGAGCACAGATCGTCGGGCTGGTGGGCGTGATGCTCGTCGCGGCGATGGGCGTGTACCTGCTGCTCGCCACGCGCGTGGTGACGGCGGACAAGGAGGCGAGCGTCTACGACGTCAACGCGCTGGTCGCCGGCACCGTGGCGCAGCAGATCGAGCGCACCGTCGACGGCATCGCCGACAAGCTGCGCTACTTCGGGCAGGAATACGAGATCACCCCCGGCGACGCCGAGCGCCGCGCGCGCAGCCTGTTCGACGCCGACGAGGCGGTGCTGTCGCTGGAGGTCTTCAAGCGCACCGAAGGCGGCTTCGAGCGCTCCTTTCTCTTCGTGGACAACCGGCGGCTGGCGGCGCTCAACCTCACCGCCGACGATCTGACCGAGGCCCGCAAGCGCACTCCCGCGCCGCTCGACGCGGTGCAGTCGGCGGGGCTGGTGCTGCAGAACGCGTCGCTGGCGCCCGACCTCGCGCTGGTGCGGCTGTCGTCGGCGACCGCCGATGGGCGCGCGGTGGTGATCGCCGATCTCCGGCCCGAGTGGTTGCTCTCGGCGGTGTCCACCAGCAGCGTGTACAAGGTGTTCCTCGTCGATCGCCTCGGGCGCGTGCTGGCGCACCCCGACGGTGAGCAGGTCATCAAGCGCGAAGATCTCTCGACGCTGCCGGTGGTGAAAGACGCGCTGGGCGGCAAGCTCGCGCGCGGCACCGAAGAATACGACGCGGGCGGGGTGCGCAAGGTGGCGGCCTTCGCGCGGGTGGACAACGGGGTCGGCGCGGTGATCGTCGAGGTGCCGCGCGACGAGGTGTTCAAGGCCACCAACGAGCTGTCGCGGCGCTCGCTGCTCTTCGCGGTGGGCACGGTGTCGCTGGCGCTGGTGCTGGCGGTGCTGCTCGGCCGGCGCGTGACGCGGCCGCTGCGCGAGCTGCAGAAGACGATGATGGTGATCTCCCGCGGCGAGTTCGGCGTGGAGGTGCCCATCGACGGCCCCGCGGAGATCCGCTCGGTGGGCGGCGCCCTCAACCAGATGAGCCGCGAGCTGGTGCGGCGCAGCGAGCAGCTCCAGAAGACCAACGCGCAGCTGGTGCAGTCCGAGAAGCTGTCGGCCGTCGGCGAGCTCGCGGCCAGCGTGGCCCACGAGGTGAAGAACCCCATGGTGGGCATCGTGGGCTTCGCGCAGCTCGGCCAGGAATCGACCGACCTCCCGGAGATGCTCGAGTACTTCAAGCTCATCGAGCAGGACGCCTTCCGCGCGAACAAGATCCTCCAGAACCTGCTCGAGTTCTCGCGCCCGCCGGAGATGGAGTTCGAGCCGCTCGCCCCCAACGACGTGGTGCTGGGCGCGATGGCGCTGTGCGTGCACCAGCTCCAGATGCAGGGCGTGAAGGTCGAGACCTCGCTCGGCGACGGGCTGCCCTCGATTCGGGGCAACTCGAACCAGCTCCGCCAGGTGCTGCTCAACCTGATGCTCAACGCCGGTCAGGCCATGGAGCAGTCACCGCTCAAGCTGATCACCGTCAGCACCCAGCAGCCCGAGCAGGGCTTCGTGGAGATCCGCGTGTCGGACACCGGGCCCGGCCTGGCGGAAGACGTGAAGGACAAGCTGTTCAAGCCCTTCTTCACCACCAAGCGGCGCGGGCAGGGCACGGGCCTGGGGTTGTCGGTCTCGCGCACCATCATCGAGTCGCACCGCGGTCAGATCCGCGCGGAAGGCGCTCCCGGCAAGGGCGCCACCTTCATCATTCGGTTGCCCGAGGCGAGCTGAGTCTCATGGCGCCGGGCCGGCGGCTGCCTCGGTGAGCAGCGGCGCGGTCGCGGCTGGCTGCTGGGTCAAGGCGAGACGATCAGCTTCTGCCCCTCGAGGATGATCTCTTCGCTGCCCTGGTGCACCGCCACCCAGCTCGGCGTGTTCTCGCTGCGCGCCCAGGTGGACTTGGAGCGATCCATGCCCAGCTCGAGCCAGCCCTTCGGCTTGCCCTTGAGGGAGTACTCGAGGCGCAGCATCACCGTCGGCGCGCCGGCCTTCGGCAGCTCGTTCTCGCTGAGCACCTCGGTCACGATCAGCCGGTTCCAGATCTTCTCGTGCCAGTTCTTCGCCAGCTCGTCGGCCTTGTCGGGCGTGGCGGCGCGGGCGACCTTCGCGGTCTGGGGAATGTCGGCGCCGGTCTGCACGAAGGCCACTTCCTTGCCTTCCGATTTCACGACGAAGGCGTCGAACTCGGTCGGCTTGAAGAGGTGGAGCCGGCGATCGACCAGCACCTGCGAGTTGGGGTCGAGGTCGTTGAACAGGCTCGACGAGATGAGGAACACCTCGCCGCTCTTCTCGTCTTGCGCGTAGTTGCCGATGAGCCCGCTCACCGGGCGCGAGATGAGGAAGCGGTGGGTGAGCCCCGCGACCTGGAGCTCGAGCCTGCGGTTGGTGGAGGTGAGGCCGACCTCGTCGAGCTTCTCGTTGCTGAGCTTGCCCAGCGCGCGGCTGCCCTCGAAGGGCGTGAGCTTCACCCACACCGTGTCGGCGCGATCGTTGGCGTACACGGTGCGATCGGGCGCGGGCTCGGGCGGCTTCACCGTCGCGACGATGGTGCCGCCGTCGACGCCGCCGTCGACCTCGGTCAACGAGATGCCGGCGTCGAAGGCCTGCGGCCGCTTGCCCTCGAGGAAGGCGAGGGTGACGAGGAAGCGGTCCTTCTTCTCGAGCGTCACCACGCGGGTGCCGTCTTCGTAGCGCACGCGCTCGAGCGAGTTCTTCGTGGCGTCGACGATCACCACCGACTCGGCCTTGACCGATTCTTTGGGCCGCTGCCAGGTGACGTAGGCGGCGATGAGGCCCGCGACGGCGAGACCTCCCTGCAGGGCTGCGCTGCGCGCTTTCACGACTTCGTCTCCTTGCTGGCGGGCTTCTTCGTGCGGCGGCGGGCGAACCAGCCGATGGCCACCACGCCGAGCGGCGCGAGGAAGGTGGTGCCGTAGAACCACGCCGAGTCCATCTGGCGGGTGCGGGTGAGCGGCACGTCGACCTCGGTGTTGGTGACGCCGGCGAGCTGCTCGTCGCCCAGCAGCCACTTGAAGCCATCGATGACCAGGTACTGGTTGCCGGGCAGTTGGTTCAGCACGAGATCGGCCACCGCGTCGGAGTCGCCCAGCACCAGCACGCGCATCGCCTCTTCGTTCTTGTTCGACGGCGCGCGGCGCTCGACCGCGGCCACCACTCCGTAGGCCTTGCGCGTCTCGCCCAGCGACTGATCGAACTCGAAGTTGCCCGACGCGTCGTTGAACGAGTCGGACAGCGAGCGCACCGCGAAGTCGATGGTGAGCTCCGCGGCGTGCTGCGGCAGTTCCTCGATGGGGCCGGCGCCGAGCATCAGCAGCGGCACGTTGCTGCGGCCGAGGTAGCTGACCACCGGGTGCGAGCTGAAGGTGCGGGTGCCGATGTTGATGCGGTCGGCGGGGCCCGGGGGCGGGCGCACGTTCGCGTTGCCACGCTCCTGCGCGATGTTCTGCGGCTTGAAGCTCAGGCCCAGCGGCTTCATCAGCTCGTCGAAGGGCAGGGCGCCTTCGGGGTCGAGGGCGATGAACAGCCGGCCGCCCCGCTTCTCGTAGTCGACGATCGCCGCGGCCTCGGGTTCGGTGAAGGCGCGGGTGGGGCCGATGATGAACACCGCCGCCGCGTCTTTCGGGATCTCCTGGCCCAGGCCCTCGGCGGTGGTGAGCGGCCGCACGTCGAAGTTCTGATCCTGCAGCGTCTTGTAGAGGATCTCGATGGTGGCGCGCTGATCGTTGCCGGCGGTCGGGTCTTGCGTGCGCTCGCCGTGGCCGGCCGTGAGGTAGACGGTGCGGCGCGCCTTGGCGACCTGCAGCATGCGCTTCTGCACCTCGGCGTCGAGCCCGCGCAGCTGCGTCTTGGCCTTCTCGACCTCGATGCCGATGAACAGCGTCTCCTTGCGGCCGCCCTTCTTGAGCAGCACGGTGCCGTTGCCGCTGACGCCCAGCTCCTTGGCCTTGTTGGGCTCGAGGGCGTGATCGAGGCGCGTCACCTTGAGCTGCGGCGCGACGGCCTCCAGCTCCTTGAAGTAGTCGGCCACCGCCTCGGCGGCGTCGCTGGCGGGCGGGAAGAAGAGGAAGACCTCCAGCGGCTCGTCGAGCGAGGCGGCCAGCTTCTTCGTCGCTTCGCCGGCCTTCGCCACGCGGAAGTACGAGAAGTCGCCCTTCACGTCGCGCTCGGTGGCCACGTACTGCATCGAGAAGGCGAAGATGAAGGCGCACGCCAGGCCGAGGCCCGACAGCAGCGCCTCGTTGATGCGCCCGTCTTCGAGCTTCGGGGCCTTCGCCATCGAGGCGAACGACAGCTCCATCAGCAGCGTGGGCAGGAGCGACGCGGCCATCAGCGCGGGCCACAGCACGCCCAGCACGCCGGCCAGCTTCGGCGAGCTCGAGGTGAGCGACGCGCCCGAGAGCTTGGTGAAGAGGTCCGACTGCAGGAAGTAGAAGACGAAGCCCAGCAGCGTCGCGGTGTGCAGCAGCGCGAAGGTACGGTGGGTGCGCTCGCGGCCGTCGCGGGTGTTCGCGCGCAGGAAGCGCACCACGACGGCGACCACGAGCAACATCGCGCCGACGCCGGTCAGGCCGTAGCGCGCGGTGGGGTTCTCGACGATGCGTTCACCGATCCAGGCGAGCACCAGCCCGACGGCGAGCAGAATGGAGAGCTGCATGACTTACCTCCACCTCCGCGCTTCGAGCACGCGGGTGGCGGCGAAGAGCGCGAGGAAGGTGACGAGGCCGAAGTAGGTGACGTGCTTCAAGTGCACCAGGCCGACGCGGAAGGCGTCGAAGTGCCCCCACCAGGCCAGCCCGGTGACGATGTCGGTGAGCGGGCGATCGGTGACCTTGCCCAGCAACCACGCGGTGGTCAGCGCCAGCACCATCACGCCCGAGAGCACCGCGGCGACCACCTGGCTGCGGGTCAGCGCGCTGCCGAAGGTGCCGATGGCCAGCCCGCTCGCGCCCACCAGCATCAGCCCGAAATAGCCGGCGAAGATGTGGCCCAGCGAGACCTTGCCGTACACCGCGATCAGCAGCGGCATGTACGTGGTGGCGCCGAAGAAGAGGCACATGAAGAGGAAGGCAGCGACGAACTTGCCGAGCACGATCTCCACGTCGTGAATGGGCGACGAGTAGAGCAGCGACACGGTGCCGTTCTGCCGTTCCTCGGCGATGAGGCGCATCGAGAGGAACACCGCGCCCACCATGGTGATGCCGGAGGTGAGGGTGAAGAAGTCGGCCAGCACCTCCGACGACTTCTTGGCGGTGCCGGGCACGGCGAAGGCGTTGAACAGCAGCCCGTCGATGAACAGCATCACCGCGATGATGATGTAGCCGCTCATGGTGCGGAGGTACGCCTGCAGCTCGCGGCGGGCGATGAGTCCGATGTTCTTCATGCCGCCTCCTTCCCGTGCGTCAGCTTCAAGAAGATGTTCTCCAGGCGGGTGGCGGCCTTGTCGACCTTGAGCACGTTCACGTCGGCGGCGACGAGCGCCTTCACCAACGCGGGCCGCAGCTCGCCGGCGCCGACCACGCGCAGCTGCGCGACGTCGCCTTCGAGCTTCGAGACGGTGACGTCGGTGACGCCGGCCACGGCCTTGAGCGCCTCGATGGCCTTCTGCGGCGCGCCGACGATCTCCACGTCGACCGCGCCGGCGTTGCCGAGCAGGTTCGAGAGATCGCCCTCGGTGCCGCGCGCGATGATCTCGCCCTGTTGAATCACCAGGTAGCGATCACAGATCTGACTGATCTCCCCGAGGATGTGGCTCGACACGAGGATGGTGTGCTCGCCCTTGAGCTGGCGGATGAGCTCGCGCATCTCGACGATCTGCACCGGGTCGAGGCCGGAGGTCGGCTCGTCGAGGATCAGCAGGGCGGGGTTGTGCACCAGCGCCTGCGCCACGCCGACGCGCTGCCGGTAGCCGTGCGAGAGGCTGCCGATGACGTCGTCGCGGCGATCGGTCAGCGACGTCTTGCGCATCGCCTCGTCGACCCGCGCGGCGAGCTCACCCGAGCCGACACCGCGCAGCTGCGCGACGAACTCGAGGTACCCGGCCACCGTCATCTCGTCGTACAGCGGCGGCGTGTCGGGCAGGAAGCCGATGCGCTTGCGGATCTCGTGGGGATCGCGCGTGACGTCGTAGCCGTCGATCAGCACCCGGCCCGACGTCGGCAGCAGCACGCAACCCAGGACCTTCAAGGTGGTCGACTTGCCCGCGCCGTTGAGGCCCAGGAAGCCGATGACTTCGCCCTTGTCGATCGTGAAGGAGAGGTCGCGGATGGCCGCGCGCTCTCCATAGTACTTGGTGAGGCCCTCGACCTGAATCATCGGGCCGGACCTCTAATCACTGACGATCTCAAGTCAAGGAGCGTCGGCGCACGAAGCGCAGCGTCAGCCCGAGCGCGAGCACCAACACCACGCCGGTCCACCCCGCGGCCTCGGGGCCAAACGCGCCGCCGCTCCAGAAGCCCGGCTCGGCGGGGAAGGTAGCCACGAAGAGCGAGCTGCCGGCGACGTTGCCGCTGACCGGCTGGCCGAAGACGAAGCCCTCGAAGAAGTTCCACGCCACGTGCAGCCCCATCGGCAACCACACGCTGCCGCTGCGCACCATCGCCGCGCCGAACCACAGCCCGACCAGCGTGATGAGCAGCGCCGCGACCCACGACGCGTGGGGGTTGGTGATGTGCAGCAGGCCGAACAGCGCGCTCGACAGCACCACCGCGGCGACGTCACCGACTCCGCGCCGCAGCGCCTGGAAGCCGATCCCCCGCAGCAGCAGCTCCTCGCCGAGACCCGCGGGGGCGAGCGTGACCAGCTGGGTGAGGCCAGCGAGCAGCACCGGGCGATCGCTCAACGTGAGGGTGGTGATCCCCAGCAGCGCCGGCACCACGCACGAGACCGTCAGCGCCGCCGCGCCCAGCGCCCCGCCGAGCAGGAGCTGTCTCAGCCGGGAGGGCTCGTCGAGCCCGGTCGGTTCCTTGAAGAGCTTCCAGGTGAAGGCGGTGCCCGCGATTCCGCCGAGCAGCGTGGGCAGCGTCGCGAAGATCACCCGCGGCGAGTCGAGCGGGCCGTACCAGTCGAGGCCGGCGATGGCCGTCACCGCGCTGACCAGGAAGATCGCCAGCCCGGAGGTGACGACGAAGACGAGGATGACCCAGAACGAGCGCACGCGATCGTCCGCGTCGCGCAGGAAGTTCACACGCCGGCCCAGGAACTCAGCGTCAGGTGGTGGGCCTCGAGCGCAGCGCGCGCGTCGTCGGCCACGAAGGTCGCCAGCTCGATCTCCCGCTGCGCCGAGTAGCCGCTCGTCAGGTGCGAAGGGCGATACCCGGGGTGACACATCAGCTCGACCACGCCGTCACGCGGCGCCGCCGCCAACGTCGAGCGCCACTGCTGCGGGGTCCAGTGGGCTTCCTTCCCTGCGTCGCCCAGGAAGACGTCGTTGGTGCGCACACCGAACGCGCGGATCTGCGCGCGCATCTCCGGCGTGATGCTGCGCACCGCGAGGCCTCGTTCCTTCGCGGCGGCGCACAGCCCTTCCAGCACCGCGGGCGCGAGGTGCGCGTGCTTGTGCACGTCGAGGTGCGTCGCGTCGCGGCCGAGCAGTGCGCGCAGACGATCGAGCTGCGCGTGCGTCTCGGCGGCGACGAAGCGGGCGTCGAGCACGTCGGTCTCGTTCAGCTCACGGCCCGGCGCGCTCACGGCGTGGAACCGCACCAGGTTGAGGTGCAGCCCGATCGCCAGCCCTTCGGCCTCGCGCGCGGCCGCTTCACTGTGCGGCGAGTTGACGATCATCGTGGTCGACGACACCACCCCGCGGCGCATCGACTCGGCGATGCCCTTCGAGACCGCCGGGTCGTAGCCGTAGTCATCCGCGTTGAGGATCAGCCGGAAGCTCATGGCGCTGGGGCGGCCGCGGCGCACTTCGAGATCAGGCTCTCGGCGTCTTTCGGGAAGCGCTCGCGGAGCCTCTGCTTCGCGCTCTCCAGCTCCGGGGTCTGCTGCATCTGCTCCATTTCGCACAGCGCGGTGAGCGGGCGGGGATCGCTGCCGGCCAGCGCGTCGGCAGCGAGGTACTCGGCGCGCGCGGCGGCGAGGTCGTTCTTCTGAAAGAGCACGCTGGCCAGGTAGTAGTGGCCCTCGAGGAGCTCGGGCTTCTCCTTCACCACCCCGCGCAGCAGCCGCAGCGCCTCCTCCTTCTGCTCCTTGCGGAACTTCACGAAGCCCAGCTCGGCAGTGGTGGCAGGGTCGGGCTTCTTCTTGAGCGCCTTCGAGAGCGCGGCCTCGGCGTCATCGAGACGCCCGCCCTGCGACAGCCAGTAGCCCTGGCGCGCGAGGTACTGCGCGTTGTTCGGCGCCTTGCTGACCGCCTTCGACCACGCCTCGAGCGCGCCGCCGGTCTCGCCCTGCAGCTCGCGAAGCTCGGCCATCAGCGCGTCGGGCCGCGCGTCGTTGGGGGCCAGCGTGCTCGCTTCGCGGATCGCCGTCTCGGCTCGCTTCGCCTTGCGCGCCTGGATCGCGGCCTTGCCTTCGATCAACCGCGCGTCGAGGTTCTTCGGGTTCTTCAGCAGCCAGCCGTCGATGAGCGACAGCGCCGCGTCCCAGTCCTTCGCCTCGGTCAGCAACGCGCCGGCGTGCGCGAGCTGCGCGTCGGTGGCGTCGGGCAGGGCCGCGAGCTTCACCAGCGCCGAGGCCCGCTCGTCACCCTGCGCCTTCTCGGCGAGCGCGAGCTGATCGGCCGCCGAGAGCTGCGGCTTGCGCAGCGCCACGAAGGCGCCGATGCCGACGGCCAGCAGGGCCAGCACCGCGAAGACGGGCACCAGCGGCAGCGGCTTCCGGGCGGGCGCGGCGGGCTTCGCTGCGGCCACCACCGGGCTGGGCAGCGGCGGCGCGACGGGCGGCGTCGGTTGGTGGGCGCGCACCGGCGAAGGCACGGTCGACTCGACGCCTCTGCTGGGCGTGAAGGGCACGTTGCCCGGCACCGACGGGTCGGCCTCGCGGGCCTTGCGCAGCGTGTTGCGCCGCTCGTCGGTCTTCTCGGGGAACATCGTCGAGACGTACTCGGCGACCTCCTGGTGGCTGGCGAGCACGTTGTCACCGCCGACGGCCTCGATGGCGTCGACGAACTCGGCGAGCGTCTGGAAGCGGCTGCGCGGTTCCTTGGCGATGGCGCGCAGACAGATCGCCTCGAGCGCCTTGGGCACGGCCGGGTCGTAGCTCGAGGGCAACGCGGGGTCTTCGCGCGCGATGCGGATCACCACTTCATCGACGCTGTTGCCGGTGAACGGGCGGCGGCCGCAGAGCTGCTCGTAGAGCATCACGCCCGCGGCGAAGATGTCGGCGCGGTGATCGACCGGCTTGGCGGTGATCATCTCGGGCGACATGTAGAAGAACTTGCCCTTGAGCGTGCCCGGCTCGGTGCCGGCGCCCCAGGCAGTGGTGCGGGCGATGCCGAAGTCGATGACCTTCACCTCGCCCTTCACGCCGACGTGGATGTTGTCGGGCGTGAAGTCGCGGTGCACCAGGGCCAGCGGCTTGCCGTTCTCGTCCACCGCGCGGTGCGCCGCGTCGAGCCCACGACAGGCCTCGGTGAGGATGGTGAGCGCCACGCCCGCGGGCATGCGCCGCGCCTGCTCGGCCGCGCGCTGACGGAGCTCGGCCCACGTGCGCCCCTCGAGCAGCTCCATGGCGATGAAGGGCTCACCCTCGACCTGTCCGAGCTCGAAGATCTGCACCACGTTGGGGTGGTGGATCTGCGCGGTGATGCGCGCCTCGTTGAGGAACATGCGGACGATCGCCGAGTCCTTCACGAGGTGCGGCAAGAGGCGTTTCACCGCCACCATGGGGCCGAACTGGCCGTCTTCGCTGATGTGTCGACCGACGTAGACTTCCGCCATGCCGCCGGTCGCGATGCGCGACGTCAGCCGGTACGGCCCGATCCACATCGGTTGGCCGAGGGTCTCCACGAGGGCGCGACTCTAGGTCAGGACGCTCTCAAATCACTCGAAAAGGCCGAGCTGGGGAGATTCTTCGCGGTGCCCCGTACCGAGCTGCGCGTCGAACAGCGCCTTCACCGTCTCGAGCGTGTCGGCGTCTTTGGCGGCCTTGTCGTCACGCAGGCGCGCGATGCGGGGAAAGCGGAGCGCGTAGCCCGAGTCGTGACGCGTCGAGCGCTGCACGCCATCGAAGGCGATCTCGATCACCAGCTCCGGCTTGACCAGGTGGAGCGGGCCCGAGCGCTGCACGGTGAGCGCCTCGAGGCGCCGCGTGAGGAGCTCGATCTCCGCGTCGGTGAGCCCCGAGAAGGCGCGGCCGATCTCCACCAGCCGCCCGTCGCTCCACACCGCGAAGGTGTAGTCGGACAACACGCCCGCCCGCTTGCCGTGGCCGCGCTCGGCGCGGGTGATCACCACGTCGAGCGTCGCGTAGGCCCGCTTGACCTTCCGCCACGCGCTCCCTCTGCGGCCGGCCTCGTACGGCGCGTCGGTGCGCTTGAGCATCAGCCCTTCGTTGCCGCGCGCGCGGGCGGCGGTGAAGGCGTCGTCGAGCTGGGCTTCGACCGCCACGCCGGGCTGGAAGGTCGAGACCGGGTTGACCCGCACCGGGAGCGCCTCGAGGTGCTGGCGCCGCTCGGTCCACGCGCGCTCGAGCAGCACCTCGCCGTCGTACAGACAGTCGTAGGCCACGAACGCGACGGGCGTCTTCGCGATGGCGCCACGGCCGGGTGCTTCACGGTTGAGCCGCGCCTGCAGCGCTTGAAAGGGGCGCGCGTGTCCGTCGGCGCGCACGGCGATGATCTCTCCGTCGAGCACCACCGCACGGGGCATGCGCGCCAGCGACTGCGCGACCTCGGGGAACTGCGCGGTCACGTCGTCTTGACCGCGCGCGAAGAGCCGCACCTGGCCGCCCCACACGTGGGCCTGGGTGCGCACGCCGTCGAGCTTGTCTTCGAAGATGGTGAGGGCCGGGTCGATCGGCTCCTTCACTGCCTCGGTGGGCGTGGCGAGCATGAAGGCCACCACGCTGCCGGGGACGATCGCCGCGCTGCCGAGGCGGCGATCGAAGGCCAGCAGCGCCAGCGCGCCGGGATCGGGCGTGAGCGCCGAGGCCTTGCGGAGATCGTCGAGCGTGGCGTCGAACGCCGTCGCCAGCGCCTCTTCGAAGACGCCGAGCTGCACGCCGATGCGCAGCTCGCCGAGGATCGCCTTCACCAGGTAGCGCGCTTCCCACGGGGCGGCGCGGGTCAGCAGCTCGGTGAGCAGCGCCTGCTTCTGGGCGCGATCGGGCGTGGCGGCGATGCGCTCGATCAGCGGCGGCACCTCGAGCAATGGCAGGTGACGCTGACCGGCCGGCAACAACACCTCGAGCGCGTCGCCGAAGTCACCGAGCTCGCGGCTCTTGAGGGCGACCACACCGACGGGGTGACCTGAAGCGGTCGCGGCCGCGGCGCTCAACATCGCCCAGCCGACGCCGAGCGTGCGCGTGTCTCCCGTCGGCAGCACCCGCCCGAGGACCAGCCGCGCCGCGAAGGGGAGTTCGTCGCGCGACAGCGTCTTCAGCAGCCCCGAGAGGTGCGAGACCTTCGCCTTGCGCGAGCGCGTGGCCTTCACCGCGTCGAGGGCGTGGACGAGCCGCTGCATGCGGTCGATCTACTCCCCCCGGTCAGAGGGCGCATCCGAGGCTGGAGTCGCGGCGGAGGGTGCGCCACGTTCGGCCAATGCCTCAGCTGCGCAGGACGGTGGTGTTGTGGGTGGTGCTGATCGCGCTCTTCGCCGGCTTCTATGTCTTGTTCGATGGCCGGGGCCCGTCCGACGGCTCGCGCGCAGCCATCGACCTCGGCTCGGTGCTCCGGCAGTGGCTGCCCTTCATCTTTCTCTTCCTGGCCGTCGTCTTCTTCTTGCGGCGCATGCAGGGCCACGGGCCGATCAATGAAGGCGTACGGCTGTTGTGGCAGGGGCGCTACGTGCAGGCGCTGCAGCTCTTCGAGACGTACCGCAAGGCGTTCCCCAATCAGCCGGTCGGCGCGTTCAACGCGGGCTCGACCCGGCTGCAGTTGTGGAAGCTCGAGGCGGCGCTGGCCGATCTCCAGGTGGCCGAGAAGCTCACGCGCAGCCAGAAGGCCGAGGCGTTCTCTGCCATCGTGCCCGAGCACCTCGCGCTCACGTTCGCGCTGCTGGGCCGTGAAGGCGACGCTCGCGCGAGCCTGGCGGCGATCCCCGAGGGGAAGGGTGACCCCGGTCGCGTCGGACTGGCGCAGGCGATTCTGATGGCGCGCGCCGGTGACTTCCCTGGGGGCCGCGCGAAGCTGTCGGCCTTCGAGGTGAAGCAGATGTCGGGCACCGTCGGGGCGTTCGCGCGCACGCTCGACGCGATGTGCATCGAGCGGACGAGCGGAGAGTTACGCCACGTCGATCGCGTCGCCTTGTTCGGCGAGGCTGGCCCCGACGAGCTGCGCAAGGCGTGGCCCGAGTTCATGGCCTTCGTCGACCGGGCGCCGGCCTGGTGAGTGGGCGGGATGAACTGATAGGAGCGTCGAGTGCTGAATCGAGCCCGAGCAGCGATGGTCGTGGTCTCGCTCGGCGTGCTGCTGGGGACCGGCGCACGCGCGGCGCACGACGGCGTCTTCGTGGCCAGCGACGTGTTCCTCGCGTGCGTGTTCGCTCCTCTCTCGATCCTCGTGGGCGGGGCGCGACTCGGTGGTGCGGGGCTTCTCGGAGTGTTGTTCTGGCCCGTGCTCGCGTTGGTGTTCTGGCGCTGGGTCTCAGCGGGCCGGCCGGGCTGGCTGGCGCTGGGCGCGGGGTGGACCGCGATCGGCTTCGCGCAGGCGGTGCCGGGCCTCCAGGTGATGATGTCGGCCTGAGCTTCGGCGGCGGCGGTGGTACAAGCGCCCTCCGATGAATCACCTCCGCTTCAACCTGAACGGCGTCTGGATCGAAGAACGCGGCCTCAGCCCCACCACGACGCTGCTGCGCTACCTGCGCGATCGTCGTCACCTCACCGGGACCAAAGAGGGCTGCGCCGAAGGTGACTGCGGCGCGTGCTCGGTGGCGGTCGCCGAGCTGGGCGCCGACGGCCAGCCGGTGTGGCGTTCGGTGAACTCGTGCCTCGTGATGTTGCCGATGCTGCAGGGCAAACACGTGGTGACGGTCGAGGCGCTGAAGGTCGGTGACGCGTACCACCCGGCCCAGGTCGCGATGGCGAAGGCGCTCGGCAGCCAGTGCGGCTACTGCACGCCGGGCATCGTGATGTCGTTGTTCGAGGCCACCTACCGCAAGGACCTCGACGCCCCGTGGAAGCTCGATGATCAACTCTGCGGCAACCTCTGCCGCTGCACCGGGTACCGCCCCATTCGTGACGCGGCCGAGGCGGTCGCCGGCACCTGTCCGCGCGATTCGTTCTCCGAGGCGCTGCCGACGGCGAAGCCCGAGTCGATGGCGGTGCAGTACGAGGCCGCGGGCCAGCGCTTCACCACGCCCGGCACCTTCGACGAGCTGTGGGCCGAGCTCGACGCGCACCCCGACGCGCGCTTCGTCGTGGGCGGCACCGACCTCTCGCTGGAGGTCACCAAGAAGTTCGCCGTCATCCCCAAGCTCGTCTCGCTCGAGGGCCTGCGCGAGCTGAAGGCCACCACCGAGCTCGACGGCGCCTTCCGCATCGGCAGCGGCGTCACCATCGCCGAGCTCGAGGCCTTCACCGCGGAGCGGCTGCCGTCGGTGCACCGCATGGTGCGCTACTTCGCGGCCCGGCAGATCAAGCACCGCGGCACGGTCGGCGGGAACCTGTGCACCGCGTCGCCCATCGGCGATCTGCCCCCGGCGTTCATCAGCCTCGGCGCGACGGCCGTCATCCGTGGTCGGGCGGGGGAACGGCGCGTGCCGCTCGAGCAGTTCTTCACCGGCTACCGCAAGACCGCGCTCGCGCCGAAGGAGATCCTCGCGGCGATCGAAGTGCCCCGCGTGCCGGCCACCGCGCGCGCCATCTCGTACAAGGTCTCGAAGCGCCGCGAGCTCGACATCAGCACCGTCTCGGCCGCGCTGTACGTCGACACCGACGCGGCGGGCGTGGTGACCACCGCGCGGCTCGCCTTCGGAGGCATGGCCGCGACCCCGATGCGCGCCGCCGGCGCCGAGGCCGCGCTGCTCGGCCAGCCGTGGACCGCCGAGACCGTGGCGCGCGCCGCGAAGGCGATCTCCGCCGACTTCACCCCGATGTCCGATCACCGCGGCAGCGCGGCCTACCGCTCGCTCGTCGCCGCCAACCTGCTGCGCGGCTTCTTCGACGAGACGAGAGACGTCCGGCAACCCGCGCTGCAACCGCGTCACGCGTCCACCGTGCAGACCGCCGAGGAGGTGCGTCATGGCTGAGCCCCAGGTTCCCGCGCAGGCCCCGAAGACCGGCGTCCCCATCGGCGAGTCGCCGGTGACGCCGCTGCACCAGCCGCTGCTCCACGAGAGCGGCCTGCGGCACACGAGTGGTGAAGCGAAGTACGTCGACGACTTCCCCGCGCCGGCCGGCATGCTCGTCGCGCAGATCGTCCCCTCGACGCTGGCGCACGCCAGGGTGCGCCGCCTCGACACTGCGGCGGCCCTGAAGATCCCCGGCGTGGTCACCGTGCTCACCGCGCGCGACATTCCCGGCGAGAACAACGTCGGCCCGGTGGTGCACGACGAGGAGCTGCTCGCCAGCGACGAGGTGCGCTTCCTCGGGCAGGCGGTCGCGGTGGTGGTCGGTGAGAGCTACGAGGCGTGCCGCGCGGGCGTGGCGGCGGTGAAGGTCGAGCTCGAGCCGCTGCCGGCCATCGTCTCGCTCGACGAGGCGATCGCGAAGGGGAGCTGGCTGGCCGAAGAGCACCGCATGCAGCGCGGTGACGCGGCCGCCGCGCTGGCCACCGCCGACATCCGCTTTCAGGGCGAGGTGCGCACCGGCGGGCAGGACCACTTCTACCTCGAGACGCAGGTCACCCTGGCGGTGCCCGAAGAGAACAGCGCGCTCAAGCTCTACACCTCGACGCAGCACCCCAGCGAGGTGCAGGCGATCGTCGCGCACGTGCTCCACTGGGGGCGTCATCAGATCGTCGTCGAGGTGCCGCGCATGGGTGGCGGCTTCGGCGGCAAGGAGACTCAGGCCGCGCCCTACGCCGCCATGGCCTCGCTCGCGGCGCTCAAGACCGGCCGGCCGGTGAAGCTGTGGCTCAACCGCGACCAGGACATGTTGTGGACCGGCAAGCGCCACCCGTTCATCACGAAGTTCGACGTCGGCTTCACGAAAGACGGTCAGCTCGTCGCGCTCGACGCGAAGCTCTACAGCGACGGCGGCTTCAGCACCGATCTCAGCCGCGCCATCCTCGACCGCGCGCTGTTCCACATCGACAACGGCTACTTCATTCCGCACGTGCGGCTGACCGGGCAGGTGGCGAAGACCAACCTGCCGTCGAACACCGCCTTCCGCGGCTTCGGTGGGCCGCAGGGCATGGCGGTCATCGAGAGCATCCTCAGCCGCTTCTCCGAGCGCACCGGCCTCGATCCGGTGCAGGTGCGCAGCCGCAACTTCTACGGCGGCGCGCCGCGAAACCTCACGCCCTACTGGCAGGTGGTGAAGGAGAACCGGCTGCCGCGCATCTTCGAGCAGCTCCTTCGCTCGTCGAACTACGCGGCGCGCCGGGCCGAGGTCGACGCCTTCAACGCGAAGAGCACCACCGTGAAGCGGGGCCTGGCGCTGACCCCGGTGAAGTTCGGCATCAGCTTCACCACCTCGTTCCTGAACCAGGCGGGCGCCTTCGTGGTGCTCTACGCCGACGGGAGCCTGCAGCTGAACCACGGCGGCACCGAGATGGGGCAGGGCCTGCACACCAAGATGCTCGCCGTCTGCGCGCACGAGCTGGGTGTCAGCCCCGAGCGGATTCGCGTGATGAACACCGCCACCGACAAGGTGCCCAACACCTCGGCCACCGCGGCGTCGAGTGGCTCCGACTTGAACGGCCAGGCGGTGAAGAACGCGTGCGAGACGCTGCGTGAGCGGCTGCGGCCCGTCGCGGCGCGGCTGCTGGGCGTGCCGGCCGAGAGCGCGCACGACATCTTGTTCGCCGGCGGCCGGGTGTTCCTCGCGTCGCGGCCCGAGCTGGCGTTGCCCTTCGAGAAGGTGACCGGCGAGGCGTACCTGCAGCAGGTGTCGATGTCGGCGACCGGCTTCTACCGCACGCCCGACATCACCTTCGACCGCGCCACCGGCAAGGGGAAGCCGTTCCACTACTTCGCGTACGGCGCGGCGGTGAGCGAGATCGAGCTGAGCGGGCTCACCGGTGAGCACCGGGTGCGCCGGGTGGACATCCTCCACGACGTGGGCAACTCGCTGGTGCCCACCATCGATCGTGGGCAGATCGAAGGCGCCTTCGTGCAGGGCGTGGGCTGGCTGACCTGCGAGGAGCTGCGCTTCGACGAGCGCGGCTACCTCCGCACGCACAGCCCCGACACCTACAAGATCCCCGCGTTCGGCGACGCTCCGCTCGACTTCCGCGTCTCGTTGCTCGAGGCGGCCGCGCAGGACGACGTGATCCACGGGAGCAAGGCGGTCGGTGAGCCGCCGCTGATGCTCGGCCTGAGCGTGGTGGCCGCGCTGCGTGACGCCGTCGCGGCCTTCGGGCCGAAGGGCCGCGAGGTGAAGCTCGAGATGCCCTGCACGGCGGAAGCGCTGCTCTTCGCGGTGGAAGCGCAGCGCTGACCGTCACGCCCCCAGCAGCGCGAGGAGCTGCATCGTCAGCCACGCGAGCCCTGCCGAGAACGGCAGGGTCACCACCCACGCGATGAGGATGTTGGTGGCCACGCCCCAGCGTACGGCCGAGACGCGCTTCGACGCGCCGACGCCCATGATCGACCCGTTGATGATGTGCGTGGTCGAGACGGGAATGCCGAGGTGGCTGGCGCCCAGAATGGTGAGCGCGCCCGCGGTCTCGGCCGCGAAACCCTGCAGCGGCGTGATGCGGATGATCTTCGTGCCCATCGTCTTGATGATGCGCGTGCCGCCCGCCGCCGTGCCCAGGCCGATCGCCAGCGCGCAGGCGATGATCACCCACGTCGGCACGTGCTCCACCGACGAGGGCATCACCCACGCCGGCATCCACTCGGGCGTGGCGTGGCCGGTCGAGACGAAGGCCATCAGCGCCAGGGTGATGATGCCCATCGACTTCTGAGCGTCGTTGCTGCCGTGGCTGAAGGCCATCATGCCCGCCGACAGCAGCTGCAGCCGGCGTGAGTGCGCGTGCACCACGTTGGGCCGCGCGCCGTAGAGCACCGGCACCGCGATGAGGAAGGCCACGCCGAGCGCCAGCACGATGCGCGTCTCGAGGGTGCTCGCGGCCAGCGCCTTGCCCAGCGCCTCGCCGTTCCACACCGCGACGCCCAGCACCAGGAAGATGCCCAGCACCAGCACCGCCAGCGTCGAGCGCCGCCAGTGGCCGCGGGCGATCCACACCAGGCCGACCATCACCAGGAAGGCCACCACGAAGCCGATGGTCGGCGAGGCCACCAGCGGCACCAGCACCTTCTGCACCAGCGCGTTCCACTTGAAGGCGCTCATCCCTGCGTGCGCCGTCACCGCGCCGGCCAGCCCGCCCACCAGCGCGTGCGAGCTGCTCGAAGGAATGCCGAACCACCAGGTGATGAGGTTCCACACCGACGCGCCGATGAGCGCGGCCAGCACCACGCCCTGGGTCACGATGGCGGGGTCGGCGAAGCCCGAGGCGATGGTCTTGGCGACCGCCGTGCCGGTGACCGCGCCCACGAAGTTCAAGATGCCGGCGAGGAACACCGCGGTGCGAATCGGCAACACGCCGGTCGACACCACGGTGGCGATGGCGTTCGCCGCGTCGTGGAAGCCGTTGATGTAGTCGAAGATGATCGCCATCACGACGACCGCGATGAGCAGGCTAACCATGCTTCACGGCCAGGTTGGCGAGGAGGTCGGCCACGTTGTCGCAGTAGTCGACCGCGGCCTCGAGATCGTCGAGCGCTTCCTTCTGCTTGAGCAGCTCGCGGAAGTCGGGGTGTGAGTCCGAGAAGAGCGACGAGATCGCCTGCCGGTAGATGGTGTCGGCTTCCTTCTCGAGCGTGCGCACCTTGCGGCCGGCGTCGAGCAGCTCGGCGTAGCGGTGGGTGCGCAGGTGCGGCACCGCCTCGGCGATCAGCGCGGTGCAGGCCTCGAGCTTCTCCATGATCTGCACCATCGGCGCGGTGGGCTTCTCGAGGTGGTACAGGTTGAAGGCGCGCGCCGAGAGGTTGCAGAGGTCGATGATGTCGTCGAGCTCGCTGGTGAGCCGGTGCAGGTCTTCACGATCGAGCGGCGTCACGAAGGTGCGGGCGAGCGCGTCTTCCATCTTGCGCACCACGTCGTCGGCCTTGTGTTCGATGGACTGCACCGACTCGCGCACCTTCGAGGCGGGCGTGTCGCGGAAGGTGTGGAGCGCCTTGCTGGCGTCGTGGCCGAGGCGTCCCAGCTCCTCGAGCATGTCGTACCAGTGATCTTCGCGGGGGAGGATGAAGCGGATCAGTTCCTGAAGAGCGGCCATGGCGTTGCCCTTCAGCAAATCGACCAGCCCTGGCTCGTTACAACTGTGTGACGCTTCTGTGACTCCGCAGCGGTTGCGCGCTCAATCGAGCAGCGTGTCGGCCATCACCCGCTGCAGGCGCCGCCGCTCGAGGGTGTAGGCCCCGAGGTGCCCGGTCGCCAGGCGCACCGGCTCGACGTTCCAGTGCGCGGCGATGCGCTCGGTCGCGGCGGGCGAGACGATGCCGTCGCCGGTGTTGATCACCACCGCGCGGCGCTCCGACTTCGGGGGCGGCAGGTCGATGACCGACACCCGGCGCATCGCGTCGCGCAGCTTCTCTTTCGCGCCGTCGCCCAGCACCTGCCACTGCACCTGCGTCGCCAGCGGCCCGTCGCAGAACACCACGTCGGGTGACGGGCTGGCGGCCATCGCCACCACCGGCACCTCGAAGGGCAATGACTGCACCGCCTGCGAGCCGAGCTGGCCCGCCATGCTGTAGCCCGCGAGCCCGGTGGGCACGCCCTCGGCGTGGTGGGTCTGCAGTAACGCGCGCGCGTCTTCGATGTGCGAGAGCCCCATGCGGAAGAAGTCTTCGACGCGGGTGAGCGGCGCGTGCCGTCGGCCGAAGTAGGCGCCCTCGAGCAGCCACGGCTCGAGGCCCCGGGCGACGAGCGCGCCGACCAGCCACATACGCGCGCCGTACCCCGCATCGCCCCACGACGGAGGCACCACCACCCGGCGCTTCGGTGGCCGCGGCGTCAACAGCCGCCGCACGTGCAGGGTGCGTTGCGCGTCGGGCAACACCACGCTCGGGCTGGGCGCGGTGCCGTCCTGCACCAGCAGCCCGCGCTCCCGAAAGGGCGCGCCCCAGGTGATGGAGAGCGTGGGCGCGGCGTGGGGCGTCTTCAGGGCGTCGCCCAGCGCCTCGAAGGGAGCCAGCTCGCCCCAGCCTCCAGCGAAGACAGCGGCGCGATCGAGCCAGCGCAGCGAGAGCCGATCGAGCCAGTGCATCACATGCCGATGAGCTGGCCGCCGATGAGCGCCATGCCGCCATCGACCGAGTGGATGCTGCCCGTCACGTACTTCGCGGCCGGTGACGCGAGGAAGAGCGCGAGCTGGGCGACGTCGTCCTTGCTGCCGAACTTCTGCAGCGGCACCGCCTGCTCGACCTTCGCGCGCACCGCGGGATCTCCGGCGAGGCGCTCCATGCCTTCCGTGCCGTCGATGGGGCCGGGCCAGATCGACATCACCCGCACGCCGACCGGGCCCCATTCCATCGCGAGCGTCTTCACCAGCATGTCGACGCCGGCCTTCGCCGCGCACACGTGGGCCTGCATGGGGTAGGCGACCTGCGCCTGCGGGGCCGAGATGGCGATGATCGCCGCGCCGGGTTTGGTGAGCCGCTCGAAGGCCGCGCGGCACGCGTTGAAGGTGCCGAGCACGTCGATGTCCATCACCGCCTTGAAGCCGTTCGACGACATCAGGGCGACGGGCGCGGGGAAGTTGCCGGCCGCGCCGCACACCAGCACGTCGATGGGCCCGAAGGCGGCGACGGCCTTCTCGAGCATCGCGTCGACCGCGGCGTAGTCGCGCACGTCGGCGGAGTAGCCCTCGGCGGTGGTGCCCTGGTCGCGCAGCCGCTTCACCGCCGCGTCGAGCTTCTCGACCTTGCGGCCGTTGATCGACACCTTCGCGCCCAGCTCACCGAACGACTGCGCGATGCGCTCGTTGATGCCGCTCGAGCCGCCGGTGACGAAGACGTGTTTCCCTGCGTAGAGGCCGGGCTTGAAGATCGAGGTCATGGAGTCAGGGCGCCTTGAAGGGAATGGGGGTCGGCGTGCCGGGGGCCCGGGCGCCGTTCATGAAGAGGTGGGTCACGCCGCGCAGCATGTCGGCCAGCGGCATGAGCGGCTGCACGCACCACGAGGCCATCGCGGCGAGACAGTTGAGCAGGAAGAAGTCGGCCAACACCTCGGAGGGGATCATCGGCGACAGCTCACCCCTCCCGGCGGCCGCGGCGAACCGCCGGCTGACGGCGGCCCGAACGATCTCCGCCTCGCGATCCTCGAGCACCGGCGCACGGCGCAGCGACACGCTGAACACCTCGACCAGCAGCTTGCGGCGCTCGCCCTCGGCCCAGAACGCCGACATCTGGTCGATCACCGTGTCGAACACCTGCTCGAGCTTCGCGTCGGCCGGCAGGGCGTTGACGCGCTCGGTGAGCGGCTCCTCCGACTCCTTGAGCAGCTCGACCAGCACGTCGTCCTTCGAGGGGAAGTGGAAGTAGAACGCCGCCCGGCTGACGTCGGCCTTCTGGGCGATGTCTTCGATGCGACAGTTCGCCACGCCGTCACGGCAGAAGATCTCGATCGCCGCGAGGTAGAGCCGCTTCCTGGTTTCTTCTCGTTGTTTGTCGCGCACGGCAACGGGTGTACCCAAAACAGGGGCGTTCCACAGCACTCGCAGCAGCCCGTTCGGTCACTGCTTCGTCATGTGTCAGCCCCGAGGTGAACGATCTCGTACACCCACCGGTCGTGTCAGACTTCCCCTTCGCATGTGCACCCTCATCGTCAGCTTCCAGCAACACCCTGAGGCGCCGCTGGTGATCGCCGCCAACCGCGACGAGCTCCGTGGCCGGCCCGCGAGCGGCCCCACGCGCTGGGCGGGGGAAGACTTCATCGCACCGCGCGACGAGCAGGCCGGCGGTACGTGGCTCGGCCTCACGCGCGCCGGCATGTTCGTCGGCGTCACCAACCGCTACCCGTCTGAACGTCACGCCGATCGCCAGTCGCGCGGCGCGCTGGTGGTCGAGGCGCTCAAGGCCCAGTCGGCGCGCGCGCTGCACGCCCAGCTGGCGTCGCTTTCGCCGGAGCGCTTCAACACCTTCCATCTCCTCTACGCCGATCGCGAAGCGGCCTTCGTCACGTGGAACGACGGGGCGCACATTCACCACTCGGTGCTGCCGGCGGGCCTGCACGTGGTGACCGAGCGCAGCCTGGGCGGTGACGATCACGGGCGCACCCAGCTCATCGAGCGCGCGTGGCCGAGCCTCCCGGTCGACGGTGACGGGGCTCCGACGGCGGGCGGGCTGCAGATGCTGCTGTCGACGCGCGTCGACGATCCCGCGGGGAGCGTGTGTGTCGATCTCCCCGCGCTCGACTACGGCACGCGCAGCTCGCTGGTGTTGTTCGTCGCGCCGGAGCTGTCGCGCTCGCGCTGGTACTGGGCCGACGGGCGGCCCGATCGCACGCCCTTCGTCGAGCAGCCGGCGCTGATCGAGGCGCTGTGTCGCTGAGCGCAGCCTGAAGAGACGAACGGCGACGAGGTCGCCCCCGTCGCCGCGTCTGCTGCTTCGTTCTCGCCGCGCTTACGACTTCGCGAGCTGGCGCAGCACGTACTGCAGGATGCCGCCGTGCTTGTAGTAGTCGAGCTCGTTGGGCGTATCGATGCGGCAGGTGACGGTGAAGGTCTTCGCCGAGCCGTCATCGCTCTTCGCCGTCACCGTCAGCTTCTTCGCGGGCGCCAGGCCGTCGGCGATGCCCGCGATGCTGTAGGTCTCGGTGCCCTTGAGGCCGAGCGTGGTCGCGTCTTCGCCCGCCTGGAACTGGAGCGGGATGACGCCCATGCCGATCAGGTTCGAGCGGTGGATGCGCTCGAAGCTCTTGGTGATGACCGCCTTGACGCCCAGCAGCATGGTGCCCTTGGCGGCCCAGTCACGCGAGCTGCCGGTGCCGTATTCGGCGCCGCCGATGATCACCAGCGGCGTGCCTTCCTTCTGGTACTTCATCGAGGCGTCGAAGATGAACATCTGCTCGCCCGAGGGCATGTGCTTGGTGACGCCACCCTCGACGCCCGGCACCAGCAGGTTCTTGAGGCGGATGTTGGCGAACGTGCCGCGCATCATCACCTCGTGGTTGCCGCGGCGCGCGCCGAAGCTGTTGAAGTCTTCCGGCTTCACGCCCTGCTCGCCGAGGTACTTCGCCGCGGGGCCCTTCTTGTCGATGTCGCCGGCGGGCGAGATGTGGTCGGTGGTGATCGAGTCACCGAGCAGCGCGAGCACGCGGGCGCCGGTGATGTCCTTCACCGGCAGCGGCTCCTTGGGCATGTTGTCGAAGAAGGGCGGCTTGCGCACGTAGGTCGACTTCGGGTCCCACTCGAAGGTCGCGCCTTCCTTCACGTTGAGCGCCTGCCACTGCTTGTCGCCCTTGAGCACGTCGGCGTAGCGCTTCTTGAACTGCTCGGCCTTCACGTTCTTGAGCGCCGCCTGGATCTCTTCGCCGGTGGGCCAGAGGTCCTTCAAGAACACGTCCTTGCCGTTCTTGTCGGTGGCGATGGCCTCGGTGTTGGGGTCCCAGTTGGTGTGGCCGGCGATGGCGTAGGCCACCACGAGGCCGGGGCTGGCGAGGAAGTTCATGCGCACGTGCGGGTGCACGCGGCCCTCGAAGTTGCGGTTGCCCGAGATGACGGCGGCGGCCGCGATGCCCGAGTCGACGATCGCCTTGGTGACCGGCGCGGGCAGCGGGCCCGAGTTGCCGATGCACGTGGTGCAGCCGTAGCCGACGACGTGGAAGCCGAGCGCCTCGAGGTACGGCATCAGGCCGGCCTCGGTGAGGTAGTCGGTGACCACCTGGCTGCCCGGGGCGAGCGAGGTCTTCACCCACGGCTTGACGTTCACGCCGAGCTCGACGGCCTTCTTGGCGAGCAGGCCGGCGCCGAGCAGCACCGACGGGTTGCTGGTGTTGGTGCACGAGGTGATCGACGCGATGACCACCGCGCCGTTGGTCAGCTCGTAGCTCTGCGCGCCCTGCGTGACGACGGCCTTGGCGGCCAGCTTGGCGTCACCGTCCTGCACCTTGAGGATGTCCTTCACGTTCTTCGGGAAGGACTTCTTCATGTCGGCCAGCAGCACGCGGTCCTGCGGGCGGGCGGGGCCGGCGAGGCAGGGCTGCACGGTCGAGAGGTCGAGCTCCAGCGTGTCGCTGAAGATCGGGTCGGGCGTCGACGCGGTGTGGAAGAGGCCCTGTTCCTTCGCGTAGGCCTCGACGAGCGCGATGCTCTCGGGCGAGCGGCCGGTGAGGCGCAGGAAGTTGAGCGTCTCTTCGTCGATGGGGAAGAAGCCGATGGTCGCGCCGTACTCGGGCGCCATGTTGGCGACGGTGGCGCGATCGGTGAGCGGCAGCGCGCTGATGCCCGGGCCGTAGAACTCGACGAACTTGCCGACCACGCCCTTCTTGCGGAGCATCTGCGTGACGGTGAGCACCAGGTCGGTCGCCGTGGCGCCCGCCGCGAGCTTGCCGGTCAGCTTGAAGCCGATGACCTGCGGAATGAGCATGGTGATCGGCTGGCCGAGCATCGCCGCCTCGGCCTCGATGCCGCCGACGCCCCAGCCCACCACGCCCAGGCCGTTGATCATCGTGGTGTGCGAGTCGGTGCCGACCAGCGTGTCGGGGTAGGCCGCGCCGTCAGCCGACTTGAAGACGCCCTGGCCCAGGTACTCGAGGTTGACCTGGTGGCAGATGCCGGTGCCCGGCGGCACCGCGCGGAAGTTCTTGAGCGCCTTCTGGCCCCACTTGAGGAACGCGTAGCGCTCGGTGTTGCGCTCGAACTCGATGTCGACGTTCTCGGCGAAGGCGGTCTTGGTGCCGAACTTGTCGATCATCACCGAGTGGTCGATGACGAGGTCGAGCGGGCACAGCGGGTTCACCTTCTGCGGGTTGCCGCCCATCGAGGCCAGCGCCTCACGCATCACGGCGAGGTCGACCACCACCGGCACGCCGGTGAAGTCCTGCAGCAGCACGCGCGCGGGGGTGAACGAGATCTCGGTGTCGGGCTCGCTCTTGGGGTTCCAGTTGACCAGCGCCTCGACGTGCTCCTTCTTGACGACGCGGCCGTCTTCGAAGCGCAGCAGGTTCTCGAGCAGCACCTTCAGCGAGAAGGGGAGCTTGTCCACGCCGCCGAACTGTTTGGCGAGCGTCTTGAGCGAGAAGATGTCGTAGGGAACGCCGCCGACGGGCAGCTTGGTGCGGGTCTTGAACGTGTCGATCTGGGCCATGGCGGAGACTTATTCCGCCGCGCGCCAACGGACGCAACCAACAAAGTTTCAGAGGTCCATCGTGGCCCGCTCATAGTCCGCACGGCCCTGGCAGGGGTGCGCCCGTGAGGGGAAGAACTGCTTGACGTAGTCGAGCTGGTAGCGGGCCTCGTCGTACTTGCCGAACTCGTAGGCCGAGCGGGCCTTGAGCAACAGCTGCTTGCACTTCTCGTCGAGCTCGCGGCGCGCCTCGTTCATCTTGTCGCGGGTCAACGAGTACGTGTACGGCCGGGTCGCCGCGGGCAGCGCCTCGAGGGTGAGCCACGCCTCGCGGTAGTTCTTGTACGCGTCCCAGCGGTTGCTCGCGCCGATGTCGCGCTGCTCCCATTCCTGGTTGCCGCGTTTGTACTTTTCTTCGGCGTCGGCGATCAGCCCCACCTCATCCTTCTCGGGGAGCACGGCTGTCTCGATCCACAGGTTCCAGATCTTCCAGGTGTCGCTCTCGGGCGGGTTGCGCACGTTGTCGAAGGTGACGGTGTTGATCTCGCTGCGCTTGACGAGGTTGGCGGGCACGATGACCTCCAGCGTGCGCTCGTTGGCGTCCATCGTGTCGGGGGGCAGCCAGCCGATCTCCACCCCGTTGACGGTGATCGACACCTCGTCCTTCGAGTTGATGTCCTTCGCCTGGTAGTGGAGCACCGCCATCACCTGCACCGGTGACTTCACCTCGAAGTCGAAGGTCTTCGAGTCTTCGCGCTCGTACATCACGTCGGGGCCGAGACCGAACGACATGTCGAGGGGCTCGGCGGTGAGCACCTCCGGTTCCTTCGGCTTCGGCTTCGCGTCTTCGGGCAGCACCGCGAAGAGCAGCCCGCCGAGCAGGCCCAACGTCAGCGCGCCCGCGCCCACCGAGGCGGCGATGCGCTTGGGCTGGCTCGCTTCGGTCCACCACAGCTGCGCCTTGCCGACCACGCCGCCGCGCTTGAAGCGGGCCTTGTCGGCGGCCGAGAGCGCGGGGCGTTCGCCCGAGACGCGCACCAGCCGTGGGCGACCACCACCGGCGACCTCCACGCCCTCGGGGAGATCGGCTTCCCGCGTGGCCAGCTTCGCCGCCGGCTTCGAGCCCGACGTCACGGCGCGGCGGCCCGGCGTACTGGGGCGGGGGCCCTTGAGCGCGGGGATCATCTGGGTGCTGCGGCGCCCCATCTCCGCGACCTCGTCGCGGCTGGAGTTCTTCGGCAGCATCGCCACGCCCTTGTTGCGCGACTTCTTCAGCTCCGAGATGTCGACGATGCGGGTGTGCGCGCCGCCTTCTTGTCCGGCCTCACCGGTGACCGGCTCTTCGGGCTCGAGATCGACCGGCTTGAAGCTGAACACCACCGGCCCGACGGAGATGGAGTCGCCGTCCTTGAGCGCCGACTTCGCCGAGATGGTGGTGCCGTTGACGCGCGTGCCGTTCGAGCTGCCGAGATCTTCGATGAAGAAGCCCGGCCCCTCGACGCCGATGCGCGCGTGCTTTCGCGACACTCCGGCCTCGTAGAGGATGACGTCGCACTCCGCGGTGCGCCCGATGACGACGGAAGCCTGGTCGAACTCGAACTCGCGACCTGCTTCTTTGCCTTCGGAGATGACGAGCTGAAAACCCATTCGCGTCAGGCGGACTGTAATGACGCCAGCGCTGCTTCGGCAACAGCGCGGATCGCCCACTCGGGCTCCAGAACCGTTGCATTTCCACCGAAAGACAGGACCCACCGCGTCAGCCAGCGCTCGGAGTCACCCGGCACCGTCACCACCAGGCTGCCGTCGGCCTGAAGAGAAGCCGCGTCACCGAAGCGCTCCTGCTGCCACGACGCGAGCTCCGGCGCGAAGCGAACCTTCACCGGCTTCTCGCTGCTGCTGCCGGGCACCTGGCGCGTCGACCCCTCGGGTTCGGGGAAGGTGGTGTCGGTGAGCGTCACCGCGCCGATGCGATCGACGCGGAAGAGCCGCTCGCCGTTGCGAGTGAGGCAGAACGCCTGCAGGTACCACTGGCCGCGGTGACTGAAGAGCTCGAGCGGTCGCACCCGGCGTTGCTCGCGATCGCCCTTGCCCACGCTGACGTACTCGAGCTCCAGCTCGCGGTGCTCGAGGATCGCCTGCGAGATGGTGGCGAGGCTGTCGGGCCCGTCGGCGCTGACGTCGAGGGCGCGGGCCATCTCGCGGTAGCGCGCCATCGCCTGCGGCGGGAGCACCTTCTCGAGCTTGGCCAGCGCCGACGACAACGCGCCGCCCGACGACGGCTTGAGCAGCGCCGCCGCGGCCGCCAGCGCGACCCCTTCGGCCGCGGTGAGCCGGGGCGGGGCCGAGAGCCGCTGATCGAGATCGAGGTACACGCGATCGTCTTCGACGTAGATGTCGATGTAGTCGTCGGGCTGGAAGGGCGGGCGGCCGACCAGCGTGAGGAGATCGAGCTCCTCCAGCAGGTCTTGTTTGCTGCAGCCCACCGCCTTCGCCACCTCGTCGACGGTGAGGCCAGGGTGCTTCGAGACGAAGGGCACGAGGAAGAGCAGCCGGCGCAGGCGCTCGAAGGCGAGGGTGTAGCTCACGGGGCACCTCCGGCCGGGGTGTGGGCCGCGAGCACGCGCTGCGCGAGCTCCACCACGCGGGCCCGGGCGTCGGCCGGCGACTGCACCCGCGCCCCGGCGCCCAGCGACAGCACGTAGGTCAGCAGGCCGTCGAGGTTGGTCGCGGCGACGGTCACGCGCGCCTGCTCGCCTTCGTGCGTGGGCTCGACGCCGAACAGCTGCCGGCCGAGCGGCACCAACTCCCCGGTGAGCGAGACCACCACTTCGACCGGGGCGTGGAGCCGGTGCTCCCACGGCCAGCTCGCGACGTGATCGTCGACCTTGAAGTCCGCGGGCACGGTGAAGTCGGCGACGCGCGGCTTGGCAGTGTTCATGCGCACCGAGCGGATGCGCGAGACGTGAAAGGTGCGCAGCTCCTTGCGGAGGTGGCACCAGCCCACCAGGTTCCACACGCCGCGGCGCAGCGCGAGCCCGTACGGGTCGACCCGCCGCGAGGTGACGGTGCGTGAGTGCGGCGAGAAGTAGTCGAGGTCGACGTACTTCTTCGTGTTGATCGCCGCCCACAACGTCTCGAGGCGCGCGGGCAGTTCCTTCACGTCGCCGCCGCTGCCCGACAGCTCGAGTCGCACGTGCGCCGCGGGGAGCGGGCCGTCAGCGAAGAAGCCCACCTTGCGCAGCGCGTGCGCGAGATCCTGCTGGCCGGGGAAGGCGCCCGAGGCGAGCGCCGCCGAGCCGGCCGCGTAGAGCACCGCGAGCTCCTCGGGCGTGAGACCGGGCTCGGGCAGGTAGTACTCGTTGCGATCGAGCGTGTAGCCCGCGTCCTGCTCGTCAGTGGCCTGCGCCCACACGAGGGGAATGCCCAGCTCGTACAGCTCGGCCTTGTCGCGCTCGAACTTGCGCTGCGAGGCGTCTTCGGTGCCGCCGTACTCGTCGGGGAAGGCGTCGCGCACGTCGTCGAGCGACACGGGCGCGGTCGCGTCGAGGAACAGGGCGACCAGATTGAGGAGTCTCTCGGTGCGATCCATGGCGGTCTTCGGGCCGCGCAGTGTCGCACCAATGCCGCGCGCGGCCGGTCGAAATCAGCCCGGCTTGATGGCCAGGCGGTCGAGCGCTTCGTACAGCCGCTCGAGATCGCTCTCGTCGTTGAAGACGTGGGTCGAGAGGCGCAGCCCGCCGCCGCGCGCGGTGGTGGAGACCTGCTCGCGGTGCAGCAGCGCGCGCACCACTTCCATCGGGGCGCCCTGCACCGGCACCACGCAGATGCCCGACAGCGTGGCCGGGTCGTCGGGGGTGGTGGGCACGAAGCCGCGGCTCCGCAGCCCCGCGCGGAGCTTGAGCTGCAGCGCGACGTTGTGGCGCAGCGTGTTCTCGACGCCGACCGCCTCGTGGAGCGCGAGCGCCGCGTCGAGCGCGTAGAAGCCCACCCACGGACCGCCGCCCGCCTCGAGCGCCGAGGCCTCGCGGCGGAACTTCGTGCCGGTGGCGGTGAAGCCGTGCGCGTCGTCGACCCGGTGCGCGTGCACCCACGTCTGGAACTGCTCGTGCGGCTCGACCGACAGCCAGCCGCCGAAGGGCAGCCGCACCTCGTCGAGCCAGCGCTGCGCGACGTACAGCACGCCGGTGCCGTAACCCGCCATGAACCACTTGTGGCTGGTGCCCGCGAGGAAGTCGGCGCCCAGCTGCTTCACGTCGAGCGGCACGTGGCCCAGGCCCTGCGCGGCGTTGATGATGAAGGCGAGGCCCTTCGCGCGGCACAGCTCAGAGACCTGCTTCAGATCGATGCGGAAGCCGCTGGCGTACTGCACGGCCGAGATCGCGATGGCGCCGGTCTTCGGGGTGAGCGCCGCGGCGAGAGCGTCGAGGGTGACCGTGCCGTCGGGGCGCATGCGCACGCCGCGCAGCGTGAGGCCGTCGTAGAGCAGCGGCAGGGTGGTGCTGGGGAACTCGGCCTCGACGGTGAGCACCTCGGTGATGCCGCGCGCCTTCAACAGCTGGCCGATGACGTGAAAGCCGAAGCTGGTGCTGGGGGTGAAGGCGAGCTCCTTCGTGGTCGCGCCGAGGAAGCGGGCGAGGCGGGCGCGGGTGTCGTCCTTGAACCGCGCCCACGCCGGGTAGTGCGCGTCGCCGTACTCGAGGGCGTCACGCAGGCAGCGCTCCATCGCGTCGTACACCGGCTGCGGGGTCGGCGAAGACGCAGCGGCGTTGAGCCAGGTGGTCTTCTGAAGGGCAGGGAACTGGGCGCGCAGTTGGCCGGGCGTCATGCGTGCCGCCGGGAATAGCCCACCGGGCCCCCTTGTTGCGCGTTCTCAGGTGCCCTGCGTGCAATCGACCCATCGAGCCGACGTCCCGCTGACACGATGTCACTGCGTCACGCGTCTGGCCGGCCTCCGTTGTCACCGAGCGCGTGGTCGAACAGCCTCGAACCCTCTGGATTCCCTCGACGGCGAATCAGGTCTTCAAGTTGCACACGGAGAACCGGCATGAGCGCGCGTTTGTTCCTCGCAGGGGTGGCGGTGCTGGCGGTCTCGGTGGGCTGTGCGGCCCAGGTTCCTTCGACGCGCGCGCCCGAGGCGCTGTACCTGGCGGTCGAGGTCTCGCAGCACGGCCACACCGTCGCCCGGCCGAAGGTGGTCGGCTACGAGGGCCGCAACATCACCGTCGAGCGCCGCCAGCCCGACGCGCCCAACGCCGACTACCGGCTGATCCTCATGCCGAGGGAAGAAGGGCAGGGCTACGGGGTGAAGCTCGATCTCGAGCTGCCCAGCGGGCGCCGCCTGGGGCACATCGGGCTGCTGCACGGGGAAGAGCGGCGGGTGCTGCTCGACTCCGACATCGAGCTCAAGGTGATGCTGATGCGCGTCGACTCGCCGGAGTTCAAGGCGCTCATTCAGCGCAGCCCGAAGCTGGCGAAGAACGCCATCTGAGCCCGTGAGAACTGACAGGTCGTCTTCGGGCGAAGTCTGGCAGCGTCGGGCCACATGACACGGCGGGCGAAGACGCAGAGCGCGGGGCTCCGGCTGGAACGGGTGCGCGCTTCGAAGCAGCACGACGGCAAGGTGTTTCGAAACCCCACCGGGCTCGGCCCCGGGCTGCAGGGCAACCCGCTGCCGTTGCTCGGCGAGTACTTCTTCGGCGACGCCAAGCGGAACCCGGCCGGCCCGCTGCCGATGGAGAAGCCGCACGAGGCGTGGTCGAGGTCGATCTCGAAGGGCCTGCGCGTGACGTGGCTGGGCCACTCGACGGTGCTGCTCGAGCTCGATGGCTTTCGCGTGCTGACCGACCCGGTGTTCGGCGAGCGCGCGTCGCCGCTGACCTTCGTGGGCCCGAAGCGCTTTCACCCCATGCCGGCGTCGCTCGACGAGCTGCCGGAGCTCGACGTCGTGTTGCTCTCGCACGATCACTACGATCACCTCTGCCGCCCGACGATGGAGGCGCTGGCGAAGAAGAGCGTGCCCATCGTCACTTCGCTGGGCGTCGGCGCGCACCTCGAGGCGATGGGCATCGCGCACGAGCGCATCACCGAGCTCGACTGGCACGAGTCGACGGAGGTGAAGGGCCTCAAGCTGACCGCGACGCCCTGCCAGCACTTCTCGGGGCGCGGGGTGGCCGATCGCAACGCGACGTTGTGGTCGTCGTGGGTGATCGAGTCGGCGCACCGCAAGGTGTTCTTCTCGGGCGACACCGGGCTGACCGAGCAGTTCAAGGACATCGGCGCGAAGTACGGGCCCTTCGAGCTGGTGATGCTCGAGGTCGGCGCGTTCCACCCGAGCTGGGGCGCGATTCACCTCGGGCCGGAGAACGCGCTCAAGGCGTTCCAGATGCTCGGCGGCGGCACGCTGCTGCCGGTGCACTGGGGCACCTTCAACCTCGCGCTCCACGCGTGGGACGAGCCGGCCGAGACGCTGCTGCGGCTGTCCGACGAGCAGAAGCTGCGGGTGATCACCCCCAAGCTGGGCCTGGTGTTCGAGCCGGCGCAGGTCGAGCGGCCGACTGCGTGGTGGCGTGAGGTGAAGTGATCAGTCGTCGTCGCCCGGGCCCTTGCGCAGGCCCAGCCGCTTCCGCAACTCGCGCGCGGCCTGACGGGAGATCTCCACGCTCTGCCCGCCGTGCGTCTTCGCGGTGTAGCCGCCGGTCTCGAGCGGCTCGAGCCGCGCCACCGCGCTCAGGTTGAGCAGCGCGCGCCGGTGCACGCGCTCGAAGTTCGGGAGCCGCTCGTGCAGCTCCTGCAGCGTGAAGTCGGTGAGGTGCTGCGCGTCGCGGGTGAACACCGTCACCAGCTCGTCCTCGAGCGTGGCGTGCGTCACGCTCGCCGGGTCGAGCAGCACCACGCCCTGCCGGGTGGTGATCGCCAGGCGCGAGACCTGGCTCTGCTTCACCGCCGCGGCGAACTTCTGCTGGTGCTCTCGCTGCTTCGCGCGCTCCAGCGCCTTCTGCAGCCGCGCGGGCTCGATGGGCTTGAGCAGGTAGTCCACCGCGCCCGCCTCGAAGGCCTCGACCGCGTGCTCGGCGTGGGCGGTACAGAAGATGACGAACGGACCATCGGCCGGCCACAGCGCCATCGCCTCGGTGCCGGTCAGCTTCGGCATCTGAATGTCGAGCAGCACCACGTCGAGCCCGCCCTGTTTCACGCGCGCGAGCACTTCCTGGCCGTCGGTCGCTTCGCCCACCAGCTCCACGCCGTCCATCGCGCCCAGCAGCCGCTTGAGGCGGGCGCGCGCGAGCTGCTCGTCGTCGGCGATGAGGATCTTCATGGCTTCTCCAGGGGAAGGCGCAGGGTGGCGCGGGTTCGATCGACGCCTTGCGACGCGACCTCCAGCGACGCGGCGCGGCCGTACGTGAGCTCGAGCTGGCGGCGCAGCGACGGGAGGCCTTCGCTCCCTTCGCGCGGGCCGCGGTAGGGGCCGGGGTTCTCGAGCGTCACCACCAGCTCACGGGCCTCGACGCGCACCGAGAGCGTCAGCACGCCGCGATGGCCCGCGCCGGGGCCGTGCTTCACCGCGTTCTCGGCCAGCGACACGAGGCACATCGGCGGCACCAGCACCCCGTCGGGCTTCGTCACCGCGCGCTCGAGCGAGAAGAGCGCCTTGTCGCGCAGCAGGTGCAGCTCGAGCAGCATGTCCACCAGCTCGAGCTCCTTCTCCAGGGGCCACCGCGGGGCCTTCACCCCGTCGAGCACCGCGCGCAGCATCGCCGACAGCTTGAGCACCGCCGCCTCGGCCACTTCACCGTCGATGCGGCACCACTCGGCGATGGCGTTGAGGGTGTTGAAGAGGAAGTGCGGGTCGAGGTGCGCCTTGAGCGCCAACAACTGGGCGCGCGCCGCTTCCTGCGTCAGGCGCTGCACCCGCTGCTCGAAGCCGATGTCGCGGCCGAGGCCCCAGCCGCCGACGAGGAACAGCGCGGTCACCACCAGCAGCGAGGTGCGCTCGGTGAGGAAGGTGTAGCCGAGGCCCAGCACCTTCGGCAGGCCGGCGCCGACGCTCAGGATCGTGCCTGCGCCGACCAGCGCATAGAGCAGCAGCCGCACCGCGCCGTGTGAGAACTCGAGCCCGTCGGGGAAGAGCACGCGGTAGCTCACCGGCGCCACCACGATGAAGCTCAGGCACATCAGCGCCGCGATCCACACCCCGCGGGTGTCGAGGCTCCAGCGGGCCTGGGCGAGCAGCAGCGGCACGCACACCACCAACGACGGGATGAGCCGCCGCGGGTGGAGCAGCGCCTTCCAGGTCGCGCGGACGATCGAGTCCTGAGGGACGACGGCGAGCATCGAGCGTGCAGCCTGTCACAGGTCCCGAGGCCCGCCGCGCCTTTGCACCCAACGGTCGCTGCGCGGGGCCGAGCGGTCTGTTACTCAGGCGCGCATGATCGAAGAAGGCAAGAAGGCGCCTGCGTTCTCGCTGAAGAACCAGGACGGGAAGACGGTGAAGCTGTCTGACTTCGCCGGCAAGAACGTGGTCCTCTACTTCTACCCGAAGGACGACACGCCGGGCTGCACCACCGAGGCGTGCGACTTCCGTGATCAGCACCAGGCGCTCGAGAAGGCTGGCGCGGTGGTGCTCGGCGTCTCGCCCGACGACGAGAAGCGCCACGCGAAGTTCGCGGGCAAGCACGGGCTGCCCTTCACGCTGCTGGCCGACACCGAGCACGCGGTCGCCGAGAAGTTCGGCGCGTGGGGCGAGAAGAGCCTGTACGGCAAGAAGTACATGGGCATCATCCGCAGCACGTTCCTCATCGGCGCCGACGGCAAGGTGGCGAAGGTGTGGCCGAAGGTGAAGGTCGCCGGCCACGTCGACGAGGTGCTGGAGGCGGTGAAGTCGCTGAAGTGAAGGGCGACTTCGTGCTTGGCTCCCGGGCCATGCGATTCGCGCTCGCCGTGCTCGTGGGGTTGTGGTCGGCCGCCGTGTCCGCCGAGCCGTGGGACATCACGCCGCCGCCGCGAGGGCAGTGGGCGCTCGATCAGACGAACCGGGTCTCGTCGGCGACGCTGAGCGAGGTGAACCGGCTGAGCGCCGCGCTCGACGCCTCGGGCGCGGGCCAGCTCGGGCTGCTGGTGATCGACACCACGCGCGGCATCAAAGCGCGCGACTTCGCGACCGGCGTCTTCAACTCGTGGGGCGTGGGCCATGCCGGGGCGAACGACGGCATCCTGCTCTTCTTCGCGTTGAGCGATCGCAAGTCGGAGATCATCCTCGGTGACGGCTCGAAGGTGCGCAGCGGGCAGACCGACGTGGTGATGCGCGACGACGTGGTCGCGAACATGAAGCGCGGCGATCTCGACGCCGCGATCCTCCGGGCCGCGCACTCGCTGGAGGCGCTGATTCGCCGGGCCGCGGGCAAGCCGGCCGCGCCCAGCCCCGGCGACAACCAGGGCCTCGGCGGCACCACCTACGTCACCCCGGTGCGCGACACGCCGATGAGCGACGATCACCTCGCGCCCTTCGTCGAGGGCGGCAAGTCGTTCCCCGAGCGCAGCCCCCGCACCTGGGTCGTCGATCTCGGCGAGGTGCTCAACAACTCGCAGCGCGCGCAGCTCGACGTCGCCGCCAGCGACATCTACTCGGCGAACCAGGGCCGCGTGTTCTTCCTGGTGGTCAACAGCAAGGGCCCGTACCCCACGCTCAACCAGCTGGTGACGCGGCTGCAGGCCCAGGTGAGGCCGCTGTCGAAGCTGCCGGTGGCCATCGTCGCGCTCGACGTCGGGCAGGAGTTCAGCGCCATCGTGCGGCTCCCCGAGGGCGTGGTGACCAACGTGTGGGAATCGAACCAGGTCGCGCAGGCGCAGCAGGCGCTGCTCGACTCGGCGAACGTCGATCGGGTCGCGGGGCTCCTCGCCGCGCAGCGCTTCGCCCAGCAGGCGATCGTCACCGGCATTCCCCCGCGGCCGATGAGCGACGCTCTGCGCCAGGGCTTCGAGCGCAACCTCGGCGCCTTCCAGTTCGGCGGCGTCGGCCTGCTGATCGGCGGCCTGCTGTTCCTCAAGCGGTGGAACCGCAAGCGCGTGCGCCACTGCGAGCACTGCAAGAACGCACGGCAGCTCCTGGGCGACGCGGCCGAAGATCAGCACCTCGACCGGGCGCAGCTGAAAGAAGAGTCGATCGGCTCGGTGGACTACGACGTGTGGTGGTGCGGCCGCTGCCAGGACGTGCTGGTGCTGCGCTACGGCGCCTTCTTCACCAGCTACTCGAAGTGCCCGCAGTGCAGCGCCAGGACGCTCAGCAGCACCACCACCACCATCACCCACGCGACGGAATATTCGGGCGGGCTGCAGCGCATCGACGAGCGCTGCGAGAACTGCTCGCACACCAACAGCTACACCCGCACCACGGCGCGCATCACCCGGAGCAGCAGCAGCTCCGGGTCGAGCTGGTCGAGCTCTTCGTCGTCTTCGAGCTCGAGCTTTGGGGGCGGCAGCTCGTCGGGTGGTGGCTCGAGCGGCTCGTGGTGAAGGCCGTCAGGGGTTGAGCCAGCCGCGGTTCCAGCCGTCGCCCGACTTCACGTAGTCCTCCCGCCAGTGCAGGCGGAACTCGTGCGCCTTCCAGAACTCGATGCGCTCGGGCGCGAGCCGAAAGCCGCCCCAGTGCGGGGGCCGCGGCACCGGCTGCCCCTCGTACTTCGCGGTCAGCTCGGCCATGCGCCGCTCGAGCGTCTCGCGGGAATCGAGGCGCTCGCTCTGGTGTGACGCCCACGCGCCGAGCTGCGAGATGCGGGGGCGCAGCGCGAAGTACGCGTCGGCCTCGACGTCGGTCACCACGCCCACCGTGCCCTCGACGCGCACCTGCTGCTCGAGCTGCGGCCAGTAGAAGTTGAGGGCCGCGACCTTCGAGTGCAGCAGCGCCGCGCCCTTGGCCGAGGTGTGGTTGGTGTAGAAGACGAAGCCCTGGGCGTCGAAGTCCTTCATCAGCACGGTGCGCACGCTGGGCCGGCCGTGCGCGTCGACGGTGGCCAGCGAGACCGCGTTGGGATCTTTGGGGACGGCCCTCTTCGCTTCTTCGAAGAGCTTGCCGAAACGGGTGAAGGGTTCCTGCCAGTCGGTGTGCACCATCGTCGTCAGCTCCATTTCATTTCCAGCAGCATCACGCCCGGGCGCACCACGTCGAGCGTCGTCACCCGCACGTCGCGGGCGCGGCTCGCCTCGGCCCAGGCGATCAGGCTGCCGGCCATCTCGTACAGCGAGGTCATGTCGGGCAGCGGCCAGTTGCGGATCTCCGCGGCGCACGACACCGGCGTCGAGTCGAGCAGGTTGAGCGAGCTCTGATCGAAGTAGCTCTTCCAGAAGCGGCCCGAGAGGCCCAGCACCGTCGACGGCGACGTCATCGCCATGATGAAGCGGAAGAACGAGCCGATGTCCTGCGTGGCGGTGTGGTGGCCCACCTGCATCGCGCCGCGCACGCCGCCGTAGTCGCGCCGCGCCAGCCAGTCGACCCCGTGGAAGTAGAACTCGACGGGGATCCACGCCACCGAGGTGACCGATCGCCGCTCGGTCTGCGCGCGCAGCGCCTCGGGCAGCGTCGCGCGCCATTCCTCGGCGTGCCGCGGACCGCGCTCGTCCATCAGGTTGAGCAGATGCAGCAGCGGGAAGCCCTTCATCTTCGCGCCGCTGGGGCGGGCGGGGTCGACCGGCGTGAACGTCACCCCCGCCGTGTTCCCCAGGGTTGCGACGCGCTGTTCGAGCTCGGCGGCCATGTCGAGGGTCTACCAGACGAAGAGCGTTCGTCTCGCGCCCGACTCGGGGTAGTTCTCCGCTGACACCTGATGCGCATTCTTTTCATCAGCTCCGAGGTCGCGCCCTTCTCGAAGACGGGCGGGCTGGGTGACGTGGCCGGCGCCTTGCCCCGGGCGCTCGGGCTGCGTGGGCACCAGGTGCGGGTGGTGACGCCGCTCTACAAGAAGGTGTCGCGCGCGGGCCTGCAGCTCTTCGGCGCGCCGCTGACGCTCGAGTTCCCCTTCGGCGCGGTCGAGGTGCGCAGCTACCGCGCCACCGGCGACGCCGAGACCGTCTTCGTCGACGCCCCCGCCGCGTTCGATCGCGATCAGCTCTACGGCTACGGCGACGACGCGCGCCGCTTCGCCGTGCTCTCGATGGCCGCGTTGTCCTTCGCGCAGCGCGACGGCTTCGTGCCCGACGTGGTGCACGGCAACGACTGGCAGTCGGCGCTCGCGCTGCTGGCGCTGAAGACGGGCTACGCGCACACGCCGCTGGGCCGCGCGCGCCGGGTGTTCACCATTCACAACCTCGCCTACCAGGGCGTCTTCCCGCGCAGCGAGCTCGACGCGCTCGGCATTCCCTGGTCGTTGTTCAACCTCGAGGGCGTGGAGTTCTACGATCAGCTCTCGTTCATGAAGACGGCGATCGTCTCGGCCGACGTGCTCACCACCGTCTCGCCGAGCTACGCGCGGGAGATCCAGACGCCGGCCTTCGGTGTCGGCCTCGACGGGCTGCTGCGCTTCAAGCGTGATCGGCTGTTCGGCATCTTGAACGGCATCGACACCGCCGAGTGGAACCCCGCGACCGACGTCTTCCTGCCGAAGACGTACACCGCGACCGACCTCGCGGGCCGCGCCGAGTGCCGCCGCGAGCTCATCGCCAGCTGCCGCATCGACGCGCCGGTGGCGGGCATGCCGCTGTTCGGCGTCATCGGGCGCATGGTGGCGCAGAAGGGCGCCGAGCTGATGCAGGCGGCGCTGCCGAAGCTGCTCGAGCAGGGCGCGTCGGCCATCGTGCTGGGCAGCGGCGAGCCGGCCCTCGAGGCGGGGTGGAAGGCGCTGGAGGCGAAGTATCCGCGGAGGCTGGCCCTGCGGCTGGGCTTCGACGAGTCGCTCGCCCACCGCATCGAGGCGGGCAGCGACTTCTTCCTCATGCCCTCGCGCTTCGAGCCCTGCGGCCTGAACCAGATGTACTCGCTGCGCTACGGCGCGGTGCCGGTGGTGCACGCCGTCGGCGGCCTGAAGGACACGGTGTTCGACCTCTCGCGGCCCGACGGCAACGGGGTGGTCTTCGAGCAGCCGACCGCCGACGCCCTGTTCCACGCCCTGGTGCGCGCGGTCGAGCTGTTCCGCGATCGCCCGGCGTGGTTGGCGGTGCAGCAGCGGGGCATGCGGGGGGAGTTCGGCTGGACCCAAGCGGCCGCCCAATACGAGCAGCTCTACGAGGGAAAGATGTACGGGGTTTGAGGCCCCTTCGGTTACGGTGAACGCGACGTGGCGCAGGAAACCGAACTCGGCGGTTACCAACTCGTAGGGCGGCTCGCGGTCGGCGGGATGGCCGAGGTCTACCAGGCCAAGGCGCGCTCGACGACGCAGCGCAGCCCCGGCGAGCCCGACGACATCGTCATCAAGCGGCTGCTGCCGAGCTACCGCAACGACGCGGCGTGGGTGAAGCAGTTCGTCGATGAGGCGAAGCTCACCGTGCGCCTGCGCCACCCGAACATCGTGCGCACCTTCCGCTGCTTCAAGGCGGGCATGGACTACCTGATGGTCCAGGAGCTCGTGAGCGGCCGCACGCTCCAGTACATGCAGGACGCGTTTCGTCAGGCGGGCGCGGCGATGCCCGGCTCGGCGGCGACGTACATCACCATCTGCCTGCTCAAGGCGCTCGACTACATCCACCGGGCGAAGGTGGGCGACAACGGCGCCACCATCGTGCACCGCGACGTCAACCCGGCGAACGTCCTCCTCTCGGTCGCCGGCGACGTGAAGCTCACCGACTTCGGCGTGGCGGAGGTCGAGGGCGTGATGCGCGGTGATTCGGGCGCGCTGCGCGGCACCATCGCGTACATGGCGCCCGAGGCGGTGCTGGGCCAGGCGGTCGATCACCGCGCTGATCTCTTCGCCGCCGGCGTCATCTTCTGGGAGCTGCTGACCGGCCAGCGGTTGTTCGCCGGCAACTCCGAGATGGAGATGATGCACAAGGTGCGCGACTGCCGCGTGCCGCCGGTGGGCAAGTTCAACGCCGAGGTGCCGGAGATGGCCGCGGCGATCGCCCGCAAGGCGCTGCAGCCCGATCGTTCGCAGCGCTTCCAGACGGCGGGTGACTTCGTGCGGGTGCTCGAGATCCTCGCGCGCCGCAACGGCTGGCCGGTCAGCGTCGACGCGCTCAAGCCCCTGCTCGGAGGCTGAGTGCGCCGGCTCGTCGCGCTGCTCTCGTGCGTGCTGGTCGGCTGCGCCGCCCGGAAGCCGGGCTCTCCTCAGGCCTCGGCGGTCATGGTCGGTGAGCTGAAGGTCGACTTCCCCACCCGCGAGCGTGGGCTGCTCGAGTTCTCGCTGCGCCTGCCGGCCGATGCGCCGCCGGTGCAGGCCGTCTCGTGGGAGCTGTTCCTCGAGGGCATCCGCTTCGGGGCCGGGCTCGACTCGGCGCAGCAGCGCGAGGGCGCCACGGTGACGGTGCAGACGCCGCTGGTGTCGCGGCACCTCTCGTGGCGCGAAGGCGACGCGATGCTGGAGGTCGGGCTGCGCGGGGAAGTCGACGTCGGCATTCCGGGCGAGCGGCTGCCGTTTCGCGAGCGCCGCGAGGTACCGGTGCACGGTCGGCCGATGTTGAACATTCCCGTCGAGTGAGTGAAACCCGCGTCATGAAGCTCTACTTCGTTCCCCGAACCCGCTCCACGCGCCCCCGCTGGATGCTCGAGGAACTGGGCGTGCCCTACGAGCTGGTGCGCCTCGACCCCAACAAGGGCGAGACGCGCAGCGACGAGCACACCAACCGCCACCCGCTGCAGCACGTGCCGGTGCTCGAGACCCGCGACGGGTCGATCTTCGAGTCGGCGGCGATCGTGCTGCACCTGGCCGATCTCCACCCCGAGAAGCACCTGCTGGGCGCCCCCGGCTCGCACGCGCGCGCGCAGGCCTACCAGTGGCTGTTCTTCGCCATGACCGAGCTCGAGCCGCCGTGCGTGGAGTTCGCCACCCACCTGCGCGCCCAGACCCACGAGGGGGCCGAGGCGATCAAGGCCAAGGACCGGTTCTCGATGGCGGTGCGCCCGCTCGAGCGGCGCTTCTCGGCCAACGACTACCTCATCGGTGACGAGTTCTCGGCCGCCGACGTGGTGGTGGGCGCGGTGCTGAACTGGGCCGGCAACATGGGGCTGATCGTCGAGGCGCCGAACCTCGAGCTGTACCTGGCGCGCATCAGAGAGCGCCCGGCCTTCAAGAAGGCCTACGGCGACTGACTCAGACCTTCACCGCCTCCAGGCGATCGTAGCTGGGGCGGCGGGGCTGATCGGCGGTGGGGTTGGCGCGCGGCTTCACCACCCGCACCCGATCGAGCCGCGGCCCGTCCTTGGAGTGCACGATGAAGGTCCACCCGGCCTCGGTGGTGCGATCGCCCACCTCGGGGATCGCCCCGGCCTGGTGCGAGAGGAAGCCGGCCAGCGTCTCGAAGTCGCCCTCGGGGAACTTGAAGTCGAAGGCGCGCGCGAAGTCTTCCACCGGCAACATCGCGTCGACGAGGAAGGTGTCGTCGGCCTGCTTCTCGAACGCGCGCACCTCTTCGTCGAACTCGTCGCGAATGTCGCCGACGATCTCCCGCAGGATGTCTTCGAGGGTGACGATGCCCGAGAAGCCGCCGTACTCGTCGACCACCACCGCCATGTGAATGCGCTGGCGCTGCATGTCGCGCAGCAGGTCGCCGATCGGCTTGACCCACGGCACGTAGGCGGCGGGCCGGAGCAGATCGTTCATCACGATCAGCTCGGGGTTCTGCAGCATCGGCACCAGGTCGCGCACGTGGAGGATGCCCACGATGTGATCGACGTCGTCTTTGTAGACGGGGATGCGCGAGTGGTTCTCTTCGGCGATGAGCTGGAGGATCGACTCGGTCGGCGCGTCGTGGGCCAGCGCTACCACCTCGGTGCGCGGCACCATCACGTCGCGGCAGGTCTTCTCGTTGAGCTCGAAGATCGAGCGGATGAGCTGCGGCGCACCGCGATCGACCTCGTTCTTCTGCGCCTCACGAATGAGCTGCTTCTCGAGCTCTTCCAGCGGCGGCGGCGGCGGCTGAAACGACACCTTGGCGTTGAAGGGCTTGAGCGCGAGGTTGAGCGGCGCCACCAGCAGCTTCACCGTCGGCGAGAGCAGGGTGACGGCGATGACGCCCAGCCGCGACGACGACAGCGCCCACGGCTCGGGTCGTTGCAGCGCCGCCGAGCGGAAGGTGATGTCACCCAGCGTCGCCATCAGCGCCACCAGGAAGGCCGACGACAGCGGCGAGAGCCACACCAGCCACTCGGACGCCACCAGCTCCGAGAGCGAGAGGTTGAGCACCCGGGGGATCACCAGCGCGCCGGTGCCCACCGCCATGAAGCCCGAGAGCACCATGCCGAAGCGGATCGACGCCGCCGTGGCCTCGGGGTCGTTCTTCAGCCGCAACAGCCGCTGCGCGCGGTACGAGCCCGCCTTCGCCAGCTCCCGCACCCGATCGTCCGAGAGGGCCTGAAGGGCTGCCTCCATGGCCGCGAACAGGCCGCGCACGAAGAGCAGCGCTCCCAAAATCACCCACATGCCCCAGGTCGGCATACCGGCTCTCTTCTTACCGCAGCGCCCCTGCCCCCGCCGGACCGTGGAAAAAACGCCCGCCGTTTCAGGCGGTTGCCGGAAATGGCATGGTGCTCTCCATGTTCGTGACGGCGCTCATCTTGATCGTAGTGGCGGGGGCCCCTTCGAAGGATCTGCTCAAGGCCGTCGGCTGCACCGGCAAGCAGCGGTGCGTGGTGACGGGCGAGAAGAAGGCCGGGGCCGACGCCGACGGGGTGCCGCTGCGCGTGGTGCAGGTCTCGCGCGGCGAGCGGCGCAACCCCGAAGACGAGGAGGTGCGCGGCGAGTGTTCGCCCGACGAGCGCTGGCTGGTGAAGGGCCCCGGCGCGACCGACGTGCGGCTGCTGCTCTCGTTGTGCAACGACGGCTACGGCGCCGCGGGCGTGGGCGAAGATTCGATCGTGGTGAAGACGAACCGGTTGATCCACGAGCAGTCGGGCGGCTCGGCGTGGCGCTGGGTGTCGGTGCGTGAGCTGCAGCTCTCCCCGCCGAAGGTGGTGTCGTCGACCAGCACCTCGTTTCACGCCAGCACCCCGCAGCTCGTCGACGAGACCCGGTGGAATTGGGACACCTTCAGCGGCGAGCGCAGCCGCGCGATCTCGCTGTGCACCGACGAGGGCACGCCCGATCTGCGCGAAGAGGCCGAGCCGAAGACCATCAAGCAGGTGCTGGTGCCGAAGCTTGCGTTGCCGGCGGCCTTCACGTCGGGCGGTTGGAAGGAGACCTCGCTGGGCGCGTGCGCGGCGAAGGCCCCGTACTTCACCTACGGTGGCAAGGGCAGCGACGACGACGCGAGCCTCAAGGTGGTGGCGGTGAGCGACCGCGAGCTGTTCCTCGAGATCACCGACGACGTGTTCACCACCAACGAGAAGAAGTGGATCGCCGGCGATCACCTCGAGCTGTGGCTGTCGGAAGAGGCGCGCAACATCACCGAAGACTGCGCCGGCCGCCGCGGACCCGAGGCGGTGCAGTGGGCGATCGACGTGCCCAGCGGCGCGGTGCGTTCGGGGCAGGGCAACCGCATCGGCCGGCCGACCGCCGAGCTCGAGGTGAAGGGCTCGTTGGTGCGCGTGCGGCTGCGGCTGCCCGAGGGCGTGTGGCAGGCGATCACCGTGGTGTATTCCGACAGCGACGACGGCGTGAAGCAGGAGCGCCTGCTCGCCACCAGCCAGTTCGCGTTCCCGCAGGCGGCGACGCTCGGCGTGCTGCACCCCATCGATCCGAAGCAGGCGACGTGCGTGGTCGAGAACGGCGCGCTGACGCCGAAGCTGCTGTGGGCGCCCCCGGCCACCGGGCCCCTCTTTCCGTCGAGCTCGGAGAACTGAATGCGCGCGCTGTGGGTGCTGTTGGTGCTGGCCGGGCCTGCCTTCGCGTGGCCGGTCGATTGGATCCACGACGTCGAGCCGGGCAAGGAGAAGTTCCTCAAGCTCCCCCGGGTGGACTGGATCGAGGTCGACGACCCGAAGGTCGCCGCGGTGGAGTGGATCGCCGAGTCGAACGAGCTGCTGATCATCGGGCTCAAGCCCGGCCGCGCGACGGTGTTGCTGGGCGCCGACGGCAAGGTGGCCGCGTGGCGCATTCGGGTGGGCGGCGCGCCGGTGACCGATGAGCCGGCCTTCGTCGCCGCCAGGAAGGCGTGCCCCGATTTGAAGCCCACGCCGCTGGAAGAAGTGAAGCTCACCGTCACCGTGCAGGACGACGCGTGCCGCAAGGCGCTGCTCACCCTGTTCCAGAGCGACGCGTTCGAGGCCCGGCACCTCGACCTGACGCTGGAAGGCAAGGTGCTGCAGGCGCAGCTCAAGTCGGTGCAGGAAGGGCTGCTCGCAGTGACGAAGGGCAAGGTGAACGCGCGCTACGTCGGCGCCGGGTTGATCCTCGACGGCAAGGTGTCGGTCGCCGAGCACCGCAAGGTGTTGTGGGAAGTGCTCAAGCGCACCCTGGGCCGCTTCGCGCTCGACGATCAGCTCGAGCTTCCGCCGCCGCCCGCCGTCGACGCCGGGGTGCCCTGAATGGGCCACATTCCGCTGCTCGAAGAGCTGGCCGCCATCGCCGCGCTGGGGGTGCTCGTCACGCTGGTGTTGTCGCGGCTGCAGCTGCCGGCCGTCGCCGGGTTGTTGCTCGCCGGCGCGCTGGCAGGTCCTTCCGCTTTCGGGCTGGTGACGTCGATGGACGCCATCTCGGTGCTCGCCGAGCTGGGGGTGGTGCTGCTGCTCTTCACCATCGGCCTCGAGTTTTCGCTCTCGCGCCTCAAAGACATCTTCAAGCAGGTCGCGCTCGGCGGCGTGCTGCAGGTCGGGTTGACCACCCTCGCCATCGCGTTGGGGGCCATGGCGCTGGGGCAGCCGGCGGGGCGCAGCGTGTTCTACGGCTTCGTCTTCGCGCTCTCGAGCACCGCCATCGTGCTGCGCGCGTTGACCGAGCGCCGCGAGCTCGACGCCCCGCACGGCCGCTTCATCGTCGGCACGCTCATCTTCCAGGACCTGTGCGTGGTGCCGATGGTGCTGATCGTCCCGCTGCTGGCGCCGGGGGGCTCGATGGGCTCGGCGGCGTCGGGCATCGCGCTGGCGTTGGGCAAGGCCGTCGCGGTGGTGGTGGCCGTCATCGTCGTCGCGCGGCTGGTGGTGCCGGTGGTGTTCCGCTGGGTCGATCGCGCGCGCAGCCGGGAGGTGTTCCTGCTCGCGGTGCTCGGCCTGTGCATGGGCACCGCGTGGCTCACCTCGCTCGCCGGGCTGTCGCTGGCGCTGGGCGCGTTTCTCGGCGGCATGGCGGTGGCCGACACCGAGTTCGGGCACCGCGCGATGGGCGACGTGATGCCGCTGCGCGACGCCTTCGTCTCGGTGTTCTTCGTGTCGCTGGGCATGCTCTTCGACGCGCACGTGGTGCTGGCGCAGCCGCTGCTGGTGGCCGGCCTCACCGTGGCTTTCATCTTCGGCAAGGGCCTGCTGGCGACGATGTCGGCGGTGGTGATGCGCTTCCCGGTGCGGGTGGCGTGGCTGGCGGGCGTGGGCCTCGCGCAGTTCGGCGAGTTCGGGTTCGTGCTCGCGCAGCTCGGCCGGCAGAGCGGGGTGGTCGACGCCGAGGGCCTCGCGCCGGTGCTGGCGGCCGGCATCTTGTCGATGTTCGTCACCCCGCTGATGGTGCGCGTCGCGCCGCACGTGACGGCCGGTGAGAAGCTGCTCTCGCCCCTGGTGAAGCTGCTCGGCGCGCGCAGCATCGAGGAAGTCGACGACACGCCGGGTGCCGAGACGCCGAGCGGCCACGTGGTGCTGGTCGGCTTCGGCGTCTCGGGGCAGCTCATCGCCAAAGCCCTCGAGGCGTGCGGCGTGAAGTACATCGCCCTCGAGCTCAACGCCGACACCGTGCGCAGCGCGCGCGCGCAGGGCGCGACCATCTACTACGGCGACGCCACCTCGCCCGAGGCGCTCGAGCACGCGCACCTCGGCCAGGCCCGCGCGCTGGTGCTGGTGATGAACGACCCGTCGGCGGTGCAGCGCGTGGTGGCGACCGCGGCGCGGGTGGCCCCGAAGGTGCCGGTGCTGCTGCGCTCGCGCTACCTGAAGGAGAAGGCCGGCCTGCTCGCGCTGGGGGCGCAGGACGTGGTGGCCGAAGAGGTCGAGGGCGGCATCGAGATGCTGGTGCGCGTGCTGCGCTGGCTCGAGACGCCGCGCAACGTGATCGAGAAGCGGCTCCGCGAGGCGCGCGACGCGACGCAGACCAGCGAGCGGAAGATCACCGTGCCCCGGCGCACCTTCGGCGAGATGCAGGCGCTGGCCGACATGAAGCTCGAGCGGGTGTCGATCGAAGCGGGCAGCCCCGGTGACGGCCACTCGGCGGTGGAGCTCGACGTGCGCAAGCGCACCGGCGCGCTGGTGATCGCCGTGCAGCGCGGCGCCTCGGTGCTCGAGCAACCCGACCCGCACGCGCCGTTTCAGCAGGGTGACATCGTGTTCCTCGCCGGCACCGGCGAGGCGATCCGCAAGGCGACCGAGCTGCTCACGGCCGCCTGAGAAGTCTCAGGCCTTCTGCGCGACGGCGATCAACGACACCCCGAAGGGCAGTTGGGTGCGGCCCACCGCGAAGCGCTCGCTGCCGAACAGCCGGGTGAGCAGGCCGTTGACCGGCTCCTTCGTCTCTTCGAGGTCGGCCTTGTCGCTGCCGAAGCGCGACGGCATCAGCCGCTCGAGCAGCCGCGCGCCCGCCACGGCGGGGAAGAGCAGCGTGTTGAAGTAGCTCACGAAGGTCACCTTCAGCCCCGCGCTCGAGAGGTGCGAGACGAGCTCGAGCCGCGAGTAGCGCCGCTTGTGGTGGTTGACCTCGTCGTGCTTGCTCCACAGGAACTGAAAGGCCGGCACCGTCACCACCACCTGGCCGTCCCACGGAATGCGCGCGCGCATGGTGCGCAGGCTGGCGATGGGGTCGTCGAGGTGCTCGATGACGTCGAAGGCGGTGACGGTGTCCCACGAGCCCTCGGGCAGGCTGTCGGGCAGCGAGCACGCCTCGATGCGCTTGGTGGGGAACTTGCGGCGCGCGCGCGCGAGGGCGTCGGGCCAGGCCTCGGCGCCGTCCACCTCTCCGAACTCCGACAGCAGGGGGAACATGCCGCCGGTGCCGCAGCCCACGTCGAGAATGCGGCGCTGCTGGCGTGGCAGCAGGTGCCGCTGCAGCACCTCGCGGATGACCTGGCGCCGGCCCTCGAACCACCAGTGCTGTTCTTCGAGTCGGTCGTGCGCGTCGTAGAGCTCGGGGTTCATGGAGTTTCCGGAGTGGGGAGTGACCACTTGCCCTGACGAGAGGGGGCCGCGGTGAGAGAGACGAGGGCCTGGGTGAAGCGCGCGCGCGGCCAGGGCACGGCGCCGAAGCGGGCGAGGTGCGCCGTCTCCTGCTGGCAGTCGACGAGGCTCACGCCCCACTCGCGCATCCACTCCACCAGGGTGACGAAGGCCACCTTCGAGGCGTCGTCGGCGGTGGCGAACATCGACTCGCCGTAGAACACGTGGCCCAGCGAGACGCCGTACAGCCCGCCGACCAGCTTGCCGTCGAGCCACGCCTCGGCGCTGTGCGCGATGCCCAGCTCGTGCAGCCGCAGGTAGGCCTTGCGCATGTCGCGGGTGATCCACGTGCCGCGCTGCCCGGGCCGGCGGGTGCGCGCGCAGCCGTCGATCACCGCCTCGAAGGCCGTGTCGAGCTTCACCTGGTACACGCCGCGCTTCATCATCTTGCGCAGGCTCTTCGGCACGTGGAGCGCCGCGGGCTCGAGCACGAAGCGCGGGTCGGGGCAGTGCCAGAGGATCGGCAGGCCCTCGGAGTACCAGGGGAAGATGCCGCGCCGGTAGGCCTGCACCAGCCGCTCCGGGGACAAGTCTCCACCGACGGCGATGATGCCGTCCTCGTCGGTGTCCTCGATGGGAGGGAACCGGGTGGGGTCCTGCCCCAGGAAGTGCATGCCCCCGACCTCCTGTTACTTCTGCGCCTTGAGCTTGATGTCGCCGCGCTTCTCGAGCGGCTCGGTGTAGAGCTGCGCGCGCAGGGTGCCCGAGAGCACGTACGGCACGACGAGGCTCTTGACGATCTTCCCCGCCTCTTTGCCGTGCGACTCCTCGTTCATCGTGGCGGTGACGTCGAACACGCCGGTCGACGCCGGCGACACCCGCTCACCCGCGCCGATGGTGCCCTTGTTCACCTCTTTGTTCGCCAGCTGCACCGACCAGTCGATGCCGGCCAGCGCGATTTGGAAGGGGTTGGGGTTCTCCACGCCGAGGTGGAAGGTGGCCTGCACCTCGACGTCGCTGAAGCGGCCGGCCTCGAACTCGATGAGCTTGAAGTGCGGCAGGCGCGGGGTGCGCACCTCGCGCGACTTCGCGAAGGGCAGCTCGACGGTGCGGGTGGTGGCGGGCGCTTCCTTCGTGGCCGGCACCGGCACCGAGACGATCAACGTGCCGCGCATCGCCAGCAGCAGCGAGCCGCCGCGCGCATCCATCGCCTTGAGCTCCTCTTCGTCCTTCACGTACTCGAGCGTCTCCGAGAGCGCGAAGTCGACCTTCTGGCCAGCCTGCGCGCTGAGCCCGAGCTTCGCGGTGCCCGAGCGCTTCACCGCGCCGTCGACCACGAATTCCCAGTTGGCCTGCTCGACGGTGAGCGGCTCACCGCCCGCCTCGACCGCCCCGGTGTACTTCACGTCGACCTGGGTGAGGCTCTGGGTGACGACGGTGAACTCTTCGGCGGGCACCGTGGGCGGCACCACGTCGGCGATCACTTCCGGCGCGCTCTTGCAGGCGGCCAGCGACAACACCACGGCGACGACGACGCGCTTCATCAGGGCACCCCCAGGCTGCACGGCTCGGTTCCGGCGTCAGCGGTGCCGATGTCACGGATCCGCTGCAGTGAATGAGGCGTCGGCGTGCCGCCCGAGAGGTTGAAGGGGCTGGCGATGACCACGAAGCCCGTGCCCGGCACGAAGATGCGGCGCGGGTCGGAGCCGTGGTCCGGCGATTCTCCGAAGAGCATCTTGAAGGCCGTGTCGAAGGTGCCCAGCGGCGTCTTCTTCTCGCCACCGGTCGCCTCGGCGGTCGTCACCCGGTAGTCGGTGGCGACCGACTGGTTGCCCAGCGAGAGGAAGGCGGTGGTCTTGGTGGAGAAGTTCTCGCCCGCGGCCGTGCCCAGCGAGAGCCACTTCACGCCGGTGATCGCCGCGTCGGTCTTGTAGGTCACCGAGCCCGCTGCCGGGGCGCGGCGCATCAGCACCAGGTCGCCGTCACGAATGACGAAGTAGTCGGTCTGGACGATCTGCCCGCCCTGCCGGTACTCGACGGGAATGGTCGCGATGCCCCCCTCGAGCTCGAACACCTCGCGCACCCACACGCCCAACGACGGCGGGCTCTTCTTGCTCAACGGGTCGTCGGAGTACTCGAAGCAGCGGTTGATGATCAGGCCGTAGTTTTCCTGCGCGGCGCAGTCGAGACCGCAGCTGGTGTCGGGGCCGGCGTCGGGCTTCGGCTTGGCCGGTCCGCAGCCGAGCAGCACGAGAGCCACCATCATCGAGAACAGAGGGAGCAGGCGCATGCGCCGCATGTAGCAGAAACCCATACTGTTGCGACCGGGCCTTTCGAGGCAGAGTCTCGCCCTTCGTGGTGAAGAAACCCCGACGTCGCCCAGACTTCACGCAAGCGGTGCGCGCCCTCGTCGCGCACGTCGCGCGGGCCCACGCAGAGTTCAAGCACCTCGACGCCAGCCGCATTCTGGTGGTCGCCGGCGAGGCCCGGCGCGCCTCGCGCGGCACCGTCAAGCCGCTCACCTTCGCCAACCGCAAGCGCACCGACTCGCTGGGCCGCAAGAAGCCGCTGGTGCGGGTGCACGGCAAGCGCATGCTCTACTGCATCACCCTGCGGCCGCTCTTCTTCCGGCGCTCGACGCCACGGCAGCGGGTCGCCACCGTGCTCCACGAGCTGTTCCACATCTCGCGGGCCTTCGACGGCACGCTCGATCACCAGCGCCGCCACGAGGCCGCCGGCGAGGGCTTCGAGGCCGAGTTCGCGCCCATCGAGCGCCGGTGTTGGAAACGACTCCCCCCGGAGCTGATCGCGCCCTTCGCCTACGACGGCGAGGTGCGGGTGCTGCAGTGGCTCGAGAAGCCGCAGAGCTGGCTGCCCGGTGAGCGCGCCTCGCACCGCGCGCTGTACACCGAGAAGCACCTCTTCGAGGGCGTGGTGCGGCTCAAGACGAACCCCTTGAAGACGGTTCATTGAACGACGCGGTCCCTGAGTTAAGAGGGAACTCATGTCTTCCGATATGCACCCGCTGGCCGCGCGGTACCTGGACGCGCTGTACGAGCTCCCTGACGACCTGCGAGCGAGGAAGGATCTCGACGACGAGCTCGCCGCGCACATGACCGGGGGTCACCACATCTGCATCCGTGGCTTCTGGGCCATTGGCAAGACCACGATGATGAAGGGCATCCTCCAGCGCGCGTGTGAGCGCTCGGGCGGCGCGGCCTTCGTGCTCGACCTGCGCGACCCCGAGCGCGACGACGGGCTGCCGCAGTCGGTCGACGCGGTGCTGGCGCGCGTGACGGCGAAGGTGAACGAGTTCCTCGGCCGCGTCGGCGCGAAGGAACTGAAGGCCGACCCGAAGAAGCCGCTCGAGGTGCTGGGCGAGCTGGCGGCGCCGCTGTTCGTCGGCTTCGACGAGCTCATCTCTCTCTCTGCGCTCGGCGCCGAGGGCGTGGCGACCGTGATCGACGCGCTGCTCACCACGCCGAAGAACGTGAAGGTCGCCGTGGTCTGCCACCGGCACCGCGACGTCGACGCGCTCTTCGAGTCGCTGGTGGTGGCGCGCGGCGGCGTGGCGACGGTGGTGGTGCCGCCGGTCAGCGACGAGGAACTGGTGACGATGGTGCAGACCCCCGCCATGGCGGTGGGCGTGACCTTCGAGAACGAGGCGCTGGGCGCGCTGGCCGAGATCTCCGGCAACCGGCCCTTCGAGCTCTTCTCGCTGTGCGCGGTGCTCGCCGGCCGCCTGCCCGCCGACTTCAAGGGCAACGTCACCGCGGCGCAGGTCGACGAGCTGGTGAACCTCGATCTCCTCGGCGAGAGCGAAGAAGGCCGCGCGCTGATCGACCTGCTGCTGCGCATCCTCGTGACCGCCATGTCGGCCGAAGAGCGCACCGTGATGGAGCTGCTCTCGGCGGGCAAGGAAGGCGAGGCCACCGAAGACGCGCTCAACCGGCTGCAGGAAGCCGGCTTCGTGGTCGCCAACGACGAGGGCTACGGCATCAACGGCGCGCTCATCGAGTTCGTCAGCCGCGCCATCGTCGAAGGCGTGATCCGCGTCTCGGTGGAATGACGCCCCATTCGGCGTCGTCGCACTTGTTTGTAGCTCAAACGGTCCATAGAGATGGGGAATGGCCTCCGTTCTCCTCGTCTCGAATCGGTTGCCCGTCACCCTGAGCCGAGGTGAGGCGGGCCTCGTCGCGCAGCCCTCCAGCGGGGGGCTGGCCACCGCGCTCGCCAGCGTGCACGGCAGCGGCGATTCCCGGTGGATCGGCTGGGCCGGGCCGGTGGAGTCGACCGAGCTCGAGCTCCAGCAGGCCCTCGAGCCGCTGCGCTGCGTGCCGGTGCCGATCAGCGCCGCCGAGGTGACGAGCTACTACGACGGCTTCTCCAACGGCGTGTTGTGGCCGCTGTGCCACTACCTGCTCGACAAGGTGCGCCTCGACGGGCACGACGACTGGCTGGCGTACCGGCAGGTCAACGAGCGCTTCGCCGACGCGGTCGCCGCGCAGTGGCGCCCCGGCGACGTGGTGTGGGTGCACGACTACCAGTTGGCGCTGGTGCCCGCCCTGGTGCGGCGCCGCTGCCCGCAGGCGCGCATCGGCTTCTTTCTCCACGTGCCGTTCCCCGCGCCCGACGTGTTCCGCATTCTCCCGTGGCGCGACGAGCTCCTCCGCGGGCTGCTCGGCGCCGACGTCATCGGCTTTCACACCGCCAGCTACGCGTACCACTTCGCCTACGCCTGCTCGCGCGTGCTGGGCCTCGAGCTGGCCGGCGACGTGCTGCGCGACGACGGGCGCGCGGTGCGGGTCGCCGCGTTCCCCATCGGCATCGACGCCGACACCTGGGCCTCACGCGCGGCGTCGCCCAGCGTGCGCGAGCGGGCCGACGCGATCCGCGCCGAGTCTCAGGGTCGCAAGCTGGTGCTGTCGGTCGATCGGCTCGACTACACCAAGGGCTTCGTGCGGCGGCTGATGGTGCTCGAGCGGCTGCTCCGCGCGCACCCCGGCCTCAAGGAGCAGCTCCACGTCATTCAGGTCGCCGTGCCTACGCGCGAGAACGTCGACGCCTACGCCGACTACCGGCGCACCGTGAACGAGCTGGTCGGTCGCCTCAACGCCACCTTCGGCACTCCGACGCGCAACGTGGTGCACCTCATGTACCGCGGCGTGCCGGTCGAGGAGCTCTCGGCGCTGTACGTGGCGGCCGACGTGATGATGGTGACCCCGCTGCGCGACGGCATGAACCTCGTGGCCAAGGAATACGTGGCCTCGCGGCTCGACGATCGCGGCGCGCTGGTGCTCTCGGAGTTCGCCGGCGCCTCGACCGAGCTGCACGAGGCGCTGCAGGTCAACCCGTACGATCTCGACGGCGTCGCCGAGAGCCTGCTGAGCGCGCTCACCATGCCCGATGAAGAGCAGCAGGTGCGCATGAGCGCGCTGCGCCGCACGGTGCACGCCGGCGACGTGTCGGTGTGGGCGCACTCCTTTCTCCAGGCCCTCAACGAGAGCCCGGTCGCGGCGCAGCTCGAGCCCCCGCAGGCCTTCGACGTGGCGTTCGCCGCCGCCGCCGCCGCCGAGCGCCTGCTGCTGGTGCTCGACTACGACGGCACCCTCGTCGACTTCACGACCAGCCCTCGCGCCGCCTCGCCCGACCCCGAGCTGCTCGAGCTCATCACCCGGCTCAGCCAGCGGCCTGGCACGTCGGTGCACGTGGTCTCGGGGCGCACGCGTGAGTCGCTGGAAGACTTCTTCGGCGAGCTGCCGGTCGGCCTGCACGCCGAGCACGGCCTGTTCTCGAGGCCGGCGGGCGCGACGGAATGGCGGGCGCGCGCCCAGGTGCCACCGCCGTGGGTCGAGCCCGTGCGCAAGCTGATCGCCGAGGTGACCCGCCGCACCGACGGCGCGCTGCTGGAGGTCAAGAGCGGGGCGCTGGCCTTTCACTACCGCGCCACCGAGCCCCAGCTCGCGCAGCGCCGCGTCGACGAGCTCAAGCGCAAGCTCGGCACCCACGAGCTGGCGAGCGCCTACGAGATCCTCGAGGGCAGCCGCGTGCTCGAGGTGCGCCAGCGCGGCATCAACAAGGGCGTGGTGGTGCCCGACATCATCGCCGAGGCGCCGACGGCCGCGGTGCTCGCGCTGGGTGACGATCGCACCGACGAAGATCTCTTCGGCGCCATGCCCGCCGGGGCGGTGACGGTGCACGTCGGGTCGGGCCAGAGCGTCGCCCGGTTCCGGTTGGAAGGCGTCGCCGAGGTGCGCGCGTTGCTCCGTCGGCTCTCTGGAGGTGCGTCATGAGCGAACCCCATCTCGACTACGGGGCCGTCGGTAACGGCCGGTTGTTGGCGCTGGTCGGCCCGGACAGCGGCGTCGACTGGTTGTGCCTGCCGCGCTTCGATTCGCCCTCGGTGTTCGCCCGCATCCTCGACGACGAGAAGGGCGGCACCTTCCGCGTGCGCCCCGAGCGCGGCGCGGTGCGGGGCACCTGGTCGTACCTGCGCAACACCAACGTGCTGCGTGGGCACTTCGTCACCGACGACGCGAGCTGGGAGGTCATCGACTTCGCGCCCCGGCTGCTGCGCGGTGACGGGGTCGAGGCGCCGCTCGAGTTCGTGCGCCTGGTGCGCCCGCTGACCGGCACGCCGCGGCTGGTCGTGGAGTTCGACCCGCGCCCCGACTACGCGCGCGCCGAGCCGCGGTTGATCGAGACCGGCGACTCGCTGGTGGTCGAGGGCAGCCACGTGCCGCTGCGCCTGCTCACCGACGCGCCGCTGGCCTTCGTCACCGGCCGCCAGCCGATGACCTTCAGTGCGCCGCACGTCTTCGTGTTGACCACCGACACCCGGCGCGCCGGGGTACGGCTGCCCGAGGTGAACTTCCTGCTCGAGGAGACGATCGCCGGCTGGCGGGCGTGGTCGCGCACCCTCGCGCTCCCCGGGTTCCACGACGAGGCGGTGATCCGCAGCGCGCTGTGCCTGGCGCTGCACGCGCACTCCGACACCGGCAGCATCATCGCCGCCGCGACCACCAGCATCCCCGAGGCGCTGGGCACCCCGCGCACGTGGGACTACCGCTACTGCTGGCTGCGCGACGCGGCCTTCGTGGTCGAGGCGCTGCGGCGCGTCGCTCAGGTGTCGATCGGAGAGCGCTTCGTGCACTTCCTCCGCAACGTCGCCGAGTCGGGCCCGCTGCAGCCGCTCTACGGCCTGGCCGGCGAGCGCACGTTGACCGAGGTGACGCTCCCGCACCTGGCGGGCTTCGGGGGCACGGGCCCGGTGCGCGTGGGCAACGCCGCGGCGCTGCAGCAGCAGAACGACCTCAACGGCGAATTGCTGCTGTGCCTCGACTCGGTGCTGGGCGACCCGCGCGTGGTGATCGACGACGTCGAGGGCTGGTACCCGCTGGTGCACCGCCTGGTGGAAGACGCCATCACCATCGCGCCCCAGCCCGACACCGGCATCTGGGAGTTCCGCTCGATGCTGCGCCACTACACCTTCAGCCGCGCGATGTGCTGGGCGGCGCTCGATCGCGGCGCGGCGATCGCCCACCGGCTCGGCCAGCACCACGACGCCGCGCGCTGGCGGGAGAAAGCGAACGAAGAGAAGGCGATCGTCTTGACGCGCGGCTACAGCCAGGAGCACCGCTGCTTCACCCAGTCGCTCGACGGCCTGTGGCCCGACGCGGCGAACCTGCTCTTCCCTTCGATGGGCATCATCGACGCGAAGGACCCGCGCTTCACCTCGACGCTCGACGAGTACCAGCACCGCCTGGTGCGGCAGGGGCTGATGCTCCGCTACATGAACGACGACGACTTCGGCGAGACCACCAGCGCCTTCACCATCTGCAGCTTCTGGTGGGCCGAGGCGCTCGCGCTCGCCGGGCGCCTCGACGAGGCGGTGCTGCTCTTCGAGCGGCTGCTGAAGTTCTCCAACCCGCTGGGGCTTTTTTCCGAGGACGTCGATCCCTCGACCGGGAAGCTGCTCGGCAACTTCCCGCAGGCGTATACGCACGTCGGGTTGATGCACGCCGCGGTGACCATCGGAGAGCTGCTCGCTGCGCGCGACGGGCGCGTGCGAGCCTGGACGTGAGCAGATGAACTTCAAGGTGTTGTGGCGCGAGGTGAAGACCCGGCTCTTCGAGCAGCCCGTCGAGGCGGTCATCGACGGCAGCCCGGTCGATCTGCGCATCGTCGGTCGGACTCTGCTGCACGCCTCGGTGGTGGGGCTGGCCGCGGGCGTGCTGGGCGTGGGCTTCGTGCGCGCCCTCGAAGGGTTCCAGTCGCTGCTGCTCGAGTCGCTGGTGGGCTACGAGCCCCTGCGCGCCAGCGGTGAGCTCGAGCACCACGCGGGCGCCATCTTCCGGTGGTGGCTGGTGGTGCCGGTGCTCTTCGTCGGCGGCGCGTTGGCGGGCGTGGTGATGCGCTGGGCCCCCGAGACGCGCGGGGGCGGCGCCGACGCGACGCTCGAGGCGTACCACTCGGGCCGCGCCATGGTGCGCAACCGCGTGCTGCCCGCGAAGCTGTTGGCCAGCCTCGCCACCCTCTCGTCCGGCGGCGCGGGCGGGCGAGAGGGGCCCACCATTCAACTCGGCGGCGCGGTGGGGGCGATCGCCTCGCGCCTGCTGCGGGTCAGCGCTCGCGAGCGCCACATCCTGCTCCTCGCCGGCGCGGCCGCGGGCATCTCGGCGGTGTTCCGTACTCCGCTGGGCGCCGCGCTGTTGGTGGTGGAGATGGTCTATTCCGACGGCTTCGAGAACGACGCGCTGGTGCCGGCGGTGCTCTCGAGCGTCGTCAGCTACGCGGTGGCCATCACGCTGCACCCCTCGGGCGTGCTGCTCTCGCACGCGGCGCGCTACCCCTTCGTGCCGGTGCACCTCCCGCTGTACGCGCTGCTGGCGATCTTCACCTCGCTGGGCGCGGTGTTCTTCCTCTCGGTCTACGAGCGCTCACGCCGCTTCTTCGGCGCGCTGAAGGTCGCCGAGTGGCTCAAGCCGGCGATCGGCGGGGCGCTCCTCGGGCTGCTGGTGCTGGGCGTCGTCTTCCTGCTCGCGGCCGTCACCGGGAGGCCGCCCCGTGGCGTCGGGCTGCTCGGCGGTGGCTACGGGCTGGTGCAGTTGGCGATCTCCGATTCGACCTGGCTGGGCCACACCTGGGCGGCGGTCGCGTTCTTCGCCGGCATGATGGTGGTGAAGGCCGTCGCCACCTCGTTCACCGTCGGCAGCGGCGGCAGCGCCGGTGACTTCGCGCCGTCGATGGCGATGGGTGGGTTGATCGGCGGCGCCTTCGGGCGCGCGGCGCAGTTGTTGATCGACGACCCGCGCATCGACCCCGGCGCCTTCGTGCTGGTGGGCATGGGCGCCTTCTACGGCGGCATCGCGCACGTGCCGCTGGCCGCGCTGGTGATGGTCTGCGAGCTGGCCGGCACCTACGATCTGCTGGTGCCCGCGATGTTCGCGCAGGGCATCGCCTTCGTCGCGCTGCGCAACCACTCGCTCTACCACTCGCAGCGACCGATGCCGCGCAGCGTGCCCGCGCCGGGCGAGGTCGGCCCGTGACGCGGCGCGCGTTCAGCTGAAGATCGACTTCAGCCGCCCCCACCACGAGGGGGAAGACTCGACCCCGAAGCGGGCGAAGACCTCGGCGACGCGGTTCCACGCCGGGTCTCGGGACTTCTCGAGCTCGATCGGGTACCGCGCCTCTTCCTGCGGCATCTCGTGCAGGCGCTTCGAGAACTCGTCGACGTCGCGCGTGTGGAAGTACAGCTCGCGCTTCTTCTGGCCGGTCACCGAAAGGGACATCACGGCCAGCGCGTCTCGTTCGACGGCTTCTCCCAGGCGCAGCTCGAAGTCGCTCATCGCCTGCTGCTCGCCGGGAACCGGAAAGCCGTCCCCGGTGCTGAAGCGGTTCTCCCACGTCACGAGGAGCGTGATCGGCCACTCACTGCGCGCGACGCCGCGGGGGATCTCCCGCCAGCGGAGTACGAACTCCAGCGCTCCGTCGGGCTGCCGGAAGATGTTGGCGATGGTCCAGCCCCAGCGCTCGACGTCGTGTGCCATTCGCGACGTCATAGTGCGCCCGTGACGCGGCGCGGTGAAGACATCGCGACGTCTATGGATGTTCGCGCACAGAGCGCGTTGCGGCGAGAGGTGACGCGGGTAGGGTGCGCGCGCCTTGAACCCCCGCTCATTTCTGTCGTTGTTCCTCGCCGCCTCGCTCGTCGCCTGCGGTCCACTGGTCAAGCCGCCCACCCGCGAGTTCATCGAGCTCAAAGGCACGCCGTACGATCGCGGCCTGCAGCACGGCACGCAGCTGCGCTCGAAGATCCGCAGCTTCTACACCACGCTGCTGACCAACTCGCTCTTCCCGTACCTCTCGCGCGAGCAGCCCGACATCGCCTCGTTTCTCCCCGAGTACTCGGCCGAGCGGTACCAGAACGGCAACTTCGCCTACGAGCTGATGCTCGACTCGGCGAAGAACATCGAACGCTCGCTGGGCCGCGCCACGCGCGAAGAGCTGCAGGGCATCGCCGACGGCTCGGGCCTCTCGTACGACCAGATCCTCGTGCTCAACACCTTCGTCGACACCGTGCTCGCGGTGCGTGGCGTGGCGCTGGCGATTCGCCTCGCGCGCGCGCCGTTGATCAAGAGCGTCGAGTTCGTCGGCGCGGCGAGCGACGGCGTCGACAACGACAGCGACGGGATGATCGACGAGGCCGGTGAAGGCCTCACCGAGCCGTACATTCCCGAGCTCTACGGCATGGGCGTCGAGCTCGCGCCCACCACCTCGTTCAAGCTGGTGCTGACCGAGGTCGACGGCGTCGATCCCGCGACGGTGCGGCTGTACCTCGGCGATCGCCTCTACACCCAAGACTCGCCCGAGCTGGTGATGACCGAGCTGTCGGCCACCGAGCTGCAGGTGGTGCTCACCCCCGCCGAGCCGCTGCCCGCGGGCGTCACCACCACGCTGGTCATCGGCGCGGGCGACAAGAAGCTCATCACCGTGCCGCCGCCCACCCGCGCCAGCTTCATGCGCGACGAGGAGATCGCCTTCACCACCCGCGGGGCCGGCCTCTCCCCCCGCGACGTGCGCCGTGTGCCGCTGACCGACGGCCGCACCCGCCCGCCGCCCATCGCCATCGGCGTGCGGGGCTCGATGACCCGCACCGGCAAGTCGTTCATCGCGCACCACTTCTCGCTGCTCGACGCGAACTCCGCGCACAAGCACACCGTCGCCATTCGCCACGTGCCGGAGACGGGCCCCTCGTTCGTCACCATCGGCTGGGCGGGCATCGTGTACGGCTTCTCGGGCATGTCCGATCGCGGCGTCGGCTACGCGTGCGATCCCAGCGACACCCTCGACAACAGCGTCGTCGGCTCGGTGCTCGATCAGGTGGTCGACATCTCGAAGGCGAAGCTGATCGCCAGCGGCATGCCCATCGGCTTCCTCGGCCGGCGCATGCTCGAGCAGGGCACCGACGCCGCCAGCGCGCGCGACGTCATCGCCAACGCCGAGCGGGCCTACGGGTGGACCTGCGTCACCGCCGATCGCAACGGCGGCATGGAGGCGATCGAGGTCGACTCCGACATCTTCAACGACGGCATGAAGGGCAACTTCGCGTTCTCGCTGTCCGACGTCGACGCGCTGGGGAGGCGGTGGGCGGGCACCAGCGATGACGACGTGGTGCTCGGCTCGAACTACGTGAAGAACGTGCCCGACATCGCCACGCTCACCGTCGCCGGGCAGCGCATCGTGCCGCAGCGTCAGTGGTCGGGCTTCTTCTACCGCAGCCGCCGCGCGGTCGACGGGGTGAAGGGCCGCCTCGAGGCGCAGAAGGGCACGCTCGACGCCGAGGCGTTGCAGGCGATCATCTCCGACCCGCAGTTCGTCGATCAGTCCGACAGCATGAACGCCGTGGTGCTCGACTTCGACGCCCTCGAGGTGCGCGCGGCGATGGGCCAGGTGCCCGCCACCAATGCGCCGTTCGAAGTGACGGAGGTGCGGCCGTGAAGCGCGCGCTCTCGTTGCTGGTGGTGTTGTTCGCCGCGTCGTCGCTCGCCAGCGAGACGCAGGTGCTGCCGAAGAACACGTGGACCTTCGACTTCGCGTGGTGGCGCTCGAGCATCGACAAGCAGTGGAGCGGCGATCGCAAGGCGCTCCCCTTGATCGAAGAGAACCGTCGCTACGAGCCGGGCGGTGGCCTGCAGGGCATCTTGCGTGCGCAGCCCCGCGCCGACTTCGACTTCCTCATCGCGCAGGCGATGTACGGCATCACCGATCGACTCACCGGTGTGCTCTACGTGCCGATCGTCCTGCGCCAGCAGGTCACCACCAACCTCTCGTGGGAGCCGGGCGACTACCAGTCGCAGCTCGGCCGCAAGTACTCGGAAGACGACTTCTGGGCGTGGGCGGGCTCGCTGGGTCAGCCGCGCGTGCCGGCGGTGTGGAACGGCGGCGTGAAGCTCGGAGACATGATCGTCGGCGCGCGCTACCTGCTGCCGGAGTTCGAGTGGATGTCGGCCAACCACTTCCGCTGGGCGGCGACGCTGCAGGTGGCGATCCCCACCGGCACCAACTTCGACCCCGAAGAGGCGGTCAGCGTCGGTACCAACCTGTGGGAGCTGCACGCCGCCGGCGACGTCGAAGCGCACCTCTCGGCCGACAAGCAGTTCTTCGTCGACGAGTTCGGCGTCAACCGGCTCAACATCGGCGCCGACGTCTATTACGCGTTCTTCCGGCCGCGCGAGTACACCGCCGGGCGCGGGCTCAAGAATCCGCTGCTCAACAACATCGCGCCGTACGTGGGTGACAAGTACATCGTCGACGGCGGCGACTGGATCGCCGGTACCGTGTCGGTGGACTTCTCGCCCTTCCTCGGGCCCACGCGCGCGTCGATCGTCTCGGGTGGTGACGAGAAGAAGGCCCACGCGTTGCCGCCGATGTTGACGCTCACGCTCAGCTACACCCGCGTGCAGACCTTCCAGAGCGACTGGCAGAGCCAATCGGCGCTGTGGGACTACGACCGCGAGAAGTTCTGGCAGCCGGGTGAGAAGAACATCGTGCGCGGCACCGCCACCGTGTCGCTCCTGCGCGTCGGCGTGCCGGTGCAGATCTACGCGCGCTACCAGTCGGGCGACCTCATCCCCGGTCGGTACTCGCGCCCGGCGAACATCTTCTCGGTGGGCGCCCGCCTCGTCGCGAAGTTCTGGTGATCGACATGAAGAAGCTCGTGTTGCTGCTCGCGCTGCTGCCGGGTTGCGCGGCGACCTCGCTGCTCGGCTACAAGCTCGCGCCCGACTATCCCGACGATCGCGCGAAGACGCCGCTGGCCTTGCCCGGGCTGCAGGCGCCGGTCACCGTGCTCTTCGACGCGCAGGGCGTGCCGCACGTCGAGGCGCAGAACCTGACCGATCTCGCGCGCGCGTCGGGCTTCGTGCAGGGCAGGGCGCGCTTCTTCCAGATGGATCTCATGCGCCGCCTCGCCCGTGGCCGCGTCTCGGAGATCGTCGGGGAGCAGCCGCTCGCCGCCGCGACCACCGTCGAATACGACAAGGCGATGCGAGGCTGGCGCATCGAGGCCCGCGCGACGAAGAGCTACGAGCTGCTCGACGCCGAGCAGAAGGCGCTGGCCACCGCCTTCGCCGAGGGCGTCAACGCGGCCGTCGCGAAGTGGAAGCCGCTCGAGTACCGGTTGATCGGCATCGAGCCCGAGCCGTGGCGACCTGAAGACTGCCTCGCGGTCGGGTTGCTCAACGTGTGGAGCATCACCCACAACTACCAGCAGGAGGCGACGCGGCTGCTGCTCGCCATGTCGGTCGGCGTCGAGCGCATGAGCGCGATCTACCCTGCCGAGCCGCTCGCCGGCCGCACCGTCGCTACTACCGCGCCGCCGGTGCCGCTGCCGCCCAACGTGGTGAGCGAGCTCGACGGACTGTTCCCCATGGCCCTCGCGCCGGTGGACCCGAAGCTCGCCGGCCGCGCGACGATCGACGTGCTGCCGGTGGCGGGCGCGTCGAACTCGTGGGCAGTCAGCGGCGCGCACACCGTCAGCGGCAAGCCGATGGTCGCCAACGATCCGCACCTCTCGCACCTGGTGCCCGGCATCCTCGTGCAGCTGCACCTCAAGGCGCCGGGGCTCGACGTGATCGGCGTCACCGTGCCCGGCTTTCCGTGGGTGCTCGGCGGCCACAACGCGAACGTCGCGTGGGGCATGACGTCCACCATGACCGACGTGGTCGATCTGGTGATCGAACGCGAAGATCCGAAGCGGCCCGGCTTCGTGCTGCACGAGGGCGGTGACTGCGCGCTCACCACCCGCGAGGAGCTGATCCGCGTGCGCGAGGGCAGCGACTTCCTCGAGAAGAAGCTCCCCATTCGCGAGACGTGCAATGGGCCGCTGTACAACGATCTGCACCCGGAGCTGTTTCCGCCCGGTTCGCCGCTGGTCGCCATTCGCTGGAAGGTGGAAGGCGTCGAGCGCTCGTTCGCGGTGATCCTCGAGCTCGATCGCGCCACCTCGGTCGAAGACGTCGGCCGCATCGTCGCCAGGCTGCCCTCGACCTGGAACACGTGGACCGTCGGCGACGCGCAAGGGCACATCGCGTCGTTCCCCTCGGGCGAAGTACCGCTGCGGCCGAACCATCGCGGCACGTTCCCGGTGCCGGGGTGGGTCGCGAAGTACGAGTGGACCGACTTCGCCAGCGGCGCGCGCATGCCCCACGTCGTCGATCCGCCAGAGGGCGTGGTGGCGCACGCCAACAACCTGATGGCCGATCCCGCCAGCCCTCAGTTCGAGCGCATCCAGGTCGACTCCGCGCCGCCGTTTCGGGTGCAGCGCATCGTCGAGCTCGCCACCGCGACGCCGAAGCACGATCTCTCCAGCTTCAGGCGCATGCTGGTGGACACCTTCTCGCTGCGCGCGAAGACGGTCGTGCCGCGCCTGCTCGAGTCGTTGGGTGACGGGGCAGGCCTGTCGAAGAAGGCCAGGCTCGGGCTCGAGCTCCTGCGCGCGTGGGACTTCGACGCGAAGAGCGATCGACCCGAGGCGACCGTCTTCTTCGCCACCTACCAGCACGCGGTGGTGGCGGCGATCTCCGACGAGCTCCCCGCGCCTGCGGTGAAGTTCTTCCTCGCCCAGCGCTACTCGACCAACACCTCCGACCTCTGGTTCGAGCGCGACGATCACCCGGTGTGGGACGACCGCCGCACGCCCGCCGTGGAGTCGCGACGTGACGTGGTCCGCGCCGCGCTCGAGGCCGCGGTCGCCTCGCTCGACGACGACGTGACGCAGTGGAAGTGGGGCGCGCGTCACTGGCACAAGCCGCAGCACGCATTCGGCTCGAAGGGCGCGCTCGACTCGCTGGTGAACCTCCCGAAGATGGGGGCGGGTGGTGAGCTCGACTCGATCTGGAAGACGCACTTCGATCTCGGCAACGAAAAGGCGCCCTTCAAGGTGGTGGCCGGCCCGGTGTTGCGCTCGGTGGTGGACCTCGCGGATCCGGCGCACGCGTGGTGGGTGGTGGACACCGGCGCGAGCGGTTGGCCGGGCTCTCCTCACTACGGAGACCAGTACGACGCCTGGCGCACCGGTGACCTCGTGCCGATGCTCACCGGTTTCGATGCCATTCGCGCTGGTGATTTCGGCGAACTGACGCTCATGCCCTGAGGGCGAGGTCTCGCTATATCGCCCGCATGATTCCCCGCGTCGTCATCGTCGGAGGCGGCTTCGCAGGGCTGTACGCCGCCCGTCGCTTCAGCCGCAGCAACGTGAAGGTCACGCTGGTCGATCGCCAGAACTACCACCTGTTTCAGCCGCTGCTGTACCAGGTGGCGACCGCGGGGCTCTCGCCGGGCGACATCGCCACGCCCATTCGTTCGCTGGTCGCGCGCCAGTCGAACGTCGAGGTGCGCATGGGCGACGTCACCGGCGTCGATCTGAAGAACCGGCGCGTCACGCTCGCCGACGGCGTGCTCGACTACGACTTCTTGATCCTCGCCACTGGCGTGCGGCACTCGTACTTCGGCCGCGACGAGTGGGAACGCTTCGCGCCCGGGCTCAAGACCCTCGACGACGCGCTCGAGCTGCGGCGCCGGGTGCTCACCGCGTTCGAAGACGCCGAGAAGGAGCCCGACGAGAAGAAGCGCGAGGCGATCCTCACCTTCGTGATCGTCGGCGCTGGGCCCACCGGGGTCGAGCTCGCGGGCGCCATCGCCGAGCTGTCGAAGTTCACCGTCGCCGACGACTACCGCCGCTTCGACCCGCGCAAGTCGAAGGTGCTGCTGATGGAAGGGGGAGATCGTGTGCTCGCCGCCTTCGACCCCGCGCTGTCGGCGAAGGCCCTCGAGTCACTGAAGAAGCTGGGCGTCGACGTGCGGCTCAACACGCGCGTCACCAACGTCGACGCGGGCGGGGTGGACCTCGGCGACGAGCGCATCGCCGCGCACACCGTGCTGTGGGCGGCAGGCGTCGCGGCCTCGCCGATCTCGAAGTCGCTGGGCGTCGAGCTCGATCGCTCGGGCCGGGTGAAGGTGCAGAGCGATCTCTCCATTCCCGGGTTCCCCACCGCGTACGTGGTGGGCGATCTCGCCTGCGTCACGCAGCCCGACGGCACCACCGTGCCCGGCCTCGCGCCCGCGGCGATTCAGGAGGGCGAGCACGCCGCCGACAACATCATGGCCGCCGCGCTGGGCAACCCGACCGAGCCGTTCAGCTACCTCGACAAGGGCATCATGGCGACGGTGGGCCGCGCGTCCGGCATCGCGCAGTCGGGCCCACTGCGGCTCTCGGGCTTCCTCGGCTGGTGCGCGTGGCTCTTCATCCACATCCTGTACCTGATCGGCTTCCGGAATCGGCTGCTGGTGATGATCCAGTGGGCGTGGGCGTGGTTCACCTTCGGCCGCAGCGCGCGCCTCATCACCGGGCTCACGCCTCCTCCGTCTCGCCACGAGGCGAAGCTCGAGACCGCCGAGGCGGTGCGCCGATGAGCGCCTGCCCCTGCGGAGGCCCGTCGTTCGAGACCTGCTGTGGCCCGCGGCTCGACGGCACCCGGCCGGCCGAGACCGCCGAGGCGTTGATGCGCAGCCGCTACACCGCCTTCGCGCGCGCTCGCGTCGACTACCTGCGCGACACGCAGCTCGAGTCCACGCGCGACATGAGCTGGGAAGACACCGAGCAGTGGACGAAGTCGGTGCACTGGCTGGGGCTGGAGATCGTCGATCACCAGCGCGGCGGCCCCGGCGACGACACCGGGATCGTCGAGTTCATCGCGCGCTACCTCGAGGCCGGCACGGTCTTCTCGTTGCGCGAGCGCAGCACCTTCGCGCGGCGTGACGGCCGTTGGCGCTACGACGCGGGCTCACCCGAGGTGACGAAGGTCAAGGTCGAGCGCAACGGGCCGTGCCCCTGCGGCAGCGGCAAGAAGTTCAAGCAGTGCCACGCCTGACTCAGGCGGGAATGGCGACCACCACCGTGGTGGTGTTGTGCCACCCGTCGAGCTTGCCGCGGAAGCGGGCGATCTCCCCGTAGGTGAGGAAGCCCGCCATCGGCGTCTGCGGGAAGACGCGGCGCACGGCGTCGATCTCCCGCTGAAACTGATCCTTGAGGATCATGCCGCGGCAGATGCAGTCGAAGACCAACACCCCGGCCACCGGCGCCCCCTGCAGGTTCGACCGCGCCTGCTCGGCCGCCCGCCCGCAGGCGGCCACCATCGCGTCGGGCTCGCCGTCGAGAATGCACACCTGGGCGCCCTGCATCACGTCGGCGACCAGCTTGAGTTCTCCGGCGGCCCCGACCGCGACCGGCGCGCGCGCGTGGTGGAGCTCGTTGAGGAAGAACACGCCCAGCTCGTTGGCGATGAGGAAGCTGGCGGTGTTCTCTTCCGTCAGCTCGACGCCCTTGCTGCGGGCGTACGCGCGGTACGCCTCGATCGCCGGCTTCTTGTCGATCTCGTAGATGACGTTGCCCTGTGAGCGGGTGACGGTCATCGGCCGGGTGCGCGGCGAGAGGCCGTGATCGACACCCACGCCCCAGGCCCGCTTGCCGAACACGTGCAGCGCCACCGCGCCGTCCTGGCTCACCAGGTGCGAGCTCGCCACGCCGGTGGTGACGAAGTTTCCGTCGTCGCCCGCCGCGCCGCCCACCACCTGCTGGAAGAGCCGCGTGTGGTTGAGCAGCTCCTTCACCAGCTTCTCGCCGGTACCGGCCAGCCCATCGACCAGCAGCACCGTGGTCGACAGCCCGGCGCCTTGCTTCGCCGCCCGCGCCTGGAGCGCCGCGAAGCCCTCCGTCAGCTTCTGCGCCACGCTCGTCGGCTGCGCTCGCACGCTCTCGGCCGCCGCCACCTCGAACGACTCTCGCTCGAGCGTGGTGAGCAACACCGCCACGCCGCCCTCCGTCTTGCCCTGTTCGGTGAACTCGCCCGCGGTGTGACACGCCAGCAGCTCGCAGCCCGGCGCCGCTTCGACCGCCGCGCGCATCGCCACCGTCAGGTCGTGCCTCGACGAAAGAAACAGAAAGCCCACCGTCGGCGCCGCGCCCAGCTGCTGCAGCGCCTTCCCCATCGCCTCCCGGACCGCGCTCGGCGTGTCGGCGTCTGCAGATTGCGCGGAGGCAGCTTGGGTCGGCATCGAGGTGCTCCAGGTCGTGACTACAGTCCGACTGTAGTCACGACCTGGAGCCTTCGGGCGACCGAATCTACTTGACAGCCGTCAGTCGCTTGAGGGCTTCACGGGCCTCGGAGTGATCCAAGCCGGCGGCAGCCTCGTAGGCCTTCTTCGCCTCGGCCAGCTTGCCGTCGGCCTCGTACAGCTCGCCGAGCGAGAACTGGGCGGCGGCGAACTTCGGGTCGACGTTGAGCGCGGCCTTGAAGCTCTCCTCGGCGCGCGCCTTGTTGCCCTTCGCGTACAGGCACACCCCCAGGTAGTGGAGGCTCAGCGCGTGACGCGACTCCGAGGTGAGGATGTCGGTCATGGTGTTGATGCAGCGCGTGGCGTTCGACGGGTCGCCGCGGAAGAGCAGGAAGGCGTACTCGGCGCGCGCGTCGTAGAGCAGCGGGTTCTGCGTCGACACCTTCTCGAGCGGCTCGAGGGCTTCGTTGGGGCGGCCCATGCGCGACTTCAAGATGCCCAGCCGTGACAGCGCCTGAAGATCGTTCTCGTCGAGCTTCAGGGTCTCCTTGAGCAGCGTCTCGGCGTCGGCGTAGCGGCCCATGGTGGTGTACAGATCGACGAGGCCCATCTTCGCCGAGCGGTTGTCGGGCTCGCTCTTGAGCACGTCGCGGTACAGCCCCTCGGCCTGCTTGCTGACGCGCTTGCGGGCGTAGGCCCGGGCGAGATCGAGCCGCGCGTCGGTGGTGGGCTCGAGGGCCAGCCGCTCGGTGAGCTGCTCGACGGCGCCGTCGAAGTTGTTCTGCGCCATGTACGCCTCGCCCAGCGCCAGCCGCGCCGACGCGTCTTTGGGCATCTTGTCGACCGCGCTCTTGAGCGTGGCCACCGCGTCGTCGACCTTGCCCATCGAGAGGTAGGTCATCGCCAGCCCGCGGTAGGCGTCGCTGGTGCGGCGCACGTCGTTGAGCTTGCGCAGCTGCAGGAAGCCGCCGGCCTTCTTCTCGTCTTCTTCGGCCGAGGCGAGCGCCTTCTTGAAGGCCTCGAGCGCGCGGTCCTTCTTGCCCTGCTTGAGGTACAGCCCGCCGAGCTGCACGTACGGCCCCGAAGAGCCGGGCTCGAGCTTGAGGGCCTGCTCGAAGGCGCGCGTGGCGGCCTGCTCGTTCTTGAGCTTCATGTAGCTCATGCCGGTGTTGAAGAACGGCTCGGCGAAGGTGGGGTCGGCGCTGCTGGCCTTCTTGAAGAACTCCAGCGCCTTCTTCGTGTCGGCCCGCGCGTCCCACGCCACGCCGAGGTTGTTGAGCGCCTGCGCGTGCTTCGGGTTGATGGCCAGCGTGCGCTCGAACTCGGTGGTGGCCTGCCCGATGGCGCCCTCGCGCATGTAGATGACGCCCAGGTTGTAGTGGGCCTCCGCGTCGGTCAGCGTGTCCTTGTTGACTGAGGAGAGGATCTCCTTCGCTTCGCCGAACAGCCCCTTCTCGGCGAGCGCCTTGCCGAGGTTCACCTTCGCCTGGCTCAAGTCGGGCCGCATCGAGAGGGCCTTCTTGTAGGTGGCGATCGACTCCTCGAGCATGCGGCTGGCCTGCAGCGCCTCGCCGAGGTTGAACACCAGGTCGGCGTCTTCCGGCGCGAGCTCCACCGCCTTGCGGTAGTTCGCCACCGCGCCCGGGAGATCTTCGGTGCTGCGCGCCAACTGCCCGCGCTCTGCGCGCAGCGACGAGTCGTCAGGCAGCTGGAGGATCGCCTGATCGAGCAGTGACTTCGCCTTCTCGATCTCCCCGGCGCCGCGGTACGCGCGCGCCAGCAGCAGCTTGCCGTCGATCGACTCGGGGTCGGTCTTCACCAGCTGCTCGAGCGGCTTGATGGCCTTCTTCGCGTCACCCAGCGAGAGGTGCGCGAGACCCAGGCGGTACAACGCCTCGGTGTCGTCGGGGGCGCGCTCCACGGCGGCCGACTCGACCGCCACCGTGCGCTTGAGCGCTTCAGGGTCGAGCGGTTGCTGCGAGAGCGTGAGGGCGAGGGCGATTGCGAGCGTCATCACTCACTCCACGAAGGGGCTGGCGCGGGCGTCGAACGTCTTCTTGGCCAGCGCGGCGCGCGCCTGGTCCCAATCGGCGCGCATGGTGTCGGCCTCGGCGCTCGTCTCCTTCGACTTCTCCTTGAGCTCCGCGTAGTCGGCCTCGCACTTCTTGAGCTGCTCGTCGAACTTCGCCGGGTCGAGCTCCTCGCTGCCTTCCAGCTTGGCCTTGCGGGCCGCGGTCAGGCGCGAGACCTCGTAGCGGGCCTGGGCGCAGGTGAAGTTCTGCTCGGCGAGATCCTGCTCGCGCACGTTGAGGCGCTGCTTGGCGCGCAGGTACTCGACGCGCTTGTCCGCCTCGGTGACGGCGAGCTCGGCGACCTCTTTGCTGGTGGCGTCGGTGGCGGCGCTCACCTCGTCCTTCGCGGCGCTCAGCCGGTCCTTCCCGCGGCGGATCTGATCTCTCGCGCGCGCCACCTCGGCCCGCGCCTCGTCGAGGCGATCGACGGCCAGGGCGAGGTCGTTCTCCGATTCCAGCAGCTCGATCTTCGCCTCGTAGGGGAGCTTCTCGAGCACGTCGAGCGGCACCCGCTTGATGCCGCACGCGGTCCCGAGCAGGGCGCAGCAGGTGAGGAAGAGCAGTCGCTTCATGGTTGCACCTTCGCTGTGTAGGAGGTCGAGAACACCGTGCGGCCGCTGGCCGCCTCGATGCCGTTCTCGAAGGTCACGTGGAAGTCGCCGTGGATCTCCGCCCCGGGGTCGAGGGGGCGATCGAAGGCGAGGGTGCCGCGCACGATGGCCGGCAGGGTGTTGCGGGGATCGTTCGACACGTTGCGCGAGAGCACGCCGCGCTGCCGCTGGTTCTCGTCGAGCGACGCGAGATCGACCCGGCCGCCCGACGGCACCATGTCGCCCAGCAGCCGGTAGGCCACCTTGAGCGGGTAGTCCTCGGTGGTGCCGGTCATCGGCTCGCCGGTACCCGCGTCGTCGCTCGCCCCGTCGCTCAGCGGCCGAATGCGCACGAACAACAGCGACACGTCTTCAGGCGCGATGAGGATGCGCGCCTCGTCGTAGCCGAGGTCCATCACCTGGCCGAGGCTGCCCTCGAGCCGGAACTTCGGCGTCTTCTTCGGGTCGGCCTCGCACGCACTCAGGCCCAGCGCCAGACAGGCGAGGGTGAGCACGCGCGAGGTGCGACGGGCGGAAGTCACTTGCACGACCTCCACTCCGGGTCGACGTCGGCGCCGGTGACGGCCGCCGCGTCCTTCACCACCGCCGCTTCGCGCTTGGCGCCCTCGACGTCGAGGTAGCGGCACTTGAGGCCCGCGAGGTTGGCGCGCGCCTTGTCGAAGGTGGGGTCGGCCTCGAGCGCGCGGCCATATTCGCCACGCGCCGCCGCCGAGTCTCCGTTGAGGAGGAACGCGAAGCCGAGCGCCGAGTGCGCCGACGCGCGGGCATCTTCGATCTCGATGGCGCGGTTGAGGTTCAAGATCGCGTTGTTGATCTGACCGGCGCCGAGGTACGCGAGACCGAGCGCCTCGAAGTCGGCCGCGTTCTGCGTGGTCTCAGCCTTCTTCGCGAGCTCCTCGACGTTGACCTGCCGCTCGGCCGGCGGGCCCTTGAGCGGCGACTGCGCCTCATCGACCTTCTTGCGGCAGCCGATGGCGGCGGCGCTGAAGACCTCCAGCGACTCTGCGCGGCTGATGCACGTCTCGAAGGCGCTGTCGGCGTTGGCCTTGAGCGGGTCGACCTGGCCCTTCACCGCCGCGCGGAACTGCTCGATCTCCGCCGGCTTGAGGCCCGCCGGGGCCGGGGTGGCCTCGACGGTGTCGGCGATGTGCTGCAGGCCGTTGCCGATGCGCCACAACGACGCCACGGCCCACTCGGCGCTGCCCATCGACGCGGCCTGCTGGAAGACGCCCTGCAGCTGCTGGAGCGCCGCCACCTTGTCTTCGATCTTGTCGCCGGGGATCGCCTTGAACTGGCGGTAGAGGATGTCGCCGACGTACCAGAGCCCGCGCGCCGCATCGTCGCCGACGCCGTTCTGCGAGTTGGTGACCGCGGTCATCATCGCGATCAACGGCTCGATCTTCTCGCCCGGGGTGCTCGCCGCGACCTCGGCGACGATCGCCGCCGCCGCCGCGTTGGTCTTGTCCACCTTGAGCGCCTGCTCGGCCGTCGCACGGCCCTTCGCCGGCGACTTCATCTTCATGTACGTCTGCGCGAGCAGCACCAGCACCTCGGCCTTGCGCGCGCCGGCCTGATCGACGGTGGTCTCGAGCACCTTCACCGCGCCGGGGAAGTCACCCATCGCCGTGCGCAGGCGCGCCGACGCGAGCATCGAGTCGAGGCCGGTGGAATCGCCCGCGAACTGGCGACCCATCTGCTCGAAGTACGCGGCGGCGTCGTTGAAGCGACCGGCCTCGGCGGCGTGTCGGCCGAGGGTGAGCATCACGTCAGAGAGGAACTGCGACTTGGCGTACTCCTTCACGAAGCGATCGCCGATCTCCCGTTCCTTGCGGAGATCGCGCTTCTCACGGGCCGCCGCGAACGCGCCGTACAGCGCCTTCTCGCCGATCTCCTGACCCTTGTTCTCGTCGGCCACCTTCAGCAGGCCGGTGATGACGTCGCCGGTCTCTTCGGACGACTTGAGTGCCAGCTCGCCGAGCGCGTCGCTCTTGCTCTGGGTGAGGATCTTCTGCACGTCGGCCTTGAACGCCGCCGGCAGGTTCGCCGCGAGGAACGCCTTGCCGTACTCGTCGATCGCCTTGAAGTCGTTGACCTGGCGGAGCGAGTCGAAGGCCAGGTTGCCGGCCACTGGCGCGTCCTTGTGGTCGGCGTGGTTGAGGGCGAACTCTTTGAAGAGCTCCGCCGACTTCTTGTAGTCGCCGTCTTCGTAGTAGGCGCGCGCGATGTTGAACTTCACCTCGAGCGCGTGCTCGCTCTTGGGGTAGCGGCCGAGGTACTGCGCGCCGAGCAGCTTGAGCGCCTGCCGAGCGTCGGACACCTCGAAGGCGTTGAGTCGCTCCACCTCACCGGGCTTGAGCGACGAGTAGTGAGAGAGCAGGGCCCCGTACAGCGCCTCGTCGTGCGTCTTCATCTCGCCGCCGATGGTCTTGGTTCCCGCCACGCTCACCACGTTGGCCACCGCCGCGAGCTTGGGGTCCTTCGCCTTGGGGTCGGCCTTCGCGTCCTTCGGGTCGGCAGGCTTGGCGGCCGGCTGTTCCTTCGTGACGTCCATCGCGCCGACCTTCTCGGTCTTCTCTTCCGGCTTTCCGGCGCCCTTGGTCGAGTCGAGGTAGCGCGCGAGCTCTTCGAACTGGCGGGCCGCTTCGGGGAAGCGCTTGGCCGCGAACAGCGCGTCGGCGCGGTTCTGCATCATGGTGGTGGCGAACTGGCGCGGGCGGAAGAGCGCGAGGTATCGCTCGTAGGCGGCGGCGGCCTCCAGGTAGAGCGCCTTGTCTTCCTTCTTCTGCGCCTGCACGTGGATGGTGGTCGACAGGTCGCGCGCCATCTCCTCGAGCTCGACCAGCACCTTCTTGCGCGCCACCTCGTCGCGGGCCGGGTCGGTCTTGATCTGCACCGCCGCGCGGGTCAGGTACATCACGTCTTCGGCCTTGGGCTGCACCTTGCCCTTGGATGCCTTGAGCGAGTCGTAGAGCTTCTCGACGCGCTCCACCTCGAGCTCCGGGTCAGGCTGGATCTCGAGCAGCTTGCGCAGCGCGGGGATCGCGTACTCGTACTGCTGCTTGATGAAGTAGCGGTTGCCGAGCTTGTCGAGGGCCAGCGAGAAGGTGGCGCGCGAGTCGGACAACTTCTCGAAGTACTGAATGGCGCCCTTGGCGGGGCGGGCCTCGGTGTACGAGTAGACGAGATCGAGCAGCGCCTCGCGCTTGACCGACAGCGCCTTGGCCACGTCGACGCCCGGCAGCGGCGCGCTGGCGGCAGCGGCCTCGAAGAAGGTCACCGCCTCGGCGTGGTTCTGCTGGTTGATGCGGATCCACCCCATCTTGTAGCGGGCGAGGTCGTGCACCGGCGACGGCGGCGCGTCGAGGATCGCGCGGTAGTGCTCTTCGGCCTGCTTGAGGTCGGCCTTGTCGAACCAGTAGTCGCCGAGGATCTGCTCGGCGTCGAGGCGCAGCGGTGAGCTGGGGTACTTCTTCACCAGGTCGCCCTGGGTCTTGAGCATGGCGTCGAACTCACCGAGCTCGCGCTGCTCGTGCGCCAGGTAGAACGTCACCTTGTCCGCGTCCTTGAAGTCGGGGAACTCGCGGAGGATGCGGTTGTAGATCTGGATCGCCTTCTGCTTGAGGAGCTTGGTCTCGGGCGACACCATCGCGCCCTTGATGCCCTCGGGCCGCGTCTCGGCCTGCAGGTAGTACACGTACCGGCTCTTCTCGACGTACAGCTCCGCGAGGCGGAACTGGAGGTCGGGCAGGTACGGCGCGTTGCGGCTGCGCGCGATGAGCTTGTCGGTCTCGCCGACGCTGCGATCGACCTTGAAGATGTCGCGGCGCAGCTTCTCGATGAGCTCGGCCTTCTCGCGCTGCTTGGTGACCAGCGGGTTTTCGAGCGAAGAATTGGGGGCCTGGCTGAGCGCGATCGCCACCAGGAGCGAGAGCGCCATCATCGGGCCGTCTCCTCGATGCAACGTGACTTGAGGGAGAAGCGAAAGCTCCGCAGCTCGTCGTTCCAGTACTCGTCGACGAACTTGAAGGCGACCTGCTCGTCCTTGATGGGTTCCTCTTCGAGCAGCGGCACCAGCTTCGCGCCGCGCTTGACGCGCTCGTAGAGCTTCAACCCGACTTCGTATTCCATGAGGCGAACCTGCTCGGCGGCGCGCAGCAGCTTGTCGGCTTCGACGCGCACCGAGTCGTTGAGGCGCTCGTTGTAGACGCGCTGCCCTTCGGCGCGGGCGAGATCGTACAGCCTGGTCATGTAGCCGAACATGCGATCGCCGAAGGTGCCGGCGTAGCGCCCGACCTGCTCACCCTCGAGCTCCAGCGACTCGAGGAACTTGCGGGCGCGCTTGGTGGTGCCGCGCGCCGAGGCCGCGCGCAGCAGCCGCGCGTCGGTGGTGAGATCTTCACGCTCGCGCACGGCGTCGAGCGACTCGGCGTACTTGCGCGTCAGCTCCTTCGCGGCGCGCTTGGCCGGCAGGTAGTGGCACAGGTCGCGGTAGATGAGCGCCTTGAGCAGGTACTTGTCGGGCAGGAACTCCTCGCGGAACGAGGGGGCGTCGAGGGTGGTGAGGATGCCCATCGCCGCGTGCACCTGGCCGAGCTGGTACCGCGTCCACGCTTCTTCCAGGTAGAGCGTCGCGCGGCCGGTGTCGAGCTCGGGCAGCTTCACCAGATCGTACGCCTCGAGCGCACCCTTGAAGTCGCCCGCCTCGTAGCGGAGCCGCGCCACCGCGAGCACCGCGTCGTTGCGCGCTTCCTGGGTGAGCTTCTGGTCCTTCGCCAGCTCGAAGAACTGGTCGACCATGTCCTTGGGCAGCTCACGCTTGGCCGAGCGCAGCCGGGTGACGAGCATCGCGTACTTCGCGCGGCTGGCTTCGGGCGATCCCTCGGGCAGCTTGCTGAAGTGCGTGCCGGCCCACCGCTCGTTGCCGACGCGGAGGTCGACGAGGCCCTGCTGGTAGTGCGCGTAGCCGGCGACCTCCTCGGGGAGGAAGCCGAGATCGAGCGCGCCGAACACCTGCTCGTCGATCATCACCTCGTCGTGGGGCAGGTCGGTGAGCTTCTGCAGCTCCTCGAGCGCCTTGGGCAGCACCGCGGGGTTCGAGCGCTCGCGGGCGATGCGCGCGAGGTACACCGCGCCGGCGTGGCGGAGGTTGAGCTCGATGAGCGACTTGGCGAGGAAGAACTGCGCCCACGCGTAGTTCTCGTCGGTCGAGGGCAGGTTCTCGGTGTAGTCGAAGAGCTTGGGCGCGGCGTCTTTGGGGTGGCCGGTGAAGTAGTCGTTGAGCGCCGAATCGAAGATCTTCGGGTCGATCTTCTTCGGGGCCGCCGCGGCGGGGGTCGCTGCTGGCGCGGCGCCGGTGGGGGCCGACGCCGCCGCGGCCGCAGCCGCCGCGTCACCGACGCCCGCATCAGCGAGCGCCGCCGCCGCGCCCTGGGCGAAGGCCGCCGAAGAGGTCAGCACGAGGAAGGTGACGAGCCGTTTCATCAGCGCGCTCATTCGGTGGCCCCGAGGTTCAGGGCGAGCGAGAGCGAGAGCTCCATCACGTTGCCCAGGGTGGGGGCGTTGGCCCCGATGGGGATGACGATGTTGTCCGAGAGATCGAGGCGCAGGCTCAGCGCGCGGTTGATGAAGATGCGGCCGCCGAGACCGAGGTTCACGCCGGGGCGAAACACCTTGGTGTACTTGAAGAGCGTGCCGCCGACCGAGAGGAACAGCTCGCCGTGCACCGACCACTTGTTGGCCACCGACACCTTTCCGTAGATCGGCGTCCACACCACGTTGGTGCCGACGAAGAACTGGATCTCGTCGAACGCGGTGGGCAGGAACCCGAAGTCGCGCTCGAGCTGCGAGCGGAGCTCGGTCTTCGCCGTGTAGCTGTAGGCCCCGCGCGCGACCTGCCACGCGAAGGTGTCGGTGAAGTGCGCGGTGTAGCCGAACTGCGCGAAGAGCCCCTTGCTGTACGGGTCGAGCGGCAGCACGCCCACGCCGAGCGAGAGCTCGTGCTGCATGCGGTACGCGCGCTCCTGCACGGCGGACACCTGGGTCGGCTCTTCCTGCTGCGCGAAGACCAGCGACGAGCTCAGGAGGCTCAGGGCAACGAGCGCTCTCAACATGGCTGCCTCGTGATCACGATGGTGCTCTCCATGGGCGCGCTCACTCCGCGGCGCCGAAGTTGATGGCCAGCGACAGCGTGGTGGCCATGACGTTGAGGAAGGAAGTCGCGCCACCGCCGACCGGAATGACGACGTTGTCGCTCAGGTCGAGGCGAATGCTCACGTTCTGCGTCAGCACCACGCGCCCGCCGAGGCCGAGGTTGATCGCCGGGCGGAACGAGTTGGTGAACTTGAAGACCGTCGCGCCCGCGATGAGGAAGATCTCACCGTGGAACACCCAGCGGTTGAGCACCGCGAACTTGAGGTGCAGCGGGGTCCAGATCAGGTCCGACCCGAGGAAGAACTGCACCTCTTCGCTGGTGGTGGGGAGCACGCCGTACTTCGTCTCGAGCTCCTTTCGCAGCCCGGTGCGCGACGCGTAGTTGTACGCCGCCCGGCCGATCTGCCACGCCAACGTGTCCGAGAAGTGCGCGGTGTAGCCGACCTGCCCGTAGAGCCCGACGTAGAACGCGTCGATCGGCAGCACGCCGAACGAGAGATCGAGCTCATGTTTCATTCGAAACGGGCGCTCTTGAACTGCGCTCACCGAGCCCGGGTTCTCGAGGTCGGCGACCTGCGCTTGCGCGACGGCCGCCACTGAGACCCACAGCACCAACAGTGCTCTTTGCACGTCTGCCCCTCCCGCGCATGAACGCGAGCAATCCGTCGTGACGACCGCGCGAATGCAAGTCGCTGGACGTCGTGAATTCAAGGTGAATGTCGAGCGCGTCTGACTCTGTCGATCAGTATCCGACGCTGTTGAACATGAACGGATAGGTGATCACGACTCCCGCGCCCTTTGCGGGAGGGAAGCGCCACCCCTTGAGCGACGCGATGATGCAGCTCTCGACCGCGGCGCTCTGCATCGACGACGACTTGGTCTTCGCGTAGCCGACTCCACCCGACGTGGTGATCTGCCACTCGAGCACGATCTTGCCGGCGAGGCCGGGCGTCTTGAGCAGCGCGCGCTCGTAGCAGCTCGAGACCTCACCGAGGTGCGAGTTGATGACCTTGGCGACGGCTTCCTTGTCGATCGAGCCCTGCGCGCCGACGTTGCGGCTCACCGCGTGCGTCACCGTGCCGGCCACCGAGCCCTTGCCGATGTTGCCCGCGCCGAGCGCGCCGATGCCGCCACCACCCTTGCCGCGCAGCAGCTCGGCGCCCTTGATGCCCATGCCGCCCGCGCCGCCACCGCCCAGCCCGAAGGTGCCGATGCCCGCGTTGGCGATGGGCGCCTTGCCGATCAACCCCGAGAGCTTGAAGTCGTTCTTCGCGTTCTTCGCGCCGGGGCCCGAGCCCAGCTTGTCCACCGCGGCCAGGAGATCCTTCATCGCCGGCCCCGCCGCCGCGAGCTTCTCGATGCTCTTGAGCGCCTTCTTCGTCTCCGGCGCGACCTGCTTCGGGAGCTGCTTCTCGACCTTGGCGATCGGCTCGGGCTTCTTCTCGGCCTTCTTGATCTTCTCGACCTTCTCTTCGAGCTTCTTCTTCTCTTCCGGCTTGGGCGGGGCGATCAGCTTCACCGCCACCGGGCTGAGCGTCTTGCCGGTGAAGTCGGCCTCCTGCGGCAGCTCGGCGAAGTAGAAGACGAACGCGCCGAACGCGGTCATGAAGAGCGAGAGCACCGCCAGCACCAGCCACGGCAGACCCTTGAGCGGGTTGACGAACGGCTTGGGAATCGCCGGCTGCACGTACGCCATCAACAGCACGTCGCGGCCGGTCGAGAACCGCACCGCGTGGCCGTTGCCCAGCGTGATGCAGCGGCGCTGATCAGGCGACTGCTCGAGGGTCTCGAGCTGCACCGGGTAGAACTTGCCGTCCTGGGCGCGGCGCTCGACGGCGGCGCCGGGGGGCACGAAGACCCGGTAGAGATCCGACTTCTGCTCGGCGAAGACGAAGTCACCTTCGATCGGGAAGCCGAACAGCGGCAGCGGGGCGGTGTCGTCTTCGCGCGCGACCAGCTTCTTCTTCGCGTCGATGCGCTTGTACGAGTTGGCGTACTTGCGCGTGTCGCCCCAGTAGAGCTCGACGAAGAGCGCCGGCTTGCCCTTGCCGTCCGACGCCGACGGCACGTCGGGGGAGTAGCGCTGGGCCGGTGCGGCGCGGGCAGGCGCGTGCGCGCGGGGCGCGGGCGCGGCGGGCTTGGCTTGCGGGGTGGCCTTGCCGTGCGGCTGCGAAGGCGCGTGCTGACGGGCCTGCACCGTGGCCGCCTGCGGAGGCGCCGCCGGCATCGGCAGCGGCATTGTCAACATGTCGTCGTCGACGGCGCGCTGCGCGGTGGGCGCTTCGATCTCCGCACCGAGCGCGACGCTCTCGGTGAGCATCTCGGGCTCGTCACTGGGCACCGGGCGGAGGTGCGGCGCGCGCGCGGCGACGGGCTCGGCCGGCTGCGGTGCGGTGGAGAGGCGGCGGTTGCTGACCACCGTGGCGGGCGGCTGCGGCCGGGCCGCGGGCTGCTGCGCAACGGGGCGCTGCGGCTGCGGCGGGGCGACGGCGCGCGGCGGTTGCTGCGCGGGCGCGGTCGGCGCCGCAGGGCCACCGAGCAGCGCGGCCACGTCGGGCGGAGGCACCGGCTTCGACGCCGGCTTCTGGCCCATCACGCGGATCTTGAGGGTGAAGGGCCCGCAGGCGATCTCGTCGACCGGGCGCACTTCACAGGCGGTCACCTTGTGACCGTTGACGAAGGTGAGGCCGCTGCCTCCGTCCTGAATCGCGGCGCGGCCATTCTGAAAGTAGAGGTGCGCGTGGGTGGCGGCGACGCTCGCGTCATCGAGCTTGAGATCGACGCCATCCGCCGAGCCGAGCGTGTACTGCCCGGGGACGAAGACCTCCGTTCCCACGAGCAGACCATCACGCATGATGACGACCTGAAGAACGGTCGGTTGTGCGCTCAAGAGAAACTCCTTCGGAAGGCGTGCGCTACCGCGCGTCAGGTGTCGTACAGCGAGCCGACGATCTCATCGCGGAAGTTGTCGCGCTTCTTGATCATCGAGCGAATCTTCAGCTCTTTGCGGTCATACAGATAGACCGCGCCTGACTTGTTCGACTGCCCCTGGATCAGGCGATCATCGAAGTCGATGCGCGTCGGGCCTCGCACGGAAGGCGCTCCACCGCCCGAGTCGGTGCTCGCTGCAGGGGCCGGCGAGTCATTGGTGAGCACGGGGGAAGTCGGCGCGGTCGGTGGCTTCTTCGCCGCCGGCGCTGCTGGCTTCTTCTTGTTGGGTCCAGCGAAGGTGCTGCCCGCCGTCAGCAGGACGACTGCTGAAAGCGCGAAGAGAATCGGGCGCATGGGATTATTCCGATGAAAGCGAAGCCTGTGCCACAGCGTCAAGGATTACACGGAGCAATTCTGCGAGCAGGTCCGAGGGGTTTACCCCACGAAGTGAGGAGGACTCTCAACCCCTGTGCTACTCGGGCCCACGTGAAGCGACATCACTTCCTGCTGCTGTTGTTGTTGGGGGCTGCCTGCCGCAAGCCTGACACGAGCCCGGCGCTCGTGGTTCCTGATGCGGGCACACCGGCCGTCGTCGCGAAGCTGATCAGCGTCGGCCCGCGGCTGCTGTCGAACCAGACCAGCCAGCCGTTGAGCGTGGTCGCCGAGGGCCTGCGCGAGGGCATGATGCTCGAGCTGGGCGCGCCGATCTCCCAGACGCTGCCGCTCACCGTGCTCGATGCTCGGCATGCCTTCACGCGGTTGCCCGGCGCGTTGCCGCTGGGCCCGTTGCCCGAGGTGCTCGTCGACGTTCGGGTGCCGGGCCTCGACGGTCGCGCGCAGTTGCGGCTGATCAACGACACCGGCTTTCCCGATCTCACCGCGATGGTTCGCTCGCGCGATGGCTCGATGCTCTTCGCGCTCAGCGGCACCACCGACACCATCTACCGGGTGATGGTCGAAGGCGGCGCGGTGACGCCGCTCACCGTCGATGACGGCCCGTCGGCGCTCGCCACGTGGACCGACGCGGCCGGCGTGGAGTGGCTCGCCGTCGCTCACCAGTACTCGGGCTCGTTGCTGTTGATCGACATGAAGGATCCCGCGACGAGGCGCACCATCTCCGCGCCCGCCAACGTGGCCGGGCTCGCCGTGCACGAGGGCCGCGCCTTCCTCGCCGAGCAGGCCCGTGACTCGGTGGTGGCGATCGATCTCGTCACCGGCAAAGAAGTCTGGCGCACGCCGGTGGCCGCGAACCCGCGTGAGCTGATCCTCGCCGACGCGTCGTTGCTGGTCGGCTCGCTGAGCACCGGCGCGCTCGAGCTGCTCGACCTCGAGACCGGCGCCCCGCAGGCGTCGCACGAGCCCGGCCCCGGCACGCCGATCATCGGCGGCGGCACGGCGCGCTTCTCGGCGCAGGTGATGAACGGCAAGGCGCCGCGCAGCCTCGCGTGGTCGAAGAAGCTCGCGAGCGCCTTCGTCGCGTCCATCGGCCCGAACGTCGGCCCGAACGACGAGAAGATGGAAGTGTCGATGAACGGAGGGGTCGGCGTGCTCGACCTGAAGAAGGGCTGGCAGCGCCACCTCGGCTTTGGCGCCGGAGTCACCGAGGCGCTGGCGCTCGATGACGCGCGCGGCCTCCTCTACGCGTCTGACGTCGGGCTCGGCCTGGTGCGGGTGCTCGACGCGAAGAAGCTGCTCGCCGGCGCGACCGCGGGCCAGGCCCTGGTGCAGGAACTCGCGCTGCGACCGCCGAAGAGCTTCCCGTCGATTCGTGCGCCCGAAGACTTCAACGTGCAGGGCAGGGCGGGGCCGTCACTGCACGCGGGCCCGCGCGCGCTGGTGCTCTCGCCCGACGGAAAGCGGCTCTTCGTGCTCGAGCGCTTCACCGGCACCATCGCCACGCTCGACGTGAGCCGCGCTGGCAAGGCGCAGTGGAAGTCGCAGCTCCCGGTGGTCGAGGTGCTCGGTCAGCAGACGCGGCGGCTGGGGCAGGTGATGTTCCACGCCGATCTTGGCCGCACTGCGATGACCTGTGATGCCTGTCACATCGACGGCCACGGCGAGGGCGTGCTCTTCGAGAAGACGATGCCGCTGCGCATCTACCGGAGCACCACGCTGCGCGGCAGCCGCGAGACGCCTCCCTACTTCACGCCCGCGTCGACCCGCTCGATGGGCGAGACGGCGAAGGTCGTCGGTGGGCGCAACCGCTTCCACAACCCCGACCCGACGCCGGTGGAGATCGAAGCGCTCACGCTCTACGCCTCGTTGATCCCCACCGTGCCCAACCCCTTCGTCGGCGCCGACGGCGCGCCGGTCGAGACGTTGACGCTGCCCGACGGGCGCACCGGCCACCCGCGCCAGGGCCTCGCGCTGTTCGAGGGGAAGGCGGGCTGCGCCGAGTGTCACCCCGCGCCGCAGTACACGATGGATCAGGATCCCGCGACGCGCGGCCGCTTCATCGACGTGGGCACGCCGCGCTTCATGCCGCTGCGCGAGGCTCAGCAGAACACGCGCTTCGAGGGCTTCGGTACGCCGGCGCTCGTCGGCAGCTGGGACGTCTTCCCCATGCTCACCACTGGCCTCGCGGGCCTCGAGGTGCGGCCCGATGGTGCAGTGAGAGTGAACTCGCGCTTCCCGCTGCGGGTTGCCGTCGAGCGCTGGGCGCCGAAGCACGGGAGGGCCGATCTTCTCTCTGAAACCGAGCGCGATGATCTGCTCGCCTTCGTGATGTCGTTGTAGGTGACCGCTTCACGAGTCGAAGTTCGCGGCTACAGTGCGCGCCCATGCGACGACTCACTTTGCTCGCGGCTGCGCTGATCAGCCTCTCGTGCACCGATTCCGGGCTCTATGCGGCGGGCGCTGGCGGCCCGAGCGGGCCCGACCGTGCGGAGATCAAAGGCAACGTCTGCGTGCCGCTGGCGGCCGGTGAGTCGTTCCCGGTGAAGGTGGTGTACGCGGTCGAGGGCGGGGCGGGCGTCGATCGGCAGATCGTCGGCAGAGTGGTCGACGCGTTGAACTCGGTCACTGCGCAGTTCTCGTCGCCGTACATCTCGTTCGCGGTCGTCGGGTACCACACGATCGCCACCGGCTTTCAGGGCAGCTTCGTGCGCGACGAGCGGCTGGCGCAGGCGTTCGCGAAGTACGGCGCGTTCCAGGAAGCCGGGCCCGTCTCGCACCGATCGGCGCTCAAGCTGGCCACGAGCATCATCAGCGGTGACATGCAGACCGGCTGTCGCGGCATCGTCGCGCGCACCCGCTACTACGTCGTGCAGATCATGCTCTCGCCCGACGCGAGCTGCGCGAACCCCGTCTTCAACGCGGGCATCGACCCGAAGTGCAACGCCTTCGCCGACCCCTCACAGTGCAGCTCGTGCGAGCTGGCGCGCGTGACGGAAGAGCTCAAGGCGCTCGCTCCGCAGTACGGCGCGGGCGAGGTTGCGGTGCAGCCGGTCTACGTGCGCACCACCGCCGACGTCTTCACCCGCTACGAGGGCGCGGCGATCGCGCGGGCCGGCGGCACCGAGCTCGTCGAGACCACCCCTGACGCCGTGGGCCGCACCATCGCCGCCCTCAACTACGCCTCGCTCCAGCGCGAGCTGATCCTCAAGCGCCTGGTGGCGATGAACCGCAACACGCTCTCGCGCGCGGGCCTCGAGCCGCTGATCGACTCCGATGGCGACGGCATCTCCGACGACGACGAGGCGGTGCTCGGCACCGACCCCACGCTGGTCGACACCGACGGCGATCTCATCGGAGACGGGGTCGAGCAGCGCATGGGCCTGAGGCCGCAGGTGGCCACCGACGGCGGCTCGAACCAGGACGTGATCAAGGGCTGCAACGCCGAGGCCGACACCGACGGAGATCGTCTCAACGACTGCGAGGAGCGCGTGCTCGGCACCGACTCGTGCATCGCCGACACCGACGGTGACGGCCTGCCGGATCTCCCGGAGTTCCTCGGCGGCACCAACCCGCTCATCGCCGAAGATCTCCAGGACGACGACCGCGACGGCTTGAGCAACGTCGGCGAGATCGAGGCGCACACCGACCCGATCTCCGCCGACATCGCGTTCCAGAAGGAGCGTGGGTACGGCTATTCGATCAAGGAGGCTGCGCCGACGGCCGATGGTCGCGCCTGCTACGACCTCGACATCTACAACGTCAGCGTGGTGGGCACCCTGTCGCGGCCCTCGCCCGACGGCTCGGGCCTGGTCATCCCCAAGGGCACCAACGACATCTACGTCTATCTCCAGGTCGGCCGGGACAACGACCCGCGAGGCAGCGGCATCGGCCGGCTCTTCGTGCCCGTCGTGACCTTCACCCCGCCGGCCACGCGCCGGCCTCGTGGGGTGATCACCTTCACCGATGAAGACTTCGTGAACGGCTACTGAGGTGGGGGCTCCCGTCCCCACACGAACTGAGGGGTTGGCCCCTCAAATCCCCCCTTCGCCACCGCCAACCCGCTGATCCGACGCGCCTCTCGAGGGTGGATCAGAGATTGCTCACCGGTTCCGCAGTTCTCGCTTCCCATTCCGAAAGGAGTCGCACGATGAATCGTCGCTCACTCTCCATGTTGCTGTCGTGTCTCACGCTGCTGGCGGCGCCCGCGGCTTTCGCTGGTCAGGACAACCCGGAGTGCCTCGGCAGCGAGTGCGGCAAGCCGAAGGAAGAGGGCGGCGGCTGCGGGTGTGGCTGCGGCTGCTCGGTGTGGGTGGCGTACACGGACGACGGCAAGACGCTGGCGTACACGGACGACGCTGACGGCGACGGC